>Ga0210387_10000008_pt1 | contig 268113 bp, 235 predicted proteins | sample IncBWC7OmetaG_FD_160108 | JGI IMG/M metagenome (GOLD analysis project Ga0210387, IMG submission 160108) | Forest soil microbial communities from Barre Woods Harvard Forest LTER site, Petersham, Massachusetts, United States - Inc-BW-C-7-O ...
TAACATCTGGTGGAGCTGGCGGAGGGATTTGAACCCCCGACCCTCTGATTACAAATCAGATGCTCTACCAGCTGAGCTACGCCAGCACTGCTCAAACCGCACAAGAATAGCAGATTAGGCACACGGCTTGCAAGCGGTGGGAATGGGGATTCGCTTGCAGGGGGCTGTGGGACTCTGTGGAAAACAAGAAAGTTATGGCGAGCCCTGTCCTTCTTATTAAGTCTTGTATTTTCTATGGCATACGAAGAACACCAAAGGTCTGCAGTCGAGGGCAATCCACAGGCGATCCTGGCGAACGGCCCCGGGGGCAAATTGAGGGCTCATTTTCTTCTGGGAATGCACCCCGTGATGCGAGAATACCGCGGTCAGCCGAAATTCAGTTTGCTTAAACGAGATCCATGCTGAAGCCCAAGAAACTGGTACTTGGAGTCCTGATCCTGGCCGTAGTGGTCGTCCCCGCCTGGTTTTATTTTCAGATGCACAAGCGCGACTCTCAAACCGCGCGCGAAGAATTACTATCGCATCTTCCGGCGGACTCTACCTCCGTGGTGTACGTAGACTTCGAGGAGTTGCGCGGTTCGGCGTTTCTAAACCAGATTCTCGCTTTGGCGCCGAGGCCGGAAGCGGAAGAGGAGTACGCAAAATTCGTGCAGGCAACGGGTTTCGATTATGAACGGGATCTGGATCGAGTGGGAGTTTCGTTCGGGGGTTCGACCCAAAGTCCAAAAACGATGGCGGTGGCGGAAGGACGGTTTGACCGGAAGAAAATCGAATCCTACAGTGCGCATTTCGGAACGCTGAAAACAGCCAACGGGAAAACGATTTACGCCGTCAACCTAAAGAATCCTCCGCGCACGGCGTATTTCGCATTCCTCCGGGACGACCAGGTCGCGATCTGCAATGACGCCACGTGTTTTTTTCAGGCTTCAGGGAAATCGATGAACTCCGCGGAATGGCGAGAGCATTTTCTGCGCATGGCGGGAACGCCGCTGTTCGGAGTGATGCGGCAAGACTCGCAGTTGTTGACGGAGCTTTCGCAGCGAACGCCGGGGGGATACCGCTCCCCGCAACTGGCGACATTGCTGGGCCAGTTGCAGTGGGTATCGCTGGGCGCAAAGCCGGAAGGCGACGAACTGCGCGTGGTGGCGGACGGGGAAGCTTCGAATGAAATGGTAGTTCGCCAGCTCAACGACATGCTCAGCGGTCTGTTAATCCTGGCGCAAGCGGGACTCGACGATCCAAAGTCACGGAAACAACTCGATCCAAGATTGCGCGAAGCCTACGCTGGCTTGCTGAAGTCGGCGGAAGTGCAAAGGCTGGACCGAGGGACATCCAAATCCGTGCGGCTGATTTTTGAGATTACGCCGCAGTTGCTGGAATCAGCCCATGAGAAAACCGCCGCGGATCCTCCTGCGGAAAAAGTGCCAAGCACCGGGCCAGTGCGAAAGCGCCGCTGAGACAAGCGGCTTCCCGCCACAATTCGATTATTGATGTGTGGGAAAGGGCCGAATCAGTCGGCCGAGGGATTGCTACGCATGTAGCGCCACGGATTGACCGGCGCGTTGTTCACGCGGACTTCGTAGTGAACGTGGGGGCCGGTGGAGCGGCCGCTGATGCCGGTGTAGCCGATGACTTCGCCGCGCTTGATGCGGGTGCCCGCCACGACCGCGTAGGCGGATAGATGCGCATACCAAGTGGTGATACCAAACCCGTGATCCAGGATGACGACGCGGCCATAGCCAGAATGCTGCCCAACGTCGAGCACGACGCCATCCGCGGTGGCGTGAACTGGAGCGCCATAGTCCGCGCCTACGTCAACGCCAGTGTGGAATGCACCTTCACCCGAGAAGGGATCGAGGCGTTCGCCAAAGCTATCTGTGATATGACCCAAGACAGGCCAGACCGACGGCGTATAGTTGGAATCCGCGAAGGCCATCGAAGGCATCATGCGCAGCCCGCCGGAAGAGACGGCAATCGCGGTGGCATTGCGCTTCAAAAAGGTGAACTGCTCGACGGAGCGGTCAAATTCGTCTTCAGGAGTGGAAGGAGCGTCGGTCTGCTCGAACGCGGCGGGGTGATACTTCATCACACCGAAAGTCATGGCCACATCGGTGGCGAGGGATTGCACGGCGTCAAGGCGCTGGTTGGTGTCCTTCACGGTGCTCTGCAGTTCGCGAACCTGTTTCTTCCAAACGTCGCGTTCCTGGCGGACAGCGTTGTAGTTGCCGACTTTCCAGAGCATGCGGCTGTAAGAGCCGACAGCGGCAAGAACGGTGATACTGCCAATGATAGCGAGAGCCGCAAGACCATGCAGCACGTACGCAGGCACAATGAGTTTCCTCATCTTGCCGGGGGTGGATGCAATATAAAACGTATAGTTCTTGCTGCTGATCACGCTGGGCCCCTCAGGCCTCGGCCTGTTAGTCTCTAAGAATACGGCGCTTATTCCCTGTTGCCACAAGCACTTACTGCCACTTCGAACGATCTGAACCGTGAGCCTTGGTTCGCGACTCTCTGCATATTAGTTTTTGTAGGCTGCCGGGTCAACCCTGTATTTTTCTTTTTTTGGTACAGTGCCTCGGGAACTGCCCACTGTCCCTAAGGACAGGGTAGGTTAGGATAACGACTGAATATGAAACGCTTCCTGGATGAAGACGCGTTGGTTGAGGAAATTGCGCGGCAATTTCTGCCCAGTCGCGACCAGAGCCTTCACGTGGGAATTGGCGACGACGCGGCATTGTGGAAGCAAAGGCCCGGATTTGCGGACATCCTGACGAGTGACTGGTTCCTGGAAGGCTCACACTTCTTGCTTGAAGAGCACCCACCCGAGAGCGTGGGCTGGAAATGCCTGGCGAGGGCGGCCAGTGATATTGCCGCAATGGGGGGAACGCCGCGCTGTTTTTTGCTGAATCTGGCGTTGCCACCGACTGCAACCGGAAAATGGCTGAAGGGTTTCCTCAAGGGACTTCGGCGTGCGGCCGGATGGCTCAATTGCGTGCTTGCGGGAGGGGACACAACTCTGAGCAATCGAATTTTGATCAGCATCACCGTGATCGGAGAGATTGCGGAGGGCCAGGAGGTGTTGCGCTCGGGAGCGCGAGCCGGCGATCTGCTTTTTGTGAGTGGAACATTGGGCGAAGCGGAACGCGGTTTGCGGTTAGTTCGAGAGAACCGACGGAGAGCGCGGCCGGGGAACTCCGCCATGCGAAAGCATCTCTTCCCCGAGCCAAGGGTGGAATTGGGACGGTGGCTGGCAGAAAAAAAACTGGCCAGTGCGATGATGGATCTCTCGGATGGTCTATCGAGCGACTTGCCTCGGCTGTGCGCTGCGAGTGGCGTTGGCGCGGTGGTTCATCAAGGCAGACTTCCGGTCCCGCGCGGAATGGCCGAGAAACCCGCGCGGCAACTGGCGCTGCACGGCGGCGACGACTACGAACTTCTGTTTACCGTTTCCCCGCGGAAGGCGGCTTCGCTTCCCGCAAAGTTTCGCAAACTGCCACTGACACAGATTGGGGAGATCACCAAGGAACGAGGCGTGCGGGTTGCTAGAAGAGACGGCATAGCGAAACCGCTTCGCGCATCCGGCTGGGATCCCTTTCGAAAAGAGAAGTAAACCACACATGAATCATTGGGCTGGTGGAGGCGCCGGTGAGGGCGTCGCGACCGGAGGCGGTGCGACTGCAGGCTTCGGTCTTGGCGCCGGAACTTCCTCTTCGGGTCTGGTGTCCGGCACGTCCGTGTGGACGTGATGCTCGTCGGCCTGCTCTTCGAGCGTTATCACGTTCGGAAAATTGAGCGGCGGCGTGCCGGCCGTGGCTTTTTCCATGAATTCGATCCAGATGGGCAGCGCGGCAAGCGCGCCGGACTCCCGCTTACCGAGAGAGATCTGCTTATCGTCATAGCCGACCCAGACTCCCGCCGTCAGCTGCGGAGTAAAGCCCATAAACCAGGCGTCAGTGAAATCCTGCGTGGTTCCGGTTTTGCCGGCCGCGGGACGCCCGAGCGCTTTTGCCTTCATCGCGGTGCCGAACTGTACAACTTCTTCGAGCATGGCAGTCATCGTGTGGGCAACCTCGGGCGAAACCACGTCGTGGACTTCCGGATGAGCTTCCTCGAGCAGAGCGCCATCGTAGCTGGTGACGCGGCGAATCATGTGCGGGTCGATGCGAATGCCTTCGTTGGGGAAAACCGTGAATGCGGAGACGTGCTCGATCAGGCGCATGTCCGCTGCGCCCAGGGCCAGCGGCAGATAGGGCGGCAACGGCGTGGTGATACCGAAGCGCTTGGCCATGTCCACGATGTTGGAGATGCCCACTTTTTCGGCGAGTTTTACTGCAGGGACGTTGCGCGAACCAGCGAGCGCGCGACGCAGGGTGATGACGCCCTCAAATTTTTCATCGTAGTTGTGCGGGGAATAAACCTGACCGCCGCTCATGGTGCTGAACGGCGCGTCGACAATGGTGTCAAAAGGTGAAAAGCCTTTTTCGATGGCGGTCGTATAGACATAGGGCTTGAACGAGCTGCCGACCTGGCGGACGGATTGAGTCGCGCGATTGAATTTCGAATCTTCAAAGCTGTAGCCGCCGACCATGGCCTTGATTTCGCCGGTGCCGTTGTCGATGGCAATCATCGCGGCCTGGGGGGCGGGTTGCTGCTCGAGCTGCACGTGCGCGGTAGTCTCGCGAAGTTCCTGAATGGAAAATTGCGCCAGGTCGCCGACGGCCAGAAATTCGTTGGGCCGCTTGTGGCCGGTCCAGGCGATGTCGAGCGCGGAGAGAATCGCGCGATACGTGCCGATTTTGATGGTGGCGCTCTTGTCGTCCACGGCCATGACCAGGCCGGTGACGTAACTTCCCTTTTCGATGGCGTGGCGCCAGTCGTCGTCCTCGTAAGTGTCGAGCTTACCGAGGTTGTCTTTCAGAACGTTGGGTAATTTGTCGCGCCAGCCATGGCGGCGGTCGTAGAGGTGCAAGCCGTCGCGAATGGCCTGGTTGGCGGCTTTCTGCATCTGGATGTTCAGCGTGGTGTAAACCCGCAGGCCACGCTCGTGAACTGCTTCGGTGCCGTAAGTGGACTCGAGGTATTTGCGGATATCTTCGAAGAAATAGGGCGCGAGATCGTTGCGCGGATACTGGACGTGGAGGCCGAGGCGGGTTTTCTTGGCGGCTTCTTCTTCGGCAGGGGTGATTTTCCCTTCTTCCATCATCTGGTGGATCACGAGATTTCGGCGAGCCAACGCGCGCGCCGGGTCGGTGAGCGGAGAATAGATCGGGCCGCGAATCATCCCCGCGAGGAGCGCGGCTTGCTGGAGATTCAGGTCGGTGACGTTTTTGCCGAAATAAAATTGCGCGGCAGCAGCGAAGCCGTAGTTGCCGTGGGCAAGGTAGACCTGGTTCGCATACATGGTGAAGATTTGCGGCTTGGTGTAGCGGCGCTCAATTTGTAAGGAGAGGAGCATTTCCTGGGCTTTGCGGCGGAAGCTGCGGTCGCTGCGGTCGAGGAAAAGATTCCCGGCGAGCTGCATGGTGATGGTGCTGGCGCCTTCGGCTTTACGGTGTTTGAGGATGTTGCGATAAGCGGCGCCGGCCACCCGGGGGAAGTCCACGCCCCAGTGATCTTCGAAGTGCTGGTCTTCGATGGCGGTGACCGCGTTGTAGAGAACCTTGGGAACCTGCTCCCAGGTCATCAGGATGCGGCGCTGCAGGGCGAAGCTGCCAACGAGCTGACCGTCGTCGGCATAGATTTCGGTGACCACGTTGGGGCGGTAGGTTTCGAGCGCGCGGATTTCCGGGAGATCGCTTTCGTAGACGAAGAGCAATCCAGCGGCAGCGCCCAATGCGACGGAGCATAAAAGAAGGAAGGCGACCGCGACGCGGTCAATCAGTTTCCAGCCACGGAGGCGCAGGGTGATCGGGGGAAGCGAAAACATGGACAGGCAATTCTAACGCAGAATAATTCCTCCACGCCGGTTCGAAAATGAAAACCTTTGCGCTTTAGGAACATCCCCCGGAAAGAGTTCTATGATCCAATGGGTAAGTTAGTGGATACTTGCCCTGCTTTATATCCAGACTTGGGGGGATTCGGGCCAATGTTTGTGCTTCTTTTCGGTGTATCGGTGGTCGTAGCCTTGGGTTTAGCTTTCGGTGTTTCCTTGATTTTCCGGCGGATGACAGAAAATGTGCTTTCGCGCTATCTGGCCGACAATGTAAGCCAGGCAACCGCAAAATACCTCCAAATCGCGATTCTGCTAGCGGGAGTTTCCGGCGGGGCGCGGATTCAACTGCTTAAAGATTATCTGAACACGCCCGCTTACAACGCGGAGGCTCTGAATGCGCAGATGAAACCCGCGCTGTGGAGCCTGGCGATGTATAACACGGCGACTGATTCGCTTCTGGGGATCCTGTGGTTGATGATCCTGTTCGCGTTTCTTGCCTCGGTGGCGGTGGCCTTTATCCGCCGATCGAAGATCAGGTGGTTGCTGCCGGAGCGGCGAGAGGTCCGCGGGAGTTGGTCCAAGTAAACTGGTGGAGATTCAAAGTCCCCTGGAGTCTCAGTCCGCGTGCGCGTAGTAGCGTTCGCCGGCGCAGGCGCGGCAGAGCGTGCGGCCGTTGACGGTTACTTCGCGTTTGAAGTTGATGCCTTCGCCGCATTCGGCGCAGACGACGCGGGGGCCTTTGAAGCCGGGTAGGTCTTCGGGATGAATTTCCACCTTCACCCATTCTTTAGAGAACAACACATCGTCAGAAAGCTGTGCGTAGGCTTTTTGCTGGCCTTCTTCCTTCGGCAGGTCGGGGAAAAGGTCTTTTGCGGCTTGCTTGGAAGACTCTTTCGCGGCGACGCGGATGGCGCGGCCGGTTTGCAGATCGCAAAATGTGGCGGCGACTTTGCCCCAGTCGCGGAATTTCAAGGCGCGTTTGCCGAGGCGGCAGTTGGCGACGAGGGCCACGGCGTCGGTGACGCAGCGATCGATTTCGACGTAGGTGACGATGCGCTTGCGCTCGGCGACGGGATCGAGGCCGAGTTCGCGAATTCCGAGCATTGCCAGGCGCACGCCAAGAACTTGCCCGGCGCAGATGTGGCCGTGGGCAACCGCGGCGAGTTCCAGATACTCAGGCAAGGACTTCATACGATTTATTGTAGCTCAGGCCATCAGGCCTGAGGGTTTTCGTTGCGCATCGCAGGTCGTCAGTCGAAGAGAAAGGTGGTCGGGGACGCAGTGGAAACCCTCACCCCTGAAGGGGTGAGCTACAGATTTGGGGTGGTGGCGTTCCAGGGATGCGGCTTGCGGGCTTCGACAAATACGAAGCAGGTCATCAGGACGGCCAGGGCGGAGAAACTGGCGTCGCGGACCACGGTCATTCCTGTTAGTTTCTCCGGCGTGCCGAAGCAGCCGCAGTTGATGTCCATGTGCAAAAGATACGCGCGGGTTACCACGCCAAGGAAGCCGACCATGATCAGCGTCACGACAGTCGCCCAAATGCGCAATCCCCATCCGAGAATCAGCATCAGCCCGACAACTATCTCGACGAATGGGAGCGTGTGCGCGAGCAGACCCGCCGCTTCTGGCGAGAGCATCTTGTACGACTCCACCTGCTGCTGAAACATCGTGAGATTTGTGGAGACGGAAAACTTCAGGAAGAAATAAGGCCATAGGTGGGTGTTGGGCATCAGCAGCTTCGCGAATCCGGCGTAAACGAAAATGGCGCCGAGGACCAGGCGGCCGATCCAGATGACGATGCGGCGGTAGTTGAATGGAGAGGATTGAAGCATGAGGGTTTGGAATGGCCTCCGATCAGTGAGTAAAGATAACAGCGACCAGATAGCAGATAACAGGAATCAGCTTGGTGCGAGCAGCGTACGAGTTGCATAAAATGGGCCGAGGTTCCTGATCGCTGATCGCTGCTATCTGCTATCCAGCCGCTTTCAACTCATGATCTTTCCAGAATTGAGCCCCATCACTTCCGGGCCACCAACTGGTCGAGGAAATCCTTCAGAACATCATAGCTGAGCGTTCCGGCGTAGGGGTAGGTTTGTCCCTTCGAATGGAAAACCGTTGTGGGCGTCTGCGTCACCGGGAACGTCTGGCCTAACTGCTTGTCCTTTTCAATCAGAGGTTCGAGCGTCTGGGCGTCCACGATTGCCTGCACTTTTTTCATTTCCGCGGGCGAGAGCACGCTGGCTACAGTTCCTTTCACGTCGCCGTTGGCCTCCCACTTTTCCTGGTTCTGGAAGAGCGCCATTTCCACCGGCTCGCACTTTCCGATGTGCGCCGCCGCGCGGGAGTAGCTGGCAGCCACGCGGGAGTAGGCATGCATGGGGAGCGGGAAGTCGCGGTGAACGAGGTATACCTTTCCGGTGTTCACATAATTGTCCATGACCTTTTGGGTGGTGTTCAGAAAGAGCTGCTTGCAGGCGGGGCACTGGAAATCGCTGAAGATCTCGACGACCACGGGAGCCGACTTGGAGCCGAAGGCCTTGGTGGGATCAATGTCGGCGACGCCATTCACGGTGATGGTGGCGGTGGAAACCGCGGGGGTGTCGACTGGCTTTGGGGAGGAGGTTTTATGTGCCGTCGAGGCGGTTGTCTGCGATTTCTGATCCGGAGGCGCGGCAATGGCGCAACCAACCAAGATCAGTAGGCAAAGAGAGACAAAAGGGAGACGGCGGGTCACAGAATCCTCCAAAAGAAAATAGAAGGTAGCGTAATCCAGCCCAGAGTATCACATGTTGAAATGCTGAAACCCGGACTCGGCCCCGCATCTGGAGGAGGGAAGCCCAGCCAGTAGGTTGCGATTGAGAGAGGAAACGATGTCCGGGCCGGGGCTGGCGGGAGTGAGTACAAAGGATTGGAGGGAGAACCGCGGAGGAGGGGTAGTTAGAGGAGAATGAAGGATTGGGCAGGGCAGGAGAAAAAAGAGGATAAGGATGGCGGTAAAGCAAAGAAAATTAGAACTTTATAGTCAATATCAAATAACTTGACAGCACTACACTCAACCTGTACACTACCCTTGGTTTGACGCTTCGACGGCAGGCTGGGATGCAAGTTACTCGACGATTTCTCTTCCGGCCGACACCAGTAGCTCAGGCATCTATTGGGGTGACCGGGAGATCCCCGGGTGAGCGCAAACCCAAGAGTTTCGGGAAGCTTTGAGAAGGAGAAGGAAGCGATGAGCAAGATTATTGGAATTGACCTGGGAACAACCAACTCCGTTGTGGCCGTGATGCAAGGCGGCGAACCGGTGGTGATTCCCAACCAGGAGGGCACCCGAACCACGCCTTCCGTGGTGGCTATCACCAAGTCCGGCGAACGGCTGGTTGGACAGGTGGCCAAGCGCCAGGCGGTAACGAACCCGGAGAATACGGTCTATTCGATCAAGCGTTTCATGGGCCGCCGCTATGACGAAGTGAGCGAAGAGATGAAGCGCGTGCCATACAAAGTGGTAAAGGGCGACCATGACGACGCCCGCGTGGAAGTCGCCGGCAAGGTGTACAGCCCGCCGGAGATTTCCGCGATGATTCTGACGAAATTGAAGACCGCGGCGGAGGATTTCCTTGGCGAGAAAGTGACCAAGGCGGTGATCACCGTTCCGGCGTATTTCAACGATTCGCAACGGCAAGCCACCAAGCAAGCGGGCGAGATCGCGGGACTCGAAGTGGTCCGCATCATCAATGAACCGACGGCGGCGGCGCTGGCGTACGGCCTCGAAAAGAAGAGCGACGAAACTATTGCCGTGTACGACCTCGGCGGCGGCACGTTCGATATTTCGGTGCTGGAAGTGGGCAGCGGCGTGGTGGAAGTGAAGTCCACGAACGGCGATACCCACCTTGGCGGCGACGACGTGGACCAGAAGATTGTCGACTGGCTGATTGACGAATTCAAGAAAGAGCACGGCATCGACCTGGGCAAGGACAAGATGGCGCTGCAGCGGCTGAAGGAAGCGGCGGAAAAGGCCAAGATCGAGCTTTCGCAGATGATGGAGACTGAGATCAATCTCCCCTTTATCACCGCGGGAGCGAGCGGCCCGATCCACATGCAGCAGAAGCTGACGCGCATGCGCCTGGAACAACTGATGAGCGATCTACTGGAGCGCTCGATGAAGCCGGTGAAGCTGGCTCTGGAAGACGCAAAGATGTCGCCGAACGACATCCAGGAAGTGGTGCTGGTCGGCGGTTCGACGCGTATTCCGAAGGTGCAGCAACTGGTGAGCACGTTCTTTGGCGGCAAAGAGCTGCACAAGGGCGTGAACCCGGATGAAGTGGTTGCTGTTGGCGCGGCCATTCAGGGCGCGGTGCTTGGCGGTGAAGTAAAGGACATCCTGTTGCTCGACGTGACGCCTCTTTCGCTGGGCGTTGAAACGCTGGGCGGCGTGATGACCGTGCAGATTCCGCGCAACACCACGATTCCGACGCGCAAGGTGGAGACCTATTCGACGGCTTCGGACAACCAACCCGGCGTGGAGATCCACGTCATGCAAGGCGAGCGAAAGTTTGCGAAAGACAACCGGTCGCTCGGCACGTTCAAGCTGGACGGGATTCCGCCGGCTCCGCGCGGGACTCCGCAAATCGAGGTGACGTTTGACATTGATGCGAACGGCATCCTGAACGTGAGCGCGAAGGACAAGGCCACCAACAAGGAACAGAAGATCACCATCACGGCTTCGACCGGCTTGACCAAGGAAGAGGCCGAGAAGATGCGTGTGGAGGCCGAGTCGCACGCGGAAGACGACCGCAAGCGGATGGAAGAAGTGGAAGCGCGCAACCGTCTGGACGGCATCGTGTACCAGGCCGAAAAGACGATTCGCGACAACCGCGACAAGCTGAACGACGCCGACGTGAAGCAGGCCGAGGAAGCCATCGAAGAGGCGAAGAAGGCCGTCAACGAAGGCGGTGTGGCGCGGCTGCGTTCCGCGGCCGAGAACGTAGAGAAGACGCTGCACAAGATGGCGGAAGAGCTGTACAAGAAGGCGCAAGCCGCAGGTCCAGAGCAGGCAGGAGCCGCGGGAGCTGCTGCTGGCGCCGGGCCCGCTTCGAGCGGAGGTGGCGCGCAGGGCGGCCAAAAGCCCGGCGATGTGATCGACGCGGAGTATGTGGACGTGGACGACAGCAAGAAGCCGAACTGAAGAAGTAATCAGTAATCAGCGATCAGTAATCAGGAAGCGGTCCGTGGATAGGTTCGTTTCCCGGTGAAATGAGACTGAGAAAATTGGGTCCAGCACGCGGCAATTCAATGCGACGGGTGTTGGACCCATTTGTATGATGGGGAGGGCGGCGGCTCGAAAGATCCGCTGAACCAATTGCGAGCATGGCGACTAGCGCAAAACACGATTATTACGAATTGTTGGGAGTCGAACGCAAGGCGACGGCGAAGGATATCCGCACGGCGTTTCGAAAGCTCGCGCGCAAATACCATCCCGACCTGAATCCCGGCGACAAATCGGCGGAAGAGAAGTTCAAGCAGTTGCAGGAAGCTTACGACGTTCTTTCCGACACGAAGAAGCGCCAGATGTACGATCAGTACGGCTTCTATAGCGACAATGCACCGCCTCCGGGCTATAGCGGCGGAGCCAACGCGGGCGACCCCAATGTGAATTTTGATTTTGGCGGATTCGATTTCGGCGGCGGCAGCGGAGCCACGGGTGCCAGCGGCTCGAGCTTCCGCGACCTCTTCAGCCAGTTTTTTGGGGGCGCGCGCAGCGGAGCCGTCGAGCAGGAGCACGAGCCGGGCGGCGATCTGGAATACCAAATCGAGATTGATTTCTGGGATGCGGTGCGCGGCGCGGTGAAGAAGCTTCAGATCACGCGGCTGGATACCTGCGAAGTTTGCCACGGCACGGGAGCGGTGGGCACGCCGCAGACTTGCCCGGTATGCAATGGTACGGGGCAGGTTCAGCAGGCCGCGGGAAAAATGCGCTTCAACGTACCCTGCAGCCGATGCGGGGGTACGGGAAAGCTGCGGACTGCCTGCAAGAATTGCGGCGGCGAGGGACGCGTGCGCCGTGCGGAATCGATTGATGTGCGCATTCCCGCAGGGGTAGCCAATGGCGGGCGCGTGCGCGTGCCGGGCAAGGGCAACGCGGGAACGATGGGCGCGCCTCCGGGTGACTTGTATCTGCGTGTGGTGGTGCGGCCGCACGAATTTTTCGAACGCCGCGGCAATGATTTGTATACGAAAGTGCCGGTGACCGTACCGGAAGCGTCGCTCGGCGCCAAAGTGGAAGTGCCGACGATCGACGGCCGGTCGCTGGTGCGCATTCCTCCCGGCACGAACAGCGGCAAGACGCTGCGGCTGAAAGAAAAGGGCGTGCCTAGCGCGCGCAACGGCGAGCGCGGCGACCAGTACGTGGAGATCCAGGTGGTTGTGCCGGAGCCGACGGATGAGCGCGTCCGCAACGTGATGAAGGAACTGGAAGAAATTGCGCCCGCCGACCCGCGGAAGGATTTGTTTGCCAAAGCTGGAGTGTAAGTACGAAAGCTGGGCCACCTGAAGGTGGCCGCTACAGAGGCTTGTATGCCGCCGAAAACTCGAAAACGCGCCAAAGCCGGCTACATGATCAGCGCCGTGGCGGAGATTTACAAACTGCATCCGCAGACGCTGCGGTTGTACGAACGCGTGGGATTGCTGAAGCCCTCGCGGTCGCAGGGCAACACGCGGCTCTACACGGATTCGGATCTCGAACGGCTTGATGTGATTCTGACGCTGGCGCGGGACATGGGCGTGAACCTTGCGGGGATCGAGATCATTTTGAACATGCGGGAAAAGATGATCGAGATGGAGCGGCAGATGAGCGAGTTTGCACACGTGGTGCAGCAGGAGTTGTGCCGCATCGCCGCGCAACCGGATGAGAAGACGCCGAAGCACGCGATTGTGAGGATGGGGCCGAGGGTGGTGAAGACGTGAGGTGGAAAGCGTGACCAGTGGCCGGCGACCGGTGGCCAGTGGGGAGACGAGCAATTCGCGGCGCCTGTTGCGGGATAACGGAAAGCAGATAACAGTGAGCAGGAAGCTTCGGAAGGCCCCGACGGGATCGGGGCTTTTGTTATTTGTGCACAGATTTCCGTAGGGGAGACGCATTGTGAGCCGCGGCGATGGGACGTATGATGGCGAGTGCTGATGGAATGCCTCAGGCCTGAAGGCCTGAGCTACAGGGGAACATGGCCAGGGAAGATTGCGCGCTGTGCAAGGGAACGGGTTGGAAGCTGGTGTCGCGGGAAGACGGGGCGGTAGGCCAGATGGCCGTGGCCTGCGAATGCGGCATGGAAGAGCGCGCGGAAAAAGTGATGGAGCGCGCGCGTGTGCCGAAGCGCTACGAGCATTGCGACTTCGAGAGCTACGCGACTGATCTCGCCGATGGCAAGACGTGGACCACGCAGCACGAGCAACACCTGAAGCAAGCGAAACTCCTGACGCAAGGCTTTGTGCGCGATTACCCGGCTACGGAAAAAGGCTTGCTGCTGATGGGTCCTTCTGGCGTTGGCAAGACGCATTTGGCAGTGGCGGCGCTGAAGGAATTGATTCGCCGCGGGCACAACGGACTCTTCTGCGATTACCGCGAATTGCTGAAAGAGATTCAGGCCAGTTACAACCCGTCGAGCGAGTCCACCGAGATGGGCGTGCTGGAACCGGTGCGCACGGCGGAAATTCTGGTCCTCGACGATTTGGGCGCCAGCAAACCTTCCGCATGGGTGCTGGACATCATCGGACTGGTTCTGAACGCGCGCTACAACGAAAAGCGCATGACGATTCTCACAACAAATTATTTCGAGGAGACCGCTACACCGGAGCCGGCTCCGCGGTTGCCTGGCGGCCAGCGGATGATCGTGAAAGAAGACACTATTGCGGACCGTATCGGCGCGCGGATGAGGTCGCGCCTCTACGAGATGTGCCGCACGGTCGAACTCCACGCCCCGGATTTCCGCCGTGAGGCCCGCCAAGCCGGCCGCGCTCGGGCGTAGTGGTCATCATCAAATTCCACTAAGTCTTCGCACCGATGCGTTTCTCCCAGGCTTCCTGTTCTGTTTTTCCCCAGTGAGCGACTATGACGGAGTAGCCGTCGGGATCGGGCATAAAAATTTCACCGCTGGGCATATACCCCGGGTAGTTTATGGGCGGAACTCTGATACCGGCGGCCAGGAGTTGCTCGCGCAGGGCGGCGAGGTCGGGCGTGTACATGTACAGCATCGTGGTCACTCGGACCGGATCGAGGGGCTCTTCCGCCCGGAGGAACATTACAGCGCCGCCGTCGCAATGCAGGCGGGCCCACCCCAGCGGTTTGCAGCGATCCGTATCTATCGTGACAAATCCGAGTAGCTCATAGAACCGGATTGACCGCTCGATGTCCGCCACGTGCAGCATCGGCGTGGAATATCCTACCTTTGCGCTCATATACCCTCTCCTCGAAATTGCGCATCTTAATCGGGGTTCCGGGAAGCCGATATGTTGCCACTGACAGCGCAGGGACCGAAAGCTTTAATGTAGCAGGGGACCGGCTGTCAGCAAATCCGCTTGATTGACACGGGGTTTGCGCGGCGAGTATTCTTTTAAGGCTGTGGCGTTTCCCGCGACCTACCTGCGGGAGGCAAGCGTTTGCAGCATTTCAGTAGCTAGTGACCGAGTTACTTCGAGCAGGAGCACTTCTTCTCTGCCCCGTTGTAACCCCTCCTTGCATTACCCCGGTTGGGATCTGGCAAGGATTGACTCGACAAAAACAGGGATAGAAATCCCGGAGGCGATTGAACATGTTTTCTGACCACGATAACCCCGTATCTTCCGCAGCAACCGCAGCAGCCCAGGAAAGCGAAACTCCCCAAAACGCGGAAACCACGCCGGCAGCCGAAGCTGCCGCTGCGGCCGCGCCCGTTGTGGCCGTGAAGCCCGAAGAGGCCCACGCGCACGCCGAAGCGCAGGCGCAGACCGCCGCGGTCGACGCCGAAGCCGCCGCTGCCGCCGAAGAGGCCGCCAGCGCGGAGGAGATGAGCAAGCTCATCGACCAGTACAGTGAGCCGCAGGAAGCCGCTCCGCAGAACGAGATTATTGAAGTAAAGGTGGTCGCGTACACCGAGCAGGGCGTTGTGGTGGACCTCGGCGGAAAGACCGAGGGCCTGATCCCCGCCGCGGAATTCGCGGAAACCGAAATTCCGCGCCCGGACCCGAACGCCACCATCGAAGTGCAGCGCACCGGGGAGACGAAGGACAACTTCGTGATCGTCTCTTATCAAAAGGTGCTGCGCCGGCGCACGTGGGAAAAGCTGGACGTGCAATTCAAGGCCAAGGAAACGATTACCGCGAAAGTTGTGGACCGCATCAAGGGCGGCCTGGTGGTGGACATCGGCGTTCGCGCGTTTCTCCCTGGCTCGCAATATGACCTGCGCCCAACGTCGAACCTCGACGGCTTGCTCGGCCAGGAAGTGCAGGTGCGCATCACCAAGCTGAACCGCCGCCGGGGCAACGTGGTGGTCAGCCGCCGCGCGCTGCTAGAGGAGGAGTTGCACGCCAAGCGGGCCGAGCTGATGGAGAAGCTGAGCGAAGGGCAAACGGTGCACGGCACGGTGAAGAACGTTACCGAGTACGGCGCCTTCGTGGATCTCGGCGGCATTGACGGACTGCTGCACCTGACCGACATGAGCTGGGGCCGCGTGCGGCACCCGAGCGACGTGGTGAAGCCGGAGCAGGAGCTGGACGTCATCATCCTGAAGTTCGACAAGAGCAAGCAGCGCGTCTCGCTGGGCCTGAAGCAACTGCACAAGGATCCCTGGGTGGATGCCGGCGATCGCTACGGCGCGGGCGGAAAGTATCACGGCAAGGTTGTTGGTGTGGTGGACTACGGCGTATTCGTCGAGCTGGAACAGGGCGTCGAAGGCCTCGTGCACGTTACGGAAATGTCCTGGTCCAAGAAGCCGACGCATCCTTCGAAGCTCGCAAAGGTCGGCGACGAAGTAGACGTGATTGTGCTGGACATCAAGCCGAGCGACCGCCGCGTTTCGCTGGGCATCAAGCAGGCGCAACCCGATCCCTGGCTGCTGGTGGCGGAGAAGTATCCCGTCGGCACGGTTGTGACCGGCAAGGTGCGCAACATTGCCGAGTTCGGCGCGTTCATTGAGATCGAAGAGGGCTTTGACGGGCTGGTGCACGTCGGCGACGTTAGCTGGACGGGCCGCGTGAAGAACCCGCATGAAGTGTTCAAGAAGGGCGAGCCGGTTACCGCGAAGGTGCTGCGCATTGATCCGGAGAACCGCCGGGTGTCGTTGGGAATGAAGCAGGTGAACGACATCTGGGGCGACTGGTTCAAGCAGCACAAGGTGGGCGACATCGTGCGCGGGAAGGTTTCGCGCATCGCCACTTTCGGGGCGTTCGTGGAGTTCGGCGAAAACATCGAAGGGCTTTGCCACAACACCGAGATCGAGGAGCGCAAGCGCCGTGACGAGGGCGTCGGCAATTTCCGTCCATCCACCGGACCGCTGAAGAGCGCCGGCCCGCTGGAACCCGGCAAGGAATATGATTTCAAAATCATCAAGATCAGCTCGGAGACGCGGCGCATCGGCTTGAGCTACCGCGCGGCCGTGCGGCAGATCGAGCGCAAAGAGATCGAACAATACAAGTCGTCGAAGTCTTCGGCGACGGCCACGATCGGCGACGCGATGAAGCAGAAGCTTGCTTCGAGGTAGCGCCGGGAACATTTTCTCCGCCCAGCCGGTTCATCAGATAAATTCATTTACCTGCGGGTCATTTTAATGATAGGAAGAGGGACATCCGGGCAGGGGATGTTCCTCTAAGTCGCCTCGCCCCAAAGAGTTGTGCGGCACGAGTGGTTTCCGATTAAAGAGGCAAAGACCGATGACAAAGCAACCGACGCTCACGAAGGCCGATTTGATCGAGGAAGTGCTCCGGGTGACGGAGCTTCCACGGAAAGAGTCGGAAACCATCGTGGAAACGATTTTCGAGAGCATCATTGACGCGCTGCAGAAAGGCGACAAAATCGAAATTCGCGGGTTCGGCAGCTTTCGCACCCGGCAGCGCCGCGGCCGCATCGGGCGCAATCCGAAAACCGGGGAAAAGGTGGATGTGCCGGCGAAGAAGATTCCGTTCTTTAAACCCAGCAAGGAACTCAAGGACTTTGTGAATACTTCGGCAGTCGCACCGCAGAGCGAAGCTGCACCGTCGTGAGCTGAACTTCCATCGATTTGAGAGTGCCGACGCCCCGGATTCACGGGGCGTTTTTCTTTTGGGCAAAAGGTAATCAGTAATCAGATATCAGTAATCGCTCAGAGGCTGTCAGAACGCGATCACTGTCGAGCCGTTCAAAGACTGGCGCTTACTGAATACTGATTACTGATGACCGTTTGCCACTCGATTACGATATCCTGACAGGCGCAGAATTCACACGGCGGTGCCATTCGATGGACTATCTCTGGACTCCCTGGCGTTACCAGTACATGGCGCAAGCGGCGGCGGGCCAGCAGCCGGAATGCATTTTTTGCGACGCGGTGAAGCGTAACCAGGACGCCGAGACGCTGATCGTGCACCGCGGGAAGAAATCGTTCGTCATTCTCAACCGGTTCCCATACACGTCCGGCCACGTCATGATCGTCCCTTATGCGCATGTGGCGGAGCTTCAACTGTGCGAACCAGGGGCGTTGGCGGAAATGATGGAGTTGGCGCAGCGCTTCGAGTCCATCTTCCGGGCGGATTACAAGCCGGATGGCATGAACCTGGGCATGAATCTGGGACGCGCGGCGGGAGCCGGAGTGGCCGGACATCTGCACCTGCACATGCTGCCGCGGTGGTTCGGCGATTCGAATTTCATGACGGTGACGGGCGAAACCCGCGTGCATCCGGAAGAATTGATGACCACTTACGATCGCCTGAGCAAAGCACTGAAGGCGTAATTATTTGGAGTGCGGGAGCTCTGCTCCCGCTTTTACGATGTAAACACCCAAGCCGAAATCCCGCTTGGGCGATACGGCCAACACCTCAAAAGCGGAGGCAAAGCCGCCGCACTCCAAATGTGACAAGGGCGCGCGGCTCGAGCTAAAATTGTAATTCAAAATTCCTATTGAACCGCGCCGGAGAACCTCCTTGAACCTGGAACTTAGCGAAGAACAGCAGCTGCTGCAGAAGAGCGTGCGGGAATTCGCCGAATCCGAAGTGCGGCCGATGGCCAAGCACAACGACGAGACGGGAGAGTTTCCGCGAGAGCTGTTCCGCAAGGCGGCGGAACTTGGATTGACCGGGGTGGCGTTTCCCGAGGCCGAAGGTGGCGCAGGCTTCGACCACATTGCGTACACCATCGTGATCGAGGAAATTTCGCGTTGCTGCGCCTCCACCGGCGTCATTCTGAGTGTGCAGAATTCGTTGTTTTGCGATCCGATTCATCGCTATGGGACCGAGGAGCAGAAGAAGAAATTCCTGCTTCCCTTCACAAGGGGCGAGAAAATCGGATGCTATGCGCTGACGGAGCCACAAGCGGGCTCGAATGCAGCGGCGCTGCAAACTAAAGCGGTCAAGAAGGGCGACACCTATGTGATCAACGGCACCAAGGCCTGGATCACCAACGGCGGCGTGGCCGATGCGGCGATCGTTTACACCAACACCGATCCTGCAAAAGGCGAAAAAGGAATCACCGCCATCGTGGTGGAAAAGGGCACGCCGGGATTCAAGGTCGGTAAGGAAGAAAAGAAACTCGGCATCAACGCGACGGCTTGCAGCGAGCTCGTCTTCACGGATTGCGTGGTGCCCCTTGGCAACCGGATTGGCAACGAGGGCGAAGGCTACAAAGTGGCGCTATCGACGCTCGACGGAGGCCGCATTGGCATCGCGTCGCAGGCCGTCGGGATTGCGCAGGGCGCGTTTGAGGCGGCGCTGAAGTGGTCGCAGGAGCGCATGGCGTTCGGGCATCCCATCGCGCAGTTTCAGGCCATTCAGTTCATGCTGGCCGACGTGGCCACGGAGATTGATGCGGCGCGCCTGCTGGTCCGCAAAGCGGCGTGGAAGCAGGATTTCGGCGGACGCTTCAGCCAGGAAGCGGCGACGGCGAAACTGTATGCCAGCGAAATGTCCACGCGGGTGGCGCACAAGGCGATTCAGATTCACGGCGGCTATGGGTACAGCAAGGAATATCCGGTGGAACGCGCGTACCGCGACGCGCGCATAACGGAGATTTACGAAGGCACCAGCGAAATTCAGCGCCTGGTGATTGCGGGCTGGTTGTTGAAATCCTAGTTGATCTTCTACCGCTTCCCGGCAGAATGCCGGCGCTACCCTGAGCGTGCAGCACGCGAAAACGCTCCGTAGTATCCTGACGGGGTGCTGGAACTCGACGCTGGGCTCGAATTCAATCCTGAAAATGATGAGGAGTTTTTCGCCCTGCTGCCGGAGCGGCAGGCGGTTTGCCTGATCGAGGCACACGAGGAAAAAGCCGAGCCGCACTTGATTCGCACGGCCAATTTGCGGCGGCGCTTGCAGCGTCTGCTGGGTCCCATCGATCCCACAAGCAAGCGACTGAACCTGAGGGATTTCGCTAGACTGGTGCGGTATCGCGTCACAAACTCCGCGTTCGAACAGGCGCTCACCTACTACCAAATCGCGAAGCAACACTTTCCGAAGCGCTACCGCGACCTGATGCGGCTGCGCCCGTCGCCAGTGCTGAAGATCAATCTGAAGAACGCCTACCCGCGGTGCTACGTCACGCGGCACATCGCGGTGAACGAGCAAGGCGTGCCCACCGGAGGAATTTATTACGGCCCGTTTGCCTCGCGCCGCGCCGCGCAAGTGTATGCCGACAGCGTGCTGGATTTTTTCAAGGTGCGCCGCTGCCAGATCAAGATTCGCCGCGACCCCTCATTTCCCGGCTGCCTCTACTCCGAAATGAAAATGTGCCTGGCGCCGTGCTTTGCGGGGTGCAGCAAGGAAGAGTACGACGTGGAAGTGAACCGCCTGGTGGGATTTCTGGAAACCGGCGGCGGATCGCTGCGGACTACATACGAACAGGAGCGTGAACGTGCAAGCGAGGAACTTGATTTCGAACGTGCCGCGGCGGTTCACAAAAAGCTCGAGAAATTGGATGACGCTTTGCGCGCTGGGCCGGAAGTGGCGCGGCGGGTGCAGGACCTGGACGCGGTGATTCTGCAGCGGATGACTGAAGAACAGACCATCGGCATTTTTGGCGTGCGCGGCGGCAGGCTCGCTGCGCCTTATGCGCTGCGGTTCGGAGATACCCGCCAGCCACAATCAGCGGAGGAAGCGGTACGCGATTATCTGGAAGCGATGATGAGCGCGGCGCCCGCCGCGGCAGCGGCCCGGCAATCCGCAACGGAATTGGGCGAACACCTGCGCCTGCTGGCGAGGTGGTTTTACAGCAACCCGCGCGAAGGTGAAATTTTCTTTCGGGAAAAGGACTGGCCGTACCGGCGGATTCTGCGGGCGTGCTCGCGGTTGCTGGCTCCGCCGAAAGAAGAAGCCAACGAATTGAGCAAATAGAGGGACAATCGAGGGAGCGAGGGAATCACGATGAGCCAGGGTGCAACGCCGGAAGGCACACAACGCTACGTTGAAAAACTCAAGGAGATCGCCGCCGAAGGGCATTTTCGAAAAGCACAGGGGCTCACCGTCTCTTCGCTTGGTGCCGGGACGTATCTCGGGCAGCCGACGGACAACGTCGACGCCAGTTACGCAGCGGCGCTCGTTGAAGCGGGCCTTGCGGGATTTAATGTCTTTGATACGGCGATCAACTACCGTCTTCAGCGCAGCGAGAGAAACGTGGGCACCGCGTTGAAGGTTCTGGCGAACAAGGGCCTGGGACGCGACGAATTTCTGGTCTGCACCAAAGGGGGCTACCTCACACCCGACGGCGCCATGCCCGCCGACGCCAACCGCTATTTTTTCGACGAATACATCCAGCGCGGCGTGTTCACTGCGAAAGAGGTGGCCGCGGGTTGCCATTGCATGGCCACGCGGTTCATCGAAAATCAATTGAATCGCAGCTTGAAAAATCTGGGCGTCAGCTGCATTGACGTCTACTACTTGCACAATCCGGAAACGCAACTTGGCGAAGTCCCTCGGCCGGAATTCTTAAATCGCGTGCGCCAGGCGTTTGAGTTTCTGGAATCGGCGGTGGCCGCGGGCAAAATACAGTTTTATGGAATGGCCACCTGGAATGGATTCCGCCAGGAAGCGAAGGCGGCCGATTCCCTTTTTCTGAGCGAGTTTGAAAAAATCGCGCGGGATATTTCGGGAGATTCGCACCACTTTCGTTTCGTGCAGTTACCGTACAACCTGGCGATGACCGAAGCCTTGACCCTGGGCAATCAAAGCGTCGACGGCCAGACGCGCACGATGATGGAGGCTGCCGGAGACCTGGGAATCACGCTGGTGGCGAGCGCCTCGCTGCTGCAAGGACAACTGTCACAGAATTTGCCCGCGTTCGTGGCGGAAGCGCTGGGATTGCACAACGATCTGGAACGCGCGTTGCAGTTCGCGCGCTCCTCGCCAGGGATTACGACGGCACTGGTGGGAATGTCCCGGACCTCGCACGTGGAAGCGAACGCGAAACTCGTGGGCGTGAAGCCTGCGGGAATTGATGAGTTCAGTAAACTGTTTCAGCGAGGCGAGTCGGCTTGACTGGACCGCAGCGCGGAATGGCGTTCGGTCAGCCATGATGCGATGGCGGCGTTGAACTCGTCGAGATGGCCCGCAAAAAAATGGTCGGCGCCTTCAATGACAACCAGCCGGTTTTCTCCGGTCAGCGCCGCGACGGTCTCCTCGACTTTTTTTCGTTCGCCGAACTTGTCGTTGGAGCCGTGGACGAAGAGCTTCGGCTTGGGGCAATCCCCGAGAAACGAAAAATCGCTGCTGTTCACCGGGATGCCGATGCCGATCAGTTCGGTGACGCGCGCATCGCGGCAGCCGACGCGAAGGCCGACGAAACTCCCAAAGCTGAAACCCGCGAGAAGCAGCGGGATGCCCGAACATTGTGCAGCGAGAAAATCAAGCGCGGCCTGCACATCGCCTTGTTCGCCGCGCCCCTTATCGTGTTCGCCTGCGCTCAGGCCCGCTCCGCGAAAATTGAAACGCAGCACCGGAACGCCCAGGGCATCCAAAGTTTTCGCTGCGTTGTAGACCACCTTGTTGTGCATCGTGCCGCCAAAAAGCGGGTGGGGATGGCAAATCACCGCTGCCAGCAAGGGTGAAACGGGTTGCACAGGAGTCCACAGAATGGCCTCGAGGCGGCCGGCGGGGCCTTCGAGGAAGAGGTTTTGCGAATCGTGTACGGGCTGCATTTGAGAATTAGTCAATAAAAGTGTACCCGAAATGGGAATTTCCTCCGAATATCGAGGCGCCCTAGTTCTATACCGCCCACTACGTCGTGTGCTCGTACTAGTGCTAAATTGCGGCACTTTGACATTGCAGTTTGGTGTTCCCAATGCTAATTTCGCCACGTCCGGCAATCCAGGGGGCTGAATGAGCGATCTTTCCGACCGGCGCGAAGCCCGGCGTTTCGCGATGAATTTGCCAGTACGCGTGCTTGTGAACGACGCGAATGGCCCGGAACTCAAAGCCAACACGCGCGACGTCAGCTATCGCGGCCTGTATTTTCTCGCCGAAGCTCCGTTTGAAAAGGGCAGCGAGATTGATTTTATCCTGACGCTTCCGGCGCAGATTATTTCCGCGGGCGACGTGAACATCCGCTGCCACGGCCACGTGGTCCGAGTGCAGTCAGAAGACCAAGGCAAGACCGGTATCGCCGCGAAAATCGAAAAATACGAATTCATCCCCGCGCGCGCCTCCGCCGCGTAGTTCCTCCCTTTTTCATTTTTTCGTATTGAGTATGTTTCCGAAGGGCCGGTTTATCGAAAGTTGCCTACGCTTGCCTGCCAGCACGCTCGGGTCGCCATTCACCCTCTGAGACAATATTTGTAACGGTGTCTAATAGTGAACTGCGTGCGATCTTTACCGCGTCCATGCTGAAGCCCTGGACTCCAAGAAACTGGCCCCAGACGCTCAGTTCGCAGATTCCAGAAATTTGCGCACTCCGTGTTTCGACTAGAGGGGTAACTCGCATGAAGACGGCTGAGAACAATCCGATCAAGAATCACGAGGAATTGAAAAACAAGCGGAAGGTGCTCTTTAAGTTGTTCTTGAAGAACCCCATGTATACGAGCCTGGCTGTAGAAATCAAGGCCCTGGACGATCAGCTCGCTGATTGGACCCATCTTGTGACGCGGAAGTGACTGAGGCGAAAGCGAGTTCGACGTACTTTCTTTAGAACTCGCGCCAAGCCTGCGCCGATTCGGTTGGCTCGTCCACTTCCGTGCTCTGGTGAGCGCTTGGGAATCCCCGTCGGGGAGGACATTATTTCTTGCCGGTGCGCACCTTCTCCCATTCTGAAATCAGGGCATCAAACTTCCAGACTGCCTCTCCACCGAACAATTGAATTCACGATTCCCCAGCCTGAAATCTCCTGGTGTGATTCGCCGCGCGTTTTGCGCGTAGAATAGGGCTTAGCATATTGTACGGATGGGCGGAAGAAGCCCGAGGGGGCGACATGTATCACTACGACCCGGAAATTGCGCTAGAAGAATTGAAGGAAGAGGCGGTGCTGCCACATCCCGTGAAGCTGCGCGACATGATCCTGCGCAACCAACTGGGGCCGCAGGACGCTCAACTGCTGAACCACGACTTCCAGGAATATCTGACACGGTTCGGCGAACTGCAGAAAATTGCCGGCGGGATCCTGGACAAGCTGGCGACCGGGCAGCGGAAGACGGCCTGACGGCGCCGCCGGATGATACCTTCCCTGCTTCTGAACCGGAAGCCCCGCGTTCCGATCCGTTCAGCGTACTCGGGCAAAAGCCCCGTCCATGCTCCCCGCTTGGTCGCATGGGGCTCGCTGGGGCTGGTACACTAGAAATTCGCATTGATTGGGGAATTGCGAAGCAAGCTTTCCCTTCGAGCTTATGAAACGCAACACACTGCTGATTGATGCAGACGACACGCTCTGGGAAAACAATGTTTTCTTCGAAAAGCTGATCGAGGATTTCATCACTCTTGTGGAGCCCTGCGGCTACAGCCGCGCCTATATCCGGCACATCCTGAACGAAACCGAGCGCAAGAATATCCGCCAGTACGGCTACGGCGTGCGCAGCTTTGGCCGCTCATTGGAAGAAACCTACATGAAGCTGGCTGACCAGATGGCCAAGCGGGAGACGCTGGCGCAGATTCACGTGCGCGTGGTGGAGCTCGAACGCACGCCGCCGAAAATTCTGGATGGCGTGCCGGAGACGCTAGCGTACCTGACGGCGCGGCACCGACTGATCCTCTTCACGAAGGGTGAGCCCGCGGAACAGGCCGCGAAGGTGGAACGCTCCGGCCTGCAGGGATTTTTCGAAGCCATCGAAATCGTCGGTGAAAAAGACGCCAAGACCTACCAGGTGCTGGTGAACAAGCACAAAATCGTGAAGACGCAGGGCTGGATGATCGGCAACAGCCCGCGCAGCGATATCAACCCCGCGATGCAAGCGGGCCTGAACGCCGTCTACATCCCTCACGTGAATACCTGGCAACTGGAGCACGAGCCGGTGCTGGCGGGCACGGGAAAGCTGGTGATCCTGCCGGCGTTCCGCGAATTGCGCAACCACTTTTAATGTAACCTTGCCCGATTCGAATGAATCCCTATGGCAGGACAAACCGAAAATGACTAACGGAAACAATTGGCCGAAAGTTGCTGTCGTAGGCGCGGGCGCGGTTGGCGGATATTTTGGCGGGCTGCTGGCGCGATCCGGCGTGCCCGTGACCATGATCGGACGCCCCGCGTTTGTGGACGCGGTAAAGAAGTCCGGCCTGAAGCTGGACACCATGCAGTTTCAGGAAACCCTGCACCCGGCAGCGTCCACGGAACTTTCTGCCACTGCCAGCGCGGATTATGTGTTTTTTTGCGTGAAGACGACGGACACGGCATCGGTATCGAAAGAACTGGCCAAGTACATTTCGCCCTCCACCGTTGTGTTGAGCCTGCAGAACGGCGTGAACAACGCGGAGGAGATTCACAAAGCTTCCGGCATCGAAGCGATCTCGACTGTCGTCTACGTCGCCGCGTCGGCGCCCGCCCCCGGCACCGTCAAGCATCTGGGCCGCGGGGATCTGGTGATTGGCCCGCATTCGCCGAAAGTGGACAAAACCGCGGATTTTTTTTCACGCGCGAAACTTCCCTGCCGCATTTCGGACAATATTGATGGTGAACTGTGGACCAAGCTGGTGTGGAACTGCGCTCTGAACGCCGTCTCCGGCCTGGGACGCGTAACCTACGGCGAAATTATCGCAAGCGACGATGCCAAGCGCGTGGTGGAAGCCGTGGTGTACGAGGTTCTGGCAGTCGCGAAGAAAAAAGGAATCCATCCGCCCGGCCTGGAAGATCCGAAAGCGGCGATTGCCGGCGCATTTCTGATCGGTCAGCAGATGAGCGGGACACGCTCTTCCACGGCGCAGGACATGGCGCGCGGGAAGCGCACGGAGATCGATTCGCTGAACGGGTACATCGCGCGGCTAGGCGCGGAATTGGGCGTGCCTGTGCCTGTGAACCATACGTTGTATACGCTGGTGAAATTGCAGGAAGCGAATTTTTAGGGATTGAGTTCCTCGTTGGGCCGGTCTGAAGACCGGCCACTACACGCCCAAGAGGGCCCGCCCCGTAAAACCATTCGGGGTGCAAAATACGCACCTCGGAAGGCGGGCTCTAGAACATCTGGAAAGATCACTCGTCTCGCTTAGTCGCGAGGCGGCGCGTGGAACGGGATGTGCACGATCGCTTCGAGGTCCACGGGGTGTCCCTCGCGGGTTGCCGGCTCGAATTTCCATTCTTTGAAAGCGCTCATCGCGTTGGCGTTCAGGCGCTCGTCAATGCCGCGCACCAGTTGAATGCTGTCCACAGTTCCGTTCTGCCGGATCACGCCATAAAGAATCACTTCCCCTTCGATGCGTTCCTCGACCATCGTGGACGGATACTTCGGGTCCACTTTGTGCACCGGCACGGGAGAAGCCACTTCTCCCGCCTGGCGTGTGCCAGCTGCAAGACGCAGTTCCGAAAAGTGAATGATCCAGCTGCCAGTGGCGCTGTTGAAATTCGGCATGTTGACATTCATCGCATAGACGCGGCGGCGCGAGAAAATCTGCTCCGGCGGCGAACCCGGCGGAAGAAGGGCGAAATTCGGAGGGCCGGTGCGCACGGGATCGTCTTCCACCGGCGCGTTGGGGTCGGGCCGCTGGATGTAAGCCTGCGGTTTGGCGATGCTGAACTTGCCGACGCCGCCGAGCCCCGAGACGCTGGAATTGGGCTTCGGATTTCCGCCACTGATCACGATGCCGGTTGTATTTGCTCCGCCGGCGCTATTGCTTGCTGCCTCGGTGGTCCCACCATTCGAATTAGGGGGCGCAGGTGCGCCGCCCGGCACTCCCGTTTTTTTGCCTTCGGGAGAAATGGCCACACGCGCCGATAGATTTCCGTCGGGAACGGGAACCACGGGCGAGGGTGGCGCCGGCGAAGCGGAGAGCGCTATCAGCGTGCCAGCGGAACTTGCCGGTGCATTCGACGCCGAAGGCGCAACCTCGGGAGCAGTGGCAAGTTCGCCATCCTGCTTGTGCGGGCCAAGCCGCGGCGTGGAGCCGGCATTGATTTCGAGCTTCGGCTTGGCAGGACCATTCTGCTGCGACATCAGGCTGACGTCCGCCGGCTTCTGTTCCAGATTCGGCAAGTCCAGTGAAGGCACATCCGTCGTCGCAACCGTTTTCTTAGCCTTTGGGCGGAGCTTCCGGAGCGTCTGTTCGCTGATTTCGAGGCGTGGGCGCGGAGGAGCCGCCACCGAGGCGAGATGCACCACGTTGGGCATATCCGGCAGAATTTTCGGGGCATCGAGCGGAGCCGCCGGATTCACAAGAGTTTGCCGCGGATGAGTCGGGTGAGAAGGATCGGTGATGATGCGCTGGCGAGGATGAAACGCGTCGGCGCCCTCCGTCGGCGGCGGATCGGCTGGATTTTTGGACCGAGGTGCCGTTTTTTTTGCGCGCGGCATGTTGAGGAGCGGAAGATCGTCCACTGGCCCGGACCAGGTCAATTGTGTGTTATCGAAAGCAGGATTGCGTTTTGCGGACATCGGCAGATCGGGCCACGGAATGAGCAGGAACAGGATTTGTACCAGGGCGGCAAGCACGATGGCGCCGCGAGGCGCGGGATTTTCAACGCGGCAATCGCGAAGGACAAAGACCAGCGGCACCCCGACGGTCAGACGGGTGCGCTGAAAAAAAACCGGGATATTGCTGAAAAAATTCTGGTGAAAGCTGCCCCAGGCGATGTCGAGCTTCGGCTCCTGCGCGCCAGGCAAGACGATACGCGGCGGATACATCTCCGCCTGGCCGAGCAAATCATACTGATTGACCTGGAACCGCTTGCCCATCAACCTTTAATTGTATCGTGCCTTCTGCAGGCACGCCTTCCTCTTCCGGCCCATGAAAGGACTCTGAGATAGATGAACGGGACTGAGCTAAGGTTTACTCGGAGCGGGGCATCTCCGGCAGACTGGGGGAACGAAACCTGAAAAAACTCAGCGCGGCGTCGCCCTGGCGAAGCACGCGGACTCGTTCGAGCTTACCAAAGGATTCGGGAAGGTCAAGCGAGCGCTGGTGTTCGGCGATAACTACTGCGTTTTCAGCGAGCAAATTCGCGCCGCCCAAAAACTTGAGCACGTTGGCATACTGCCCGCCTTCGGCGTAAGGGGGATCGAGAAAAAGCATATCGATCCGCGCGTTTGCCGCCATAGGCGCTTCGGCCAATTCTTTCAGGGCTTGCAAAGCATCCGACTTTAAGACGCGCGCGCCGTTGCGAATCTCCAGCGATTCGAGATTTTTCTTGATGAGGACGACGGCGGGCGGATGCTTTTCCACAAATATTGTTTCGCGAGCGCCGCGACTGAGCGCCTCGATGCCCACCGCACCAGTGCCCGCGAACAAATCGACAAAGCGAGCGTCGATAACCAGTTCGCCAAGCACATTGAAGAGCGTTTCGCGGAGTTTGTCGCTGGTCGGACGGAGCGCTACGCCCTTCAGGCTTTTCAGTTGGCGGCTGCGAAATGTCCCGGCAATGATGCGCATAAGAAGCGGGCCTCAGCCGATCCGCGCCAGCTGATAGCGCCGCTGCCACTGTGGGGGCAGCATGCGCAACATACGCTGCAGGGATTCTTTCTGCGCAGGCCCTTCGACCAATAGAAACGCCTCTTTTCGCGCGCTCTCCAGAAGTTCGCGGTCGCGCAGAGGATTGGCGATGTGGAAACCGAGTTCACCGGATTGCTTTGTGCCGAAAAATTCGCCTGGGCCGCGGATTAGCAAATCGGTTTCGGCTATTTCGAATCCGTTCGTGGTGCGCACCATCGTTTCAAGACGCGCGCGGCCATCGTCGGTCATCCGTCCGGGGGCGACCAGAATGCAGTGGGATTTCTGAGAGCCGCGGCCGATGCGACCACGAAGCTGGTGCAACTGCGCCAAGCCGAAGCGTTCAGCGTGCTCGATCACCATCACCGTGGCATTGGGCACGTCCACACCGACTTCAATCACCGTCGTGGCCACCAGGATCTGCACTTCATTTCGCCGTAAGCGTTGCATCACGTCGTCTTTTTCTTCGCTGGACATCCGCCCGTGCAGCAGCCCCACTTTCAAGTTCGGGAAAACGTCGCGGGAAAGGCGCTCGTACTCTTCCATCGCCGCCTTTAGCTCAAGCTTCGATTCCTCGATTACCGGATAGACGATGTAGGCCTGATGCCCGGCTTCGACTTCGCGGCGTAGAGAATCCCAGACGCCGGGGAGATGTTTTTCCGTGGTCATGCGCGTTTCAATGGGCGTGCGTCCCGGCGGCAGTTCGTCCAGCACAGAGACGTCCAGGTCGCCGTAGAGAGAAAGAGAGAGGGTGCGGGGAATCGGCGTGGCGGTCAGCACCAGCACGTGCGGCGCGAAACCCGTCTTCGCAGCTTTGTCCATGAGCCGCTTACGCTGCAGCACGCCGAATCGGTGCTGTTCGTCAATGGCCACAAAACCAAGCCTCGCGAACTCCACCTGGTCTTCGATCAGCGCGTGCGTTCCAATTACCAGGCGCGCCTCTCCCGTGCGAATTCGTTCGCGCGCCGCGGCTTTTTCCGCAGGCTTCAATCCGCTGATCAGAAGTTCCGCAGTGTATCCACCGGGTGCCAGAATTCGCCGCGCTGAGAGGAAATGCTGGACGGCGAGAATTTCCGTGGGGGCCATCAGCGCGGCCTGGCAACCGTTTTCCATGGCAATCACCGCCGCCTGCATGGCGACAATCGTTTTCCCGCTGCCGACGTCACCTTGAAGCAAGCGATTCATCGGCACGGGTTTTTCGAGGTCGGCGGCAATTTCGGCCAGAACGCGCTTCTGTGCGCCCGTCGGCTTGAACGGCAGGATACGTTTCAGCGCTTCGCGCACTCTATCTTCGCGCACGCGGAAGGCGATGGCGTTTTCCTTGCGCTGCGCCTTGCGCCCCAGCGCCATGCTCAGTTGATACAGAAAGAATTCCTCGAAGATCAGCCGCTGCTGCGCCGGCGAACGGAAAAGATTCAGCGCCTCCAGCGACTCCTCGGCGGGAGGAAAATGAGTGTGAATCAAGGCCTCTCTCCGCGTGGGGTAGCGCAGCTCTTCCAGCAACTCCGCCGGCAGCACATCCGGAATATTCGAATCTAGATTCTGCAGAGTGTTATAAATCGCGCGGCGAATCATCCTCGACCCGAAGGTGCCGACGGCCTCATAAATCGGGACGATTCTGCCCATCTCGGTAGAATCCACTTCTTCGCTGCTCAGCACTTCGATCTGAGGATTGACCATTTCACGGCGCGCGGGGCGGAGCTTGTCGATCTCCACTTTGCCGTGCAGGATCAGCTGCTGGCCGGGTTTCAGGCGGTCTTCCAGGTAACCACCGTGAAAAAACTTGCAAGGCAGCGAGCCGCTGTCGTCCTGCACCAGCAGGTGGTAGATAGCATCGCGGCCATACATGCCGCGGACGGCCTGCCCGCTCATCACGCGGGCCCGCAGCGTGTAGGTGCCCCCGGGTTGGACATCTTTGATACGGGAAAAATGGATCCGATCTTCGTAGCGGAACGGCAGGTAGTTCAGCAGGTCTTCGAGCATGTGAATGCCGCGCTTGGCAAGGAGTTCGGCGCGCTGCGGGCCGACTCCTTTGATCATGCGCACTTCGGTTTGCAGGCTGACGGGCATCCTCCCTTCTTTATATCATCCCCGCCTAAGCTTCGCTTTTCGTGAAACTTGCGCCTTTGGCATGCGTATCGTTAGAGTGGGCTGTCGTGGTGTTTTCGAGCGCAGGAGGCTGCCTTGGCGGATGGACGATTGACGGGGTCGGAAAAGCGCGCGCTTGTTCTGTGGATCATCTTCGGCGCGCTGGGCCTGATGTTCGCCCAACGCTACTTCTTCCGCGCGTTTCCCGAAGCGTCCGTGGACTTCAAGGTATCGCGCACCGAGGCGCAGCAGCGCGCGAAAAGCTTCGTTCAGGGCCTGGGCGAAAACGTGGATGGCTACCAGTCCACAATCACCTTTGACGTGGACGATAACGCCAAAACCTACCTGGAACGCGAACTCGGCTTGCAAGAAGCGAATCGCCTGATGTCTTCGGAATTGAACATCTGGTTCTGGGATGTCCGCTTTTTCAAGCCGCAGCAGGAAGAGGAATATAGAGTTCGCGTCAGCCCGGCGGGAAAGGTGGTGGCCTACAGCCACAAGATCGAAGAGGCCCGCGGGGCAAGGTCGTTGAGCCGCGAAGAGGCGCTCTCCGCTGCCGAACAGTTTCTGGAAGCAAAAGTCGGCACAAATCTGGACAACTGGACTTTTCTGACAGAGGAGGCGAATTCCGAGACGCGCCCCAACCGGCTGGACTGGTCGTTCACCTGGGAACGAAACAACTTCAAGGCCAAGGATGCGCCGTACCGGCTAGAAGTGGGGCTGCAAGGCGATCGCATCGGTAGCACGCAGGAATTTCTGCAGGTGCCGGAAGCCTGGACGCGAAATTACCAACACCTGCGCTCTACCAATATTTTCTATAACCAGATCGCGCTGATCCCCTACGGCTTCCTGTTGGGCGCGGCCCTGTGGCTGGGAATTACCCTGATGCGGCAGGAGAGAACTTCCTGGGGTGCCGCGCTGAAACTCGGGGCGCTCGTGGCCGTCCTGTTTTTCCTGATGCAGGCGAACGACTGGAACTCCATCCGGGCGGGTTATGACACGCACCAGGAGTATTCCAGTTTTGTTACGGGGCAACTCGCCAAGCTGCTGCTGGAGGCGCTGGCCACGGGTCTGATGGTCACGCTGGTCCTGCCCGGCGGCGAGCCATTGTATCGCTCCACCCAGCCTGCCAGATTGCGTTTGTATCAGGCATTCAGCCGGCGTGGGATTCGTTCGAAGGAATTTTTCAGCTCCTCGGTGGTTGGCATTTCGATGGCCGCCGCGCACATGGGCTTCATCGTGGCGTTCTACATGATTGGCAGCAAGTTCGGAGTATGGGCGCCGCAGGATTTGAGCTATTCGGATGTCGTGAACACTTCGTTCCCGTGGATTGCGGGGGTTGCGGTCGGCGTGATGGCGGCGACCAGCGAGGAATTTCTGTTCCGGCTCTTTGCGATACCCTTCCTGGAAAAAATGACCGGCTCGCGCGTTCTGGCGGTGATTCTCCCCGCGTTTTTCTGGAGCTTTCTACACAGCGCCTATCCGCAAGAGCCCGGATACATCCGCGGCATTGAGGTTGGACTGGTCGGGATTCTTGCAGGCGTGGTGATGCTTCGCTGGGGCATACTTGCGACGCTGATCTGGCATTACACGGTGGATGCTTCGCTGGTCGGCATGCTGCTGATCCGGTCGGACAATTTGTACTTCAAGATCTCCGGCGTAGTCGTGGGTCTTGCAGCGGTGGCGCCGCTGGCGTGGTCCGGGATTTCCTATCTGACGCGTGGAAGTTTCGAATCGGTGGACGATTTGCTGAACGGGGCGGAGCCCGTGGGGGAGATTTCGCTCGAACGGCAGCCTGCCGCGGCGGAAACGGCGCTCGCTGCCCGACGCTATGATCCGCTTGCCACGGGAACGATCGGATTTCTGGCCTTGTGCGTCGTGCTGGGTGGTGTACTGGCAATTGCGATCCACCGCGAGAAAATCGGCGATTACCTGCATTTGACCGTGGACAACCGCATGATTGCCAGCAGCGCGGATGCAGTGATGCGCGAACACGGCCTTGATCCCATCGGTTTTCGCAAAGCCGTACAATTTGTGGACACCACAAATCCGGTGGCGAATGAATTCCTCCGCCGCAGGTTATCCGTCGCGCAGATCAACACAATTTACGCGGAGCGCGTGCCCGGGGCTCTCTGGCGCGTGCGTTACTTCCGCGACTCGCAGCCCGAGGAATTTGCGATCATTTTGAAACCCGAGGGGTCGCGGCACGCCTTCCGACACACGTTGGCCGAAGCCGCCAAGGGCGCGAATCTCTCCAAGGAAGAAGCACAGTCCATCGCCGAGAAATTCCTGCGCGAGAAAAAACAGATTGACCTCGCTGCCTGGAAACTTGTGGAGGCCAATTCCGATAAGCGCCCCAACCGCACCGACCACACCCTGACCTGGCAGCAGATTGCGCCACTCGATCCGGAGGGCGCCGGCGGCAACAACTCCGCTGACCACGCGTTCGCGCGCATGGACGTGCAGGTTCTGGGCGACGAGCCCGCAAACTATCGCACGTACCTGAAAATTCCCGAAGAGTTCACGCGCAAGCAGGAAGAGATCTCGCTGCCGAGGATGTTATTCGCGCTTGCGAAGTACGCCCTGGTCCTGGCGATTGCCGTTTGCATCCTCGTCTTTTATTTCCTCCGGTTGCGTACTCAACCCCCGGGGACGGTACCCTGGCGCCGCCTGGCTCTCTGGGGCCTGGGAGGTTGCGTTGCGTTCCTTGGCAGCCTCCTGCTCGGCAAAGGTATCCCCGCTTTGCTGGCGCAATATCCGACCGCAGTTTCCCTGAAACTCTTTCTGGCCACCACCGCTGTGGGGTTTGTGATCATTGCGGCAGTGGTCGCCGGGGGACTCGGTCTGCTCTTTGGCCTGGCCTGGTCGTTTGGGGCCCGCGCCTTTGGCTCCGATAAAATTCCCACCTGGCTCGGAATGCCCGCCAACTACTATCGCGATGCGTTCTGGATCGCCGCGGGAGGCGCCGGCGCCCTGATTGGGTTGCGCCGCTTGCTCATGATGGCCGACACCTGGTGGCCGACCTTGCATCGGCAATTGCCGGCAAGCTTCGGGGATTCGTTCGACGCCGTTTATCCCGCCGCGGGCATCATCGGCGGAGCGATCGTGCGAGGCCTGCTGCTGACGGGAACTTTTGCCCTGGTCGCAGCGTATCTAGGAGCAGAGCTTCGTGTGCGTTGGCTGAGGCTGGTTTTGTTTCTTGCGCTGGTTGCGGCCCTGGTTTCCGACTGGGGAAGCCCAGGCGATTTCACGAAGCAATTGCTGGCCTCCGGGCTGATTATGGCCGTCATTGTCTTCGGGTTCCGGCGGGTTGTGCGATTCAATCTGTTGGGATGCTTCCTGGCGGCGGCAAGCCTGGCCATGCTGGGAGGGGCGGTGGAGTTGACCTCCCAACCCGACGGATTCTATCGGTCGCAGGGTTATCTGGTTGTGGCGGCGCTGGTTATTCTGCTGGGATGGCCGCTGGTGGCTTGGCGGATGGGGGACAAGCAGAGTGCTTCCGTGTGAGGTCACAGACATACCGGGGAATGGCTTCCGGCATCGAACAGGGTGAGTGGAGTGGTCCGTGGTGGTTGCGGTTGTGCACTGGGGACCTGCTTACAAAAGCGACTCCCAAGCGTCCAACCAGTGTATCGGTCGTGTAGCCTTCGAACAGGCCGTCCGCCGATTCACTAAAGTCTCTTGTTTCAAGTGATTACACAAGAGTCGGCAGAGAGAAACAAGCGATGCCTCTACCCCGTTTGGCTTTTGCGTTGGCTGACGATAGCGGCCGGTCCGGCACCCCCAGTGCTGCACTGGCATCGGGGACCTCCTTGACCCATCTTGAAGACCGCGCGCTAGTCCAGGAAGCCCAGGCTGGCAGTCGGCTTGCTTTCGAGGAACTGGTCCGGCGCTACGACCGAGACGTCCTTCGCCTCGCCCTGAACCTAATGAAACGCACCGAGGACGCGCGCGACGTCTATCAGGAAGCCTTCCTGAAGGTTTACCGCAATCTGCATCGCTTCCGTTTCGAATGCAGCTTCTACACCTGGCTCTATCGCATCGTGACCAACGTCTGTCTGGACCACCTGCGCCGCCGCCAGGCACGCCCCGAAGATCAAGCCCCCGAGATGCATCCTAACCACTTTGAAGAAGGCATCACCGATTTCTTTGAACGCCAGAAGGAACAGCGCCCGTCTTCCGATCCTGAACGCCATCTGATTGGGCAGGAAATCAAGACGCGGCTCGCCACCGCGATGGAGCGGCTGTCTCCGCGCGAGCGTATAGTTTTCGAGATGAAGCACTACCAGGGCCTTAAGCTGCGCGCAATCGGCGACGCACTAGGAACGAGTGAGGAGACAGTGAAGAATTCGCTGTTCCGGGCCACGCGGAAACTCCGCAGCCAGTTGGGAGAACTCCGATGACTTCGGGCGGACTCCATAACGCTTGCGAGCAGGTGGCGCCGCTGCTGGCTTTTTATGCCTGCGGTGAACTGGATGAGGGCGAGCTGACATTGGTTCAGCAACATCTCGCAATCTGCGCCGCGTGCAATGCGCAGCTCTCCGAAGAAAAGAATTTGCAGACCCTTCTTGCTTTCCTTCCCCAGGAGGCCGACCGGCTGGATTCCGCGGGCGTGCTGCTTTCGCAATGCCGCAGCGAACTCGCCGAGACTCTGGACGACCTGGTGCGGCCCCCGGTCCTTGAAAAAACTCCTGTATTTGGAGCGTTTCGCCGTTGGATGGCGCTGCGCCCCGCGTGGAGCGGTGCAGTGCTGGTGGTTTTGGGGCTGCTGCTCGGCATGCAAGCTTCCCAGTGGTATTCCGCGCGAAATGCCGCGAACCCGCTGGATGAGGCGGTGAATGTGCGCCCGGGCCCGCATTTTTCGGACGACCAGCTATCGAAAATGGCCGTGGCTGGAATTAATTTTTCTCCCCCCACAGGCACCGGCGCCCAGAACGTTCGCGTGGAGCTGAATGCCGAGCAACCCATGGAGATCAACGGCAGCCTGGATGATTCCGATGTCCGCCGCGTGCTCACCTATGTGGTGAAGAGCGGCGAGCGGTTTGATCCCGGCATGCGGTTGGATTGCCTGGAAGCATTGAAGGCGCGCTCGGGAGATTCCGAAGTGCAAGATGCCTTGCTGGCCGCCGCACGCAAAGATCAGAATCCGGCTGTTCGCCTGAAGGCCCTGGAAGCGTTGCGCGACTCCACTTCGGAAGATGCGGTACGTGCCGTTTTGCTCGATACCCTGAAACATGATTCGAATCCGGGCGTCCGCGTGGAAGCGGTCAATCTGCTGGTAGGCTCGCTGGAGAAATCGGGCAATGCGGATACCATGCCCGCGATGGTGCCGGGAATGCCGTCTCTGCCGGACGGAAACACGGTTCCAGCGATGGCCCGCGGGAATGCGCATGAGGTCTCCATGACGGGTGTGATCATGACGTTGGAAGAGTTGCGGCGCAGGGACCCCAGCAGTTACGTTCGGTTGCGCAGTGCGGCCGCCCTGCGCCAGCTTAGCGCGCGCAACGACCAGTAACCCGGCGCAACGGATTTTGATTAAGATGTCGGACTCAAGAAAGCGATTCCCTTCGTGAACGATTCGAAAAAGTATTTGCCGTGGCTGCTGGTCACAGGTGTTGCCGTGGCCCTCTGTCTCGCCACCTCCGGCGTGTACTGTCCCGTTTGTAAAGCCGAAAATGCCCCTCCGCATGCTTCCGCCGATCGCTCCGGGGAGTTGCCTGCGGGCGACGCGCGGACGTTCGCCCTGATTGCGGACATGGGTTCGGTGCACATTCTGCCGCAGCCCGCGGGCGCGGCTCCGAGTGTGCGGTACAACGTTCACCTCGAAACGGATGCAAACGAACCGCTCTCGCAGACCCTCTTCAGTCACTACATTCTCAATTTCCGCGATATCCGCGGCACGCTTACGTTGAACGGTCTTCTTCCCCGGCTCCGCAGCCTGGCGGGGAGAAATGCCCAGTTCTGGGTGCAGTTCACCGTCTACGTACCCGCGAATTTCTCGGTTGAAGTGCACACGGGCGCGGGAGATATTGAAACCGCGGATATCGGCGGCCGCGTGCTGCTGGTGACCGAGGGTGGAAATGTCAGCACCGGGCGTATTGGGGGCATGGAGCGAGTTGCCACAGTGAGTCCGGTCCCTGTGGCCAAGATCGAGACTCAGGGCGGCCACATTACCGTGCTTGACGTCGCCGGAGACCTGGACGCCTACACCGCAGGCGGCTTCATTCAGGCCCGCGACGTTGCGGGAGACGCCAAGCTTCGTACCGGAGGCGGCCACATTCGCGCTTCCCACATTCGAGGAACCGCGCAACTCGAGACGGACGGCGGGAACATCACTGTGGGAGAAGCAGGAGCGATGGTGGGAGTCCGCACCGGCGGGGGGCAGATCGATTTCGGCGAAGTACACGGCTCGGTCCACGCGGAAACGGGTGGCGGCGGAGTTCGTGTGATGTACGTCTCCGGGCCCATGGAAGTGGAAACCAGCGGCGGCGGCATCTGCCTGACCCGTGTTTCAAACGTGGTGCGCGCCGCGACCGGCAATGGCACCATTACCGCGTGGATCACCCCCGAATCCGGCGATGGTTCGCGTCCCGTTCGTTTACCGGGCCCATCGCAGCTTTCTTCCGGCACGGGAGACATTGTGGTTTTCCTGCCAAGAAATCTGGCGGCTACCATCGAAGCGAGCGTGGAAAATGGCGGCCCGGATCGCATCGAAGCGGATTCTGCGCTTGGCTTGAACATGGAGAGACACGAAGACGGTCCAGTGCGCGCCTCGGGGACGTTGAATGGCGGCGGCGCGTTGCTGAAACTGCGTAGCAACGCGGGCAAAATCCGACTGCAATACGTGGACGAACAGACCGCCCTTCGCCAGTCGCTGCTGGAAGAGCAAAGACACCGGTTGGCGCAGAAGTTAAGCCAGATGGGATTTGAAGAACCTGCTCCCAGCATTGCCACGGCAGCTTCACAAACGGCAACCGGCGGAGTCACGTGCACCGGCAGCGGAGGGGATTGGTGGGATACCTGGAAGAACCGTTTGCAGGTGACGTTTCTTGGCGGAGTCCACGAAGAACCGGAAGAGTTCAAGAAGCACCTGATCAATTCACCTCCGCCGGATTACCCGCAAATGGCGCGGCACGCCGGCATTCAAGGAGTGGTGAGGCTGCAGGTGCGAGCGAAAACGGATGGAACTTTGGAAGTGGAAAAGGTAATAGAAGGCGAGCCCGCGCTGGTAGAGGCTGCTCGAGCCGCGGTGCGGCAATGGCGGGCGAATCCGGGGGACATCTGCGGCAAGAAGGTGGACGTAATTTCAACATTGGCTTTTAACTTCCAGCTCCGCTAGTGTGTTGGCGGAGGCGGCGGTTCGGGTTTGTCGGTCATCCTGGGGGTAGTCTAGGGAGTTGTTCGCGAAGGAGGCTGTATGAAGTTTCGCTCCGCAATCGTTTCGATTGGTCTGACGCTTCTGGCCGTTTCCCTGCTCACCGTTCCGGCATGTTTGGGGGTGACGCGCGAGTTCGCGCAAACTTATCATCTGAAGCCCGACGGCAGCCTCGAGTTGAACAACATCAATGGCACGGTGCGTATCGAGGGCTGGGACAAGGACGAGGTGGAGGTGCGCGCGGTGAAGACCACCACCGACAAGGAATCCAAGCTGGACCTCGTCTCCATCGACGTGAACTCCAGCCCGGACAGCCTTTCCATCTCCACCCGGTACCCCTCGGAAGAGGGAGTGGAAGTGGCGGTGGAGTATACGGTGCATGTACCGCGGCGAACTCTTCTGAAGCACATCAATACGGTGAACGGCACACTGCGCGTCAAAGATCTCGAGTCGCTCGGCGACCTTCATACGGTCAACGGAAACATCGAAGTGTATGAGAGCAGCGGCAACCTGCGTGCGCGCACGACGAACGGAAATGTCTACGTCGAGCTGAAGCATCCGGCGGATTTGCACGGCACAATGGCGGAGACAACCAACGGCTCCGTGCTGCTGGCAATCCCGGCGGATTCACAGGCAAACCTGGAAGCCCGCTGCATGAACGGAAGCTTCTCCACGGAACTCCCCTTCGTCATGGAAGGGGCCATCCAACCTCGCATCCTGAAGGGACGGCTGGGCAAAGGCGGAGCTCCCATCCGGCTCGGGACGGTGAACGGCGCTATCCGCGTCGTCGCTTTGCGGTCGACCATTTAGCTTCTCCTGCGTCTAAACGGACAAAGGAGAAATTAATCATGGTTCAACGGCAAATCTGGACGAGCCTGGGCTTGGGCGCGTTGAGCATCGCTTTCATCGCGCTGCCTGGTTCTTCAAACACAACCGATAGCTCCTCAAGCGCAACCGCCTCATCGCAACATTTCGCTCAGGAAGTTTCGCAGTCGCAGATCCGGGTGAATCCCAAGGTGGAGATCCGAACCAATCCCCAGGGCGACGAGATGTTTGTGGTGGTCGACGATGACGAGGATAGCGGGCAACTGGTTCGCGGGACTGACGACCCGAAAGATGCGGCTGATGGCGAGAATCTCCAGGTTTTCACGGGCTCCGGCGGCGGATGGCTGGGCGTGGGAGTTGCTGAAGTTTCCAGCGAAAAGACGAAGGCGCTGAAGCTGCCGGAAGAGCGTGGAGCCGTGCTGGGCAAGATTGTTCCCGAGAGTCCCGCCGCCAAGGCCGGCCTGAAAGAAAACGACGTGGTGCTGGAAATAAACGGTCAGCGCATCGAAGGCACGGAACAGTTTCGCCGCATGATCCACGAAATTCCCGCGGGCCGGACGGCAAACCTGACCGTGTGGCGCGAGGGCCGTTCCCAGAACATCAAGGTTACGCTCGGAAAACAGGATGCCGGCAACATGAAAGTGTTCTCGGGCGGGCCGAAGTCGTTCGCGTTCAAAATGCCGACCATGCCAGCGATGCCGGACTTGTCCGGTCTGGAGCACATGCGCACATTTTCCATGATTTCTCCGGGACGCCCGCTGCTTGGAATTGATGCGGAAAATCTTGAAGGCGAGTTTGGGAATTACTTTGGCGCGCCCGATGGTGAAGGCGTCCTGGTGCGCGGTGTGTTCGCCAATTCGGCCGCGGCAAAGGCCGGGCTGAAAGTGGGCGATGTGATCACCAGCCTTAACGGCGAGCGCATTCATAATGCCAGTGAATTGCGCGAAAAATTGCTGACCGGCCACGAAGCGAAGAATATTAAGGTGGGCATACTCCGGAACAAGAGCGAAATCACTCTGTCCGTCGAACTTCCCCAACAGAAAGAGGAAGAAGAGCATTTCCTTTCCGAACGTACCAATATCTGAACCTGTCCATATCCGATTCCAATGCAGACACAGCGGCCCGGCTCGCGATCGTTCGGAGCCGGGCCTCCCTTTATGATCAAACTTCTCCGAAAATGTTATACGAATAACGCCTTATCCATCCTGCCGATACTTTCGAAACAAGCGGAGCGGCCTTTTGATCACCTCCCAGATCCGCGAGCCGTGACCTTCTCCTTCGCCGGCCCAGTCTTCTTCCGTGGGCGAAAAAGACAATCGACCAAGGTAAGATAGCCCCGTAATCCCTCCCCCGCCCATCTTCAACCGGAACATCGCTCTCTGGAGCAGTGGAGGGGGAGCGGAACCCGCGCTTGGCAGCCAGCCCTCCACCTGCCGCACCATTTCTCGCGCCGCGTCATCTTCATATGTCCTTGCGGCCATCGCCGCGGGTACGGGAACGCCCAGCAACGATTCGGCAAGCAGCAGGCCTACATTTACCATTCGCGCTGCTCCCACATCCCTTGCCGCTTGCCCCACGCTCTCCCAGACAATTTCGGGATGCCGCGCCACAATTGCCGCGATGTCTGCGGGCCACATCAGGCGTTCCCAGAAATGCTTTGCGCCGTGGATGCAATTGAGCACCAGTTCGTCTTCCAGGCATAGCGCGGGAATTTCGCGCCCCTCCAGGGCCATACGCCGCTGGCGAGCGTATAGGTCTTCGATCCGCATCGGGCGCGGGTAGTAGCGAAAAGTCTTCTCCGTGTGGAGTTCTATGATCTGTTGCGAGCCGCGCCGGTTGAAAAGATATTCGCCGGGGATTTTGCCCGCGAGAATGGCCTCCTCCGGAACGTCGGCTACGAATCCCAGCGCCGTCAAAATCCTGGAAGCGGGAAGAATCGCCTCGTCGCGCACCAGCAGATCGAGATCCACGTAACTCCGGACCCCCGGATCGTCATAGGCCAGCAGCGAGACCAGCGGCCCCTTAACCAGGAGGCTTTCAATGCCCGCTCGCCCGAATTCTTCGAGGATGGCAAAGAGTTCCGCAGTCATACTCAGCGTGAAGAGGTGCTGCGTGCGCAGACTGTCCTGGAATTTTTGCCAGGTGCCGGCGGGCATTCCCGAATATCCGGTTTCCTTTAGACGCGCGGCGACCACGCCCAGGACGCTGTGTTCCGCGGCGAGTTCCAGCGTCAGTTCCCAATCCAGATTCGCCGCCAGAGCCGCAATCCGGCGGGCGGACTCCGGCGAAGGCGAAGCGCAGGCGCACAAAAACTTCCATTCGTTGGCGAAGGGCTTTGCTCCGAGTGGGGAGAGGACCGTCAGAAGCTGCTCCTGAAAATGTGATTGTAAGTGTACACCTGCATTTCAGCTGTCGGCAGGAACTCCCGCCCGGCACACAGCGTGACGATGGCATCGTTCGCCGCCGGGATCGGGGTCTTCAGCAGTGGCTGGGCGGAGGAGCCCCCGAAGTGGGAGGGAGCACGGAGGCGGCGTCCTGCAAAATCAGTTCGCAAAGTCTGCCGATTTTCTCGGGTTTGGCGTGCGGAATGATGCGGCGCACAGGAATCTGCTGGACCAGCCGGCAGAGGATTTCGAACTCATTCGCGCGCTGATCCCGGCCAAGGACCCAGTTCATGTAAGTGTTCTGCACCAGCCCGAGCAAGGCTTCGCGCGGACTGAGCTTTTCGACGCGCGGTGTATTTTCCTCGCTGCTCCGAGGGGCGATCAGATATACGACACCCAGCGGCAATTTCGCCTGCGAAAATTTTGCGCGCATCCCGTCGAGCTCGAGATAATGTTTTTCCCAGGCCGGCGTAATTTGCGGCAAAGCATCGGCACGGCCGAAGAGCATGCTCACACTTTCCGGCCACAGGCAGACGCGCGGGTAGCCGGGGACCGCGCGAAATTCAACGCCGCTCTCTTCGAGCGCAACGATGTCCTCTGCCAAAACCGGATGCCCGCGCAAGGCTAGCGCCGCGGCCGTTGTCGACTTCCCATAACCGGCATCGCCGCAGAAGCATACGGCCCGGCCGCGAATATCGACGGCGCTTGCGTGCAAACAGGTGATGTTCCTTCGCCGCAGTACGAAGCCCAAAACCGGCCCCAGAAAATAGGTGGCCATGTCGTCGGCAGTGAGTGGAGGCTCGTAAGTCCCCCAGACATGATCTGCTGCAGCGTCCACGACAAATCGGGTGCCGTCGGAATAGGAAAGTTGGAAGCCTGCTGCTTCGCCCAATTGGGTAAGCACAAACGAGGGATCGGGAGAGCCGGGCGCTTCGGACCTGCGGGATAGGATCCGGCCGGGGAGCGTGAGTAATGCTCGCACCCAATCCGGTTCCGAACCATCTTCAAAACTGAGGTTGTGCCGCTCAGGCCAAGAGGAAGACGATTCAAGTCCGCCAATACGGCTGGATGAGTTCACCCCAAGACCGTAAGCTCGGTAAGAGTAACTCACAAGTAAATTGTTCTAAATGTCGCTCCGGGGCAGGAGTCAGCCTCCGGTGCGACGGTGTGCCGGCCTACCGCCCCCGTCCATCTTCCCTTTATTACCGAGGGACTTGGTCATTTCGGCAAGGTTGCCGTAAACATGCAGCTTGGGCGGTTGATAGGGCTTCCTAGTGAGTGCTTTAGACGCCTGTTTCATTCACGCCCCTTTCTTAGCACTGTACTCAATCCCCTCTCTGTTTTCAATGTCTTTCAGCCAGAGCGCAAGCGAGAGCGGGTAAAGCTGTCGCCAGGAAAGAAAACCCTTAGAGTTTTCTAAAGTTGCGCGCCAGTCCTTCCAATTTACAAATTCATGAAACAATTCAGGCGGATTTTCTTCCGGCTGAGGCCTCCACCCGGTTCTCTTCTGCCAGGCTTCCAGGGGATCGTGTAACAACGGGCTCTTTGGGCGCTTCAGGATTTCAGGCGGTAACCAGGAGGTCATGGCCCGGCGAGTAACTTCTTTGTCAACACACCAGGGAACCGACGGAAGACGCAGCAGAAAACGCAAGAGCCTAAGATCAAGGAGCGGAGCGCGGGTCTCGAGTTGGATACCGGTCCACCCCGCATCTTCCTCTTCCAGCACGCTGGCCCAGTATCCGGAGTGCAAGGAGCGGTACGCTAGCGGATGCACCGGGTGGGCTTCCAAGGCCTCCCGTAATTCGCCGGTTTTCTGAATCCGCATCCCGCATCGTTTGGAAAACTCCTGGTTTAGCCAGGACGGAATTTCCGATGGAGCAGGTACGCCGCCAAACCAGCGACGAAACTTGCCGCGGAATCCCCCGCGCAGAGGAGGAAGCCGCAAGTGCTCCCCGAAATATCCACCGAAGCTCCGAGCGATTTCTCTCCAATCGCCGCGCGCGCGAAGATACTGAAAGTAGGGCCATGCCTGCCCCGTAAGCACATTGTCTCCGCCGTCGCCAGAGAGCACCAGGGGGCTATGTGCGGCGATCTTCTTAAAAATTCCGCAGGCCCGGTCATGAAAAAGATCAGAGGTGGGTTCCGGAGTGTGTTCCGCCACCACCGCATCCAGGGAATGAACTGTGGTTTCTCCCAGGATCTCGTGCGGGAGCCCGAGATGACGGGCTGTTAAGCCGGCGAATCCAGGCTCGGGATCATCGAACATCGGATTCCAACTGATTGTGAACGCCTTAAGTTTTCCTGAGTTTCCCTGCCCTGCGGCCATCCGGGCGGCAACAGCACAGACGGAACCCGAATCCAGGCCGCCACTCAAATAGAGTGCAACTTTTCCCTCGGGCAAACGATCCGCCACCGCCTGCACCAGAAGCTCGCGATAGTTTTCCAGATATTCGCCGGGTTCCTTGAGACGCAGCAGCTCTTCCACCGGTAACTGGAGAAAACGCCTGACATGGACTCCCGCCTCGTTCCATTGCAGCAGATGACCGGCTGGCAACCGGCGGACGTCCCGCCAAACCGATCGCTCAGGATCGTTGCAGATTCCCTCCAGAAGAAAATCACGAACGAATGCGTCATCCAGTTCCGCGGAGACTTCGGGGACCATCCGCAATACCTGCATCGTATTGCTGAAGCAAAACACGCCGTTTCGCCGGGCGTAAAGAAACGGCCGTGGCCCGTTGAAATCGCGCGCGCAGCAGAGCGATTTTTGAACGGCGTCCCAAATCGCGAAAGAATAATCACCAAGTATTTTAGTAAGCGCCCCTTCGCCCCACGCGCTCCACGCCAGCAGCAACAATTCTTCGTCAGAAGTTTCTTGTGTCGCGGCCAGCCGGTTTTCCTGCAACTCTTCGATAAGCCCCATTCGCGCGTCGAGGCGCACTTCGCCGAGCAGTGTATATCGCTGCCCGAGCCGCACCGGCTGGCTGCGAGACTGGTAGCGAGTCCCCGTCTCCAGGTACGTAAAGCAGGTGCCCAGGCCGTCGTCTGTCGATGTCACGGCGCCGTCAGGGCCGCGAAAACGCAAGCGCCGCGCAACCTGCTCCATGAATCGTGGCTCAACTGCCGCGCCGTCGGTCCGCACAATACCGAAGAATCCGCTCATTGCTGCTCCGCCGGCGGTTCGAGGAGTTCCTCGGCAAAGGCCGCATAGTGGTGGTGCAAGGTCTCGAGCTGGTTCAGTGCTTCGCCCCCATGCTCGACCCAAGCGTGGGCTTCGAACTCCTCGTTCTCCTTGCGCACACCGATGCGCAGAGAAGCAGGGATTCCCTGCTCGCGCAGCAGAAACCAGAGCGTGAGGGATTCTTCGAGACAGGTAAATTGGGCAGGCGAGTGGCGCACTGCAGCGCGCAACATTCGGCAGGTGAGCTGCACCGCTTCCCTTGTATCCGTGTGGTTTTCCACAGCTGATGCCTGGGGGCGCACCCGCTTCTGGAGCGAGGCAAAGGTCTTGCTGTAACCCCTCAGGTGCAGCGACCATCGGACCAACGGCAACAGAAGCACGGCGCGCCGGAACATGCGCCGTGATACGGGGTCCAGCGCCTTATATCGTTGGAGTCGGTCCCACATCCGGGGGCAACACTTGCAGCAGGCCGTTCTCCACAAGCCCGCTCAGAAATTCAGTAAGGTGATTCCGCAAAACTTCAGGTTCCACCTCATATTCTTCCTGAAGTTTTTCGAACGCCACAGCGATGCAAGGCTGGGTGGTCGCAAGCTCCCACATCCGAGTGCCTGTCGCGTCCAAGCCGAAATACCGCTCGCTATCGAGATTCAGCAGAACCGACTCCCCATCGAGCTGCCGGATCAGGACGTGCGGCGGCACCACCGCGCGCATAGTCAACTCCACCATCTTCTGGGCTCCTGCCTGCGGACGGGGATTCCGGGGGTATGGGGGCTATCTTAGCGGGGTTTTCGTTGGACCGCCACGCACAATTATGCGACCTCCAAGTTTCGCGCAGATTGTCTTCCGTCCCGAGACACGCTATAACGTCGGGAATGTCCGACCCCGCGATCATCTTGGATTCCCTGGAGAAATGGTTTCCGCCAGCGCTTAGTGGCTGGCGCGCGTTTCTTCAGCCGTTTACCCCTCCGACCACTCCGGCGCTGCGCGGCATTACTTTGGAAGTAAAACAAGGGGAGGCGGTGGCGTTACTCGGGGCAAACGGAGCGGGCAAAACCACATTGCTCCGCATTCTGGCCACGCTCCTGCTGCCAACGCGAGGCAGCGCGTTGCTTGCGGGGCACGATACCGTTCGTGAATCCGCTGCCGTACGACAGCAGATCGGTTATCACGCGGGCAGCGACCTCGGCTTCTATTCGCGGCTGACCGGCCGGCAGAATCTGCTCTTCTTTGGCCGCTTGAACCATCTCTCCGATGAATTCAGTGCCAGCCGCATCCAAACCCTGAGCGAGCGTTTCGGATTGCTTGGCGTTTTAGACCGTCAGGCGCGCGCGTTATCTTCGGGGACAATTCAGCGGTTTAGCCTGATTCGCGCGCTGCTCCATCAGCCGAAAGTGCTGCTCCTGGACGAACCGACGCGGAGTCTTGACGCCATTGCGGCCGCCGATTTCCGGCATTTTCTCAAAATGGAGATGCTTGCGCAGAAAGAGACTTCGCTGCTGTTTGCCTCGCACACCATGCAGGAAATCGAACTAATTGCCGACCGCGTGGCGATTCTCGATGAAGGCAAACTGCTCGCGTTCGACACGCCCAACGCGCTGCGAGCCAGAACTTTGTCTTCCACTCTGGAAGAGGCATTCGCGCGGCTGACGGGGCGCAAACTCTACTCCGGCGGGGAGTCCACACCGGAATGAGGCGAATCCTGCTAGACATTTTCCTGTTCTTCCAGCGCGACCTGCGGATCGCCGGTACCTATCGAAGTCCTTTCATTCTGGAAGCAGTCGAGGCGCTGTTTGGGGCGGCGATGTTTTATTACGTGGCGCGCTTCGTGGATTCGCCCGCACTGCGCGAAGCGCTTCCTCAGGGAAAAACGTATTTTGCCTATTCTCTCGCCGGGTTCGTGTTCTTTGACTACCTGAATGAAGCGCTGGACACGTTTGACCGAAGTCTGTTGGAGGCGCGAGATGCGGGCACGCTGGAAGCGCTGCTGGTCACGCAGGTTTCGTTGCCGGTGATCCTGATTGGTTCGGCATTTTATCCCTTTGCCGGCACGATGCTGCGGATCGCGGTGTATCTCGGATGGGCGGCCGGATTCTTTAATTTTCCGCTTGGGGCTGCAAATTGGCCGGCCGTTTTTGTCGTACTTGTTGCCACCCTGCTGGCCTTTTCCGGCTTCGGCGTGCTCTCGGCGGCATACCTGCTCCTTTTCAAGCGTGGGAATCCCGCGAAGTGGTTCATCCTGGGCGCTTCGAGTGTCACGGGGGGCATGCTTTTTCCGGTCAGCATATTGCCGCCGTGGCTGCAAATGGTTGCGCACCTGAATCCTGTCACGTATGCGATGGACGCCCTGCGAGGAGCGCTTCTTAACGGCCAGGGCATCCTTTCCCTCGGGCGCCCCCTGCTGCTCCTTCTGGCCTTCGCCGCAGTGATTCTTCCCTCTTCCGTTGTGATTTTTTCCTGGGCCCTTCGCCGCACTAAGGTGACCGGGACGCTGACCCACCGTTAAAAGAAAACGGCCCCGCCGAAACGGAGCCGCCTTCCAGAAACGAGGATGATTTGCCAGTCTTAGGGTTTAGGGCTTCTTTTTCTTGTTGCCAACCTTGGTCTCGATGCCGCCGGTCAATTGCTGGAGCTGTTCGAGGCCCTGCTTGGCTTGCGTTCCCCATGGGCCATTCGGGTCCAACTCGATGGCCTTCTGGTACGCTTCGATGGTGCCGGGTCGCGGGGTGACTTCGATTTTGTCGCCAACCGTTTTGTAAATGCTGGGATCGGCGACCATGCAGGCGCCCAACAAATACCATGCCTGCGCGCTCTTGGGATCGAGTTCCGTGGCCTTTTTCAGCGGCTCAATCGCTTCCACCATGCGCTGCGCCTGGTACAGGCTGATGCCAAAGTTGCGCCACGCCATTGCGGCGTTCGGAGGATCGAGTTCCGCAGACTTGGTGTAAGCCGCGCGCGCTTCGTCGATCTTTCCAGTGCGTCCCAGGATATTCCCCAGATTGTTGTAGTAGCTGGGATTGTCCGGTTTCGCTGTGATGGCCTGTTGGTAGGCGTTGATCGCCTCGTCGTTACGTCCGGCCAGATCGTAAGCCTCACCCATGCGCGCCCAGAACAGGTGGATGTTTGGATCCTTTTCCGGGGCCACCTTCAGGCCATCTTGAAATACCGCAACGGCCTGGTTAGAGAGATCGGCGATCTTGGCCTTCGCCGCATCTTTCTGGTCGGGAGTGGCCTTCGCCAGGTCAGCCTTGGCAGCACGTTCCTGGTCCAGCAGCGCAACGCCCTTGGCAAATTGCTCTTTCATGCCGGCAAACTTTTTCTGGTCTGCCTGTTGCTGCTTGTATTTCGCGGCTGCCTCAGGGTTCTGCTTCTCCAGAATCTCCTTGAAATTGATATTCACCGGCGGAGTATCCGAGCCACGCACCTCCACCGGGACTTCAAACGGGGATTGCATCTGCGGAGGCTGCACGGTGAACGTGTACTTGCCATTCTTCAAGCCCGTGTAGGAAAATTTTCCGGCCGCATCGGTCTTCGATTCGGTTGTGATGCCTTGCTCGCTCTTGATCTTCACCGGAAGATTGGCCCACGGATTCCCATCGAAGTCGATGATCGTGCCGGCCATCTTTCCCTCTTGCGCGGCCGCGCGCGTGGCAAAACATCCAAGCATTCCCAGCGCCAGGATTGCCGCGAGCGCGTACGTCTTCGTCCATTTCAGCATGCCCCATTCTCCTTTTTTGTGGAGGAGCGCCGGCCTTGGTCCGCGGCCGGTTTGCACTATTATCCCTCATCTCGCCGGGAATCCAAGCGCCGCGAAATTATTTTGCGGCTCCGGTGCGGGACCCCGTTCGGTAGGCAATCGGGTCGCGGACGCCCGCTTCGGCAAATGCCCTCAAACGCAGCAGGCAACTGTCGCAGGTGCCGCAGGCCAATTCCTCGCCCTGATAGCACGACCACGTCAATTGCAGGGGGGCGCCCAGTTCCACGCCGCGCCGGATGATTTCGCTTTTCTTGAGGCGAATCACCGGAGTCACGATCTCGATTTCCGTCTCCGGCCGGGTTCCCCGCCGGATCAACTCCTGAAAGGCTTGGTAATATTCCGGCCGGCAATCGGGATAGCCAGAGCTGTCTTCAGCCACGGCTCCGATGTAGATGGCGCCGGCCCCTGTTGCTTCCGCCCAACTGACGGCGACACTCAGAAAATGTGCATTACGAAAAGGAACGTAAGTGACCGGGATCGCACTTCCGCCTGGCCCTGGCGCACCCAATTCATTTTCGGGTACGGCGATACTGGCGTCGGTGAGCGCCGATCCACCGATGGCCCGGAAGTAGTCCAGCCTGACCGGAAGCCTTTCCCGCACGCCATAAAATTCGGCAATTTCAGAAAAGGCCCGCAGTTCCCGAGCCTCTGTCCGCTGGCCATAGCTTGCATGAAGGAATCCCACTCGGCTTCTGCCCTGCTTGGTGACCGCTTCGGTCGCGCAGACGCACGAGTCCATTCCCCCACTCAACAGAACGATGGCGTCAACTTTATTCACGAATACTTTTCCTTTTCCCCCGCCCTACACTCCGCGCATGGCGGGGTCCCACACGATTTTGTGAAGCTGCAAGCCCAAACGGACCGGCAATCCGTCTTCAAGCATCCATTCGACCAGCTCTCGCGGCTGCAGCCCGCGCCATTTTCCGTTGGGATCGTCATGAACGGGCGAGAACAGAACCTCGCGCACACGTTCCGACAGCCGGTGCTCTCGGCTGAATTCGCGCGCGAATTCGTAATCTTTGCGGCTGGAGATCACGAATTTTACTTCGTCGTTCGCGCTTAATTCCTGGAGATTCCGCGGATCAAATGTGTCCGACTCGCCCGAGTCCGTGCATTTTACATCCACAATCTTGATGACTTCCTTCGGTAGACGCCCGATGAAACGTTCGCCGCTGGTTTCGATCATCACGGTGTAGCCCGCCGCAAGCAACCGCTCGGCCAGCGGATAAATCTCTTCCTGCAGCAGCGGCTCGCCGCCCGTTAGTTCAACCAGGGAAATCCCCGTCGCGCCGCCGTCTGGACGGGGGTTCAGCGATTCGACGCGATCCAGTACCTCGTCAACGCTCACCTTTTGCCCGACGTGAAAAGCGTATGCCGTGTCACACCAGGTACAGCGCAAGTTGCACCCCGTAAGCCGCACGAAGATGCACGGGAGGCCGGCACGCGTCCCTTCGCCCTGGATGGATTTGAATATTTCGGTGATGAACATTTGGGACTCTATATAGAACCGGAGTTTGTTTACGGCTCTAACTCACCGGCGCTTTCGACAAACTGCGCCCGCCTCGGAAGGCGGCCGCTATATAATTCTAATTACCTAGTACGGCGGTTAGACGCCAGTCTTTGCCTTTTTGCCCGAGCGCTTCGAAAGCCAGTAAAAGCCGCCGAGAAACAGCACCAGGGCACCAATCAGCCGGGGATAGCCCGGCGGAATACCCATCATGCGCAGGACCAGGACGTAGCCAATGGCCACCAGCAGGGACGGAATCAGGATGATCAAGAGTGATCGATTCATTGTCTCCTCTGTTCGCAGGGCAAATCTCTAAGGATGGTATCTCGCCATCGCCGTGTCAGTTTCCCAGATCACCACATCTTTCAATTTCGCTCCCGGTGGCAGCCCGGTCAGTTGGCTCGTTAAATTGTCATAAAAATATTTTGCCAGGTTTTCCGCTGAGGGATTCACGGTCGTAAACGGTTCCAGATCGTTGATGAACTGGTGATCCAACCGGGCGATCAGCCCGCGCATCGCGTGTTTTAATTGCGTGAAATCCATCAGCAACCCGATGTTGTCGAGCTGCGGCCCTTCCAGCGTGACCTGCACGCGGTAATTGTGCCCGTGGAGATTTTCGCACTTGCCCTTGTATCCGCGCAGGGCGTGCCCCGACGAGAACGTATCTTCGACACTCACTTGAAACATGGCTGGCTTTCTTTACCTCTTCTTCCCTGGGGACGACGCTTTTCAGGCAGGGCTTGCCGCGGAAAGGAACCGGGAGACTTCCTCCAAATCGTTGGTCCTCCGGTACCGGGGCAGCGACTCCAAGAAAATTTTACCATAGGGCATGCGCTGGATTCGCGTATCCAGCAGGGCCAGGATGCCGCGGTCGGTCTTGGCGCGAATCAGCCGCCCGAAGCCCTGTTTCAGCGCCAGCACGGCTTCCGGCACCTGGAATTCGCTGAAGGGATTACGGCCTTCGTCCTGCAAGGCGCGGACTCGCGCGGCCACGATCGGGTCGCTGGGCACGGCGAACGGCAAGCGATCCACTATCACGCAGGAGAGCTGCTCGCCGGGCACGTCCACGCCCTGCCAAAAGCTGGCGGTGGCGAAGAGCACGGCGTTCGGTGTGTTCTTGAAGCGCTCGAGGAGGATGGAGCGCGGCGCGGTGCCTTGAAGCATCAGTGGGAACTCCACTCGTGTGCGCACGCGCTCGAACAGGTCGTTCATCTGCGCGTAGCTGGTGAAGAGGCAGAAGGCGCGGCCCTGGCTGAGTTCCAGGAGCTGTACGATTTCGTCGGCGGCCTTTCCGGCAAAACCCGCGTCACGCACGTCGGGCATTTTCTGCGGGAGATAGAGCAGCGCCTGCTGCTGGTAATCGAACTCCGGCGGCAAGGCGCACTCTTTCGCGTGATCGAGGCCCAGGCGCTGGCGGATGAACTCGAAGCGGCCTGCGACGGTTAGGGTGGCGGAAGTGAGGATCACGGTGTCGAACGGCTCGAACAGTTTCTCGCGGAGAATCTGGCTAATGTCGATTGGTGTGGCGGCAAGGAACACGCCTTTATTGCGGCGCTCGAACCAGTAGACGTAATTCTTTTCGTTGGATTCGAAGAGAAAAGAAAGCTCCTGACGGATTTCAAAGCTGCGGCGCGCGATCCGCGTCAACTCCTCCGGCTTCTGCGTCAACGCGGCGAATTCCGTTTCCATGGCCTTGCAGGCGTTGAGCAGTGCGTCGTAGGCTTCGCGGTGCTGTTCGAGGAAGGCTTCGCGCTCCTGCCGGGTGAACGGGAAGCGGCCGTCGCGCGGCGGAAAGCTGTCGAAGAACGCGCGGCTCTTCTCGCGGATGCGCTGCGTGCGGCGAAGCAGCGTGGGCGAGCCCGTCTTGGTCAGCCGGATGGCGTGGTCCGCGTCGCGCGCCAGCTCTTCAAAACGAAAATTCGAAATCTGCTGGCCGAAATAATCGCTGGCGACGTCCTCCATCTCGTGCGCTTCGTCGAACACCACCCCCGAATATTCCGGCAGGATGCTGCCGAAATCGTCCTGCTTCAGCGCCAGGTCGGCGAAAAACAGGTGATGATTCACGATGATCAGGTCGGCTTCCTTGGCGCGGTTCTGCATCTGCGTCAGGAAGCATTTCTCGAATTCAGGACATTTCTTCCCAGTGCAAGTGTCGCGGCGGGCGTCGATGCGCGACCACAACTCCGAATCGTCCGGCAAAAAAGTAAGCTCGGCGCGGTCGCCCGTTTCCGTCAGACTCGACCACTCGCGGATCTGCCGGAACGCATCCACCTCTTCCATGCCCTTTAGCATCGGCTGGTCGGCCAAAGCGTGCATTTTGGAGAGGCACAGGAAGTTGGAGCGGCCCTTCATCACGGCAACTTTCAAATTGGGCGCGAAATGCTTTTGCAGGAACGGCACGTCTTTCTGATAAAGCTGTTCCTGGAGCGATTTCGTGGCCGTTGAAATCACCACGCGGCGCCCGCTGCAGATCGCCGGCAGCAGATACGCCAGCGTTTTCCCGGTGCCCGTGCCCGCTTCCACCACCGTGTGATGGTGCTTTTGAAACGCGTCGTGCACCGCCTCCGCCATCTGCAATTGCGCGGGGCGATGCTCGTAGCCGCCGATCATGCTGCGTTCCAGGAAACCGCCGGGACCGAAGATCTGCTCCATCGTTGGTCCGGTGAAAGGAGTTTCTTCCTCCTGCGCCGGAGCCACGCCCGCAGCCGCGCCGTGGGCGTCGCCAGAGGCGCGATTCGGCCGCAGCGACTGGCCTTCCACGTCATGCTCGCGCAACTCGTCCTCAAGCGGCACGTAGACGCGCTCCTGCACCACTTCCCTCGTCTTATTCGGAACCTCGGAGGAACCCGGGTTGGCTCTACGCTTAACCAGAAACCCTGCCTAATCTGCGGCAACTTATCGCAAAGAACTAACGATAGCACATCCCTCTCTGGCGTATCGTTGCGCGGCTGACGTTAATGATTGGGCAATTCCTCGTTTTCGGCGCGCGACAAACATTGGTGTGGGATAAAGTGTTGTTGGGGAATTCCAGCTGCCCTTTGCCGCCAATGGTGGCGGCGAAATCCGTCGTGGGGTGTTCGCATGAACTCAAGAAGTTACCTGGTATTTGCTGTATGCGCCGCAAGCTTGTTGCTCTCTTCCTGCAGCGGCGTAGGCAATCGGTGCGTCACAAACTGCGGTGGGGGCGGCAACGCTTCGCTCAGCGTGTCCATTTCGGATACGCCACCCACGAATACCACCGTGGTAAGTTTCACTCTGCCGATTATAGCGATTTCCCTGACTTCATCCTCGGGCACCCAGGTCGCGGTGCCCACCTCGGGGACGGCCAACTTTGAATTGACGCGGTTGCAAACGGATTCCGATGTGGTCGTCACCAACGCTTCGGTTGCCGCCGGCACCTACACGGCAATCAACGTAACCGTCGGCGCGGCCTCCGGCACGTTTATCAACAATTCGGGCGCGGCGGTCGGTGCGTGCCCCGCGGCAAACCCCTTCAGCGTTTGCGGAATCCCCTCCGGTGTGACCACCACGATTACGACACCAATCAGCTTGACATTGACGGGCGGGGCGCACCAATGGCTGGATCTGGACTTCAACTACAACAATGCGATCGTGACCACCAGCGGGATAGGCATCGACATGCAGCAACCGAACGTGCTCACTGCGACGACCACCACGCCCATCGGCGTTCCCAGCGGCGATTTTGCCTTTGTCGACGATTTCACGGGGCGCGTCACGGCCGTTTCCAGCAGCAGCATCACGTTGAGCTCGACGGTACGCGGCAACCTGACGGCCACGATCACTGGGACCACCCAGATATTTGATCCCCAATCTCCTGCCCAGTGCACGGGTGGAACGGCAACTCTTTCCTGCATTCATGTAGGCTCCATAGTCAGCCTGCAAGGCGTGCTGACGAACACCGGGGCAATCGATGCGACCTCGCTCGACGTCATCGACGCCTCGACAACCCCCGCCGACGAAGTGGAAGGCACGATTTATCCGAGTACGTGCAACGGTACCGGGAGCATCGGGATGATCCTCAGCGATAGTTCGATTGTCAGCAGCGGCTCGGCATTCTCCAGCGCGGGTTTCGGAAGCGGCGTCTGCCTGACGCTCAGCCCGACGGGCTCCCTCCTTATTGATTCCGGAATTCTGACCGGCCAGCCCGGATTGCCGGTCACGAACGCCGGATTCAACAACGCCACCGACCTGCTCGCAGGGCAAACCATTCGGGCCAAGGTCACCGGGGCCGCATCGGGAACCAACGGAATAAATGCCACGGCAACGGCAATGATCCTGCGCTTTTCGCGCTTGACGGGAACCTTTGGCACGCTTTCCGGAAACGGATTTATTATCAACGGGCTGCCGACCTATATCACCGCTTTCGTCGCGCCACCTGTGGTACAGACCTTTACCAACGCCACGCTTTTTGAAGGGGCTGCGAACGTCTCCAGCTTGTCGGGCACGGTTTCGATCTCGGCGCTGTTTTACAACCCGGTCGGGGGACCAACGACGGGGCCGTTGCAAGCGGCCAAGGTTCGCCAACACTAAGTTTTTCCCCGCCTCCGCAAAGGCAACGGGCCCCGGAAGTTCCGGGGCCCGTGTTTTTTTTGAGTGCGTGAGCTCTGCTCCCGCTTTTGATGATTTTAGGCTGAGTCCAAATCCAATTTGGGTGCTGGCGCTTGGTTCGTAAAAGCGGCGGCAGAGCCGCCCTTCGGCAAGCTCAGGACATGCCGCACTTCAAAAGTGCTAAATCCCGCCGACTGTGGTGTGCGGGGGAAGCGGGCTGCCGAGCGGCGCCATGGGCGCCGGCGGAATGTTGGGCGCAAGCGTAGGCTGCAACCGGCGGTACAGCGCCAGCGAAATGGCTCCCATTCCCCAGAGCGTGACCACGAACCCGGCCCAGTGGCCGACAAACGGCAGGCTGGTAACGACCCGGACCGCCGCGATACCCACAACCACGCGCAGGAAGAAGGGCCAGAATTCGTCATCGCGGCCCATGATCCACTGGCCGACGATCCCGCCCACAACCACCTCCGCGGCAAACAGCATCACCAGCCAAAGCATCAGCGAAGAAATGCCCACCAGCATGCCGACAATCGTGATGCACGCAATGATCGAAGCAATCGCCACGCCAAAAAACACCAGCACGCCGAGGCCGAACGAAGCGCCGATATGGCCGGCCGAATCCACCGTCTCCAGCGCAAATTTGGGCATCAAGCTGGCCAGCACCAGGCCAAACAAAATGAACGTGCCGGTCCAGATGACCCGCCAAAGGTAGTAGCCACCAGTGCGCTCTTCGCGCTTGTGCTCCATTTTCGTGAATTCGACGGGCGAGGCGAGTTTGGCGTCGGAAGCGACGCTCGGTTCCTTTTGTCCCTTAAAGCTCGTCTTCCCGTCGATTTCCGCGCCGGAAACAATCGAGAGCGATTTGCCCTGCTCGCGGACGGAGCCGCCGATGAACCCGGAGATGCTGGTGCTATCCGCAAAGCCAAGAAAATCACGGCCGATTTTTCCGTCGAGCGTCAAGGTCTCCCCTCCGCCCGTAAGGCTGCGGCCGATTTTTCCATTGGAATCCAGATTGAGTGTCTCGCTCCAGGACGTGACGTTGCGCTCGACGCTACCCGTGATGGTCACGTTATTCGCCCCGGTGCGCAGATTTCCGTCGATCGTCCCGCTGACACGTACCGCTTGCGCGAAGCAGATAAGGTCCCCATTGATGTGGCCGGTGACATCCACCTGGTGGGCGAAGGCATAAACATCGCCGTCGACCTCGCCATCAATGCGGATGTGCTCGCCGGTCGCGAAGAGGTCGCCCTTGATCACCTCGCCTTTTTTCACGTTGACCGTGTCACTCTTGCGGAATTCGGTGGCCGAGGCGGGCGTGGCAACAGCCATCAGCACGCCAAAGCCGGTGAAGAGCACGGCCAGCGCCGAGCCACGCCGCAAATAGCGCCGGAATGCGAACAAGCCGAAGCCAGCCATGGTCATCATGGCGAGAACCTCGAACAAGCTGAACATGGATTGCCATCCTTTCCAGAATGCGCCCTGAAACACCACCAGATTCAGCAAATTCGTGCTGCCGAATCCGGCGTCCGCGAACTGGCGTTGCCAGGACGCGATGTAATCCGTGTACAAAGCGTAGACGCCCAGAACCGCCAGGCCAAAGATCACGCCCCAAATCCATTGCATGTTGCGTCTTACTTTTTCTTGAAACTCCGCGAGGCGCGCGGGTAAAGGCTCGTCCTGCTCCAGCATGGAGCGCGTCAGCAATCGGGATTCGCGGTCGAGCGCGCGCAGCAGGGTCATGCAGCGCGTGCAAGTCTGCGTGTGGAGAGACACGCCCTGCGCGGCTTCGCGGTCCAGTTGCCGCTCGACATACAACAGCAAAGTCATTTCATCGACGTGCGTTTCGTTCGGGTGCTTATCCCTGTTCATGTCTGGTTCGTTCACCGCGTTCCTCCCACGGCGAGGGCGCTGTTCTCCCCCAGCGCCTGCCGCAATTCATGCCGTGCCCGCAGGAGCACGACCCCCACAAACTGGCGGCGAACGCCGAGGGCGTCCGCGATTTCCTCGTAGCTCATGTCCGAGTAGTAGCGCATCACCAGCGCCATGCGGGCGCGCATGCCCAGCGTGTCGAGTGCTTTGCGGACTTCCGCGCTGGTGCGTTCTTCGATCAGCTTTTCCAGTTGATTCGGTTCCGGGCATTCCAGCGCGACGTCGTCTACGTCATCCATGTCTTTATCGTGGCGAGCCTTCTTGCGGCGCAGCATGTCCCAGCAATGATTGGCGGCAACCTTGTAGAGCCAGGCGGTGAAGGACCGCGTCTGGTCGTACTGGATGAGTTTGTCGCGCAACTTCATGAAAATCTCCATCGTGGCGTCTTCCGCGTCTTCGCGCGTGGGCATCGCCCTCCGGCAAAAGCGGAAGATTGCCGGGGCAAATTCCCGGTACAGATCGCCCCAAGCCTGGGTATCCCCAGTCCGGGCTCGAGCGATCAAATCCGTCGGCTCCGTATTTCCCGGTGCGCTCATTCGCCCTGGTCTCAGCGGTTCCATAGGTAAGTACGCGGCGGCCGTGGCAAAACTATCACAAGTTGCAATGAGATGTGCATGTTACGGTCAGGCCGGCGGGGTTGGTTCGTACCGGAGAGGGGCCGCTAAAGCCTGCAACTGAAGATTCTAAAGAACTTAGAAACACGAAGGCCCCGGGCTGGGCGACCGGGGCCTTCGCGCTGCTTGTACAAAAATTGAGGGGGGGCTAGAACGTGAACTTCGCCGCCAGCTGCAGGCTGCGTGGACCGCCGCTGCCCAGGAAGGGGTATCCAATACCCACGTCTCCCGTCGCGGTCAAGTGCAGCGCGCCCGCCGAGGTTCCGTTCGGGTTGATCCCCTGCTGCGCCGCATCCGCAATGAAATTGGGCAAGTACGGGTTGGCAAAGTTCGGATGGTTCAGGATGTTATACCCCTCAAAGCGAAGCTCCATGTTCAGCCTTTCGGTAAGTTGGGTTCTCTTAAAAAGTGAGAAGTCGAACTGGCGGAAATGTGGACCGATGAGGGAATTGCGTCCCTCGTTCCCAAAGTGCATGGAGTTTCCGGTGGTCGCACTGAACGCGCAGTCCTGTGCGGGCGGATTACTCCCCGCAGAATACGGAATGAATCCAGGTTGCCCCACCTGCAAGAGCGTGCAGGGTACAGCGAAAGAGCTCAACTGCAGGAAGTTATTCGGATCATTCTGGTGATAAACAAGCGGTCCGACAACGTCGGGCCTCGCGAAGAACTCGCCAGTACCGTTGTAGTCATCCTCAAAATTGTAGTTCAAGTGGAACGGCTGGCCGGCCTGCACTGTGACAGTGCCGCTAAAGCCCCAGCCGTTGCGAAGCAACTTCATACTGCTGCCGGGGCTGTCTGGAATCAAATAAATGAAATTCCAAGCGATGCGGTTGCGCACGTCGAAATTGGAGTTGCCGCGATTGAAGCGGTTCGGTGCCTGGCTGTTGTCCGGTTGCGCGGCGTTGGGAACGTAATCTTCCCCGTCGCTCGAATCGTCAATAGAGTGCGACCAGGTGTAATTGAAGGTTGAGGTCAATCCATGCCAATCCTCAATGTGCCAACTGGTCTGCAGGGAGTTGTAGATCGAGTTGCCGGAGGCTTCTTCATAGTTATAGTAGATTCCGCCTCCGCCTGGGCCCAGTAAGGCCCCCGGCGTACAACAGCCATTCGCGTTGTAGTCATAGGCCTGGATTTGCGCCAGCGTGGGCTGGTTGAGGTCGCGGAATCGCAGCAGTTTGTGCCCCTGCGACCCGACGTAGCCGAGTTGGAGCGTCATCTTGCGGGTGATCTGCTGCTGCAAGTTCAGATTGTAATTCTCCATGTACGGCGTGCGCAGATTCTGGTCCACGCCGAACCGGTCAAACATCGGACTTGCAAACTGGAAAGCAGGAGCCGTTGAGCTGAGCGGCAACTTGAACGCGTTAGCGAGCAAGATGGGGTTCGGCCCGGCGCCCGAGTACGCCACGCCCGGATCATAGAAGCTGTTGAAGGGCAGATGGCCCATGAACATGTCCTGCGAATAGGCATCATAGAAAATGCCGAACCCGGCGCGAACGACGGTTTTCTGGTGACCCGTCACGTCCCAGGCGACGCTGACGCGGGGAGCAGCGTTGTTGTAATCCGGCTGATAGAGCCTGCCTTGACCCACAAGGATGTCAGCGCCAGTGAGCGGATTGAAATTGGTGAAATTGGCATGCTTTTCCTGGACCAGCCCGTAGTAGTCATAGCGTAGACCCAAATTCAAAGTCACACGGCTCGACCAGTGATAACTGTCCTGCAGGTATATCGCGTGCGAATTCTCGAACGTGTTCCGGTTGGCGTTCCCTGAATACTGAAAACCTCCGGTGGGAGTGCCTGCCAGAAAATCAGATAGGGCACTGAAGTTGAGCCGGCCCTTGAAATAGGAGTCGAAATTCTGGGAAACGGTAGTCCGGCGGAATTCGTAGCCGGCCTTGATGTCGTGCTTTCCATGCTTCCAGGAAATGTTGTCAATGTAGTGCCAGTTGGAATCCACACGATTCCGGGTGTCGGTTGAACTGGCCCCCAACTGTGGAAATGAGCCGACGCTGAAGCGCGGCAGCCCCAGATCTATGCCCGTGGCGTTGTTGTTAAGGCCGATGCTTGCCGGGTCAAAGTGCCGGTCCTGGGCATAAAAACCTTCGGCAAAACGATTCCAGCCGATGCGCGCTTCATTGACGGTGGTCGGAGAAACCACAGAAACGAAAGAGATGCTGACCAACTGGACTCGAGTAGGTGTAAACGTATTGTAGTTGGGAAGCGCCCCGCCACCCACAAGAGCCAGTGGAAAGCTCTGCTCACTGTCGCCGAGGAAATACCGCCCGCTCAGCGTATTGGCCTGATTGAACTGATGGTCGATTTTGATAATTCCGCCGTTGACATTATTAGAGAACGGAGTCGCGAGAATCGTGTTGGAAGACACTTGAGCCTGCTGAATTGGATTCGCGATGGTCGCTTGTGAAGCAATGCACGAACCCGTTCCGTTTGCGGTCGGCCAGCCTTTGCCGGCGGCCAGAAGATTGGCGATCACCGGATTAATGCCACCTGCGGGTGTGTTGTTGACGATGTCTGTCGCGGTCGGGACGCAGGACGGCGTGGACTGCGCGCCAACTTCGCGGAGCCCCTCGTAGTCGACGAAAAAGAAGGTCTTGTCCTTGATGATAGGGCCGCCGAAGGACCCGCCAAACTGATTGTTGTGGAATGGATTCTGCGGCAGCGAAGTGTTGTTGAAGAAGTTCCGCGCATCCAGGGCATTGTTGCGGAAAAATTCAGATGCGGAGCCATGATACTGATTGGTGCCGCTCTTGGTGACGATATTCACCACGGCGCCGGCGCTGCGTCCGTACTCGGCCTCGAAGTTGGAGGCCACGTGCAACTCGGCGATCGATGCCACGGGCAGGATGGTCGCCGGCGTGCCGAACACACCCGCTTCATTGATGGCCGGATCGTTGCGGTAGCCATCGTTCATGTCCGTGCCGTCCAGCAGGAAGTTGTTGGCGCGGCCGCGGGCGCCGTTGACCGAGAAAATACCAAAGGAGCCGGGGGAATCGGTGATCTGGTCGGGAGAGCCGGTTACTCCGGGGACAAGAAAGATCAACTTCTGGTAGTCCCCGCCGTTGATGGGAAGCGAAGTGACGAGTTTCGATTCGAGGATCCCGCCCAGCGTGTTCGAAGTGGATTCCACCATCGGCAATTCTTCCCCGCGGACTTCGACACTCTGCGCAGATTGACCGATCTGAAGTGCAACATCGGCGCGCCGCTCAGTGGAGACTTCCACCTTGATGCCGGTGACCACGCCGAGCTTGAAGCCCGCTCTCTCCACGCTGACGCTGTAATTGCCGATGGGCAATTCCGGTGCGGAATAGCTGCCGTCATCGGAAGTTGTAACTGTGCGGACCAGGCCCGTATCCACGTTCTTGATGGTCACCGTGGCGCCGGGTACGGCTGCCCCTGAAGAGTCCGTGACGCTGCCGAGGATCGTGCCGCGGAAGGTCTGTGCGAAGGTGGAAGGCCCCGCAAAAAGTGTCAGCGCAAAGAAAACCAGCGCAAGCGTGCGAATAGCGCGGAACAAGCTGTTCATCAGCTACTCCTTGATCGATTCAAAAGTCATCTCGAAACCCCGAGAGTATTGCGGACGCTATCCCCGACCGAGCGTCCAAGGACACCAAGGATTGTTGCCAAAGAACATACTCAGAGAACGGAACAGAAGCAAGGTTTTCGAGAGAAAATGTTTCTATTTGAACTATGAAACAACCGCGGGAATCAGCCGGGAGATCCACGCGACACCGGTCACAAGCTCACTCAGGCGGGGCTCCGGTTGATTCGCTAGTTGAGTGGGGATACGGTAGATTGGAAGATTGAAGATTCGGGTAAAGATTGCACTGTAAGGCTCGCGGACAAAACTATGGCGACTATGGCGGAAAAACTTCCATCGCTGGTGATCGTGGGGCGGCCGAACGTCGGCAAGTCCACGCTGTTTAACCGGCTGACCGGAACCCGCCGGGCCATCGTCACCGACGAGCCCGGCATCACGCGCGACCGCATGTACGGCAAGACCGAATGGAACGGCCGGGTGCTGGAAGTGGTGGACACGGGCGGCATCGTGCCAGACGACAAGGCGCTGATTCCCACCGAGATTTTTCGCCAGGCGCGCGTGGCGTTTGAAAATGCCGCGCTGCTGGTGCTGGTGGTGGACAGCCAGGCGGGATTGACTCCCCTTGACCAGGAACTGGCTCGGCTGCTGCGCAGCACGGGAAAGCCGTTTGTGGTGGCGGTGAATAAAATCGACTCCGCGATGCAGGAAGCGAATGCGGCGGCATTCTATTCCCTGGGCGTTCCGGTATTTCCGATCGCGGCGGAACACGGCACCGGCGTGGACGATTTGCTGGACGAGGCGTTGAAACAGGTGCTGGGACACGCCGTGGAGGACCAGCCAGCCGAGAAAAAAGAAGTTGAGATTGCCATTATCGGGCGGCCAAACGTGGGGAAATCCACGCTGCTGAACCGCTTGGCGGGCGAAGAGCGCTCGATCGTTTCGCCGATCCCCGGAACAACGATGGACAACGTGGATACCGACGTGGTGCGCGAAGGGCGCGTGTACCGTTTCGTGGACACGGCGGGAATCCGACGCAAGGGCAAAACCAAGCTGGTGGCGGAAAAATTGAGCGTGGTGATGGCTCGTCGCGGCCTGGAGCGCGCGGACGTGGCGCTGCTTGTGGTGGACGGCGAACTGGGCGTGAGCTCAGGCGATGCCACGATCGCGAATTATGCCGAAGAGTCCGGACGCTCGGTAATCATCGTGGTGAACAAGTGGGACCTCGCGGTAGAGGCAGCTCAGCGCGCCGAAGACACCTCCGAAAAAACCGCCCGTGGCAAGGCCAAGCGCGCCACAGCCGGCGTGAAGCAACGGCCCGTGGACAAGCACAAGCTGCTCTTTGATTACGAAAAGATGGTACAGCAGAAATTCAAATTCCTGAGCTATGCGCCAATCATCTTTCTTTCGGCAAAAACCGGCGAACGCACAGAGAAGTTGTATTCGCTGATCGATCACGTCGCCCAGTCGCGGAATCGCAAGGTCTCTACCGGCGAGCTGAATCGGTGGCTGAAAGAAGACGTGGATTTGCAGCGCGCGTCAAACCCGAAGGCCCGGCCGGTTCGTATTTATTACATGACCCAGGCGAAGACCGCCCCGCCGGTCTTTTTGCTTTTCACCAACCAAAAGAAGCCCCTGCACTTCAATTTCGAGCGTTTTCTGGAAAACCAGTTGCGCGCCAGGTGGGATTTCACGGGCACCCCTGTTCGCTTCATTCAACGCTTGAAAAAGCGCGAAGATCGTTCCCCCGCCGGCGGCGACGAGGAGTAGCACCTTCTCAGACTTTTGTAGGGCCCGCCTTCTGAGGCGGGCCGCTCGCCGGATTTCCAGCCCTGCTGCGTTACAACACAAGCAAGTACTGTGGCTGCCTGTAAAACCTTCTGATAAACTCACAGCGTGAAGGCGGGAGATCCGCTCCCCCGCGCTATTGAAGGTGAACCGAATTCCATAATGAGCAGCGCAGCCCCAGTCGCGGTCTCCGAGGAGCAGGACGAGCGGTATTACCGCATCGGCGAAGTCAGCCGCATCACGGAAGTACGCCCCTTTGTGCTGCGCTATTGGGAAGAAGAGTTTCCATTGCTGCAGCCCGTGAAGGGCCACCAGGGCTATCGCCTCTATCGCCAGCAGGACGTTGACCTCGTGCTGAAGATCAAGCGCCTGCTCTATGACGAGGGCTTCACCATTGCTGGCGCGCGCCGCCATTTGCGTGACCTCGAGAACGGCGGCGGCCTGGAATCGGCGGTCGAGGAGCTCACCGCTTCAATCGTTGCCGAAGGCGAAGCTGTGAAATTAAACCGCAAAATGCTGCTGGACCTGCGCGATTCCCTGCGCAGTTTCTTGACGCTGCTCGAAGGCAAGTGATACCGTGGAATTGGAAAGTTTGCGGCCCTTTTGCGTGGCCGCTGCGGTCGGGACGTAGCGCAGCCTGGTAGCGCGCACGCTTGGGGTGCGTGAGGTCGCGAGTTCAAATCTCGCCGTCCCGACCATTTTCCCTTCAGCAAATTCTTCAGTCCTCCCTCCTGGATTTCTTCAGCAACCGCATCCTCGTCCGTCAATTCGGCAATTTGAGGAGATTTCGTGCAATGAATCACTACTGGATAATGACCGAAAGCGGGCGCATCGCGATTATGCCGCGGCCACGTGGCGGGGATTGGCTCGCGGATGACATTGGATTCTTACAGACGTCTGGAGTCGGAGTGATCGTTTCCGCGCTGACGCCGGACGAAATTGAGGAGTTGGCGCTGGCGGAGGAACAAAGTTGCTGCGATGCGCGGGGCCTGATCTTCTACAGCTTTCCGATCAACGACCGCTCGGTGCCTGTATCGTTATCGAAGTTCAACGAATTTCTTGGCAGTTTGAACTCTGAACTGAAAAAAGGCTTGGCTATCGCCATTCACTGCCGGGCTGGAATCGGCAGGTCCTCCCTGATAGCAGCTTGCCTTCTTATTAAGCAAGGATTCGTGGGGGAGGATGCCCTACGTTTGATTGAAGAAGTGAGAGGTGTCCCCGTCCCTGATACGCAGGAGCAGCGGGATTGGATCAAGGAGTTCGAGCATCTGACCGCGAACTTTTGATTTAGCCGGGATCCTTGTTATTCGGCACCGGTCCGTGTAATATTGGACTAGTCAGACTAGTCAGATTGGTGAACAATGAAAAAACGCCATTCAACGAGAAAGAAAAAGGAGCGGGTCGGAGCTAGTACTGCGCCAGCCACAAGGTGGCAACTGCAAACAGCCAAAGCGCGATTCAGTGAACTCTTCCGACGGGCGCGAACGGAAGGTCCCCAATGGATCACCAAACAAGATAAAGAGGCCGTGGTCATGCTCCCGGCTGAAGATTTTGAAGCTCTCACCGCCCGTGCCAAGCAGCCCAAGAGCTTGATGCAGTTCCTGGCAGAATCTCCTTTGGTAGGTTCCGGAATCGACCTGGAGCGTGAAGAGGACTATGGACGGGACGTGGAGCTTTGAGCGGCTATCTGCTGGACACCAATGTCCTTTCCGAGGGCGTCAAATTGCGGCCTGATGTCAAAGTCAAAACGTGGGTAGACTCGATAGACGAGCAATTAGTTCATGTGAGTGTCTTAACTCTCGGAGAGATTCGCAAAGGAATCGAATCCCTGCCGCTCTCAGCCCGCGGTGCAATACTAGAATCCTGGCTAGTACACGATCTGGTTGTGCGTTTTGCTGGACGTATTTTGCAGGTGGATCAAGAAGTTGCCGACCGTTGGGGGCGCCTTGCAGGTAAGGCCAGAGCTGAGAATCGGCCCCTGCCCGCCGTGGACGGATTGTTGGCGGCCACTGCCATGGAACACAATTTGACGCTGGTGACGCGTAACACACGCGATGTGCTGCTGACTGGCGTACCTGTGTTCAATCCCTGGGAATCTTGAACCGAAGACCATTCCAAACTTTCGTCCTCCTGCGGCTACAATAAATACAGGGAGTGTGTACTGACGTGAAAAAGGCGCGGGTGTTGCTGACGAATGATGATGGGTACCAGGCGGCGGGGCTGAAGGCGTTGGCGGAAGAGTTGCGGGCGATCGCGCACGTTAGCATTGTGGCGCCGAGTTGGGAGCGCAGCGGGGCGGCGCAAAGCCTGACGCTGCGGCAGCCGATTGTGTGCCACGCAACCGGGGAAAATGAGTGGGCCATCGACGGGACGCCGGCGGACTGTGTGATCGTGGCGCTGCACAAGCTGCTGAAAGAGCCGCCGGACCTGGTGATTTCGGGAATCAACCACGGGGCGAACCTAGGCGAAAACGTTTATTACAGCGGCACGGTGGGAGCGGCACGCGAGGCTGTGATTCATCACGTGCCGGGGCTGGCGATGTCGTTGTGTTCGAAACGCGGAAGTTCGGATTTTGCACCGTCCGCGAGAATCGCGCGGCGCGCGGCGGAGCTGATCCTGAAAGAAGGTTTGCCGCCGCAAGTGCTGCTGAACGTGAATGTGCCGGAAAACTGGAATGGCGCGGTGAGGTTCACGCGTCAATCGAAGAAAATCACGCGCACCGTCTTGCGCGAAGGCAAGGATCCGCGCGGGCAGGATTATTACTGGCTGAGCGAGCAGCGCATTGACAGCGGCATGGAACTCGACGCCGAAACAGATTACGCGGCGATTTTTGCAGGCGCGGCTTCCGTCACGCCTCTGCATCTCGATCCGACCCACGCGGAATCACTCAATCACTTGAGCCACTGGGCGGCGCTGCTTGCTTCGAAATAAACTCTCACCAAAATCAAAACTGCGCCCGCAAACGCGGGCACGGTAGAATACCGGGGCGATGGCGGAATCCTCTACTTACGATGTGGTCGTGGTCGGCGCGGGCGTTTTCGGCTCGTGGACGGCCTGGCATCTCGCAAAGCGCAAATTGAAAGTATTAGTGCTGGATGCGTACGGCGCGGCCCACGCGCGGGCAAGCTCCGGCGGCGAAACGCGCATCATCCGCATGAGCTACGCGGCGGATGAGATCTATACGCGCTGGTCGCAACGATCCCTGGTGCAATGGAAAGAGCTTTCTGCGGCATGCAACCAGCCGCTTTTTCAACAGACCGGCGTGCTGTGGCTCGAAGGCGCAGACGAACTGCGGCTGCGGGAGTCAGAGGCGGCCCTCAAGCGTTGCGGCGTCGCGCACGAGGTCATGGACAACTCCCAGCTGACAAAGCGCTATCCCCAGGTGAATTTCGATGGCGTCAGCCGCGGCCTGCTGGAGCCGGAGAGCGGAGTACTGCTGGCGCGCCGCGCAGTTCATGCAGTAATGGAAGAAGCGAAGAAAAGCAGCGCCGAGTTTCTGATCGCCCACGCCGTTACACCCGATGGCGGAGGAACGATCTCGAAGCTCGCGACCTCGCGCTGCGGCGCCTTCTCCGCCGGACACTTTGTGTTTGCGTGTGGCCCATGGCTCGGAAAAGTTTTCCCCGAATTGCTCGGCCAGCGCATCTTCCCCACGCGGCAGGAAGTTTTTTTCTTCGGCATCCCGGCGGGAGATCCGTGTTTTGCGACACCATCATTGCCGACTTGGCTCTTCAACCACGACGAAGTCTACGGCATGCCCGACATCGAATCGCGGGGCTTGAAACTCGCGCGGGACACGCATGGCGAGCGCGTGGATCCCGACACGCAGTCGCGCATCGTCAGCGAGGAAGGCGCGGAGTGGGCGCGAAACTATGTAGCTCGGCGATTTCCTGCGTTGAAAAATGCTCCGATCGTCGAGACGCGCGTTTGCCAATACGAAAACACTTCGAACGGCGATTTCCTAATCGACCGTCACCCGGATATGCCCAACGTCTGGCTCGCAGGCGGCGGGTCCGGGCACGGATTCAAGCACGGTCCGGCGCTGGGGGAATTTCTGGCGGCGCAGATTTGCGGCGAAGGAAAAGCGGAACCCCGTTTTTCGCTCGCCAGCAAGGCCACACAGCAGAAAAGGGCCGTATTCTAGTGCTCAATGAACTCCAACGAAACTTTCGGCAGAACTTTACGTCTTTATCAGGGTAGGGGTTTGCCTCAAGCCGTTCCCACAGTCATTTCGACGATTCGGATTTAGGAGGAAGCATGCGAGGAGCACGAAAAAGGGCCGGGCAGGGTGTGTTGGCAGTGCTGGGCCTGTTGTTGGCGTTGGCGCTGCCGGGAGCGACTATGGCGGCGGAGGAATTCCACGTGCCGGTGGAGTACTACAAGCTACCAAACGGATTGCGCGTGGTGCTTTCGCAGGATCACACTGCCCCGACGGTCTGCGTGGGCGTCTACTACCGCATCGGCTTCCGCATCGAGCCGAAAGATCGCACGGGCTTCGCACATCTTTTCGAGCACATGATGTTCCAGGGTTCGAAGAACCTGGGAAAAATGGAATTCATCAAGCTCATCCAGACCAACGGCGGAATCCTGAACGGCTCCACGCGCTTCGATTTCACCAACTATTTTGAAGTCGTTCCTTCGAACAAGCTGGAAACGATTCTGTGGGCGGAAGCCGACCGCATGAGCGGCCTCGCGGTAACCGAAGACAATCTCAAAAACCAGCAGGGCGTGGTCGGCAACGAGGTAAAGGTGAACGTCCTGAACCGCCCCTATGGCGGCTTCCCCTGGATCGACCTGCCGATGGCGGCAAACACGAACTGGTACAACGCCCACAACTTTTACGGCGACCTGACCGACATCGAATCGGCGAAACTGGATGAAGTGAAACTGTTCTTCGACACCTTTTACGCCCCGAACAATGCGGTGCTGGTGATCGTGGGCGACTTCGAGAACGCCGACGCCAAAAAAATGGTGGAGAAATATTTCGCCGGAATCAAATCCGCGCAAGTTCCGCCGCAGCCAGACCTGAGCGAACCCCGCCAGGAAAAAGAAAAGATCGTTGTGAAAAAAGATCCGCTGGCGCCACGCCCGGCGATCGCCATCGGCTACCAGATGCCGGAGCGGAACACACCAGAATATTACGCGATGGGCCTGCTGGAACAGATGCTGATCGAAGGCGACGACAGCCTGTTGCGGCAGGAGTTGGTGCAGAAGCGCGGGCTGACCGACAGCATAGAGGGCGGCATCAACATGCTTGGCAACATGTTTAACTACAAAGGTCCCATGCTGCTGGCGGCGGACGTTACGTATGACCCGACCACCAAGCCGGAAACCGTAATCGAGGCCATCGACGCAGTGGTCGAGCCGCTGCGCACAAAGCCCGTCGACCAGAAAACGCTCGACCGGGCACGCGTGAAGCTCCGCTCCAGCCTGTACGACACGATGGGAGAGTTCGGCGGGTTCGGGCTGATGGACCTGCTCGCCAGCTTTGCCTTGTTCGACGACAACCCGGCCCGCGTGAACGACCTGGTCGGCCAGTTCGACAAGGTCACGCCGGAACTTGTGCAAAAAACCGCGCACGACTATTTGCGCTCCACGAATCGCACGATCATCGAACTGCAACCCGCACCGAAAGACGCCGCAGCACCGGCGAAAAATCAGTAGGCAAGGAGAATGCAAATGAACACAAAGATGAAGAAGTTTGGCCTGCTGGCAATCGCGGGAATCATGATGGGCGTCGCGCCCACCGTGGCGCAAAAACAGGCGCCGCCCGAAGGCGGTCCACCCAAAGCGTTCACCGTGCCTGCAAATGAGACCTACACGCTGCCCAACGGACTTAGAGTCACGCTCGTACCTTATGGAATTATCCCGAAAGCGGCCATCAGCCTGTCGGTAGACGCCGGTGAGATCAATGAAGGGTCCACGCGCGTCGGCGTTGCAGGACTGACAACTGACCTGATGAAGGAAGGCACGGAGAAGCAGAGCGCTCAACAGGTCGCCGAAGCAGCGGCGCGGATGGGAAGCACGCTCGATGTGCGCGCAGGCAAAGACCAGACCAAGCTCGCCATCGACGTGCTGCAGGAGTTCGCACCGGATGCCGTCAAACTCCTCGCCGAGGTAGCGCAGCATCCCCGGCTGCCGCAATCCGAACTGGACCGCCTGAAGAATGACGCGTTGCGCCAGATTGCCCTGCAGAATTCGCAGCCGCAAACGATTGCGCTGGTGAGGTTCCGGAAAATCCTTTACGGCGATCATCCTTATGCGACGGTGGTGCCGACGGAATCCGATATCAAAAAGCTGACCATCCAGGATGTGAGGGATTTCTACGCCGGAAACTTCGGAGCGCAGAGAGCGCATCTCTACGTCGCCGGGATATTCGATGCGGCGGCGGTCAAAAAAGCGATCGCGGAAAGTTTCGTGAGCTGGAGCAAGGGACCTGCCCGCCTGGAAAATGTTCCGGTGCTGAAACCGCAGCACGTGCTGGACGTGACGGACCGTCCGGGAGCGCCGCAATCCACCCTGATCGTGGGACTGCCGGTTCCCCCGGCGACCAGCCCGGACGCGGTGCCTCTCGGCGTAACCAACGCCCTGCTGGGCGGCTCGTTTAATTCACGCATCACCGCGAACATTCGCGAGCAGAAAGGCTACACTTATTCGCCGCGCAGCGAAATTTCACGCCGTTATCACGACGGATACTGGGCGGAAACCGCGGATGTCACCACGCAGTACACGGGCCCGTCACTGAAAGAGATTTTTGGCGAAATCACACGCATGCAGAAGGAACCCGTCAGCGATGCCGAACTGAAGGGAATCCAAAATTATCTTTCGGGACTCTTCGTGATCCAGAACTCCAGCCGCAGCGCGCTGATCGGGCAACTGGAAAACGTGGACTTCCAGGGACTCGGCGAAAATTACCTGAAAACTTATGTGTTCCGGGTGAATGCGGTCACTCCGGCGGTCGTCCAGAAAATGACCCGGGACTACATCAAACCGGAAGAGATGACCATAGTGGTGGTCGGCGACAAATCGAAGATTTCCGATCAATTGACTGCGTTCCAGCCGTCGAAGTAGCGCGGCGCAAAACGGTTCAGGTCTTTTTCAGGCGGCGGGAAGCGTCCGAAGCACGAGCGGCGCTCTCCTTCCGTCGTGCTTTTTCCGCGTAAAGGTTCTGGTCGGCTTCCTGCAGGAGTTTCTCCACGCGTTCGCCTTCGCCGTGATAAACCGATGCGCCAATGCTTGCGGAAAGGGGCGGGTGTTCCTGATCGGCGGCGAGGGTCTCGCCAATTCGCGTGGCCACGCGCTCAGCTTCCTCTTCCCTTGCTTCCGGAAGAATCAGGGCGAATTCATCCCCGCCGTAACGCGAGGCGGTATCGATGGCACGGCAATGAAAGCGCAGGATGTCTGCGACGCGGCAAAGCGCGCGGCTCCCCACAAGATGGCCGTACGTGTCATTGATTTTCTTCAGTCCATCGAGATCGAGAAGCAGCACGGCGAAGGGACGCCCGGTGCGCAAGGTGCGCTCCGTCTCCGTATCCAGAACATCGAGAAGTTTGCGGTAATTGGCAAGCCCGGTAAGCGGATCGCTGGCCGCAAGATGCCGCACCTGCTCGAACACTTTGGCGCTATCGATCAGCGAGCCGCCAAGAAGAATCGCGTAACTCATCACATTCATCGACTGGGCAAAAACAAAGGGGCCATCCAGCAATTTGACCGACTGGCAGGCCGCGAGCTGCGCCGCCAGATTCAACCACACCGCCAGGTAAACGGACTTGTCGAAACCCGAATCCTGCAGATACTTGCGGCGGCGGTAGCCGAACAAAGCGATCAGGAAGATGACCGCGGGAATCAATTGCAGCGGATTCGGGATAAACGCTTCGGGCTGGTGGGATACGTCGGGCGGTAGCCTGCGCAGCGGGGCGGTAATCAGATAAGTGAGCGCAAGCACAGCGAACAACCCGCCGGCAATTTCCATCTTAGGATGGCGAGAGCGGGGCAGGAAATGCTCCACCAGCAGGGCTATCGCGAAGAGCAGGGCCAAAAGCAGGCGGCTGATCCACCAGGCCACCGGGGCCCACAAAAACCAGATTTGCGACTCGTGAATAAGCTGGAAGAAAAGGATGCTGGAGGCGATCAGTGTCGCGCCGGAAAGCAGGAAGCCGGATCCAAGAATCAGCGAGATGCGATCCTGGGTGCCCTGGAACCGGACCAGCGCCACGGCCGCGAACACAAAAGCGAAAATGCCGGTGGTGATTTGCAGGTAACCCTGCAGGATGGGGTTCGGGCGCAGCGAAATCTCGCGCAGCCAGTCGGCAGCAAGGAAGATCAGCACGAATCCCGCGGCGTGAAGCAGAATGCGCTGGAATTGCCGCCGTTCGAAAATAAGTGAAACGTCGTTCATAGTGCGGCGCGGTTCAGGCCGGGCCAACCTTATCCTCTGTGTATTCTATTAGACGCGAAATCGCCAGCGGGTGTTACTTCCGAAAATGGAGTTGTGAGCGAAGAGATATCCGGTGTGGAAAATTAGCCGCACTGTACGGATGGACAGGGGTAGCCCCGAACTTGGCGAAACTGGAATGTGGGACGGCGGCAAATTAAAGCTTGTGCGGGAAAGACTCCTTGCGCAATATAGCTGTATTGAAACGGTTCAATAAAAGGATTCGCTTGACGAAGCGCACCCCCAAAAGGAAGCCCTCTCCGCGCAGCCGCGAAAGCCGGCCGGGGCAGCACACTCTGGAGGAAATACTTTCACAGCCCCGCATCTGGAGCGAAACGGAAACTCAACTGCGGGAAACGGGTCTGCTCGAGAAATTCTCCGGCCTTTTTTCGCCTCGCAGCCCGTGGCTTTTTGTCGGCTGCGGCTCCAGTTACTACCTTTCCCGGCTGATTGCGGCCCTGTGGACCAAGCACTTTTATATCCCGGCGACCGGTGTCCCCGCCTCGGAGTTGTTGTTCGCCCCGGAAGAAACGCTCCGGCGCCTCGGCGCGGAGCAAGTGGTGTTGATGTCCCGCTCCGGAGAAACGACGGAAGTGCTGCGGGTGGCGGAATTGCTGCAAAAACACAAGACCGTGCAAACGCTGGGGGTCACCTGCAATCCGCGGAGCCCGCTGGAGGACCTGTGCACGCATTCGTTCAAACTGACCTGGGCGGATGAAAAAAGCACAGTGATGACCCGATCCTTCACCGCCATCCTGCTGGCGTTCCAAAGATTGGGATTGCAGTTCGTGGGCGACAATCAGTTCTCCGGCGCGCTGGATGAATTGCCGCAACGCGGCCAGGAATGGCTGGATAAGCACGCGAAAAAGATCCGTGATTTCGCGGCACGCAGGCGTTTCGCGGATTACGTGTTTCTGGGACAGGGCGCGCATTACTGGCTGGCGCAAGAAGCGGGACTGAAGGTGACCGAAATGTCCTCCTCTTATGCCCAGGTGTATCACTCGCTGGAATTCCGCCATGGGCCGCGCTCGATTGCCGGGCCCAACACGCTCATCACTTTTTTCATCTCCGAATCGGCGGCCGAAGAGGAGACCCTGCTGGTGAAGGAACTGAAGGGACTGGGTGCGGCCACCTGCGTGATCGTGAATCGCGCGACGCCGGAGCTTAAGAAACACAGCGATCTGCTCGTCGAGCTGGCGCTTGATGGGCCGGAGTTTGCACGATACGCTGTGACCGCAATTCCCGCACATCTGATGGGAACCGCCATCGGCCTTCGCAAGGGGCTTAACCCGGATGCGCCAAAGAACCTGACGCGCGCCGTGGTGCTCGGAACCAACGGCGGCGAACCGCCGAAAAGGAGAGGTGCTTGAGCGAACAAGCTGGCGCCACCAGTGCCGGGCCCCGCCTGCGGCGAACCCTGACCCTGACGGATTTGATTTTATATGGAGTCATCGTGATTCAACCGGTGGCGCCAATGTCCGTTTTCGGCGTTTTAAGCGATCGAGGGAAAGGGCATGTGGTCACGGCGATCCTGATCGCCATGGTGGCCATGCTTTTCACGGGCATCAGCTACGGGCGCATGGCTCGTGCTTATCCGAGCGCGGGCTCCGCTTTCACCTACGTGGCGCAGGAAGTGAATCCCGCGGTCGGATACATCACCGGCTGGAGCATGGTGATGGACTACATGCTGAACCCGCTGATCTGCACGGTCTGGTGCGCGGGGCAGGCAAGCCAGTTCGCGCCCGGCGTGCCGCCGTGGATATGGAAAATCTTTTTTGTGATCGTCTTCACATTCTTGAATGTTCGTGGCATCAAGACCTCGGCGCGCATTAACACCGGCATGGCCTTTTTCATGGGGATTGTAGTCGTGGCCATCTTCATCGCGGGCGCTCGGTATATATTTGGCGCGCCGCACGACGCGGCTTACTTCACGCGGCCCTTCTACGACCCAATGACGTTCACTTTCACCGGTTTGTTCGGCTGCACCTCCATCGCCGTGCTCACCTATATAGGATTCGACGGAATTTCCACGCTCTCGGAAGAGGCGGAAAATCCCAGGCGCAACATCCTCTTGGCGACCGTATTGACTTGCGTGGTGATCGGAGTTCTCTCGGCGTTCGAAGTCTACATCGCCCAGTTGATCTGGCCGGCCTCGCAACCATTCCCGGACATCAACACGGCGTACTCCTACGTAGCGGGACGTTCCTGGAAGCCATTATTTCCGATCGTAGGCTTCACACTTCTGCTTGCAAATTTCGGCTCCGGACTTGGCGCCCAGATTGGGGCGGCGCGCCTTCTTTACGGGATGGGGCGGAGCAATGCCTTGCCAAAGTCGTTCTTCGGGGTCGTCGACGAGAAGCACCGCATCCCCCGGAATAACGTGTTCCTCGTAGGAGGCGTGGCACTGGTGGGAGCCTTCCTGCTAGAAATCGTGGCGGGCTATAAGACGTACTCGCTGGGCAGCTCTTCGCTAACCTGGGATACCTTCAAGAACATCATGAATGGCGGCGAGGCCTACGGACTTGGCGCGGAGATGCTGAACTTCGGGGCCCTCATCGCGTTCATGGGCGTAAACGTCGCGGCATTCCTGCGATATTACGTTCGCGCCAAGGAAAAAAAGCTGGGGTTCCTGATCCCTCCGGTTCTCGGCTTTGTGATCTGTCTGGCGCTCTGGCTGAACCTCAGCCGTCCCGCGATTATTGTGGGCTCGATCTGGATGATGGCAGGAATCGCGTTCGGAGTCTGGAAGACCTCCGGATTCCGCAAGGAAATGTCGTTCGAACTTCCGCCGGAAGAGTAAAGCGTCCGCCTTCCGTGGCCATGCCGGCTGAATACGGCGAGCGAAATTCCCTCCTCTACTTCAGCGATTTTCGGCGCGCAAAGGCGCTTTTGCATTTGCTATTTCATGGCGTGTCGCCGGATGATAGGCGCGCGAGGCGGGGGATGAAAGTACAGAGCAGGCGCGGGTTGGTCACCATGCGGGATGTAGCCAGTGCCACGGGCTTCTCGCCGGCAACGGTTTCCATCGTCCTGAATAATGCGCCGCTGGCGCGGTACATCGCTTCCGGCACGAAAAAGAAAATCGAAGAAACGGCCAAGCGCCTCGGCTACCGGCCAAACGCGATGGCCCGCTTTCTGCGCAGCAAGCGAAGCCAAAGCATCGGGGTGATGCTCACCGACGTGACGGACCCCTTCTGCACGCCGATTTTACGCGGCATCGAGAACGCCCTATACCCGCTCGCGTACCTCCCGATTTTTGCCGACGCCCACAACCAGCGCGAACGGTTCGAGCGCTACCTGGAAATGTTGCTCGAACGGCATGTGGACGGCCTGATCGTGGTGGCCAACTGGCTGCTCGTGGACATCCACGTTCTGGCGGATCTGAACAAAGCCGAAGTTCCGACTGTGACCATCGGCTGGGAAATCCCAGGAAATCGCGTGAGTTTCGCGATGGTGGACAACGAAGCCGGCGGCCGCCTCGCCTTGGAGCACCTCTACCAGCTCGGGCACAGGAGGATCGCCGTGATCCTGGGGCCGAAACGCCTGATCGACAGCGCCCCGAGGTGGCGGGGCATTCAGAAGTTCGCCCAATCCGTGAAACTCGAGATCGACTCCTCACTCATCACCCGGTTACCGGACGTGTTCGACGCCAATGCCAGTTTCGAGCATGGGTACCGGCTGACAGAAGAATTGCTCCAGAAGAAAAAAAAGTTCACCGCGCTGCTGGCGTTCGACGACCTGACCGCGCTCGGCGCAATCCGCGCACTGGCCAAGGCCGGCGTCAGCGTGCCGGAACAATGCTCGGTGATTGGCTTCGACGATGTGGCCATTTCCGGCCTCTCTTTTCCCGCGTTGACCACGGTGCGCCAGCCGCTGGAAACGATGGGTGCCGCGGCGGTGAACATCGTGATGGAGGCGATCAAGGCCGGGCACGAAAACCGCGACTGGAGCGTGGTCGCGCAGAAGCTGCATGCGGAATTGGTAATCAGAGATTCGACGCAAGCGATCTGAGAAATCCCGGCAGTGGCACAAAGAAAAAAGGCGCGGGACTTACTTCCCGCGCCTTTTTGTTTTGAATGGGTGCGGCTTATTGTGCCGCCGGTGGAATGAAGACCGACGCAGGCGTGAAGAATTCCACTTCCTTGAGCCCGGTCTTCACCTTCATTCCCGCGTATTTTCCCTTTTTCCCGCCGTCGCCGGCAAAGGTCAAAAGGTATTGATTGCTGAGGTGCACGCCGATCTCATCCAGGTATGGCTTGATGGAGACCGGACTCTGCGTGCCCAGGAAATAAGATTCCGCGCCGGTGTCCTGGGAAAGCTTGTCCAGGTTGTTTTGCGCGTTGTTGGAGCGGAAGAAAGAACGCCCGCGATGGCCGGCGCTGGGATAGTAAATCGTCCAGATGTTGGTGTTCTGCCGCTCGGCGCGCGAGATCAGCGGATCGAGGTCGGGTGAGAACGGCCCGAAGCCGGTACCCCGGAAAAAATCGATACCCGAGCTGATCAATATAACGGAACGGCGGGGGCCCGTATTCGGCCAGCGCTTCAACAGGTCCATCGTCCCAAGATACGGGCTGGACCCGATAGAGCCGAGGCCGATGGGCAGGCGCAGGGCCTTGGCGGCGAGCGCGTGGTCGGGAGTAAAATCCTGCAGCACTCGCGTGCCGTTATCGGTGATGTAGCCAATCATAATGGCCGTGGAAGGCGGTTGGGCCATGATGAATTCGCGCAGATAGTCCCACTGCCCGCCAGCCGTAGTTTCGATGGAATCGTCAATCAGGATGGCCAGGAAAAGCTCGTCGCCTTTCTTCCAATCGCCAATCTGCTTGCGATCCTTGCCCTGAAAGAGCTGAACATCGTCCTTCGGGATATTCGAAACATCCGCGTCTTTCTTTCCCACAGCGGTGACGGTGAACGTGGCGTTCCCTGCGGCCGATTGGGATTGAGCGTTTACTAACGGGGTAACCAGTAAAGCTGCGGTAACCACCGCACCAAGAAAGGTAGTTAGTCTGGGTTGTTTCATAAATAAATCTCCTCTTGTGTTGCTTCCCAGTTAGATGCAGCGAATCGTGAAAACATATATCACGAATAGACAAAAAGTGTGCTGCTAAAGGTCTGAGATCCGCTTGAACGGCCAGCACCGAACGTGACCGCGACTTTTCCCGCGCCTGCGTGTTTTATAGTGTTGCGGACCACTCCGTGCGTGCCCCTTCGATGCCAAATCGTGGCCAACCAGCCATATCTTTTCGCAGCTCATAGCTGCCCAAGGCATGACCCGGGACTCCCACCCCCATCCCCGCAACGACCCATCGCTGACAACATTGCGAGCTATCATCCGGAGACAACTGCATTAGAATAGGGCCGCGAGCGGCGGTTGCGATTTTGCCCGGTCGAGGAGAGGCCCAATCAAATGGCACTGATGCGGTCGATACTGCTTGCCGCTTCCCAAAACAGATGGCTGCGGGAGAACGCGGTGAATTACCCGTTCGTGCGCCGAAGCGTGTCTCGTTTTATGCCCGGAGAAAGCCTGGACGCGGCGATGGCGGCGGCACGCGGCCTTGAGGAGAAGAAAATCGGCAGCGTCTTCACAAATCTGGGCGAGAACGTCACGGATCGCGCAGAAGCCCTTGCGGTAACGGAGCATTACCTCGATGTGCTGCGGCGCGTCCATGAATCCGGCCTGGGCACGGAAATATCCGTGAAGCTGACGCAGTTGGGCCTGGATCTCTCTCCCGATTTCTGCTTTGAAAACCTGGACAGGATTATCGCCGGGGAAAAAAAGGACGCCATCGTCTGGGTGGACATGGAGGCAAGCTCGTACGTTGAGGCTACCCTGGATATTTACAAACGCGCCCTGCAGAGATATCCGAACGTGGGAATTTGCCTGCAGGCTTATTTGTACCGCACGCAGAAAGACGTTGAGGGATTGCTGCCCATGCGGCCTTCTATCCGGCTGGTGAAGGGCGCATACAAGGAGCCGCCGGAGATTGCCTATCCGAAAAAACAGGACGTGGATGAGAATTATTTCTTATTGGCAACCACAATGATGGCCGCGCAGGCTGCCGGGAACTGCGTTCGCGCGGCGTTCGGCACGCACGACGTGAAATTGATCCGGCGGCTGGCGGAACACGCGGCGCGCAACGAATTCCCCAAAGAGCATTTCGAAGTGCAGATGCTTTTCGGAATCCAACGCGAAGAACAGGAGCGCCTGGCGCGCGAGGGCTATCGTTCCGCCGTCCTGGTTGCCTACGGAACGTATTGGTATCCGTGGTTCGTTCGCCGCCTTGCGGAACGCCCGGCGAATTTGTGGTTTATGGCGCGGAATCTGTTTGCTTCTTGAATTGGGTGGAGGTGAAGGATGCGGGGATTGCGTGCGGTGCTGGTCGTCGCCGGAGCAATGTTTCTGCTGGCGGTTGGGAGGCCACAGCTCGAATGGAAACAACTTTTCAACGGTAAAGATCTCACCGGCTGGAAACATGTGGGGCCTGGGGAGATGACCGTAACCGGCGGGTTGATCGAGACGCATGGCGGGATGGGATTGCTGTACTGGACCGGTGGCAAAATCGGCCACTGCAAATTGCGGGTGGTATTCAAAATGAGGGATTTCAACGACAACTCCGGTGTCTACATTCGCATTCCACTTGAGCCCCGCGAAGCCTGGATGCCGGTCCATTACGGCTACGAAGTGCAAATTGACAATCACCCGGAGACTTCCGGTGAAGATGAATATCACATGACCGGCACGCTGTATTCGCTCACCAAGCCGCTGGCGAAGCCCGCGAAGCCGGGCCCCGAGTGGAACACGATGGTCATCACCATTGACGGGCCGCGCACAATTGTTGAAGTGAATGGCGAGAAGGTGACGGATTATCACGAGGGCGACCCGGTCCCAGCCCGGAAATTCGATTTTGAGCCTCAGGTCGGCCCCCGCCCGGACGAAGGCTACTTCGGCCTCCAGAATCACAGCAAGGACGATGTGGTGTTCTTCAAGGAAGTGAGCATCGAGCCCCTGCCATAGCAAACGATACGCGAACCAAATCTCGACACACGGAGACAATCATGAGCAGAAAACAGTGGAGCCGCAGATCGTTTCTACAAGCGGGCGCGGGAACCACCGGCGCAATGGTGGCCGCGCGAAGCATCGCCCTGGAACCGATGAAAATTCCTGGCGCACTGGAAGGGATGGGTGTCGAGCGGGTTCGCTTCGGAATTATCGGTATCGGGATGCAGGGTTCCGGCCTGCTGACGACAGCCGTGGCTTTGCCCGGAACGGAATGCGTGGCGGCCTGCGATCTGTATGATGGCCGGCACACGCTGGCGAAAGAAATCGCCGGGCCGAAGATCAAGACCACGCGGCGTTACCAGGAACTGCTGGACAACAAAGAGATCGACTGCATCATAGCCGCGGTCCCCGACCACTGGCACAAGCAGGTGGTGGTGGATACGGTGAACGCGGGGAAGGATATCTATTGCGAGAAGCCGATGTCGCACAGCGCCGAAGACGGCGTCGCCATGGTGGCGGCGGCGAAAAAGACGGGACGCGTCGTGCAGATTGGCTCGCAGCGCGTGAGTTCCGTGATCTGCGCCAAAGCGAAAGAACTGCTCGCCAAGGGAATCATCGGCGAACTGAATCTCGTCGAAGGCTCGCTGGGGCGCAACGACCCCACCGGCGCGTGGGAATATCCTCCGCCGCTCGACCTGTCACTGCAAACCCTGGATTGGGACACCTGGCAAGGTACGGTGCCCAAACGCGAATTCGATCCCAAGCTCTTCGCACGTTGGCGGTGCTGGAAAGAGTACGGCACCGGCGTCGCCGGGGATTTGCTGGTGCATCTCGTCAGCGGCATGAACTTTATGCTCGGCTGGAACGAGCCGCCTGTGCGCGCAACCGCGGCGGGCGGCATCCTGCGCTGGAACGACGGCCGCAACATGCCGGACGTGCAGGCGGTGATTTATGAGTACGGAAAAATCCCCGTGTATCTGCGCTTGAATCTGGGTTGTGAAACCCCCGAGGTCTATCGCTTCCAGGGCTCAAAGGGAATTCTGGAAGTGACCGAAAACGCGATTGCCTATTTCCCGCAAAGCGGCGAAGACACTTCGCCCAGCTATTACGCAAACAGTTTCCCTCACGAGATGCGCGCTGCTTATTACAAAAAGTGGCACGCAGAAAACGAACCGCCTCCCACCAAGGAGCCAATCGCGGAGGGCTACACTTATAGGGGCGATTCCTGGGACGACCTGCGGCCGCATATGTGGAATTTCCTGCAAGGCGTGCGCACCCGGAAGCCGGTTGTGGAGGACGCCGTCTTCGGCCACAACGCCGCTCTGGCCTGTCACATGGCGAATGAATCGTATTTCCGGAAGAGCAGCGTGACGTGGGATCCCGCGAGCGGCCAGATTAAAGGATAACTTTTTGAGTGCGGGAGCGAAGCTCCCGCTTTTATGGTGTAATTGCTGCGGCCAAACCTAACATTCACCTCAACGCTTCAATCTCAAAAGCGGTGGCTTCGCCACCGCACTCAAAAAAAGGCGAACACCTATTTGGCGCGGTGAAATTCGATGTAATCGCGCCCATGGTACAGGCGATAGTTCCCCGCCCCGGTGGCTCCCGTAAACTGCAGCGGCACGGGACGCTTCATTTCCGCGTCCTTCGTGGATGCTGCCTGCAAAACATCGTTCGCGCCAATGTCCATCACTACAAATTTGTTTCCCTCCAGAAACCCGATTCCATATGTGCCCGGCTTCAGCGTCTGCCCGCCGATTTCCACTGGCACCTCATTGATCAGATACGCCTGATACTTTTCCCGGAGACCGGAGGAATAGCCGGAGCTGTCCACTAGGCCCGCAAAAACAAGAAAACCGTCCGCGTAGCGCACGCCACCGGTGTTGCGCGCCTGCACCGGCGCGATTTGCCCCCGGAAAAACACCTTCTCCGGCAACAGCTTGTCTCCAACATCGGCCGCCGTCAGAATCGCTTCCTTCGCCGGGGCCGGATTGGCCGCAGTCTGCGGTCCCGCGAAGGAAACGCCCGCACCAGCCGGAAGCGTGACTGCAAGTAGGCACAAGATCGTGCGAAGGCTCATTGAACCCTCCTTCAGGAAATACAAGATTTGCGAGCTGCAAGATTGTACAGCCCTGCGGGTCCCGCTGGAAAACAAATCGAAATTCAGCGGGCCGCTTCGGCGGGAGACGATTGCCGAACTTCGTGCCGACTAAGGTAAAGTATTGGGATTGTGATTATCAACCTGGCCCGCCGCGCGCACGACCACAATTGGGAATTGGACCCGATTACGCGGTCCCTGCTCGACACCGATTTTTACAAACTGCTGATGCTTCAGTTCATCTGGAAGCAGTTTCCAAAGACCACAGCCTCCTTTTCCTTTCTCAATCGTTCCGCCGAGGTACGCTTGGGCGAGTTGATCGATGTGAACGAACTTCGGGAACAATTGGACCAGACGCAGAAGCTGAGATTTCACAAATCCGAACTGATCTGGCTCGCGGGCAACACCTTCTATGGTCGCCGCGGCATCTTCGAGCCCGCGTTCCTCGAGTGGCTCGAACGCGACTTCCGCCTCTCCGATTATGAACTGAGCGTTCAGGACGGACAGTTCTCGCTCTCTTTCCAGGGCCTATGGACCGCCACGACGATGTGGGAGATTTACGCGCTTTCCGCCATCAGCGAACTGAAGACCCGAACCATGCTGAAGCGCTTGAGCGAATTCGAGCTGGATATTCTCTACGCCCGCGCAAAGACAAAACTCTGGGAGAAAATGGAGCGGCTCCGCGGCATTCCGGGATTGCGCCTCAGCGATTTTGGGACGCGGCGCCGCCACAGTTTCCTTTGGCAGGAGTACGTCGTCAAAGCCATGAGCGATGTGCTCTGCAGCAGCTTCGGCGGGACCTCCAATACCTATCTGGCGTATCAACACGACCTCGAAGCGATCGGCACGAACGCTCATGAACTCCCCATGGCCTTGGCGGCGATGGCCAGGAGCGACGAGGAACTTAAGACTGCGCAATACCGCCTGCTGGAAATGTGGCAGAAGACCTATCAGGGCGAACTGCTCATTCTGCTCCCTGATACTTTTGGCTCGACGCAATTCCTCAACAACGCCCCAGATTGGGTGGCGGATTGGACCGGACAGCGCGCGGACAGCAAGGATCCATTCCTTGCCGGTGACGAATACATCGCCTGGCTCGAGCAAAGAGGGCGAGACCCGCGTCAGAAATTATTTATCGCTTCCGACGGGCTTGATGTCGATACAATCCTCGGCCTGCACGCCAACTTTTCCGGAAAGATTCGCGCGGGATATTCCACCACCGATTTTCGCCAGGCCAGCGACTTTCTTGACGAAAAAAAATGGACGCCGGGACGCCGCATCCGCTTCAGCGCCGGATGGGGTACCCTGCTTACCAATGACTTTCGCAACTGTAACCCGCATGGCGGCGCGGATTTCGATCCGCTTAGCCTGGTATGCAAACTCAACGACGCCGATGGCAGGCCAGCCGTCAAACTTTCCGACAATTTCCGAAAGGCGCTTGGACCGCGCTCGGAAGTGGAGCGCTATCAGCGCGTATTTGGACTTGCGGGCGTCGCCGAAGCTCCGGTTGTGACTTAACGCAAACAGAGAAGGGCGTCCCTCCTCCAATAAATCCTCGTGGATACCTCCCTTCTCCTCGTTATCCACAACACGCGGCTTTTTTCCATCGAGTCTTCAATACGTAACATTCCGCTCACCATTCCGTAAAACTCCCCTGCTATCACTATGTGGGCGCGGTGTGGGTCCCCTGCGCCGCACCAAGTGACTCGAAACGCGAACGCATTCCGCGCAAATCCTACCTTTGGAGGCTTTATGCCGTATCCGAGATTTCTTCGTGCCCTGGGAACGTGTGCCCTGCTGGCAGCAGCGGGCAATTTCCCCATACACGCCCAGCAAATCAAGACCGTGTTCGTGATCGCGATGGAAAATCACAATTGGACCCAGCCCGCCAACCAATTCACCGGTGGGATCCAGCAGGTTTATCAAAATCCGAATGCGCCCTTCATCAATAGCCTGGTGAATGGCACGGCTACAGCCGTTATTAACGGCTCCATCGTCAACATCAGCGAACAGGTCGCGTATGCCACGGCCTACACCAACGTTCTGGCCACCGCCAGCGGCAACAACCCCCACATTCATCCTTCCGAGCCAAATTACCTCTGGGCGGAGGCGGGAACCAATTTTGGCGTGCTGAATGACAACGATCCGTTCGCCAGCGGCAACAATCAGAACACCAACCAGCACCTGGTCACTTTCTTGACGCAAGCCGGAAAGACCTGGAAGTCCTATCAGGAAGACATCGACCTCGCTTTGGATGGCTCCGGGAATCTCACCAATGTACCGCTGCCCCAGGCTCAGTGGACCGTGCCAATCACCAGCCATTCCGGCGTTTTTGCCGCCGGCAATTTCAACGCCTTCAACGGCTCCAACCAATTTAACTACGCCGCGAAGCACAATCCCATGGTGTTTTTCACCGATTCCAACGGCGGCAACGACGCGACTCCGGCGAATCCGCTCTCCTCCCAATACGCGCCGCTGCAACAGTTGTTCACTGATCTCGCGAACAGCTCCGTCGCCGACTACAACTGGATCACGCCGAACCAGTACAACGACATGCACACGGCGCTCACCGGCGGCTACAAGGGCCTGACCGGCGATGCGGCAAACATCAAGCAGGGCGACGACTTCCTCGCACAGATCGTTCCCGTCATCATGGCCTCCGACGCCTACAAAAATCACGGCGTCATCATCCTTTGGTGGGACGAATCCGAACGCGATGGCGCCGCGGACCTCAACCCCGACGACCTCAACCACACCGTCGGCGAAATCGTCATCTCCGACCGCGCGCACCCCAACGTGAATGGCCTCCCCTACGCCAGCCCGGTCGCCTTCACGCACTCGTCCGATGTTCGCACCATGCAGAATATCTTCCGCACCGCCGGCCCCTATCTCGCCGACGCGGCCAACGCCAACGACCTCTCCGACCTCTTCAAGCCGGGCTCGGTTCCGAAGAAGCCATAAGAAACTCGCCGGCTTGCTTCCCGAGCAGAAAAAACCAGGCGGCGCAGGGATCATCGATCCCTGCGCCGTTTTGCTTTGGACAACGGCCAAGCCGGGTCGGCACCGCCTTCGAACTTCGCCCGCCTCGCTTCTCAGAATTGCAATCGCATCGAACTTGGCCCGTCAATCGTAGAGGAGTAACGGGAATCCAACAGACGTCGAAATTGCGATGCCGATGCAAAAGGCATCACGGTGGATCCTGCCACGCTTGAAATTAATGGAAATTACTTTGAATTACCGGTCAGTTTGCCGCAGCACTCGGGGCGTGCGGGCAGCTCGGAGCTATCCCAGCCGCCGCCGAGCGCCTGGACCAGCGTGACGGCCGCGACCATGCGGCGGCCGAGAATATTTACCGCGGTGAGTTCGTCGGAGAGCGCCGCGCTTTGAGCGGTTGTCACTTCGAGGTAGCTGGTTACACCACCCTTGTAGCGTGTCCAAGCGAGTGCCAGGTAGTTCTGGGCCGCGATAACGGCTTGGTCCTGGACCTGCGCCTCATGCTCGAGAATGCGCAACGCGGCAACGTTGTCTTCCACCTGTTGGAAGCCGGTCAGCACGGTTTGGCGATAGTTGGCGACTGCTTGATCGTAGGCAGCGATGGCTTGGTCCGAAGCAGCACGGCGCCTGCCAAAGTCCAAAAGTGTGAGTGCCGCCGATGGCCCAGCCGACCAGATCACGCTGGGGCCGGAGATCAAGGTCGAAGGATAGCCGCTATCAAAGCCACCGGTGGCCGCCAAGGTGATGGTCGGATAATAGGCGGCTTTGGCCACCCCAATCTGTGCGTTGGCGGACGCCATGAGTCGTTCGGCCGCGGCGATGTCGGGCCGGCGCTCAAGCAACACTGAAGGTAGACCGGCGGGGATCGGAGGAGGCGGCGCGGTGAGAGGAAGAGGAGCGAGGCTGAACTCAGCGGGAGGCGTTCCAATGAGTATCGCGACCGCGTGCTCGTACTGCGCGCGGGCAACACCCACGTCGATGGCCTCGGCGCGAGTGGTCTCAAGTTGAGTTCTGGCCTGCTGAACCTGCAAGTCAGAATCGATGCCTCCTTCATACCGACTCTCGATCAGTTCCAGGGCTTGCTCGTACTGCGTTACGGTCGAATTCAGAAGTTGCTCCTCGGCATCAAGGAGGCGAGCCTGATAATAGAACAAAGCCAACTGGGAATGCATCGTCAGGTTGACGTTTGCCAGGTCCGCGGCGCTGGCCTGGGCCTGGTCGCGAAAGGATTCAATGGTGCGGCGCACGCGTCCCCAGACGTCGACTTGGTAAGACAATTCAAAGGGAATCTGGAAGTCGCTGAACGAAACCCCATTGAAGGTCGGGCTGTGAGGTGGACGGTTGTCGGAATACCTATTGCGGGTTGCCGACGGATTTACGGTAATCGTGGGGAACAGATCGGCGCGGTAGTAGCGGAGCGTGGCGCGAGCCTGGGTATATTGGGCCTCGGCGGCCTTCAAATTTTGATTGGAAACGTTGACCTTCCGTTCGAGCGTATTCAGTTGCGGGTCCTGAAAGATCTCCCACCAGTTGCCGCTGAACTTCTCGTCGTTCGGCTGGGCCTGTTTCCAATCGCCCACTTCTTTATACACCGAAGGGACTTCCGCCGCGGGCCGCTTATAGTTCGGTCCAACCGTGCAGCCCGCAAGCAAAAGCATGCTCAGTACGTAAAGACCGCCCGGGATGCGCTTGCCGACTTTAGCTTCCATTCGTGAGGTGCTGATGGAATTCACTGCTTCGCTCCCGCGCCTGGTGTGGGCGGTGTTGCCTGCGGCGCTGCTATGTGCACTGTTTCTCCCGTCACAATGGAATCGGGCGGGCTCGTAATCACTGATTCGTTGCCCTGCAGACCCGAAACGATTTCGATCGAATCGCCGAAGTCATGACCTGGTGTTACCGCCACCAGCTTCGCTTTCCCGTTTTCGACAATGGCGACGTTCAGGCCTTCCTTCCGAAAGAGAAGAGTGTCGACCGGCAAAATGTAGGTGGAGACCTGCCCCGGCACTTTGAAGTGGACTTCCGCATAAGCTCCCGAAAGCAATTCCCCGGACGGGTTGTCCACGTCCACTTCAACCAGCAGCGTGCGCGTTGCGTAGTTAATGGCCTCGGCGGTGCGCACCAGCTTCCCCTTGAAGGTGCGTCCGGGAAACTCCGCCAATTTCAGATCCGCCGTCAGGCCGGGCTTGGTTTGCTGCGAAAAATCTTCAGGTACATTGACATACACGCGTAGCACGCCGGGCTGCGCGATGTGGAAGAGATCGGTCTTGACGATTGCATTGCTGCCCGAGTTGATCAGGTCGCCGATGTCGGTATTGCGGGCGGTAATTACACCGTCGAACGGAGCGTAAACTTTCTCAAAAGACACCAGCGCAAGGTACTGCCGGACCGCTGCCTGGTCCGCTTCGACAATCGCTTTATTCGCGTTGTATGTGCCGACGGTATTGTCGACGTCCTGTTGGGACACCGCATTGGTTTTCTTAAGCCCTTCATATCGGGTTTTGGTAATGGTAGCGAGTTCGAGATTTGCCTGTGCGGTCAACAGATTGCTCTGTGCTTGCTGCAACTGCTGGTCAACTTCAGGAGACGAGATTACCGCCAGAAGCTGGCCTTTTTTGACATGCGCCCCTATATCGAAGTACCAATGTTCCAGATAACCATTTGTTCGCGCGAAAACCGGCGAGGTAATAAAGGGCTGAACGTTTCCCGGCAGCACAATTTCCTGCGACGGTGCGGCGCGCTTAGGCGTAACCACCACAACCGTGGGTACCGCCATATCCGCGGTTTCCGTGCGTAGACTTGCGTTTGTGTGGATGCGCTCAAGAATGCCGGAAACCAAAAGCCCAATGAACAATAGGAAAACCGCGATGCCGGCAAGCCAACCGCCCAGCGATCGCGGTTTTGCGCCGGGGGTAGTCGACGAGTGCGGCCCTTGCCCCGGAATCCGTCCATCTGTTTGCGATTGCATCATCGGTATCACCTTCAAATTCCCCTCAACAGGAAGCTCCTCAGGATTTCGATCCCGCCTCGGCGGGGCGGTGGCGCAGGCCATGGAGAATGCTGAACACGGTTGGGACGAACAACAAAGTCGACACCGTGGCGAAGAGCAATCCACCAATTACGGCGCGGCCCAGGGGAGCGTTCTGCTCGCCACCATCTCCAAGCCCAAGCGACATCGGCAGCATGCCGATAATCATGGCCAGCGCAGTCATGATCACGGGGCGGAAGCGAGTGAATCCGGCCTGAAGAGCCGCGGCCACGGGGTCTTTGCCTTCCTTCAATTGTTCGGTGGCGAATTGCACCACCAGGATGCTGTTGGAGGTGGCTACGCCCATGCACATGATGGTGCCCGTGAGAGCCGGCACGCTCAGCGTCGTATGCGTGATAAACAAGAACCAGGCGATGCCGGCGAGGGCCGCAGGGAGCGCAGTAATAATGATGAAGGGATCAAGCCAAGACTGAAAGTTCACCACGATGAGAAGGTAGACAAGGACAATAGCAAGCGCCAGCCCTGTTAAGAGACCGATGTACGAGGAGCGCATCGTCTGAACTTGACCGCGCAGGACAACTTGCGAGCCACGTGGCAGCTTCGGCCGCATTTGATCGATGATGCGTGTAATGTCCCCGGCAATGCTTCCAAGATCGCGGCCCTGCACCGCGCCGAAGATGTCAATGACAGGCATGATGTTGTAGTGGGAAACCACCGCCGCGCCCGTTCCCCTCTGGATGGAAGCGACGGTCGCGAGAAGCGCCGGCGCGACGCCTGGAGTGGGTCCCGTGATGGGCATGTTCGCGAGATCCTGGAGGGTGTCGACACGATACTGCGGAGTCTGAGTCGAGATGTCGTAGCTGTTTCGATTCTTGGGGTCGAGCCAGTATGTTGGCGCGGTCTGGAAGCTTCCGCCAAGGGAGATCAGGACGTTTTGCGCGACGGCCGAGCCATTGTAGCCGATCTCTTGCGCCTTGGTGCGATCCAGCGAAAGGTGGATGTAGGGTTCATCGAACGGCTGCTGGATGCGCGCGTCGGCTACCCCCGATACGTATTTCACCTGGTTCAGCAAGGCATTCGCGAAGGCCTGATTCCCTTCTAGATTGTTGCCGACCACTTGAATATCGATGGGAGCCGGCAAGCCGAAATTCAGGATTTGAGTGACCATATCGGAAGGCAGGAAAGAAAAGGTCACGCTGGGAAATTCCTTCGCCAGGCTGATTCGGAGGTCGTGAACGTACTTGGCTGTCTGGTGGTGGTTAACGCCGAACGTCACCATAATATCCGCATCCGAGGTGCCCACCGTTCCGGTATTCAGATAGGACGTGTTGATGCCGCTGTACGGGAGTCCAATGTTGTCAATGATGCTGGAGATTGCGCCCGGCGGGAGATGTTGCCGGATGGATCGCTCGACCAGATCGCAAAGGCGGGCGGTCTCTTCGATTCGCATACCTGTTGGAGCCCGCATGTGGAGATTGAACGAGCCGCTGTCGATCGTGGGGAAGAAGTCTCGCCCCAGCCAGGGAATGATCAAAACCAGGGAGCCCACGCAAGCGGAGAAGAATGCGACAAGGAAAGTACGACGATGATGAAGGCAAAATTCGAGGAATCCGTGATAACGCTCGCGGAGACGCTCAAACGCTTCCTCAAAGCGAACCTGCATACGAACGAATGGATTGCGGGACTCCGCGGTGTTCGGGGTGTCATAGCGCAAGAGATACTTGGCCATCATCGGAACAACGGTGCGTGAGAGCAGATAGGAGGCCAGCATGGCAAAGATCACGGCCTCGCCGAGCGGAACGAACAGATATTTCGCGACGCCAGAGAGCAGGAACATCGGAGTAAACACGATGCAAATCGAAATCGTGGCCACAAAGGCCGGCGTAGCGATTTGCGCTGCGCTGTCTATGACAACTTCGTCCATGTCTTTCTCTGGTTCCGCCTGGCGGTTCCGATTGATGTTCTCGATTTCCACGGTAGCGTCGTCGACAAGAATTCCCACAGCCAGGGCAAGTCCACCTAACGTCATGATGTTGATGGTTTCTCCCAGCGAACTGAAGACGATGATTGAGGTCAGAATGGCGAGGGGAATCGAAACAACAATGATTGTGGTACTGCGCCAACTTCCGAGAAAGATGAGAATCATTAGGCCTGTAAGGCAGGCCGCGATGGACGCTTCCGTTACCACGCCTTTAATGGCACCCTTCACGAAGATGGATTGGTCCGCTAAAGGTTTAATATCCAGCGCCGGCGGCACGATCGTTTTGATAAACGGCAAAAGAGCGTTGATTCCAGAAATGATGCTAAGGGTCGAGGTATTGCCGTTCTTTTGGACGGTCAAGAGGGAAGAGCGTTGGCCGTTCACACGCACAATGTTCGTTTGCGGCGGAAAGCCGTCGCGCACCCAGGCGACATCACTGATATAGATGGTCGTGTCGCCGATGGTCTTTACTGGGATGCGGTTGAGTTGAGCGATGGTCTGGGGAGCCGCATTGGAGATGTCGACGTCATACTCCTTCAAACCGATTTTGGATGTTCCAGTGGGGAGAATCAGATTCTGAGCAGCGATGGCGTTGACCACGTCCAAGGGAGCAAGACCCTTCGCCTGCAAGGCCTGAGTGTTCAGGTCCACTTGTACTTGGCGCTGTTTACCCCCATACGGATACGGGACGGCGGAGCCCTGCACCGTGACCAGCTGGGGCCGGATGGTCATGAGACCATAATCGTTGAGCGCCTGCTCCGATATGCCCTGGCCGGAGAGCCCGAGTTCGAGAATCGGGACCGTTGAGGCGCTGTAGCTAATGATCAAAGGCGGCGTGGTCCCAGCGGGCAGCTGCCTGAGTTGCGTTTGGGAATTTGCGGTGATCTGTGCGATGGCCTTGTCGATACTCACCGTGGGTTGAAAAAACACTTTCACCACGGCGATACCGTAAAGTGATTGCGACTCTATGTGCTCGATGTTATCGACGGTGGTGGTCAGGTTGCGCTCGGTGATGGTGACGATCCTGTCGGCCAGGTCCTGTGGCTCCATGCTGTTGTAGGTCCAGATAATGCTGACCACCGGGATGTTGATGTCCGGAAAAATATCCGTCGGCGTGTGAACGATGGCCAGCGTCCCAAAAAGGAAGATTAGGATAGCGAGCACGACAATCGTGTACGGTTCCCTGAGCGCCAGCCTGACGATCCACATCATGATTCACATCCCCAATTCCGTCCGGCGCGGCCGGACTACGTCAACCAATTCGACACTACGGCCTGTGCTTCGGAGTTCTGGCATCCAGGGTGGAAATCATTTGCTTCGCTGCCGGAGGCGGGGGGACAGTTCCCGACAGAACAATTCGCCTTGCAGGGATTTCCTTGCCATACACACGCCGGTTGTCGCCATTGTCCGGACGGACCGTGGACCCTTCCAGAGAAACACCGGCAAACAGCCCACGCGCCCTCGAATAAGTCAGGATTTCAGCCCGAAGAGTGGCATCCGTTTCTGCGGAGGTATCGCGACCCACCGGCCCAGCGGCCACGGAAGCGTCGCCTCCTAGTTTGACCTTGCTAGCGAGGATGCCGCTTGCGCCGCGCTCGTTCATAACCAACAACACAAAATCCGTAGCCTCTCCCCCCAGTTGAAAGCCGAAACTTCCACCTTCGAGGGCCATCATCGTGGGGGCGCCCCAAGGTCCACGAAAGTCTTCACCTCGCCGGCACGACATGGCGCCCCGCCCGTAGCTTGCACCAACGATGAATGCAGCCTTTATGACGGAGGGGAATACGACGACGCAATCCGCCTTGTCGAGCAGATCCTGTGGAATGTTGTCGGGAACGTCGAGAATCTCTTTCAGGACGGTTCCGCAATTTCTCAAGCGGTCGTCATCTTTAACCTCGTTGGCAGCGCTTGTCGCTCCAGCGAGGAGCGGCAGGGCAGTCAAAAGAATGGCGGTCAGACAGGCCAACAACTTATGCATTACAGTTCTCCCTTGGGTGGTGTCGTACTTATCTCTGGAACAAGATGATGCAGCCCGATTGCCACATTGAAAATTGGGCGAGCGTTTAGGAAGTGCTTGAAAAGCAAGGCCGTTTTGTCAGCGGGTAGCCAACGAAACGCGAGCGCTCCACTTCAGAGGGTCCACCGAACTAGATCGATGTCAGCAGATTGACACCCGAACTATCAAACGGGGATCGACTTTCTGAACGAGGCAGGCTGATTCCGGAGTGGAGGAGTCAGAACAACACCAGGACCTATGCAAATCCGGACACTCCGGGGGGCCAGGAATTTGCAACTGGGCACGTGGGGAGCCTTGCCGGCAGACTCATGATGGCGACGCGAACATTCAGCGGCACGTCTTCGCTTACGCCTGTCAGGAGCGCGAACGGTGGAGCGGCTTTGTCATCGTCGCCCCCCTTAGGCGCGCCCAAATCGCCGAAGCAAGATCTTCTGCTTATTCCGCTTTGTGCCAACTGGAATCCGGGTCATAGGCGGTCATCGCTTGTGCCAGATTTGACGTTTTGGGGCCGAGATCCTTTTGGTAAATGGTGCCCGACTTATCGACAATAAAAGTCATCACGCCCGAGGAGCGGTAGTCGACGGGGTAGGCAACAAACGCGAATCCCCCACTCATCTTCCCTTCCACGATATAGCTTTTGGTTCCTCCCGGTGCATGCGGTCCCTGGCTCGTCAGAATTCGGAACATATATCCGTTGTACGGGACGTGTTCGCCAGCTTGGTCCGCCGGAAGATTTGGGCGCGCGTACGCGATGAGCGGGTTGATCGGACTATCGAATTCGTCGCTCGCGCCGTGCCAGTACAAACCATTGTGCTGGCCTTCATCGCTGACCAGTTTCTGTGCGAATTGCTTTGAGACGGAAGCCGGCGGCCGAGCGAAATATTGATTTTCCGCTTCCACCAGCTCTTGGCAAGCATCCATGGCGGAAATTTCATTTCTGCCGATGCGCCGAAATATGATTTCGTCTTTCCCCGCCGCCGTGTCGAAATGCCACGTGCCGTTGCTCTTCACCAGCGGAATCGAGAACGGCCAGTTCTCGGCGCCGATTACCAGAGTCACTGCTCCGTTCTCTTCCGTGACGAACCGATGCATCTCCTTGTATTTCATAATAAAGTTGGCGCGAGCTTCGGAGTCTTCCGCCGGGTCGCCAGACAACAAGACATCCTTGCCCGCTGGTCCGAGAATGCTCAACTGAGCATGTTCGTCCTGTGAATTCATTGCCTCAAAAAAAGCGCGACTCGCCTCTTCGACGGAGGCAAACGTCCGCTGTTCCGGCTCCGCGGCGAAACTTTTCACCGACGTGCAGCTAAGGGACAGTGCCAACAAAACGTACGCTGCAAATCGTGCCATTCTCTTGCTTCCAGATTGACCAACCATCGAACGAATGTGCAGCATGGTATTCCTCTCCATCCTTGAATTCTTTATATTCTTTGGCTCTACTGGATGCAATCAGCGATGTCCTCCACCGCCATGAGAACCGCCTCCGTGCGAGCCGCCTCCAAAGCTTGACCGCCCGCGGGAGGAAAATCCCCGGGTAGTGCCGCCATGACTGAAGCCGCTGAAGGCGCTGGAGTGCGTTCCGGTTTGACCGTGGGACGCCGAGCGCCCGCCTCCGTGGGACGCGTTAGCATGGCTGAAGTTGGCGTGACTGAAATTGCCGTGGCCGGCACCACCGCGATTGAACCCCGCGTGACCGAACTCCTGGCTGTGCGAGACATACGCGCGATGATCGTAAAACGCGCGCCCGCCGTGCCAGTCATATCCCCAGTGGCCCCAGCCCCACCCAAATCCTCCAAAAAAGCCGATGCCAAATCCAATGCCAAAGGAAAGTCCAATGCCTCCCCAAAAAATGCCGGGTACGGGATACCAACCGGGAAAGGCGACGATAGGCGCGCCGTACACCAGCCAGGGATCATAGGCAGGGACGTAGACTACTTGGGGGTTGGCCGGTTCGATCACAACCGTGCTGCCTTGCGTTGTCACCTTCTCCTGGTCCGTGCTTTTCAGATGGCCGTTCTTCTCGGCCTCTTGACGCAACGTCTGAACAGCATTGGTCACATCGTCCGGCTGGTTCACATACGCCTCGCCCAGAGACGAGGTCCAGGAGAGGTTTTTATCCATGTTTTCAAGAACTGACGGGAATTGCGCCAAGGCCTTCACGCTGGGATCCCAGTCCTGTTTGTCGACCTCTTTCCCCAGCTCTTCGCCCTTGAGCTTGGAATGCCCTTGCATCCAGCGATCCGCCTGGACAACTTGAGTTGGATACGTTGCGGCCGCCAAAATCTGCGCCACAAGCGCGTCGGGATATAAGGCGATCGGCGCGACCAGCTGCTGCAGCTCCTGGGACGAATGATGAACGGCCGGAGCCGGCTGCTGTTGATTGGATTGGCCCGGGGCGTCCGCCCGCGCGGTGAACCCCACAAGTAGGCAGCTGAGCAGCGCGGCAAAAACCTGTTTGGAAAGCTTCATGACGTTCATGGCAAATTCTCCGATTGGGTGTTCATACTCAGTCCGCGGATGGGGGCTCCGTGCGATCCATGCTCTCCCGCCGGGCGTTTTCCGGGAACATGGCGTCCGTTTTTGTTGACTCCCTATCAAGCTGGATCCGGCTTGAATCGTTTTCCATGGCTGCAATCGCCAAGCCTGCAATCCCTGATGGTCAGAATTCCTGACCGCGCAATACCCCAGGCGGGATGCCATTGTGCCGGGCCAGGTCTCCCAGTGCGTCGAGATCCGCCTGCGTCTCCTTCACGTGCTGGTTGAGGTTTTCGATGGCGTCTTCGGGGGTTATACCTAGTTCGCCGTAATCGAAGTTTATTCCGTCCGTCGATTGCCTAAGGCTTCGAGCATCGTTTAGCGCTTGCTGGAATTCGCTAAGCTGTGCCTGGCTGCTTTCAAGCTCATCCCGTAGATTCGCCGCCTGCTCGGCATACCATCCCGGGTCCTGGGTGTTCACGTACGATTCGGGCACTGATGGCTCCGAACTCTCCTCTTCTTCCGCCTGGCCCACGACGCTGATCAGGCCGGGATCGTGCAGTTTTTCAAGATCGTCGTTTGTCCAAACCAGCGGCCGCCCGCGGTCCGCCCCAATCTGCGGGCCATTGGCCGCAGTTGAGGGATCGGCTGCAGAAGCAAGCGCCATCGCTAAGTTGATAACCAAATGGAGAATCATGATGCCTCCTGCTACTTAGATGAACCTGGAGGGAATTTCTTAAACATTTTTTCTACGCCCTTATCCAGATTCTTGATGTTCTTGTTGGAGTTGTTGGAGAGAGTGTCGCTCGCGCTACCTCTCCAAAGGAGCTGCTTCGATTTCGCGTCGTACAGATCGATGACCAGAGTGCCAACCGTATACGTTTCCGTTGTGGTGGTTGCTTCTCCAAAACCTCCGCCGCCGAACCGTCGCCAGCCCCAGCCGCCTCCAAACCCGTCGTAAAACGTGTTCAACGTTTGCTGGTTCTGAGTCATCTCAAGGGCGATCACGGAAACGTCGCCGCCTGTTTCCACCTGGGTCCAGCCTTTTGTTGCCAAGACCGCGTTCACGGCGCTTTTAATTCGATCGACGTCCAGGGTATCTTTCGTCTTAACCTTTTCCCAGGAGTACGTCTTGTACTGTCCGAAGTTGGCGCTGCGGTCGTAGTCGGTCTTCACCTGCTGTGCTGAAGAAGCGCTTGCTAACAAAACCATCAGTCCCATCAATACGAACACAATTCTTTGCAATTTCATCGTCTCTCCTCTTTGATATTCAGCGATTTGACTTCCCGCGAGAAAACGAACCTCTGCTCGCGCTCGGGGTGTGGTTGTTTCAGTGGATCGTTAATTTCCCTGTTGCCCCTGGTGGTGTGCCGGTATGTGTGTCTGGGCTTCCGCGGCCGCTTGACCGGCCCTCTTTTCGTAGCTCGACTTGAACACCTCGCTGCCGTTTGCGTTGCCTTCGTCAAACACCTTCGCAAGGAAGTAGCGATCCCCGTATTTGTTGAAAATCAGTTCGGTCTTGGCCGGCGCGGAGTTAGCCTCCGCATCATGAACATCGAACAGAGCGGAAATGGAACCGTCCGCGCTGGAAATTTCCATGACCGTCAGGTCGGAGACGTCGAGCATGTGAATGACGTAATTGCCTGCCGGAAGTTTGGCATTCCCCGCATGGAACTGGAATGGGATGTTGACTACAAGTCTTCCGATGATTTGCGCATGGACCTTGGCCGGGTACAGCGTCAGTGCAAAAACCAGGGCGATGAAGAACGACAGCACGTGATGCCGTCTCGTCGCTTTGGGGCTTGCAGCGCTCCCGTTGACCGCTTCTGTGGACATAATACTTTTTCCTCATTTCCGTCGTGACGAAAGGGCTGGGTGCCTCATGCGACTCAAAGGAAAAATGCAAGACGGTTGCCAAAGATATTGCTTCTAAACGATTGGAAAGAGAGGCAGGCGGCCAGCGGCAGCAAAATGCGGAATGCCAGCCCGATGAACATGATGTCACGCTGCCGACAGTCCAACACCTCATTCGGTTGATTGCGGCGCGGACAGTTGCTTAATAACTATGCCCATGAAGTTTCGCGCTGCGTCTAAAGAGAGACGTTCGAGTGTCGAAGAGACTGACAAAGAGACTGACACTCGGCTGGAAACTAATCCGTGCGTTCGACACCCGTTTTGGCAAGCTGACTGTCCGTCGCCGCCAAGGTCCCACGTTTTTCGGCATTTCCGGAGATTGTGGCGAAAATCCAGGATGGCACGCGCGGTGCTTACCACTCCGCTGAAGAGCACGTCAGCTCCGAGGAATTTGCCGTGGACAGGACTCTGACTTCTGGTCTGACGCAAATCACGAAATGGAGACATTCGCATGAATGACCCACAAGATAACAATACTGGCACCGAGGGCGTGTCGAGACGTACTTTTTTGGGCGTAGGTTCCGCTGGTCTGGCGAGCGCCGCACTGGCCTCCCTGGCGGTCAACGCCCAGGAGAGATCAGACATTCAGAAAGGAGAGCAGGATCACTCTGTCAGCAATCCGGGGCCGGAAAACAAGCCGCTTTTTGATGAAAATCCGAATTCAAATCTTCCCCCACCGACGGATTACGGAAACATCGACCCTGTTTGGTATTCCTTCGATCTAACTCACAAACGTGTCCAAGAGGGCGGCTGGACGAACGAAGTAACACAAAAGGTGCTGCCCTCCTCCAAAGAGCTCGCGGGAGTCAGAATGAGGCTTACCGCGGGCAGCTTTCGGGAGTTGCACTGGCACGAGGCGGACGAATGGGCTTATATGCTGTACGGGAATTGTCGCATCAGCGTTTTGAATCCCGACGGAACCGTTTTTATCGGCGATTTGGAAAAGGGTGACCTTTGGTACTTTCCAGCAGGATTCCCCCACTCGCTCCAGGGGTTGGGTCCGGACGGTACTGAGTTTTTGTTGGTGTTCGATGAAGGCATGTTTTCTGAAGACACGACCTTGCTCCTTTCTGACTGGCTGCGGCATACGCCGCCATCGGTGCTTTCGAAGAATTTCGGGTTGCCGCCGAGCGAAATTAAGAAACTGCCGAATAGAAATCTATACATCTTTCCGTCCGACGTTCCGCCATCCTTGGCGCAGGACAAGGCCGCTGTCGGCGGCCGTCAGGCCGAATCGCCGTACCAGTACATCTTCAAGGCGTCGACTATGCCCCCCACGCAGCAAACGAAGAGTGGTGAAGTTCGCATCGTCGACTCCCATAACTTCACCGCGGCAAAAAATATTGCTGCCGGAATGATTACGCTTAAGCCGGGCGGCTTGCGCGAATTGCACTGGCATCCAAACGCGGATGAATGGCAGTACTGGATTGCCGGTAAGGGGCGCATGACGGTGTTTACCAGCGCTGGGTCGCACACGATGGACTTCAACGCAAACGACGTAGGTATTGTGCCGAGGGTCGCGGGCCATTACTTCGAGAACACCGGCGATACGGATCTGGTTGTCCTGGAAATGTTCGCGGCGCACGAGTTTCAGGATGTTTCGCTCAACAATTGGATCAGGCATCTGCCTCCCGAGATGGTCACGGCACATTTGAATCTGGATTCAGACGCCATACGCAAAATTCCCGCAGAAAAGCTCCTGGTTCTCCCCGGCTAGCCCGCGGGGCAATTCGAAACTTCAATGTGGCCGGTCGGCTTCTCAGACACGCAGAGCAGAAAATTCGCTCCGATTTAGTGAAGGGAACTTGAACGGTGTTTTGGTTCAAGGGACAGCGTTGCGGAAGACCTCGAACCAACGGAAAGGCTTCTGAAGTAATGCCAATTAGAACAAATCTTTTGATGCCCCTGATCCTCTTGGTTGGTTTAGGCACATTTTCTGCACCGGCCAGCGCTCAAACTTCTCCAGACCCAGGCACCCAATCCAGCCCATCCGCAGGCGACTCAGATTCTCCGTCCTGGCTGTTTCCCATCGCCAAACTCGACGACTCTTTGCCCAAATGGCTTCACATTGGCGGCCAATATCGTGCTCGTTTGGAGGGTCCGATCGGTATCGGCTACACGGGTACAAACGATTTTTATCTGCTGAACCGCTTCCGCTTGACCGTGGCAATTCGGCCGAAGGAGTGGCTGAACTTGTTCGGGGAAGTGCAGGACTCTCACATCTTTTTCAACCACCACATCGCCACCGCTAACCCGTTCGAGGACAGTTGGACCCTTTGGCAAGGCTACCTTCAGCTCGGTAGTTCCACATCAGGTTGGGTCGACGGCCTTGCCGGGCGTCAAGTCCTCCTCTTTGGTGATGAACGCGTAATCGGTCCGTCCAACTGGCTCAACGTAGGCCGCACTTTTGACGTCGCACGCATCGACCTTCATCATCCCGGGTACCTTGTGTCAGTCTTCGGCTCTTCGGTCGTGCCCGGCGACAATACCTACGTGCATCGCGCGCTTCCGGGGAACAACTTCTACGGAGTCTACGGAAGCTTCAACAACATCATCGAAAACGGCACCCTCGAGCCCTATGTTCTATGGCGCGTCGCACCGCCGAATCCTCAACTTCCAGAAGAGGTCGGCCACGGCCACCTCAATGAAGTCACTATCGGCCTACACGCAGAAGGCACTCTCCCCGCAGGGTTTGACTACGACGCGGAATTTGACGGGCAGAAAGGCTCTCTCGGCGTATATTCCATCGGTGCGTGGGCGGGCTATGTCGGCGGGGGGAAACAGTTTTCCAACGTTGCGACAGCGCCGCGGGTTTATTTCGAAGGTAATTACGCATCTGGAAATAAGAATCCGGCGGGTCATGACTGGAATACCTTCGACAGTCTTTATCCTTCAAATCACGACAAAGAAGGCTTCGCTGATCAGGTCGGCCGCAGGAACCTTGAACAGTTCCGGGTCGGCGTGGAGGAAAACCTCAGTAAGAAATGGAGAATGAGGCAATCGTTTGAAGGCTTCTGGCTCGCGACCTCAAATGACAACTTTTACGCCAGCAGCGGAGCGATTGCGGTACCAGCCCACCCCGGGGCTAGCCGTCATATCGGAAACGAACTCGATCTGATCGCCGAATACACGATGAATAAAGGGCTCAACTTCGGCTTTGGCTATGCCCGCTTGTTCGCCGGGCAATTTCTGCGGACCACCACGCAGGGACACGATTACCAATACCCATTCGCTTATATGGAATACAATTTTTCCAAGTCGGGCTCGAAATACGGAAAAGTGGTCAGGGAGCAGCCGCCTGGTTCGTACCGCTGGTGAGTACGCCTCTTCGAACGGTTGTCAAGTGAGACCGAGTCCGCCGTACCACTCATAAAACCTTTTCTAAGCCTTGCTTTTATTTTCCGGTCACTCCAAGCAAAACGAACTATTAGCGCGATCACCGGCCCAGAAACATTTGCGCCCGATCTAAGATCCGGCGTTTGACTCTTCTTTTGAGTTCTTGCTCGCTGGACCGCGCGCCCGTCTCAACATCGCCCGCGGAAAAAGAGATTCAGCACGCCCACTGGCTCTCTAGATTTTCGTGGACCGTGCCGGCTGCGATCACTCCTGGACTCGCAAAAGCATCCCGGCATCGCTGGGCAGCTTGAGTTGGCCCTTCTCGGAGGTCAAGACAATAACGCCAACGGGTTCCGTTCTCCCGGCATGCGCGATCCGAATTGTTGACAGCCCGTACGTCCCGCACGCATCCGACGAAAAAACCCACATGGCCGCGGGGCTCGTGTTGCTGTCGACGGCGCCCCGGCAATCTCTCCCCTGCCGGTTACTAGCGCCGACCTGAACCAATACGCCATCCGTAACGGACTTTCCGACATCCGCGCCATTTCTATCGACCACATCACCCCCCGAAGTGTACGCAGTGTCGCCTCCCACCTGTGTTGCCGCAATGGGCATGGAGACGGGGCCGTCGGTCGGAATTTCTGCTTCCCTGACCTCCACGAATCCGGCGACCGCCCTGAGATTTGTGTTGATAGGAATTGTTCGACCGGAAGAAATCACCTTGTCGAACTGCAACGAGATTTGTTCCGTCTTGGCATCTTCCGGCGACGACACGTTCACCACGTGCCCTATCACTTTGCTCCCCTCACGAATTTTTCCGCCATTCGCCAGCGGCACATCTTGCATGATTCTTGCGGTGATAACCTGACCAGGATGGCTCTTGGAGGTAGAGAGCGAGTTATTCAGACGGATGGGCAATATGGTTCCTGCTGGGATGGACTCCGCACCCGCTGCTTTGTTTTGGGCCCGGGCAATCGGGAAAGTAGACAGCACTGCCAAAATCGCAGTGCTGGCGATGAAGCCAGAGAGCACGCTCACTCGATGAACATTTTTATAATTCACGGCTTTCTCCTTAATTATTTTCTCCACCCTCAGTGAGGACGGCGCATTTCTCATTCGTTGTATCTTCAGGGACACCTTTAGCGTCGCAGAAGCCACAACGGGAATAGGCAACACGCTTGCCAAAGCTGATTTGCTTGTAAGTGAATGAAAGTAGAGCCAGTCTGTTGGCGGCGGCGCGTTACCACATGCCTGCCCCCTGAACACGATGTCGAAATCTCGTGATCACGTGCGAGGCTGGCCAGTTCATCTGGGGATTTAGGAATCTTTGGGAGGACCCAGCGTGTGATGGTCACTCCGGGACATTTGCGCCGCGTCCGCTCAAGTAAGGCTCTATACGCCAATGCCTTTTCGGATGATTCGAATACAGTGCTCCGCCGATCGGAGGGAAGTTCGATTCGCGCGTTGCGCCAACTCTGCTATGCCGGAGCGGGATCCTTGTTGGCGCGGGAGATGCCCAGCTTTTGCATCCGGAAGTAAAGCGTAGACCTCTTGATTCCCAAGCGCGCGGCCGCCCCCTTCGGGCCGGCAACAACCCAGCGGGTTTCCTCGAGAGCCTTTCGAATATGGTCTCGCTCCGCGTCTTCCAGCGTAACCGCCCCGGCGGATTGCACTTCGACGGCATTGCTCGTCAAGCTTGCGAGCGGGGGTTGCAGAACGTTGCCAGAAGTGAAGATAACGCTGCGCTCGATGAAGTTCTGTAGCTCGCGAATATTCCCCGGCCACTGATACGAGACCAGCGCAGACATCGTTTCCTGGGAAATGTGTTCGATTTGCCTGTTCATCCGGTGGGCATAAATCTCGACAAAATGTTCCACCAGCGCGGGAATGTCTTCCCGGCGCTCTCGCAACGGCGGCAGTGAGATCGGAAACACATTCAGGCGGTAGTAGAGGTCGCTCCGAAATTCGTTCCGCTTCACCATTTCCACTAAATTCCGGTGCGTGGCTGCCACCAGGCGAACGTCGACTTGATGAGTCCGAGTGCCGCCCAGGCGCTCGAACTCCTGCTCCTGCAAGACGCGCAAGAGCTTCGGCTGAAGTGCCAAGGGAATATCCCCCACTTCGTCCAGCAAGAGTGTTCCCTTATCAGCCAATTCGAACCGGCCCACCTTTTGCGCGATAGCTCCGGTAAAAGCGCCTTTCTCATGCCCAAAAAGTTCACTCTCCAGGAGATCAAATGGAATCGCGGCGCAGTTCAGCTTGACGAAGGGACGCCCGAACCGCGCACTTAGATCGTGGACCGCCCGGGCGATGAGTTCCTTGCCCGTACCTGTTTCTCCCTGGATAAGAACTGTGGAATCGGTGGGCGCGACGCGTTGGACTTGTCCCAGCACCGATTCCAGAGCAAGGCTGTTGCCTATGATCTGCTCGAACCTGCGCGGATTCCCGTCCCGGTCACACAGTCGGGATGTTGCTGTCACTCCCACAGAGGATCTCCTTGCGGACCATGTTCACCTTAGCCCCCGGTCAATTCTCCAGCGCCGCCCGAACATTATCGAGCAGCACTTCGTTGTCGAATGGTTTTGACAAAAATTCCACTGCGCCTTCTCTCCGCGCCTGCAACCGCATTTTTTCGTCCCCATGTGCGGTGATGAAAATAATGGGAATCCTGCAGCGTTCGGCTTTCAGGTGGGCCTGCAGTTCGAGCCCGGACATTCCAGGCATGCGGATATCGGCGATCAGGCAAGCAGTGGCGTGTTGTATGCCGGACGTTAGGAATTCCTCGGCCGACGCAAAGCCTTGTGCCAGCAAGCCCACCGCTTCCAGCAGGTCCTGCACCGCCATGCGCATCGAGTCATCGTCGTCCACGATTGCTACTATTTTGGTTTTTGCGCGGGTAATCATTGCTGAAACTTATCAGCCACGCCGAACGCGGCGCAATCACACGTTGGTATTATGCTAGGTGTCGCCGGGCAAAACCCCTAGTACCCCTGCCATTTTCACCAATTCCGCCAGCGATCCGGCTTTCATCTTCTTCATTGCACGGCCGCGTTGGATCTTCACCGTAACTTCGCTGGTCCCCAATTCGGCAGCGATTTGTTTATTGAGCATGCCCGAAACCACCAAGCGCATCACCTCTCGCTCCCGGGCGGTCAGCCCCTCGTATCGCCCTCGCAACCCCACCAGGTTCGCCTGCTGTTCACGTGTCACCCTGTCTCGGTCCAAGGCTTGCTGGATTGCACTCACTAAGTCCTTGTCCTGGAAAGGCTTAGTAAGGAATTCCACCGCGCCGGACTTCATCGCCTTCACGGTCATGGGAATATCCGCATGGCCGGTAATGAAAATGATTGGGATTTGGAAACCTGCGTCGACCAACCGGCGCTGAAAGTCCAATCCGTTGACTCCGGGAAGTCTCACGTCTAGGACCAGGCAGCTTGGCCCCTCAGGTAGCCTGGTTTGGAGGAACTCTTCCGCTGTCTCAAAGGCCTCGGAGCGCAATCCCAACGACTCCAGCAGGTCCCGGATGGACTCACGTACATCGGCATCGTCATCAATGATGAACACCGTGGGCGCGCTTCCCGGGGTCATTTATGAGTCTCCGATTCGGCGGGCAAAGTGACGCTAAAGATTGCGCCACGCGGAGAATTGTTGGCAGCCCACAACCGGCCTCCATGCGATTCAATGATGGAGCGGCAAATCCGCAGCCCCATGCCGGTGCCGTGCGGTTTGGTGGTGAAGAACGCATTGAAGATGTCATCCACCTGTGTGGGCAACCCCACGCCGGTATCGCTGACGGACAGCAGAATTCGCTCGTTTTCCGCCGGCTGCGACTTGATGGCCAGTTCCCGCGCCCCGTCTACAGCCCTCATCGCATCAATGCTGTTAATCATGAGATTCATCATGACTTGCTGCAATTGGACGCGATCCCCCATGACCGGCGGAAGATCTGCCGCGAGTTCCGTCCGGAAAGAGATCAAGTATCGCGTTGCCTCCCCACGCAGCAGCACGATCATCTCCTCAATGACTTCGTTTACATCCACCAATTCCAGCTGCAGAGAACCTTTTTGGAAGAGCATGCGAATCCGGCGGATGATTTCCGCGGCTCGCGTTGCGTCGTGCGCGATCCTCGTGGCAGCCGCGCGGGCCTTGTCGAGATTGGGGATCTCCGAGGCCAGCCAGCGGACACAAGTATTGGCGCTGATAACAGCGGCGGCAATCGGTTGATTCACCTCGTGCGCCAGTGAGGCCGTCAACTCTCCCATGGTGGTCACCCGGTTGACGTGCGCGAGCTCCATCTGCGCCTGGCGCAAGCGTTCCCGCTCCTCTCGAGCCAGCTTGCGTTCAATGGCAATTCCGGCGAGGTGTGTGGCCATCTCCAAGGCGCGAGTCTCAGCCGATCTCGGACCGCGCGGTTCGGGGTAATACATCGTAAACGAACCGAGCGGCTCACCCGAATGCGCAAGTATGGGAATGGACCAGCAGGCGCGGAGCCCGTAGGGTTCAGCCGCGTCCCGGTACGACTCCCAAAGTGGATCCTGGAAAATGTCGGTAACGACAACAGGTTCTCTACGGTACATTGCGGTGCCGGATGACCCAGCCTTTGGCCCAATGCACATGCCCTCAATGGCCTCGGTGTAGGCGCTAGGCAGGTTGGGGGCTGCACCCGAACGCATGTGCTGCCCGTCCTCGTCGAGCAGGAGAACAGAGCAAAGCAAGTCGGCAAATTGGGCTTCCACCAGCAACACAAGCTTTTCGAGGGTTTCCTTCAGCGGAGCATCGCGGGCGATCATTTCCAAAATACGGCTCTCTCCGTCGCGCAGCGCCCCCGCCAGCTTCCGCTCGGTGACATCTATCACGGTGCCCACGAACTCGATCACCTGGCCCGAGTCATTGCAGACAGGGTGGGCGACACTCGTAATATATTTTATCGAGCCGTCCGGAAGAAAGATGCGGTAATCGTATTCGGCATCGTTTCCCTTGTAGAGCTCAGACACACCCAGTTCGATAGCCGCTCGATCGTCGGGATGCACTCTCTCCAGGAAGATTTCTCTTGTTGGTTCCGAAGTGTTTGGATCGAAGCCAAAAATTTGAAATGTTTCCACCGACCAATACTGTTGCTCGGTCTCGACCTTCCAGGCCCAGCTTCCTGTATGACTAAGCCGCTGCGCTTCCGCTAAGTACGCCGCACTCTGCCGTAGCGTCTCCTCTGCCCGCTTGCGCTCGGTGATGTCGATCACGGTTCCGACGTATTCGACAAGGTCTCCGGACGTGCTGAAAACCGGATGGCCTATGGTGTGGATGTCCCTGATCTCGCCGTTGGGATGAACAATTCGATAATCGAACTCGTACCCCGTCTTTTCACGGGCCGCTCTTTCGAGCTGTTCCAGGATCCTGGCTCGATCATCCGGGTGAAAGCGTTGATAGAATCTTTCAACTGGCGGCAGCCCTTGATGCGGGTCAAAGCCCAGCAGGCGATAGCATTCCTCGGACCAGTACCTGATCTCTCCCGGTCCGGGAGCCCCTGCATAACTGCCTGTCTGGCTGAGCCGCTGCGCTTCCGCCAGATAACTCTCACTCTGCCGTAACGCCTTTTCCGCCCGCTTACCCTCGGTGACGTCCATTACCGCCCCAACAAATTCGATTTCGCCCGACTTCCCTCTTTCTGCACGAGCCACAACGTGGACGTGTTTGACAGCACCATCCGGCATCACCAAGCGGTATTCATGCTCAAAATCCTTTCCATCCCGCAACGCACGGTCAGCGGTCTCCTTGAACGAGTACACGTCTTCCGGATGAACTCGTTGGACGATGCGTTCAATCGTCGGTTTAATGGTTGGGTCGTATTGGAAGATTCGAAACGTTTCCTCGGACCAGTTAATCTCGCCGGTCGAAACGCACCAGCCGAAGCTCCCGGTCTTGCTCAATCGCTGCGCTTCGGCTAAATAGTCCTCACTCCGCCTCAGGGCATCTTCGGCACGGTGACGTTCTTCGATGTCGATAGCGGTTCCATACCACTTCACGATATTGCCCACCTCATTACGCAGCGGTACGCTGCGCGTCAGCCACCAGCGATATTTTCCGTCCGCCCCCCGCACCCGCACTTCCCTCTCTATCGCTTCCCCAGCGGCAAGGGCAGCGCGCCAATCGTCGACGTACCTGGCGAGGTCATCAGGATGTACGACGGAGCACCAGTCCCAGTCCCGTGCGTGTTCCAGGGTCAGGCCGGCAGTTTCCAGCCAACGTTGATTGACGAAATCAACGGAGCCGTCGGGCCGCGCGCTCCAGACGTGCGCCGGGATCGTATCGATAACGAGCCGGAGGCGATCTTCGCTCCGCTGCAGGTTCGCGTAGAGATCTTGCAGGTGCCTGGCGGTATCATTAAATACCCGACCGACGTGAGCGAGTTCATCATTCCCGGTTACATCCACTTGATGCTGAAACTCGCCGCGCGCCAGCGCTTTGGATCCTTCCACCAAGCGCGCCAGAGGCCGCGTGATGCTGCGGGTAATGACGACGCCGAGAGTCGCGGCGATCAGAAGCGTGACGAGCGCGGTCAATGGCACCATCAGAAAAACCAGGCGTTGCACGCGCTTCATGTTCAGCACGGTTTGGGCCTGCTCTTCGCTGACCTCCTGGTCGACGTTTTCGACGATCGCCGAGGTCAGGGACTCCAGTTGCGTTACTTCGTTTGCCAGCCGCAGGTGCACGGCCCGCCAGTCGCCGGATTTGGCCAGCGTGGTGATCGTTTCAAGCTGTGATGGCAGCGCGCTCTGAATAACGTGAAGTGTAGGCAGGATGGTCGGATTTCGCTGGGACTCGGAAGGCAGGAGACTCAGCGCGGTCATTGCGCGACGCGTGTCCTCCAGAACCGCTGCGCGAAGGGGCCCGCCCTCTGCCACCAAGCGACCCACGTCCTGAGAATCGGCAAGCTCTTCCAGTCGATCGTGAAACACCAACAGGCTGGCATAGACGCGCTGGACACCAATTAGTTTCTGGTCGACACCATTCAAGCGCGCCGCTTGCGTCCGTACCAGTTGAAATTGCCAAAGCAAGACGGCATCCGCGGCTAACATCGACAGGATGATGAACACGAAGCCGAGTATCAAACGCGGGCCGATGTTGAACCGGCCGGCGTAAACAGTTCTCTCCCCAACGCTTTTGATCCGGCGGTTCAATGGAGTTGAGGTGTGAAGCCCCATCGGTTATTCCTATCGTGCTATTGCCGGCCTCGAAATCATGCCAGGCCGCTCGCCATTCACCGTTCGCGGAAAGAATTTCAAGCAACGGATTGGGGCGAGTTTACTGCAGGGGTCCGGGTGTTCCTTTCACTGTTGTGCTGCTAATCCCTGAGCGATGCGTTTCCTTTTTGAACCCCGTGATGCGAACCAGCTCCTTCTCCAGGGCCGCGGCGGCTTCCGGCGCAGCCACCTCGCCGGTCAGTACGGAGTGCACTGACTGAATGTAGGCGTCGGTCACTTCCTGGTATTTCTTTCCAGCGCCGTTCGAAGGACGCATGACCGTGCCGGTGCGGAGCCCTTGATTCAAGAGCTCAAACCGCGGATTTGGCCCCGATACCTCAGGCAGTTTGTAGAGCTCCGGTAAAGTGGGTGGCTGCGAAAGCAGGCGGGCCCGCTTCACCTGCACGTCGCTACGGGTGAGAAACCGGACCAACTCCAATGCCTCGCGGGGATGAACCGAGAATCGGGAAACCGCCATGCCCCATCCTCCCAAAGTACCCACTTGGCCTGCCTTACCTCCGGGCAGCAGGGCGGTGGCGAACTTATCCCGAATGGATGATCCTGCCGCCTGGCTGTCGACGTAGGCTGATGGCCAGTTCCTCATAAATGCCGCGTCGCCTGCGACCCAAACATTCAGCGAGTCCCACTCTCTATATCCAACTACACTTGGCGGCGAGATGGAACCAACCCAGTGCGCCGCCCTTTGCCAGGCATGGATCGCCTGCGGATTATTCACGCTGATCACCCGGTCCTCCTCGATGATTCTCCCGCCGCCTTCGGCCGCCTGCCATTCCAGCGCGTTGCAGGTCAACGCTTCGTCAGCCGCACCTTGCCAGACGAAGCCCCAAAATTGCTTCCTGCCTTTGGCTCTTTCGCCAGCCTGAATTCGAGCCGCCATTGCCTCCATCTCATCCCATGTCCTGGGTGGCTCCCGGTAGCCGTAAAGCCGTAAAAGGTCGGTGCGATAGTACAGAAGTCCGATGTCGGCACGATACGCCATGGCCAGCAGTTTGTTATCCACCGTGAAGCTGGCGGTTATGGCTGGAAATTGGAGTGCGGCTTCGTTGGCGAAATGTGACTTTAAATCTACGAAATATTCGGCCAGCATCCCGGGCCAGATCAGGTCGATCCCGTAAACGTCTGGCCCCGCAGTGCCCGTCCCGAGTAACTCTCGCCACAAAACCAGCCTTTGCCGCGCGGACTCCGGTGATGGCAGGAGATTGACTCGAATTCCCGTTTCCCGGGTGAATTCCTTCAGCTCCTGTTCGCGGGCCTCGCTGAACGTCTTGTTCGACCACTCCTCCAGAAGCGTTAACGTGACCGGTTCATGTACGGACGGCCTCGTGCAACATTCCAGAAGCAAACCGATCATCACTATGCAAACCGGCCGCGCTATCTTGCCAGCCCTTGGCCACTTGGCGTGGCGACCACCAATTCCCTGTTCGATTACTCTCTGAAGTTTCATCAGCATTTTGAGTGTTTTCCTCTCATGAGAGGGTCGGGGACGATGTCAGCGCTCGATAATCACTCCTTCGCTCATCATCAGGCGGCTCGCGCCACAGGAGAGGATTTAATCGGCGCATGCTGCTTCCTCCTGCAAGGCAGAAGGGTGCTCCCTGCGATGGCAATCTTAGCACCGGAAAGTATCCTTCTATTGCAAGGAAAGTCATATGGCGCATCTCGCCCCTCCGTTGTACCTGGATAGCGGCCGCAGGCTCATCCAGTCCCGTAGACGAAGTGCCAACACTCTGACGTTTAGCGCGCCAGTTGCCCTCGCCCGGGCCGTCGTGAATGGGCCTATCTCCCCCTCTGCCAACAATTTCCAATCTGCACTCGTCAAAGGCGAGCTCTGGCATGCGGATTGCTTTTCCATTAGGTGTCTGGCGTTTTCCTGGTGAACGGAAATTGCGGCGTGAATTCGTCAACGTGACGCCAACTCCCAGCCAGGAAACGCGATGCAGACAGGAGTGCAACCATGAAACCTCTATCCATCCTCGACTGGTATTACATTCTGCGCGCGCGGCATCACTTGAAGGTTTTTGAGTCCATTCGCTATGCGATTTGGCTGGCGCGCTGATCGTATCTCTTGCTTTGTGCCGCGGGTGCGGGAAAGGTGCCGATTCATGAAATCGTCCTCCGGGGAAGTTATGGATAAAAACTCCGACGTCGCGCTGGTGGCCGCCACAAAGCAGGGAGATTCCCAGGCGTTCGAGGAATTGGTTCTTCGCCACAAGCGCAGAGTTCTTTCCGTGGCGAAACGCATCACCAACAATTGGGAGGATGCCGAGGATGTGGCGCAGGAGAGCTTCCACAAGGCCTTCCTTCATCTCCACTCCTTTCAGGAAAAGTCGCGCTTCTCTACCTGGCTGACTCGCATCGCCATGAATGAGGCGTTGATGTTGCTCCGTCGAAAGCGCGGCGTTTTCGAGGCCTTGCCTGAGAACCCTGAGAATGGTGCCAAGTCCACCCTCGAACCGTTTGTCGACCGGAATCCCGATCCTGAAGAGTCCTGCTGGCGCCGCGAGCATCAGCAACTCCTGACTAAGGCGATCAATCGCCTGGGTCCAAAAGTTCGGCGCACGATTTTGTTGCGCGACATCGAAGAACGATCCGTCGAAGAAACGGCCAGGATCATGGGCATCTCCATCAGCGCCGTGAAAGCGCGGGTTTTTCAAGGGCGCCGCAGGTTGCGTCAGACCGTGAACCCCGCGCTCCTCATCGGATTCTGTGCTCCGGATCCAGAGGCGGCGCAACGCTTCTGAGCCGCGAGGCCCGTCGCCCCCAACTTGTTACCCCAATCGGCTTCAGCGGTGAACTCGCGATTATCTCGGCGAAATCTGCGTCCGGGCCGCGGGAACAACCTGCTTCATGGCCTTCCCCCGCGACGCCGTGATGAGATTTTGGACGCTCCTCGCAAGGTCCACGACTTCGCCGCTTCCCTCGAGTTCGAATTCAACTTCATAATTTCCCGTCGCCGCGTGATCAACCGCCTCTCTCAGGCTCACAAGCGGCTGTATAACCTGGCGAGGCAGAATGAAGCTGACCCATACGCTGAAAAGGAGAGTAATCGCCGGCACGATGGTAAGGCTTTTCTCAGCGCGATGGATCAGTTCGCGAGCCTTTGCGTGATCCGCCTGTACGCGTCCCCAATTCCGTTTTTCCAGTTCGGAAGCCACCTGAAGGATCTGCTCGCTCGATTCCTGAAGTTCCGGGGTTACTTGGTCCAGGGCGGGGTTTAGCATTTGCGCCGCGCCTGCCATCCGGTTATCAAACGTTCCGACACTGGCGCGGAGTTCCTGGATCATCTTGCCTTTCTTTTCATGTTTAGACTGTCGAACGAGATTGTCCAAGTCTGCTTCATAGGCCCGCACCATTTTCCGAATACGCTCGACGGGCTCCTGCCTCGACCTCGCCATCGTCGAAGCTTCTATTGCGAATTGCTGCTGATAGAGGGTGACTGCTTCGATCCCTCGTTGAACTATGGCCTTGTCTTCAGGCTCAAGTTCCCCGACGTTGAGCAGCGTTTGCCGTACGCTGGCGAGCGAATCCTGATTCTCTTGAAGATATTCCCGGTCCTGGAGCAGCACGTAGTTTCGCGCGGCTCTCCGGGCCTCCATGGTCTTGAAGGCGGCCTGCTCGGCCAGCTTTGCCGCCGGCGCGTCGGTATTCACGATGCGGTCCCCGATTCGTCCCATCGCAAAGAGGTAATAAACCGCCAGAAAAATAACCGGAACTAGGATCAACCTCACGATCGCCAGGCTATAGGCAACCCTTTTTCGCAGGGAACTTCCTGGAGCGAAGATCCTGAACGATTTTCGAATTCTCCATCTCATGACGCAATACCTTCGCCGGTTGTCGCGGAGACAAACCCATTCACCGTGATGCGGACAGCCCAGGAACCCTCCAGAGCGCTTCGAAGTCTTCATCTGTTAAACGCAGGGAACTCGCCGCCACGTTCTGCTCCAGATGTTCGATCGAGGAAGTCCCTGGTATGGGCAGCATGATAGGAGACCGGCGCAGGAGCCACGCCAGCGCGATCTGTGTCGGGCTCGCGTGGTGCGCTGCCGCGATTCGGTCCAACACCTGGCCGGCCACTTTACCGGCTCCCAGCGGAAACCACGGTATAAAAGCTATTCCGTTGCGCTCGCAGTAGTCCACCACATAATCCCATTCGCGATCCGCGAAGCTGTAGCGATTCTGCACGGAGACGATAGGGACAATTTTGCGCGCTCGCTCGATATGCTCTTGCGTCACGTTGGACAACGCGACCAGGCGAATCTTCCCTTCGTTTCGCAGTTGCGCCAGTGTCTCCACCGATGCTTCAAACGATGTAACGGGATCCGGAATATGCAGTTGATACACATCTATACGATCCAGACGAAGTCTCTTCAGGCTTCCCTCAACTGCTTTGCGAAGATGTGCGGGACTTGCATCGTGGGCCCACTGATTCGGCCCCGGACGGTTCCAGCCCCCCTTCGTGGCGATCGCCAGCCCGGCAGGGTACGGAAACAACGCTTCGGCAATCAGTTCCTCGCTGACGTTTGGCCCGTAAGAATCCGCGGTATCGATGAAATTGACTTCAAGCTCCACAGCCCGGCGAAGAACCGCCAAGGCCCCTTTGTGATCTTTCGGCGGCCCCCATATGCCCTCGCCTGTAAGGCGCATGGCTCCGTAGCCGAGACGATGCACGGAAATTTCTCCGCCCAGGGAAATATTCCCGGCCGCTTTTGCAGATAACTCTTTCTTGTTCACAATTGCCCTCCAAGCTTCTCACTCTCCCACTCATACCGTGACATAGCTGTAATGACCTTCTGATTGCAGCAGCGCAATTGCCGCCACCATCGATGCGACCACCAGCACATCCGGATGCGTGTGCGCCAGCAACTCCTTCACGATCTCTTCCGGTTGCTGCCCCAGGTTTTCGTGCTCGATCAGTCCCCGCGCCTGCTCTTCCGTCGCGGTATGGCAGCAAAGAAACTGTACTCCCCGGAGTTGTAACGCCTGGATACTGGCGTCCTGGAAGAGAGAATTCCCGTCGTCGGGGTCTTGCGTCGGGTAATGCATCTCCGGCGCTGCCTTGCTTGCAAAAAACGGATTGCGCACGGCGGCTTGCCCGGTCTTGGGATCCTGCACCTTCAGCCATTCTCCAATGCGATATTTTTTCCAAACGTAGTCGTCGAAATTGAGCGCGTTCGCCGAACCGTGCATGGCAACTGCGATTTTGATCTGGCCGGTTGGGATGCCGAAACCAAACTGGAGACCGTTTAGGGAGTTCTTGATATTATTCAGGAACCTGCCGCCTCCAATCTGGTTCTCATCAAAAACCTGCTTCACGCGGGCGGGATTCCCGACCAGGCGCTCGAACTCGGCAATTTTCCAATCCGATCGTCTGTAGACCAATTGCAAATTCGCGCCGGATGTCATTGCACGTAATCCGGCAAAGCTGGCGGATGCCTGCCCGAGGAATAGCCTGCGTGTGAGGTCTGTCAATGAAGCCTCCGGCATGTTCCCTGACTCGATATTCGGATGATTCGGGTACGGTTCTCGCGCTCTGGACAGCGTCTCCCAGTTTCAGAGGCAGTGGCGCAAATTAGCCCCCGAACTCCCAATTACTTCTTTGCACGCAGTGAGCGAACGTGCCCCACCAGCGAGTGAATTTGATCCTCGCTGAGCGAATCCTTGAACGCGGGCATTCCGCCCTTGCCATTCGTAATGACCTGGGTGAGCTCGGAGTCCGACAATTTTTGGACTGCCTGCGAGCGGAGGTCTGGAACGTTCAAGCTTTTCCCGACCTCAGAGCCGGCCCCGTCTGCGCCGTGGCACATTGTGCATTTCGACCGAAACGTCGCACTCGCGGCCGCCGCGTCGGGAACCGGGTTGGCCCGGGCAATCGAGGCGACAAACAGCGTCAGCCCTATGAAAAGCAGCAACAGAATTGTGGAACCAAAAATCACATGGTTTTCAGCTCTATCTTTTGTCATGAATCTTCCTCTACTGGCAAATTGTTATTCCCACTCCCGACACTTCCCCATCCAAAGGCGCGGAACCCTTAACTCAAGCCAAGCTTGGTGATCGGCAGTTCCTTTACTCGCTTGCCTGTTGCAGCGCAATCGCATCGCGCGAAACCGCGTCACGTCCGCCCATGGCCGTTGGAACCCGAATGCGCATATTTTTCCATTTGCAGAATCACGGCTGAAAAATCCTGCTCCGCTCCTTCGTCCGATTGCCGCGCATTAATCTCAAACGCAGCTCCCGCCGCGGGCATTTGCGCGCCAACCGCAGCCGCGAGATTGAGAATCAAACCGAAATCCTTGTTCATCAGCCGGATTGGAAATTGCGGGCTATAGTCGCTCTTCATCGCTCTTTGCAATTTCCCAATGTGCGCCGGGGCGACCACTGCCGTCTGCGACAGCACGTCCAGCAACCGATGCCGGTCAAGTCCAGCTTTTTCACCCAGCGCCACGGCTTCGGCAATCGCCTGCATGCCTATTCCAAGTAATGTGTTCACCACGAGCTTCATCGTCGCCCCGGAACCGCTCGGCCCGAGATAAAAATATTTTTGGGCAATAACGCGAAAAATTGACTTGGCCCCTTGGAAGCAATCCTTGTTTCCGCCGCCGAACAGCGTCAGCAACCCGCTTTCCGCGGCCGGCGTGCTTCCCGAGATGGTCACGTCGAGAACCTCAACTCCACTCTCGGCACCCAGTCTGGAGAGTTCCTGCGCCGTTTCGGGATTCACCGTACTCATGTCGATAACCAGCGAGCCGCGCTCAACATTGGCGAACACGCCGTCCGGTCCTCGATAGGTGTTCAGGACCGCTTCATCGGTAGGCAAGCATGTCAACACGACGCTGCAACCGGAGGAAAGTTCCGGTACGCTATGCGCGACACTCCCGCCATATCGAACTATTTCCTGCGCCCTGTTTGGGTCCCGGTCGAACGCTGTCAGCTTGAAGCCGGATTCGAGCAACCTCCGCGCGATCGGCCGGCCCATATAGCCGATCCCGACAAATCCCAGTCGATCATTTTCCTGCGCGATTAATTTCATGCCGAATTGTCCTTATCTCCAGCCACAATTTGGATTTCATCTTGCGTGTCCTTACATAAGCACGCGTTGCGCCGTTTCCCAAAGGGGCCGGATATCCACGCAAGATGTTGGCAACAATGTGGATACGGAGCTAAGCGGGCAAGACTTCAGCCTCGGCAGATGGAACGTGTCATTCCAACCGTTTGACACTGTCAGCCTATTGGAAATTAACTTTTCCCACGAGGATCGCTGGAAACGGAGCCTCCAGTTCATACCTTCCTCTGAATAACTACCCTCAAGCTGTCGCTCCAGAAATTGCCGGATCTGAAATCCAGATTCTGCTCCGTATGAGTCACATCTCCAGAACCTGGCTGTAGGCTGGCACCGCGCCACTCGTCACGCTTCCGGGCCGGCTCGCGAATCCTACCGCCCATGTGTGTCTTTAGGAACAGCGTTCCCCTTGCCACCAGAGCTAGCATCGTTCGCTGAGTTAAATCGCGCCGCAACGAGGGGCTGTCAATCCTAAGCTGGCCTTCCCCCCATTGCCAGCGCGCAGCAGACCCGGCAACTCGTTGACTTTCTCAGTCACTTGAACAATCTTCCGCCCGGCGTCAAGCAAGTCTTTCCCGAAACACCGCCCCAAGCGCATCGGTAGCAGGAGAGTTCGGAACATCGTGACTACATCCTGGCAGGATAGAAACTCGTGCTTTGCAGGAGTTCAAAGGTGAAAGCATAGTGAAAAAACTGATTGTGTTTGATCTGGACGGCACACTGGCCGAAAGCAAATCCCCGCTGGATGCGGAAATGGCGGCCCTGTTGCATGCTCTCCTCGGCGCCACTCAAGTCGCCGTAATTTCCGGGGGCGATTGGCCGCAATTTGAAAAACAACTTCTCTCCAATTTGCCCCGGAACACGCTTCTGGAAAATCTTTCCCTGCTTCCAACGTGTGGAACAAAATTCTTCCAATACGCGGAGTCTTGGAAAAAAATCTACTCCGAAGACTTCACCTCGGATGAAAAAGGGACAATCATCGCCGCCCTCAAACAGGCGCTCGAAACAGCCGGTTTCAAGGTCGAAAAGCTCTGGGGTGAAACCATTGAGGATCGGGGCAGCCAGATCACATACTCAGCGCTGGGTCAGCAGGCTCCCTTGGAAGAAAAGAACAAGTGGGATCCTGATTTCAACAAACGGAAGAAGATCAAGGCGATCCTCGATCCCCTACTCCCGGGGTTTTCTGTCCGGCTCGGCGGCTCGACTTCCATCGACGTTACCAAATCCGGCATCGACAAAGCCTACGGAATCCGGAAGCTTCGAGATCTCCTCGGAGTTACCCTGCAAGAAATGATTTTCATTGGTGATGCCTTGTTCCCGGGCGGAAATGACTTTCCAGTGGAGGCAACCGGCGTTGTTTGTATCTCGGTTCGCGGCCCCGTGGAAACGAAAGTCGTGATCGAAGCGATCATCGCTTGCTTGGATCACCTTCCACATTCGCAAGCTGCGCATGCTGAGTCCACCTTCAAATTCGGCTTTGCCGCCGGGCTCAAACCGCAATAAGGAGCTACGGTTCTTCCCCTGGTTGCTTGAGACATCCAACCTCGCGCTTCTCGCCAAACTATTCGGTTCGGTCGCACCCAAGAGCCGCCCCCCAAAAAAAAGGGCCGGCTCAGGATCTGAGCCGGCCCTTCTGGTCAGGGAGGATTACTGCGGGGACGTTGCGTTGGCGATCGGCTGAAGAACAATCGAACCGATCTTGGTGCCGATCACTTCACCGGAGACGATCAGTTCCACTCGGCGATTCTGCTGGCGGCCTTCGGAGGTGTCGTTGGACGCGATGGGCCGCGTCTTTCCGAAACCATGCGCGGTGGTCGAAGCTGCCGGCACGCCTTGCTGTGTCAGGTAGCTGCGGACACCTTCGGCGCGCTGCTCCGAAAGTTCCTGGTTGTAGAGTTCCGTTCCAACGCTGTCGGTGTTGCCTTCAACGGCCAACCGCAGTGAAGGATACGCAAGTACGATGCCCGATATTTTGGCCAGCTTTTCGCGGGCCACTGGGCGAAGAGTATATTTGCCGGAGTCAAACAGCACGTCCGACATGTTGACGACCAGGCCGCGCGCGGTGTCGCGCGTTTCCAGGATCAGGTTGAACTGTTGCAGTAGGTTGGCGCGAAGCTGCTCGCGGTCACGCACGGCTTGTTGCAGTTGCGCGTCGGAAGAGGCAGCGGCGGCTCGATTCCGGTCGGAATCGGCTTCTGCCACATGTTGCTTGTGTTGCGCATCGTTGCGATCTCTTTCCGCGTCAGCCTGGGCGCCAGCAGCTTGTTGCAGCTGTGCGTCGGAGGAAGCGGCCGCGGCGCGATTCCGGTCGGAGTCGGCTTCCGCAACTTGTTGCTTTTGCTGGGCACGGTTGCGGTCTTTCTCGGCGTCGGCCTGGGCGTCCGCCGACAGCTGGGCCGCAGCCTGGGCATTGTTGTTCTGGCGATTTGCCTCGTTGCGTTCGTGATCGGCCTGTGCAGTAGCGGCTTCGGCGTTCACGCGTTTCTGAGATTCGTCGTCCGCGCGGTTATTCGCGGCGGCTTCGCGTCCTCTTCCGGCCCGGCGTTCGCCCTCGGCGCGTTCTTCGTCCATGTGCTTCACGGAGATTTCCCGCGCGTCTTCGGCTGTCTGCACGACTTCGCGCGACACCGAAATCAGCGACTTCCGGTTTTCATGCCTGCTGCCTGCCAGCTCATCGGCGTTGTTCATCTGGCGAACGGCCTTTTCATAGCTCTCGGATGCGTATCGGTCGGCGCCCGCGGATTTCGCGATGCGAACGGCGTTGCGCGCTTCGTAAAATTCCAGCGGCAAACGGGCGCTCAGCACCACGGGATCGAAATTGTAGCCCGTCGGGATGTACCCGCCGCGATCGATCAATTCATATTTTGCATCGACGAACTCGGTTCCTCCGGCCGTATCCCGGCGAACGGAGTTCTCAAGCACCACCACGTTGCTGGGGCGCCGCACGGCATAATAAGGTTCCGCGGTTACGATCAGCGCGAAAGCTTGCAGGTCCGTGGTCACGTCCAGTTTGCTGCGGTGGTTTTCCCCCACCAATACTTCACCAATATTTACCGGCCGGCCTTCCGGCGAAATCGCCCACAATACGTAGGTCAGATATTCGTTACCGAAACTCGTCGGCCTGCCCAGCCCGGAGAACTCAACTTCGATTTCCAACGCCCCGCGCTTGCTCTCAACCTTGGCCTCGCCCGCCGCGCCAGGCATCAAATCTGTTCCCTGGAAATCAATCTTTGTGGCGCCACTGCGGTGCTTGTAGCTGACCGCCTGCGTCGTCCGGCTCACCACATTCATCCGATACTCCACCACTTGTTTGCGGGAGTCTTCCCGCACTTGCGGCTCGGTCTGCGCTTGCGCGGAAACACCGAGCGCCATTACCGCCATCACTGTGATACTCGAAAGCTTGAACATAAGTCTCCTTCTAGGAATCTTGAGACCCAAGTATCAGGGTTCCCGAGCATGAATACTGTGCTGTTGTGCACGTTTACGAAGAAATGGGAAAGGAGTCGAACTGGGGCTTTCACAGCGCAATGAAAATACAGGAAGCAACCAATCCGCGGGTTAGAGCGCGCTTAAACGCTTTCTTATCAGTAATCCAGCAAGCAACGCGATCAGGTGCGGGCGGGCGTTAAGCCGCCGCGGAATGGGAGTAAAGCGATTAGCGTGTAGATTCCCAGAGTGGTTCCAAACGGAAGATCGGAGACCGACAAGATAGCTGCAACCAGCAGAAGCTTTCGCCCTATCCTTTGACTTGCCAGCAGAGCAATCCCGCCAAATAGTCCCAACAGCCCACACACAAACGAAAGCACCACGATGCCCGCATAAAACAGGTGGAAATCCGCCATCAAGCTGAACGCATCCGGCACGCGCCCCAGCAACGCTCCAAACATCACCGTCGCCGTTCCGCTATACACAAGCAGGCAAATTCCCAGGATGAGCCGGAATATCCCATACCCGATCCAGCAAACACCCAAGGTTTGCCGCTGCCCATTCAGGTTGCCAGTTGCTGTTGAATCGCTCAACGCCATCTCTTGCTCCCGACGGCTAGTTTCTTTGGTTCCATTCGCCACCTATATTAGTAGTTAAATCTTCGGCTAGCGTCTGTCCGATTTGGCACATCCGCCCGTGCAATTGACACCCGTCAACAGCCGTTATGCCGGCCAGGATGCATTCCATCTCGCGGTTGTAAGTTGTGAAGTATTTAAAACTGAGGGATAAAAATGGTCGGGGCGAAAGGATTTGAACCTTCGACCTCCTGGTCCCGAATCAGATTCCACGCCTCATTGAAATCCATGAAATTCTGCGGCTTGCAATGGATTGAAAACAAATACTTTGTCTCAGGGCGGGTGGCCCGGACGGGATTCGATTTTCTGGTTTTGGCGCACGCATCGATGGTTAGGATACCACTCTTATAGTTCACCGAGGAGTAGAATGGGGTCGCAGCGCGGGTGCCCCACCCTCGGGGTGAGAGGGTGGGTCTTGGGGTCTCCGATGCCGAAAGGGTTGCAGCGCTACTATGGCCGGGGGCATTTGCACTTTCTGACGTTCAGTTGTTATCGGCGCTTGCCGCTGTTGAAGACGGTGCGCGCTAGGGATGTGTTCGTTCGAGAGCTTGCGCGGGTGCGCGCCGAGTATGGATTTCTGCTTGTGGGGTATGTGGTCATGCCAGAACACGTGCATCTCTTAATCAGCGAACCAAGTAAAGGAACGCCCTCGACGGTACTGCAAATGCTGAAGCAGCGGGTCTCTAAAAAGCTGCGAAAGAAACCGCGGAGAAACTCCGTGGGACAACTTCGATTCGCCTTTCCGGAGCCGGTGGAAACCCTCCGAGCGTTCTGGCAGGCGCGGTTTTACGACTTCAATGTGTACACAAACCGGAAAAAGCGAGAAAAGCTAGAGTACATGCATCGCAATCCCTTGACGCGTGGATTGGTGAAACATCCAAAGGATTGGCCATGGAGCAGTTGGTCATTCTACGGAATGGGGAAGCCAGGGCTTGTGGCGATCGATATCGTTCCGGAATGAAGAAGCGGAAGGAGAAACCCAAGACCCACCCTCCCAACCCGAGGGCGGGGCACCCGCTTTCGGACACTGCGCCGCCTGATTTTTTTGTAGGGATCGAATAAAAATGGTCGGGGCGAAAGGATTTGAACCTTCGACCTCCTGGTCCCGAACCAGGCGCGCTAGCCAGGCTGCGCTACGCCCCGACAGTGAAGCACTACGCGGATAAGATAACACCCGCTATGACACCAAGAATAGCACAGGAGATGAGGGCCGACCAGCAATCGTATCCGGCGCCACGCGGCAAAGTTTCTCGTCCGGAAACACGCCAAATCACTCCGTCCTTACAACAAAACCGCCGGAGAGGATGCCCTCTCCGGCGGGGATTGGAACTACCACTTAGGTTGCGCCTCCTAAAATTCGTAGCGCAACTGGAACTGCATGACACGCGGATTGGTCAGCAGCCCAGTGTAATTACCAAAGTTGCTGGCGTTGGTGATCGCCAAATTGAGGCTGTTCACGTCGAATCGTGTCAGGTTGAGGGCGTTGAAGACGTCCCAACGGAATTGCAGGCTGTGCGATTCCTTGTAGGGCATCTTCCAACGCTTGCTGAGGCCGAGGTCCAGACCGGCGAAGCCGTCGCCACGAAGAGTGTTTCGGTTGCCGACCTGGCCGGGAAGGTCCGGTTGAAACGCGGCCAAGGCTTGCGCCACTGCGGCGGCGCTACCAAAAATATTCACGCTGCCATCGGGGTTCTTTACCGCGCCGTTGGTAGGCGCTCCGCCAACTTGCGTAGCGTAACCGGATAGTTGCCAATTCGTCGGCCACTGCGCACCGTTGCTCGGACCGACGGGGAAACCGCTCGTCCAGCGAGCGAGGCCGGAGAATTCCCATCCGCCGATCAGCGCGTCCACAAAGCCGTTAGCGTTGGCGCCAAAGCGCTTACCGCGGCCAAATGGAAAATCCACGATCCAGTTCGCGTTGATCTGGTGACGCAAATCGAAGTCCGAGGAAGCGCGGAGCGCATTGGGACTCCAGGGATTGATGACTTGGGCGCCCAATCCACTCTCAGCGTTGATTCGATAGGAATCGGAGGAGATATCGAACGAGTGAGAGTAAGTGTAGTTCAGGTCAAACTGCACGCCGGCCGAGAAATGCTTCTGCAGGTTGACTTGTAGCGCGTTGTAAGCGGCGCTGCCAATGGAGCGCCACGCATATAGCGCCGCGAATTGGGGATCCACAAAGGTATACGCACCAGTCTTTGGATAGAGGGAGTTATCGTTCATGTCCTCGATTCCAAAACCTTGATCGATGCCCTGCAGTGCCGTTGTCTCGTTGAAACTGAAGCCGCAAAAAAGGTCATAGGCGGCGATGACCGGATTTGCAGTGCCATAATTGATCGGGTTGCCTTGGGCGTCTGCGCCCGTACAGCGATGAAGCCGGAATCCTCCAGCCGGCGCCGTCGGATAAAGGTCAGCCCAGTATTGCTGCACATTGGCAGGGAGTGACGCCGGATTGAACGCCTCCGTGCTTGTACCTCCCCGGTAGACTTTCGCCAATGCGGTGACCGCTGTGAAGTAATCTATCTTGGTTTTCGGGTCAACCCAATCAAGCGGTGCGGCTACGTCTTCCTGGCTCAGCAAGCGATGCGAAAGGCGTCCGACGTAAGAGAACTGCACGGCAAAGCCATGCGACAATTCCCGCCCGACGGAGAAGTCCAGTGTGTAGGAATAAGGAGTCTTCAGCTTGTTGTCCATCCCCCAGTAGACGGCATAGGATCCGACCGCGCCGTTCAAACCGCTCGGAAAGGTCTGGGGAAATGAATTGGATGGTGGAGGAGCAAACATTGCGGCGCCGGTCAGGTCAACAGTCGGGATGTTGCTCAACCCACTAAGGCCCGTGGCGCGTGGCGAGGTCGAGGGAGTCTGAACGCCACCTGTGTTGGTCAAAGTTGTCGACAGCCCGAAGGAACCATTGGCATCGAAGGTAGCCAGCAGTTGTGGCCCAAGTCGATCGTACACCATCCCGAATCCGCCGCGCACCACGGTCTTCCCCTCGCCGAACAGGGAATGGAGCAGCCCATCAGAATATTTGGGGGCCCACGCAAACGCGACGTGAGGACCAAAGTCCTTCGTATCCCAGTTGTAGAATCCAGGTTTGCCATTGCCAGGCCCCGCGAGGTCAAAACTCAAACAACACGCGGCGCTGGCGGGTTGACCATTGAGCATTCCCGTTCCACGGGTATTAAAATAGCTGCTCAAGCTCGTCGTTGGCGACACCTGCAACCCATTGGTCTCCCATGGCGGCGAGAAGAGCGAATAACGGAGTCCCAGTGTGACCGTCAATGTTGGAGTGACTTTCCACTGGTCCTGTGCGTACATTTCCCAGGAATCCGCGGCAAAGCGGCGTGAAACGGGCGTAGCATCAGCGAGGGTGCTTCCGCTGTGGGTAAAGTTGTACTGGGCGTTCACCTGGGTGACCATTCCGACGAGCGCCCCCATCGGGTAGTCATAGTTGTTTCCGAATCCCGAATCCACGGCGGGGTAGCCTGAAACAGCGGGGTCAAAGTGTCCCTTTACGCCGCTATTCGCCATGGCAGCCGTATCCAGCCAGGATGGATTATCCGAGGCCGAGCTGAACGAATTGAGGTTGTTGGCCTGGGGGTTTCTCAAAATGGCGATATTGCCGCCAAACTGCCAGGTGTGCTTTCCGCGAACCCAGGAGACGTCGTCCACGAAGTTGTTCACCGGAACCTGGTAATTCGTGTTGTTGGTGTAGGCCAAACTCGAGAAATTTGACGTGCTGTTGTCGTTCAAACCTCGGAAATAGATGATGTCCTGGGTCTGATTTCCGGTTACGCCGTAGCTTTGGCGCGTGAACCCATAGCGGAAATTGTTCACCAGGTTCGGCCGGAGCACTGCAGAATAGCCTATGGAAAATCCCTTGCTGTAATCCGCTGTGTTCTGCTCAGGAGATCCTCCGGGCAAGTATGGCACTCCGGCCACAGTGTCATTGCGGAGAGCTCCCCTCCAATAAATGGTGTGGTTGCCATTTTCGGTTAGCTTGTAGTCGACGCGGGCAATATACCAGTTGGTATCCGTGGTCACCGGGCCGGGGAAACGGTACCCCACGAAGTTCAGTCCATCACCCACCGAATTGTCATTCGACTGGAAAGGCGCGAAGGACTGCAGATAGGGAATAGTGACATTACTGACTCCGATGCCCAGCGGGTCCATTCCCTTGATTTGCGCTGGACCCAGGCCGTAATTCCCGGCAGCAACGTTGTGTGTCCCGGTCAGCCCCTGAACCGTCATACCGGGACAAACCTGCTGCGGCGTCTGCACTACATTTCCGCTGGAGTCGGTGACCGCGGCGCAATTGTATTGAATAACCCCGTCTTGCATGGCGGCGCTGGGAACGATGCGCACCACACTCTGGGCTTCGTTCTGCCGGTGGCCTTCATAGTTGGCGAAAAAGAATAGCCGGTCTTTCTTGATGGGGCCACCGAGGGCGGCGCCGAAGTTGTTGCGGATGAGCTTGGGTGGCGTGTTGGGGGCGCCGCTTTGCAATTGCGCGAGTTTCACGAAGTAGTCGTTTGCGCTGGTCGCCGTGTTTCGATTGGTTTCGAAGAATGTCCCATGAAAATTATTCGTGCCGCCTTTGGTAACCAGGGCAACCTGGGCGCCGGAGGAGCGTCCTTCGTCGGCGTTGTAATTGCTCGTGGTGACCCGGAATTCCTGCACGGAATCCTGTGTGATCGGGAGCACCGAATCAAAGGCATAACCCTTGGTGTCCGCATTCACGTCCACGCCGTCGAGGGTGATGTTGCTCTGATCGCTGCGGGCACCGTTGACCGCGCCGTTCCGCGTGTCAATGTCCTTGTTGATGTCCTGGCGATTTCCTGTGTATGTGACGCCCGCCTGCAAGGAAAGCAATTCGGGGACATTTCCCGCTTCCAGCGGGAGTTCCCTCACCTGCCGCTCGTTGAACGCGGTCCCCAGCGAGGCGTCAGTGGTATTCAGCCTCTCGACGTCCGCGGATACCTCGACCGTCTCCGTGGAGGAGCCGACCTGCAGAAGCACGTCCTGCGTGGCCGGGGAATTTACCAGCAGCTGCAAATTGGATTCCGCGTACTTCTGGAAGCCCTGCCTCTCCACCAGCAATTCATATGTGCCGGGTGGTAGCGCGAGAAACTCGTATTGACCGGTGCTCCCGGAAACCGCCGAACGCTCAATGCTCAGCGAGACATTCTTGATAGTGACCTTGGCGCCGGCGATGGCGCCGCCACTTTTGTCCGTAATTGTGCCGCGCACGGAGGTCGTGCCGGTTTGCGGTCTCGCGATTCCGATGCAAAACAGGGATGACAGTATGAAAAAAAGTGCGAAACGACGGACGGAAGTGCAGTGCATAGCAATTCCTTTCAAAAGCGTAAAATTAACAATCTTGCCAAATATTTGAGCGAGGAGATCTGGTAGGATGCGGCGTCAGGTCCGCAAATTGAGATTCAACACGTGACGACCCAGGTTCGGGACTATCCCCACCACTCGCTTGCACCGGAATTGCCCTAGTTTTTAGGACAGATCACGCCGCATGTCAAGCAAGATACGCTGATAGCTGGCCAAGGAAATTCAAATACTTGAAATCGAAAGGTTGACGCTCAAATCAAAAAATACGCCGGAGAGGGAAGCCTCTCCGGCGTCGGTGCGGAATTTTCAGTACTGCTGGTAGTCTCAGAACGAATAGCGCAAGGCAAACTCCATCACGCGTGGCTTGGTAAGCGTCCCCGAGTACAACCCGACGGAACTCGGATTCGTAAGCGCGCCGTTGAAGGTTATGGTTGCCGCGTCAAAGCGCACGGAATTGGTTAGGTTATACGCATAGGCGCTGAAACGAATCGCCTGGCGTTCCGTGAGACTAAAGGTCTTGTTAAGGCCGGCGTCAATCCCGAAGAAGCCTTGCCCGCGGAAAATATTGCGCGGGCCGGATTCGCCGGGATAGGGAAGACGCATAACACTGTTCCAGTAATTGGAAGTAGCGTTCGGATCGTTGGCCGCGGCTCCAATATCGAAAGCAAATGGCTGGCCGTTCACGTAGGTCAGTTTCTGATGGACTGCGCCCGTCAAAACCGCATTTCCAGATAGCTGGAAGTTGGTGTTCCATGTGCCGCCCGCCGGTATGGTGAATGGAAAGCCGCTCGTCCACCGGTAGATTCCCGCAATTTGCCATCCTCCCAGGAACGCGTTGGCGGCGCGATTCCAGTCGCGGCCAAACCGTTTTCCGCGGCCGAACGGCAGATCGTAGACCCAGTTGGAATTGATCTGGTGGCGTGTATCGAAGTCCGAAACTCCGCGCAACTGGTTCGGGCTCCAGGTGTTGATGATCGCACTCAATCCCCCAAAGGCCCCAACCCGTTCGGAGTCGGATCCCACATCCAGCGATTTGGAGAGCACATAGTTGAAGTCAAACTGCAGTCCGTGCATATTCCGGCTGCGCAGCATGAACTGCCCGGCGTTGTAGCTGCTGTTGCCTATTGCGGACCAGGCATAAAGCGCCGAAAACTCCTTGTTGTAAAAGGCAAACGGAGTATCCACGCCGTTGATGTTCGCGCAGGCCGGGAAGCAGAAGGAATCAAAAACGTTTACGAAATTGGAGGCGCCGAAGGTGCCTGCACCCCAATTGCACCAGAACATCTCATACATCGATTGCGTTGCGGTTGGATTGGCGAGATGCCCATTCCCGGGCGCCCCGCTGTGGTTCAGCGCCAAATTGCCGTCTCCGCAGTACGACCCGTTGACTCCCGCGGCGTTGGGAAACAGGTTTTGAAAGTAGGGGATGTTCGGGACCTGGGTGACGGGTGTATTCGCATTTGCCAGCTTAGCCAATTGCGTCGCGGCAGCAAAGTAGTCCACGTGGGACTTGGGATCCACCAAGTCGAGCGGCATGGCCAAGTCACGCTGCTGCAGCAGGCGATGCGCGAACCTGCCGACATAGGCGGCTTCAAAGGTAAGGCCACCCGGCAGTTCGCGGCTGATGGAAAAGTCCACGGTCTCCGAGTAAGGTGTCCTCAGTTTGTCGTCAAATCCAAAGGTGATCTGTTGCAGCGAATTGCCCGGAGTACTGACCGGAGGCGTGTAAGGAAACGGGCCGCTGGGTGCCGGCTGGAGCAGAGGTCCATCCAGGCTGGAGACTGGAATATTGTTTATGCCAGTGAAGCGGGCGCCTCCGTCGAGCGTCTGGACGGAGGCTGGATTACTGATAACTGTGTTTAGTCCAAAGGACCCATTTTGGTCAAACGTGTCGACCAGTGCCGTCCCGAAGTGATCGTAGACAATGCCGAATCCCCCGCGAATCGAAGTCTTCCCGCTGCCTCCAAAGAGAGCCCCCAGCAGTCCCTCCTTATAATTTGGCGCATAGGCGAACGCGAGACGCGGTCCTAGATCCTTGTAGTCCCACGGCCAGTACGGCTTCTTCCCGTTGGCCTGCCCGCTGGGGCTATAGGTAATGATTTGATCTGTGGTTTGACCGAGTGCCATGGCCTGTGCCCGGCTGCTCACAAATTGATTCAGGCTTTGGTCCGGGGAAACCTGATTTCCCTCCGTCTCGTAAACCGGCTGCAGCAAAGAATAGCGCAGCCCCGCTGTGATCGTCAGAGTTGGACGGATGTGCCATACGTCCTGGATGTAAAAATCTGATTCCCATGACCGAAAGTTCTTGGGTACCAGTGTACCTTCCGCGATGGGGACACCCTTGGCGGTGCGATTGTATTGCCCATCTACCTGGGCGATGAGGCCGACGATATTTCCAATAGCGTTGTCGTAGGGCGCGGAGTTGTTCGGATCCACGCTTTCCAAGCCAAAATTGGTTGGATTCAGGCTGCCATTGCTGGACGCCGGAGTGTTCAGATAGCTGGGGTTTGTCGACGCAAAATTGATGTTGGACAGATCGCTGGCCCGGGTGTTGGTGATTCGCCGGATATTTACGCCAAACTGCAGCGTGTGCTTGCCCTTCGTCCAGGCTACATCGTCGAGCCAGTTGTACACGGGGATATGAAATTTCCGTGTGAAGGAGGTCGTCGGAGAGAGCGAGCCGACGCTCGGATGCAGGTCGTCAAAGTTACGGAAGGTAACGATCGGCAGATTTTCGATTCCACTATTGTCCTGGCTCTGCCGCGTAAGTCCAAAACGGAAATTGTTCACTAGTGCGCTGGAGAACGTTGCCGTGTAGCCGGCAGCAATGGCGCGGCTGGTGTCCCGAATTACGTTGTTCGGAGGCATTCCGGGAAATTGGGGGACGTCGTCGGTCTTATCGGTTTGGTAGTTGCCACGGAGGAAAAGGCGATGCGTGCCTGTCCGGTTCAGGTTGTAGTCCAGCTTGACGATAGTCGTGTTAAGCCGCTTTGGATTGGGCGCGGAGAAGCTGAAGCAGCTGACGTTGAATCCGTCGGCATTCCCGCAAGCCGAGGAGTTGGCCGCCGGATATTGTTGGAACACCCCGGTTCCCTGGGCGTTGGCTATGAGCGGATTGACCCCGGGTCCGTTCGGGCACGTGTTTTGGGGATGCGCCGGCGTCACCGTGCTGCAGACATTATCCATTGCGGCGATCTGTGCTGGGCCGACGCCGCTCGTTCCCGGAGCGAACGAGTAGACTTTGCCGCTAAGCCCGGCCACCGGAGGCAAACCGTTCGTCCCACCCGGGCAGACAGTGGTTGCTGGAGTGTTCACCGAACCATCGGGATTAAGCACCGGTGCGCAAGGATAAAGCACCACGCCGTCCTGGAGGTTCGGGCTCGGCACGTTGCGCTGCACCTGCTGGTTTTCCGCCAGTCGTTGCCCTTCGTACGTGCCGAAGAAAAATAGCCGGTCCTTCTTGATGGGGCCGCCGAACGAACCGCCAAACGTATTGCGAATCACCTTCCCCGGCACGTTGGGCAAGCCATTGCTCAACTCTGCCTGCTTGTTGAACCAGTCGTTTGCCGCCGTGACCGTCGGGCGATTTTGTTCGTAAAGCGCTCCATGAAAAGTATTCGTGCCGCTCTTCGTCACCAGCGTTACTTGCCCGCCGGAGGAACGTCCCTGGTCCGCGTTGTCTCCAATTGTTGTGACTCGAAACTCTTCAATGGAATCCAGCGTCGAGCGAACCGCGCCCTGAAACGCCGTCCCGCGCGCCTGCTGGTTGTTGTCCACCCCATCGAGAGTGATATTGGCCTGGTCGGAGCGGCCGCCGTTCAGCGCGCCATTTCGCGTGTCCACGTTGTCGTCTGGATTTGTGCCGACAAACGTTACTCCCGGCTGCAAACTTAACACCCCGGCGGCATCGCGCCCCTCAAAGGGAAGGGCCAGAATCTGGCGCGAATCGAACGTGTTGCCAATCGTGGCGTCCTGCGTGTTAATCCCTTGCGATGTGGCTTGGACTTCGACGGTGATTGCGCCGCTGGCCATCTGCAGCTTCACGTCGTCGGTTTCAGGCGTGGAAACCAGCAACACCAGACCGGACTGCTTGAAGATTGCAAAACCCGCTGCATTGACCGTCAGGATGTAAGTCGCAGGGCGCACTGCCTGAAACTGGTAAAAGCCATTCTTGTCCGTCCGCGTCGTGAGATTAACGGCGATCTCGGCGCTGGACAAAGTGACGGTGGCGTCCGGAACCACGGCACTCGTGGGATCGGTGACTGTCCCGCGAAGCGAGCTGCTGCCGGACTGCGCGAACGTTAGAGTTACCGATGAGAAAAGCAGGATGAGGACACAAATGCAACGCTCGGGAAGATTCCGAGTCATGGTAGAACCCCTTTCGTGCACCGGGAAAAATTAAGGTACCGAAATGAGTGTCCACCACGGACTGTTTGCCGGATCGCTCACCCTGTGAGAGAAGTGGCAACCGACAGAACCTTTTGACCAACTACACGAAACGGAACCTGAGTGTTGGTAGCTTTGACGTGGGCACGAAACAAAGGTTAGCCGCCATTTTAAACATCCGATCCGGCGATCGGTCGTCCATAGGCGTTTTAAGCCTTGCCGAGATGGATGAGCCGGGCCTCGGTGATCGCGGAGTGTTGGCGGACGAGATCCAGGATGGATTCGGAGACTTCGCCGTCCACGCGAATCAGCGAGACGGCTGCGGCGCCTGGGGTAGAGTCGCGGCGGCCCAGCGCAAACGTCGCGATATTCACGCCGTGCTTGCCCAGCGTGCCGCCGACGTGGCCGATCACTCCGGGCTGGTCCTGGTTGCGCAGGAAAAGAACCGTGCCATTGAGTTGCGCTTCCAGAGGGATGCCGTCGATCTGGATCACTCGCGGCGAACCATCGTGCAGCACCGTGCCCTCCGCGGTAAATCCCGGTGAGCCGGACTTGTCGGGCAGCGCGGAAACTTCCAGCGTGTGCGGGAATCCATGCTCGCGGCGGCGCGTCTCCTCTTCCACGGTAAGACCGCGCGCGGCGGCAACAGCCGGCGCGTTCACCACGTTCACCTTCTCATCGAGAATCGCGTTCAGCATCCCGGCAAGCACGGCGCTGCGCAAAAGATGCGTCCCGACTTCGGCGACTTCGCCCGCGTAACGAATGCGAATCCGCGCCGGCCTTGTGGCGGCGGCCTGCGAAACCAACGAGCCGAGCCGCTCGGCGAGCGCAAGATACGGCCGCACGCGGCGATACTGCTCCGGCGAAAGCGCCGGAAGATTCACGGCGTTGCGAATCACGCCTTCGACCAGATAATCCCGCACCTGCACCGCCACCTGCGTACCCAGTTCTTCCTGCGCTTCCGCGGTCGAACCCGCAACGTGCGGCGTGGTAATCACGTTTGGCAGCCCGATCAGCGGACAATTCTTCGGCGGCTCTTCCGCAAAAACATCCAGCGCCGCTCCACCAACGTGCTCGCTCTTTATCGCGGCCGCAAGATCCGCTTCGTTGATCAGTTCGCCGCGCGCCGCGTTCACGATGCGCACGCCTTTCTTCATCTTGGCAATGGTTGCGGCGTTGATCATGTCTTTCGTTTGTGGGCTGACGGCCGTGTGCAGCGAAATAAAATCGCTTTCCGCGTACAACTTTTCCAGCGGCACAAGTTCAACCGAGAATTCGCGCGCTGCGGCTTCACTAATGAAGGGATCGTAGCCGATGACGCGCATCTCAAACCCGTCCGCGCGTGTAGCCACCTCGCTTCCGATGCGCCCCAGGCCGATCAGGCCCAGCGTTTTGCCGCGCACTTCCGCGCCGGACGAGGATTTCTCCCACTTCCCTTCGCGCATCGCCGCGTCGAACTTCGGCAACTGCCGCGCCAGCGCCAGCAGCAGCGCAAACGTGTGCTCCGCCACGCTCACGGAGCTACCGCCGGGCGTACTCATCACCAGGATGCCGCGCTTGGTGGCTTCGTCGAGGTCAATGTTGTCCACGCCAACGCCGGCGCGGCCGACGACGCGAAGCCGTGGCGCGTGGTCGAGCAGCGCGGGCGTAACTTTCGTGGCGCTGCGCACGATCAGCGCGTCCGCATCCGCCAGTTCCGCGTTCAGATTGTCCTTGGTGGTGAGTACTACGTTCCAGCCGGTTTCTTTCAGTAGTTCAATCCCGCGATCGCTGATCTTATCGGCAACTATAACCTTCATGATTCCTCTATTCGGGGTAAAAGCCGCGGCGAGCGTAAGGCGGTCTCTTCCCATGTCTTCGAGTCAATGATATCGAAGCATTTCAAAATTACTGTGCGGGGTGCGGAGTGTCAAATCGCGGTGCCTCAGAAATTTTTATCGGCGGAATGCGCCTCTGTTATAGTGCCAAGAAAGGGAGCGAAAATGAGCCTTTCCGAACAATTGAAGAAAGATATTGTGGCCGCCATGAAGGGGAAAGAAGAGATGCGGCTGAGCGTGCTGCGGATGGCCAAGGCCGCGCTGCAGTTGAAGGAAGTGGAAAAAATGCGCCCGCTCGACGAAACCGAATCGATCCAGCTGCTCCAGACGCTGGTGAAGCAGCGCAAGGAATCGATTGACCAGTTTGAGAAGGGCGGCCGCAAGGACCTGGTGGACAAAGAGAACGCCGAATTGAAATTTCTGGAAGCATATCTTCCCGCCGGCGCAAGCGACGCCGAGATGGACGCGGCCATCGCGAAAGCGATTGCCGACACCGGCGCAACCTCGATGAAACAAATGGGCGGCGTAGTAAAAGCCGCAAAAGAAGCGCTAACGGGCAAAGCCGTGGACGGCAAAGCCCTAAGCGACCGCGTGCGGGAAAAACTCTCGAAACTCGGCTGATGCCCGTGCGATGGACATTTGTATGGAGACCGGCGTAAAGGCCGGCCACTACAATCCCGATTCCCATGCCACTCCCCGAACAAATCCCCGTCCGCTACACCGAAGAAGACGCCGGGTTCGTCAGCGTCCGCCCGGTCATCAAGCAAACCTTCCGCCTCCACGAACTCGTGGACATGGTCGTAAGCGTCGCCGGAAAAGACGCCGCGCGCGTCCAGCAAATCTTCCGCAGCGGCAGCGTCGTCTACAACGGCTACCGCTATTGGTGGGACGCCCTCTCCGCCGAGCGCGAAGAGATCGAGCAACTCCTGCTGGGCTTCCCCGACGACGATCCGTCGCGGCCATTCGACCCCGCGCAAATCACCGCCGTCCTCCTCGAAATCGGCGGCGGCGCTCAGCGCACTGTAGTCGAAATCACCCGCCACGACGCCGCGCAAAAGAAACTCTTCGCCAAGCAATCTCCCTGGGATGTCCTCACGAACTTCGCCTCTGGCAAATCTCCCCGCTACGAAAAATACGCCCACGCCCGCCGCGCCGACCTCTTCCGCCTCTCCCTCCCCTTCGACCAAGCCCAGCCGTTGCTCGCCGCAATCCTCGCGGCCGCTCCCCGCAAGGTAAAACATCGCTGGAGCACGCTGCGTCCCCCGGCGGCGCTGACGTTCGTGTGTCCGCGAAACTAAGGTAGGCTCGATTTTATCTCGCCTTCCCGAGGTGCGTCCGCTCCACCGATTGTAGGAGCACGATAAATCGTGCCCTTATTGGGTTTCTCCTTCCTCCTGTACCGACCGCCGCCTACCCCAGCATGCCGAAGGCTCGTGCCGAACTGACCTTCGCGGGAGGGCACGACTTCAGTCGTGCCGTTAAGCGGGATCCAATTTGGGCTTTAGCCCCTGAGGTACTGACTCGATGATGTAGATTGGATTTGCCGAAGAGAATTTGTAGTCAGCAGGCGAAACGACCAGCCGCGCACGGACCGGATTCTGATGGATGTATTCACGATGGAATAAATAGTCACGGGGATCTCGGACTCGGTGGTCCACATAGCCCCGTTGCCAGACTTCCCCGCGAAATTCGCCTTCTCTGGCTGCTCGAAAGGAGAAACCGCCCTTGATGAGTTGTACGGCACGCTCCAGAGTGATGTCCTCCCCCGGGGAAAGGAGGAGATGGACGTGGTTGGGCATCAGGACGAACTCGTGAAGATGGAATCTCCCATGCTCGCGATAATTTTGGAGGGTGGAGAGAAATAGATCGCAAAGCCGGTGAACCTGGAAAAACGAACGGCCAGACCACGAGTTGATGGTTAAGAAGAAAGTTCGGCTCTGTGTGACGGCGAGGTCCCGCGGAGGCTTGGACATCCTTTACCTCGGTGGCTAAAGCCCATCTTGCGGGCCAATCTCTGGCACGACTGAAGTCGTGCCCTCCCGCGTTCGTATGATTACCGTAATACACTTTACTTCAGAAGTAAATCCAGAGCCTTCAGGCCTCGCACTCGTTCTGAAGGATGGGTGACACTCGTGCCATGACACCCACCTTCCGCGTTCATCTCGCTTCCCTCCGCGTGTTTTTAATTGTGATCGGGGGAAAAGTTTTTGTTCGCTGAGCGCGGACTGATTCGAAAAGTGGGGACTATTATCTGTGCCGCCCGACTAGCTTTTATTGACGACCTCAATATCGTGGCCGTCTGGATCGAGCACCCAGGCGGCATAATAGCCAGGATAGTATTCGGGACGGGCTTGAGGTGGTTTCTTACTCTTTCCTCCAGCTGCTAAAGCGGCCTTGTAGAATGCATCTACTTCGGAATGGTCTTTGGCTACAAATCCGACGTGAACGGCCTGCGGATCGGGCTTCCCTTCTTTGAGCCAGAAAAAATGGCTTTTGCCAATACCAAAACCTTTCAAATCCGGGTGTCCGTCTTTGCCTACGTAGTCTGGAAGGGCTGTGATGCCGAGTGGCTCCAGCGCCTTGGCATAGAAAGCGGCGGACCGCTTGAAGTCGCTGACTGTGAGAATAACGTGGTCTATCATTTTTTCCTTCCTGTTTACGTCGGCTGATTGGATGGCGGCGCAGGTTCCCTCGTCCGAGCAGACTTGGTTGCGCAAACGACCGAGGCTCGGTCTCGGGACCCCGGTGGGTCCACCGGACCCCAGAAACCGGGCCTCGAAAGAAAGGAGCCGAGACCGCCGCGGCGGTCTAATTATAGGATGTGATTTTCGCACTCGCTATCAGCAGATTGCCATGGCCAGCGGAGAGCGGAGAGGCGCCTCGAGCGACGTTTGGGTGGCGGCGCATACTAAAATCTTCTTGGGCGGGTGGTCTGGGCCACCCGCCGCCCCGAGGCCCGGGTTCCAAAAACCGGAACCCGGGGCACCCGGCGTTGAAGCCTCTGAAGATAGCATCACCCACAGAGTTAGTTTATGATTCACATGCCCGACACCTAACGGAGGCCCGGACCCCAATGGAGTATAAGAACACCGAAATCAAACTCAACGTGCTAGTGAATTACTTCAATGAAGGAAAGATAAATCTTGCTCCGGTGTTTCAGCGCGGTCGAGCTTGGAAAGAAAAGATGAGGCAGGAACTCATTAAAAATATAGTTCGCAAAAGACCGATTCCGGCAATTTTCATGTACAAGAAGGAAGCTGATGCGAAATATGTCTACACCATTTTGGACGGCAAGCAGCGCATTGAAAGCATTTTAATGTTCATCAGGGATGATAACCCAGCTCTGAAAATCACTAAGTGGAAAGACTACATTTCCGAATCTAAATATCGCCAACAATCTGGTTTTTCTGTAAAGGTTGCGTGGGAGAACAAGAAGATTCCATTTTCCAAATTTCCAAACGATGAAATCAGGACGCTTGGCGAGTACGTTATTCCCACGATCGAGATCAGCTTGGACGAGGACACCAATTTAGACGAAATCATAGAACTTTTCGTTGATATTAACTCCTACGGAGCACGGGTCACTAGGACAGACATAGTCAAAGCCATCAAGCGCGACGATCCGTTGCTCAAGAGCGTTTACAAGCTAATAGCGGAGAAGCGCCCAAAAGGCATGGATATATTTACAAAGGTCAGTCGCACTATGTTTCGCAGAGTTCTAAGGAAATTAAGCTTGGTAACGAGTGCCGCGGACAAGCACGCAGAAGCCGATAGGATGTGGGATAAGTTGATGGAACTCGTCTTATTCGTGAGGAGCGGAAACACTCACAGCAAGGGGCCGGCGGCGCTCAAGAAATTCATGGACGCGCCAGGAGAGGCTGCACTAACACCGAAAGAACGGCAAACACTAAAAAGGACTTTTTCATTTTTAGACAAGGCATACAAAAAGGGTCTGGCTCAAACCCGCCTCGCTACCGACTATGTGCACTTCTATATCATGAGCACGACCCTTCTTCAGCAGAAGATATTCCCAGTGGACTTAGACGAGGCGGGCCGCAAAGAATTAACAAGAAAGTTAATCGAATTCGGGAAACTCATGGTTAAGCAACCTGCGCCTAAAGAAGATACGGAAATAGGCAAGTATTTATTGTTGTCCAGTAAACAAACCACAGATGCCAAGAAAAGAGGCGATAGGCAAAAATTGTTTGAGGACATTTTGGCAACATTATGAAGGGCGGGTAGCCCGGGCTGGCCGCATTTTCTTTCTCACGAACAATCCTAAAAAAGCGGAAATAAAAGCCATGAGCGAGTCCGGAAAAATCGATGACCCGGTTGAGGCCTCATTTGAGGCGTGGCCGGAGGAATCCGGCACCATAGGCGCAAAGGCAAACGAACTGGCGCTCGGCTTCGTTGGATTGGCATTCGGCCCAGCGCGAGTCTGGAAGTTATTGAAAGACCAATTCTCAGGTTCCAGCCGCTTTGCTCGCATCGAATACCTCCTTAACGGATTTAGATTAAAGCTCAATATGCTGGAATCCGAAATCGGGGATGCTAAGGAACAAATAGGCTCCATCAAAACAAAGCTCGAATCAGAGAAATTTGGCGAAGCGGTCATGGTTGCATGCGAAGAATCGGTCAGGTCCCCAAGCGTGAAAAAAATAGATCAACTCGCATCCGTCCTAACTGGATCTCTTACTGCGAACGAATGGGCCGACCCAAATGAGGACGTTGGCGTTATGATCCGGGACATCGCTCAGCTGGGAGAGAGAGACCTAAAAGTCCTCGGCATTCTGGCGACGGTGCACGCCCCTGCCATAAAATCGGCGCCTAATCTGTTCGAGCCGGACGCGTTCAGCCGGGAGACCGGCACTCTGATGCGCCATGTAGCCGAATCGGGCATCCATCCGGACGATTTCCTCTCGACATGTGAGCGACTCGGTGGGTTCGGGCTTGCCGCCGAGGTCCCTCGTAACACCAGCCACATGGCGTCGCATGACTACTGCTACCGGCCTACGCGTCGGGGGCTAGCTCTGCTTAGCTGTCTGGACGAAGGAGCTAGGCGCGCCACCGCCGGTTCAACCAAACGGACTTAATCCTTGTATTAGAACCCGGAGAATTGAAATGATCACAAAAAAACTGGATGACATTAATGAGGAGGACATTCTCGCCCTAATAAGCGGTTCCGTCAGTGAGGGCCGCACCATTGAATATAAGCGGCAGTTACCGGCGAATGGCGACAGCGATAAGAAGGAGTTCCTGGCGGACATTTCCTCCTTCGCAAATTCCGGTGGAGGGGATTTGGTTTTTGGACTCGAAGAGGATCAGGGCGTCCCAACACAGATCGTCGGAGTGCAGTGCGCGGACATCGATCTAGAGAGCCGCCGACTCGAAAGCATCATAGCCTCTGGGCTTGATCCACGAATTCGGTATCCGATGAGGGCGATCAGCTGTAGCAATGGTCCGAAGACCCTCGTCATTCGAATTGAGCGCAGTTGGTCCGGACCACACCGAGTCATTTTCAAAGGGCACGACAAATTCTATGGCCGAAACTCTGCTGGCAAATACCCTCTCGATGTCGGCGAACTACGGACGGCGTTTACCCTTTCTAGTACCGTTACCGAGCGAATTCGAGCGTTTAGGACTGACCGAATAATTGCGCTATCTAATAACGAGACCCCGGTTCCTTTGCCTCATACCCCAAAGATTGTACTGCACTGTATTCCCCTCGAATCCTTCTCGGGCCAAACTCATTTTGATGTCCTACCGTTTTATCAAAATCCGTTAGCACTTAGGCCTATGGGAAATTCAGGATGGGATCGACGGCTAAATCTCGACGGGTTAATTGCCTTTAGCGGACGAAATCCCTATTATACCTATACCCAACTTTATAGGAATGGCATCATTGAGGCCGTTGACGCTTTCCATTTAGCCGACGAGTACCAAGGTGATCTTGTAATTCCCAGCGTTGCTTACGAACGGGAAGTATTTCAGTATCTACCGTCCTGCTTTCAATTGCTGGAGAAAATTGGAGCCACCGTGCCAATTGTAATTGCGGTGACTCTCATTGGGACTCGGGGACTAAAAATGGGGGTCGATAGCTATTGGTCTCAAGCCGGCTATCCCATTGAATCAGACACCATTATTCTTCCAGAGACAGTCGTCAATGAATTCTCGGTTCCGGTCGGAAAAATCCTCAAACCTCTGTTCGACCTCGTTTGGAATGCCTGTGGTTATCCAGAGTCAAAGAATTTTGATGCTCAAGGTAACTGGGTTGCTCGCAGGTAAATTCGTCGTCGGTTGCACAAGGTCCCGGTGATTGCTACCTGGGCCTGTAGATTCTCCTCCGCGCTTCCTGCTCACCGATCGCTGCCAACTGTTCGCCTTTTACCGATTACTGATCGCTGATTACTGATCACAGACTACTCTTACGGCCAGTCCTGCGAACCGTGAAGGACGCGAAGGATGTACACACTCTCGGATGTGACCCGATAAACAATCACGTATGGCAGGGATGGCAGCACCAGCTCCCGAGTGCCCTCCTTTTTGCCCACACGGCCGCGCTTTGGGAAACTCTCCAGCCCTTTCGGAGCGAGGTAGATTTCACGAATCAAGCGGGCGGCGTTTTCGGGGGTTTGTTCGAAGAGATAGTTCGCAATATTTTCAAAATCGTCAGCCGCGGCCGGGGTCCAGCGGACTCGCATCAGGGCTGGCGCTGTTTGCGGGAGATCAGGTCTTCCATGCGCGCCACGACTTCTTCGTGTTCCAGCAATTCGCCGCGGTCGGCCTGGGCCAAGCCGGTTTCCACTTGGCGGATGAACCACTCATCGTAGCCGATCAGGCGTTCCACCGCCTCATGCACCAGCGATTTAGTGTCTCGGCCCTGTTGCGACGCGATGCGCTCCAGCTTTGCCTGCAGCTCGGGAGTAAGCTCTATTTCCATGACGCCAGTGTAGGCGCGTGGATCAGCGGTGTCAAAGCTTTCCGCGCCAAACTCTTCCCGCTCGTCATTTTCGATTTTCCCTTTTCTCTCCAATCCGCCGGGACCGGGTGCCCCCTCTTTGCGCGGTTGGTTTATGCAAGGGTGGGTCTCGGGTTTCACAGACTGGCCGGAAGGTCAGAGTAACGGATAGGGGGAGTACCGTACCTGCCGAGCCTCGAAGCGCACGACACGGCGTGGCCTACTATAGCCAACCCAGCGCCCACCCCCAGGAAAGGCGACAGTATGAAATACAAAAGTCTCGTCCTTGGTGCGGCCGGAGCCGCGATTCTGCTTGGCGCCGCCACCGCGGCCGCGCGTTCCTACAATCCCATGAAGTGGATCAAGAAACCGACCGCCAGCCAGGAGCTTGCGGCGAGCAGCGCGGAGGAAAAGGCGCTGACGCTGCAGTTGCAAGCGCTGCTGCCGGCGCACACCGCGCTGAAGGATGCTTGCACCCTCTTCAAGACCCTGGACGATTGCGTTGCTTCGCTTCACGCCAGCAGCGGCCTGCAGATCAAATTCAACTGCCTGAAATGGAATATGACCGCGGTGCGCCCCAACGGCGATATCAAGTCGTGCCAGGCGCCCCCGAAAGCCCTCAGTCTGGAGAAAGCCATCCTTGCCCTGAAGCCGGATGTGAATGCCAGGAGCGAGGCGCGGAACGCCGAGAAGAGCGCGCGCGAAGACATCAAGAACGCCCGCTCCTGACGCAGGAAAAGTTCGACAGTGCGGATACCCTCGGCTGGTTCGCTTTCAGCCGGGGCGCTGCCGCCGTTTGCGCTTCCAGCTAGTTGGGGGATGACGGATTCATTGGACGACAATTATCTAACCAGTTAGAAGACGCTTGTGGTAGGCTCCCGGCATTGTGACGATGGATGACAAGGCTGCTAAATTGATCCGGACTCGACTGCTTGGCGAGTCCTTGCGGGAATGCGGAGTGTTAGTGCTAATTTTTGCGCCCTTGGATATTCTGCTGGAGGCTAGAGGTACGGTTGATTGGCGTCTGCTCTGTTGGCTGCGTGTATGTATCTCCTGGCAGCACATTTCCCTCGTTTTCTTCGCTGTCGTTGGAATCTTCTTGTTATACTATGGAATCGAAATAGAGGGCGAGGCAGAATTGGCCTTGAAGGATTTAGAGAAAGGAGACCTGGATGATATTCCCGATGGTTCTGTTTAGCGCAATCTGTGTGGGATTGGTCTGGGTTGGTCTCCACAACCTGCCGAAGCGGCACGCATCAACCTCTGGCCGAAACAAGAAGGCCCCAGTTTAAATAAATCCTGTCAAATCGGTTCGTAACTTAGAAAGGCTCAACTTATCCGGTTGAGCTTTTTCACTTTCTGAAAGTCTCACTATCCTCCTTGCTCTCCCCGAATGCTCCGGGTTCGATTTTTGTACGCGGGTATTGGGGTTTCAACGATTGGGTTGGAAATGCAGTGATCGGCCACGCGCCCCACTGAGAAGAACTTTGCAGGACTGTGCCAAAGAGGATAGCCAGGGATTAAGAGAATCCTTAGGGTAGAACTGAATTGTGAGAAAGAGAGATTTGGTGGGAATCCATCTTTGGCTCGGACTGTGTCTCTCCTCTCGCCTCTCACCTCATTGGAATGACTAGCCAAAGTATCTGATAGGACTTAAGGAGAAACATCATGCGATTGTTGAAATTTGCCTCGATTCTTGCGTTGGTTGCGGTTGCTTGCGCTCCAGCATACGCGCAAACCAATCCAGCAGTGGGAACATGGAAGCTCAATGTGGAGAAATCAAAATATAATCCCGGTCCGGCACCAAAGAGCATGACGCGCACTCTTGCGGCACAGGGCGCGAACGTGACGTACAGTTTCGAGGGAGTCAGTGCCGAAGGAACCGGCGTGGCTTATAGCTTTACGGTTGCGTTTGACGGCAAGGAATCCCCGATCACCGGCTCAATGCCCGGTGGAGCGGATGCCATCACGATCAAGCGGACGGATGCCAATACGTTTGAAGCTACGCTGACAAAAGCCGGCAAGGTGATTGGAACAGCCAAGAGCGAAATTTCCAAGGATGGAAAAGTGACAACGGTTACCGCACAGGGTACCGACCCAGACGGCAAAGCGACGACCAGTTCGGCGGTTTACGACAAGATATAGGAATCATTAATAAAAGCCGGGACCCCATCATCCGGCGGCAATTCCTGGGCGGCTCTTCGTCGGGCCGCCCTTTTCATTCTTGTGAAGCTCAAGAAGAAATCTCAGCCGGGTGCCCCATCCTTGCGCGGCTGGTTTATGCAAGGGTCGGTCTTGGGTTCTCCGATACGCAGGCACGAGTTTCTCAACAAAGGGGAAACCTCACCGCTGAAGAGGGTGAGCTACAGGAACGGAATCCGCTGCGTGCGGCTGAGATTTATTCCACGAAAGTTGTCAAATTATTTTCATGGGAGGGCATTTTTAACTGACGAACTTGTAACTTCCAGCGGACAACTCCATTTTCGGCTTCTCGTAAGCTTCCAATGGAATTTCACTGGAGGTAATGCAATGCATTACAAACGCTTTTTATGGTCATTGGCCGCGACACTATTCGCGACGTTTTTTTCGTCAGGAAGTGCGCCGGCGCAAACCAATTCTTTCAAGCAGACAAATCTCACTTCCGACACAGCCGGCCTGGCCGCCAATACGGATCCGCAGCTGGTTAATCCCTGGGGAATTGCTTTTTTCCCGGGCCAGGACTTCTGGATTTCCGACAACAACTCCGGCTTCTCCACGCTGTACAATCCGCAGGGGATGAATGCGGGCAGCTTTCAGATACCCGCGCCCGCAGGAGATACGAACCCCGCTACCCCGACGGGTATTGTCGCCAACGTTGCCGCTACCGGCTTCAACGTGAACGGCAAGCCAGCCCTGTTCATTTTCGACTCCGAGGACGGAACCATCTCCGCCTGGAACGGCAGCGACCCCGTCACCACAGTGGTGGATAACTCGAAAATGGGGGCGGTTTACAAAGGACTAGCCCTCGTCAATCTCGGGCAAACGGGCACCTTCCTGGTGGCGGCAAATTTCAATTCGGGCACTGTGGATGTTTTCGACAGCTCTTTCAATCCAACCCATCTCACCGGGACGCTGGTTGATCCGCAACTCCCGGCCGGCTACGCGCCATTCGGCATCCACGTGCTCAATCAGCAGCTCTTCGTCACCTACGCGCTGCAGGATACGGCCAAGCACGACCCCGTTCACATGGCTGGAGCAGGATTTGTGGACATATTCGCCCTCACTGGCGGATTTATGCAACGTCTGGTGTCGCAGGGCAATCTGAACGCACCGTGGGGGCTCGTCATTCCTCCTGCAGGTTTCGGACCGTTTGGTGGCAAGCTGCTCGTCGGTGAATTCGGCAACGGCGTCATCGATGTATTCGATCCGGCCTCGGGAAGCTTGATCGATCAAATGAAGGACGCCACTGGTGCCGTTATTACCAATGCCTCCATGTGGGACATGGTGTTTGGAGGCGGGGGATCCTCCGGGGATCCGAACACGATGTACATCACCGCGGGTCTAGCAAACGAACAGCACGGTGTGTTCGCCGCCATTACGGCGAACGCGGCAGCGCCGCCGGCGGGAGCCGATTTCAGCATTGCCGCTTCACCGATGAGCGCGACGGTCGCTATCGGACAAGCCACGACGATTCAAGTAACGGTCACCGGATTAAACGGCTTCAACTCCGCAGTGCAATTTACCTGCTCCGGAGAACCCGCCAATTCACAATGCACGTTCTCGCCGAGCTCGGTTACACCCGCAAGCGGCGGGACGGCCACAACCACTCTCACACTGGCGACAAGAATGCCGGGTGGGATCTACGGGCAAGGATTCTACCTGCCCCGCCAGCCTCTCAACAGAATTGCAGGAGCCGCGGCACTCGCGGTGATGTGCCTGGGAGTGTGCGTGATTCTGATTTATTCGCGGGGTGGGCAGTTCTCCGCGAGGAAATCAACCCGGCTTGCGTTGCTCAGCGCGGCGAGTCTGCTTCTGCTGGGTAGTTTGGTGGTTGGCGTGAGCGGTTGCGGCGGCGGCTCCAAGTCAGCCACCAACAACGGCACACAGGCTGGTACGAGCACGCTGGTGGTGACGGCCACTTCCGGACAACTCAGTCATTCCACAAATATAACGCTCACAGTCCACTGATCCAGGTGGGCTGGGCCCAGAACGGGTAGGCGGCGATGGCGTCGCCTACCCGTTATTTTCAAACAGCTACGATTTTATTTTGAAAGAGCGGGTGCCGCCACTTCGGGTTAATCGGGCGGGTGGTTCGGGCCACTTTCCCAGAGTCTGAAGTTGATGGTTCGAACAGAGGGGCGGCGAGAACTCCACGCGCCCCCAACATCCGGGTGCCAAAAACCCGAACCCGGGGCGCCCTGCCTTTTACAGCGATTCGCGAAAGCTCGTGTCGTATGTGTCGCCGAGGGTTTCGGGTTCCTCAACCGCCGTTAATGAGGAGTGTTCACTTTCACACAGACTTGCGGAAATCTTTTTGGTAGGGTTGCGCATGGACCAAAAGACGCAAGTAGATGTCCCTCAAGAACAATTCCTTGAAGCAAAACTCAGGAAGGCGTTCGACGAGGTTTCGTATTCATTCGAGAAAATACTGGGAGAGGTTCGCGGCGACTCGAACCTTGTGCTGGCCAAGCAGGCGGTCAATCAACTGCAAATCTCGCTCAACCAGTTTGAGAATCTCCTTAAAGAGGGTGGAGTCACCGTCGGCTCCTGCGACTCGATTAAATATCTCTATCAGGAAATCGAACACCCGCTTAGCGAACTGAGAAGATATTTCATGAAAGAACCGTCTGAAATCCTGACGGACAAGGCCGGAGTAGTCTACGTTAACGCCTTAAAAGCCTCTTTTCGCAGGTTGATGGATATCGCGGAGGGAATGGATCAAGGGCATTCGTCCATTCTTAAGTCTGCCTTGTGAGCAACTCCCGAAAAGTCGTGTGCTAGCCGGACACTGAGAATGTCTCCGGAGCGTTAGGTACGCGTGGGCGATTGACGCACTCTACGAGAGTTACTATTTGGGTTAATATACACTATTCTGTAAACATGCCGATCAGCAAAATCAGAAAATATCTGGACGATCTTAAAATCCAAGCCGACGCCGCCCACGGACGAGATAGCGACATCTCCGGAGCTCCGAAGACACTGGAGCCGATATTGCCGGCAGCACTGACCGGGCTGGAGTGGAAGGAAAAGCGCACGGGGCTGACAGCGAAACGGCACGGGCTTTCCGAGCAGTTTGAAGTTACGCCGAGCAATATTCGACTGGGACAAGAGATTAAAGGACTTGACGATCAGATTGCCGAGTGCACGGAGCAGATGCGGTTAGCGCATTAACGGATTCGCAGACTGGCGCCTCAGGTCCCGGTGTTTGATACCTGTGTCTGGGGGTTTCCCTTTCGCGCCTCCCGCTCGTCATTTTCGACTTCCCAACTTCCCTTTTCTCTCCTATCCGGCCAACGTCCTAGAACTTTCCCGATGAGACCGAATCCCGCCGCATTGCCGCCCGACGCGGCCTCCTCTTCAACCGCCGCAGTTCCGCGTATCCAGGCGCGCAGCGATGAACACATCTCGGCCCCGGCCGAACGAAACTTCTCCCAAAACTCATGGCTCTGGCACAGTCCCGGTTTGCCGCATCGGTTTACCGTCAGATTCGTCCAACCCGCTGACACAAAACGGCCGTCTATTTCTTAAACGCCGCCGGAAGAAGCGAGTAAACAACACGGATAGCGAGTCCTGGGCGTTCCGTGCCCGGAAACGGCGTTTGGAATGGAAGATGCACATAGTTGTCCTGGAAAGGCGGTACAACTATGTCCAGTACAACAAAAAAAGCGACGGAAACAACCTCGGTCTCTGGGGTGACGATCCCGGATAGCAAACTCGCTTGGGAAGCAACAGAACTGGTGCGTGACACCGAGTCTCCGCTGCTGTTCAACCACTCGAGTCGCGTGTATTATTTTGCTTCGCTTGCGGGAAAAAGGCGCGGATTGAAGTTCGATCCCGAGCTGCTTTATATCGGCGCGATGTTCCACGACATGGGATTGACCGCGAAACACAGCAGCAAGACGGACCGGTTTGAGGTGGATGGAGCGAACGCCGCGAAAGAATTCCTGCGCGGGCACAATATCGGGCAGCCGGAGATCGATACCGTTTGGACAGCGATTGCCCTGCACACCACGCCGGGAATTCCACAGTACATGCATCCCGTGGTGGCGCTCCTGACCAACGGCGTCGAGATGGATGTCCTTGGAATTGCTTACCCGGAATTTTCCGACGCAGACCGCGAAGCGATCGTGGCCGCATTTCCGCGCACCGCACACTTTAAAGAAGACATCATCCAGGCGTTTTACGACGGCATCAAGCACAAGCCCGAGACGACGTTCGGCAACGTGAAGGCCGATGTGCTGGCAGACAAGGATCCGAAGTTTCAGCGAATGAACTTCTGCGGCATCATCCGCGGTTCGCGGTGGAAGGGCTGAGAATTTCCTGGGCCGGGCGATACGGGCTAGTTGGAAGCCGGTTTGAGGACGGCGGTGTTGCGCTCGTCGGTGGCGATAATGCGGTAAAACTTTTTGAGGTCGTCGGCTTTGGAGACGGGGACGCTGAGTTCCTTGATTTCCGCGGTGCGAGTGTAGCGAATGGTATCGCCAACGGCTTCGGTTTTGCTGTGGTAGCTGCCGAAGCTGTATTCGACGTCGATGGGCGGGGGCAGCTCGTCGACCACAAAACCGGGGGGAATCTTGATTTCGAAGTTGTCGACGTCGCGGCGTGGCCCTTCAAATTCGACGGGATATTTACGGGGCTCCTTGGTTTCGAGGACACCACTGGCGAGCGAACCGATGACGCGAGGACGGACGAGCAGCAAATCGCCGGCGTTCTTGCCATAGTCGAGGGCGACGAAAGACCAGTCGTAGCCGAAGGGCAAGGAATTCTGTTTTTGATTGATAACCGTGGCTTTGGTGATCTGAAAGGTGCCCATGGAGCGAGCCATCATAGTTTCGATAGGCTTAATGCGGTCGGAATCTTTTTCGACGAAGCGAAGAGTCATACGCTGGTAGCGGGCGGAATCGCCGACACGAGTTTCGTGGACGCTCCCGGAGAGAGTGCCGCGGGGATCGAGTGTGAGCTTGGCGACGCGCGTGGTGCCGCTGGCAGAAGTACTCAACTGCGGCAATTGCATGAGTTCGCCGCCGCCGGGAGTGACCAATAAAGCGTAATTCGCCTGCAAGGGGCCGCGAAGTTCGCCAAACGGAGTCAATTCATCGGTGGGATCAAAAAAAAGCAGCCGGCCCAGCTTGGGATGCTGAAGGGTGGCGACGAAAGAAGGATCAGCTGCCGAGTCAGGCAGCTTCACCGCAAGAATAGCGTGGTCGAATACAAGGTGAGGAGGGGTGGAAGGAGTGACATTTCCTCTCTCTGTGTTGATGATGACAAGATGTGACTCGATCCCGACTTCGCTCAGCATGGCAGCGAGCAGTGTGGCTTTGTCTTTGCAATCGCCGTAGCGGCTGGTAAAGACGTCTTTCGCCGGGTGCGGTTGCCAACCCCCTATGCCGAGCTCAATGCCGACATACCGGATGTCCTTCTGAAGGAACTCCGCCAGGGCTCGCATTTTGGCGGCGGCGGAGGGCTGATTGGCGGTGAGTTCCGCAACTTTTTGTTTGATTTCGAGTGAAGGGTTTGCGCGATTCTGGATGAGCTGGTCCTCCCAAGCGCCCATCTCCGACCAACTGAGAAAACCACGAGAATTGCCTCCGGGCGGGATCAGGTTCACGATCATGAATCCCGCGACACCCGTCCAAGGGGGCATCGACTCCTCGTGCTTGATCTCCGGGATATTTTGGATCACCCAGTGCCACTGATTAACTCCCTGGGAGGCAGCAGGAACTTCCGGGTGGTTGACCCAAACTATCTTGTACTCCCAGCTGGGAGGGAGTTGCAAAGTATAGCGAGCTTCGGAAACGGGAACGTTTCGTTGAAAATACCAGCTGTCTTGAAGAACGTAAGGTCGATCTTCGTGTTCGATTTCGTAGCCGATTACGTTGCCGGGCTCGGAGGCGGGGATGTTCATAACTTTAGTGCTATAGCCGGTGACCAGGAAGCCGTCCTCGACACCATAACCCTGTTCGGTTACATCTTTATCCCTGACTTCAAAGTCCTTGCCCTGGGCGGGAATGCACCAGCCATGGATGTTGGTGATGCGGGTTTCAGAGTCAAATGTCAGCGAAACTTTGCCGTAGCGTCTCCCATTGGGACGGAGAATTTTGTAAGCGCTACGATCGATCTCTTTAAGCTTCCCGTTTGGCTGCACGATCAGGATTTCCTCGGAATAGAGAAGCACGGCGTCGGTCTTTTCGTCGTGAGGGGGCAGCGGAGCGCTGGTGAGCGCGTGCATCCATGCGGGCGCATCGCCGGCGAATGCGGGGCGCGGTGCAAGTGCGAGCAGCAGAGGCAGGAGTAGAAATACGCCTGCGGCTGCGGGCAGTTGGAAGAAAAAATTAATTATTGGCCGCGGCGGCGCCAGGTTCGAAAACGATTTGTTTCTCATCACCGGATTTCACCACCAGAAAAAAGTTGCGTAACGACGGATAAAGTTCCTTTTGCAGAAGGAGCAGGTCGAAGCGAAGTACTCTTGTTACGTGAACGGCGCCGGGCTTTTCTTCCACCGTCAGAGTGTACTCGGCCGCTTTGGCATCCTGATCCTCGGGTTTGGGGACACTTCCAATTTTCCAGCCGGCGGGAAGCTCGACAGTGACGTCGTCGGTTTTGCGGAACGGAAACTGGAAATAGACAGGATTCACACGGTTGGTATGCGTAAAAATGCGCTTTTCGGTTGAGCAAAATATTCCGGCAGGCATCAAGGCGCGGCGGCCGGCCGAGGAAACCCAGCCTGGAATTTTCACTTCATATTCGGCAACGAGGGGCTTCTCGGAGCTCTCCCAGTCGGGCTGATTCTTCAGGTCCACGTCCATGCTGGCGGGAACATAATCTTTCAGGACTTCTTCGAGATATTTCTTGCGAGCTTCGGCGTCCTGATTCCGCCATTCCTGCCTGCGAGTGCACGCCTCGAGGCCGGTATAAGTGACGGTAACCTTTCCCTCAAGCGCGCCCTCGTCAGTGATCTTGAAATCCGCCTTGCGAGTAATTTGAGAGTCGGCGCTGAGGGGCAAGGGAGTCTCGATCCAAGCGCCGCCGTCTTTGTTGAGCTTCAGGCCATTCACCCCGGTTTCCTTCCAAGGGAGGAGACCGAAAGGAACAAAGGCAGCGCCAGGGTTGAAGTACATATCCTTGCCGTCAACCTTGACGATAGCGATGCTGGAATTGAGTTCGTCGCTGTTCATCCGGTTCTGCTGGAAAAAATAATCGTCGCGGGTGGCCACGACGGCACCGGAAGCCTCGAAACCCGCGGCGCGGGCCAGGCCAACGAAGAGCCAGGTAAGGTCGGAGCCGGTTCCATAGCCGGATTTGAGGACATCGACGGCGTTCTCGATTTTTTTCTGCTTGTCACGCTTTTCTTCTTCGGCGGATTTGCGTGGCTCATAGTTGATGTTGCGAAACTGCTGGACGCGAGCGTAGATTTTGCGGAGTTTTACATCTTGCGAATCGCCGGGAGACACGACGCCGGCAATGAAACTCTCCAGTTCCCTGCGCTTGCTAACGAAGCTTTCCAGCTGGTCATTGCGCTTCTTCCCGTACTTGCGCCAGTATTTCGCGGGATCCGATTCAAACCCCTCCTGGCTATAGAGGAAGAGGACCCGGAATTTGAGTTCGTTTTCGGGCGGCATGTAATCCTCAACCTGGAAGGCGGGGATGTCGTGCGCGGTCATGCGGACAATATTATCGGGATCCTGCTTCGGAGGAACGGTGCCAGCAGGCAGACCGGCGGGCCAGCTCCAACGCACGGCCCATTCGGGGAAGGGCTTCAGGCTGAACTTGGCCGAGCGGGTGAAGAGTTGATCGCTTACGACCCAGTGAGAGTCGAAGATGTAATGGTCCTCGAAGTCGTAATTGAAATGGTATTCGACGATGCTGCCTACCTGAACGTCGGGAATGCCGAAAGTTTTTGCGCGGATTTTGGTGCCCTTGGTCTTTTCGATAGTTTTGTCGTAGACCTTACCGTCGAAATTGACCACCGTGCCATCGGGGCGGATGGTGCGGGCGCGAATGTTGCTGATGTTTACGCTGGCGTCCTGCTTGTAATAGGGGATTTCGATGTTGGCGTATTGGCGGCCTTCCTCGGTAAGAATCTTGATGCGGACGTAGTTGTACTCGGTGGCGGCGCGGCTGGCGTCTTTTCTATCGACCTGGCGGTAGAGATAGATGGCAGGGGCGCCGGGAGCTTTGGGCTCGGTAGTCATTTTGAGATCGGCGGGATCAATGGGTTGCCACTCGTCGCCAGAGGAAGTGGGCAAGAATGGGCGGGAAAGCAGAACGGCAAAGACGCAAATCAGAAGAAAAGCGAGGCGGCGCGGATTCACGCGAAGCTCCTGACGGAAAAATTGATCGGCGGCAGGAAACATACGGGCAATCCCGGGCCAGACCGCGAGAAATTCGGGCCTGGAAGCTGGATCAGCCGCGGAGTCCACACTAACCGACGCTAATACTGAATGAGGTGACAATACTGACCAGTGCGGAAGATGTCAAGAGAACCCGCGGACGGGGGATTCCCTGGCCGGGGCATGCGGCAGCGGCGGGGAAGCTCCAAGAGCGGCCCGCCTCCGAAGGCGGGCCCTACTCAGACCTCGCTCAGGGCAGGCAGGAATGGATGTGCCGCGGGGGCGAGGAAGCGCTTTGCGGCGGGGCCGGGGTGCGGCATAATCCGGGCACACGGATTCAAACGAATGTTCGAGAAGATCGGGAGGAAACGGTGAGCGACCGTCCATGGAGTTCCACGGCACCCGCAGGAGAGTTTCGGCCCTACGTGCCGGCAGAACAGAGGTTGGCGGAGTTTTCGTTGCGGGCGGTGGTGCTGGGTGGATTGTTCGGGCTGCTGTTTGGCGCGGTGACGGTGTACGTGGGATTGCGGGCGGGGCTGACGGTGTCGGCGTCGATCCCGATTTCGGTGCTGTCGATCAGCATTTTGCGGGCGTTCGGGCGCTCGACGATTCTCGAAAATAACATTGTGCAGACAACGGGGTCGGCGGGGGAATCGCTGGCAGCGGGAGTGATGTTCACCTTGCCGGCGCTGATTTTCCTGGGATTCAGCTCCGACTTCACGTTCTGGAGGATTTTTCCGATCGCGCTTCTGGGCGGCTGGCTGGGCGTGCTGTTCATGGTTCCGATTCGCCGGCAACTGATCGTGAAGGAGCACGGCAACCTGGCTTTCCCCGAGGGCACGGCTTGCGCGGACGTGTTGGTTGCAGGAGAGCGCGGGGGATCATTTGCAGGGCGCGTTTTCTGGGGACTGGGTCTTGGCGGAATTTACACCTTTCTGATGAACACGGTGCAGGCGTGGACGGGGCAACCGGAAGCGCGGCCGGGGTGGTATCCGGGGGCGTCTTTCCGCATGGCCATCACGTCGGAATATCTGGGCGTGGGCTACATCATCGGGCCGCGGGTGGCGGGAATTTTGTTCGCGGGAGGAATTGTGTCGTGGCTGGTGATGATGCCGGCCATCAAGTTTTACGGGCAGCTGGCGGGTAACACGCCGATCTACCCGTCGACGGTTCCAATACCGCTGATGTCGCCGGACCAGATCTGGAGCAGTTACATACGGCCGATGGGGGCGGGTGCGGTTGCGGCTTCGGGGCTGATTACGCTGCTGCGGACGATGCCGACGATCATCTCTGCGCTTCGCGCGGGATTGAAGGACGTTCGCGCGGAAGGTAGCAGCCATTCCGACTCATCCAGCCGGATCGATTATGAGGTGCCGATGCGGTGGGTGGTCGGCGGGTCGATCGTGATCGTGGCCATGATCTGGGCGGTGCTGACGTTCTTCCCCATCCAGGGGGCGCAAACGCAGTGGTACCAAAATCTGTTTGCCGCGGTGTTCGTGGTGGTGTTCGGATTTTTGTTTGTGACCGTGGCGGGGCGCATCAGCGGGTTGCTGGGGAATTCGTCGAATCCGATCAGCGGCATGAGCATCGCGACTCTGATGGCGACCTGCGCGATTTTCTTTGTGGCCGGATGGACCAGCCCGCGGTACGCGGTGCTGGCGCTGATGATTGGCGGGGCGGTTTGCATCGCGGCGGCGATCGCCGGCGCGACCTCGCAGGACTTGAAGACCGGGTACCTGGTGGGCGCGACGCCCTTCTGGCAGCAGATGGCGCTGCTTGTTGGCGTGACGGTTTCGACCGTGGCCATCGGGGCGACGCTGAATCTGATGAACAAGGGGCTGACGAAGTACATCCCGACGGAAATTCCCGTGAACATCCAGGCTTTGCCGGGCGGAGTGAAGATCGAGCGGGATACGTTCGTTTATCAGAACAAGAGCTACGTGCTGGTGAATTCGCTGGGCTCGCATGAAATTCCGGACGGAGAGTATCTCTACGACGCGGGCAGCAAACAGATCGAGTATCAGTGGGCGCAGGGGATCGGGAGCGATAAGGCTCCGGCACCGCAAGCGCGGCTGATGGCCACGGTGATCAATGGAATACTGAATCAGCGGCTGCCGTGGCGGCTGGTGCTGATGGGCGTGGCGCTGGTGATTGCGGTGGAGATACTTGGCGTGCGTTCGCTCGCGTTCGCGACCGGGTCATATCTTTCGATTGCCACGACAGGGGCGATGTTTGCCGGCGGGCTGATCCGCTGGCTGGTGGAAGTTACGACCAAGAAAAAAGACGAAAGCGAAGCCAGCCCGGGCGCGCTCTTCTCTTCCGGACTGATCGCGGCGGGAGGCGTGTTTGGCCTGCTGGCCATCGTCCTGCGAGTGGTCGCCGACGCGGCGAAACCAGATAGTTTTCTGGCCCGGCTGCCGGATTGGCTGGCCTTCGGGCCCAGGCACTGGGCTTCGCTGGCGTTCGACGAAAAACTACCGATGCCGACGCAGGCACAATCGCTGCTCGGCGTGCTTATGTTCGGACTGCTTGCGGCTTCGCTGTTTTATTTCGCGAGGAAGAAGCTGGATTGAAGGGGCGGCAAGAGATGGAAGACCCCACGCGCAACTGCGGCACGTGGGGCGCCCGGCGGAGCGCTATTCAGGAGAACGGCGTTCCCGGGGCCGGGCTGAAGCCCGGCGGCTACAGGAAAGACCCTTTTGACTGGGTGGCTGGAGCCGCCGTACACTGCAATTATGAGCTCGACCTTCGCGCCCCGGGTGGGATTTGACTGGCGAGGGTTTATCACGCCTGCGGTAAAACTCCTGGTAATGATTTGCGCCGGGGTGTTCCTGGTGCAGGCACTGGTGGCGGCTCTTTTTCCGCCCTATGCTACGGCCTGGCTGAATCACTGGTTTGGACTGGTTCCCCTGGGGCCAATTCCCGGGCTGCGGCTGTGGCAGCCGGTCACCTACATTTTCCTTCATGGCGGGCTGTGGCATCTGCTGATCAATATGCTAATGCTGTGGATGTTCGGGCGCGAACTGGAAATGGTGTGGGGAAAGAACCGCTTCCTGAACTATTTTTTCATCTGCGGAGTGGGCGCCGGGATTATCACCATCCTGGTGAAAGTGACGCCGATGCTGTGGGGCGTGCGTCCGCTTGATGTGCCGACGATTGGGGCATCGGGAGCGATCTTCGGGATTCTGATTGCGAATGCGATTCTCTTCCCTGACCGGCGGATCTGGCTGTTTCCCCTGCCGCTGACGATTCCGATGCGGCCGTTTGTGGCGGTGATGGCGGCGATTGAGTTCTTCGGCACACTAGGAGCGAGCGGCGACAGCGTAAGCCATTTGTGCCATTTGGGCGGGATGCTGATCGGGTGGATTTATTTGCGGCGCGGGTCGTTTTTGTATCGCGTGCGGAATGAGATGGCGGACTGGAAGTACCAGCGGAATCGGAAGAGATTTCAGGTGTACATGAAGAAGACGAAGGATGAGCCGCCTTCGCGGCCGGATAGCTGGGTGAATTAAGAGCTGTCTAGTTCGGACACTTTCCCGGAAACACTCTAAGTTGAGGTCCTTCAGCTATCCTGATCGGATAGCTTCAGGATGACAACGCTTGCTGTGGTCCGCTGCTAAGAAAACCTCGCCAGTGCGGAGTTTACAACTTAGGTTCACGAAGGCCGATCTGAAGATCGGCCACTACATTTAGGACAGGCCGCCGATAACGTGGAATTTCATGAAGTTGGTGGTGCCGCGGATGCCCATGGGTGTGCCCGCGACGATGCCGATGACGTCGCCTTTTTTCACGAGACGCTCTTCGAGGAGTCGCTTTTCGGCTAGGTCGGCTAGGCCGTCGATCTTCTTGATGTCGGAGATGTGCCGGGAAGTGACGCCCCAAAGCAGCGACATGCGGCGGCGGGTGGCCGGTTCGGGAGAAAACGCGACGATCGGAACCAGCGGGCGATAGCGGGAAACGAGGCGCGCGGTGAAACCGCTGTGCGTAAAGACAGCGATGAGCTTCATGTGCAATTCGCGGCAGGCGTGGCAGACGAGTTCGGCGACGGTCTCGGCGACCTTGAGCTGCTCCTGCGCGGTTGTGGGCCGCGGATATTCCTGAATGCTGGCTTCGGCCTCGTGAATGATCCGGTCCATCATGGAGACGGCTTCGATGGGATATTTTCCGGAAGCGGTTTCGGCAGAGAGCATGACGGCGTCGGAGCCGTCAAAGATGGCGTTGGCCACGTCGGAGGCTTCGGCGCGCGTGGGACGCGGATTCTGAGTCATGGATTCGAGCATCTGAGTGGCGGTGATGACCGGGCGGCGGAATTCGCGGGCGCGGGCGATGATGTTTTTCTGAACCACGGGGACGGTTTCGGGATTCATTTCCACGCCGAGGTCGCCGCGGGCGACCATCACGCCGTCCGAAACGCGCAAAATGCCTTCGAGATTCTCGATGGCTTCCGGCTTTTCGAGCTTGGCGATCACGGGCGTATCTTTTTTCGCGCGGCGAATCAGGGCTTTCACCAGCAACACGTCTTCGGGGCGGCGGACAAAGCTGGCGGCGATGAAGTCCACGTTATGGGCCAAGGCGAAGCGCAAGTCTTCGCGGTCCTTAGGAGTTAAGGCGGGAACGCGAAGTTTCACTCCTGGCAGATTGATGCCCTTGTGCTCACCGAGCAATCCACCATTAACGACACGGCATATGACCTCCGGGCCGCGAACTTTTTCGACGCGGAGTTCGATGAGGCCGTCGGAGAGGAGGATGCGGTCGCCGGTCTTCACTTCGCGAGGGAGCGGGCGAAAGGTGGTATTGACGCGAGTGGAATCGCCCAGGATTTTTGCGGTGGTGATGATGAACTGCTGGCCGGAGCGCAGGTTGACAGTGCCGCCACCGGCGAGGGTGCCGGTGCGGATTTTCGGACCCTGCAGGTCGGCGAGAACGCCGATCGTCTTGCCCATCTCGGCGGCAGCGGCGTGCAGCATGGCGATCGTCTGCGCATGGGCTTCATGGGTGCCGTGAGAGAAGTTGAGGCGAGCCACGTCCATGCCTGCCTCCAGGAGACGGCGGATCATGCGCGGCGAGTTGGTGGCGGGACCGAGCGTGCAAACAATCTTGGAGTGTCGCGAGTTCGTCGTCATGGCAGTTCTGATTGTAGAACAGCCGGGGAGTTACCGGCTGACGGAAAATTCCGCGACGATGCGGACCACCAGGTCCACGCCCTTGGGGAACGAGGCGAGCGGCAAGCGCTCCTCGTCGCCGTGCACGCGGGCGTCGTCGGCTTGGTTAACCGGGAACGGACGAAGGCCGTAGGCTTGCACATTGTGCAAGCGAAGCTGTGCAGAATCCGTGGCGCCGGTGGACATGAACGGAATCACGGGCGCGCCCCCGAATTCCTGGGCGCTTACCCTGGTGATCAGATTGAAGAAATCGTTTTCGAGAGAGGAGTTGGGAGCAGCGAGGCCGCCTTCAGGAGCGATCTCGAAGCGGACTTGCGGATCGTTGACGAGTTTCTTCAAATCGTTGACAAGGACGTCGATGGTGTCGCCCGGGAGAAGGCGAATGTTCAGAACGGCATGGGCCTCCGAAGGAATGACATTGCCGCGGAAGCCGGCTTGCATGATGGTGGGCGCGATGGTGTCTCGCATCATGGAATTCCACATTGGAGAAGCCTCAGCGAGATAGCGTAGGGCGTGCTCGCCGCGGTCGGGAGTATCGATCACCTTCATCCATTTGCTGGTTTCCTCGTCCTCGAGCGGAGCCAGGGCCTCGAAATAGCGGCGGACGACGGAAGTGAGATGCACCGGGGTGTTGTAGTTGCCGATTTTGTCGATGGCGGCGGCGAGATGAAGGACGGGGTTGTCTTTCGTTGGCGTGGATGCGTGGCCGCCCTTGCCTGTGACAGTGAGACCCACATTGACGGAAACTTTTTCACTGGCCTGAAGAGCGACGTACTGCACCTTGCCGTCTTTACCAAGGACGACCTTGCCGCCTTCGTTCAGGGCGAAGCCTGCGGCGATCTTGTCCCAATATTTGGCAATCAGCATCCGCACGCTGGCGTCGCCGAACTGCTCCTCGTCCGCGGTACCGAGAAAAATAACGTCGCGATTGATGTGAACGTTGCCGCGCTTGAGGGCAATGAAGGCGGCGAGATTGGCGGCGAGCATGCTTTTGTCGTCGAGAGAGCCGCGGCCCCAGAGATAACCGTCCTTGATAATTCCGCCGAAGGGGTCAACGGACCATTTGCTGCGATCCACGCCGACGACATCCATGTGGGCCACGAGCAGAAGGGCCCTGGAAGGATCGGCGACGGCGCTGCTACGCAGGCGGGCGACGACGGCACTACGGCCGGGCGCGAGGTCGAGAAGTTCGGCGTTGATGCCTTCCTTCGCAAGGACGCCGGCGATATATTTTGCGGCGGCTTGTTCGTTACCCGGAGGATTGGTGGTGTTGATTTTGACGAGTTCGACCAGCCAGTCCTGGGCTTCGCGAGCGAGGGCGGAAGTGTCTCCCACAAGTGAGGGTGATTGGGGGATGCCCAGGGCGGGAGGCCGCTGCGAGATTTGCGCGCTCAGATTGCCGGCAACAAAAAAAGACAGGATGAACAGGATGAGAAACGAAAGACAAATGTGCTTGCGCGGCACGTAAATACCCCCCTCAGTGATGAATGCGTTTTGCCACAAATAAATTCCATACTAACATGCAGTGTCTCAGGGACCGGAATTGGCGGCGAGCGGCGTTACATATTTCACACGGGATGCGTCCAACCTGCAGACGACGAAAATCGGAAAAACGGCATCTAAGCAATTGCCGGGGAACACTGGGGAGCAACGGATGAGAGCCTCTTATTTGAAGGAAGTGGTGCGATTGGGGATTGTGGCCGGAGTGTTGGCCGGTGGGGGCGGGCTGGTGTGGGCGCAGGCTTCCCCTGGGCCGCAGCCGACCTCGCCCGCACAGGAAAATCCGGCGCCCTCGCAGAAACCGGCTCCTCGGCAGCAAAAGCCGCAGGAAGGCGGTGTGACCATCTCCGTGGAAGTGCCCGTGGTAACTCTGGATGTGGTGGCGGCCACGCAGAACGGCGACATTATTCCCGGATTGAAGAAAGAAAATTTCCGGGTTCTGGAGGACGGGCAACCCCAGACGATCACGAACTTCGGGCCGACCGATGCGCCGATCACGATGGTGGTCCTGATGGAATTCAGCGCGCGATTTTACGGGTGGTTCGGTTACCAGGCGAAGTATTGGGCCGGGGCGCTGTTTCCGAACTTGAACCAGAAGGACTGGGTGGCGCTGGTTACCTTCGACATGAAACCGAAAACGGAAGTGGACTTCACACAGAACAAGGGCGAAGTGGAGTCCGCCATTTATCATTTGTATTTTCCGGGATTCAGCGAATCGAACCTGTTCGACGCGATTCTGGACACGAACGAAAGATTGAAGGATGTGAAGGGGAAGAAATCGATTCTGGTGCTGGCGTCCGGCGTGGACACTTTTTCGAAGCACACGCTCGATCAGACGATGAAACAGCTGCGCGGAACGGACACCACCATTTTCGCGGTGGGGCTGGACAAGCCGCTGAGCAACTACCTGGAATTGCACCGGTCTTTGGGTACGATGAACCGGATGGATTTTCTGCAGGCGGAAAACCAGTTGAAGACATTTTCGCAAATGACGGGCGGCTACGCGTGGTTCCCGCAATTTGACGGGGAGCTTCCAGGAATCATGCGGGAAGTGGCGGCGTTTCTGAGGCACCAGTACAGCATTTCGTACACGCCTTCGAACCAGAATCAGGATGGAAAGTTCCGGAAGATTAAAGTGGAACTGGTGGCGCCGGACGGCGGGCCACTGGTGGTTACAGATCAAAAAGGAAAGAAGCAGAAGATTGTGGTGTACACGCGGGAAGGATACCAGTCGGTGAAGGGCGGGGTGGGAGATTAGCGGCCGCATCGAACGGCGAGGAGCGGCCCGCCTCGGAAGGCGGGCCCTACGAGATAGGGACAACGCTTGAGAATTGCAGGTCAGTAGCCGCGGTGGAGATCGACCTGGTTGAAGAGTTCGCGTCCTGCGAACCAGCGTTCCAGTAAATCGAGAAACAAGGCGGTTTGGCGCGGCCAGAGGCGGTCGCTGATGGCACTGGTGTGCGGCGTGATAAGCAGATTGGGGGCATTCCAGAGCGGATCGGCGGCGGGGAGGGGTTCGGGATCGGTGACGTCGAGCGCGGCACCGGCGATTGTTTTCTGTTGCAAGGCGGCGATGAGGGCGGATTGATCGAGCAGGGTGCCGCGCGCGACGTTGATTAGGCGGGCGGTGAGTTTCATGAGGGCGAGTTCTGGTGCGCCGATGAGGTGCATCGTCTCCCTCGTTTCGGGCGCGCTAATGACCACGAAGTCGGCGTGTGGCAACACTTCGCGAAGCTGGCTGATCGGAACGATTTTTTCGGCGAGTGAGGTATCGCCTTTGCCGGAGCGCGAGACGCCCCAGACGCGCATGTCGAAGGCCTTCGCGCGGCGAGCCAGTTCGTGGCCAATGGAGCCATAGCCAACGATTAGAAGAACCTGACCATTTAATTCGGTGAGGTGCTGTGGCTGGTCCCAGAGTTCCTGTTGCGCCCACTTTGCCTGATCTTGATAGCGGACGGAATCCGGCAAATTGCGGGCGAGGGCGATCAACAGGCCCAGGGTGTGCTCGGCCATTGGAACGGAAAAGATGCCGCTGGGGTTGGTAACGACGATGCCGGAGTCGCGCAGTTCCGGGTACATGAGCTGCGCCACGCCGGCGGCGGTCGAATGAATCCATTTCAATTTTTTGGCGTCGACTAGTTGCTTCGCGCGCAGGGAGTAGCCGACGAAGATGTCGGTGTCGGGGAGTTCCTCCGGGAGGCGATCGTAACCCGGAAGATGCACGACGCGCATCGCGGGCCAGCGTTTGCGAATTGCGTCGGCGAGCGAAGCGGGCGGGCGCCATTCGGTGAACGGGTGCCAGACGCAGATGGTGAGCTTGGTGTTTTCTGGAGTGGTGCGCGTCATTTACGTTTTTAACTTGAGGCGGAGGTCACGGCCGGTCATGTCGGAAGGGGCGGGTTCGCCGAGGATGCCGAGCATGGTGGGGGCGATGTCGCGGAGGGCGCCGCCGGGAGCGAGTTGGAGCGCGTCATTTTCGGTTACGCAGATGAACGGGACGGGATTTGTGGTGTGGTAGGTGTGCGGGCCGCCGGTCGCAGGATCGATCATGGTTTCGGCGTTGCCGTGGTCTGCAGTGATGATCCACGCACCACCGCGAGGTTTCAGCGTTTGATAGATGCGGCCGAGGCCGGCGTCCACGGCTTCGACGGCTTTGATGGCGGCTTCGAGTTTGCCGGAGTGGCCGACCATGTCGGCATTGGCGTAATTCATGATGATGGCGTCGAAGTCGCCTTTTTCGATGGCTTTCACGACGGTGTCGGTGATTCCCTCGGCGGACATTTCGGGTTTTAAATCGTAGGTGGCGACTTTCGGCGAAGGCACGAGGATGCGTTCTTCGCCGTTGAACGGCTTTTCGACGCCGCCGTTGAAGAAGTACGTGACGTGAGCGTATTTTTCGGTTTCGGCGCAGCGCAGATTTTTGTACTGCAATTCCTGGAAAACCTGGGCGAGGATTTGCTCGAGTTTTTCGGGGGTGATGACGCACTTGAGCCAGGGCCAGTTTTTGTCGTACTTGGTCATGCCGACGTAGAACAGATTCTTCGGGCGCTTGGGATCGGCGAATTTGTCGAAGTCGGGGGCTTCGAGCGCGTAGGTGATCTGGCGGGCGCGGTCGGCGCGGAAATTGTAGAAGATGACCCCGTCGTCGTCGCGAATCAGGCCGACGGGCGGCGCGGCGGGGCCGGTGCCGCGGGTGATTACGATGGGCTTGACGAATTCGTCGGTGACGCCCTGTTCGTAGCTCTGCTGCAATGCGGCAACGGGATCATTGGATTTGGTTTCCGTTTCGCCGTGGACGAGAGCGCGGTAGGCGAGTTCGATGCGCTCCCAGCGGTTGTCGCGGTCCATGGCGTAGTAGCGGCCGACGAGGGTGGCGATTTCGCCGACGCCGAGTTCGCGCATTTTCTGCTGGAGTTGGCGGACGAAGTCGCGGCCGCTGTTGGGCGGGGTGTCGCGGCCGTCCATAAAGCAGTGGACGAAAACTTTTTTGACTTTCCACTGCTTGGCCATTTCCAGGAGGGCGAAGAGATGGTTGATGTGCGAATGGACGCCGCCATCGCTGAGGAGGCCGATGAAATGCAATTGGCGCTGGCGGCCGCGCTCCATGGCTTGCTGGAAGAGCGGAACCTGATCGAGCTGCTTGTTGGCGATGAGGAGATCGATGCGGGTAATGTCCATGTGGACGACGCGGCCGGCGCCGATGTTGAGGTGGCCGACTTCGCTGTTGCCCATCTGGCCTTCGGGGAGGCCAACGGCTGGGCCGGAAGTCTGGATGAGCGTGTTGGGAAATTTGCGGAGGAGTTCGTCGTAATTTGGTTTGCGCGCGAGGGCAATGGCGTTGCCTTTGGTGTCGGCACGGTAGCCCCAGCCATCGAGGACGGTGAGTACGAGAGGTTTCGGTCGTTTTGCCATGTCTCCTCAAAGATAGCAGGTATCGAAATTATTCTGTTTCAGGAAGCGCTGTTTGTAATCGGCCCCATACGCGGACGATTCTTACCGTAGAGGCTGCGCTCCTTTGAGAGGAGTTCTATCTCAAAGAATTTGTAAAGAAATTCATGGTCGACGGTCTCTTGATATTCCCCGTCGTTATTGACCAGCCAGATGCAGTCCAATCCGTCTTGCCGACTGTAATAGCCGATTCGAAAACGTTTATTACCGTTTCCCTTCCACTTTTTCGCCTGGGAATCTTTCACGTGCACGACAGTGCCCGGCGGAATGGGAGTTGGAAAAGAGTATTTCTTTTTTGGACGGCGACTGAACGGAGCCAGCGCACCTTTTTCCGGTTTGCGGGTTTTAGTTGTGGGCTTGGATCGGGCCGGCATCGATGGTCCTATCTCGCGGCGAATTCGCGGAGGGCGGCGAGGAGGCGGTCGACTTCTTCGGCGGTGTTGTAGTGGACGAGGCCGATGCGGAGCATGCCGCCTTGCGATTCGACGCCGAGGCGTTCGCTAAGATTGAGGGCGTAGTAGTTGCCGTCCCAGGTGAAGATGCCGCGTTCGCCGAGGAACGTGGCGATGGCGGTGGGATGGTGATTGCCGATGCGCAGGGAAAGCGTGGAGCAGCGTTCGGCGGAACGCTGCGGATCGGTGATGCCGTAAACGCGGGCACCGGGGATGTTTTTCAGGCCTTCGATGAGGCGCCAGATGATTCCGGTTTCATAGGCAACCGTCGAGTGATAAGCGGCGGCCAGGGCTTCGCGACGTGTTTTCGCGCTGGCGTCGCAGTGGCGGCCGAGTTCGGCGAGATATTCGACGGCGGCGCCGATGCCGGCGATCAATTCGTGAATCTGCGTGCCGCTTTCCCAGCGGTCGGGAATCTGGTCGGTGCACGGGCGCACTTTGTAGGGACGAAAGGATTGCAGGTGCTGGCGCTTGCCGTACAGCGCGCCCATGTGCGGGCCGAAGAATTTATAGGGCGAGCAGACGAGGAAGTCGCAGTCGAGGGTTTTTACATCGATGAGGCCATGGGGAGCGTAGTGGACGGCGTCGATATAAATCATCGCGCCCGCGGCGTGAGCGAGGCGGGTGATTTCGGCGACCGGATTGATGGTGCCAACGGAATTGGAGGCGTAACCGACGGCGACGAGGCGCGTATTCTCGTTGAGCTTGCTTTTCAAATCGTCGAGGTCGAGCGTGCAATCGGATTCGCGGATGTCCACCTGGCGAATGACCACGCCTTTTTCTTCGAGGGCCTTCCACGGCGAATAATTGGCGTCGTGATCGAGCGTGGTGAGAAGGATTTCGTCGCCGGGCTTCAGTTCGCGGGCGATGGCGCGGGAGATCGCGTAGGTGATGGTGGTCATGTTCTGGCCGAAGACCACTTCGTCTTTTTCGCAATGGAAGAGATCGGCCATGGCGGCGCGGGCGTGGGCGATGATTTCCTCGGTGCGGCGGCTGGTGAGGAACGTGCCACCGGTGTTGGCGTTCGAGGTCAGCAGGTAGCTTCGAATCGCGTGGATGACCTGCGTGGGCACCTGGGTGCCCGCGGGGCCATCGAGAAACGCCGCGGTGTTGCCGTTGACCTGGGTTTGCAGCGAGGGAAATTGGGAGCGAACCCAGGCGATATCCAAATCGGGTGTGGCGCGGACGTTCAAACCGGGTGTGGTCATAACTCTTTTCTCGGGCGAATGTAAAATCGCAATAGTTCGACGATTAGTTTCTCACACTGCCGGGGGCCGTTGCACTTCGAAGCTTGCGGCTATCAAACCTTGCGGGCGGGCGCAACAAATTGAAATGCATCCAACCCGCAGTCTTTTCCATCGAATTATCAAACGACAGGTCTGATTTCGAATGTGGCGACGGGGACAAATTCGATTCAGAAAGGCAGTGCAAATGAGCGAAAGCACAGAGGAAAAGACTGAGCAGAAGGCAGAGAAAGAGATACTGACACGCAGGGGATTTATCGGCGTAGGCTCGGCGGCGCTTGCGGCGGCCGGCATCCTTACGGGAAGCGCGGCCACCGGCCAAGAGCAGGGGAACACGAAACAGGACAGAAGCAAGAGCATTCCCGGCCCTGCGAACGCGCCACTGGACGCGCAGAATCCGGATTCCATGTGGCCGCCCCCGACCGATTCGAAGAGCCTGGTGCAAGCGTTCAAATATCCGTTCGCGTTTGCGAACAAGCGGACTTACGAAGGCGGATGGTCTCGCGAAGTGACCGTACGCGAACTGCCTGTCTCAAAAACCCTCGCCGGCGTGAATATGAGGCTCACCGCCGGCGGAGTTCGCGAGCTGCACTGGCATACGGCGGACGAATGGGCGTTTGTGCTCTATGGGAATGCGCGGATTACGGCCATTGATGCGGACGGCAAAAGCTTTGTGGCCGACGTGAAGAAAAACGACCTGTGGTATTTCCCCAGCGGGATTCCGCATTCAATTCAAGGGCTCGATCCGGACGGTACGGAGTTCATGCTGGTATTCGACGATGGAAATTTTTCGGAGTCAGAGACTGTGCTGCTGAGCGACTCGATGGCGCACCTGCCGCGCGAAGTGCTCGCAAAGAACTTCGCGGTGTCCGAGACGGCTTTCAATAATGTCCCAAAGCAGGAGCTGTTCATCTTCAAGACCGCTGTCCCCGGAGCGCTGGACGCGGACCAAAAAGCGGCGGCCGGAGCACTTGGGAAGTCGCCGGCCGATTTCGCGTTTCGCACGATGGAGATGCCGCCGACGAAACGCACGAAAGGCGGGGAGGTTCGCATCGTGGATTCGAGCACGTTCAAAGCCTCAGCCAACGTCGCGATGGCGATGGTCACGCTGCGCCCGGGAGGTTTGCGGGAACTCCACTGGCATCCGAACGCCGACGAATGGCAGTATTACATTTCCGGCAAGGGAAGGATGACGGTGGTGGCGACGGGCAACAAGGCCCGCACCATGGATTTTCAGGCGGGAGACGTCGGGTATATAGAAAAGACGCTGTTGCATTACATCGAGAATACCGGCGATACGGACCTGGTCTTCCTGGAGATGTTCAAGAGCAGCTACTACCAGGATATTTCGTTCTCGGAATGGCTCACGCACACCCCACCGGAACTGGTGATGGCGCATTTGCACGTTGACAGAGCAACTCTCGACGCGATGCCGAAAGACAAAACGGTGATCGTGCCAGAGTAATTGTTGGATTCGGATAATTCCAAGCCGGGCGGACGGGATTTCCGCGCCGCCCGGCTCCCGCAACTTCGAGCTACCCAACAACCAAATCACAATTCCCTTCCCCACCGCAGTTTTTTCGCGGACGCCGGGCTTTTCAAACCGCGTGATACCATCGAGTGAGTTGTAATCCACTCATGCCGCGATGGCGCCGGCTATCAACTCCGCGCCGTGTTTCATCCCGAGGTCTTCCATGCCTGATTCGTTAGCCGTGAGCGACCGCACGCGGGTGGTGCGCGAAGCCAACCGCGCCGTGTACGACCGCGAGGCCATTTACAAAATTCTGGACGAGGGATTCGTGTGCCACGTCGGATTCGCGGCGGAGGGCCAGCCATTTGTGATTCCCACGATGTTCGCGCGGGTGCGCGACGCGATCTATTTTCACGGTTCGGCGGCCAGCCGGATGCTGCGCGGGGCGGGCGGGGGATTGCCAGTGTGCATCACTGTGACGTTGGCGGATGGGCTAGTGCTCGCGCGGTCGGTGTTCAATCATTCGATGAATTACCGATCGGTGGTGGCGCTGGGGACGGCCACGCTGATCAGCGAGCCAGCCGAAAAGCTGGCGGCGCTGCGGGCGTTCACAGAGAAACTGATTCCCGGGAGATGGGAAGATGCGCGGCAGCCCAACGAAAAAGAACTGAAGGCGACGAGCATTTTGAAATTGCCGCTGACGGAAGTTTCCGCAAAGGTGCGCATGGGTGGCGTGGAAGATGACGCCGAGGACTACGCGCTCTCCGTGTGGGCGGGCATCATTCCGCTGCGGCTGGTGGCGGACGCGGCGATTCGCGATGAACGCTGCGACGCTTCGATTCCGACGCCGCCGTACGCGGCGAATTTTCGCAGGTGAGCCATGAGCGAATTCAAACCGGCACCGGTAAAACCAATTGCGGCGTTTGCGGCGCTCGAAGCGCTGGACATTCGCGTCGGCACGATTCAAAAAGTGGAAGAGGTGCCGCGCTCGGAAAAGCTGATGAAGCTGACGGTCGGCTTTGGCGACCATACGCGCACGATTCTGGCGGGGGTGAAGAAAGAGCGGGAGAATCCGCGGGAGATTGAGGGCAGGCAGGCGCTGTTTGTAGTGAACCTGGAGCCGCGAAAGATGGCGGGGGAAATTTCGGAGGGAATGCTTTTTGATATTGGCTATGCGGATGGCGTGACGCCGGTATTGGCGACGCCGGAAAAGTTGGTGCCGGATGGAACGCGGGCGGGGTGAACGAGACTCTAAGGATGGATATTGCAAGGACTTTACGTTGAGGTCCTGAGGGGCGCAGACGGCGCGCCCCTCAGGATGACAGACTTTTCAAATAGCAGTGTCTAAGAACTAGGATTGGGCGGCGCGGAGAAAATCGGCGAGGAGGCCGTAGCCGGTGGCTTCAATGCCGGGATTGTGCTCGACGAGAGAGATGCTCATCACGTCGAGATCGAAGCGGATGGCGGAGCTGGTGCCTTCGAGGCCAGCCATGGGATCCGTCATTAGCAGAAGCTCGGGGCCGACACGGCACTCGACACCGTCGCCGCGGCGTTCGGCGCGGCAGATCAGCTTGTAACGCATTCCGGCGGAGCGCACGGAACGGATTTTTTCCTCGCTGAGTTCGCGGATCCCGGTGCGCTGCACCTGATCGATGCGCAGGGGCACACCCATCAGCACGTTGACGATCGCGGTGACCTTTACCGTGGCATCCCAGCCATCCAGGTCATGTGACGGATCGGTTTCGGCGATGCCCATGACCTGAGCGCGCTTAACGGCTTCGTCGAGCGAGCGTCCCTTTTCCAGTTCAGTGAGCACGACGTTGGTGGTGGAGTTCAGGACGCCGGCGAATCCGCGCAATTCCGTCGCAGGCAGCCCGAGGGGAAAGAGCGAAAAAATGGGCGCGCCATCCATGACCGTGGACTCGAATAAAAATTGCTTACCCTTTGCCTTGGCAAGCGCGGCGATACGCTGGAAATCGTAGACGAGGGGTCCCTTGTTGGCGCTGATCGCGTGAGCTCCCGCTTCAAGCGCGGCCACGAGGTGATCAATGGCGGGCTGCCCAGAATTCGTGTCGAGCGAGCTAGCCTCGAAGAGCACGTCGGCTTTGGAGCGTTCGAGCCATTCGCGGACATTGCGCGGCGGGTTGGCCTGCTGGGGAAAATGGCTGCTCAGCGCGGCAATCGGGTTCAGTCCTTCGGGCTCGGCGATCCAGCCGAAACGGCGCGTGGCGACGCCGGTGAGGCGCCAGCGAACGTCATATTTACGGCGCAGTTCGGTTTCCTTGGAAATGAGAAGGCGCAGCAGGGCGCGGCCCACGTGCCCGAAACCGACGATGGCGAGGTTATAGGAAGGGATGAGAAGTCTCCTTGAAAATGGAACACAAGGAAATTATAGCGGATTTTTAAGACGGACTTTTTTGGAGTGCGGGCCGACCAGGTCAGCCCGCTTTTGAGGTTTGAGGTCAGCCTCCAGAATTAATTTGGGAGGCAGCGTTTACAGCGTAAAAGCGGGAGCTTCGCTCCCGCACTCAAAAAAAGGCGCTTTAGTGGAGCGCGGACAATTTTGCGGCGGCTTCGTTGATGAGCGCGACCTCCTGCTGAAGGGTTTTCGCGGCTACGCTGACTTGCTCTTCGGCTTCCTTCCAGTGCTTGAGTTCGAGCGCTTCACGGACGCCGGGGATGGTTTTCGCTTCGTAGCCCGTGTATTGGCCGGGAGCGTAAATTTCGTGCTTGAACCAGGGACGTCCGGGCAGTCCATCGGGATTGGTCAGCCGGCGCTCGCTTTCCATGAGCAGATGGTTCAGCTCTTGCGCCGATTCGGAAGCCTTTGCGAGGTCGCCACGCGTGTCAGCCTCCGCATAAACTTTCTTGTACGCCTCGGCGGCCTTTGCAAGGTCGGTGATGGCGTTATCGAGCGGGGCGAAATTGATGAAGGGAGCGACCTCTTCGTGCTTGGGCGCGAACGTGGGATGTCTGGGATCGTTGATGGCCTGGAAGACGCCCTCTTCGATCTGCTTGTTGCGCTCGCGAATCTCGTCCTGTTTCTGCTGCAGGAGGGTTTTGAGTTCCTTCACGTAGGTCTGCATGGTGTCGGCAAAATCGGTGAATTCAAAGGGCAAAATATCCGCGTCGGCGAGGCGGATGACGGCGGTGCCGGAGGTCTGCGCGAGCGCGCGGCCGTAGACAAAATCGGTGTCGCTGAAGTGGGTGAACCAGTAGAAATCGTCGTAGATGGAATGATAGATGCCGCCGCCGTCTTCGCCGCCGTAGCCGAGGTTGAGGGAGGCGATGCCATCGTGCTGCACGAAGGCGCCGTAATCGGAGCCGGAGCCGAGCGCGCCAATGCGCAGGTCGGCGCGATTGCGAGCTTCGGCGCGGTCATCGGCGCCGGTGGCGGAGGAAATGGACTCAAGTTGGGCGCGCTTCCAGACGGAAAGCTTGGTTTCGGGATCCTGGACGTCGCGAACCACATCGTTGATGAATTTTTCGAGCGTATGCGAACCTTCGGCGCCGAAATAACCGCGGCCGTTGGTGTCGGAATTGATGTAGACGACCGCGTGCTTCATCAGGTCGTCGCCGTGGTCCTCCACCCATTCGGTGGAGCCGATCAGGCCTGGCTCTTCGCCATCCCATGCGCAATAGATGATGGTGCGCTTCGGCTTCCAGCCGGTTTTCAGGAGTTCGCCGAAAGCGCGAGCCTCTTCGAGTTCGGCAACCAGGCCGGAGATGGGGTCTTCGGCGCCGTTGACCCATGCGTCGTGGTGGTTGCCACGAATCACCCACTGGTCAGGAATCGAGCTGCCGGGAATTCTGGCGATGACGTCATAGATGGGCTTCAGATCCCAATTCGATTTCATCTTCAAGTGGACTTTGAGCGTGCTGGGGCCAACGTGATAGGTGAGCGGAAGATTTCCGCGCCACTCGCTGGGCACGACCGGGCCTGTGAGCGCGGCGAGCAGAGGCTGCGCGTCGCCATAGGAAATGGGCAGCACGGGAATTTTGGTGATGACCGGAGAATCTTCGAGCTTCAGGCGCTTGGCATCTTTTTTCGCGGCTACGCCGGGAGTGAGCGGGTCGCCGGGGTAGATGGGGTCATCGGCCACGCTGCCGCGCTGCACGCCTTCGCTGGGGCGGAAGCCGCCCTTGGGAAACGTTTCGCCGGGGTTGTAGCCGTCGCCCTCGGGATCGGAATAGATGATGCAACCGACGGCGCCGTGCTCGGCAGCAACCTTGGGCTTGATGCCGCGCCAGGAGTGGCCGTAACGCGCGATGGCGATGGCGCCTTTGACGGAAACGCCAAGGCGTTCGAGGCGCTCGTAATCTTCCGGGATGCCGTAATTGACGTAGACGAGCGGCGCAATGACATCGCCGTCTTTTGAAAACGCGTTATAAGTGGGCAACTGCTCGGATTTTTGGTCGGAGGTGGGATCGATAGCGAGAGTCGGCTCTTCGAGCTTTGCGGTGAATTTCACAGAGCATCCGGTGGTGGAAGCGCCTTTGCAGTCGAGAAGTTCGAGTTGGCGTTCCTTGGGTGTGGGGAAAAGGACGTCGTAGGACTCGATCTGCACGTCGAAACCGAATTCCTTGAATTTCGCGGCGAGCCAGTCGGCGTTGTCCTTGTCGTATGGCGAGCCGACGTTGTGGGGGCGCGCGGAGAGGCGCCGCATATACTCGCGCATATTATCAGGGCTGGGAATGGCGCGAAGCTTTTCTTCCCACTGGCGCTCGACTCGGGAAGCTTCGGCGGAATAGCCGTAGAGGGGGGATTCATCCGCCGCGACGCGGGAGTAAAGGGCGGGAGTGACAATAGCGATGGCGCAAGCGGCGAAAAAGGTGAAGCGAGTTAATCTGGTCAAGAAAAGCTCCTGAGGTGGCACTGAAATGCAAACGAGGGATTATTTCGTGATTGATGAGAATCCGCAAGGAGCCAATTTGTGCTCCATACGCTGAGCAGAAGCTCACCGATTTTACATTGAGCGCCGCGGTCCGCGATCGAGGACCAGGACGATGAGGCCGGCCAAAGTAAGCAAGGCGGCGACACTCAACAGGCCGGCACGAAACGAGCCAGTGGTGTCGCGAAGATAGCCGATCCAGTAGGGGCCGAAGCCGCTGCCGAGATTGCCGACGGCGTTGATCAGGGCGATGGAGCGCGCCGCGGCGGCGGCCGTGATGGAGCCGGAGGCCATGGCCCAGAAAGGTCCGGCCATTGAGGAAGACGCGGAAAGAGCGATGGCAAAGCAAAAAACGCTGATCGCGATGCCCGGCGAAGAGCCGCTGACGACGAGGGCGACGCCTCCCGCAAACGCGGAAAGAGCGATGTGCCAGCGGCGCTCTCCTGTGCGATCCGAGTGCGCGCCGATCAGGACCATGAGGATCGCCGCTGCGAGATTGGGGACGCTGGTTAGGAGCCCGAGGAGAAAATTGGAGAGACCGGTGAGCGAGTGTAGAGCGCTTGGGAGCCAGAGGCTGATCCCGTAAGTGCAAGTGTTCAAGCCGAAATAGACGAGGGCAAATCCCCAGAGGCGAGGATTCACGAACCAAAGACCCGGATGTTCTGTTGAAGTTACCGGTGCGGGGCTTGCTTCGGCGTCGAGAGTGATCAGCAGCCAGGATCTTTCCGCCGGGGATAGCCAGGCTGCGCGGCCGGGGGAGTCCGCAAGAAAAAACCAGGCTGCGAAACCGAGCAGAACCGCGGGGACAGCTTCGAAAAGAAACATCCACTGCCAGCCGGCGAGGCCTCCGCGGTGAGTCCAACCCAGCAGCATGCCGGAAATGGGGCCGCCAATCACGCCGGAGACGGGACCCGCGGTCATGAACAGCGCGACAACCGCTGCCCGGGAACTGGCAGGGAACCACGAGCGGAGGTAAAAAATCACTCCCGGAAAGAATCCGGCTTCGGCGGCACCGAGAAGAAATCGCAGCGAATAAAAAGAAGCGACGGAGTGAACGGCAAACATGCAGCCGGAGATTATGCCCCAGCCGATCATCAGCGCGGAGATCCAGCGGCGGGCGCCGATGCGCTCCATCGCCAGGTTTGCCGGAACCTGAAACAGAAAATAGCCGAGAAAGAAAATTCCGGCCCCGAGGCCGTAGACAGCGTCGCTGAAGCCGAGTTGCGTCTTCATCTGAAGCGCGGCAAAACCTACGTTGATGCGGTCAAGATAGGCGACCACGTACAAGAGAAAGAGAAACGGAAGCAGGCGCCAGCGAAGTTTGTTCAAGAGCGCGGGCGCATCGATGGAGGTCTTTGGCGCGAGAGAGAAATGCTGGAGAATTTTCCGCAGCATATCTTCGGGCGGCAATTCTACGGGAAGAGTGAATGCGTCGCGCGGCTCCTCAAGGTCGGCGAACTGTCCAGCGAGAATGGGAGTTCCCGCGAAATGGCCGCGGCGTTCGCGCAAGCGCATGCCGATGAAAGCCGGCGAGCCCTTCAGGTAGACGATTTCGATGGGCAGATTTTTCGCGAGCCGCAGCCGATAGCTTTCCTTTAGCGCGGAACAGCCGAGGACAATGTCCTTTCCCTCCGCGTGCAACGCCAGGAGCCTGGCATGGATGGCATCGAGCCACGGCAAGCGGTCGGTGTCCGTCAAGGGAACACCGCTTTTCATTTTGGCGATGTTTTCGGGCGAATGAAATTCATCGGCTTCCAGAAACACCCAGCCCAGCCGGTCGGCAACGAGTTTACCGACCGTGCTTTTGCCGGAGCCAGTGACTCCCATGATGAGAAGAATCATTCGTGAGTTCCGAAAATCTGGCGCGCCGAGTGTCGCGCACTACGCATTGCAAGTCCAGCATTCGTTCGGGAAGTGCAGTACACTTCGTAGCCTAGTAGAGGTCTACTAGACCGAACTGCGTGAGGTTACTTCCGGCAACCCTTGAGCATAGCCAAGACAACGGTAAAAAAAGCGGGACTGCTCTATTTCGTGTTCGTGATGTTCGCCTACACGACGGGCGGGCCATTCGGCATGGAAGGGATGGTCACGACGAGCGGGCCTGGCTTGACGCTGGTGTATCTACTGGTGATTCCACTGTTCTGGTGCGTGCCGGTTTCTCTGGTGGCGGCGGAATTGACGACGGCGATTCCCGTCGAAGGCGGATTTTATCGCTGGGTGCGCGCTGGCTACGGCAATTTTTGGGGATTTCTGGCGGGATGGTGGAACTGGAGCGCTTCATGGCTGCTGGGAGGAAGCTACGCGGTGCTGTTCAGCGATTACCTGGGGGGATTTTTTCCGTCGCTGGTGGGCTGGAAGCATTACCTGGTTTCGGTGGCGCTGATTGCGCTGCTGGCATATGTGAATATTCGCGGCATCCAGATGGTGGGGATCGTGTCCACGGTGCTGGAGCTTTCGGTGCTTGTGCCGGTGCTTGCGTTGTGCGTGATCGCGGCCACGAAATGGCATTTCCATCCGTTTCATCCGTTTGTGCCGCCGCATGTGCCGCCGTTCCAGGTGTTCGGCGTGGGGCTGGCGCTGGGGTTGTGGCTGTATTCGGGATACGAGCAGTGTTCGAGCGTGGCGGAGGAGATTGAGAATCCGCAGCGGAATTTTCCGATTGCGCTGGCAATTGTGGTGCCGCTTTCGATCGCCACGTATTTTCTGCCGGCGCTGTTTTCACTGGCGGCGCTGGGCAACTGGGATAAATGGGACCCCGCTTATCTGCCGACGGCTGGGCTGCTCATCGGCGGAAGCCTGCTTGGAATTTCGTTGACAGTGGCCGCAACGCTGGGGAGCGTTTCTCTGCTGAATGCCACGGTGCTGACGAGCACGCGGATGCCGTCTTCGATGGCGGAGGATGGTTACCTGCCGCCTATATTTGCGGCGAAGCATCCGAAATACGGTACGCCGTGGATCGCGATCTTGATTTCGTCGGGGATTTACGCACTGCTGGCGTTTCATACGCTGGCGCAGTTGCTGACCGTGTATGTGTGGCTGCGCAGCCTGGTAACGGTGTTGACGGTGATGGCCGCATGGAAACTGCGCAAGACGAAGCCCGAGACGCCTCGGCCGTTTCGGATTCCATGGGGGAATGCAGGGCTGGCTTATGTGGTGATCGCGCCGATTTTGATGACGATTGTGGCGTTGGTGTTCAGCGACAAGTTTGCGTTGAAATGGGGGCCGGTGCCGGTGGCGCTGGGCGTGGTGGCGTATTTTGTGTTTCCGAGGATTAAGAAGTTGGTGGAAGGACAAAAGGGCTCGTGAGACTGATTGAGCCGTGTCGCCCCTCCGGGGCTCGCATCGCGAGGGGAATAGTTCCCAGGGCTGACGCCCTGGGCTAACGTCTTTCGTGCCTCCGGCGCTGGGCTTTTGGGCAGATCAGGTGAGCCAGTCGAGGACTTTGTAGTAGGCGCCGGCTAGGGGGAGGGCCCAGGTGTTGCCGCTGCGGAGGCCGAGGGGCGCGCCGGGAAACGGGATGAGGGAGAAGGGATTGTCGTCGGGATCGCCGCAGATTACGCCCGCGAGTTTTGCGCCCATCCATGTAGCGGCGGCTACGCCGTGGCCGGCGAAGCCCAGGGCGAAATACATGCCGTCGATTTTTCCGGAGTGCGGCATCACATCCATCGCGAAATCGAGCGTGCCGCCCCAGACGTATTCGACTTTCACGTCGCGGAGTTGCGGATAGACTTCGATCATGCCTTGGCGGAGGAGTTCGGCGCTTTCGCGAACCGTGCTCTCGGATTCGGGGAAGAAAGCCGCGCGTCCGCCGAAGAGCATGCGATTGTCGGGCGTCAGGCGGTAGTAATAGAGAAAATGCTTGGAGTCGTAGATCATGCGATTGCGCGGGCTGACTTCGGCGGCGAGGGCGTCGGGAAGAATTTCGGTGGCGATGATGTAGGAGCCAATGGGAATTACCTTTTTGCGCAGGGAGGGCGTGGCTTCGGTGGTGTATGCGCCGCTGGCGAGCAGGACTTCTTTGGCGGTGAGTGTGCCGCGGGTGGTTTCGACGCGGAAGCTTCCGCCGGTGTCATTCAGCTTTGAGGAGATATTTGTAACGCGCGTGTGATCGAAGAGGCTGGCGCCGTGACGCTGAGCGGCTCTGGCGAGCCCGCTCACGTAGCGCGCAGGATTTACTCCGGCGCTGGTTTCATCCACCATCCCGCCAAAATAGATTTGCGAGCCGATTTCGTTTTGCAGCGCGTTCTTCGGGACGATGCGCAGCTCGTGATGGAACTCGCTCTTGATGCGCGCAGCGGCAGTGGCGTAATCATCGAAATGCGCTTGCTTGCAGGCAACTTCCAAGTGGCCGCAGCGCGAGAAATCGCAGTCGATTCCCTCTTCCTTGACGATCCGCTCGACCAAGTCGATGGATTCGAGCGAGGCGGCGTACATGCGCTGCACGGCTTCGCGGCCATAGCGCTTGATCAGGGTGGGTACGGGTAGCTTCATGCCGGTCAGCACCATGCCGCCGTTGCGGCAACTGGCACCCCAGCCGAGGGACTCGGCTTCGAGCAGAACCGCGCGCACACCGCGCTGGGCAAGAGTGCGCGCCGCGGAGAGGCCGCAGAAACCGCCGCCGATGACGGCGACGTCCGCCCTGTCAGGCAAGGATCCAGAGGCGCCCGTGGCAGGCTCCGCCACCGTATCCAGCCAGAAGTTCTTCTCTTTCATGATCATGGAATGACCGAGGAGATTCTAACATCAGCGGCGCAAACTGGGAACGCGGCGGGATACCCAGCCGCGGCAAATATGGACATTTGATACTTTTCGCAGCCCCCCGCGTATATTATTGCAGTCACTGCAAGGAGGGCGTATGAACCCAGATCCCCCGCGGGTTGGGCCGGTCAGCCTCTCCGAGCGCATCGTTTTTATCGATGTGCTGCGGGGCATGGCGCTCTTCGGAATTCTTGCGGCGAACATGCGTGCTTTCTTCGCGCCGCTCGATTGCTACGACAACATCGGGATCCTCTTCCACGGGCGGGCCGACGTGCTGGCCCAGGTATTCATCGAAGGATTTATCCAGGGCAAGTTCATCACCCTATTTTCCTTCCTGTTCGGGATGGGCTTTGCCATCCAGATGAGCCGGGCGGAGGCTCGCGGCGCGCGGTTCATGGGCTTTTATCCGCGGCGGCTGCTGGCGCTGGCGCTGATCGGGCTGATCCACGGGATGCTGATCTGGGCGGGCGACGTCCTAGTGACCTACGCGCTTTCGGGCGCCATCCTGCTGCTGTTCCGCAACCGCCAGCAAAAGACCTTGTTGTGGTGGGCCGGAAGCCTGTTTGCGCTGCCTATCGTGGCCAGCACATTTTTCCTGGGCTTGTATTACAGCCGTTTCCGGCCGCACTGGATGGAGCCCAAGCCGCCAGATGTGCAGAAGATTTACGCCGTGATCCAGATCTACGCGCATGGAACTATGCGGCAGATACTGGCGCAGAACTGGGTGGAGTGGAAGCACGAATTGCCTACCGATTTATTTGCCATCTATGCGACGGGGCTATTTCTTCTGGGGATGTGGGTATGGCGAGCGGGCATCGTGCAGCGGCTCGATGAATACAGGCCGGTGTTGAAGCGAGTGTGCGCGTGGTGTCTCCCTGTGGGATTGATCATCAGCCTGTATGTGGCCATCACGAGAGCGGTTTTGCCTCCGGGGGAAGTTTCGGTGCGGGCCTGGTCCGTGGGAGTGCTGTGGCTGCCGGGGTCGCACATTCTGGCGGCGGGATACGCTTCGGGGCTTGCGCTGCTTTATCTGGACGAGAAGAAGCGGCGCTACCTGCTGCCATTTGCTGCGGTTGGTCGGACCGCGTTGACGAATTACCTGATGCAGTCCGTGATTTGCACTCTGTTTTTCTACCACTATACGACGGGTCTTTACGGGCGCATCGGACCGGCGGCCGGGCTGATCCCGACGATCGTGCTATACGCCGCTCAGGTAGTGGTCAGCAACTGGTGGCTGCAACGGTATCGATTCGGGCCGATGGAGTGGCTCTGGCGCGGGATTACCTATGGAAAGTTCCCGTCGATGAGCAAAGACGAGGTTTCTCCGACACTCGACGCTCCCTCGCTTCCATCGCCAATCACGCTCTCCGCTGTTGAGGGAGTGCCCACGACCACAGCCACGCCCGGCAAGACTGCCGAATGAACTTCATAATCTCGCTCGAGATCGAGAACGTGGATTGCGCGCAGATAAGCTCGCTAACGGAACCTCGTCCGCGAATCTCCGACCTTGCCGTTTGACTATTTTCCAAAGTCTTGCCGTCCGTCCGCAAACATCGTAAATCAAGCACAAGCTATTCGTGGCTGCACCGGCCAGGTCGCCCTTCCCAGGAATGGCTTCGCTGATCGGGTGAGAATGAAAAGCCCCAATCGGGTGCCTGCCCCGCTCACGAATTTCCCGCCGGGTCCGCTGGAGTTCTGTACGTTCGATTTGGAAGCTCCTAGCGTGTGAGCTTCGATTGGTAAGGAACCACAGCTCAAGTTGTCGATGTCCGCACTTTGCCAGCAGTCCGCAAATCTCTTTCTGGCCCATTTTTTGGGCCTTGAGGGCCCGCAAGCGAAGCCTTCGCAAATCCGAGGATCTGATGGAATACATTTTTTGGTATCCAGTCGAATGGAGCATTCGAGAAAGGATAACTTACACGCGGCGGAGGATGATGTGGGTGATTTCGGGGGGGACGCCGAGGCGGACGGGGGCGCCGACGGTGCCGATGCCGCGGTTTACGTAGAGGGCGGCTAGGCCATTGGGGGCGTTGGGCATGAGCTTGATGGTTTCGCCCATGCGCTTTGGCTGGTCGGGCATGAGCAGCGGCCGGTGATAGAGGCCGGCGATGTAATCGGTGATGAAGCGCGCGGGGCTGAGGCTGACATCGAGGATTTCGACCTGCACCTGTCCGCCGTGCGTGTGACCGGCGAGCGAAAGTTCAACGCCCAGTTCCGCGGCGCGATTGAAGGTGTTCGGATTGTGCGACAGAAGAATATTGGGCATGTCGCGGCGCACAAGTGGCTCGAAATTCGCGAGCATCTGCTGTTTGCGGCCGCTGGCGGCGCGCTCGCGCTCGTAATCCACTCCAATCAGATTCAGTTGCCCGCCCTTGTAATGGATGATGGCGTTTTCGCGGCGCAGCAGCTTCATGCCGGCCTGCCGGTAAAGGCGCTCGGCCAGGTCCTCCGCGCGGGCGTAAATTTCGTGATTGCCGTTGCAGCCATAGACGCCGAGCGGCGCGCGCAACTGGCGCACTTCCTCGACGCAGTCCCACATGGAGTCGTGCATGCCGGTGATCAGGTCTCCGGTGACGACGGCCAGGTCGGCGCCAACGTCATTGGCCATATCCACGGCGCGGCGGACCGACTCGCGGGTCATATACGCGCTCAGGTGGATGTCGCTGAGCTGGACGATCTGCATGCCGTCGAGCTCCGGCGGCAGGTTGTTGAGGGGGATTTCGATGCGGCGCAATTCATACCGCAGGCGTTCGGCGGCAAAGCCATACATCACGCCCAAAAACGGCGCGGCGCCTGCCACGACGCTGGCCGTGCGGAAAAAGGTGCGGCGCGAGGGGTCTGGAACGATATCTTCAAGCTCGATGCGGTGCGCAGGCAGCCTGGAGGGGTCTTGCGGCGCGGGCTTGTGCAAGCGGCGCCATACCCATTCGATACCATGGACGAATTTGATGGCCAGATAGCCAAAGAGCGCGCTGGCAAACCAGAGGCCCGCGAATGTGGTGATTGGGGAGTGATTCGACAGAAGGCGGCCGCGGTCCTGGCGGATACTATCGGCGAGGTTGGTGATGATCAGCAACCAGCCCGCGATGTAGAGCAGACGGACCCCCACGCGCAGGGTGGTACGGCCCCAGTGTCCGGTAACGCGCCATAAGGCCCGGTACCAGAAACGCTGGGACAGAAACAGGACCGTCACGATGGACAGCCCGATCAAAAAACGCAGCAAAAACCACGTCCAAACCAATGTCTGACTCCCTCGACTATGTCTTATCAGAGTAACATGCGGGGTGTAAGCCTTTTGTATGGTCTTTTGGCTCCGTAGCGAGAAGTAAACCTCCCCGTTTCTGCGCCTTCGCGCGACTTCCGTGAGCCTATAACGTATGATGGCGGTCGGCCAGGGCCGGTTGGCCTGCTATTTTCCTGCCAAATTGAAACATCCGAAGCGGAGATGCGTCTTTAGGGGGTAGAAAGCCCTTCAGCTCGACCTTCAAAGGAGAGAAGCTATGAAACGTTTTTCCAGGTTTGCGTTGGTATGGTTTGCGGTGTGTCTCGCGTTGGCCCCCCTGCGGGCGCAAGATGCGGCCAAGAAGGCGCCGGGGCCGGCGCTCAGTCCGTCGGAGGCCGTGCTGGAGCAGTGGAACGACATCGGGCGGAAGCTGATCGCGATGGCCGGGGATTTCCCGGAAGACAAGTTTTCGTTCAAGCCGCAGGCGGAGTCGCGGACGTTCGTGGCGAACCTGGTGCACGCGTCGGCGTCCATGTACTACTTCACGGATACCGCCGCGGGGAAGAAGCCGCGCTACGCCGATGATCCGAAGGACGTCAGCGTGAAGAACCGGGCAGAACTGGTTGCGTTTGTGAAGAAGTGCGTGGAGGACGGCGCGGCGGAGATTAAGGCCAAGGGCGATAAAGGACTGATGGAAGCGGTCAACGATGGCAACACACACCTGGACCGGCTGTACGATTTGGCTTACGGGCTGATCGAGCATTCGGGGGAGCATTACGGCCAACTGGTGGTGTACTACCGGGACAACGGGTTGGTGCCGCCGGAATCGAGACCGAAGAAGTAGGAAGCAAAGGAAGTAGAGGAGGCAAATGAGGTAAAGGAATCGGAAGCCTCCGAGAGAGTTAGGGCACGGTGCGATGGCATCGTGCCCTTTTTCTTTTTGGAAGGGCTACTTTGGAGTGCGGGCGGCTCTGCCGCCGCTTTTGAGGATTACATCCAGCCACCAAAGTTGAATTCGGAGGCTCCGGCTTCACCGTAAAAGCGAGAGCAGAGCTCCCGCACTCCAAAAGAAGACGCCCGCCTCAGAAGGGCAATAATATACTTGACTAACCACGATTCTTGGGCTATGCTTTAATCATTATGAAGCCCAAAACATTACAGCAAGCCATAAAGTACTTCTCGGATGAGCAGGTCTGTATTGACACTATCGCCGCTCTCCGCTGGCCCAAAGGCCCAGTATGCCCCAATTGCGCGGGCACAGGGCACTACTATCTGGCGACTCAGAAGCGGTGGAAGTGCAAGGGCTGCAAGAAACAGTTCTCCGTCAAGGTGGGCACCATCTTTGAGGATTCTCCGATCTCCCTCGACAAGTGGCTTGTGGCGCTGTGGATGTTGGTGAACTGCAAGAACGGAATTAGCTCTTACGAAGTGGCGCGGGATTTGGGCATCACCCAAAAGTCAGCGTGGTTTGTGATGCACAGATTGCGGCTTGCCCTGCACGATAAGACTTTCGGAAAACTGGGCGGCGAGGTGGAAGCGGACGAAACCTACATCGGTGGCGCGGCTCGCTTCATGCACGCGGACAAAAAGAAGCGGCTCAAGGGCGCTACTGGTTGGGTAGGCAAGACTGCGGTTATGGGTGTGTTGGAGCGCAAAGGCAAAGTGCGTACCTCTGTGCTGCCTAACGTGTATCGATCTACGCTGCAAGACAAAGTGAAAGAGAACGTCGAACTAGGCTCGAAGGTGTTCACTGACGCATCCAGCGGATACACCGGGCTTCACGCGGAATACATTCACAACGTCATTGACCACGCCCAAGCCTACGTCAAGGGCAACATACACACCAACGGACTCGAAAACTTTTGGAGCTTACTGAAGCGTGGGTTGAAGGGCACCTACATCAGCGCGGAACCTTTTCACCTGTTCCGCTATCTCGATGAGCAATCCTTCCGATTTAACAATCGCGCCACCAAGGACAACTTTGTGGATGATGCAGACAGATTCGAGTTAGCCTTATCGCAGGTCGCGGGAAAGCGGCTCACCTTCGCGGAGGTGACTGGCAAGGTGGGAGAAACGAAAAACTAAGGCTTGGAGTTTGAAGCGCGGTCCGCAGAGGCGCGGGTGATTCGCTTCTGCATTTCCTTATGAGATACGGTTAGAACTTTCTTAAGGGCAGCACTGAACGTCGCATATTCGCCCGCCTGTTCAGTGGTACAGGATACCGATTGAGGGAGTACTTTCGCCGTCTGATGTTTTCCCTTGGGCTTCACGGAGTTAGTATGATACAAAGTGGCAGGCAACGCCACTACATATAGTGTGCGTCTCTATAGAAGGCGCAAGTCGTATATGTCGTTGTCGATGCGCAACCGGTGGATGATGCGCCTTACACCCTTCGCGGGGTCTACATAGGTGTATTCCACAATTAGCGCAACTTCATCGTCGGTGGTGGAATCGAAGTACCGTATCAGTTCTTTTTTGCAGCAAAGGGAATCGTGCCAATATCCCTGGGTTTCCGGGTTCCGCGCTGTCCGGCATAAAGGGAATTTTTCCTCGAACTTATGCTGAACAAAAAGGATTTGCATTTGTTCAGATGAGACGAGGTGATGTATGGGAGTTACAGTCATGGTTTCTGCCAATCAAATTCGCCAAATCGTCCTGAGTTACCTCTCCGACTCCGATGCCGATAAGTTTGTTCTGAGCTTTTCGGCAGCGTCATACAACATCCACAAGAACGGTAACCCGGAGGCGATTCGTCTCGCTAACGAGGTCGAATCTAAGCTCGCTGACTTGCGCGGCGGGTTCGTCTCAAAATCCATATTCAAAGAAAATCTCCGTGACCTGATCAAGCCATCTGCCAACAACTATGTCGTAATGGTCCTCGACTACTCGTGCTCGGTTAACCAGCGGGCGGTCCCGGAAAGCTCATTCCGGGGATTGGCTGGATTTTCTGATACATTATCCGAAGGGGTATTCGGGTCAGTACTTCCTGTTCGATGAAGACATCGAACCAGTAGAGTCCTTCCTCTTCCGCGACAAGCGGAACGGGCATTACCGCAGCAACCCCCCGTTCGTCTCCCTCGAACAAGACGCTCATCGTTGGACCGTCTAACCGTTTCCCTGATGGTGTCTCCGGGACGATTTTCATATGGAACTTTCCCTTCATCGCTCCAGATTTCAAGACCACCACGAGGGCGAACTGTTGGAGAGGTTGAGGTACCATATCGTCTGTGAATCCCTGAACCGGTATCCTGTCCAAGATACGAACCAGACTCAGAGTCCCATTTGCTTCTTGCAATGGGGCTGCGCAGATCGCAGCAATTTGGACAAATGGCCGCATCGGATGTTCCGACATACAGTCTCCTCAGACACACAAATTCGCTTACTTTGGACTTGACTTGAATGTTCGGGGTGTTACACTGAGGCCGTCTTGGGCGGTCCAGCGGTACCTCAAAAAATTCTACATCAAGGGCAAAGCACGGGAGTTAGAGACCCGTGCTTTTCCTTTTAGCACTGTCGCCTGCCGAGTGCAAGCCAATTGTGGGCCAAAATTACACACACAATTAGAAGTGGCGAATATACTTTCGCCCTGTCACGGCTCCCTCAATCTATCACACTTGGTTAGCCAAGTATATTATTGCCCTCAGAAGGCGGCCGCTACAACGGCAAGATTGTTAGCCGGCGGCGGTGCCGGCGATTCCCTTTTGGAGGAGACGCTTCAGTTCTTCGGGGTCGCTGGTCGGCGGGAGGCAGGTGTTGCCGGAGCAGACGAGGGCGCTGGATTTCTCTTTGGGGAGATGCGGGAGCGTTTGGCGCAGGGCGACGGGAAGAAATTCGAGAGACGTCGCCGGAGTGACGCGGAGAACGGCTTTGCCGAAGCGAAAAACGTCGTTGGCGGCGCGCTCGAGCATTTCCGCGGCGGGGTCACCTTCCGCGCCGGTGATGACTACCTGCGTTGGGTGTTCTGCAAAGAGTAGCGCGGCCAGGCCATAGGTTGCGGCGAAGAGGCCGTATTGTGGCGCGATGCCGGCGAAGGCTTCGAGCGTTCTCTTTGCCCAGTTGAAATACCTGGCATCGTCCGTGTAGGCGTGCATGCGCGTGAGGGCCATTGCGGCGACGGAGTTCGCGCTGGGCGTGGGGGAATCCTGAAACGGCTTGCGGCGGACTTCGAGGCCGCCCATGGCGGGAGCGTCGGAGGCGCGGTCGAAGAAGCCGCCGTTTTCCGCGTCGCCGTATTTTTCGCTTGCGAGGTCCATGGTCCGCTGAGCAGCGCGGAAATATTTGGCGTCGAGCGTGGATTCATATGCATCGAGCAACGCAAGGACACCAAAGACCTGATCGTCCAGCGAGCCGCGTAATGCCGGGCCGCCGATGCGATGCGCAAAACCATTTTCCTCACTCCACGCTTCGCGCAACATGCGATCCGTCGTTTTCAGGGCAAACGAACGGGCACTTTTTGCGAGTTCCCCTTCCAAAACGCGGCTGGCATGGAAATAGGTGGAAACGAACATCGCGTTCCAGCTTACGTACATCGTTTGATCGATGAACGGAGTGGGCCGGGGTTTACGCGCAGCCAGAAGCTTGCGCTTGGAGTTGGCGATGGTCAGGCGGACCGTCGACTCGTCGAGGCCAAGCGACTTGGCGATTTCCACTGGGCCGCGGGCGATCCACAATACATTTTTCTCGGAATTGTGGTGCATCTCGCCGTGAGCTTCGACGTCGTAGTACAGCTCCATGACGCGGGCTTCCTCGGGTGACAAGGCCGCGCGCAGCTCGTTGAGCGTCCAGGTGAAGTAGTCACCGTCGTCATCGAGAGAAACATCAGCGTCCTGGCTGGCGTAAAATCCACCGCTCGCCTGATCGGAGAGTTCCTGGTTCACCCAGCCGATGATGCTTTCCGCGGTTTCGTTCAGAAGCGGATTGCGCGTTGCCTGCCAGCCGTGGAGAAAGTTCCTCAGCAATTCGGAATTGTCGTACGACATTTTTTCGAAGTGGGGAACGAGCCAGCGCTCGTCGACGGAGTAGCGGTGGAATCCGCCAGCGAGCTGGTCGTAAACGCCGCCCTTGGCCATTTTTTCGAGCGTGGTTTCGGCCATGGCGAGGAGGTGCTTTTCGCCGGTCTGGCGGTAACGCTCAAGGAGAAGATCGACGGCCGAGGCGTGGGGAAATTTCGGGGCGTTGCCAAAGCCGCCGTTGCGCAGATCGAAGAGTTGCGTGAGCGAACTGATTTGCGAATCGATCACGCCGAGGTCGAATTCGCCGTGAGCGCCGGCGAACGCTTCCGCCTTGGCCACCGCTTCTGCAAGCGCCACGGAAGTTTTCAGCAACTCGTCGCGCTTGTTCTGGTAGGCATCGGCGACCGCTAACAAAATGCGTCGAAAGCCGGGGCGTCCGCCCATATCCTCGGGCGGAAAATACGTGCCGCCAAAAAATGGCTTGCCATCGGGCATCAGAAAGCCGGTCAGCGGCCAGCCGCCCTGCCCGCTGATTGCGCTGATGGCCGACTGGTAGCGGGAATCGACGTCGGGGCGCTCGTCGCGGTCCACTTTCACGGGAACGAAATGCTCGTTGATGATATTGGCGATGGCGGGATTTTCGTAGCTCTCGCGGTCAATGACGTGGCACCAGTGGCACCAGACCGCGCCGATGTCGAGCAGGATGGGCTTGTCCTGGGCCTTGGCTAGACCGAAAGCGTCTTCGCCCCATTCGTACCAGTTGATGGGCTGGTGCGCGGCGGAACGCAGGTAAGGGCTTGCGGAATCTTTCAGTCGGTTTTCGGTGGTCATGATTGGTCGTTGAGTTTCGGCCTCTCGCGGAAGCGGCCTGCCTCAGAAGGCAGGCCCTACAAAACTACTGCAAGTGCGTGCCGGGGCCGAGATCGCGCGGGTCCAGCGGCTTGCGGCCCGAGTAGCCTTCATCCTGACGGTGATAGTAGCGGATGCGGTCTTCGCCGAGCTTCCAGCACAGATAGACTTCCTGGTTGTCCACGATGGCGGGGAAATCGAGCAGGCCGACGTCGAGATCCTTGATCAAGCAGCCCGTAGAGAGAATTTTTTCCAGGTTGCTCTTCATCACTTCGGCGAGGTTCTGCTGCTCCATGCGCTTTTCCGCCAGCTTGGCATAGGGCACCAGGATGCCGCCCATCATCATGATACGGGTGGAGACGGCGCTTAAATCCTGTTCGAGCGCGGAAAGCTTTTTGCGCGCGCCGATGGCTTCGATCAGGAACGGCTCAAGCTCCTGGCGGGTGCGCTCCGCCTCGGTGAGGGTGAACAATCGTTGGGGTTGCTCTGGCTGCTCTTCGCGCTCGTCGTCGTGGTCTTCCGGCATACGTTTCCGTCCATTCCCGGGACAACTAAAGGCCTGTGGCAAGGATAACACGCGGATGTGCGGGAGTCTGGAGAAGCGTGGCACGCAAAACAGCCTAGCCGCCGATAAAAACCATGGTGCGCGAGGGCGGCTGGAATCCAGGTTCGTTGATGCGATGGCCGGCTTCTTTTTCGGTAACCATGGCGCGAATCCGCTCTTCGACGTCGTGGTCGGAGGCACCGTTGCGGAGCAGCGCTCGCAAATCGTGATCGTCCTTGCTGAAGAGGCAGGTGCGGACCTTGCCGTCGGCGGTGAGGCGGATGCGCGAGCAATGGCCGCAGAAGGGCTGCGTTACCGGGGCAATCAGGCCGATCTCGCCGGGTGCGCCGTCGGCAAATTTGTACTTGCGCGCGGTTTCGCTTTTCGCGTGGGGAATCTGCACCAGAGGCCATTGCGCGTGGATGCGGCGAAAGACTTCCTCGGCAGGGACCATCAGTTCGCGTGACCAGTGGCGGTCGGCGTCCAGCGGCATAAACTCGATGAAGCGCATGATTACACCGCGGTCGCGGGCGAACGCGGCGAAGGCTTCCACTTCGTCTTCGTTGAAGCCGCGAACGAGGACCGCGTTGATTTTCGCGGGGGCCAGCGGAGAGTTCTGCACCGCGTCGATGCCGCGCATCACGGAGTCGTAAGTGCGCGTGCGGGTGATTTTTTCAAACTTGGTGGGATCCAGCGAATCGAGGCTGATGTTGATGCGGTGCAGACCGGCGGCGACTAGCGAGGGCACGCGCTGGGCCAACAGGTGGCCGTTGGTGGTCATGGAGATGTCCGGGACGCCCAGTACGTGCAGCTTGCGGATGTAGCTTTCCGCGCCCTCGCGCACCAGCGGTTCGCCGCCGGTGATGCGCATTTTCTGGATGCCCAGCTCGACAAAGATGCGCGCCAGGCGCTCGAGTTCGGGCCAGGAAAGAATCTGCTCGTGCTCGCGGTAATTTTCGGGGTCGGCGGAGCGGCAATAGACGCAGCGGAAGTTGCAGCGGTCGGTGACGGAGATCCGCAGGTCGGTGATCTGGCGTCCGAACTTGTCGTGAAGGGTCATGAGTGGTGCCCCAAACAAAAAACCCGATTCGCGTATGGAACCGGGCTCAAGCCGGAAATCCGCAGATTTCCGGTGAATGGGCTCCTTTCCAAGCGCGGTTCTTGTCGTTCACCGCAACGGGAGGCGCGGGCGTTTCCACCCGAACCCTCGGCAAGCCGCCATCGGCCGCCTCGCCCCGCCGCCATGGGATGTCTCTCCCGCAGGCCGGCGGAGTCGGAGTTACAACTTCAATGCTACGCCCCCCGGAAAAGCTTTGCAACGGTTCGCAGGCCTCCCCAATTGTCGCTTTCTTGTTATTCATCTGGTCAACTTAAAATTGGCATATCCCTGCTGTTGCCTTCGCCGAATTCCGCATTTTGAATCTCATGCGTTAGTCGCAGTTCCCTGAAAGATATTCTAACGGCGACCGGAAACTTACGGTATGCTCAGGCGATTTAAATGCCCCCGCCCAGGGTATGACCGGCTGAAACTTTGCCCCAAGGTGGTGTTTCCATGAACCAGCATGACTCGCCAGCGAAATTGAGATTATTAAATGTTGCGAAGCCAGTCAGTCAGCCTTCCCAAGCGAATTTCGCCCGCGCCCTCAGATGGGCCAGCATTATCGCCCTTCTATTCGCGGGCCAAAGCACACTCGGCCAAACGAAGGACGCCAAACCGGACTACGTTAAGGTATCAGCGCCAAAGCCGCTGACGTTCGACGAACTGGTCGAGTTGGAAAAAATCGACGAACCGAATCCACAGCTTGCCGATCGCCTGGATAAACTGCTTCACACGCCATTTCTGAGCAACGAAGCTTTCTATAATGGCGCGAAACCGCACCGTCCTTCTTCGGATGTTCTGGGACCCTACCTGCGCGCAACGATGTGGAACATCGAGCGGGGAATCATGTTTGATGGAATCCGCATCAGCCTGACGGAGCCGGAAAAATTCGGGAAATATATTGAGGAAAAGAAGGACGCCAAGTCGAAACCGCTCACCGCGGAAGAGCTCAAGGAAGTCAAAAATCAGCTGGAAATCCTTAATCCCACCGACTTGTTCATCCTGAACGAAGTCGATTACGGAGTCAGCCGAACCGATTACCGCAATGTTGCCCGCGAACTCTCGCAAGCGCTGAAGATGAATTACGCGTACGCCGTTGAGTTTCTCGAAATCGATCCCTTGAGCCTCGGCCTCGAAAAAGTGGTGATGGAGGACAAAGCGGCGCAGGCGGACATCCAGAAGTCTTTCGAGCCGGACAAGAGCCGTTACCTCGGGATGCATGGAACCGCGGTTCTCAGCCGGTATCCGATCCGGAAGGCAACGATCAAGTCGCTGCCGGTTTGCTACGACTGGTTCCTGGGCGAGAAGAGAGAAATCTCCAAACTGGAAGCGGGAAAACGCAAGGGTGCCAATCTTGCCTTCATGGAGAGAATCACACGCGAGGTCCGCCGTGGCGGCCGGACCACTCTCATTGTGGAGCTTGCCGTGCCGGAATCTCCCACCGGGGCAGTGACGGTGGTTGCGCCGCACCTGGAAACGAAGTGCAAACCGGAATGCCGTAGAAAACAGATGGCGGAAATTCTCGGCTGGATCCGGGCCGAAAAAAATCCCGTGATTCTTGCCGGGGACTTCAACACCTCCGCCTCCGACACTTCTCCTACTTCCGTATCCAAGGTGGTCACGGAGCGCCTGAAAGATCCCGACAAGTGGGCCGTGAGCGCGATTAAATGGTCAACCGGAGCTCCGACCATTCTGCTCATGCCTGTAAACATGATGCGCAATAAGAATGACCCCACTGGTTTTGACGTCCCTCTGATCTCCCGAAAGAAAGAGGCAAAACTTTTCGGCGACCTCGAGGACTACCGCTTTGAAGACGGATATGCCTTTGACTTTCGCGGCGAGGATGCTCGCAGCGCGGATAGCAGGGGCGGAACGCTAAGTGATTCAAATCAGCGGGCCACCAAGGGCTTTCGGTACACGTTTGCCCTGGCCCGCACCTACGGCGGACTTGTCGGCGAATACAAACTCGACTGGTTCTTTGTAAAGGGATATGCGAAGGACGATTCCAAGCCGGGGGGCAGCTACAAGTTCGCCCCGCATTTTGCCCGGACGCTGCAGGAAGTGAATGATGCTCCGGACGTGGCGCTTTCCGATCATTTTCCAATCACGGTGGATATTCCTCTTACCGAGCCTCCGCTGAAAGCGGCCCAACCCTGAGGCACTTTTGGCCCTGCGGCCCAGGGTGTAACAACACTTCTACCCCGCCGCCTGTGGTTTGCGCTGAGTGTGATAAAGTCTGCTAACGTCATGCGAATCTTCATTTTGGGCGCGGGCGCGACCGGCTCGCTGCTCGCGCAACTCCTGGAGCGTCAGGGACATGTGGTCTGGTGCGGGGATCGCGACCCCGCGCGCGCGCGGCGTTTCCTGGGCAAGAAATCGGCGATCCCCGTCGCCACCGTGAATGCGCGAAATCTGCGCGCGATTGTGAAAGCGTCCAAGGGCTGCCAACTAATCGTCAACGCCTCGGCCTCGGTGTTCAACGAAATTGTGCTGCGCGCCGCGCTGCGCCTTCGCGCGAACTATCTCGACCTCAGCTCCCACCTGAGAAGGAATCCCTTCAAACCGGAGCAGGTGCGCTACATCAAGAAATTTGAAGCGAAGCACCGCGCGGCGCTGATCAATACCGGCGCGGCTCCGGGCCTGACCAACCTGCTGGTGAAGCGCGCGGCGGAACTGCTGGATGAAGTCCAGTCCGTGCACGTTCGCCTCTACGAAAGCACCGAGAGCGATGACCCGATATCCCAGTGGTCACCGGAAGTCTCGTTCGATGAGGCGATTTCGCACCCGCGGATTTACCGCGACAAGAAATATCAACTGGCGAAGCGCTTTTCTGAGCTTGAGAAATTTCGCTTCCCTGACCCTATTGGCGCGGCCAACGTGGTTCTGGCGGCGCAGGACGAAGTGGCCACTCTGCCGCATTACATCCCCATGCGCGAACTGGACGTGAAGATCGGCGGCAACGAATTCGACCGACTGCGCCGCTGGCACAAGCAGGGAAAACTTTCGAAATCGCGAGGCCTTCCACGCCACCACTTTCCGGAAACGTCCTCGCCGAGGAAGATCGCGGCGCTCATCAAGCGGGGAGTCCTGCAGAATGCGCGGTTTGCAGCGTCGGTGATTGTGATCGGCGTGAAGCATTCCGCGAAAGAGGATCAGCGGCTCTCCATCCGGAGTGACGTGATGTTTCCCACGCTGTATCAGATCCGGCGGCAGGGAAAGTTCAATACGCCGGTGGCTTACGCAACCGCGCACATGGCTTCGCTTTTCATCAAGTTTTTCCCTCGTGATATCGAGGGCGTGTTTCCTCCCGAGGCGCTCCCCGTGGAAGAGCGGCGCGCGATTCTGGCCGGGGTGAAGAAAAGCGGCGTGAAGATTACGCACAGGGTGACGCAGCTGAAACCAGCCGAAGACGAGGGCGATTTGTAGCGTCCACCTTTAGGTGGACGCGTTGACTCGGTTAAAGGCGCCCGCCTCGGACCCTTCGACTGCGCTCAGGGCAAGAGGCGGCCGCTACAGAGACTCAGCAGCAGCGGTTGGGGCGGGAATATTTGCGGTTTAGCTGCTCGACGTAGAATTCGGCGGCGGACAACGGCTTCTTTGCTCGCTGGCGTTTCGCGCAGGCGAGATACGTTTCGTAGGCGGAGTCGCCGCTCCACTGGCGCAGGCCGCGCCAGAAATTCCGCAGCGCGATTTCCAATTGCAGCCAGAGTGTTTGCATCAGTCGCCCTCCGCCCACAGCGTTGCCACGTACGGCGTTTCCTGCATTACCGGCGCTTTACTCCGACTCAAGATGGCGTACCACTGCACGAGCGCCTCGACGAGGAGCACCAGGATCATGACGGCGAGGACGGCGGTGACCGCCGCGTCCAACCGGAGGTTGAAGATGTTTCTTTGCGTGTCGGCAATTTTCGCCGCAATGATTTTCCCGGACGCAATCTGCGCGGCCAGAGCGTTTGCCTGCGACAAAAATCCGATGCGGGCATTGGGGCTGAAGATTTTCTGATAACTGGCGGTCATCGTGATCACGACCAGCCACGCCATTGGCAGCAGCGTTACCCAGATCCATTTCAGCCTGCCCATTTTCAGCAGGATCGTGGTGGCCACCACAAGCGCCACGGCGGCAAGCAACTGGTTGGAGATGCCGAAGAGCGGCCACAGCGAATTGATGCCGGCAAGCGGGTCGATCACTCCCTGATACAGGAAATATCCCCACAGGCCGACAATGATCGCGCTGGAGAGGAGAATTCCTGGCATCCAGTTCAGGCGGCCCATCGGCTCCCAGACGCGGCCGCCAAGTTCCTGAATCATGAAGCGGCCGACGCGCGTGCCGGCGTCGAGCACGGTGAGGATGAACAGGGCTTCGAACATGATGGCGAAGTGATACCAGATGCTGAGCAGGCGGTCGCCGCCGATGGTGCTGGAAAAAATCTGTGCCATGCCGACGGCGAGCGACGGAGCACCCCCGGCACGGTTGAGCAGGGTTTGCTCGCCGACGGCGTGCGCCAGGCCTGTCATCGTTCCGGCAGAGAGCGGGTAGCCCCAACTGGAAATCGTGGCGGCAGCGGCTTCGGGCGTGGCCCCGACGATCGAGGCCGGGCTGTTGATCGCAAAGTAGACGCCCGGGGGCATCGCGCACGCCGCAACCATGGCCATCACGCCGACGAACGATTCGAGCAGCATGGCGCCATAGCCGATGAAACGCGCGTGCCCTTCGCGCCGAATCATTTTCGGCGTGGTGCCGCTGGAAATCAGCGAGTGAAATCCGCTGATCGCGCCGCAGGCGATGGTGATGAAACAAAATGGAAAGATCTTCCCGGCGAAGACCGGGCCGCTGCCATCAACGAAGCGCGTGAGCGGCGGCATCAGTACTTGCGGGCGCACAAGCAGGATGCCCGCAGCCAGGGAAAAAATCGCCCCGGCCTTGATGAACGCGCTCAGATAATCGCGCGGCGCCAGCAGCAGCCACACCGGCAAGGCCGAGGCCGCAAAGCCATACACGATGATCGCGAAAGCCAGGGTGACGCCGCCGAGCGTGAACAAATTCGCCAGATACGGTGAATCGGCCACCCATTGGCCTGCAACGACGACGAAGAGCACCAGGGCGACGCCGATAAACGAAGCCTCGAGCACGCGCCCCGGCCGGAAATAGCGCAGATAGAGGCCGAGCAGCACTGCGATGGGAATCGTCATCGCCAAAGTGAATGTGGCCCAGGGCGAGCTTTTCAGCGCGTTGACAACGACGAGCGCAACCACGGCCAGCAGAATAATCATGATCGCCAACACGGCAAGTTGCGCAATGAAACCGCCGCGTTTGCTGACTTCGTCGCGGGCCATTTCGCCGAGCGTCTTCCCGTCGCGTCGGATGGAACAGAAGAGAATCACGAAATCCTGCACGCAGCCGGCAAAGGCCGCTCCGGCAATCAGCCACAGCGTTCCCGGCAGATACCCAAACTGCGCGGCGAGCGTCGGCCCGACTAGCGGCCCCGGGCCGGCAATTGCGGCGAAATGGTGGCCGAAGAGAACCCATTTATTGGTGGGCACGAAATCGCGGCCGTCGTCGCGGCGCTCGGCCGGCGTGGCGCGCGTGTTGTCGAGCGCCAGCAATTTTGCGGCGATGAACGCCGAATAGAGGCGGTACGCGACAAGGTAAGAGCACGCGGCCGCAAGGACGAACCATGTGGCGTTGATCGGCTCGCCGCGGTGAAAGGCGATGGTGCCGAGGGCCACAGCGCCGAGCGCGGCAACGGCGGTCCAGATCAGGATCTGCAAGAGTCGTTTCACGGTTTCTCTCTTTTACGTTTCAAAGTTACGGGATGCTCGTGAATTTCAAAAGCGGGTAGACGTCGCGAAATATTTTGGACAACTCTTTCACAAAACCCGGCTTTGTGGCTTCAGCGGTCTTCATTTTGCGGCGCACGATCCAGGCCTGAATTTTCTTCCAGTCCTCCGCGCGTACCGGCCAACCTTCGTGCTTTGTCCAATTCCCTTTTTCGGTAGTGTACCAATAGCTGTCATATTTCCTGCCGAGGCGCCGCTTCTGGTCGGCGATCCAGCGAGGTTTTTCGGCGATGCGCGGCTCCGCCACCAGCGCCAGGGAGGATTCGCGGCGCTTCGGTCCAGCGTAAACGCGGAACCCGGCGGTGACCACGTCGATGGAAAGTCCCGCGTAGAGCTGGCCGCTTTCGCGATCTCCGGGAAGCGGTTGCTGGAATTTCAAGTACATTTGGGTTTTATACAGTGTTTTGTCTTTGGCGAAGCGAATGTCGCGATTGATGCGCGAAAAGTTGGCGCCGCTGCGGCCGGTGGTGTCGAAGCGGTCGTCCAGCGCGAGCACCTCCGGGGCAAGCTCTTCCAGCAAACGGCGAAAGGGCTGAACCACGGCGGCCTGATAGCGGTCGCGGTGCGCGTCCATCCAGACTTTCTTATTGTTCTTTCCGAGGTCGCGAAAGAAACGAAAGGTTTCCGGGGTAAACACAGATTTGACCGGCGTCATGGGTATTCCTCGTTTCAGCAACGGGCATCAGACTACACCATTCCCAAATTGCGTCAATTCCACTATCCTCGTTGGGCGTCTGATTGGATGAGAAACGCGCTTCCGAAAGCACATCTTCCACAGGGGATCCCCATGAAACTCCGCCCGCTCAGTTTTTTTGCGCTCGTAGCTCTTTGTTTCTATTTCGCGAATATGCCGCAGGCCGCCGAAGAGACCAAGACTCCCTCCAAGATAACTCCTTGGAAACCGGAAGATGCCGTTTTCGCGGAAAGCGTGCGGCAATTCCGGATCTCGCCCGACGGCCAGTGGGTGGTCTGGATCAAAGCGCAAGGCGATAAGGAGAAAGACGCAGTGGTTTCAAATCTGTATCTCTCGAGCCTCTCGGGCGACCAGGAGATTCAACTTACCCGCGGCACCGATACCGTATCCGGCTTCAACTGGTCGCCGGACGGCAAGTGGATTGCTTTCGTGAGTTCCAAGGCGAGGCTGCAGGCGAAACCCGATACGGCCGCGACGCAAATCTGGCTGATCAATCCACACGGTGGCGAGCCTTATGTCTTGACCGAATTTGCGCGCGGGCCGCAGCACGTGGACTGGATGGACAAGGACACCCTGATTTTCAGCGCCCAAGAAGATCCGAGCGCCTATGAACAGGCGGAAAAGAAAAAGAAAGACGATTCCGAGGTGGCTGACGACGCCGATCATGCCCCGCCGATGCGCCTTTTCAAAATTACTGTCAAAGACAAGAAGATTACTCGTCTGACGACCAACACCGACTGGATTGGAAACTGGAGCGTCTCCAAGGACGGCAAATACGCGGTAGCGGTTCACGAGAAAAGCCTGCACTACTCGTTCGACCAGAAAGTTCCACCGGTGACGATTCTGCACAACCTGACGGACGGCACGGAAAAGCAGATTTTCACCGAGGGCCGCGTATATCCCCGGGCCTTTTCATGGGCTGTGGACAACGGCGGATTTTATGCGATGGCGCCGTACTCGACCGACCCGAAGTTCATCACCGCTTCCATCGAGCTGCTTTATTTTTACGATGTCGCCGCAGGAAAAAGCGCGGCTGTGCCGCTCGATTGGGAAAACGGCGTCGGGGATGGCGTGTCCGCGACGAGCGACGGTTTCGTAGCCGGCCTTGCTGCCGGCCACCGGTTCGAGGCGTCGCGCTACACGCGCAGCAAGGCTGGCGATGCCTGGACGTGGAAGCGCGCCTCGCTCGACGGCGAGACGGAGAAAAACATCGAAAGTTTTGAGGTGACGCCCGACGGCAAGGCGATGGTGTACGAGTACTCGACTGCCAGCGTCATGCCGCAGCTTTACCGGGCGCAACTCGACGGCAACAAGCTAGTCTCTTCGGTGCAGGTGACGCACCTGAACGACGGGCTGATTAAGTCGCGTGCGATGGCGAAAGCCGAAGTAATCCACTGGAAGGGCTCGAACAACGACGAAGTGGAGGGCATCCTACACTACCCGGCGAAGTATGAGGCCGGGAAAAAGTATCCGCTGATTACCGCGATTCACGGCGGCCCGGCAGGCTCCGACAAGGATTTCTGGGACAACAACTGGGCGTACCCGCTGCAACTGCTGACGCAGCGCGGCGCGTTCGTGTTGCAGGTGAACTATCACGGCAGCAACAACTATGGATTGAAGTGGGTGGAATCGATCTGCTGCGGGAAATATTACGACCTGGAAACGCCGGACATCAACGCGGGCGTGGATTTCCTGATCGACAAAGGGTTTGTGGACTCGGACAAGATCGCGACGATGGGCTGGTCGAACGGCTCGATTCTTTCGACGAGCCTGCTGGTGACCTACCCGGACCGCTACAAGGTAGCAAGCGTCGGCGCGGGCGACATCGAATGGATCAGCGACTGGGGCAACGTAGCTTTCGGAGATTCGTTCGACTCCTATTATTTCGGGAAGTCGCCCATGGAGGATCCGAATCTCTATATTCACAAGTCGCCGTTCTTCAAAATGGACAAGGTGAAGGCGCCGGTTTTGATTTTCCACGGCACCGCGGATACGAATGTGCCGCCGGCGCAGAGCTGGTCTTACTTTCGCGCCTTGCAATATTACGGAAAAGTGCCGGTGAAGTTCGTGATTTTCCCCGGCGAGCCGCACGGGCCGCGCAAGCTGACGCACCAGATGCGCAAGGTCGAGGAAGAAATGGCGTGGTTCGACAAGTACTTTTTCAAGACTACGCCCGCTGAAAATGAGGCGCTGAAAGCGGGGTCGCCGCTGGATGCCGCGCTGAAAACGAAAAGCATCGCACGCACGGGTGGCCAGTTGGGCAGCGCGTTTGCCGGCAAAGGCAAATCGGTGTTGATTCCTGAACTGGTGAAGCGCGGCGACCTGGAAATTGGGCGCTTCGAGGCGACCCGCGCGCAGTTCGCGGCATTCGACAAGAATTACAAAGTGGAACCCGGCACTGAGAATTATCCAGCCAACGGCGTCACCTTCGACCAAGCCAAGGCCTATACCGAGTGGCTCTCCAAAGTGGCGGGCCAGACCTGGCGGCTGCCCACGGAAAAAGAGGCGTCCGGCTGGTACGATAAAAAGGACGGCGAAAACACGCTGGATTACTGGGCGGGTTATGCGCCGAATCCCGATGACACGAACCGCCTGCGGCAAAAGGTGAAGGAGCTTGGCGACAACGCGCCTCTTCTGAAACCCGCGGGAAGTTTCCCGGGACAAGGGCAAGAGGATCAGGAGCTGGTGTTTGACCTGGGAGGGAATGTGGCCGAGTGGGTCACGCTGCCCGATGGAAAAGGCAAAGCGGAAGGCGGGAGCGCGGATTGCCCCTCGGACGCACGATCGAGTTGCGCAGCGGCCGCGGAATACATCGGTTTCCGCGTGGTGCGCGTGGCGGCGAAACCGTAACAAGTTGCCTCAAGCGGCCGTCTTATTGTCTGTCCCGGCGAAGCTGGAAATCTATCAGGGTGGAAGATGTAGTGGCCGGTCTTAAGACCGGCCACTACATGTGAGAACTGCGGGAAAAGCAGATTTTGCGCTTTTCATTGGGTTGTTTGGCGGAGCCGGAAGAAAAATGAACGAAGGAGCGGCATGGTAAGAAAGTGTTTTCAGACAAAGGCGCGGATACTTGCCATGCTTATATTAATTCTGGCGCCTCTTGCGTGCGGTGCGCAACTTACAAAAGACGACATCGAATTTCGCAAAAAGGTTTACGCCAATAAAAAGAGCGAGCAATTGCCCTATCGCCTGTACGTACCGCTTGGCTACGACGCTGACCGCAAATACCCGCTGCTGCTCTGGCTTCACGGCGGAGACGGCCGCGGCAGCGACAACGTGAAACAACTGAACGGCGCGGATCAGATTGGGGCACATTTCTGGGCCGGCAAGGACGTGCAACTGAAATTTCCCATGTTTGAGCTGGTGCCGCAGTGTCCCTCCGGCGACAACTGGTCAGACCCCGACCTGAACCAGCCAACGAAATGGCTGGAACTGACCATGAGAGCGCTGGCCGATGTGGAAAAGGAATTTTCCATCGATCCCGATCGGATTTATCTCGCGGGACAATCCATGGGCGGCCTGGGCGTCTGGTCGGCGCTTCAAGCTTATCCGGGGAAATGGGCTGGGGCGATCATCCTTTCCGCGTACGACAATTTCACCGATGTGAAGGCGCTGGCGAGCACCCCGGTTTGGGTCTTTCAGGGCGAGGACGACCAAACCGTGCCCGTGATGCTGGTGCGCGGCATGATGAAGCAACTCAACAAAGCCCACGCGAATCTGCGCTACACCGAATATCGCAAGATGGACCACGAGGTCTGGAAGAAGGCATTTGCCGAGCCCGACCTGTTGCCGTGGCTCTCTTCGCAGAAGCGCGCGCAGGCTGCGGGAGGCCAAGTTGGCTCTGGCGCAGGGGCGGCAACGCACTAGACTGGTCTACATGAGCGACTTCACACCAACCGAACGCACCCAGGTTAAACGGCTGCCGAAACGCGGCAAATACGAGCGCGAAACCGTGTTTGCCATTCTCGACGCGGGCTTTGTCTGCCACGTCGGGTTCAGCGTGGACGGCCAACCATATGTGATCCCCACGAACTATGGCCGCTCGGGTGAGACGGTCTACCTGCACGGCAGCGCGGCCAGCCGGATGTTGCGTACGCTGAGCGAAGGCGTCGCGGTGGGCGTTACGGTGACGCACGTGGACGGATTGGTTCTGGCGCGCTCGGCGTTTCATCACTCGGTGAATTACCGCTCCGTGGTGATTCTGGGAACCGCGCGCCTGGTGACGGATCCCGCGGAAAAAATGGAAGCGCTGCGCGTTTTCACCGAGCATGTGATGAAAGGCCGCTGGGACGATGTGCGCCAGCCGACCGAGCAGGAATTAAAGGCCACCACCGTCCTGGCGTTGCCGCTCGAAGAAGTAAGCGCCAAGGTCCGCACTGGCGGGCCGATCGACGATGAAGAGGATTACGCCTTACCGGTATGGGCAGGCGTGCTGCCGCTTGAAACCGTGGCGAAAGAGCCGCTGGCCGACCCGCAGAGGAGAAACAATCCCGCGGTTCCGGAGTATCTTAAGAAATATTCCAAATAAAAGGTAAATCCGTCGCCTTGCTCGCCGTGAGACTACGGCAGCTTGCCGGCGATTTGCGTTCCGGCAGGAACAGCGGTTGGACCCGGGCGCAATTCCAGCAACAGCATGCGGCTGTCTGAGTAGTACGGTTGGCCCGTGGCTGTTTGCGCCCCGGACACCGGCTCCGGGCAGCTCACGTATTCCTCGCGGGTGAGGAACTTCGCTTCCGAGAGATTCCCAGCGATGAAGTCGCGCTCGGCATCCACATTTGGGTCAATCCTGTGAAAGAGGCGAAATTTGTGTTTCACAAGGTGAATCGAGATGTCATGCGTTGCCGCAGCGACCCAGAGCGGGACGCCGTCCACGGCACGGCCCGTTTTCCAGATGCGCAGGTGATGGCGTCGCGCGACGATGGAGAGCGGGTCCGGCAAAGCGTAAGAGTAATCCTGGGCCCTCCCAAAGACGTACAGCCTGTCCATCGGCAATTTCGTATAGTGCTTGCGCTGCCACAGCAAGTGCCAGACGATTAGGCGCTTGGACTTTTCCACCTTCACCCAACCGGCGTGCGCGAAGGCCTCTTGCAAGTCCTCTTCCCTGGCCTGGAAGATCAGGTTGAGCATGTCGCCCTCGCGCCCCTCCGCGTTGGTCACTCGCGATGGCAACATCTTGAGCATTTCGCTGAGCCCGGAAATATTCTCCCGCGCCAACGGCAGCCCGGCGATTTCAACCGTGGAATCACCCTGCGTGTAGGCCGTTAGCTCCGTCCCTTTTAGAACGGTGCTGTCCCGGCCACGGGCCAATATAAAAGCCGGCGCGGCGGGGAGATAAATCGCCGCGGCGATGGCCATCGCCACTCCCATTCGGATGGTGTGCGATTTTCCTTTGAACTCTTTACGCGCAACCAGGGCCACGCTCTCGCCGCTCGTGAGCTCCACAGAATCGAGTTTGATGATCAGGTCGCCGCCCATTCCCAAGGGCCGCTTCCCTTTCACACCAATGACAGAACCTTCGGCCCGGGCGCCAGCCCCGATGATTGTGAAGCCTCCGGCTTGCACGTCCTTTGCGACGACAAAGTCGAGACGATCGCCCTTGTGAGCGCGTGCGGAGGAGATCGTTTGCAGCGATTGCAGTTCTACTGGCGTGCCGTCTGGCAGGTCAAGTTCAGCAGGGGCAGCAGGCAATCCCTGGCTGAAAATAGCATGTGGCAGCAGCAGGAATAATGTGCAAAGCGGAGCGGCAAAACATTTCGTCCAGGACATCCGGAACGGCCTTTCTCTTTTGGGCAAGCCACACTTAGCCCTTCCAGACGAATTTTCCGCAGGAACACGAAACGGTTTCAGTGGGAAGTTTCTTTTCCAAAGGTTGCCGGCAAACTGGACAATTTCTGCGCCACATATTTTTACCCGTCATTTCTGTTGCAAACTGAATTTCTAACGAAACAAGTGTGTGCGCCCGGACACCGCGTGTCTGTTGCAATACGCACACGAGTGAAAGTGTTCGTTAGTGGACATAGCGTTGCTCCGCGTGGCGAAGGACGATACTGTTTGGTAGAGTAACGACCGCGGAACCGGGAAGTTCCCACGGAGGGCAAAATGGCGGTTGACAACGTGGCTTTAGGGAGGCGGTGGTTCGAGGAAGTGTGGAATCACAAAAAAAGCGAGTCCGTGGCAGAACTTCTGGCGGCGGACTGCGTGATGCACGGAATCAGCGAAACCGGTGGGGACGTTCATGGACCGGCTGAATTTCTGGCCATGCATGCGAAGCTCCTGAGCGCGTTTCCCGACATGCAGTTCACACTGCACGACTGTTTTGGCGCCGGCGACAAAATCGTGGTGCGCTGGACCGCAACCATGCGGCACACCGGCACCGGATTGGGAATCGAAGCTACTGGCACGGAGATCAAGCTGCGAGGCATGGGAATCGCGCGGATTGCCGGCGGCAAAGTGCAGGAAACCTGGGACAACTGGGACCGCATGGCGATGTTCGAGCAGATTGAAGCGGCGGTGAAGGCGAAAAGCGCGGGCGTTTGACGCGGAGGGTTGAGCTGCTCGAGGCTCGGCTATTTGGCTTTGGCGCCTGAGAATGCGGACGCCAGTCCAAGCGCGATGAGCACCCCGCCGGAGACCTTGCGCTGAGCGCGCCCTAAACGCACGTTGCCGCGAAGGCGCGCGCCGAATGTTCCAGCGATCGTTGCCCAGATGGAGTCGCTCACCCAGCCCATCAGCGCGAACAGCACGCCCAGCTCAAAAATCTGCAATGTCGCGTGGCCCCGCGCCGGGTCGACGAACTGCGGAAGAAACGCGAGGAAGAACAGCGCGGTTTTTGGATTGAGCAGGTTGACCAAGACTCCCTGGCCAAAGATTCTGCGCAGGCCGCGCCTCTCGGCGGAAGCGTCCGGTATGGCCGCGTCTCCACCGCGCAACGTGCGAATGCCCAGATAAATCAGGTAGGCGGCTCCCGCAAACTTCACCAATTGGAAGGCGGTGGCGGAAGAGACCAGCAGGGCCGATAGACCAAGGGTTGCTGCCGCCACATGAAACATGGTGCCCACAGCGATGCCCATTGCAGAGGCGAGCCCTGCCGCCCGCCCCAGGCTAATGCTTCGGCTGGTGATGTAAAGGACCGCGGGCCCGGGAACCAATAGCAGGAGCATAGCTCCCGTCATGAAAAGAACCAGGGATGATGGAGCGATAAGCATCAGGCTAAGAATCGTGGCTTGCTAGTGGCAGCCGCAACCGCCACCACAGCAGCCGCCTCCGCCGCCGGAAAAGCCCCCCGAGGGAGAGGACGAGCCGGAGCCGTTGCCGGCCGTGGCAAATACGGAAAGCTGGATCGCAGCTTTTTTGCTGGAGCACTTGGGGCAGGAGATTTCCTGCTGCTTGTTGATGACGATTTTCTCGAAGTGTTCTTCGCAGTCTTCGCAGATGTATTCGTAGATGGGCATTTGATGTTCCTGGTGGTTAGTCTATATTCACCTAGTATACCAAATGGCTCGGATCTGGCGAAAAGCCAGTTAAGACACCCAGACCCCCCATTTGTTCACGACTTCCCAGCGGCCTTGCCGCTTTCGTAGAACGTATCGATTTCCACTTCCACAAAGCCCTCCACAGACAAACGAGGTGGCCACGATTGCTTCGTCGAGTCGCGAATCGATACCAACTCTGGAAAACGAGATCATTCCGATGGCTCCAGGAAACTGCCTTGTGGGGGGCTGCCCCTTTCGGAGCAGAACTAGCCCATAGTCGAAATCTATCCTCTCGTCCCCAATAAAAGTTCGCGGCAAATCCGTATGGAATGTGTGTGAAAGCTGGCCCGGCGCGCAGAAACTCGTGACGAAATTCTGGATGGTGTCTGGTTGCAAGGCATCGTCGTAACTATCGCGCGTCAAGAGTCGATAGGCCTTATCCGCGATTGAGTCATACGGAAGCTTTCCGTTCTCCAACCACATCTGTTTGCGGGCCCGCGCTTCGCAGGGGCTCGTGTCACCCTCCTCCCAGAATGGCGTGAATACCATTTCGCTAAAAACCAGTTGAGTGACCCTGACCCGTCCATCGCTAGGAGTGATCATGCCGCGGACGACCGCTTCGTAGACTTTGTCTTGTGTTGCAGACACCTCGCTTTCGGTAGGTCGAGGTTTTGGGGCACGATGCCAATAGAAAGGGATGGAGCGTAGCACAAGCAGCGCCAAAACCAAGGTTAAGATATAGCGTTGATTTACCTTACTCACGAAGGTGCACCCTATTCACTTGGAGCGCGCTTAAGCTGTTCCGAGTTGCCCGGAAGACACTCTACTCACCGAAACGCGTGGCCGCGCGGGCTTTGGCTTTTGCAGCTTCTTCTTCGCGATTTTTCGGAGGGGCGGTGGTTTCAAGCGATTGCAGAAGCCGGAGGGAGGCGTTCGCAATTTCATCGATGGCAGCTTTAAAGGCGGGTTCGTTGGCTTTCGAGGGTTTGTTGAAGCCGGTGATTTTGCGTACGAATTGCAGGGAGGCGGCGTACACCTCTTCCGGCGTAACCGGCGGATCAAAATTGTAGAGCGTTCGGATGTTTCTGCACATAAGTAAGGTTCCTGTAATTCCTGAGCTGAAAATTCAGTTGCCACTCGTCTCAATCAAGGCGAGAGGAACATCATGAAGTAAAAACCCAGCAACCCGATGGAACAAAGAACGGATGCCAGACGATTCCACGAAGTCGCTGACAGGGAAAACGGCAGAGAAACCAGCGCGAGGACCAGTCCTGCATAGGTGGTGACAAACGTGGGATAGGGCGGCCCCGTGCTGTCTCTAGAGTAATGCCGCCAGTAAAGCAGTGCGAACGCACCGAATGCGATGCTGAGAGTCGCCAGAATCAAGCCAATCTTTGTTGCGTCGCGGCGCCGACGAGAAATTGTGATGTTTGAGGAACTACGAAAGGAAAGCCACCAAGCGCACGCGCAAGCGATTGGGGGCATCCAAAGGGTGCCCAATGCCACAGCCGAACTCAGTAATTCATCGCTGTCCATAAGCAAAAAGCTACCACAATGATGCCGCGTTGGGCATAGGGATCCAAATAGAAACAAGACGGCCCCGGTTGATCCGGGGCCGTCTTGGAAGTTGTAGTGGCGCTTGGGAAAGCCTCAGGCCTGAAGGCCTGAGCTACAGCGCCGGATTAGTCACCGGCTACGGCTTCGGCCGCGGCTTCCTTGGACTTGGGAGCTTCGTTGCCACTGCCATTGACTGGGGCGATGCCGATGGGCTTGTTCGCGTTGGTGAAGTTCGCCGGAACGGCCTTGGCGATGTCGGAAACTGAGCCGATCTGGACTACCGCCTGTTGCGGCTTCTTCAGTACGAGTTCTTCGTAGATGGCGCGAACCCGGGCCTGCTCTTCCAGAGCTGCCTTGCGGCGAATGCGGTTCTCTTCCGCGGCGGTCAGAGGAATGTCGTGCTCCAGGTGGCGAATGCGCGAAGCGTCATCAGCGTCAATGACCAGCGAGTGCTCGTAGGAGCCGAGGTTGACGTTCTTGCCCTTGGCGTAAATCTCGTGCTTCCCGTGGTTCTTGTACCACTCGGCCACGGTCGCGTTCTTGTGCATGTTTTCGATGATGTTGCGCCATCCCACACCGGTGTTGTACGCGCAGAAGCTGATTTCGCCCTGCTGCGTGCCGTAGGGAATGATGCACATTTCGGTGCGGCGGAAGTCGTAGTTAAACAGATCCTGGAACCACATGCCAGCGATGAAGAGGAAGTTCCAAGGGTCTTGCGCACGGCGCTTCATGGCGTCTTCGTAAGTGCGTTCCGGTGAAGTCTTGCCGTACTTGCTGGAAGCGCCCTTGGTCAGCGCCCAGGTCTTGTCGAACTTCTTGAAGAGGTCCCAAAGCTTCAGGCCCTTTGGCCCCTGGAACGGGTGATAGTTCTTCAGGAGCGCCATGGCCATCATGAAGTTGGAGAAATTCTTGCCGCGAGCCGCATCGGTGACGGCGGTGACGTCTTTCGTAAGGCCCTGCGCATCCAGGAAGCGCGGAACCGGCGCCCATTCCTTGGTTTCCTTGTTGATCATCAGCGCGGTGCCCACGCCACAGTTCGGGTGGCAGCCGCAGGAGAGCGAACCCCACTGGGATTCGTTGCCCTTGACCATGTCGGCAAAGCCGGCAAAAGTGCTGATGAACGAAATGGGGAACCAGTCGCGAGTCGGCTGAATCTTGCCAACCTGGTTGCTGACGTCCTTCGCCAGGTGCGAAAGGGTGTAACGCTGGCGGAGGCGGCGCTCCGGGGTGATGTCTTCGTCGCGGCCGGTAAAGGAAACCGGCTGGAAGCTGACAAACGAAATCTTCTTCGGATTTTCCATCGCGAATTTCACGACGGAGCCAACCTGGTCATTGTTCACGTTGTTGACGATGGTGACGACCAGCACAATTTCGATGCCCGCTTCGTGCAGGTTTTCGATGGCGCGCAGCTTCACGTCGAACAGGTTGCCGATCTGGCGGTGGCTATTGGCGTCGTTGCCGATGCCGTCGAACTGCAGGTAGGCGTAACGCAATCCTGCTTCGAACGCCTTCTTCGCGAATTCCTTGCTCTTGGCGAACTCGATGCCGTTGGTGGCCGCCTGAACCGAGTTGTATCCAACTTTGCGGGCGTAGCGGATGGCTTCGAAGAAATACGGGCTCATAGTCGGCTCGCCGCCGGAGAACTGCACGGACATCTGGCGGCGCGGCTTGATCTTCACCGCGTTATCGAGAATCTCGACAATTTCATCCCAGCTGAGTTCGTGCACGTAGCCAACCTGGTTGGCGTCCATGAAGCAGGGATCGCACATCATGTTGCAGCGGTTGGTGAGGTCGACGGTGAGCACGGAGCCGCGGCCATAGCGGACGTTGGAAGAGCCGTGTTTGTGCAGGCCTTCATCATTGTGCGCGGGGATATCGCGGCCGGGGAACTGCTTCTCGATCCACTTCAGGAAATCGGAGTCAATGGCCATCATGTCTTCATAGTGGCCGTGCAGCGGGCAGTCTTTCACCATCCAGACCTGGCCGTCGCGCTCGATAATCTGCGCTTTAATCTCGCCGACCTTCTCGTGCATCAGGTCGCGCCAGTCTTTTTCACCCTTGATGATGGATTCGCGGGCTTCTTTCACGCAGGCCGGGCAGAGCGAGTCTGTTTGGCGCGGAAAGCCGAGGGTCGGCTTGGTCTTTTCCCAGGACTTCAGCAGCGGCTTATCAGACCATTGCGGGGTGACCGAAGGATTAGGATTCTTCTTGTTGAAATATTGAATGGTATCGAAGGTGATACCAGCCGTCTTACAAAGCACCCAGTCCAGGGACCGGAAAATCTGTGTGCTAATCGTATTGGGCATACAGCAGTAGCCTCTCTTTCAGAGTCGTGCAAAAAAACTTGGGATTCGGTTGAAAGCCCCAAACCAGCCTAAACGGAACTGCCCCCATGGCATTTCCAGACTACCACGCGCTGTCGCGTGAGCCCTAAGTGCTTGAGCATGGATAGTTTGAATGGGTAAGGGGGGAGACGCCAGTGGGATACGGTGAACGGTAAAAAAGGGGGGTTGAATGGCACAGATGACCAGTGAACGGGGCTATCTGATGGTAAGAAAAGGGGGTTACTGCTAGGAAGCAAGTACTGAAAGTTTGCCGCTTTGGGTCGCGGCAAAACGCGGCTACTCGTTCAAGCTGGGGTGCAAAACCGCGATCAGGAAATGTGCGAAGTGCGCCGCACCTTCATCCATCTGCAGCCAGCGGACAACACAATGATCCGCCAGATACTTCGGGACGCGGGTCTCGGCAATCCCAAGATGCTCGGCAAGTTTCGGTTTGATGGACTCTCCGCCGCGCCGCGCAGTTCCCCCCCGCGCCATATTGGGGATGGCCACGCGCAATGTCTGGCAGGCTTCGACATAATAATAGGTGGTCAAGTCGGAGTCCGTGAGCACCCAAACGCCCGGACCAGCGGGAGCGCGATCGGCGTCATCCAACTTTGTCGGCGCGCACGTCAGCAACCGGCGGAAATTCATCTCCAGTTGCGAAAGACGCGAAGCAAGTCCGGGGTCGCCGTAACGTCCGCGAAGGCTCGGCGTTGAAATTTCCGGGGATTCTTCAAACGAAGAGCGCGACGGACGTTCAACAGCAACAGGAGCCTCTTCTTCGGGAGGCGCCGGCGGCGTGTACCCTCTCGATGGACCCAGCGGCCGCGATTCGCGTTGACCGGAAGAATGTTCCGCCCGGCGGGGGGAACGGTGCGAGTCATGGCCACGCCGTCCGCGCCGATGACGAGAACCCCGATCGGAGGGAGCGGAACGGCCGTCGACTGGGGCCTGGGGTTCGGATTCAACGGGTGCGGATTGGGTTTCGACTTCCTCGTGCGGGGATTCGGGTTCACCCGTTTCCTTCGCCTCAATGGCGCCTGAAGCTTCTTCCGCCTTGCTAACGGGAGCCGGGATCTCCGCGGGTTCCGTCGCGCCGAGGCGCGTGGCGCTTTCCTGCGCCTTGGTCTTCCAGTCGGAGCGGCGGAAACGTTCGGCGGCGGTGAGATACCACCTGCCGGCATCGGCGGAGTTCCCCACCGATTCCAGGTAACGCGCAAGTTCGAACGCAACCATGGCGTCGCGAGTCTTTGTGAAGAGATTCGTCAGTTGTGCCGCGGGGTCTTTTCCGGTGCGTGCTCTGCGGATTCGCGCGGTGATCTGCTTCCAGTCAGCCATACTGTGAAGGCATTCTAGCAGCGAATGTGGCGTTGCGCCAACGAAACGCAATAATTGAGCCCGAAAGCATTGCTGCCTGGCGACAGTAGTATGGTTTAGCGATTGACGCGGGCTCGGAATGAGAAGTATGCTTTTGCTGCACAGCACTGGAGGACTCTATGCGCGGCTTGCGCGCACCGCTCGCGACCTTGATGGCAATCGGGCTGACGATTGCACCCACATGGGCTGGCCCCACGACGACGAACTCGTTTGGCACTATCGTCACGGCGGAACACGCGCGAGTGGGCGATTCCTCAGCCGAAGCCGGCACCACGGTATTCAGCGGCGACCGCCTGGTAACGGACCTGGCTGGGAGCGTCCAGATTCGGGCGGGCGCTGCACGATTCCTGCTGCAGAGCGCAAGTTCCGCGACCCTGAACGATACCGAAGGTGCGCCCTCCGCGAAATTATTCGCCGGCACCGCGACTTTTTCGACAGGCAATTCCAAGGCTTTCACGCTATTGGCCTCCAGGGCCGTAATCCGCGCGCAATCCAACGGACCGACCATCGCCCAAGTCACGTATCTGAGTGAGAAGGAGCTTCTGGTGGTCAGCAAACGCGGTCCGCTGACAATTACCGTTGACGGAGAAACAGAACTCATCGCGGACGGCGCCGCGTATCGGGTGATACTCGAACCGCCGCCGACGATGGCACAAGGCCCCGAAGGAGCCGGTGCGCACAAAGACGACAAGAAGCGCGGTATGAACGGGCCACCGCTCAGAGCCGGACGCAACTACTTCCTGATTACGGCGGTGGGAATCACGGCGCTGGTTACAGGATTTGCCGTTTCGGAAGCCCTGGAAAGCCCGAATCGCCCATAACGCCTGAAAGTAAGGGCAACTGATTTCGAAAAGGCCATCACTCCGGTGATGGCCTTTTCCTATTGGAGAGCCAATTCTGTTCCATCCCCGCGGTTGGGGGGCGATCTCCTGCTCGGCGTTTTCGGGTCAGAGAACCGCGACTACGTCAATTTCCACCAGGGCGTCTTTCGGGAGCCGCGCGGCCTGCACCGTGGAGCGGGCCGGCGGAGCGACCGTGAAATACCGCCCGTAGACCTCGTTCATCGCCGTGAATTCATTCATGTCTTTCAGGTACACCGTGGTTTTTACCGCATGGGCGAGCGATACGCCGCTGGCCTCCAGGACCGCCTTCAGGTTTTCCATGACGCGCTCGGTCTGTTGACGCACGTCGGCGCCGACAAATTCTCCGGTCTGCGGATCCAGCGCGACCTGGCCGGAAACGAAAAGGAACCCATTTGCTTTGATTGCCTGCGAATACGGGCCGATGGGCTTCGGGCCGCGCGGTGTAAGTACGACGTCTTTCATGGGAGTCTCTCCTCGAATGCGGAAAGCAGAATAACAGACGTAGAGTGCAAGCGGGAGGACTAGCGGGGGCGGCGGCCGCGCACGTGAACAAAATCCGTGTGGGCGTGGTTGCGGGCGGCTTCCAGCCTGGTGACATACGATTCCGCCTGCTGACCGGAAAGGCCCTGGTAGATCAGATCGAGAATCTTTTTTTCAGATTCGCCGATATTTTTCAGCCGGCCGATCTGCGCGCTGGTAAGGGTCGGCAAACCCTGCTCGCGGCGCCGGATGACCACCTGCACGGTGGAGTTCGAAAGGCCGATCAGCTTCAGCATGACCGCATCGCTGCTGAGGGCGTCGAGCTTGTCAGCCTGGGCCATCTCCAGGATCTCTGCGTCGGTGTAGCCCGCGCCCGACAGTTCGATAACGGAATCGCCGCTGGTGAATTCGTGATTGTGGTCGCGCGCGGATTTCAAAAGGGAGAGACACATCGGATCGCCGGCGCCCGCCCGCTTCAGTTTGGTGAGCTCCGCGACTTCCGCCGCCGAAACATTCATCTTCTTGATCTGCGCAAGATTGGTGGACCACATACCCGATTGATCGAGGGCCGTGAAGTCAATCTTCGGCTTCGTCTTGCACCCCGCAAGAGCGAATCCCAGCAGAGAGACGAATAGTAGCGATTTCCGCATACTTACAGTGTATGCGTTACAAGCGGGCCAAAGTGGGGCTGTGTCCGGGCCCATACTGGACCGTCGGACAGGTGAGGAAAGAGCGGCTCAGACCTGGTAGATGCGCTCGACGCCGTAGACACCGTTGATGCGCCGGATGTTGGAGAGGATGGTCTCGAGTTGCCGCTTGTCGGCGATTTCGAGGCTGGCTTCGACCCGGGCGTTCTGCCGGTCGGGGCGGCTTTCGAGCATGCGGATGTTGGAGCCGGCGTCGCTGATCACGGCGGTAATTTCGGCCAGGAGGCCGGCGCGGTCTTTGGCGCGCACCAGCAGTTCAACCGGGAAGGTAGCGGAACTGTCGCCGCCCCACGCCACCGCGATGCGGCGCTCCGTCTGGTAGAGAAGGTTCTGCACGTTGGGACACGCTCGCGTGTGCACAGCCACGCCTCGCCCGCGGGTGACGTAGCCGATGATGTCGTCGCCGGGAATCGGATTGCAGCATTTCGCTCGGAAAACCAGCAGGTCGTCGTGCCCTTTCACGATCAGCGGAGCTTCGCCCATGCCCAGCATGCGCTTGACGGTCTTTACCAGCGTCGGCTTGGCGTCTTCCGCGGACTTTTCCGCTTCCTTGCTGGGTTCGCCAAAGTAACGGGACAACACCTGGCGCGCGGAATATTTACCGAACCCGACAGCGGCGAACAGATCCTCCACTTTCGACAGCCCGTAATCCGAGGACAGCTTCTGCAAATCTTCGCTGGGAATTTTCTTCAAGCCCCGCGGGAAATTGCGCGACTCGTTTTCCAGCAGCCGCTTGCCCATCTCCGTGGCTTCCTCGCGCTCCTGGGTATTGATGAAGTGCCGGATCTTGCTCTTGGCATGCGAGGATTCCACGAAACTGAGCCAGTCGCGGCTGGGCTTGTGCCCTTTTTGCGTGAGGATTTCCACCACGTCGCCGCTGACGATTTCATGGCGCAGCGAAACCATCTGGCCATTCACTTTCGCACCAACGCACTGGTGACCCACTTCCGTGTGCACGGAATAGGCAAAATCCACCGGCGTGGCGCCGCGCGGCAACTCCAGCACGCGGCCCTTTGGTGTGAACGCGTAAACTTCGACCGGGGCGAGATCCACCTTCAGCGTCGAGAGGAATTCGCCCGGCTCCTGCAGTTCCTGCGACCATTCGATCAACTGGCGCATCCAGGCGATGCGCTGGTCGTCACCAGAGGATACCGGCTTCCCATCTTTATATTTCCAGTGCGCGGCCACCCCTTCTTCGGCGATGCGATGCATTTCCTGGGTGCGAATCTGAATCTCGAAGGGTTGCCCCGAGTGAATCACCGTGGTATGCAGCGACTGGTAGAGATTGGGCCGCGGCATGGCGATGTAATCCTTGAAACGCCCGGGAACGGGCCGCCAGATATGGTGGACGACGCCAAGCGCGGCGTAACAGTTGCGGTCGGAATCGGAGATAACGCGAATGGCCAGCAAATCGTAAATCTGGTCGAGGCTGCGCTCCTGCCGGACAATCTTTCGATGCAACGAATAGAGGCCCTTGACGCGCGCTTCGAGTTCCGCGGGAATGCCGTTTTCGACGAGCTTCGTGCGAATCGTGTTCTGAACGTCTTCGAGAAATCTCTGGTGAAAGGGGGCTTTGTCGCTGAGTTGCTTCTGGAGCGAAAAGTACGCGTCTGGCTCCAGATAGCGGAAGGAGAGATCTTCGAGTTCGCCCTTGATGACGGACATTCCCAGGCGGTGAGCGATGGGCCCATAAATGTCCATCGTTTCCCGGGCAATGCGAAGTTGCTTGGCAGGCTCCAGATACTCGAGGGTACGCATGTTGTGGAGCCGATCGGCGAGTTTGACCATCACGACGCGGACGTCCTGAACCATCGCCAGGAGCATCTTGCGAACGTTCTCCGCCTGGCGCGCTTCCGGCGCCATCATGTTCAGGCGGCTGATTTTCGTGACGCCTTCGACGAGCTGGGCAACCTCGCCACCAAAGCGCTCTTCGAGGCGTGAAACCGGAAATTCGGTGTCTTCAATCACGTCGTGCAGCAGGGCGGCCGCGAGGGTGGTGGCATCCACGCGCATGTCGGCCAGAATGTGCCCCACTTCCAGGAGATGCGAAACGTAGGGATCGCCCGAAGCGCGGAACTGATCATGGTGCCGCTCGGTAGCAATTTCGAAGGCGCGCCGCACCGGCCAGGGATCCTCGGATGGCCGATTGGTGCGCAGTTTTTCGAGGAGCTCTTCCAGGCGGGCGTTCAGCTGCCGCTCGGTCCGGTCCCGATTAAAGTTGAGCGGGATATTGGCAGGCGACGGCATACGCCAGTATACCAAAAGGGTCAGTTAAGGCGGTTTCTTAGCGCTTTCGCGCAAAGGAGCAATCTTGGATTAAAGCGTGAGGTTTGCTCGCTCTAGACGACGGGAGGGGGCCGCTTTGCCTTGGGCCATGCGCCTCACCTTGATTCTTTCTGCCACCTCTTGTGCTGCTGCGTGATGGAGACATAACACTCGCAGGCGGCCACCTCCAACTCTGGCCGGTCTTCGATCATGACCGCCCCGCGTACGTAAGTAATGAGCCCTGCCTTTTGCAGAAAACCCAAGGCGACGGTTACGCTCGCCCGGCGCATTCCGAGCATGTGCGCCAGAAATTCCTGGGTGAGCAGGACCTGGTTGCCGCCTAGCCGGTCCTGGCTCATCAACAACCATCTCGCCAATCGTTGGTTGGCGTTATGTAGCCGGTTGCATGCCGCGATTTGTGCGGACTGCACCGCGACCTCCTGCCCAAATTGCTCCAAACTCCTCCGCAGAGATGGACAATGGGCCAGGGCGACGATCATGTCCCCGGCTCTTATCCGGAACGCGCTTCCTGCAACCTGGACGATCACCCGGCTAGCGCTGCTCTTGAGTCCAGCTACCAACGGCAAACCTACAAAGCCTTCCGCCCCAGTCAGCCCGACTTCCACGATTTTGCCGTTCGTCAGGACCGTGAGGATGGACGCCAGCCCGCTGCGCATGAAGTAGCAATAAGCGATCGGCTTGGCGGCCTCGTTCAAGATCGAATGCAGCGGCAGTGACACCAGCGCCAATTTTGGGAAGATGGTTTTGAATTCCTTGCGGGGCAATCTTCGCAGAATTCCGTTATTGAGCGCAGCTCTTCTGGTCACCTGGCTCCTTGACGAAATTCATAGCGATTCGAACGAAGGGCCGGCTCGGACTGGGCGGAAGAAGGACCGAGCCGACTCTCCTACACTACGCTATTTTAACGTTCGCAGCTAGTCCTGAACGTTAACCACCTCGTCCACCCGCAGCGAGTTGCGCCGAATCGTACGCTAGCGTACAGTTCTCTCTGGAAAAGAGACTCGCTATGCTCCGGAAACCACCTTCCTCCGGCAGACCTCCTTGGGCAAAAGCCGTCCGAACCTTGCGCGTGCACCTCAAACTGAATCAGGAAGAGTTTGGTTCCAGGCTCGGCTTTTCCGCGATGGCCGTTTCACGCTGGGAACGCGGCGCTCAGGAGCCACCCTCTCACGCATACATCGGACTTGGAAATCTTGCCCACGACTCTTCCTGCTGGTATTTCTGGGAACGCGCCGGCCTCCGTAGCGAACATGTGATGCGCGTATTGCCTACCCTGGAACGGAACATCAGATTTTCCAAATTACAGAATTTTGAAATTGTGAGCGCCGGGGTAGGTCCAAAGCGCCAAAGAGACAAAGTCCAGCTTGTCGCCCTTCCGGTATTAAAGGTAGTGGCCGCTTCGCCGGGCGAGAAAGGGGACGACCTGCATCTGCTCAGCGAAGCGCCGATTGAAAATATGCTGGCAGCGCCGAAGGACTGGTGCCCCAATCCCGCCTACACGAGCTGCTTGCGAGTGCGCGGCAATTCCATGGCCCCGATGATCCAGGACGGATTTGTGGTTGCCGTTGACTCTTCGCAAATCGACATGAACAGCCTGGACGGGAAAATTGTAATTGCCTGGCACAAAGACGTGGGATTAACCATTTCGCGCTTACGGCTCTACGACCACACGGCGGTTCTCGTTCCCGAAAATTCAGAATACGGGGCCGTCACTATCAGCGCCAAACAGCCGTGGAAGATCGTAGCCACCGTGCTGTGGTGGGTCGGCAAAGCCCCATGAACATCCCCCGCGAAATGTCCGGCGGTAGGACCTCTAGTTTCCACTGGCGAAATTCACTTCGGGCAATCCCCCGCTCAAAACGAATCACGCAGCGGCAACTCCGGATGTCGCCGGTTCCATTCCGCTCGCGCCTCGGCCAGTTGCGCCATCAGGGCAGTCAGACGGGAATCGTTTGGATTCGCCTCGTTGGAGCAGCGGAATTTTGCACGCATGCCGAACCGCAAGAGTTCCGCACTGGACATCCGGTGAATGGAGAGGGGCACGGGGCCGCCTTCACCGGGATGCGTCTCGTTTTCACCAGCCATGGTTTCTGAGCTGTCCGCCAGTTCCATTGTGAATTTTTCTCCGTCCAGGGTGATTACCAATGTCCGCTAGCCGCTTTCGTTAGATGATTCTACAATTACTACTTGTGTAAAGGCAAGAGAAAGCTAATGCTGCGGGTTGTGGTTCGGCTATCCGGAAACTGGCCAGCTTCGGGAGTAAGAAGCAGTTGGGGCGAAAAAAAGCCCCGGCTTTTCAGCCGGGGCTTCGAGACCCTCAGTGAGGCGTATCGCGTCAGGACGCCGGCTTTTGTTCCGGCTGCTCGGCGCGCTTCTGCTTGATTTCCTTCACCTTGTCGAGCAGGTCGTCGGCCTGTTTGGTGAGCGCATCCCGCTCCGCGGTCGATTCGACCATGTCTGCCTTGCGGCGATAGAGCAGGTTCAGATAAGTCATGGCGTCGTCATACTCGGGGTTTATTTCGATGGCCTTCTTCAGGCTGGCGATGCCGTCATCCACCAGGGCGCCGAACTTCTGCGTATAGGCAGCGCGAACGTCCGGAGGCAGGGGGTCGGTGTCCTTCACCTGCTTGTTGATGTGCGCTTTGTTGTAGTCCTGGCGCATTTCGGTGTTGCCACGGTAGGCAATCGCCCAGTCAATCACGCCGATGGAGTAATACGGCGAGGGATCCTGCGGCTTCAGCGCAATATGCCGCTGGTGAAATGACTTCGACTCTTCGAATTTCTTTTCGTCAAACGGCTGCCCGGCCATCTGGTAAAGAATGGAAGCGAGTCCGTCGATGGCGTTCAAATTGTTCGGATCCTTTTCGAGCACGAGCTTGTACTCGGCGATGGCCTCATCGCCGTGGCGCTTGTTCTCCTCCGACGGCGCGCCAGGAATGTACTGGCTGGCATACGCCGTGGCCAGATACAAGCGGGCGTTCATGAGATCTGGATCAAGTTCCTTCGCTTCCTTGAAAAATTCGACCGCCTTGTCAAATTGCGCTTCCTTGAACGCCGCAACACCCTTGTTCAAGAGGTCGCGCGCGCGCAATTTGTTGCAGCCCGAAACGCCGGCCGTCAGGATCAACAACGCCACCACGGCAAACGCCTGGCTGGCTGTGCGAGAAAACCGCGAGTAGGTTTCCCGTGACACTATTGCATCAGTCATTGAAGCAACCATCCCTGATAAGCGCGGCCGGCTTTCCCGCCGCAGCTAGGATTCACATCCGCCCACTTGGGCCATTCCATCACGTTCAGCGGTTTTTTTCCAGTTCCGAACTCAACAACCCGATGGGCGTCGCGCCCGCCGAATGCATGAGGTCCAGAACATGGGCGACCGCTTGAAACTCGAGCGAGCGATCCGCCTGAACAAACGCAACCCGATCGGAGCGCCGGGCAAGAATATCCTGCAAACGAGCGCTCAACTCCCCGAGCGGAACTCCCGACTGGTTGATTCGGGGCGAACCATCCGAGGCAATCTGAACAATGATTGTTTCGGGTGGATCTTTTGGGACTGGGCGGTCTGTCTGCTGCGGTATAGCCGCGTCCAGCCCCTTCTGGCGATGCGGAATGATCATGAAGATGACCAGCAGCACCAGCAGAATGTCAATCAGCGGGACCACATTCACATCGGAAACGATCCCGCGCCTGCCCACAACAACGCCCACTCCCATGAGTCACCTCGCGAAGCTAAATTACCCTGCGAGGAGGACTCCCACATCCCGGCGTAAACTCGAGCACGAGCTACTGCCCTGCTTCCAGCTTGGCGGTGATCAGACCGACTTTGTCGATGCCTGCGCCGCGCATAATGTCGATGGCACGCGCCACAGACATGAACAGCACATCGTTGTCGCCCTTGACGAAGGCGACTTTTTCGGCGCGATCCTTGAAGATCTGTTCGATACGCGGCCCGAGGCTGTCCCAAGTGGCATCTTCATTGTTGATCTTGAGCTTGTCGCCCTTGAGAATCTGTACCACGACCGTCTTGTTCTCGAGTTCCTGATTCTGTTGCTGGTTCGGCGAGGGCTGCGGCACAAGGGTATCCATACCCTTGGGCGTAAGAGGCGTGATAACCATGAAAATGATGATGAGCACCAGCAGAATGTCGATCAGAGGAACGATATTCGGCGACGCCATTGATCCTGAGCTGCTACCTACATCCATCCCCATTGCGAGATCTCCTGTCGTGCCGCCGCCCGCCTCTTTTGGAGTCTGGCTGCCGCGCCGGGTGGGAGCCAGCGCGGAGCCTGAACATCGGCAAACGAATGAGCGTACAGCAATATCCCTACTGCGCCCTCAATCGCCGGGATTGGCCGGCGGCTGGGGGGCCTTTGTGTTGGGCCCGGGGGCCTGTGTTTTTTCCGTCAGCAGACCGAGCTGGTCGACGCCCGCGGACCGGATTTCGTCCACGATTGCCACCACATCTCCATACTTGGCGCGCGCATCGCTTTTAACATAGACGGTCTTGTCCAGTTTGTTGGCGAGGCGGTCCTTGATCTGCCCGGTGATTTCTTCCTTTTTGATCTTGGTGTTTCCCATGTACAGGTTGCCGTCGCGGGTGACCGCAACCACAATCGCGTCATCCTTGTCGGCGTCCTTCATATCCCGGGCATTCTTGGCCGTAGCCATGTCTACCTGGTGGGTCTTCTGCAACATGGGGGTGACCACCATGAAGATGATGAGCAGCACGAGCATGATGTCCGCCATCGGAATCACGTTCGGTGCTGCCATCTGGGGGCCGGCTTGCGGCTTGTAAGCCATAGTATGCCTTCTTCCGGGTTACTTCTTGGTCGCGCCGCGGCGCAGGATGAAATAGTTGATCAGCTCCATGGAGGAGTTGTCCATCTCAACGTCAAACGCTTCGACCTTGTTCGTAAAATAGTTGTAGGCCCACACGGCGGGGACGGCTACGAGGAGGCCGAACGCGGTGGTGACCAGCGCCTCAGCGATACCGCCGGCTACCGCGGAGAGACCCGTCGCCTTCTGGCTTTCAATTCCCTTAAACGCGTTCAAGATGCCGACGACCGTGCCGAACAGTCCGACGAACGGCGCCGTCGAACCGATGGTGGCGAGCGCCGAGAGACCCCGCTTCATTTCCGCGTGCACGATGGCGACGGAGCGTTCCAGGCCGCGCTTCGCGGCTTCGATCACTTCCGCGTCGGAAACCTGCTGCGAAGCCGACTGGAATTCCGAAAGCCCCGTGGCGACAACCTTGGCGATGTGGCTCTTCTTGTTGCGCTCGGCGATGGCGATGGCTTCGTCGAGTTTGCCGTCCTTCAGCGCGCCGGCGACCTGCTGCACGAACAGGCGCGACTGTTTGCGCGCGTTGTTGTACATCAGGAAGCGGTCGATCATGACGCCGAACGAGTACACCGAGAGGACAAAGAGGATAACGACTACGAATTTGGCGAGCAGGCCCATCGAAATCCACATGGAACGCAGGTCCCATGAGGTGGCGGGTTCCTGCAGCCACGCCGCGTAAACCAACAAAGTTGCTAACATTCGTTTGCTCCTTATTTCCGAGGGGCGCCGGGCGAGCCGGATCCCACAAGTGAGTTAATTCGACTGCGGACTCAGGCCGGCGCGCACGTCCCACGACACCCGCGCCGCCCCGTTGAACAACTTACTGTGCCAGAGAGAAAATCACGTCAATTTCGGTATCCACCTCGACTGGATCCCCGTTCAGCAGCGTTGGCTGATAGCGCCACTGCCGGACGGCGTCCAGTGCGGATTGCACAAGGAGTGGATGTCCCGAAACCACTTGCAGTTGCTCAACGGCGCCATTCTTGCCAATGATGGCGTGCAACTTCACGGTGCCGCTGATACGCGTCTGCCGAGCAAGTGGCGGATAGAGAGGCTGAACGCGGTTGACCAGTCGAGCTGCCTGCACGTTACCGCCGACGGTCACGCGCTTCGGGTTGGCCTTGGGCGGCGGTGGCGGCGCGTTTCCTGCTCCGCCGATCACGCCTCCAAGCACACCGCCAGCGGACCCACCGGCAACGCCGCCGGGAACACCGCCAGCCATTCCGCCCATGTCGGGCGGCTCGGCTTCTTCCTTAATAATCTTGATGTCCTTCGGGATCGCCTTCGGAGTCACCAGCTTGCCTGCATCCATCAAGTGCTGAATCGGCTTGCGAATCACTTGAACGGCGGCCGGTGGTGGAGGCGGCGGAGGCGGCGGTGGTGGCGCCAACAGAATCGAAGACATCAGCGTCTTCGGCAGGGCTTCCGTATAAATCAGAGGAATCAGGATAAGGATCGCAAGGAATCCGACCTGAAACGCCATGGAAATGACAACCGTCCACGGCTTGTTGGTCTTTTTGTTCGTCGAGGTTGATACGACCATTTCTTCAAACATGGCTGACGATTACCTCCTCCCAGAAGTCGCGAGGCGTGGTTGCCCACCCTCGTTGCCCCTAGGTCTGCTGCCGGCTGCGGTTCCGGTGCTTGCGACTCCGCCGTGTCCCCGCCAGTTGTTCCAGGCGACGACGAGCGGAGCGGCGATGCCAAAACTAGAGTATGTTCCTACCACAATCCCCACCACCAGGGCGAAAGCGAAGGCCCGAAGCACCTGGCCGCCCATCAGGAACAGGACGAGCACGGTGAGAAAGGTTAATCCGCTGGTCAGAATCGTTCGCGACAATGTCTGGTTAATCGACTTGTTGACAATGTCCGCGAACGGCTCTTTGCGCAGCAGGCGGCTGTTTTCCCGGATGCGGTCAAAGATGACGATCGTATCGTTCATCGAATAACCGACCAGGGTCAGCAAAGCTGCGATGACCGTCAGCGAAATCTCAAATCCAAAAATCTTGAAAAGACCCAGGGTAATCAGGACGTCGTGAAATACCGCCAAAACCGCCGCCGCTCCGTAGACCCACTCGAACCGGAAGGCAATATATACCAGCATGCCCGCCAAAGCATAGAGGGTAACTCGAATGGCCTGATTGCGTAACTCGCCACCCACCTTGGGTCCGACAATTTCCACGTTGCGAATCGCGAAGGGCGCGAGCGAATAGCCGTCTTTCAGTGCCGCAACAACGGCTGGCGTCACGCCGGCCGCCTTGCCCAGGTCGTCGAAGCTGGTGAGAACGCCGTTCTTGTCTTTGTCGCGATAGGCGAGAATCGCTTTTGCCAACTGCTGATACTTGTCGCCCGCCGCCACGGAAAGGGCGAGCGGGTCTTTCGAAGCAAGAAAATTCGCAAGTGTCGTCGGCGTGGCGGCGTTCAGATCCTGCTTGCCGGAGCCGGAAACGCCGTACGTGGCGTCCAGCGCATTGAGCACCTTGGCTTTGCCTTCATCCAGCGCCTGATCAGCCTGGCCGGTCTGCTCGACGAAAATCATCACTTCGTTGGAGTTGGGATTCGCGATATCGCTGATGCTTTGAATCTCGCTGTTGCCGAGGCCCTGGCCCCGGAGGCCGTTGCGAAGATGATCGACGTTCGGCGGTTGTGCAAAGCGGACATCCACGTTGGTGCCACCCCGGAAATCGATTCCGTACTTGATGCCGCCATGCAAAAAAATAGCCGCCCAGCCGACGAGCAGCAATGTACCGCTCAAGGCGAAGAAATACTTGGCCTTACCCATCCAGTCGAGATTGGGCTGTTTAAAGAGCTCGATCATGCCTTTTCGCGCTTCCCTTCTTTAGACTCCACTATCTTCCTGTTTGTTCCCAGCACCCAAAAGATGCGGTAGTACCGGAACCAAATGGCTGTACCTTGATTCCTCAACCAAGGCCAAACCTGTCATCCTGAGGCCCCGTCCTTGGGCCGAAGGATCTGAAGGTTCCGTGAGTAGTCGGACTTCACGTTGAGATTCTTCGAGCATCCTCGTCGTATGCCCTCAGAATGACACGCTGCACGCCGATCAGCTCCCAGTAAGACCACTGCCTCTAAATGCTCAGTTCCGCCTGGCGATCCATCTTGCCCAGGTGGTATTGGAAAATCGTCTTGGAAACGTAGATCGCGGTGAAAACGTTGGCGATCAAACCGATGGTCAGGGTGATGGCGAATCCCTTGATGGGGCCCGTCCCAAAAATAAAGAGGAAAAATGCCGAGACCACCGTGGTTACGTGCGTGTCGATAATGGTAAGGAATGCTTTCGAGAAGCCCGCATCCACCGCGGCCGGCGAAGATTTTCCATTCCGAAGTTCCTCGCGGATGCGCTCAAACACCAGTACGTTGGAGTCCACACCCATACCGATGGTCAAAATCACGCCCGCGATGCCTGGCAAGGTTAAAACCGCGCCAAACATGGCCAGCGCGGCCAGTAGAATCACCAGGTTGATGATCAAGGCGAGCACAGCGTTCACGCCCGACGACCGATAGTAGAAAACCATGAAGATCATCACGACCAGCAAGCTCAGGATAGACGCCTGCACACCGTGGCGGATGGAGTCCGCGCCGAGCGATGGCCCGACCGTGCGCTCCTCGAGATATTTAATCGAGGCGGGCAAAGCACCGGCGCGCAGCACAAGCGCCAGATCGTGCGCGGATTCCTGGCTGAAGTTGCCGTCAATGCGGCCCTGGTCCTCAATGCGGCTCTGAATCGTTGGCGCCGAATAAACCTGATGCTCGAGGACGATGGCCATCTGCCGGCCGCGGTTCTGCTCGGTGAAGGGGCCGAAACGCTTTGCGGCTTCGTTGGAAAGCACAAAGTTAATCTGCCATTGCCCGGGCATGTCCGTGTTGCGGTTTTCCGTGGCGCTCCGCAGGTCGCGCCCGGTCACGACGGGGGGCCGCTGCACCAGATACCAGTTCTCGGACGTATCATTCGGGTTTTGCCGGATGTGGGACTCCGGCCGTTCCTTCAGGAGCTCCGTACCCGGCGGAAGTACGCCGCCATGCCGCGCCAAGCCTTCCGCTTGGGAGGGATACGCCGTGGGGTCCACCAACAGCATCAATTCGAGCTGGCCGCCAGCCTGGATGACCGCCTTGGCGCGCTCCGGATCGCCTTCGCCGGGGAGTTGCACCAGAATTTCATTGTCATTGCGGCCGTGCGCCTGGATCGTAGGCTCGGTCAAACCCAGCGCGTTGATGCGGCGCTCGATGGTTTCGAGCGACTGGCTCATCGTCGTTTCCTGAACGCGGGCGATCTCGCTCGGGCGCAACGTGAGCATATAAGACGCGGTCTCGCCGGGAGCGGGCGCGAGTTCCCAAATGCCTTCGTACTGCTCGTGAATCAGGTCGCGAAATGCAGAGAGTTGGTCGGAGGGCACATTGCGCACCACGATGTGCGTGTCGTCCGCGCGGCGCACTTCATCATAGCGGATATTCTTTGCGCGCATCGCCGTCGTCAGGCGATCCACGGTCTGGTCGGTCTCCTGCGCGATGGCTTCCTGCACCTGAACCTGGAGGATCAGGTGCGTGCCGCCCTGCAGGTCCAGACCAAGCTTGATCTGGTGCTCGAAATTATCCTTGAGCGCCGTGAGCGAGGTGGGGAGGCCCGGATAGCCGATAACCGAGTAGATGCACAACAGAATGACTGCGAGGATGAACAGAGCTTTCCACTTCAGATTAGGGTTCATGGTTAAGAGATCAAGCGCGTAAGCAGGCGGCTCATGGAGTTATTTCGCATCGTCGGATGCCTCCACCTGAGCAATCGCTGCCCGCGCGACGCGAATTTTTACATTATCGGCAATCTTGAGAATCACGGTGTCGCCGTCCATGCCGTTGATCGTGCCGTAGATGCCCGCGTTGGTGATCACCTTGTCGCCGTTCTTCACCGCCGCCAGCATCTCCTGCACCTTCTTGCGCTGCCGCTGCTGCGGCAGAATCACCAGGAAATACATAATTCCGAACATCAGACCGAGGGGAATCAGAAAACCGCCGAGCCCCGCGGCGCCGCCGGCTTGCCAAAAAATCAGTGCTGCCAGATTCATGTTCCGAATTGTTCCATGCCTTTCCGAGTTATTTTGAATTGGCCCGTTGGCACAACCGCGACCCGCAGCCCGACCCGGAAGGAGAGAATACCATCCTCTAGCGGGTGTTTTCCCGCTTCCCTTCCCGCTCGATTCTCCTGCTGAGACTCGACTTGTGCGGGTTGCCCGCGCCCTGAAACGCCTTACGCGCGTCCCGGACGGTTCGCTTCAGGCTGGACCCGCCGCATAGCGCGCGCGCAGCTCTGTCGCGAAATTTGCAAGCTGTCCAAAACTGATAGCCTCTCGGATTTGCCGCATTATGTCAAGGTAAAAGTGGACATTATGGTGGGTCGCGAGGATGGCTGCAGTGATTTCTCCGGCGGCGAAGAGATGCCGAAGATACGCGCGGGTATAGCGCCGGCAGACCGCGCAGCTGCAGTCCGGATCGATCGGGCGCTGGTCTTCGATGTAGCGCGCGTTCTTGATCAGCACCCGGCCTTCGCTGGTGTAGAGGCAGGCATGTCGCGCCGCGCGGGTGGGCAGCACGCAATCCATCATGTCGATGCCGCGCGCCACGTAATCGGCAATTTGCTCCGGCCGGCCGACGCCCATCAGATAGCGCGGGCGCTCTTTCGGTAGCAGCGCGGTGACTTCCGCGGTCATCTCGCAAGTCGTTTCGTGCGGCTCGCCGACAGCAAGACCGCCCACTGCGTAGCCGGGAAATTCGAGTTCGAGCAATTGCCGCGCGCTCTCTCGGCGCAGGTCAGGAAACGTCGCGCCCTGGACGATGCCGAACTGCACTTGCGCGGGTTCGCCATTTTGCTGCGATTGTTGCAGAAAATATTGGCGCGCGCGCCGGGCCCAGTCCGTCGTGCGCTTCACCGCCGCCTCGGCGATGTTCCGCGGCGCGGGAGTCTCGATGCACTCGTCGAGAACCATGGCGATGTCAGAACCGAGCGCGAGCTGGATTTCCGCCGCTTTTTCGGGAGTGAGCAGATGTTCGGAGCCGTCGAGGTGCGAACGGAAGCGCACGCCTTCATCGGTGATCTTCCGCAATTCCGCGAGGCTGAACACCTGGTATCCGCCGGAATCGGTGAGAATCGCGCCGTTCCACGACATGAACTTGTGCAGTCCGCCCAGCTTGCGAATCAGTGTGTGCCCCGGCCGCAGATATAAATGATACGTGTTGGCGAGGATGATCTTCGCGCCAAGGGTTTCCAGAGCTTCCTGCGTCAGGCCCTTCACGGTCGCGGCCGTGCCCACCGGCATGAACACCGGCGTTTCGATCACTCCATGCCGTGTCTTTAACTGTCCGCGGCGCGCGCCGGTCGGATCGTTTTGTAAAATTTCGAACGAAAAACTCACTCCGCTAGTGTATCAGGAGAAGGCGAACGCCAATCCTACGCGGAGAACGAGATAAATCAGAAACGCTCCGAGGACGATGCTGAAGGATTTGCCGCCCTTGAGCTTTTTGGGGTAGACGGCTGCAAAACCGATTGAGAGAAGGAGCAGCTTCCAGAACTCGAGCAGATCGATGTTCTTGCCGAGTGCGACGAGCCATTTGGAAGCATCGTCGGGCAGCAGCGCCGCCGCGTTGGTGGCAACCGGGTTGTCCAAATCGAACATCCCGGCCGGCTTCAGGAACAAGACGGTAATAAACAGAATTGTGCCGACAATGGCGGCGGGGACAAAAGCGTGAGAGACGATGGCAAAGGAGGTCTTAAAGCTTGTTCCCGCGCCGGCCATTATGTTGTATGCCCCCATTAAAACCAGCGCGATGACCAGCAAACCACAGATCGGGAGCACCAACCCAAAAACGTAGGCGAATGCAGGCGAAAACTTTGCGCTCATCTCCACTTGTTTTTCTTTTTGCTCGGCGGAGAGTTGCGCCGCTCGCGGGCTCTTCTCTATCTGCTGAGAGATATAGTCGCGCCAACTGAAATGGCTGTTCAGGGCAATGACCGCCGCAAGGCTGAATAGAAGAATCAGGGCCGTGGGCAGGATCCAACTGGGCTTGCGGACAATGTCTTCGAATGTAGCTTGCGGTGAAAAGAACACGCCGCTGATACGGCCAACCGGGGAGATTGCGGCCTGAGGTTCTGCCACAGGAGTAGGAATGGTAGCCATCGAGGACCCCTCAACCACAGAGATGTCGCGAATTGCTTCTGAGAGTACTACGTGGGGCCGGACGCGTAAATATCACACCCCGCGGCCGTCGGCAACTCCACCGTCAATCCGGAAATGTTCAGCAGCCCGCCTACGTTTTCATCACAGTCGCAACAATCCTCACCACACCCAGGAAAAAAGGAGTTACGTCGCGGAAATGCCTTCTGCCGTCGCGACTCGATGAGTCCCGAAGAAATAGTAAACTGATAGGCTCGATGTCCACCGCCGTTACACATCGGGTTGACTGGTCGCTGCTCTGGCAGCAGCGCGGCTTCCGTTATTTTTTTACGGCGATGTTCGTTTCTCTGTTCGGCAGCGGGATGAATTTCATCGGCGTCAGCTGGTACATCATGTCGGCCACGCACTCGACGGTCGCGGTCAGCTGGCAGGTTATCGTCGTCACCCTTCCCGGCCTCGTGGTGCCGTTTCTCGGCGGCGTGCTGATTGACCGCCTCGACCGCCGTTACCTGGGCGTCCTGCTCGACATCTCGCGCGGCTTCGCAGTGCTGGCCATCGCCTACATCGCATGGCGCGGCCACCTGCACATCTGGCACCTCTACCTGATGACGCTGATCACCGGCACGGGCTCCGCGATGTATTGGTCCAACGTGAACGCGCTGGTGCAGGAAGTGGTGCCGCCCAGCCAGTTCACGGGCGCCAACGCGTCCGTGCTCGTCGGCGTGCAAAGCGGCATGCTGCTCGCCGGCACCTTCGTCGGATTTTTTTACGACAACATGGGCATCGCCGGAATTCTGCTGATCGACGGGCTCACCTACTTCGTCTCCGCCTATTGCCTCTACCGGCTGCGCAGCGGCTACGTCTCCCCGCGAGATCATCGCCAGTATCCGCGGGAATATTCCGAATCTACGGACACGGCGTCGCAAGCGCTCGGCAGCGGCGAAAATCCCGAAATCGCGGAAGCAGGAACTTCGCTAGCGATTTATGCCGCGGACATGAAGGAAGGCTTCGCCTATCTGCGCAGCCAGCCGGTGGTTCTCGCCCTGGGAGTGACGCACGCGATCCTGATGGCCAGCGTGGTCAGCGGCAACGTGGTGGTCGTCGCTCTGGCGAACGACGTCTTGCACTCCGGCTCGCGCGGATTCGGCTTCATCGAAGCGGGTTGGGCGATCGGCGCGATTGCCGGCGGCCTGATCACCAGCCAGTTGCCTCAACGAGTGCGCCTGCCGCTCTACGTTGCGGCGATGGCATGCCTGGCGCTGGGCCATGTTGCCGTGCCATTCGTCGCGTTTTTGTTAGGTGCGGCAATTCTGCAGGGCTGCTTTGGATTCTGCCGCGCCCTCGGCGGCATCGTCGCGCAATCCTCGCTGATGTCCATCGTGCCGCGCCACTTCATGGGCCGCACGCAATCCGCCTTCGCCATCTTCGCCACCATCCTGCAACTGGCCATGAGCTTTTCGCTCGGCTGGCTGGCCCAACGCCTCAGCATCGCCACCGGCTTTTTCCTCCTCGCCCTGATGTACGCCGGGGCCACGCTCTCCGCCTCGCGCGCCCGCGCCCTCCTGCGCTAGACTTTTCCAGTAGTCCCGCGCAATCGCACACTCGAGGCCCTCATGGAAATTCAAACCATCAAGCCCTTTCTCCACTATTTCGGCACCGTCCGAGAGCGCACCATGCGCGTGGCCCGCTGCGTCCTTCCCGACAAGCTAGACTGGACTTACGCTCCGGGAAAATTCACGCTCGGCGATCTGCTGCGGCACATCGCGGTCACCGAACGTTACCTCTGGGGAGAAAATCTTCAAGGAAAGCCCAGCCAGTACAAAAGCCACGGCAAGGAATGGGCCGACGGTTACGAAAACATCCTGGTGCTGATGGAGCGGTTGCACAAGGAATCGCTGGAAATTTTCGCCAGCCTCACCGACGCCGAATTGCAGACCAAGTGCAAAACGCCCGGCGACGCCGAAATCACAAAATGGAAGTGGCTGCGGCTGATGGTCGAGCACGAAATTCACCACCGCGGGCAAATCTATTTGTATCTGGCGATGCTCGGCGTACCGACGCCGCCGTTGTACGGAATGACCAGCGAGGAAGTCCGCAGCCAGGGCTCCTCCGAATAGAACACTGCTTATTGCGCCACCGGCCAGCTTTCTTCTTTTCCGCCCAGCAGCTGCACGGCTGCCTGGTTCAATTTCGAACGCAGGGCAAATCGCTCGTTGGCCCGCGCGATGTACCGCACTGCCACTTCTACGCCGCCCAAAACGGGCTTCACGCTGATCGCCGGCACCGCCGAGAATCCGCTCATGTCCCGCGAACCAGCCGCGCTCCGCCACTCCTGCTCCGCCTTCTGGCCGCTCTCGCGTGTTTCCTCTTCCACTTTCTTGCGGATCGCTTCGACGATCGGATAAGGATCCTTGCCGGTGGGCAGTACCACGGTGAGTTCGTCCCACATCCACTGCCCGGTGGTCGAAAAATTAAAATAGTGCCCTTCAATCGCAAAGCTGTTGGTGAAGGTCACGCGCCGCCCGGTGGGATGCCCCGAATCCGTCCAGTTTCCGGTTTCGAGCAGCACGGTATGAAACGGCCCGATTTCCACCACCTCGCCCGTCACTCCGTTGATCTCCACCCAATCGCCCATGCGAATGCCGTTCTTGCCCATCAGCACGAACCAGCCGATGAACCCGACGATGAAATCCTTCAGCGCCACGGTCAGGCCGGCGCCGGCCAAGCCGAGAAATGTTCCCAACTGCCCGGGCGGCCCGAAAATCACCAGCAGAATCAGCAGCAGCGCAATGAATTGCAGCGACACGCGAGTCACCGTGTGCAGCGACTGGATCTGCCGACGGTCCATCGAAAGCCGGCTAACCAGCGAATTCATCCACGTACTGAAAAATAGGGCAACCAGCGCGATCACCAGGATGATCAGCACGCCGGCGACCGCGCTATGAAAGACAGTCCACTGTTGCGCGGCGACCAACTGCATCCACTGGCCGTAAATCGCGGAAAGCTCTTTGTGCGTTTCCACGCGCTTGTCGAGCGCCGCCAGCGTCTTTCGCTCCCCGGCAATCTCCTGGGTTTTTTTCAGCAGGGCCGCGGGGTCTTCCTGGCTTTTCTCCGCCGCCGGCGTCCGTCCAACGGGTGTCGCGTCTATCTGCGTTTTTGAATGATGCGCCAGCTCCGGCGACTTCTCTTTTTGCTCCTCGACTTTCGCATCCAGCGCATTGTGTTGAGCCGCCAGCGCCGCCGCAGCCACGTCCGATTTCGTCTTGGCATCCGCAAGCTGCCACTTTTTCCAATGCAGCGCCAGCCATTGCTCAGCGCGGTGCACCAGGCCCAATTGCTCCGCAGGCGGTTCGCCGGTGGGAACCGAGCTCAGCGCATCGTTCGCGGTTTCCTCGTGATCTTTCTTAAGCGCCTGAATGCGATCAGCCAGGCTGCCTCCCGCGCGGGCCAGATCCTCCTTCGCGTCGTCCACTTCGTTCTGGTCCAGATCCATGTCCGCTTGAGCCTGCGCCAGTTCCACTTGTATCGCGTCCTGCTTGTTCGCGGGCGCTTTCACCAGTTGCTCCGCAAGCTGCTTCGCCCGGTCCTGGTCGGCATTCAAAAGTTTTTGCGCTTTTTGCAGTCGATCCTGAATTTCCTTGGCTTCGGCGCTGGGTGGCTGCGGATGAAGCAGTGCGTCGCGGAGAGCGGAATCAAAGGTCAGGTCCACTTCCTCATCCGCCCGGTGCAGCGCATCCTTGGCCAGCGCGCGCTCGTCGGGAGTGTCCGCTAGTTTCGCCACTTGCTGGGCGATTTTTAACGGCGACAGGTCAACCAGCGCGACGTCGGCAGTTTTGGATTTCCTGGCGGATTGATCCACGCCCGCCGTACGTGGGGCGCGGGAAATCCAGAAGCCATAAATGGAAACGCCGAGAAGCAAGAGGATGACGGCGCCGATTATTTTCTGTGCTCTGTTCATCGAGTGACCATGTAATGGAGGTTGATTTCGCTTTCGCTGGGAATTCCCAATTTCCCGGATTCCTCCTGGAAACGCAAGGACTTCCTGGACCCCAGTGTCCGCAAAATCATTTTCTCTGTTCTTCCGGCGGGATTAACCTTTCTTCGAAGAGAGAAATCGAATCGCGCCGCAAGAGGGCTGATGGCCCTCCGCTTCACACTCCTGTAACCTTCAGGCTTTCTCCCTGTAACGATTCCCTTCTAGACTCTCCTCCGGTTTGCGGTTTTGCTCCGCTTACAAATAGGCGACGGGTCTGTCCGGTGCGCAGCACGCGCGTCCCAACCGGGCCGGCGAAAACTCATCCCCGGTCGGTAATTTCCATCCTAATGAATGAAGGAAAGGGAGAAGCTATGAAAATGAAGTGGAATCTGAAGTCGGCTGCCGCTCTGCTTGCGGCCGCCAGTCTGGTAAGTCCCGCGTTGGCCAATAACGACGCGGATTCCAAAAAGATTCCCCATCTCGATCACGTCTTCGTCATCATGATGGAGAACCACGGGTTTCAACAGATTATCGGCAACCCCAACGAGCCGTACATGAATAGCTTGATCCAGAGCGGCAAAGTCAATTTCGCAACGAACTATTTTGCGGTAGGCCATCCGAGTCTCACCAATTATCTGGAGATAGTCGGTGGTTCGAACTTCGGCATCCGCAGCGACAATTCTCCGGATTGGGGCAACACGACTTGCCAACCCAACATTGTGGCCGGAACTGTAAACGCCGATGGTTCCAATCCGCCTCAGGGCGTCACCCTGGACCCGAGTTCCGTGATCTGCCCGATTTCCGGCTTCGGAAAAGACGCTGATACACCGGCCGTTGACAATTGGAACGAAATCCCACCGGCGTTTCTCGCAGACATCGACGGGATCAAGTCGGTGCCTCCGGGACCCACCGTCGGCAAGACCATTGCCGACCAACTTACAGAGGCCGGCTTGAGCTGGAAGTCGTACGAAGAAAGCCTCCCGCTCGGAAGCGCTTATGGCGTCGACAACAGCAACGGTACGGTGAGCAACCTGAACGACTTCACCAACCTGCCCGGCGCCCTCGCTTCGTACACGGCGCTCTATGCTGTAAAACACAACCCTTTTGCCTACTTCCAGAGCGTTCAGCAGGGCTATGAGCGGAACAACAGCATGAATAATGTTGTCTCCTTTGACGGGCCACGCGGCCTGTTCGCCGATCTGGCTACAGGCGATCTTCCCTCGTTCTCTTTTATCGCGCCCAACCAGTGCAATGACCAGCACGGTAAAGGCGGCGAGAGCGCCTACTGCGCAGCCGATCCGGGCTCGAATGGCCTTCAGGCTGGTTTGAATCCCGGTTTGATCCAGCAAGGCGACGTTACCATCCAGCGGCTGGTCGGGAGCATTGAGGCCTCGCCCGTGTGGAAGCAAGGAAAGAACGCGATCGTCATCGTATGGGATGAGAACGATTACAGCGGAATCAACAACGCGCTTCCTGCAGGCACTCTGTTCCCCTCGCAGAACCAAAACAGGGTGGTCCTCACCGTCGAAACCAACTACAGCAAGAACGGGGTCCAGAGCCAGACCTACTACAACAGTTTCTCCCTGCTGAGATCCATGGAGGCCGCATTTGGCCTTCCCTGCCTCAACCACGCCTGCGATGCAGGCACGGCTGCGATGACCGACCTGTTCGGCGCCTCGGGTCGCGAGTAAAAACCATCCGCATCGTGGGCGCAACTCGCCCAGGATGTGCCTATGAAGAAAAACGCCCGGCAATCGCCGGGCGTTTTTCTTTCCCTCCAGCACAAGCAGGGTGTGCATTGACTCCAGTGCCCTCCGCCGTTATCGTGCCGGTGTGAAAGTCCGCGACGTCCTTCGCCTGATCGAGCAGGACGGCTGGTGTATCTTGTGCGAACCAGGGGAAGTCACCGACAATATAAGCACCGGGTCAAGCCCGGCTTGGTCACCCTTCCCGGCAAACCGGGAGATGATCTTGCGCCCGGTACTTTGAACAGTGTCTTGAAACAAGCGGGATTGAAACCATGAAGAAATATCTCATCGTCATCGAAAAATCGGCTTCCGGCTTTTCCGCTTATTCCCCCGACCTTCCAGGTTGCGTCTCTACCGGGCGATCTCAGGAAGAGGTAGAAAAGAATATGCGAGACGCGATCGCCTTCCACCTCGATGGTTTGCGTGAAGAAGGCCAACCCGTTCCCGAGCCGCAGTCTTATTCCGCCTACGTCGAGCTCCCCGCCTGAACGACGGGAATGGAAACCATCACCCTTTACAGGCCTGAGGGGGCAACCGAACTTGCTCTCATCCAGCAGAGCGGATTCAAGAGATTTCCTCCCCGATTGCCCGAACAGCCGATCTTTTATCCAGTCTTGAACGGAGAGTACGCAACTCAGATTGCCCGCGATTGGAACGCCAAGACTTCCGGTTCAGGGTTCGTCACTCGATTCCAGGTAGATGCTTCGTTTCTCTCCGCTTACGACGTACATACCGTTGGAAGTGCCATCCATAAGGAATACTGGATCCCGGCTGCGGATCTTCCACAATTCAATGAAAACATAATCGGTGATATTGAGGTGATTGCTGAATACCACTGCAAGTAAAGCAAAACGCCCGGCAACCGCCGGGGGTTTCTGCTTTCCAAAGGTGTTGGTTTTTTTTTGAGAGCCCGGACTTATGCTTCGGCGAGCGTCAGGTCGGTATGTCTGAAATCGTCCCCCTTGCAGAGAATCGGCTCTTGCTTTGCTTTCGCCAGCGCATAGGCAAAACAGTCTCCGAAGTTCAGGGAAGCCCGATGTCCGCTGCCCTTGCCGAAGTCACGATAGGCCTCACGAGCGATCCTTGCGTGAGCCTCTGTGACCGGCTCGATCTGTAGTTCCGCCTCGATCACCAACTCGTCGAACCTGCGACTGGCGATGGGATCACGACTGCCGTCAATCACCGCCGCGGCCTCCACAAAATTCACTGTTGACACGTGGCGCTCTCGCGCCGCTGCTATGGCTTTGGCGAACGCCGGCGCTTCCGGCTCAGCTCGAAGTATGGCAATAATCGCCGACGAATCCACGATCATCGCGGCAAGCCTTTTTCGTCGTAAAGCAATTCGCCATGATTCACGCTGCGAAACTGTTCTTTGAGATGCGCCGCGCAGTCTTCGCCGATTCGCACCAGCCTTTGCGCTAAATCATCCCCTTGTTCCCGCCGCAACCGCTCCAACCGCTCCCGCAGAGCCTCAGTAATCGCGGCCGTCATGCTTTCTCCGGTCAGCTTCGACAATTTCTGCGCCAACTTGTGCGTCTCATCGTTCTTGATATTGATTGCCATCGGTTATACCTTTCTACCTTTAATCGTCTACCATTCTACCATGGGTGCCATCCGTTCGCACCAAATAAAAACGCCCAGCGATTGCTGGGCGCTTTTATCCATTTTCGATTTTCCAATTTCCAGTTTCAATCTTTCTACAGGTAATCGCGCGATGGCCCTTCCAAAAACGCCCGCAGCTTCCGCGAACGCGACGGGTGCCGCAGCTTGCGCAGCGCCTTCGCTTCGATCTGCCGGATGCGCTCGCGGGTCACCGCAAACGACTGGCCGACTTCCTCCAGCGTGTGCTCGCTGCCGTCGTCGAGTCCAAACCGCATCTTGATGACTTTCTCTTCGCGCGGCGTCAGGGTCTTCAGGACCGAAGAGGTCTGCTCCTTCAGGTTCAGGTTGATCACCGCATCCGAAGGCGAAACCACCGCCTTGTCTTCAATGAAGTCCCCGAGGTGCGAATCTTCCTCTTCCCCGATCGGCGTCTCCAGCGAAATCGGCTCTTGCGCGATTTTCAGAATCTTGCGCACCTTGGACACCGGAATGTCCATGCGCTTGGCGATCTCTTCGCTGGTCGGTTCCCGCCCAAGTTCCTGCACCAACTGGCGGCTGGTGCGCACCAGTTTGTTGATCGTTTCGATCATGTGCACCGGAATACGGATGGTGCGTGCCTGGTCGGCAATTGCGCGGGTGATCGCCTGGCGAATCCACCACGTCGCGTAGGTCGAAAACTTGTAGCCCCGGCGCCATTCGAATTTGTCCACGGCCTTCATCAAGCCGATGTTGCCCTCCTGGATCAAATCCAGGAACTGCAAGCCGCGGTTTGTGTATTTTTTCGCAATCGAAACGACCAGGCGCAAGTTGGCTTCGATCAATTCTTTCTTCGCCTGCTCGGCTTCCGCTTCGCCTCGATGAATGATCGTCAGCGTGCGCTTCAGTTCGGTCAGGCCGACTTCGCTGGCGTCCTCAATGTCCTTCAGTTCGGAACGCCGGGTGCGCAGTTCGCGCCGCGCTTCCGCCGCGTTCTCGCCTTTGGAAACGTCCGCGCGCCGTTCCAGCCGCCCGGCTTCGCGTTCGAGTGACTGCAGGCGCTCGACCGTGCCGCGCATCTTGTCGATCAGCCGCTTCTTTTCGAACGGGTTGAAGTCGATTCCGCGGATTTCCAGCGAAATCGCGATGCGCGTCCGCGCCACTTCCCACTTCGCGCGCACATACTGCTTCTTCTTCGCCTTCGCCGTGTTGTCGAGCTTCACGGCCTGCTTCAAGGCGAGGTCGTAGAGCTTCGCGATCTTCTCGATGTACTTGAGCGTCTGCTTGGTCTTGTTGGCGATCTTTTCTTCGGTCAGCTCTTCGTCGTCAAATTGGACGATTTCCTTGATCGACCGCGCGCCCTTGCGCAGATCGTCACCGACGGCAATGAGTTCCTTGATCACGATCGGCGACCGGGTGATCGCCTTCATCACCACCAGTTGCCCGCGCTCGATGCGCTTGGCGATGGTCACTTCGCCTTCGCGCGTCAGCAAAGGCACAGTGCCCATCTCGCGTAGGTACATGCGGACCGGATCGTTGGTCTTTTCCAGCGAGCCGGGGGTCAGATCCAGGTCGCTGCCCTCCGCCTCATGCCCGTCGTCCTTGACCACCGCATCGCGATCGCCGTGGTCCGAAGAGACCTCGACTGCGCGCGCCGCTTTCGCAGACGCCGCATCTTCATAAATCTCGATGCCGTTGCGTTCAAATGTGGTGAGTAGGTCGTCGATCTCTTCCGAAGAATGCACTTCCGCAGGAAGAGAATCGTTTACTTCGTCGTACAGCAGGTACCCGCGCTCTTTGCCTACGGCAATGAGCTGGCGTACCGCATCATATTTTTCCTCTAAACCCGTTGCTGCCACTGCACTCCTCCCGATTCCTTAACTCTGTCTCTCGATTTCCGCGCGAAATCCACCATTCTAGTTCCACGCACTGTCCACACGAAATGCAGAGAGAAAGCCCGCAACGGGCAAAGGGAGGGAGCGAATCCCCCGGAAGACTCTCAAATTTTTCGGTGAAACCCGATGCGCCCTGCTGTGTCTTTGGTGCTGCCGCACGCTTGCCCGCCTGCCGTGCCTTTTCCCATCGGATAAGGTTCCGAAACTGTCCCACGCAGCATAGACATACATATAGATGCCGCGACAGACGAATCCGTTATCCGCGCAACCCTTTTACGCTACACGCTTAAGTCCCTTCCAGTCAATGTTTTAGTTTGTGGAAATCGTACCCGGAAGGTGGGATATACGAACATTCAAATCCGTCTGAATTCCCCACCAGATAAAGGGTTTAGCTGTGCCTCGCGGCAATCTCGCCCTTCCCGCCGCCGAATATTCCACAGCTGGCCACCCGTCCTCACCCCGCGCGCTCATCCTGGATTCGGCGGATCAGGTACACCACAAGGGCCAGATTCACCCCCATCAGCAGAACCTTGCCCCCACTTGGATGCCGCACAATCTCATAGACCTCCACGGGCAGGAGCGAACCCGTAATAATCACGGTGAACCACATCGCCCAATCCTTCAGCAGCCAAAGCCCGATTCCCTCCGTGAGAAACAGACCGCCGTAAAGGAAGCTGCCCACGATAAGATCCCGAACCCGGTTTGGAGTGAACGCGGCCGCGGTCGAGAGCGCTCGGCCAACGAATCGACTATTTTGGTCGAGGCCAAGGACCGCGACCCACCTTTCCACCACGCCCGCGATGTCGGTGTGAAGCAACTTCAGCGCGGCCACGCCAAGCGCGATCAACAGGACCGCCTTCAGCAGTTTGAACAGCGCGATCAGCCGCACAACTCTGGTCTGAGAAGTTTTCATGAACGAATTTCTTCGTTGTCCCATGTCCAGTGTCGCGCGCCATCGGGAAACTACGAGGTTCTCTCCCACGGCGGAGGAACTTTTACCCAGGCCATTCCGCCAGCCTTCGCCGCCTCTATTCCCATCTCCGTGTCTTCAAACACCAGGCAAGCCGCCGGAGCCACACCAAGGTTAGATGCCGCTCGCAGAAACGCTTCCGGGTCCGGCTTGCTCTTCGTGTACTCCCCCGCGCACACCAACGTATCGAACCGCTCCAGGAGTTTCAGCACGTTTAGTGACGCCGTTACCGACTCCCTCCTGCTGCCAGACACCACTCCAAATGGAATTCGCCCGTACTGCGCCTCGATGTGCTCCAAAACTTCGGGGACTACCTTCAGTTCCGGCAACAATTCGAAATACAGGCTCTCCTTCCGGTGTTCCAGCTCGTCCACTGGCATATTTAATCCGCGTTCCCGGTTGAGTGTGGAAATCACCTCCGCTACCGGCATTCCTCCCCACGCGTAAAACTGCTCCTCCGAAAACTCGCAATTCCATTCGCACAGCGCCTTCTTCCAGGCCTGATAGTGCAGCGGCATCGAATCCACAATCGTGCCGTCGCAATCAAACAGGTACGCCCCAAACGCCCCATCCGGCAATTTCAATTTCATCAACCCATCCCTGCGTAGCGGCCACCTTCAGGTGGCCCAGCTTGCTTTCGTAGGGACCGCCTTCTGAGGCGGTCCGCTCTTAGGTTTCTGATGCTCTTGTAGCGGCCGCCGCTTGCCTTGAGCGTTGCCGAAGGGTCTTCAGCGGGCGCCTTCTTCTGATCATGCCACACACACAAACCATATCATCCTGAGGAGCGCGCCGATTGCGCTCCGAAGGACCTCAACGTAAAGATGATGCACACAGTAAAATTGATTCACTCACCCCGGCTGCCCCGCCGCGGTGAGCTGCTTCATCAACTCCTGCTTGCGTTCCAGCAACTCGCGCAACCCCGCCCCGCTCGGATTGGCCTCGATTGTTTTCTGCACCTTCGCCAGTTCCTGCTCAATCTGCCGCCGGCGCAATGCATCAAGGCAGCTCTCCGCTTCCTCCCAGGTAGGTTCCTGCGCGTCCTCGAATAGGATTTCGAAAAATACGCGCCGTTCCCGTTCTTCCAGCTGAGCGCCAATCTCCGTCGCCGGTATTGGCTCGTCCGAGAGTCCGGCAACAATCAGCGCTGCGAACACTTTTTCGGTCTCCAAACCTTCGTACAGCCTCCCGTGTTGCAGCCTCTGCGCCAGTTCTCGCTTGAATCCATCCGCCTCGGCCAACATGCGAATCAGCCGACGCTCGATCTGTTTCGCCGGCTTGCCAACAAGCTGCGGCGCCACCTTCACTTCGCTGCGCCGCTCAGTCGCGGACTTGTTCAGCGCCGCCCGCAGCACCGGCTCGTCAATCCGCAACTGCTGTGCAATGCGCGTGGCCCATTCGGAGCGCAGCAACCGGTTGGGAATCCGTTGTACGTAAGGCATCAGGAAATTCAGCGCGCGCTGCTTCCCTTCGCCGGTAGACAAATCCATCTGCCGCGCCCGCGCGATCAGGTAATCCACATACGGCGGCGCTTCCTTTAGCAGCTTGATGTACGCCTCCGCTCCTTTTTCCCGGATAAAAAGATCCGGATCGGCTTTTTTGTCGCCAATCGGCGGAAGCGCCAGCACGCGCACTTCGAAATCATGCTCCAGCAGCAGCGTCAGCGAACGCTCTGTTGCCGCCTGCCCCGCCACGTCCGGGTCGTAATTCACGATCACCCGCTTCGTGAAACGCCCGAGCAGTTTGATTTGCGGCTCCGCAAGACTCGTGCCGCAACTCGCCACCACGTTGCCGATCCCCGCGCGCGCCACGGCGATCGCGTCCATGTAGCCTTCCACCAGAATCGCAAAATCCTGCCGACGGATCGGCTCCTTCGCGCGATCCATGTGATACAGCAGGTTGCTCTTCGAATAAATCGGCGTCTCCGGTGAATTCAAATATTTCGGCAAGTCATCGCCCAGCGCTCGGCATCCAAACGCCACAATTTTCCCAGACTCATTCGCAATCGGAAACGTGATGCGCCTGCGGAAGCGATCGAACAATCGCGCCCCCGACTGGTCGCGCGAAATCACTCCCGACTCCACGAGCAATTTCTCCGCGTACTTCGGTTTCAATTGCCGCAGCAGCACGTCGCCGCCGCTCGGCGCATAACCAATCCCGAATCGCGTGATCGTTTCCGCGTTCAGCCCGCGGTCTTCCAGGTACGCCCGCGCCGCCCGGCCCTCCGCCGTCGATTCCAGTTGTCGCACAAAAAATGCCTGCGCCTCGCGGTGAATTTCAATCAGCGCCGCGCGCTGCTGATTTTCCTTGCGCTCCTCTGGCGTCCGCTCTTTCTGCCTTGGAACGGGAATGCCGCATTTTTCCGCGACCACCTTGACCGCGTCCGGAAACGGGCACTTCTCCATCTCCATCACGAAGCTGAAAACGTCGCCGCCCTTCCCGCAGCCGAAGCAATGAAAAATCTGCTTCACCGGATGCACCGCAAACGACGGCGTCTTCTCCCCATGAAATGGACACAGCCCGGTGAAATTCTGCCCGCTCTTCTTCAGGCGCACGTATTCGCCGATCACGCGAACAATGTCCGCCTGCTGCTTCACCCGATCCGCAAATGATCCCGCTTCCGCCAATCTCCCCCTTTGGAGTGCGGCAGCCCAGCTGCCGCTTTTACAGCCTCAACCATTTCGCCAATATATTCCGCGAAGTACCATGCGCCAATCGAAAGGAGTCCTAACTCTTCAAATCGACAACGGTGATCGCTTTTCCCCCGTGCTCTTCCGATTCAAATTCCGCATTTTCAACCAAGGGGTGCGTGCGAAGAAATTCACCAAGTCCTCTGCGCAAAGCGCCAGTTCCATGTCCATGAATAATCCGCACGCGAACCACATTCGCCAGCGTCGCCTCATCCAGAAATTTGTCCACCTTCTCGCTCGCCTGCTCCACGGTCAATCCGATCACGTTGATCTCGCCCGTCGCCCCGCCTTCGCTCGATTGCGCGTTTACAGTAATATTTCCCCGATTCGAGGGCCCGGCCGCGGCCTTCCCTTTGGCCTCGCTTTCCACTCCAGTAATTTCGTCCACTGCCACTTTCATTCGTAGCGGCCCTGCTTCAATCTCCGCCGTCCCGCCTTCCACGCGCCGCAAAATCACCGGCTTGCTGAATCCGCGCACTCGCACTTTCACACCCGGCTGCAAACTTTCCGCGCTGACCTTATCCAGCGTTTCCGGCCGGATGCCCAAATCCTGCTGCGATTCCGAAATCGTCTGCACCACCGCGGCGTTCAATTCTTCCTTCGCCTCGCCGCGCACGTCCTGCAGTTTCCGCCGCGCCGTCTTTTCCACCTGCGCGCGCAGTTCGCGGTCCTTCACCGCGGCCACAACGCCGGCCACGTTCTCTTCAAATCGCTTCTGCATCTCCGCGAACTGCTTTTCCAGATCCGCAATCCGCTGCTTCTGCCGCTCCACCCAGTCCGAACGCAGTTTCTGGCGCTCCGCCTCCAGCGCGTGCCGCTCCTCCGCCATCTGTTTCTGCATCCGGTCAAGCTCATCGCGACTTCGATGCAGGTACGCAATCAGGTCCGCGGCTTCGCTCGCTTCAGGCGTCAGCAGCGACCTCGCATGCTCGATGATCTCCGCCGCCAATCCCAGCCGCCGCGCAATCGCAATCCCGCTCGACCCGCCCGGCACGCCCACCATCAGCCGGTACGTCGGTCGCAAATTCACCTCGTCAAATTCCACTGCCGCGTTCACAATTCCCGTCGTCTTCGAAGCGTACGTCTTCAGCCGGTCATGGTGCGTCGTCGCCAGCACAATGCAATTTTTCTTGCGAAACTCTTCCAGCAACGCCACCGCCAGCGCCGCGCCTTCCTCCGGCGCCGTCCCCGTCCCCATTTCGTCCACCAGCACCAGCGACTTCGGCGTGGCCTCCGCCAGCATGGTCTTCAGGTTCAGCATGTGCGCCGAAAACGTGGACAGGTCCGCCGCGATCGATTGCTCGTCGCCGATATCCACCAGAACGCGGTCAAACAGCGGCAACACCGCCCGCTGCGCTGCCACCGGAATCCCCGCCTGCGCCGAAAGCGCCGCGATGCCCGTCGTCTTCAACGCCACGGTTTTTCCGCCGGTGTTCGGCCCGCTGATCACCAGCAAGTGTTCTTCGCCGCCCAGCGCCAGCGACATCGGCACAATCGGGCGATTTTCGCGCCGCAATTTGTCTTCCAGCACGGGATGCCGCGCCGCATCCAGCCGCAACTCCGTCAACTCCGCAAATTCCGGTTCGCACGCGTCAAAATCCCGCGCGAATCGCGCTCGTGCAAACACGCTGTCGAGTTCCGCAACCGTTTCCGCGGCGGATCGCAGCGGTCCGCTCATCGCGCGCAGGCGATCCGTCAACTCTCTCAGGATGCGAAAAATCTCCGCGGCCTCGTCTTCGGCCAACTGCACCAGCTGGTTGTTCGTCTCCACCGTTTCAAACGGTTCCACGAACACCGTCTGCCCGGTTCCGCTCGCCCCGTGCACCACGCCGGGCACATTCCGGCGATGCTCCGAACGCACTGGAATCACAAACCGGTCGTTGCGCAGCGTCACGTAGTCTTCGCCGCTCTCCGCCTGCCGCGAGCGCAAAATCTGCCGCAGCGTTTTCTGAATCGAGTCGCGCGTCTGCTGAATGCTTGCGCGAATCCGCCGCAGCGCGCTCGAAGCGTCGTCGCTGATCTCTCCGTTCGGCAGCACGCATCGCCGGATCACCGCCTGCAAATCCCGAAAATCGCCCAGCGATGCGCAACGCGCCGCCAGCAGGGGAAACTTCACTGCATCTTCCCGGAACTGCTGCTTCAGCCAGCCGGAGGTCTCCAGCAGAGAACCCGCGTCCAGAAAATCCGCCGCCTCCAACACCGTTCCCGGCGCCTCCAGCCGCGCCATCCAAGTTTCAGGATCAGCCAACGCGCCAAATCCCAACTCGCGCCCGAGCCGCAGCCATTCCCGCGCCTCCCGAATCAGCACGAACGCATTCTCCAGCGCCACGCGCCCCGTGCTCACTTCCAGCGCATCAATCACCCGTCGTCCCGGAACACACGTCGTCCGCAGCCGCAGCAACTCCCGCAGCTTGTCGAATTCCAAAACGTCTTGCGCCGACCGCGACATTCTTCTGTGTGCCCTCTGTGTTCTTCCCTCTGTGAACTCTGTGTTAAATCTTTTTCTTAAATCCCCAGTCGGTCCGCCAGGTATTTTGCCGCCTCAGTGGGATTCGCAGCGCTATACACCAGATTCCCATTCGCCTCGCCCCACACCCGATTTTCCGTCGAAGGCCGCGGCCCCTGCTCCACCTCACGCACGCGATCCAGAATCGGCTGCCAGAAATCGCCCACCACCGCGATCGGCTTTCCCGCGATCACCGATTTATTCAGCATCTCCCACACCACCGCAAGTTCCACCAGCGTGCCCGTGCCGCCCTTGCAAACCGCGAATCCATCCGCCAGCCGGATCAGCTCAAACAACCGCTCGTCCCACGTCTCCATCCTCACTTCCGTATCCACCCACGCATTCGCCTTGCGCTTGAAAAATTCCGCCGTGACGCCGTAAGTCTTTCCTCCGCCCTCTTTCGCCCCGCGCGAAACGCCCTCCATCACCCCGCCGAACCCACCGCTGCAAACGGCAAGCCCGCGCTCCGCCAGCAACTTCCCCAGCTCGCGCGCGTCCTCATACTCCGCATCGCCCGCCTTCGGCCGCGAACTCCCGAACACCGTGACAATCTTCTCCGCGCGCATCGTGCGTTCTTTCTCCCAGCCTTTTCTTTACTTCATTACGTCATTGCTTCGTCGCTTCCCTCTTCTCATCAAACTCTTCCACTATCGCCAGGCACACGCCGTCGATCGCCGCGTGCACCTCGTGATTCTTTCCGCCCTGGTTGTTGCTCAAGAACGAAAAAATCAGCTTCCTTCCACCCGGCGTCTCCGCGTATCCGGAGAGCGTCCGCACATGCGTCACCGAGCCGGTCTTCGCATGAATCTGCCTCGCCAACGGCGGCTCTTTCATCCGCTCGTTCAGCGTGCCGTCCTCTCCCGCTACTGGCAGCGAAGCATGAAATTCCGGAAACCACGGCTGCTTTTGGGCATACTCAAGCAGCGCCACAAACGCCCGCGGCGTCACCAGATCGTGCCGGGACAATCCCGAACCGTCCGTCTGGATCACATCGCCTTCTGGAATTCCCGCCTTTGCGTAAAACGCTTCCGGAAATTTCTGCAAATCTTCCGGTGTGGCCCAGCGCCCCTGCTGCCGTGCCGCCGTTCGCAGCAGCACTTCCGTGTGCAGGTTCTGGCTGATTTTGTTCACCAGCTTCACCGAATCTTTCAACGGAATCGAAAGATGCTCGGCCAGCACCGTCCGCGCGGCATCTCCCGGATTTGGATCGTGTTGTGCGCGCACGCCCCCGCCGACTTTGATTCCCCGGTCCTTCAGCAATTGCGCCAACAAATTCGCCGCGTGCAGCGCCGGCTCCTGAATCGCCAGTACCAACTTGCGCGGAGCGCTTCCCGCCGGCATCACGCCGCTTACAACCACCGTATCCCCGCCCGGCTCGCGCGTCAGCCGCAAATCCGGTTTTTCTTTCGCGCCAACGGTGGTCACTTCGTTCTTCACCACAAATTCCCGCGTCAGCGGCTCAACTATGGCCGTCACCGCGCCGCCCGCCTTCTCCCCCGGCGTCAACGTCAGCGTCACCGTGTTGTCGTCCACCGCAATCGCCGAAATCGCCGCGCCATACTCCCACACCATGTCGTCGATTTCCCAGCCGTCCGGGTAGCGCTCCCGTGGAAAATAGCTGTCGTCACCGACGACGTCCCCCGAAATCTCTTTCACGCCGCGCACCGCAATCGCATCCGCAAACTCCGCCAACGCCTTCTCGGGCGGCCCGTCAAACTCCTCCTTGTTTTCATAAGGAAACTTGCGGTTCGACAAATTCGGGTCGCCGCGCCCCACCAGGATCAGATCGCCGGATAACTTTCCGTCAGGCGCCAGCGTGCCATTTGTCTCCACCGTCGTGCGGAACCTGTACTCCGGCCCCAAAGTGTCCAGCGCCAGCGCCGTCGTCAGCAGCTTCATATTCGATGCCGGCAAAAAATAATCGTTCGCGTTCTTCTCATACAGCGTTGCGCCGCTCTCCGCGTCCACCACCAGCAGGCCCCACTCGCCCTTATCCACCGGAGTCGCAGCCAGCAAAGTCTCCACCCGCTCGGCGAATCGCGCCTGCGCGAGGCTCACTTTCTCTCGCGAACCTTTTTCCTGCGCCGTCCCAGTTTGAAGCACAGTGAGTGCAATCAGCGCGAAAAACGCTCCTCGCACCCCGCATCGCGCGAATCGCACCGCAATTCCGCTCTTGGCAATCCCCATGGACTGAAAGTATAGTCGAAAGTCAGTGGGCGCTTCCTCCCGCACTGTCGCGAGGAGCAAGAGCAGGGCGCATCGCCACTTCCAGCCACGCCCCGCAACTTCCACCGCCCGGATAGCTTTATCGATTTGGACTCAAGCACTGAGTGGAAACAATATTCTGAAAAGGTGGATTCGAATGAAAAAGATAGTTCCGTTTTTGTTGGCAGCCTCTTTTCTCTGCCCGCCCCTGGTTGCCGGCGACAGCAAGGAAAATGGCCGCCTCGAGAACTGCGGCGTGGTGATTCAGGAAATCATGGATATTCCCGACGACATCCCTCAAGACCTGATCGACAAATCCTACTGCATCATCGTCTATCCCTCCGTCGTCAAAGCCGCCTTTGTCGTCGGCGCCAGCTATGGCCGCGGCGCAATGACCTGCCGCAGCGGCGAGCACTTCAACGGTCCTTGGAGCGCCCCCACCATGATGGCTCTCGAAGGCGGCAGCTTCGGTCTGCAGATCGGCGGCCAGGCCACGGATTTCGTTCTCCTGATCATGAACGGCCGCGGCGCGAACTCGGTTCTCAGTTCGAAGGTGAAACTTGGCGCTGACGCTTCTGCCGCCGCCGGACCCAAGGGCCGCAACGCGGAGGCCTCCACCGACGTGACTCTGCGCGCGGAAATCTTGTCTTACTCACGGGCTCGCGGTCTCTTTGCCGGTATCTCGCTCGCGGGTTCTACCGTTCGTCCTGATAACGGTGCTAACGAGAAGCTCTACAAGAAAAATGTCGCTCCAAAGGACGTCGTCTTCAAAGGTGTGGAGCCGGTTCCCGCCTCCGCGCAAAAACTCATCTCCTACCTGAACAAGAAATCGCCAAAGAATCTTGCTTCAGGCAAAGAGATTTAGTCGCTAACGTAAACATATTTAATGCTTTAGCAAAAGGCCTCGCAGAGGGAATCGCCAGGCCTTTTCTCTTGCGCTTGAAAGGAATATGACCTATAGTCATTTATGGGTAATGGTCACTTTATGCACAGTATCTCCCAAACTGCCCCTGCTAACCGCAGAGAGCGCCAATCCAGCGAGCGTCGCGAGCGTCTCTTTCGCTCCGCCCTCGAACTCTTCGCTCGCAAAGGCTTCGCCGAAACCACCGTCGAAGACATCACCAACGCCGCCGATCTCGGCAAGGGCACTTTCTTCAATTATTTCCCCAGCAAGGAACACATCCTTCTCGCCTTTGGCGAAATGCAACTCATAAAGTTGAAAGCCGCCTTTGAAGAAATGTGCGAGGCAAACGTGCCCGTCCCTGTATTCATGCGCTCCCTCGGCGCTCGCATGACGCAGGAGCCGATGCGCAATCCGGCCATCGTTCGACTGCTTCTGCAGGCTTTTCTCACGGACTCATCGGTGCGCGAACCTATGCTGAATCTCCAGAACCGCGTCATCGCCATTCACACGGAGATGATCCGCATCGGCCAGATCCGCGGCGAAATCCGCAACGATCTGCCGCCCGAAGTCATCGCGCACGTTTTCCGGCAAACCATATTCGGTACGCTGCTCATCTGGACCCTCCACGGTGACGGCACGTTACTTTCCCGCATGGAAGACTCCTTCGAAGTTCTCTGGTCGGGACTTGCGCCGCGTGGATCTACCTCTCCGGATCCGGCGACCGCTTAACCCACCTGGGAGATGGAAATTATGAATCGTAAAATCCTCATTCCCGTTCTCGTCGTCGCCGCACTCATCGGGCTGGCGGTGTATTCCTCCGGCATGCTCCATCGAGACTCGTCTCTCCACGGCTCCGGCACCGTCGAGGCCCGCAACATCCGCGTCGGGTCCAAAATCGGCGGCCGCATTGATAAGGTGCTCGTTCGTGAAGGCGATCCAGTCGAAGCCGGGCAAGTGCTGATCACCTTCGACGAAAAGGAGCTTGACGCATCGCTCGCCCAATCCCGCGCTGCCGCGGATAAAATGCAACGTGGCTACCGGCCCGAGGAGATTGCCGAAGCCCGCGCCGCCGCGGCCCAGGCAAAAGCCGAATACGATCAGCGCAAGAACGGCTATCGCCAGGAGGACATCGCGGCCGCGCAAGCCGATCTGGACCGCGCGAACGCCGATGAACTTCGCGCGCGCCTCGATGCCCAGCGCTACGATGCGCTGGCGCAGAAAGATCTCGTCTCCAAACAGCAGCGCGACACCGCCGACGCCAACTGGAAAATGGCCCTGGCGCAACAATCCAATCTCCAGCAAAAGCTCGACCAGCTTCATCGCGGCTATCGAGCTGAGGAGATCGCCGCCGCCGAAGCCCGCTATCACCAGACACAGGCCACGCTCGACAAACTCGAAAACGGCAATCGCGTGGAAGACATCTCCGCCGCCAAGGCCGCGCTCGCCTACGACGAAGCTCGCTTTCGCGAACGCCAGGTGCTTGCGCCCGCCGCCGCCTCTATCGAAGTGCTCGACGTTCGCCCCGGCGACCTGATCGCCCCGAATACGCCGGTTGCCACGCTTCTCGAACGCGATCAGATTTATGTCCGCATCTATATTCCCGAAACCGAGATCGGCCGCTTGCATCTCGGCCAGAAAGCCCAGATTCGCGTCGATTCGTTTCCCAAACAGGTTTTCGATGGGGCGGTTGAACAGATCAACCAGCAGGCGGAATTCCTGCCGCGCAACGTGCAGACCGTGGAAGAGCGCGTCCACCAGGTTTTTGGCGTCAAGGTTCGCATTGACGATACTTCGCACCTCGTGCGCGCTGGCATGGCTGCCGACGTTACACTGGCGCCGGGGAGCTGAATTGTGACCGACCCCGAAAACCCCGCCATTTCCGCCGAACATCTTGTCCGTCGTTTCGGCAACTTCACTGCCGTGAATGATGTCGGCTTCCGTGTCGAAAAAGGCGAAATCTTCGGCTTTCTCGGCCCGAACGGCAGCGGGAAAACTACCGTCATCAAAATGCTGACTGGATTGCTCCCGCTGTCAGGCGGCGAAGCCTCGGTGCTTGGAATCGACGTCCGCAAAGACCCGGAGACGGTCCGCGAAAACATCGGCTACATGTCGCAGAATTTCAGCCTGTATTCCGATCTGACCGTCACCGAAAATCTAACCTTCTACGGCCGCATCTACGGCCTCTCCAACGACCGTCTCCGCAAACGCATGGACGACATCATCCAACTCAACGGCCTCGGCCCGTATCTGAACCGCCTCTCCGCGCAACTTTCCGGCGGGTGGAAGCAGCGCCTCGCCCTCGGTTGCGCCATGCTGCACGAACCAAAATTAATTTTCCTCGACGAGCCGACCGCCGGCATCGATCCCGTCGCGCGCCGCCAGCTTTGGGATCTGCTCTTCGAACTTTCCGCCCACGGAATCACCTTCTTCGTCACCACTCACTACATGGACGAAGCCGAGCGCTGCAGCCACGTCGCCTACATTTATTACGGCAAGCTCATCGCCGACGGCACACCCGATTCCCTGCGCCAACTTCCTGATGTCCAGCCCCCCGGCACTTATCGTCTAGAAATCACCACACCAGAAGTAACCCGCGCCCTGCGTATCGCCCGCACCCTCCCGGGCATCCGCAGCGCCACAATCTTCGGCCAATCCATCCACGCGCTCATCAACGACGATCTCGACCTCGAACATCTCCGGGAGCAACTGCTCAAGCAGGGCATCGTTGTCGCGGAAATCCGCCCGCTCGCGCCCTCTCTCGAAGACGTTTTCGTCGAACTCACCTACAAACACCATTCGGAGACCGAGGCACACCGTGATTAATCCGTTTCGCGGTTTCAGCGCCGTCTTCTACAAGGAAGCGCTGCACGTGCGCCGCGACTTCGGCACGCTTTTTTTCTCTTTAATCATTCCGTTGCTTCAGATGTTCTTGCTGGGCTTTGGAATCGACACCAACATCCGCCAGATCAACACTGTCGTTTACAACGCCGACGGCCGCCGCGAAAGCCGCGAACTGCTTGACCGCCTCCGCAATTCCGACACCTTTCGCCTCGTTCGCTTCGTGGAAACCGATCACGACCTCACCGACGCCATCGTCTCCGGCAAATGCCGTGTCGGCATCAAAATCCCGGTGGACTATTCGGACAAATTGCTCCACCAGATGAGCGCCCAGGTGCTCGTGCTGATCGACGGCTCCGATTCCTCCGTCGCCGGCCAGGCCATCAACGTCACCACCGCGATCGGCCTCGACGAATCCCTCCGCCGCGTCCTCGCTGCCACCGGCAACCCCCCTTTCGCCGTGGACATGCGCCCTAAAATCCTTTTCAATCCCGACTCGCGCTCTCCCAATTTTTTCCTTCCCGGCCTCACCGCGATTCTGCTGCTCAACGTCACCACTTTTCTCACCGCGTTTTCCATCGTCCGCGAAAAAGAGCGCGGCACGCTCGAGCAGCTCTTCGTCACCCCGGTACGCCCGATGGGCCTTCTCCTTGGCAAGCTGCTTCCCTATCTGATGATCGGTTTCTTCGAACTCTGCATGATTCTCACCTTCATGCGTTTCATTTTCAGGGTGCCAATTCACGGCAGCGTGCTGCTGCTCGCCCTGCTTTCCCTGCCGTACATCTTTGTGTCGCTTTCGCTCGGCATCCTGATTTCCAGCAAAGCCAATTCCCAGGCCGAAGCCATGCAGCTCGCCTTCCTCACGATTCTTCCCAGCATCTTTTTTTCCGGTTACATCTTCCCGCGCGAAACCATGCCCAAATTCTTTTACGTCCTCAGTTATTTCGTCCCCGCCACCTATTTCATCGACATCACCCGCGGCATCATCCTCCGCGGCGCCGGCTGGGTGCATCTTTGGACCGATGCCGTAGCTCTTTTCTTCATGGGCACGCTGTTGCTGGTAATCGCCGCCCGCCGCTTCCAAAACAAAGTCATCATGGCGTGATATTCTGCTCAAGCCGTTTACTCAGAGTGTCGCGCACCAATTAAATTTGGCTGGCTCGCAGCGCCGGAGGTGCGACAGATTCCTCACGCACGGAATTACACACGCCTATTTCCTCCAACTGAACCTCGAACTCCTCATCACGCTCCACCATGTCGTCGGGGGTTGCTTGTGGCCCGCCCAATCCGCCAAGGACTAACCCTTCCTGCTTAAACCGAACTCTCTCCCTCGCAACTTGGGTTCCTGCCAACTTTGCGGATGACTCTTGACTCGTGAATATCAATATGATATCACTACGATATAGACGATGCCCCCCGAAAGGATCTCCCCATGAACACTTCCCCTGCCCCCTCCAATCACGAAAATGTCGTACGGGTCCAAAACGGTTGGGCCCTGCTTGCCTTGCTTGTTATTTTCCTTCTTGGCGATTTTGGCCTCCTGCTCTTCGCGGCGAAGGGTGATCGCGATGCGTCCAACTCGCCGAGCGGGATTTTTCTGGTCGTTTCAGTCCTCGTCTTCGTCGTGCTCATTATTTTGTTCAAGGGCTTCTTCACCTTGCAGCCCAACGAAGCTCGCGTCCTCGTCCTGTTCGGCGACTACAAGGGTACGGTGCGCACCAGCGGTTTTCACTGGGCGAACCCCTTCTATTCCAATGGAGCATCGCAACCTAGTTCGTTACCGGCTGGAGATTTGCAAACCAAGCTGGCGTCCGCGAAATCCGCCGGCTCGGGGTTCGCCCGCAACCTGTCGGGGCGAAACAAAATCTCGCTGCGCGCTCGCTCCCTGAATGGCGAAAAGCTCAAGGTCAACGACAAGCGCGGCAACCCCATTGAAATTGCTGCCGTAGTCGTCTGGCGCGTGCAGGATACCGCGCAGGCCACCTTTGACGTGGACAATTACGAAACCTACGTCGCCACGCAAAGCGAATCCGCCCTTCGCCATCTCGCCAGCCTCTACTCCTACGACTATGGTGAAGATCACGAAAACACACTTCGCGGCAATGTCACGGAAGTCTCCCAGGCCCTTCGCAGTGAATTGCAGGAACGCTTGGGTCGGGCGGGCGTGGTAGTGGACGAAGCGCGATTGACTCACCTCGCCTACGCGCCGGAAATTGCGCAAGCGATGCTCCGCCGCCAGCAAGCCGAGGCCGTCATCGCAGCCCGGCAGAAGATTGTGCAAGGCGCCGTCAGCATGGTGGAAATGGCGCTGAAAGAACTGGCCGATAAGCATGTTGTGAACCTTGACGACGAGCGCCGCGCCGCCATGGTCAGCAACCTCATGGTTGTTCTCTGCGGCGAATCTGAAGTGCATCCCGTGGTGAACGCCGGCACACTCTATAACTGACAGGCTGAAAAATGGAACGAAAGTCCTTTCTCCTACGCATCGATCCTGCGCTCTGGGCTGAACTGGAGGCCTGGGCGCAGGACGAACTGCGCAGCGTCAATGGCCAGATCGAATATCTGCTTCGCCAGGCCGTCGTGAAGCGCAAAGGAAACAAAACTCCTTCTCAAACCGTCCCAACCGTCCTTCACTCCGAAAAAAAATGAAATTAGAAAATTCCCGTACAAACGGGTTCGCTTTGTGTTCCAGAGGGCTCCGGCGTATTCTTCCTAATCACTTTCTCTGGTCGGTGAATAACCTTGTCCTGTCCGATCTGTCAAAAACGCAAACCGGGCCGCTTCTGCCCGGCGAAAGCCGAAACCATCTGCCCCGTCTGCTGCGGCACCGAGCGCGAAGTCACCCTCGACTGCCCGGCAGACTGCGCCTATCTCGTCGCCGCCCATCGTTACGAGGAACAACACCCGCGCCAACTTCCCGCCGACACACCGCTGCTAGACGTCCGCCTCGCCCCGGATCTCGTCCGCATCCATCCGCAACTCCTCTCCGCCATCGCCTTCACCATCGCCAAATTCTGCGCCACGCAACCCGCCACCACTGATCTGGACGTCCTAGCCGCCCTACAATCCCTCGCCGAATCCTACAAAACGCTCGCGGCTGGCATTGTCTATGAACAACCTCCCGTTCCACCCGTTCAGCGCGGCCTCTACGACGCCCTTGCCGCGTTCCTCACGGAGGCCAAGCAGCCGCAATCCCAAGCCTCGCTCGGTTCTTTCAAGGACTCCGAAATTTTCCAGCTGTTGGTCTTTCTCTACCGCATGGGTCTGCTGCGCACCAACGGCCGTCCGCGCTCCCGCCGCTTCATCGAATTCCTCCGCGGCCAATTCCCCGGCGCCCACGAACTAAAGCGCGAAGAATCCCGCATCATCGTCCCCTGACATATCTTTCCGGCTGCACTCATATCTGTTCTAATCCTTGATGCTGTGTGGTTCTTCCTGTGTAACGGAGGGGTTCGATGACGCGCTACCTTCTTGCCGTCCTTCTAATACCAATTTCAGCGCACTTTTGCCCAACGCCCTCAAAACAGAGTCCCGCCACCTTACCCACAGTTACCATTTCCCTCCCCGAAGACATTCCGTCCGAAACCGTTCAAATCCACTACGTCATGAGCGGTTCCTTTGGGGGCTACGGCGGGTACGTCGACCCTACACCAGGTCAGACCGCTTACGAAATCGAAGCTTCTGTGGGGGGTGAACCGGCAAAGTCGATCAAGGTTTTGGTTTATGCACCAGGCTGCAGTTTTCGGACCTTCGAATTGGAACTAACAAAAATTTCAAACTCCACGGGGCGATTCTTCTGCGAACCACTCCCCCAGATCGAGATTACTGGCAAGATCCCGAGTAATCTGATCCGCAACGAACACACAGAACTAAACGTGCGCTTGATTGCGTTTTGGGGCAATCGGTTCTTTGGCGTCTCGGACGGCCCGGTCACCGAATTTCAATTGGCAACAACAAGTCCAGATCCAGACGGTAGCTTCCGTGTGGATATCACGGACTTCAGCGCGGATAAAATCGCTTCTTCATATCAAGAAGGTTCGAGTCTGAATTTTCTGCTTCGCGACTCCAAAACACTTAACCTGATCGCGTTTAACCTGACTCCTGAGGACGCCGAATATCAATCCGAAATTCACGGGCTGAGGATTCTTCCGTCCTACCCCAGTGGCATCAAGTTCATTAACTCGAATAAGTGACTCGATTCCCCTCGAGATTTCACGGTCATACCGCTTACCTTGTCGAGCAAGAGCGCATTCCTTGCACTTCCGCGTTCACGGCGCCGACGTCCAAGCCGAGCGATAGCTGAGCATGGGGCGCAAGTGGCCGCTCGCCTTCCCAGGGCCGCGATGCAAATCCAAACTTCTGCCGGATGCGCGCTACCCGCTCCGACGTTTTCTTGCGGTACTCTTCCGGCGCGTAACCGTTTTTCGTGTACCACTCGCGATACTGCTTCGCCAGCCGCGGAAATTTCTCCTCGATGAACGGCAGAAACTGCCGCGCTGACGCCGGCATCAGGAACAGTACGCCCGACCAAAACCACTCCGCCCCCGCCTCTTTCGCTGCCGCGGCCACGCCTTCCAGTTCTCCGTCCGCATCCGTAATCCCCGGCAGCAGTGGCGAAGCCGAAACGCCTACATGCAGCCCGGCCTCGCGCAACTCCTTCACCGCCGCCAGCCGCAAATCTGGCCGCGGCGCTCGCGGCTCCAGCAAGCGTGCCAGCCGCGGTTTCAGAGTGGTCACCGTGATATTCACCGTCAGCGCCGACTTCGCCGCAATCACCTTCAACAGTTCAATGTCGCGGACAATCTGGTTCGACTTGGTGATAATCGAAACGCTCAGCCCTTCCCGCTTGGCCAACTCCTCCAGGCAAGCCCGCGTCACACCGTACTCCCGCTCCGCCGGCTGGTAGGGATCCGTCGCCGTCCCGATCGCAATGTGTTCCGCCTTCGTGTAACCCGAAGCCTTCGACGCGTGCGAATATTTCCTATCCACGTCGTGCCTCAGCGCCGCCGCCGCATCCTGCTTCACAAAAATCTTCCGCTCAAACTCCCCGCCGTCAATCTCCATGTACTCGTGGGTGTATCGCGCATAGCAGTATTTGCACGCAAACTCGCACCCGCGATACGGATTGATCGTCCAATCAAACGGCACCCGCGCCGAATCGCATTTATTCAAAATCGACTTCACCGGCAGAAAAAAATACTCCGGCTTCTCCAGGGATTTCCGCTTCGTATCCGCCTCCGGGGCTTCGGCGGCGAGGCGAGCTATGCCCACCAGTGGCGCATGGGAAGTCGGAAATTCCGGCGGGGGGCAATCCGCCGTTGGGCTTTCCAGACTTCCCTTACGCCAGCCGGCTTGGCCCTGGGCAAGGGCGCCGGCCTCTGGCTTTGGTTCAGCAGGGCTAAAAGGTAGGAGTTGTGTAGCGGAGCGTCGAACGAGGCGGCGCCGCATCGCGAAACGCGGCGTCGTATGGGGAAGAACTGGGGACATGGCTCACCTCGATGCGTTCTCATTGTTTCGCTTTTTGTTCGCTATGTCAAGCAGATTTCTTTCCGCGCCTCCCGCGCCCTCCGCTTCCAGCTCTTTGCTCGGAGAGAACGCCGCGCCTATTCTCCTCGCCCGCCCGTCGAGCCTCTTGGTAAAGTATTTTCTGGGAGCCCTCCGCATGCGCGCATCGAGTTTCAATCGCATTTTATTTCTCTGCAGTTCGTTACTGGCCGCAAGCCTCGCGTGCGCGCAAGTTCCGGCGGCGGCACCCGCGCAAAAACCCGTCCCGATTTCACAGGCGAAGCCAGCTCCCCCAGCTGCCGGTGCACCAGTTCCCTCCCCCGTTTCGCGCCACTACCCCATCCTCATCCTTGCCCACGGCAACGAACCCTCCTGGTCCCTGCGCCTGGGCATGAAAGGCCCCGAGCGCCTCGACCGCGCCGGCTACCCGCCCATCGTTCTCGATCCCGATGAAATCGTTCCGGACGTGCCCGGCGTCTCCTGGGTCTACCACGCCAAAGATGACGTAACCGGCGCCGACGTGGCCGTCGAACTTTCCCGCGAATCCTGCTCCGACAATACGGGCGATACCAAGTACACGTTCAAGGTGGAACTGCAGCACACCCAGATCGGCACCCTCAACGGTTGCGGCCAGAGCGCCCCCGAAAAATTTCCCGAATTCCGCAAGAAGAATCAGTTGGACCCAGACGACGACCCTGACGCGAAGGACAAAGACAAAAATAAAGGGCCGGGCAAAGACAAGGACAAAGATAAAGACAAGAAGTCCGTCCTCGATCCCATCACCAATTTCCAGCCGCCGACGGCTGTCGCTTATCTCGACGCCGGCGGCAAAGTGATTTTTAGCCGCAGCGCCATCAGGCGAACCATCGCGCCCGAAGGATCCGAGCTCGCCGTCTCTCACGACGGCAAGAAGCTTCTTTTCACCCGCTCCGATTCCGCGACCGGCCCTGAACGAACCATCGTTCTCTACGATTGGGACACTGGCCGCTTGCGCGACCTCGCCACCACCAGCGTTCGCAGCGCCTTCTGGTCTCCTGATGATTCGCGCGTTGCTTTCCTCAAATACGACGGCAAGCTCTGGCAGGTCTGGACGCTTCCCATCAGCGCCCCCGAAACCGCCGCCCAGTTCTCTCCGCAACCAGTTGACGCGCTCCACGGCTGGACATCGCCGACAACGATCCTCGCGAGCGACCTGCAAAACGCCTACTGGCTGAGCGACGACAAGCCCACGCAAACGGTCTCACTCAAAGATATTTATGGTGATGCGTTTCAGGTAATGAACAGCGACACGCTTCGCCCGAATCCCATCAACGCTGATCTTCTGCTCGTCTCCGCCTACTATCAGAAAACTCCCGCGGCCGCGCCCGTGGATTCCGTCGGCCTTAACTCTACTTTTTTTCTCTACGAAGTTCTCTCGAAGCGCCGCACGATTTTGGGCCCCGCCGATTCCTACCAGCGCGCCGCCGAATGGTCCCGCGACGGCCAACAGATCTTCTACACCCGCGGCGTCCCGGGCAAAGTCCCCCTCGCGACCTGGCGCGTCTTCTGGGACAACACTAATCCCATCCGCTTCAACTCCGGCTCCTTCTTCGTAAACGGCAAATAATTTTTTGGAGTGCGGGAGCTCAGCTCCCGCTTTTTCGGATTCAGCCCTGTCAACCAACCAATCAGATTAGTAGAAGGACGTGTCATCCTGAGGGGCGCGTCGTCTGCGCCCCGAAGGACCTCAACTTAGAAAGTAGGCAAGATCCCAAACTTGGGCCTTCATTGTTAAGCCCTTCAAAAAGTCCCGCCCCTTTACTTCAGCGACGCCATATCAATCACAAACCGGTACTTCACGTCGCTCTTCAACAGCCGCTCGTACGCGTCATTGATCTTCTGAATCGGAATCAACTCGATATCCGAAGTAATTCCGTGCTTCCCGCAGAAATCCAGCATCTCCTGCGTCTCGCGAATCCCGCCGATCGCCGAGCCCGCCAGCCGGCGCCGCTTCATGATCAGGTTAAACGCCGCAATCGCCGCGGGCTTTTCCGGCACGCCCACCAGCGTCATCGTGCCGTCCAGCTTCAACAATTGCAGGTACGCATTCAGGTCGTGTTCCGCGGAAACCGTGTCGAGAATAAAATCAAGGCTTCCGACGTGTTTCTGCATCTCTTCCGCGTTCCGCGAATTCACCACTTCATCGGCGCCCAGCCGCCTTGCATCCGCGGCTTTATTGGGCGACGTGGTGAACAGCACCGTGCGCGCGCCGAACGCATGCGCAAACTTCACGCCCATGTGCCCCAGCCCGCCCAGTCCCACCACGCCCACTTTCTGTCCCTTGCCCACATTCCAGTGCCGCAGCGGTGAATACGTGGTGATCCCGGCGCAAAGCAACGGCGCCGTACCCGCCAAGTCCAGTCCATCCGGCACACGCAGCACGTAATTTTCATCCACCACGATCCCGCTCGAATATCCGCCATACGTGACGCCGCCGAGAATCTTGTCTTCCCCGTTGTACGTCAACGTCAAACCGCTTTCGCAATACTGCTCTTCGCCGGCCTTACAAGCCGGGCAGACGCGGTCCGAGTCCACCATGCAACCCACCGCCGCGATATCGCCCGCCTTGAACTTCTTCACCGCGCTACCCACTTTCGTCACGCGGCCAACAATTTCGTGCCCGGGCACGACCGGATATACGGTCGGCATCACTTCTTTCCATTCGTTGCGCACCTGGTGCAAATCTGAATGGCACACGCCGCAGAAAAGTATCTCGATCTGCACGTCCTGCGGACGAGGCTCGCGCCGCGGGATGCTGATTTTCGCCAATCCCGAACTCGGGCTCTGCGCCGCAAATGCTCCGGCCGTAAAGGTCTGTGGCTTTCCCGAAGTTGCATCTTTCACCGTCTGTCGAGCTGCTTCACTCATCTCTCTGTTCCTCCAAAGTTAATTTACGCAAAAAATTGGAATACGGCACAGCCAGCGGTTGATGACCGGACCAGTGGCTGATGGTCAGCGCGGGGCTGCGGATGACAATCGACCTTTTCCTGCAGTTCATTAGAGGCAACTCGGCTCCGCCCGGTCACACAATTTCACCGGTTCATCGGAGGTGCGCGAAAGGCACGCCGAAGCTTGAGGTAAGACTGTGATGCTTATCAGGCGTGGGCCACCAAACAGCCGTTGATTCTTGGTTAAGGGAATGGGACGGAATGACGCTGATTTTCAACCACCTGAAGATGCGCCAGATTCTCGCAATATTCAGTGCGAAAAGGCCGAACCGTCAGCCCTATCCGCCTGGTGGGGAGGGTATCAACAACAGCGAATATGAGAAAGGTCTAAGAAAAAAAAGTGCTCCACTGCTTTAGGGCCAACTGGCCGCCTGCCATCGTTTTTCAATGAACTGCAAACCCTGTTCCCTGGTTCGTTGCCAAGCGACCAAATTCAACTGTTGACGGCCTCAGCCCAATCGGTTTTCGGGGCTACCCTGCTTGCCCTTAAGGCCAGTCCTGAAAGTCCTGAACCTGCGTACTATGGGCATCAACGCTTCGATTTTGGATACTTGCTCCACGGAAAGTGGCGATAGGAGAAAGCGTGGCCTATGTGTAGTAAGAGTCTATCCCGCCAGCAACGTATCGGCGAATCTGGCTTTTCCCTCGTGGAGACGGTTGTCGTCTTGGGAGTCATATTTGTCGTCACGGCAACCGCCTTGATCAATATTCTCCCTTCTCTCAGAATCTCAAGAGCCAATGCCGGAATGGAAATGGTCCTCGGGGAAATGCGCCGCGCACACGAGCGGGCCATCGATGAGCGCCGGATTTATCGCGTTACATTTACGGCTCCGCAAACCATTCAAGTCGACGTGGGTCAAGTCGCTGTTATCGGCACAACGATCACCGATAGCGCCCCGGTGTTCACGGCGGCTCAGCCCCCACTGACCCTTCCCAGCACTATCCAGTTTCTGGTGGTACCGGGCATCCCAACTAACCCTTTGGCCACGCCCGATGGTTTCGGCAGCGGAGCCAATGCGATTGACTTTGATATCGCCAACGGCGGGGGCGGAACACAAATTTACTTCGAGCCCGACGGGAGAGCGCTCGATGGAGCGAACAGACTGAACGATGGAGTCGTCTACGTTGCCGAGCCTAATAATCTTTTTTCCAGCAGGGCGGTGTCCATGTATGGAACCACAGGGCGCTCCAAGGGCTGGTTCCTGACGCAGGTCAATGGCGCCGTTGGGTGGGCCCAGTGAGAATCATCATCAATCCCGAGAAACCGCGAGTCCAAGCCAGCCAGATGGGCTTCGGTCTAATCGAGGCGATGATCGCAGGGATCATCCTGATTGTGGGCCTGGCTGCGCTCGCGGGACTCTTCGCGCAGTCGCTGACTAGTCTGCTGTACACGCGGGAAGACCTTATCGCCAAGCAGAAAGCACGCGAGGCATTGGAAGCGGTCTACACGGCGCGCAACGACGCCACGATCGGCTTTGCCGGCATCCAGAACGTCAGTAATGGGGGCATTTTCCTGAATGGGTTTCAGCCACTGTTCCTCGCCGGACCGAATGGCATCGTGGGGACGGCCGGGCAATCGAGCATCCTGGACCGGCAGGTGCTCCCGGGTCCAGACGGCATTATCGGGACTGCGGATGACGTAATCCTGCCGTTGAACAATTTCCAGCGCCAGATCCAGATTCAGCCTTTGTTCGATGCCAATGGAAATGTCAGTCCAGACATTCGGCAAATTGCCGTGACCGTCCAGGTAACCTCACAGCAGCGGGGCACTCGGAATTACACCGTCACCGGATACATTTCTCGGTTTCAGTAAGAGGACTACTATGCGCCGTTCTTCGCACCGACCAGAGCTGGGATTCACAATGATTGAGCTCTTGATATCCCTCGTGGTCACCATAGTGATTGTGGGTGGAGCACTTATGATGTTCACGTCCTCCGTGCAATCGTCCACACGCTCTTTGAAGTATTCCGAGATACAAACCGAGGCGCGAGCAGCGCTCAGTCAGATCACCCGCGATCTTTCGCAGGCTGGCACGGGGGTTCCCTTGAATGGAATTCCCATCCCTTCCTTCACGGCGGGAGGTGCCAATCCAAATTTCGCCTGTGATAGCAACCAGTGCTATACCGGCGCGGATACCCCCTTCACGCAAGGCCTGCTATACAAAATAACCCCCGGCAATGCGATCGGACCCACAATTTCCGAGCCCAGCGATGCGATCAAGCTGGTGTATGTGGATCCCACTTTGAATTGGTCAGCGGTACAGGGAGCCGTAGTTGCCCCAAACGGGGGCAGTGTAACCATGCCTGTGGGCACAACTCCGGCGGTGAACGATCCAGCTGTCGGCATCACTCCCGGTGATGTCATGTTGTTGCAGAATGCGAACGGGTCCGCAGTTGGCGTAGTCACAGGCATTGTGGGCCAGGCCATCTTTTTTGGCCCGGATCCGCTGAACATCAATCAATTGACCGCCCCGTCCGGAAACATCAAGGCCCTGGGCACGACGGGTACAAACCCGTTGACCTATCCTGCGACCCAAATCACCCGCCTGATCATGGTTACGTATTTCATTCAACCGTTCGTCGGGCCAAACGGTCCGGACGCACGAATCATGCGCCAGGTAGGCACGCATCCGCCCATACCGATAGCGGAACACATTGAAGACCTGAAATTCACCTTTGACGTCGTGGATCCGGTAACCAACGCCTTAACTGCCAATTCGCTGGACGCTTCCCTGGGCACTCCACCGGTTTCGCAGCCCAACCAGATTCGCAAGGTTAATATCAACGTTACCGCGCGGGCGGTCCGCAGGGAATCGACTGGAGATTTTCTGCGCATCAATTTAACGACATCGATCGGTCCCAGGAATCTCAGTTTTCGCGACAGATACAATTAAGTAGGAGTTTTGAGGGAAAAGAGGCCTCTCATGAAAGCCGCTCCATTTGCCGGCGTCGTGCCCAGACTCCAAAGAGGGGTCGCCCTGGTCAGTGTCCTGCTGATGCTTGCCATGATGTCCGCTATGGCTGTGGCACTGGTATATAAAGTCAATCATGAGCAACACCTGCAGGCGGCCGACTCGGGAAATACGGCTGCCTACTACGGCGCGGAAGCCGGCATGGAAAAAATGATGGCCGATCTTTCCCTCCTCTATGCGCAAATAGCCGCGCCCACCAATTGCGACATCGCCACGCTGCAAAACAACCCCCCGCCACAGGCTGCCGTCGGAAGCACTTATCCGGAGTACGTCTTCAACGTCCCGGTGGCCGGAGGAGGCTGCGTAAGTCCGCCCACGACAACTCAGACTATCAGCAGCGGTCCAAATGCTGGATTGCAGGCCGGAATCGTTCGCATGAGCCTGCAGGTCACGGCCGATAGTCAGGCAGGGGATGAAGCGCGCTTGATCCGCAGTGTGGAAGTTGCGCAAATTCCCGTCTTTCAGTTCGGCGTGTTCTCCGATAGCGATCTCAGTTATTTCCCGGGCCCCAATTTTGATTTTGCGGGCCGCGTGCAAACGAATGGAAACCTCTTCCTGGCGGAAGGCGCGGGCGCTACGCTCACCTTTCACAGCCCGATACGCGCCGCTGGCGACGTTGTCCGCGACCAACTGGCGAATGGCGCCAGCACGACGGCGCAGGGGCGCACGGGAGCCGTGCTAGTCCCAACTGCTCCGAATGGCTGTGATGGGGGACAACCTGCTTGCCGGAATCTGACAGTAAATCCGAACGACGGCAGCTCCAAGGGAGGCCCCACCGCCACTTATTCTCCCACTGGAACGGGCACGGTAAATCCCATTTGGAATTCTCTTTCCACTTCAACCTACGCTGGCATGATTCTGAGCGGCACCACCGGTGCGAAGCAACTCACTTTGTCTTTCGTGCAGCCCGGTGTCGGCCCCATCGAAATTGTGCGTCGCCCTTTACCCGGCGAAAATCCTACTTCCCTGGTTGGCGAATCTCGTCTTTACAATCAGGCTCAGATTCGCGTGCTGTTAAGCGACAATCCCGCCGAGTTGCCGGGCGGCGCAGGCGACCCGCAAAATATCCGGCTCGCGAACGTGCAGACCAGCGGCGCGGCGCCGGATTACACGAATGGGGTGCCGATTGGGGGACTAGGGGGCAATACCTACTTTGCCGAAGGAGTTTTCACAACCGATACCAAAGCCGGCGTCACGACGCCAAGAGTCGGCCCCGGCGGCGAAAACAATTGGTCCATCGTGCCTGCCAACCCGCCGGCGGCGCAAGCTACCTTGGTTCCCGCGACTGCTCCTCTGCTCACCCCGACTACAACGAAAGTTGCGGGCACTACCACTGTTGTCCAGCCTTGGAATCTTCTTGACGGCTATTTGCGCGTGGAGGCTCGCCAGGCCAATGGTGCTTTCGCACCAGTTACCCAGGAATGGCTGCAACTGGGTTTCGCCCGCGGTGTAAATCCTCCCACCTCCACTGCTCCCAATACCATCCACCCAAATGCCATTCTGATCCTCCAGATGCAGGCAGATCGCAATGGCGACGGTACCGCCTCCGCAGCGGAGTTGCTGACGGATCCCGGCACGAATAGCCAGATCACAGGGGCCGCCACTCGCAATAACTGGTATCCCATCAATATGTATGAAGCCCGCGAAGGCGAATTTCGCGAGAATCAGCGCGTCACGGCCAACTGCAGTATCGGCGGCGTTTTAAATCTCGTGGAAATCGACGTTAACAATCTCCGGCGATGGCTCACGGGGGCCATCGGCAATACCGGCACGGGAACCGATTTTACCACCCAGAACGGCTACATCCTTTACGTCTCAGATCGCCGGGGCATGATTGCCAGCCCCTCGGCTGGCGTGAAAAACGGCGAATATGGCTATGAAGATGTGATCAATCCGAGCAGCGCCGCGGGTACCCCGGATCAAACACTGAATATCGGGGAAGATGTCAATGGAAACGGCTTGCTCGACACCTACTCCGCGAACTTCCTGGGCTTGGGTTTCGGTGTGGCCCAGCCAGGCAGTCTCCCCAACAAACCCGTTAGCTGCATGGCCGTTGCCCGGCCCAATTGGGTCTCCGGTCCGCGCCATGGCATCCGGCTCGTAAACGGCAATCTTGGAAATGTTCCGGTTCGCCCCGACAACGGTCTGGGGGGCTTTACTTTGGCAGCGGAAGAACCCGCCTACATCCTGGGGAACTACAACGCGAATAACGCCGGTTTTGGCGATCCGCACTCTGAAACCGCTGTCATGGGTGATACCGTCACGCTGCTCTCCAACAGCTGGAACGATCTAACCAGCTTCACAAACCCGGCTAACGCCGTCCAAATCAACGGCCTTCCCGGCCGCCCCGCTACCACCACCTACTATCGCGTCGCCATCGCGACTGGCAAGAACATTAACTTCCCGCAGCCCGGATTCGCGGGCGTCCCACAGGATTTTGGCACCGACGGCGGTGTTCACAACTTCCTCCGCTACCTGGAAAATTGGGGTAACGCCACGCTCAACTATCGCGGTTCGATGGTCAGCCTGTTTTATTCGCAGTATGCCACCGGTGTTTTCAAATGCTGCGGCACAGTCTATTCTCCTCCGACCCGTGTCTACGCGTTTGACACCGACTTTCTGGATCTCTCCAAGCTGCCTCCGGGCACGCCCAGATTCCGGGACATCGTCAACGTCGGCTTCCAGCAAGTCTTTTAGCGCGGCGCGCCGTTGGAACGGGACCCGCCTCTGCAACGCCTGTGCTTCCCGATCTCGGATGCCCGAGCGCGGCTGGACTCTGTCGAGGCGCATGGCGACCTCGAACGGAAATTCTAATTCAACCGATCCAAAATTTTGAGCTTGGAATCCTTCTGCGCACGCAGGGCGTCCTTTCTCTCCAGAGTGCACTTTTCTCTTGACTGTTTAATTGCCTTCGAACAATCTTGACGGTTCAATCGAGTATCTCCCAGGTGGCACCCGGGCCCCTGACAACTCAATCGGGGGTTCGAGTGGAAATCATCAGTACACCGCGCAGGTTTCCCGTTTTCTCTCCATTTGGCCGGAGTGTCGCCGTCCTAGTTGCGGCGGGTTTCGTTGCCTACCAGCTCGGCAAGGTTGAAGTCGCGCCCAGCATACTCCTGGTGGCCGCCGCCGTCGTCGCGCTCGTCGTTGCCATTCAATTGGTGCCTCGCGGCTCTATTCACGTCCGAAAACCGGAGCTGGAACTGGAAGCGGTAAGCTCGCGAATGGAAAAAGGGGAACCGGCCATTTTGAAGCGGGTGTATTCGCCTCCCCAACTCACGCAATTTGAGTCCAGGGAATTTTCGGAAATGGCATGGGAATCGCGGTGGGAGGATCGTTCCTTTCGAGTTCTCCGGCCGTTTTATCTCGTTTATCCCAGGCGTGAGTTCACAGTCATCGCGGCTTCCCTGAAATTTCGGGGTGATAAGGACCACGGAGGCTGGCAGCCCGTGGCGAATTCGGCGCCCCCACAATCGAGCCTCGAGTCTTCAGACGAACATTATGAGTGGGTCTTGATCGGTTACGTCTCGCCAAACGCCAATTTCGATGCCAGGCTCAAGCTCCGCAACTCGCAGGCCAAGCTCGGCGTCGCTGTCTTGCGCGATCTGATTGCCCCCGAAGACCGCCCGTTCCAGTCCGTCCATCTCAGGATTCCCGCAGCAGCCGAGCAGTTCGTGTCATGCCCATCGGGGGAAGAAAACGACTGAGCCCTTCACTTGGCACTCAACGCGGTTTTGATCGAGCGCCCCAGGCATGTTCCCTTCTCCAATCTGGAGTCTACTCATTGCGCGCGGCCGACACTGTTTTCGCGGTAAGCCTTTTGCAGAAGGAAGAAGGCCTTTTTCTTTTCGCCGGCATCGGATATTAGTCCCTTGCGGTTGAAATTGTCCTGAATGCCGGGCAGCAGCCGGCGAGGCGAACGGAAATCCATCAGCACCCAGGGGCACATGCCCCGCAGTTGCGCGATCTGGTTGAGCATCACGAACTGGTGCTCATAAAGATTCTCCTGAAATTCCTCGGTCCAGCGCACTGCGGCATCCCCGTGCAGCCCGGCTTTCGCGTCGCCGCCGAACTCGCTCATGATCACCGGCTTCGAATAGCGAATGTCCCAGGTGGTGTGATCTGCGTCCGCGGCGGTGTGTTCGTACCAACCCAGATACTCATTCGTCCCCACGACGTCCAGGGCGGCCCCTAGCGGGTCGTCCACAATTTTGGTGTTTCCCTGCGTGCGCACCAGCAGCGCCGCGGTTATCAGGCGGTTCGGATCCGCCTTGCGTGCATCGCCGGCCAGCGCGGTCAGAAATGCCGTCCGCGCCGGACTCACCGGCGTTTCATTGGCCACCGACCACAGAATCACGGAGGCCTTGTCTCGATCGCGCCGGATCATTTCCGATAATTGCGATTCCGCCTTGACGAGCACCGCGGGATCTTCGAAGTGGCAATCCCAATAAACCGGAACCTCCGACCACACCAGGATGCCCATGCGGTCCGCCAGCCTCTCCATTCGTTCGCTGTGGGGATAATGGGCCAGCCGCACAAAATTGGCTCCCAGCTCATGCACCCAGCCAAGCAGCGTCTCGGCGTCCTGTTCGCTGAATGACCGGCCAGTGCGGTAAGGAGCTTCGGCGTGGGCGTTGACACCTTTCAGGAAAATAGGCTGTCCGTTCAGCAGGAGTTGGGTGCCGCGCGTTTCGATGGTGCGGAAACCCATTTCATCGTTAAGCTCGTCTCCCTCCGCCTGCAAGGTGACGTGGTACAGCGTGGGATGTTCCGGCGACCAAAGCTGCAGCTTTTCGTCCACCAGGTGAATCGGCGCTTTTCCCTCTGAATCCGTCTTGCCTGCGCTGCCGGTCGTCTGGCCTTGTGCTTCCATGCCGACCTTAACTTCCGTTCCCGCCGGCGCTCCAACCACGTGCACCCAGCCTTCAATTTCATTGCGCGTGCCGCGCTTCAGGTGCAGGTCAAATTCGTCGATGAAGTGCTCAGGAACTTCCACCAGCGAAACCTCGCGGGTGATTCCGCCATAGTTCCACCAGTCCGTGCGAATGGACGGCACGCCATCGGGCAGCCGCGTGTCGTCCACGGCGATGACTGCGAAGTTGTGGCCGTCGTGGAGGGCGCGCGTCGCTTCGCAATCGAAGCCCGTGAATCCCCCTTCGTGTTCGCAAAGGGCCATTCCATTCACCCAAAGGTGCGCGCGATAATTGGCCGCCCCAACGTGAAGAAAATAGCGCTTCCCCGGCGTCGGGTGATATTCAAAATCCTTTTCGTACCACACCAGTCCTTCGTAATAAAAAAGCGACTCGCGTTGCGTGTTCCAGTCGCCGGGAACACGCAGGGTGGGAGACTTCGCAAAGCTGTATTCGATCAGCCCCGCGGGGTCGGTCTGCGTTCGATTTTGCGCGAAGCCATCGTTGCGCGGCTTGCCGTTGAAGTTATATAAGCCCGTTCCATAGGGATCGACGATCGCGTGCCATTCGCCGTCCAGGCTAAGAGCTTGCCGGTGGTCCGTCGCCGCCAGCACCGTGGATGGCTGCGCTTTCACTTGCTCAACGTCAAAAAGCAAATTGCTGGAAACAGCAACAAACAGCCACATCGCACTGCCGAGAATCCATGTCGATCGCCCGACTCGCTCTCCCAAGCCCTCTTCGCCAGCCCTATTCCTCCACCAATCGCGAAACATGCGGCCTCCCCGGAAAGATGTTCGCGCCAGATCAAGCTTTGCGCTTTACAGCAGCCAAGGATACCCCACCTGTTCAGGATGTCTATCAGCAGCTTCACGCTTTTTGCATAGGGTGGGTCCGTTCTTCTTCTGCATTCCTGAATGTAGCGCTGGCTTTTATGCCAGCTCTTTTGCTCCTCCCTCAGCGCTGGATGTAAGCGATGCTGAGGCGCGGATGGGAAAAAGTGCGAAAAATCAGGGAAAAAATCAAAAATGTCGGCGCGCCGACATTTTTGAGGGGGTACACCCCCCGGTTTTTGCGCATGTAGGGGAAGGAAAGGACTTACGAGAGGGATTTTCGTATGCAGGGGAAAGAAAGAAGTTAGCAGGAAGCCATTAGCCATTAGCCGACCACCTTTGCCCGACACTGAAGAAACCTGGTATGACCACGCTGGGGGGTGTACCCCCGGTTTTTTGGGGAAGAGTGCGCAAGCGATTGTGGCGGCAGGAGATAGAGGTGGTATGAAAAACGAAAGAGTCCGCAAACGGCTGAAAACAAAGGAGGGACAAAGGCGAGAAAGAGCGGAGGGAGCGCGATTATAGTTGAGATAGGGAAAGAGCGCAGGGTGAAAAGAGAGAGAGCCCGCGCAAACATGGCCCATTGTCTCGCGTCAGTAATAACTAGACAATAGTATTTTGTAGTACTGGAACGATTTTGCGCTGAAAAAGTAACGGGCGGGGATCGGAAGTTGAAAACCGCAAGTTAAATGTTAAACGTTGAGTTTCCGTAAAAAATGAAGGGCTGAGGCGACCCCAAGACCCGGGTACCAAGAACCGGAACCAGGGGCACCCGGCCACCCGCTCGCCGCCGTGGTCACAGTTTCGCGTGCCGAAATTTGCCTTTAATTTGTTGGCTAAAAAACTGTCCGTGCGAAGGAGCCTGCATGAATTGCTCGTACACCGGCCGCGGAACATCGAAGAATTGATAGATGCTACCGTTAAGGAACTCAATCTCCAAAGTTAGGGTTGCTTGGTCGTGGCCTATCTCCTTGATGTTTGAGGACTGGACGCCCTGCCGTTGCATTTTTCACCTTCCTAGTCTCGCTGGCTAAATAATCTTTGGAGATTTGGGGTCTTGCTGTCGCCACATCCTTACTACCTCGCTGTAGTCTGCAGGGCCATTTGCCCGATTCCACCCTCCCGGTCCATCCTCGTCATAGACCAGTGGATCCGAGCTATCGGGACGCCTGCCGTTCTCAGGAGGATCGAGTTGTGTCCTGACTGGTAATCGAACGGCCTCGCCAACGACGATTGCCTCGCCAACCCTGAGAGCTGGCAGCATCGATAGGAGTCCCTCGAGATTATCTGTCACAGCGCTCGTTACGTGCGCTCGGTCACTAGAATTTGAGAGTCTCATCGCGAACAGTGTTCCGCACTGCGAAAGAATAGTAGCGTCGATTTCCGATGGCCGCTGACTCACAATTAGGGCACCCATGCCATATTTGCGACCTTCCTTGACAATTCGACGCACCGCAAGGGCCGCAGGGGACCCCTCGCCACGCGCCAGATATGCATGAGCTTCCTCAAGCACAATCAGCAGTGGACGTTCGCGCCCACCCTCTGATACATACCTCGACCAAAACAGTGCGTCGTAGATAATCCTGAGTAATACTCCGACAAGTTCGTTAAGAATTGGGGTCGGGACTCCTGAAAGGTCCAGAATCGAGATCGGCATCGGTCCACCCAACCACTCCTCGAGCAAACTGTCGAGGTCTTTAACCGGCTGTCCGTCCAAACCGGGGAACCAATCTCCAGGACGGAAAAGAAAGTTGAAACGCGGGTCCCGAAGTTTCGATGCAAGGCCCTCGAGCGGCCTTCTGAAATTCGAGGTGGAGTGGCTTAGATAGATTCTGGGGGCCACTTGAGACTGGGGCTTATATCTGGGCGGGATGACCTGCAAGGCGTTTCCAATTTCCACGGGAATGCCATTGATGTCTTCGAGAAAGGCCTGGGTCTGAAGTGTTTGACCTCCAGACACCGTATGAGTGGCAACCATGTCACGATAAAAATCAAACCACAGCTGGTTGATGCTGAAAGGAACCGGGCTGTCGACAGTCAGGTTGCTATTGGTTACACCGGCTCGTTGAGTTACCTGCAACGAACCAGACTTGAGCTCAGTGATCTTTTCGAGCACCACACCCCTGCTAACGTCATCTAGGGGCCCAAGAGTTACGGACAAAAGCTCATCGAAACTCATTGCCCAATAAGGAATATAAAGGTGCTTTTGTCCTGCGGCAGTATTTGGATTGACCCTAAAAACAGTCGCTCTGTCGCTAAGCGCCGGAGCGTATTCTCCATGAATGTCGAGAAGCAGAACTCTGGCAGAGGGATACCTTGCGTTTTGAGAAAACGATCTAAGCAGACTTGCTACTGTCGTTGATTTCCCGGATCCGGTCGCGCCAAGAACTGCGGCATGCCTAGACAACAGCTTGTTCAAGTCGACGAGCGCTGGAATTGACTCTGCACTGCTGAGGTGTCCTACCCTCACAAAATTGGGTGAGTCCGGCGCCCCATAAATTCTAGCGAGGTCGCCTTCCGTTACTAGGTGGACTTGGTCGCCGACTGTCGGGTACTGAGAAACACCACGTTTGAATTCCTCACCCCGTTGACTCTCGCCCAGAAGTTGCACAGTCATCCACCTTCCGGTGTTGGTCGCCGCATCCAGAAGTCTCGCAGGCACCGCACCTGCGCCAACATGTGACACAACCCCAAATAGGTCTACAAACCCAATTGGGATGCGCACAAAGCTTCCAATCTGACCAATGCGGTAGCCGGTGCCATCAATAAACGCAAGCCCAGACATGGTCTCGGCGCTAAGCGAGACCCCTACCGTTGCTCCGTCTACGTCCTCGACCTGTCCAAGAAGAGTGGGATTGCCCGACACTCACGCCTCCGAATCTATGGATTGTCTCCAATCAGTTCCTTCACAAAAGAGCCGAGACTTGCGAAATCTCCAAGCACAAATCGGGCATCTTTCAACGCGGCATTTGCCGGATCCACTTCCCATTTGATAGCGGTGGAATCGGAACATGACACAGCGTCCCTACCTTTTGTCCACGGAGCGGTTCGAGACCCAATCATTGCAGCATCTTTGGCTAGGACATTGAGGTTAATTCTATTAGCTGCAAGTCGAGCAAGATGCGGATAACTCCCGATATTGCCGTAAAGTAATGCAAAGACCGCAGAGGTTGGGTTTCCCTGCAAGCCTTGGAGCAGTACCTCGTTCAGATGTTGGTCACCAAATGAAAACCCGCAAGTTACTAGTACCGCTGCTGGATTCTTGAAAAAGAACCTCAATCTATCAATCATGCAGAGGTAAGGCATACGCCGACTTTCGTCGTATTTAAGGTGGGAAGGGTAGATCACTCGTCTTTCGCCGAGTGGCTTACATCCCCGACAAACCGCCCCAGACTCATTGAGAGACCAATTCAGCGATCCGTGAATTTTCCAGAGACGACTCCAGCGAGCAGGCAACTTTCCGTCTTCCATTGACTGGAGATCGAGAAAGGTCGACTTCGAGCCTACGAAGCCGTCAAAGTACGGTACCCGGTTCGCCTCCAGGGCCTCTTCAAGTAGCAAGTCATAATTGGTCGTAAAGATTTCAACCGGTGCTGCTCTCTCGACAGCTCCGACCCAGGCTGAGATTTGATGGTAGGGAGTATCTAAGCGCGGCAAAGCCTCTTCTGTAATTCGAGCAAGCTCCTCGCAAGCTGCCTTGTCGAGGTCGTGGAGTTGTTTACCAGTCAGCCCGCGCACTGACTCTTTTCCTGCCACTTTTTCCAGCGACCGGATATGGCTCAGGAATTCTTCGATGTTTGGGTTAGGCGCGCCGTCTGTCGCGAAATGAGAAAACGCCATTTCGAACGCAGCCTTAAGCCCCGAGCCAGATAGTTTGGCGAACACCTTGCTGGTTAGCCCCGCAATATCAGGTATGAGAGGCTCATCACGGCCTCCTCTTGTCACCCGGACGGACATTGGGCATCCCGCGCCAAGGAAAAATCCTATGGGGCGTTTATCGTGGGCAAGGCATTGCTTCAAATAATTTGCTTGGAGAAATGGGTCATGCTCTGAACTCATACAATCGTCTCCGGCCGGGGATCCTAGCTAAACGCCCTGGATTTTGCTGGTATGGAAGACGTTGAGAGGATATCACTTCAACAATTCCCGCGAAAGTAGAGGGAGACGGAGGTGGCGGCCGGGCCGGATAACAGCCTCCTCTTTCTTGCGCAGCCTCGGTTGTTTGAACGAGCAAACTTTCCCCGCTCCTCAATCACGACGACACGGAGGGTGGCGGGTGGGTGGCCCGCCGCGTCGCCGCCATTCTGCTCCTCGAGCCGGCCCTGGACGCCAACTACGAGGCGGTGAAAGCGCACACCTTTGCATGGCCGCCTAAGGTTTGACCCGCCGCGTAGACCCATATCGGTGGCCGAAATTCAGAGACGTGTCGCACCTACGGCGCTTAATTCCTTTATATACCATTCACCCAGCGCTTACGCGCTGGGCTAATTTATGCCGCGCCTCCGGCACTGGGGAGGACCGCCTGGAATGGTCTCCTGATTCGAACACGCATGTTGCCTGACTCTGACTCGATGAACGCCGGAGGCGTGCCAGAACTTAGCCCAGCCCGTGAGGGCTGGGCACGAATGCCATGATAAGTCCGAGCGCCGGAGGCGCGGCACCTAGCCGAAGACAAATTTCGGATCGAATTCGATCCCGTGCTTGTTCAACAAGGCGAGGAATTCCGCGTCAAAACTCATCTTTTTGTGATGCGCCTCCTGATCCTGTATGTAACGAATGACCAAAGGAACGATAGAACTGCTCACGCTGAATGCCCCGTACCCCTGCTGCCATGCGAATTTGACGCCTTCTTCGTTTGCCCATCGTGAAGAATTCGACTTGATGGCGAGAACAGCCTTGGCCAGCGCCACGGTCGGGGGGATTTGAAGGAGGAAATGAATGTGATCTTCCATTCCTCCCACGGCGAGAACAAGGATGTCGAACTTCTTGCAAACAGCGGCGGCATACGCCCACATCCGCGGCCGAAATTCCTCGGGCATGAGTTTGCGTCGATCTTTGGTGCTGAAGACTACGTGAATCACGTTTTGGGCGTAGGTGTGGGACATGTGCCGCACCTCCGGTGCTCGATTACTTTATATACCATTTACCCAGCGCTTACCCTTCGACTTTGCTCAGGGCAGGCGCGCCTCCGGCGCTGGAGAAGCGCCCATGGCCACTCGCCGCCTCCCTCAGAGATGTATCCAGTTGCCGAGGATCAACGCGAGCGTTGTGCTGCCGACGATCACCCACAGGATCAGGCCTTGCAGGAGCGGGCGAACGCCTACCTTGGCGAGCGTTTTTTTGTTCAGGCCCGTGCCGATCAGGAAGAGCGTTACCGTCAGGCCGATTTTCCCCAGATGACTCATCGCGCCGAAAGTTCCGCTGTACGTTGGCAGCAGCGTATTCAGCAATGCCGCCAAGCAGAACAACAGGATGAACCACGGCCACTGAATCTTCGCCTTGCTTTTCAGGAAGATTGCCGTCACCGCCGAGAGCGGCACGATCCACAGCGCACGGGCCAGCTTGATCGTTGTCCCCACGGCCAGCGCCGCCGCGCCGTATTTCGCCGTTGCGCCCACCACGGAGCTCGTATCATGAATCGCCAGCGCTGCCCACAAGCCGAACTGCGTCTGGCTCATATGCAGCGCCAGCCCGATCACAGGAAAAAGGAACAGCGCCACGGAATTCAAAATGAAAACGGTGCCGAGCGAGACCGCCATCTCTTCTTCATTCGCCTCGGCAATCGGCCCCACGGCGGCGATGGCGCTGCCTCCGCAGATGGCCGTGCCCGCGCTGATCAGAAACGACGCCTTCTTCTGTACGTGAATCAGGTAGCCCAGGCCCAATCCCAGCAACATCGCGCCGGTGATGCTCAACGCCGTGTACACAAATCCGGACTGGCCGGCGTGCACCACTTGGTGAAGATTCATGCCGAAGCCGAGGGCGACCACCGAAGCCTGCAACAGAAATTTGGAAAGGCTCTTGCTCTCCACATGGAAGGGGTGAACCAGCGTCAACCCATAAATCAGGCCACCCAACAATGCGAACGGCGGGGATACAAACCCGCTGGCCGCCAGGATAATGCCCGCAAAAAAGAGGTTCTTGTTCATGGGCAGAGTCTGACAGGTGCCCCAAAGCCCGTCCAAGCAACAATCCTAATCGGACATTAGCCCGCCTTATCGCCCGGAGCCACCCGGCCGGCCATTCCTCTTCAACCCGGAGGAAAGCGCGCGCACTCGTTCGATCGCAAAGCTGCGAAAGCACCCCGCCGGCCCTTGCGGCAGCGGGCCGGTTCGCCGCGCGAGCGAAAAACTTCGCGTCACGCGCAGCCCCGGCACATCCACGATCTTCAGGATCCCGAGTTCCAGCTCCTTGGCGATTGCCCAGCGCGACACAAAGCCGACGCCGAGTCCGGCTTCGACAGCCGACTTGATGGCCTCGCTGGAATCCAATGCCATGACGCCCGCAAAGTTTTTTGTCTTAATGCCCGCTTTTCCCAGGGCCAGTTCGATCACGCGGCGCGATCCGGATCCCTGTTCCCGCATCAAAAGATTGGTGGAGCGCAGATCTTCGCGGGTTAACCGATCCATTTCCGCGCTTGCAGGCGCGATCAACACCATTTCGTCTTCCAGGAACGGCTCGGTGCGCACCTCGCGATGCCGCGCCGGCCCTTCGATCAGCCCCAGTGCGATCACGCCGTCGAGGAGCAGTTGCACCACAAGTTCCGTGTTGCCGCTTTGCAGCGAGAGCCGTACGCGGGGATTTTCCAGCAGAAAGGCGCCGATCAGCCGCGGAAGAACGTATTGCGCGATGGTCGTCGAAGCTCCCAGGGACAATTCGCCGGACAGATGGCCTTCACCGTCGGCGATTTCCTGCTCCGCCTGGGCGACCAGCGCCTCCATGCGTTTCGCGTAGCGCAGCAGGCGGGTGCCTTGCGCGGTTAGAAATATTTGGTTTCCTCTACGGTCGAACAGGCGCACCCCGAGATCCTCTTCGAGGGCCTTGATCTGCAGGGTCACCGCCGGCTGCGTGATGAAGAGATGCTCCGCGGCCTTGCGAAAACTCAAATGCCGCGCCACGGTACGAAACACTTTTAGACGGAAATTTTCAAGTTGCGCCACGCCCCACATTATCCACACAACCGCCGCGCGGCGCATCATGAGCTTCCGTGCGGGGAGCCAACAGGTTGTTAATACTGCGTGGAACTGGCTTTTTGATCCTTCACTTGCAAGTCGTTCACGACCTGCCTCACGTTGGGCACTCCCGCGGCAACTTTCTCGGCGCGGTCGCGCTTCAACTGGGAATTGACTTCGCCGGTCAGAGTGACTACAGCGCTCTTAACAACGAATTTCACAAGATCGTGCATCCTGTTCTGAATCAGCGCGGCGTCCAGATTTTTCTCGATGCCGGAATCCAGATCGGAATTCACCGCCTTGGCGTCGCTTTCCCCGCCGATGGGAATCACGGCGATCTGATCGGCGACGACCTGGGAACCGGCGAGGGACTTCGCCAGGTACTCGGCCTGCGACCTGTCGTTCTCGCTGACGGCTTTTCCGCCGAGCGTCACGATTCCCTTTTCGCGGTCCTGGCTCACGGAGACGCTCTTGAAGCCGGCGTCATCGAGCGATTTGCGAATGCTGCTCGTGACATCGGGTGAAGCGGACGTGCCGGAGCATCCGGCAAGAATGCCAACGGCGAGTATCGTAATGACATTTGCAGACAATCGAAGCATTTTCATTGGGAACTCCCTTTGCTGAACTGGAATCCGAATTTCACCTGCCGCTGGGGGGCGATTAGTGCGTGATGCCCTTGCAGTTCGAGTGATTGCAGCGGCAATCGATGTCCGGCACTTTTTCCATGGCCTCGCATTCGACGCTGCAGTACTTGCCCGAGCCAGCCGGGCACGAACAAACCGGATGCGCGCACTTCGGTCCGAGTGCAGCGTTCATTGCATTTCCAATATTCTGGGTTGCCATTTCTTTTCTCCTGTCTTCAGATGCAGCCTGCCTGAAGTCCGCTTTTCCAAAACGGCTCTCGATTTGTTCTTTCTGTAACCCTCTCGGGGGAGTTTCAGACCTTAAGAGTGTGCCGCCTGTGGCTCGCGGACCAACTCCTCAAACAGCGTCCGAAAATGGATCATGGCTTTTCGCAAGTCTTCCGTGCTGGCCTCGCCGCGCGTTTGGCGCATAGCACCCTGATGAGCCGCCCGGTAATTGTCGAGAACGAGCGGATGGTCCACGGAGATATCTGCTGCACGCTGTTCAAAGTCGCTCATCGGATAACCGCGAGTGGACATGACATCGCCCAACAGCTTGTCGGCTTCGGTAACGGCAATTCCGGGGCCGTCGACGAACTGCGCCTGAACCCTGGCCCAGGAGTCGATGAAGCGGGCACGATCTGCCGGTGCGAGCGGTTGGATGTGCAAGTTGTCGACGCGTTCGGTGCGCTTTTCGAGCGACGATTCCGCTTGACGACGGCTGCCGCCGGCTCTCACCGTGCGGTTATATTCCGCGCTGCCAAACTGCGCTTGCAATCTTTGTGTCTTTCGCTTTTGAGCGAACGCCCAAATCGCGATTCCGGCGGACAACAGCAGAATGACTGCGACCAGCATTAGTACTTGGGTCGGGCCTATTTCCGAGAAATTCATAAACTTTCTCCTGTTCTTGCGAGCGGAGGGGCAAGCCGATTCGTTCCTGTCGCCTTAGCGCCACCGTGGGCACCATAGTAGGCACGCACAATGCCCCATTTCTGTACACATAGAGACACATTTAAGGCTTACTGTTGGATTCTGGTCTCCAGCGCGACTTCGCCTGTGCGGAAATCCACACTGGATGAGACAAAAGGGGCGGCCCGCGAAACGGCGTTACAAACTTCGCGGCGATCAGGTAGGCACTATTCAGCCGGACAAACTCAATTTAATTGGAAGCTGCCGTGCGGCTGCGGCTGGCGGGGTTGGCGAACGAGAACCGGAAAAACCGGGTGTCGCAATGCTCGCAACGAAACGGCCTGAGGAAAACCTTGCCCAAGATTCCTTTTTCCAGGAGCCCCTTACGCCTTGATGGATGGATGCGTTTACCGCCACATTCTGGACATTGCATAATGGCAACTCTCCGGATGCAAAATTGGCATCCCAAGCTGCCAAGTAAGCTTCTCCCGCCGAGGAGCGCATCGTCTGTCTCCTTTTGAACACTACGAACTGACCAATTCCGTCCAGTGGAGTAGGTGTCGTTATCCTGGGCGGCGATCCGCATGCCTGCGTTCCGTATTCTCCTGAATGCCGTATACCCCCGATGGAACAACGCGTTAGACTCAAAGCGACAGAGAGGACCCAATGGGGACAATCACACTGCGAAGGGAAAAAATCACGCTCGGTTCGCTTGCATTGGCTGCATTCGGTCTTTTCGCGACCAGTGTTACCTGGGCCCGGCAGGCCCCTTCCCCTGCGCCCGCACCACCGAAGCCAGCTGCTACCCCTGGCGCCACCAACAACGTTCGCCCGGCCATAAAGTGGAAGGAATTTAATTACACCTGCGAAACCGGCGCCAGAGTCGCGGTCTACCTTCACAGCACCACGGCGAAAGTCCGCACGCAGGACCACTTTTTCCTGATGCGCCAAACGCCCTCGTCCGATGGCACGCGCTATTCCGACGGCAAGGTACTTTGGTGGAGCAAGGGCGAAACCGGGTTTCTCCAGGAGGATGCGCCGGATGGCGAAGGCAAAATGCTGGTGAAAGGGTGCATGCTCGACAAGCCCACGGATGCCGCAAACCCCTGAAACCCAACTCTGCTCCTTACCACCGGGTTTCGCGGGTTCCGCCACTCCCCCGTACCACCGGACAGGTACCCGTTACGTCGCTAACCTCTTGTGCCCGATGAGCTTGACACCCCCGCAACTTATAATTCGGAGATGGCGCCCCTTTCCAGTCCTCAGTCCCCTCAAGTCGGCATTCTCGTGTTTGAGGATGAGTTGAACAGCGGAGCTGCGCTTCGCCAGATTCTCGATTCCGAAGGCTGGCGCGTACGCGTGGTCCCGGACACCAAAATGTTGCAGGCCGAGCTCAAGACCGGGGAATATTCCCTGCTGATCGCGAATATTGCCATGGTCGGCGTCGAGTCCGCCCTGTTCCAGGTCCTTCGTGAACTGGCTTCGGTCAGTGTGGAAGACGGCGCCCGCCTGCGCGTCCTTTTCGTGGTTCCAGAGATGAGCGGCAGCCAGTTTGTCCACTTGATCGAAGAGTCCCGCCTGCCCTACGTCCTGCGGCCTTTTCACCTTCATGATTTTCTGGAAAAAGTGAGCGACCTGCTGGTAGAAGTTAAGGCGATTGAAGGACCGCTGCGCATGACTCGCTATGAATTCGGGGCCGCGCGCAAAAAGAAGAAGGCGGCCAACAAGACCAATTCGATGTTCGCTTCCCGCGAATCGTACTCGTACACGGAAGAAGAACTCGCAGAGTATGAGAAGACAGAAGCCCAGACCTCCTTGATGCGCAAGAACAAGAACCGAAACAACCTTGGAAATACGAGAGGATAGGAAACAACGAAGTAATCAAGTAAGATTCTAGCGAAACAACGACCCGACACACCTCCCTCGCCATTTCAGCCCGCCTGCTTTCTACAAATTCCCTGCAAGAAAATTCCAAAACTGCGTTCCAACTTCAAGCGTGCACTCGCGGCACGTTCTGGAGGCTGCAATGAACCGCATTTTAATCAGTATGATCGGGCACGGATTGCTGGGAATTTCGGCATTGGGGATGGCCGCGCTGGGTTTCCTCTGGTATTCGCCGGCGGGGGCGACTCCTCCCGGAAAGGAGGCAGGCGAATGGCGCCTGCTGGATCCAATCAGCTATGAAAACCTCACCGTGTTTCCCGTGGTCAGCTCTTCCGGGTATGACACCAGCGCGTTTTTGACCCTCGAAGAGGGCCTCTCGAACGGAGAAGTGGCCGTGCGCGAGCAGGGCGCGGACGCAATCTACCGCAATCGCGATGGCTCGCGGCCTGTCGCTCAAAATTACGGCGGCCCCTCGGTGAACCAACTGGTCCTGGTGAATCACAGCAAGCGGCCTCTGCTGCTGCTTGCGGGTGAACTGGTCAGTGGCGGAAAGCAGGATCGCGTGATTGCCAGGGACCGCATCGTGGCGCCCTTTGGGGAGCCGCTGCCTCTCAACGTTTTCTGCGTGGAGCATGGGCGCTGGTCCGCGGGATCTCAATTCAACGAGGCGAAGACGATCGTGCACCCGAGCGTGCGCGAACAGGCGGCGGTAACGCAGAGGCAGGGCGATGTTTGGGCCGCGGTGACCGCTGGGTCCGTTGCGGCCCGGCCGTCCGCCGCACCTGCGCCGGCGGTGGGAAGCGCTGAACTTCAGGCGACGATTCAGGACGAAGCGCCGACGCAATCCTATTCCAGGATCTACGGCTCGCGCCGTGTCAGCTCCTCGGTCGAAACCGTGGTCAGCGAAATTCAGAGGCGTTTGCGCAAGGAAACCTCTGGATTGAAGGGAGAGCGCGTGGTCGGGGTGGTGGTTGCCTACGGCGGCGAAGTTGCCTGGAGCGATATCTTCGCGTCCGATGACCTGTTCAACCATTACTGGAGCAAGTTACTGCGCAGCTACGCGGTGGAGGCCGTGGCGCGGCCCACGCTTCGTGAGCGGGCTTCCGCGGAAGATGCCCGGGAATTTATGCGGCGGCTGAACGGCAGGGAGCAGACCGAGTCCGAGCCCGGCGTGTATCGCTGGCGGCAAATTAACGAAGATGGGTTGTCGCAGATCGAACTGGATGCGTTGGAGCCAAAAGCCTTCACGTTGCACCGATTGGTGCTGCGGCGGACTAGCTGAGAAATCGTTGCGCACCGGGCCGGGGCCTAAATTCTCGGGGCGTCGTGGAGTTTCTTGACTTCGCTGGTGTCCCGCGATCCGGCCAGAAGGTGAGCCACACCGGACTTCCAGCTGGGATGGCGAAGGTTCGGTGCAATCTCCGCAAGCGGAATCAGCACGAATTTCCGCTCCAGCATGCGCGGATGGGGCACCTGCAATTCCGGCGCGTCGATCGTTTCGTCGCCATAAAGCAAAATATCCAGATCGATTTTCCGTGGTCCCTTCGCGAATGCCTTCTTGCTGCCCATGCGCGCTTCGATCAGGCGCAGCGCGCTTAGCAAATCCAGGGCGTCGAGCTCGGTTTGCGCCTCCAGAACGGCGTTCAGGAACCATTCCTGATCCAGATAGTCCACCGGCTCGGTTTCATAAATGCTGGAGACGCGCCTGACCAGCACGCCCGACTCGGGAAGCAACTGAAGCGCCTGGAGAAGGTTGGCTTCGCGTTCGCCTATGTTTGTGCCAAGCGCGATGTAGACCGTGATCATCGAACGATTTCCCGAAGGCGCCTTATTGATAGATCGCGAGGGTTATTTTATGCCGGCGCGGCGGCGAAGCAAGCCAACCAGGGATTGGGCTTCGGGAAGTTTCCATAGTGTTGATACACCAAAAAAGAGGGCGCCGTAAACCGATAAGACGATAGCGGCAAGGAGAATCGGGCCGCGATGCCCGATGGCAACCACGATTCCGCGTGCAACCGCCGCCGCAACCAGCGCCGCAACCCAGACTTGCGCGAGAAAAGCGAGAGGCACGCCCACCTGCCCGATGCGGCGGCGAATGCCGCGTTGCAACAATGTGAATTCCACCCACGACGCGATCCCCGCGGAAATCGTGAGGCCTGCGACGCCCCAGCGCGGCTCAATGCCGAGGAGGCGCGGCAGCGGCAGCGCGGCAAGGTATCCGAGCAGCGTCGTGAGCAAGACGCGGACGACGGCGAAGCGCAGGGGAGTGCGCGTGTCGCGCAGCGCGTAGTAACCGGACGAGTATAGCCGCCCGAGCGTCGAGGCGAGGAGCCCGACTGTGGAACCTGCGAGTATGCCCCAGACGTAGATCACGTCCGTGTGGGTAAACCTTCCGGACTGATAGATGGCCGCGACAATGACATCGCCAAGCGCCAGAAACCCGGCCACGGAGGGCACTACGAGAAACGTGATCTGTCGCAGGCCGGAGTTCATGCGCGTTCGAAGGATGCCCGCCACTGCCTCGGCGCCGCCGAGCGCGCCGCTCATCACCGGGAGCTCGGCCGCCGAAACGGACATGCCGAACAGGCTCACCGGCAGGGTATAAAGCGTCTGCGCGTAGGCCAGCGCGGAAACGGCGCCCGTCGGCAGCCAACTGGCAAGAAACGCGTCAATATACGCGCTGATCTGCACCACGCCGCGGCTAACGAACACCGGGAAAAAATTGCGAATCACGGTGCGCACGTGTTCGGCCTGGTGGCCGAGCGAAAGCTTCAGGCCGCCGAGGAGCTTGAAAACCATTGGCAACTGCACCAGAACCTGCATGGCGCTTCCCACAACAGAGGCCCAGGCGGTGATGACAACAAGCGAATTCTGCGCGCGGCCCGCGCCGAAGGCGAGCATCCCCGCGATCATCGCGATGTTCCATAGCACGGGTGCGGTGTAAGAAAGGAAAAATTTGCGATGGCTGTTCAGAACCCCGAGGCACCAGGCCGAACCGACGAGGAGTCCCGCACCGGGGAATAATATGCGCACCAGCGAGATCGTGAGTTCGCGTTTTTCTCCCTGGAAGCCCGGGGCGATGGCGTCAATCAGCCACGGCGCGGTAAGTACGCCGAGAAGAACAAGAATGGAAGTGCTGAGAGTGAGAAGCGCCGCGACCGCCCCCGCCGTTTTCCGCGCTTCCTCCTTGTCGCCGCGAGCCAGCAGGCTGGCGTACACCGGAATGAACGATGCCGAGAGAACCCCTTCGCCGAAAAGATTCTGCAGGAAATTCGGGATGCGGAGAGCGGCTTTGAACACGTCCGCCGCGTCGGAATTGCCGAAGTAGTGGGCAAACACGCGATCGCGAATCAAACCGGCTACGCGGCTCAGAAATATCCCGGACGCGACCAGAAACGCAAATCGCCGGGAACTTCCGGGTGCGGAGTGGGTGGCGGAAGAATCAGTCAAGAAAGTTTCCAGGTGTTCAGAATAAATTCGTCCCCGATAAAGTTTCTGTAGTCTGAAGATACCTTACCCGAAAAGAGCCAGCGGGTGCGAATTGCGCGGGTGTGCCGTGAATCTACTTCTCTTCCCGTTTTAACCGGATGTGGTTGCCCGCAATGATAGAATTCCGTGGTGTTTGGGAGGCAACGGAACCAAATGAACAACATCCAAGTCAGCGCACAGTCATCAAAGTTGGCATATATTTTGAGTACAGCTCTCGTGGTTTGCGGCGGGTTGCGAGCCCAGGAGAAGGATTTTTCCAAAGTAGAAATCAAGGTCACCAAAGTTTCCGGGAACATTTACATGCTGGAGGGCGAAGGCGGAAACATCGCCGCGTCCGTGGGCGAAGACGGAATCGTGATCGTGGACGACCAGTACGCTCCATTGGCGGACAAGATCCAGGCCGCGCTGAAAAATCTGAAAATTACGGACAAACCGGTGAGATTCGTGATCAACACCCACTATCATGGCGATCACACCGGCGGAAACGAACCCTTCGCGAATACCGGATCAACCGTAATTGCTCAGGACAATGTGCGCAAACGCCTGGAGACCGGGGGAACCGCGGGCAACGGCGGCTCCATCAAGATGGAGGCCAAGCCGGCGCCGAAGGGTGCGCTGCCGGTAATCACCTTCGAACACGACGTGACCGTGCACCTGAATGGCGAGGATATCCGCGCACTTCATTTCCCCGCCGGCCACACCGACGGCGACGCGATTATTTTCTTCCCCAAGAACAACGTGGTGCACATGGGCGACGATTTCGTCCGCTACGGCTTTCCCTTTATTGACGTCTCGAGCGGCGGCAGCGTGCAGGGCATGATCGCCGCGATGGAAAAGGTGTCGGCGCAACTGCCTCCCGATGTGAAGGTGATTCCCGGCCACGGCGCGCTCTCCAACCTGGATGACGTGCGTGTTTTCGTGAAAATGCTGAAGGAGACGTCAGCTGCGGTGCAGAAGGCGATCGACGAGCACAAGACTCTCGACCAGATGAAACAGGAGAAAATCCTGGCGCCGTGGGCGAAATGGTCCGGCGGGTTTCTGGATGCCGACAAATTCATCGAGACGCTCTATAACTCGCTCACCGGCAGCAAGGGCGAGTTCTTGAAGCACAATTAGCGGGATGTCCTTGGCTCGGGCCGGCTGTCTACAGTCAGGCCTACTCGACGATGATGCGGTCGGCCCACTCGACTAAGCTCACAAAGATCGCGGGAGTTCCAAACTTTGCTCCCCAATTGCTGAGGTCGGTTTCCGAGACGCCACGCGCCCGGCTGCAGGCCCCTCAAGCAAAAATGGGAATGTGCTTGGCGGCAATCTTTTCCAGCGTCTCCGCGAGCGGCGGCCATCCCACGGGAAGCACGGAGCTTGCAGTGGCCTTGCGCATTAAATAGGTGGCTTCCCCGAGAAGAAAAATCTGCACA
>Ga0210387_10000009_pt1 | contig 234684 bp, 218 predicted proteins | sample IncBWC7OmetaG_FD_160108 | JGI IMG/M metagenome (GOLD analysis project Ga0210387, IMG submission 160108) | Forest soil microbial communities from Barre Woods Harvard Forest LTER site, Petersham, Massachusetts, United States - Inc-BW-C-7-O ...
CAAGGTCAGGCATATTCCACTCCGTTATCGGCGATCCCGAACCATAAACGCTCCAGCCTCACGACAACCACAAGGCCGACCGGCCAGAACCTCGCAAATAGCGGCCCCACCTTGACATAGGAGCAACAGAAGTCGTGCCGACGGGGGACGCGTTGGCCGCGATAGGAGGCGGGGCGGGGGTTGCTACGGCTGCCGTGTGCGCTCGGCGGCGTCGATCGCGGCGGCGAAGTCGCTGACGCTCGCGTCAAGCGCGGCGAGAATGCGGCGGATGGTGCGCCAGTGTGCGCCGCGCTGGCCGCGCTCGAGACGGCCGACGAACGTGGGATCGACGCCCAACCGTTCGGCAAGCTGTTCCTGGGTCATCCCTGCACCCTTGCGCAGCGCACGTAGTGCGTCGCCCAGGATGAGCTGGTCTTGCTCGGCGGTTGGTTCGGGGTTGCGCTTCACGGCGGGAACACTCACGGCGCACGGTCAAAAGCGCCAGGGTATTTATGGTCCGGTTCTCGTGCTAGCCTCTGCTGCACAAATCAAGTGCCCCCGCGCAGTTGGAGCTGCCGGGGGCGTGGCTCCGAGAGCACGAACTCCCGGCGCGCGGGTCACGCTACCAAGCTAGGCGTGGCTGCCTCGGCCGATCGTCTCTCGGGCCTCCAATACAAGGAGGAACCGAGATGAGCCGCATGTTCAGAATTCCCGCAGAGCTGGTGCGAACCCTACGCATGGGACTCCACAGCGAGCTTGGTGGCGCAGCACAGGAGATCGAAAGCGTCAGCGACAGGTATGGCCGCCATCGGCATCCCGAGTGGTACGAGGAGCCCCTGGCCAAGTTCGACGGCGTCAGAGCGCTACTCGATGAGGTTGGCTGGGGCGAATCGCCCAAGCCGATTGACATAGTGGTCGATTTGACCAAGCACCAGTGCGCGACGCTCGGCTCACTACGCAGTCAGATGTGCATCCACCGGGACATGGTGGAGGAGGCCGAGGTAGTCGATCGAGAGCGGGCAAAGCAGGGCAAGCCACCGAAGGCTCCCGCCACGATCGCCCGTGCAGAGGCACTTTCGGCCCTGTTTGCCCGGCTTTGGTTGGTGCTCGCCGACGCTGAAGACAAAGCGCCGGACCCTGACCAGGCAGCCCCTCCTACCGATTAGAAGGGCAGTTGCGCGGCCTCAGAAGAACGTGTTCGCGGAGCGCGGCCGACAATTCGTTGGCCGCTTTCGCGTGCTCACGGTCATTAACAGTGTGGGAAGGACAAAAAGATCACCCGCACCTGACTCTCAGCCGAGCGTCGAATGGAGCCCAGCCGCTCGCGCCGTAGCCGAGACTGCCGTCCTACGCATCTTGCGCCGTCGCTACCCCAACAGGCGCATCGTCACCCGCTGGAATGAGCCTGACGCGGCTCGCGAGGTTGCCTCGTCCGGGCTGAACGTCGATCGACGCCAAGATGCCGCCTAGCAGTTCGGGCAGTATCAGCGGGTCCTCGCTGTTGAGAAGATCGGCGGCGCTGATCCGCTCACGCACCTGGACATCCCGCGCGAAGTTCTTGAAGTCGGCCTTCGCTTCCTCAAGCGCTTGCACGCGAGTGTCGAGATGCGCGTGATAGCGGTCTCCGAGTACCCGCCTGAGCGTGATGTCGGCCGCGAACGCGTCAAGCTCGCTCTCTGCGTCCAGAACGGCCTGCTCAAGCGCTCGCAGGTCTTCGGAGGTCTCCTCACCTATCTCGATGTCCAGATCGGCGAGAAAGGTCCGCAACTGCTCGCGTACGTATTCCTCCAACGGCTCCGCGTTCACGAACGCTCCACGCGAGCAACGCTCGCCTGTGCGGCGACTTTGCGTGGCAGCGCAGCGGTAGGTGCGGATCATTGGGCCGCCGCGGCTGCCAACCAACGCGCTACCACAGGTCCCGCAGCGAGCCAAGCCCGAAAGCGGGAATGTAGCGGCGGCTCGTCTGCGGCGTGGCTCGCGCTGTGCCGCCGTCCACTCCGACAGCGACACAAGCGGGTCCTGCGCCTCCAAGTTGACCGCCGAGCCGTTGTGGCTCTCGCCGAGGTAGCTCCGGTTGGCGAGCATCCGTCGCACCGTTGCTGTCGTCCAAGTGCGTCCCGGTGCATTCTCCACGAGATAGACGCACGCGGCACTCACGTCCTGTGCGGCGGCGATCCGGTACGCCTCGACCACCTGCGGGGCCTGCTCAGGATTCGGGGTGAGCGTTCCGTCCTCCTGACGCTCATAGCCGTAGGGCGTTGGGCTGATCTTCGCTCCGCGCTCGATCGCATGGCGCTTCGCGGTCTGCCAGCCGGCCACCATGTTGTCGCGCTCAAGCGTGGCCACAGCCAAGAGCACGGTCAGGATGAACGAACCGAACGGGCCGGTGGGGTCGATGTCCTCCTCTACGAACGCCAGGTGTCCGCCGAGCGCTTGGATGCGCTGCACGTCGTCGATCGCGCCCGCGACATTACGGGCAAAGCGGTTGAGCCGCCAGCACGCGATCCCTTCGGTCTCGCCGTTCTCGATGCGCTCTATTGCCGCTCGCAGACCGGGACGATCCTGGGTGCCGCCGGACTCGTCCTCATCGACGTGCCAGGCCGCGATCTCCACGCCCCGGTACTCTGCCCAACGGGCGATAGCCTCTCTCTGCACGGTAGGCGATATGTAGCCGGGTCCCTTGCGGCCCATTCTGCGGCTGACTCGTACGTATCCGTCGAAGCGTTTAGGTGTAGGCATCGGACTCCAGACCAAGGGTAGGCAATGTGGCTCTGACAACCAACCAGTTCAAGAACGGCAACCACATAGACGTCGAGGGCACGATCTTCAAGATCGTTGAGTTCCAGCACGTCAAGCCCGGCAAGGGCGGGGCCTTCGTGCGCACCAAGCTGCGCCGCGCCTCCGATGGCGCCGCGATCGACCGCACGTTCCGCGCCGGCGAGAAGTTTCGCTCGGTGCGCACCGAGGCGCGCAAGATGCAATACCTCTACGCCGACGGGACCGATGCTCACTTCATGGACACGGAGTCCTTCGAGCAGATCGCGGTGCCCGAAGCCACGTTCGCCGAGGCGCTGCGCTGGACGACACCGAGCAGCGAGGTCGACGTGTTGTTCATCGACGACCAGCCTTCCGACATCCAGCTGCCCAGTGCCGTGGAGCTGAGCGTGACCGAGACGGAGCCCGGGCTGCGTGGAGACACCGCCTCCGGCGGCGGCAACAAGCCCGCGACGCTCGAGACCGGAGCAGTGATCCAGGTGCCGCTGTTCATCGAGGTCGGGCAGAAGATCCGCGTTGACACGCGCTCGGGCGAATACATGTCGCGGTCCTGATGTCCCGGGCCGAGGCGCAGCGAATCCAAGACTCGGGAAGGTAGGGCGCCGTGCGCCGATCCGAGCAGCGTCGGGCGGCGGTGTTCGCGCTCTACCAGCACGATCTCACCGAGCGCCCACTGGGCGACGTGCTTGGCAAGAACGCTTCGCTGCTCACACTCGCTCTGGCTCATGCCGCTGCCGACAGGGCAGAGGAGCTCGACGAGGTGATCGATCGTCACGCCCACGGTTGGTCGGTGCAGCGCATCCAGCCGCTGGAGCGCAGCATCATGCGTGTGGCGCTGATCGAGATGTTGCATCCGGATGTAGCTCCCGGGGAGACGCCGATCCCGCCCGAGGGAGCGATCGAGGAGGCGATAGAGAGCGCCAAGACCTTCTGTGGCAGCGACGCGCCGGGGTTCGTCAACGGGGTGCTGGGCGCGGTGTTGCGCGAGTTGCGCCAGAATGCGACCCAACAATGAGTCTGGAGCGAATCGACGATCTAATCGCGCAACTGGAGCGTGCCTCGGAGCAGCTGCGCTCGGGCGAGCTCTCAGCCGACGCCGCCGCCACGATGGTCGAGGACTGCGCGGCGCTTGCCACGCAGGCGAGCAGCGAACTCGAGCGCCAAGCGCGGGCGGAGGTCTCCCAGCCCGCTCCGGGCCAGGACTCGCTGCTCTGAGACTGGTCCTCCCGCCAGGGCGCTAGTTTTGGACGCCGCCTATCCCGAGCAGCTGCGCGAGGAAATAGAGCGCTACCTGCAGCATATGCGCTTCTCCGAGGCAGCGCTCACCGCGGGCTTGGAGGAGGCGATGCGCTACTCGCTGCTGGCCGGTGGCAAGCGCATCCGGCCGGTGCTCGCGCTCGCCACCGCGCACGCGGTGGGGCTCGAGCGGGAGGACGCGATGCCGCTGGCGGCGACGCTCGAGCTGATCCACACCTACTCGCTGATACACGACGACCTGCCCGCGATGGATGACGACGCGCTCAGGCGCGGACGCCCCACCTGCCACGTGGCGTTTGGCGAGGACGTGGCGATTCTCGCCGGCGATGGGCTGTATGCAGAGGCATTCAAGCATCTGCTCTCCATGCGACGGAGCGCGCCCGAGCGAGTGCTGGAGGCAGCCGTCGAGCTTGCAAGCGCAACGGGGGTCAACGGTATGGTCGGCGGGCAGTACGTCGATGTCAGCGCGAGCGCTCCCGCGGGGGCCGATGGGTTGCGTCGCCTGCACGAGCTGAAGACCGGTCGGCTGATCGGCGCATCGGTCGTGTGCGTCCTGTCCTTGGCTGACGTGCGCGGACCTGCGACAATTGCGTTCAGGCGCTTTGCTGCGGAGTTGGGTGTGCTATTTCAGATCGTCGATGACATCTTGGACGTGACCGGCACGGATCTTGCGCTTGGCAAGCCTCAAGGCAGCGATGAGAGACACGGCAAGCGAACATACGTGAGCGAGTTCGGCATAGATCGCGCCAGGGAGCTGGCGGCAGAGTCCCACCGGACGGCACGCTCGGCGCTCGCGGAGGCCGCGCTCGCTGTGGCCGCTCAACGGACAGCCAGTGCCACTGGGCCCGCAGCGACGAGCCAGCTCGAGCAGATCACGGACTTCATCTACACACGCACATCATGACCATCATCGACGGCATAAACGGCCCCGAGGACCTCAAGGCGCTTTCCGACGAGGAACTCGCACAGCTCGCCCAAGAGGTACGCGAGCACATCATCGACACGGTGGGGGAGATCGGCGGTCACTTCGGCGCCAACCTCGGCACGTGCGAGTTGGCCGTCGCGTTGCACTCGTTGCTCGATTCCCCTTACGACAAGATCCTCTGGGACGTTGGCCATCAGGCCTACCCGCACAAGATTCTCACCGGCCGGCGAGAGCAACTGCAGACGATCCGCCAGTACGGCGGTCTCGCGCCGTTCTGTTCCATAGGCGAGTCCGAGCACGACATCATGGGTGCCGGGCACGCCTCGACTTCGATCGGCTATGCGGTTGGCATCAAGGAGGCGATGCGCCACCTCGACGACGAGCGCTCCAAGGGCAAGGTCGTGGCTGTGATCGGCGATGGGGCGATGACCGGTGGCGTGGCCTTCGAGGCGATCGGGCAGGCGGGCGGTCTGGGCACGCCGATGGTTGTGGTGCTCAACGACAACGGCATGTCGATCGCACCGAACGTCGGCGCGCTCTCGCGCTACTTCAACCGCGTCCGTCTGAACCCAAAGCTTTGGCATGCTCGTTCAGGTGTCGAGGGTGGGCTCACGCGGCTGCCGGGCAGCATCGGCTCGGCCTTCGAACGGCTCGGACCACAGCTGAAGGAGTCGATCAAGGCGTTCTGGGCGCCCGGGCTCTTCTGGGAGGAGCTCGACTGGGCCTACATGGGCGTGATCGACGGACACGACGTGCGCGCCCTGCGCGAGGCCCTACGAGAGGCATTGGCGGCCGAACGCCCGGTAGTCGTGCACGTCGCAACCGTCAAGGGCAAGGGCTTCGCACCCGCCGAGGACGGTGGCCTGGAGGGCATGGAGAAGTGGCATGCCGCCAAGCCGAACTCGATTCTCAACGGCGTGCCCACGGCCCCGCCCCCAAGTCCGCCGGTTCCCTCGTCTGCCGGCGCGGCGACGTCAGCGGCAACCAAGGCGGACCCGGGCACAACGGCTGGTGTGGCACCGGGCAAATCGGTGCCTCAATACACGCAGGTGTTCGGCGAAGCGCTGGTGAGGGAGTGCCGGCGCGATGAGCGCGTGGTGGGGATCACCGCGGCGATGAACTCGGGCACCGGCCTGAACATCCTGCAAGAGGCGCTGCCGGAGCGCTACTTCGACGTCGGCATCGCCGAGCAACAGGCGATCCTGTTCGCGGCCGGTCTGGCGCTTCAGGGTGCCAAGCCGGTGGCCGCGATCTACTCCACCTTCCTGCAGCGAGCGTTCGATCAGATCGTGCATGACGTGTGCCTGCAGAAGCTGAACGTCGTCTTTGCGATGGACAGGGCGGGCCTCGTGGGCGACGACGGGCCCACCCATCACGGCGTATTCGACATCGCTTACCTGCGCTGCTTGCCGAACATCGTGCTGATGGCCCCGCGCGATGAGGCACTGCTTGTGGACATGCTGCACACGGCGCTCTGCTACGACGACGGGCCGATCGCACTGCGCTATCCGCGCGGGGAGGGCACGGGCGTGCAACTTCCGGTGGAGCCGCACACGATCGCGATCGGCACCGGCGAGATCCTCCGCGAGGGTGGCGCCTCAGCTCCCGTGGGAGCTCGCGTCGCTCTGATCGGCTACGGCTCAGGCGTCGGCAAGGCGATCGAGGCGGCCGACCTCTTGGCGGATGAGGAGATCAACGTCACGGTCGTCGACGCACGCTTCGCCAAGCCGATCGATGCGGGCTTGATGGCGCAATTGGCGGCCGAGCACGATCTGCTCGTGACCGTCGAGGAGGGTGTGCTCGCCGGTGGCTTCGGCTCGGCGATCTGGGAGACGCTCAACGAGGCCGGCACCGCACCGTCTCGGATCTTGCGCGTGGGCCTACCGGACCGTTACGTCACGCACGGCAAGCCGGCTCTGTTGCACAGGGAGGTCGGCTTCACCGGAGAGCGCATCGCCGAGCGTATCCGCGCTGCCATCAGCGACCGCCACTCGGCCACCGTCGGGGCCTGAGAATTAAAATGAAACGGCCCGCTGGGGAGGCGGGCCGTTTCGAGGGGAGGAGGGATGCTGCTGTACTTCGGGTCGAGAGGAATAATGCCCCAGGCGAACGCACGTTTGTGTGACGTCGATCACAGAGACCCCGAATTCTTTTCAAAGCTCGAATTTGTGATGTCCGTATCGAACCCATGTGCGCACGAACGGGTACCGTCCTTCCGTGGCTAAGCAGCGGCTTGACACCCTCTTGGCCGAGCGTGGTCTGTTCAGTTCGCGCACGCGTGCTGCTGCGTCGGTGATGGCCGGAGAGGTCACGGTCGGCACCGACGGCAGGCGGGCCGCCAAGCCGGGGGAGATGGTGCCGATCGATGCGCAGTTGAGCGTACGCGAGCGGGCGCCCTATGTTTCTCGCGGTGGGCTCAAGCTGGCCAACGCGCTCGACGCGCTCGAGCTGTCGGTCCAAGGTCGCCATGCGCTCGACGTCGGTGCCTCGACCGGCGGTTTCACGGACTGTCTGCTGAAGCGTGGGGCCGCACACGTCGTCGCGATCGACGTCGGCTACGGGGACTTCGACTTTGGGCTGCGTCAGGACCCAAGAGTCACTTTGCTCGAGCGCACGAACGCTCGTTCGATGACTCCCGAGATGCTGCCCTACGCAGCCGAGCTCGCTGTGCTCGACGTGTCCTTCATCTCGCTGCGCAAGGTCCTGCCGGCCGTGCTCGGCTGCCTTGCCGAGCGCCACGACGTGCTTGCGCTCGTCAAGCCACAGTTCGAGGTCGGGCGCGAGCGTGTCGGCAAGGGTGGGGTGGTGCGCGCGACCGAGGATCGTCGCTCCGCTCTGATCGACGTCGGCGCCGCGGCCCTCGAACTCGACGTCTCGGTGCTCGGCTACCGCTCCTCCGGCCTGCCAGGCCCAAAGGGCAATCTCGAGACGTTCATCTGGTTGGCTGAGTCCTTGCATCCCGGCGGAGCACGAGACCTCGCCGACATCGAGCAGATGGCCAGGAAGGTGGAGCCATGACCCAGCTTGTTGCACACCCAGCACGTGAGGTGTCGGTCCTGACCCATAGTCGCCCAGCTCAAACGTCGGCCGCGCTCGAGATGCTCGTCGCAGCTGCGGCAGAGGCCGGCGTGACGCTCCGCTTCGATGCGGAGGAAGCCGACAAGCACGGGCTCTCAGGCAGCGAGGGAGTGCTGCTCGGCGGCACAGACGTCGATTCGGTCGATCTGTGCATGGTGCTGGGAGGCGACGGCACGATCCTGCGCGCGTTGCGCCGCTATGCCGGCACCGAGGTGCCGGTGTTCGCGATCAACTTCGGCGACATCGGCTTTCTCGCGACAATCGAGCCGCAGGAGCTGGCCGACGGGGTGCGTCGCGCCTTCGAGGGCGACTACGAGCTCCTGCCGCTGCCGGCAATCGTGCTCGACGCGCCGACAGGCATGGAGCGAGCCTTCAACGACGTGGCGATCCACCGCAAGGTCGGAGAGCGCGTCGCCGAGCTTGCCTATGTCCTCGATGGCGAGGAGCTTGGCAGCGTGCGTTGCGATGGACTGGTCGTCGCAACACCGGCTGGCTCCACCGGCTACAACCTGGCCAACGGCGGCCCAGTGATGGCCTGGGGCGTCGAGGGGTTCATGGTCTCCTTCATCGCGCCGCACTCGCTCACCGCTCGTGCGCTCGTTGCCGCGCCCAGAGATCGTCTTACGATCCACAACCGCTCGCACGAGGCGCTCGACGTCTCGGTCGACGGGCGCCCGATCTGCGAGATCGCGCCCGGAGGCACGATCGACGCTCGCTTCGCGGACGACGCAGGTATCATCGCCCAGCTACCGGGCTCCTCCTTCTATCGCCGCCTGCGAGAGAAGTTCGGCCGCCTGGCGCGCTGAGTAGCGGCCGCCAGGTCTATAGGTGGGTCTGTCGTCAGTTGCTTCTCTCGTGTCCCCGGCCTGCGGGGCATGCGTTCAGGCGACCTGCGTGTGGCGCTTGGATCGCTCACCCGTACGCTGCAACGAGTCTATGAAACCGTCGAGTTGCTCGCGTGAGAAGCGTCGCTGGCCGCCGGGAGTGCGATAGCCGGTCAGATAGCCCGCGTCGGTCCAGCGGCGGACGGTGGCGAGAGACACACCCAGATAGCGCGCCGCCTGTGAGCTGGTGAACACGAGCTGATGCTCGTGACCGGGGTTGTGGTTCTCGGGCATCTCAGATCTCTTCTCGGTCGGGATTTCTCGCCGCGCGGGCGCCTCCCCGAACGCGCGTGAGCAGTGGTCGCGAACGCTCGGATAGGTTGAGATACGGCAATCTGGGCGAAAAGGTTGAGTGTCCACAAGCTTTGTGGACCTTTGATCGAGAAAGGCGCCCGCTCCGCTGCGCGTGCCTACGCCCGAATGACGCCCGATATACAAGCGTAGAAAGCCCCATTTGACGGGGATAAGACCGTCGCCTCAGTGGGGAAATGCCCTCTCCCTGCAAGAGACCGTGCATCCGCTTGTGCGAAGTGGACAATTCGTCCAATCCCTATATTATTCTCCGTAAACCTACTCAACACTTATCGTGCTTGGCTGAGGATGGAGGCCGTCGCATGCGGGTGTTGGGCCGCCTGAACGACGGAAGGAGCATTCAATGGGTTGGAAAGGCTAAGGACTTCTCAGGCCCCGGAAGAACGGGGCCAACAGCTTTGAGGCGTCGCCATGGAGGCGGCGCCTCGAGTGGTTTAAGGGGCCAACTTCCAGCCCTATGCGGGCTTCTGGGCGTCTTCGGTATGCGACGCACTTGACCAATGGCGGCTCAGGCGGACTTCGGTGAACCGACCGTCTTCATGAGTTTCTCCCATGAAGCCAGCGATGAAGCCCGCTTTGGCAACAGGCTCCGCGCGAGGATCCTCGCGCGGAGCAGCTCAGCGCACAGCCGGCGCAGCGAGCGCCCTTGCGCGCCGCTCAAAGGCAAGCTCGGCCTCGAAGTCGGCGTCGTCGCCGTGCGCGAAGGTGACTGGGCCGTCATGCTCGAGCATCGCGATGAAAGCGTCGACGATCTCACTGTCGAGTTGACGCCCGGCCACCCGACGAAGCTCGGCAATTGCGTCCTGGGGGGTCATTGGCGAGCGGTAGGAGTCGCGTGCGGTGAGCGTGTCATAGACGTTGCAAACGGAAAGGATGCGCGATGCCAGCGGAATCTCGTTGCCGATCAGACCTGCCGGGTAGCCGCTGCCGTCGATATGCTCGTGGTGGTAGAGGATCGCGTCCGCCACCGGGCCGTAGCCGTCCAAGCGTCCCACGAGCGTCGCGCCCTCCTGAGGATGGCGGCGCACGACAGCCCAATCCTCGTCAGAGAGGATCTCGGCGTGGAGGATCCGGTCGGGAAGCGCGAACTTGCCGATGTCGTGCAACAGGCCAGCCGTGTGAGCGAGGTCCTGATCGCTCTCGTCGCAGCCAAGCTCGCGCGCAAGGGCTCGTGCGTAGCGGGCCACGGCGGCCGCGTGGCGTGCCGTCATGCGGTCTCTCAGAGCGAGCGTCTCGACGAGCGTCACGAGCACCCCGAGCTGCATCGAGGCCAGCCGAACAGAACGTGCCTCGAGCTGCTCGGCACGATCCTCCGAGCGCAGCAGTGCGCGCGCCAGGTATTGGAAGATCAAGATCACAGCCACCACGCCTACAAGGGCGGGATAGCCGAGGTTGGTATAGGCCACGGCGAGGATCGCGGCGAGGATCGCGGCCGCGAACTGTCCCGGCAGCATCGGGATCAACAGTGTGCGGACCTGTACCAGCAACCCGCGCCCCTGAAGTACTCGCTTCTGTATTGCGATCATCGCGAAGTTGACGACGTTGGTGATCAAAAACGCACCGAATACGACCAGCGCGAAAGTCACGCTTCTGGTGGTTGCCAGCACGGCTGTGTCGTGCACATCGCCGACCGTGGCTCGCACCAACACACCGCCCAGCAGCGCAAACGCGACATAGGTGGCCGTGTTTGACAGACAAACCGCCGGGCTTGGACGGCGGTAGAGCGAATCGGCGGCGATGGCTACGATCGCGATCGCGACCGCCGGGGTCGGCCCCAACAGGGTCATGGCGAGCACGAGCGCCACGAACCCGGCTGAGAGGCTCTGGCTGCCGACCGTCAACTCGAGGCGCTCCCCGAGCACGCTCAACACCAACAGCAGCGCGACGAGCTCCAAGGGGCTCCAGTCCGCGGCGCGCGAGGCAAACACAGCCACGACCAAGCAGCCGACCAGCAGGACAGCTTGGGTTGCGTTGTAGAGCAGCTCGCTACGTCTGCGCAGAATGTTCATCGCTGGAATGCGCATATCTCTGTAGTCCTTAACGACCGACATCGTGTAGTACTTAAGGCGCGCCGCTCCCAACCCAAACGACGGTAGACATCTCGTTCGATGTGCCCGCCGACAGTGGCGATCGGACATCTGCGCGTGCTCGAGGCAACTCGAGATCTGCCTCGGATACCAGCGCGGATCCGCGCGCCGGCGCTATCGCTATTGCGTCGTGGTCGCCAGACTGGGCTCGGAGGCAATCGCTGTCTGCTCGCCTTTGCCAGAACGCAGATCGCCGAGTGGAAGCCGAAGAAAGGCCACTGTGGCCAACACGGCCCCCGCTCCCGCCACCGCCATCGCCACTCGAGCCGAACTCAGCGCCGCGATGCTGCCGCCGAGCGCGAACCCGATCGCCGGGCAGAGAGCGTTCAGCGACCCGACGGCGCTCATCAAACGACCTTGCAGCGCCGGTGGCGTGAGTTGCTGAACCGCGCTGATCAGCGATGGCCACTGGATACCGTTGCCGACGCCGCCGATCAGGGCGGCGGCGCAGGCGAATACAAGCGTCGGGGCCGCCGCAAATCCAAGGTAGGCGAGCCCCACCAGAAGCGTCCCGCCAATGAGCATGGGACCCAACGGCTTGCGTACTGAGCGAGCGAATACAACCGCACCCAACGCCGCGCCTACTCCCCAGACGGCCAGCAGGACCCCATAGCCGAAATCGCTCGTGTGTAGCGTCGACTTGGCGTAGATGACCTCGACCGGCTCGACCGATGCGAAAACGACGATCGCCACCGCCTCGGTGGTAAACAGGGTACGCAGAGCTGGGACCGCACGCACGTGCTGTATGGCGGCCAACAGTCGAGTGCGGACAGAATCTCCGCTGCTTTCTTCGATATGTGTGCTCATCCGCAAAAGCAACGAGGCGCAGACGAGGAATGTGAAAGCGTCGACCAGCAGCGCCACAGGCCCACCCACAGCATGCACGAGAGCGCCGCCGATCGCCGGCGCAAGCGCCAGGGAGCCCATGAAGGCGAAGTTCAAAGCGGCGCTCGTCTCTCGTTGGGCGTCCTCGGAGATCGACTGTCTGGCCTGGGCATCGAGTTCGCCGGGAGCTTCCGCCAAAGCCTCCTCCACCGCCACCCTGCCCGCACAGGCTCGCACCAATGCGGTTGCCGTCACCGCGACCACACCGTCGAGGGTCACGAGCACGAGCACACCAGGCAGCCAGAAGTGCCAAAGCAGGGCCGCCAGGCCAACGGTCAAGCCTGCCTCCACCATGTACAGCCATGTGAGCCGGCCGCGGCGGACCGAGCGCTCCGTGCGAGCGACGAGGACCGGCGCTAGCAGGGCCGGCAGCAATCCTCGTGCCACGAATAGGCCGGCCGTGGCGAGCGCGCTGCCCGTATGGTCGTAGACGCCCAAGGCCAGCGCGATATAGCCGAACCAGGTTCCCAGTTCGTTGACCGTGTAGGCAAAAAGAATTCTCCGCAGTCGTGGTGACTTGGGAAGCAAATACGCCTCTCGACGCCGGCGATGGCGCGTCGCTCGATTGCGACGCGGCCCACATTCTAGGGTGGATGCCTGACGACACACTGGAAAATGGAGACATCTCGCCAGACTCGCAACCGCGCCGGCTAAAGCGGCGCTGCGATGTCGACACGTGTTTCACCGACTCCAAGGCAGGCGACCCGCGGTGGGTACCGCTCTCGTACCTGAGGTCCAGTGGGCGTCGAGCCGAGCGTGTCGCTCATCGCGACTCGCGGGCCACTCCCGGCGCCGCGCCAATCGAACGCAGGCCGCTCAACGCAGCGCTGACCTCGATCGTCGGCATCGCCGGCTCGGGCTCTGTGTCTCCGCCTGCCGCCGTACGGGCCAGCACCGATAGTCCCTTCGCGCTGGCCGCTGATATGGCTGCCCAGGTAAGGGCCAAGCCTATGTCGATCATCGTGCCTCCTTGCCGATGTCGCACCCCGCGTCAGGTCGAGCAAATCTCCCGGAAAAGACACGCGGCTCAAAGTCATTGAAAGGCTGTTGCATCACTGATGCAAATGATTGCGCCCCTAAGGTCGCTTGTCTGTAGAGCAGAGGGTGCCGATCTTGTCGTCCAAAAAGGGCAGCCCGTTGTCGTCCCAAAGGTGCCGTTGCCCTCTACTTGGGCCAACCTGGGAGTGCGCATATGAGCTGGGATGCGCTTGTCGGGCTTCATGCTGCCGCCAGTCGAGCCGATAGGTTGCTGAACTATGACGGCTGAATCCGCAGGGCTCGACCGGCCCATCGACGTGATAATCGCGGACGACCATACCGTCGTGCGCGACGGTATCCGCGCGGTGCTCGAGCGCGAGACGGGCGAGTTCCGAGTCGTTGCCGAGGCGGCAGACGTGCCCTCGACGATTCGCGCGGTCAGGGAGTTCAAGCCCGACCTGCTGACGCTCGATTTGACGATGCCGGGCGGCTCCAGCCTGGCGGCGCTACCGACCTGCTTCGTCGCCCACCCGACGCTTGCCGTGGCGATCCTGACGATGCGCGAGGACCCCGAGTACGCGCGTCAAGCATTGCGAGCCGGCGCGCGCAGCTATGTGCTCAAGGAGGCCGAGCCCGCCGAGCTCTTGCAGGCCTTCCGTTTGGCGGTCGCGGGACGCAACTACCTGCATCCAAGACTCGGCGCACTGATGGTCGCGGGCGAAGGCGACTCCCAGGACGGCGTGGCATTGAGCGAGCGCGAGCGCGAGGTTGTGCGCTTGATCGCCAACGGCTTCACGAACCCGGAGATCGCCGAGCAACTGCACGTGGCCGAGCGCACGGTCAAGACCTACCGTGCACGCGCGATCGAGAAGCTCGGTTTCTCCTCGCGAGCGGAGATCACCGCCTACGCCCGCAAGCTCGGCCTGGTCGAGTAGAGCCCGCTCGGTTTTGCTGTGCAGGCGGCGCATGCGCCGCCTGGGGAGGCGCGCATGCGCGCCTCCCTCCGAGTCGTGCATGCACGACTCGGCCGGACGGTGCATGCACCGTCCGGGACATCGCCTCATGCGGCGATGTCTTCCATAAAAGGGGGAGGGGGATGTGGTTCCAAAATGGTCGATGCCCCCTGCGCGCGGGGACATCCGAAATTGGAAGGTACGAGCCCAGCTCAGACCGCAACCGGGCGACCGGCCAGCGGCACCGTCAAGCGCATCGTCGCGCCACCGCCGGGCGCCGGCACGAGCTCGAGCTCTCCACCCACCAGCTCCGCGCGTTCGCGCATCCCCGAGACGCCGAAGCCACCCTTCAGTTCGTCCTCGGGCGAGCGCTGTCTGGCCGCGCCGTCTTGCGGCAGCCCTTCGCCGTCGTCGGTTACCGCCGCGGTCACCTTGCCGTCGCGCTCGCTGACGCTGATCACCGCGCTCGTGGCTTTCGCGTGACGGCTGACGTTGGTGAGCGCCTCCTGCACGACGCGATACAGCGTGCTCTCGAGCTCCGCGTCGAGCCGTCGCTCGCTGTCGGTCAGCTCGATCTCGGTACGGATCTCCAAGCCATCCATCGCCTGAGCGCGCCGTGCCAGAGCTTCCAAGGCCGGCACCAAACCGAAGTCGTCGAGCGCGGCCGGGCGAAGCTCGGTGATCAGGTGGCGCAGACCGTCGATCTCCGCGCCAAGTCCCTCGAGCACTGTGTCGACCGCCGTGCTCAACTCTGCCTGGTCGCCAAGATCGCGCGCATTGGCGAGCCTCAACCGCAGCGCTCCGAGACCCTGGACGGTTTCGTCGTGAATCTCCCTGGCCCAGCGCGTACGCTCGCGCTCGCGGGCCTCCATCCCGAAGCGCAGCCGCTCGATCTCGACCGAGCGCTCGGCCACGAGCCGCTGCGCGACGCTGGCCGCGAAGGCGTTGAACGCGCGCCGGTCGGGGTCGCGGAAGCTCCCGTCCTCGCGGGCGGCGATCACCAATCCGCCGCCCTGACCCTCGAGGCTGAAGGGCTCGACCAGTACCGCCCGAGCTTCGAGCCCGAGTTCGTGCAGCCAGGTCGCTTCCTGGCCGCGGGGCCGCTCCAGCGAAAGTGCCTTGCCGGTCATGTAGAGCGCACCAAGCGCACTGCCCTCCATCGGCAGTACGCGTACGCGCACCGAGACACGGCCGCTGGAGGCCGCGACACGCAGCTCACCACGCTCCTCGACCACCATCGCCAGCGTCGAGGCGTCGAGCAGCGCAAGGCCGCGATCGGCCATCAGACGCAGCAACCACAGCTCAGACCCGGAGAGCACGGCGTGGGATTATGGACCTAGGACCGGCCGACCGCCGGCAGATCGCCGCCGAGCGTTCTGGTCTGGCCTGTTTGCTGGTCCGGCAGCGAGTCCGAGCGATCGTGGCGCTGGGCGGCGAGCCGCGTCTGGGCGAGCAGCTGATCGGCGTTGAGACCCTCGCGCCAGGCGGCTACGCCGACGGAGACGCGCAGCGGTTGGCGCCGTCCTTCGACCTCGATCTTGACCGAGTGCAGCCGCCCGAGCGCGCGACGCGCGACGATCTCGCCGCGTCGCTCGTCCGCCCCGGGCAGGACCACCAGCAGCTCGCCGTCCCGCAGCGAGCCGACGCGGTCGAAGCGGCGCAGCTGGCGTCCGAGCGCCGCGCCGAGATAGTCCAGTGCCTGTGCAGGCAGCTCCTGCCCGTGTGCGCTTGCCAACCGCTCGACGTCGAGCAGGCTGACCAACAGGCAGCTGAGCTCCGTGCGATGGCGCCCGGCGCGGCTGACCTCCTCGTCGAGACGTGCCACCAGCTCAGCGGTGGAGAGGCAGTCGCGCGGGCCTCTTGGAGGGAGAGTGGATTTGTGGGAGTCGTTGGCAGCCATGCCGTCGGTTCATGGGTTCATGAAGTCTCGCGACGGGCCGTCCGGCCTTCATTTCGCGGTGACGTCCAGATTATCGACCGATCCCGCTTGCGAAGTTAGGGAGGACCGCCAGCGGCGTCATTTCATGCGATCCGTCGGTGCCCGCTGGTACACCTGTCCGGTGCTTTACGAGTTGCGAGTGGAAAATCTGCTCTTGATCGAGCGGGCCGAGCTTGCTCTGGCCCCAGGTTTGAACGTGCTCACGGGGGAGACTGGCGCAGGCAAGACTGTGCTCGCACACGCCCTGGACCTATTGATGGGAGGCCGCTCGCGCGCCGGAATCGTGCGTCCGGGCGCCGAGGAGGCCTATGTCGAGGGTGTCTTCTCGGTCCCCGAGGCGATGCGTGCCGAGATAGTTGAGAGCCTGCCCGAGAACGTGCGCCCAAGCGAGGAGGCGGATGAGCTGGAGCTGGTGCTCGCGCGGCGGGTAAGCACAGACGGGCGCACCCGCGCCTTTCTCAACGGTCGCTCGGCCACGATCGGAGACCTACGTGAGCTGGGAGCGCGCCTGATCTCTTTTTACGGCCAGCACGAGCACCGCAAGCTCGTACTTGCAAGCGCACAGCTGCAAATGCTCGATCAGATATGCGGCCCTTCGCACTTCAAGCGCCTGCAAGCATGCGCGACCGCGTATCGCGAGACGAGCAGGCTCGAGTCGGAGCTTGAGCGCCTGGCCGAGCTGGCGAGTGCGCGTGAGCGCGAGCTGGACCTGCTCGAGCACGAGTTGGCCGAGATCGAGCAGCTCGATCCAGACGAGGACGAACACCAGGCCCTGCTCACACGTCGCGAGCGCCTGCGTCGTCTCGAGGCACTGCAGGCAGCCGCCGGCACGGCCGCCGAGACGCTCGCACCCGAGTCCTCGGATGCGCCGGGCGCCGCGCATCTGCTGGCCGGCGCCGTCGCCAAGCTGGAGACGGTCGCCGGCGTGGACGCACAGCTCGACGAGCTCGCCCAGCGCGGCGCCGCGGTTGCGATCGAGGCGCAGGACATCGCGGCCGCATTGAGCGCCTATTGCGAGCAGATCGCGGCCGAGGACGAATCTCTGGAGGCAGTCGAAGAGCGGCTTGCCCTGCTCGAGCGTGTGGTGCGCAAGCACGGCGGCACGATCGCCGCGGTGCTCGAGCACGCCGAGCAGGCACGCGCCAGGCGTGAACTGCTGCTGGGCGCCGAAACCGCACAGCAGCAGACCGTCGAGCTGTTGGCTGCCGAGCGCTCGAAGCTGAACGGGCACGTCGAGGCACTGCGCGCGAGTCGCCGCAAGGCAGCGGCCAGACTGGCCGCGGGAGTGCGCAAGCAGCTTGTCGCTCTCGCGATGGGCGATGCGACATTCGAGATTGCGCTTACGTCGACCGAGCCGAAAGCGAGCGGGGCCGACGCGGCGGAGTTCACGATCGCGCCGAACCCGGGCGTCGCAGCCGCCCCCCTGCGCGAGATCGCCTCCGGGGGAGAGCTCTCACGCGTGATGCTGGCGCTGGCTAGCGCCAGCAACGAAGGCAGCTCCGCGGCGAGCGGCGGGTCGGGCTCGACGCTGGTGTTCGACGAGGTCGATGCCGGTATCGGTGGCCACACCGCACGCGCCGTGGGCGAGCGTCTGCAGGACCTGACCAAGAACAGGCAGCTCCTTTGCATTACCCACCTGCCGCAGATAGCCTCGCTTGCCGATCGCCACTTCTCGGTCGTCAAGGATACCTCGGGAGAGCCGACGATAACCGCCGTCAGTCAACTGGACGAGGCCGAGGTGGTGAACGAGCTGACGCGCATGCTCGGAGCCGAGGAGCAGGACAGCGCTGCGCGCAGGCACGCCGAGGAGCTGCGTAAGGCAGCCTGAGACGGTCGACGATCGGCGTCTCGCTGCGTCCTCGTTCGTTTATGTGCTGAAGCACACAAGCGATCTGCCTGTGCCCCGAACGGGGTACGTTCTTGCGAGACTTGATCCTCGATCGTCTCAGAAGTCTGTGTATGTCCCGAAGTCACATGCGTAATCGGTGCCTGACCGTTACTCTCGGTTCACATGGCCGCGACCCGGCAGCAGCCAGTCACGCCTGCGCCCGCATTCGGGGCGCTACCCACGCCGCCGCGCGAGATCAGCGGTCCGGTTCGCTTGGGACGCAAGACCAAGCTGCTGGTCGGACATCTGCTCGCGGGCGACATCGCCGTCATCGACCATCTCGACATCGATCGCGTCTCCGCAGAGGAGCTGATCGCGGCCGGTGCGAGTGCGGTCCTGAACTGTCGTGCTTCCACCAGCGGCACCTACCCAAACCTTGGACCGCAGCTGCTCGTCGAAGCGGGAGTGCTGCTCCTCGACCTGCCCGACGATTCCCTGTTTCACTCGCTCTCAGACGGCGATCCGGTGACGATCCGGGTTACGCCGCAAGAGACGCTGGGTGAGGTTCTCTACAAGGGCCGCCGACTCGTCTCAGGCGTCGTGCTCGACGTGGCTCGCGTGCGTGCCGACACCGAGGAGCGCCGGCGCGAGATCGGCGATGCGCTGGAGCGCTTTGCGCACAACACGATCGAGCACATGCGCGAGGAGCGCGAGCTGCTCGCCGGCAGGATCGACCTGCCCCGCTTTCGCACCGATTTCCGCGATCGTTCCGCATTGGTCGTGGTGCGCGGCGTCGACCATCAACGCGACCTGCGCGCGCTGAAGCCGTTCATCAGGGATACGCGCCCGGTACTCGTGGCCGTCGACGGTGGTGCCGACGCCCTGCTGGAGGCCGGTCTCACGCCGCACATGATCGTCGGCGACATGGACTCGGCGGGCGAGCCGGCGCTGCTGGCCGCGCGCGACGGCAAGACCGAGCTGGTCGTGCACTCCTACCCAGACGGCCGCGCGCCAGGCAGGCATCGCCTGGAAGAGCTGGGCGTGCCATTCAAGCTCGTGCCGGCCCCCGGAACCAGTCAGGACGTGGCGATGCTGATCGCCGCCGAGAAGGGCGCACGCCTGATCGTGACGGTCGGATCGCAGTTCAACCTCGTCGAGTTCCTGGATCGCAACCGTGAAGGCATGTCCTCGACCTTCCTCACGCGCCTGCGCATCGGCGAGATCCTGGTCGATGCGAAGGGTGTGAGTCGCCTCTATCGGCCGATGCCGGGGCTGGCTCCGCTGGTGGTCGTGATCGTGGCAGGGCTGATCGCGCTGATCGCGGTGGTGTGGATCACTCCGGCGCTACGGGACGTCGCGGACCTGCTGTGGCTCAAGCTGCAGCTCCTATTCGGCTCCAACTAGAACCCGGCAACGCGGCATCCGTAGGGGCCGCACCATCTATCCTGTCGCGAGCCTGAGAACGGCCCAATCGCCATGTTCGACTTCCGCTATCACGCGCTGTCCCTTGCTGCCGTGCTGTTCGCGCTTGCCGTGGGGATTCTGATCGGTGTGGCGATCGGCGACTCGAATCTCGTGTCCTCGGCTCAGAACGGGATCGTCAAGAACCTTCGTGCCGAAGTGAGCGATTCGCAGCAGGATCTCGAACAGGCCAAAACGCACCTCTCAGAACAGGAAACGCTGGCGGTCGACCTTTGGCCCTTCGCCGTTCACGATCTGCTGGCCGGGAAGAACATCGGCCTCGTCTTCCTCGGCGGCTCCTCAGATCAGATCGACTCGCTCGTGCGCAGCGGAATTGCGGAGGCCGGCGGCAATGTCAAGGCTGTGGTGGCGGTACGCGAGCCACTGAATGCGGCAGGGATAGCCGCGCAGGCAACCGGCTACCGCTACACCGCGCTGGCCTCAGACCCGTCGCTGACCAAGGAATTCGGTGTACGCATCGGCACCCAGCTTGTCAGCGGTGGGCAGTTGCTTGAACGAGTGCACACGAACCTGCTCAGCTCCTACGACGGAGAACTGGGCAAGCTGGAAGGGCTCGTGATCGTTCGCTCCGATCCAACGAGCATGAGCGAACAGGACGCAAAGAGCACGAGCGAATTCAATGCCGGGCTGATCGAGGGTGTCGTCGCGGCGGGTGTGCCGGTGGTCGGAGTCGAGTTGAGAAGCACAGAACCCTCACAGATCCCTTGGTACAAGGCGGAAAATCTGGCGAGCGTCGACGACTTGGACACGGTCGCCGGACGTGCCGCGCTGGCGTTTGCGCTCTCGGGCGATCACGGCACCTACGGAGTGAAGTCGACCGCCGACGCGCTGCTTCCGCCGGTGGTCCGCTAAAGGGCCCACGTCAAAATATCTGCCGGGGTTGAGGCCACCGTTTCGTGGGCGTCAGACGCCACCCGCGATGCTCGACGTACCACCAGTACGCCTGCGCTCGCGCGCGGCGTCTGCCATCCACGACCCGGCACCCTCAACCCACCATCTATTTTGACGTGGGCCCTAGACTTGCGCCGGTGCATGCGCTTCCATTCGTGCTGGGCACAGTCTGTGCGGTCGCGCTTGCCTCGCCTCTGCTGCGCGCGTTGAGCGAGAGCGGGCACGTCAAGCCCAACTACAGGCAGCGCGAGGTCGTCTTCCCCTTCGGTGTGCTGAGCGTGGCGGCGGCGCTCGTCGCATTGATCCCGCTGATGGTCTTGAGGCAACTCGAAATCGCAAGCGTGCTCTACCCGAAGGGTCTCGACATCGCGGTATACCTGTTGGGAGTGGCGTTTCTCGGCTTGGCCGACGACATGCTCGGGGGCGAGCCGCGCGGCTGGCGCGGGCATGGTCGGGCCGTACTGAATATGCAATTCTCGACCGGTGCGCTCAAGGCGGTCGGATCGCTTGGCTTGGCGCTGTACGTGACATCAAGTCCGGCCCTCTCCATCGGACGTTGGCTGCTCGAGAGCGCCGTGCTCGTACTCGCCACGAATGTCTTCAATCTGCTCGACCTGCGTCCGGGACGGGCAACCAAGGTGTTCGTGCTGCTCGGGGCGGGGCTCACGATCGGCGCGGCGAGCTTCAGTACGTTGTGGACGCTCGGCCTGTTCGTCGGACCGGCACTCGTCGCCGGGGCATACGATCTGCGTGAGTGCGCGATGCTCGGCGACACGGGCGCAAACCTGCTCGGAGCGCTCGCGGGCTTGTGGCTCGTGCTGAGCCTGTCTGCGCTCGGACAGGCAATAGCGCTCGCGATCCTTGTATCGGTCACGATCTACGGGGAGCTGCGCTCGATCTCGAGCCTGGTCGAGAGGATTCCGCTGCTGCGCCAACTAGACTCTTTGGGTAGGCCGCAGGGCCTTCCAAGATGACCTCGCCCCACTCTGACCGCCACGCACAGGCTCCGGCCAAGACCCGGTTCATCTTCGTCACCGGTGGCGTTGTCTCCTCGCTCGGCAAGGGCATCGCCGCAGCGTCGATCGGGCGTTTGCTCGTGGCGCGCGGGCTGACAGTCGGCCTGCAGAAGTTCGACCCCTACATCAACGTCGACCCGGGCACTATGTCCCCCTACCAGCACGGCGAGGTGTTCGTCACCGAGGACGGCGCCGAGACCGACCTCGACCTGGGCCACTACGAGCGCTTCACCGACTCCAACACGAGCCGCGCTTCCAATGTGACCGCCGGCGGCATCTACGACACCGTGATCCGCCGCGAGCGTCGCGGAGATTATTTGGGTGGCACGGTGCAGGTGGTGCCGCACATCACCGACGAGATCAAGCAGCGCATCGCGCTGATCGCCGAGTCGACCGATGTCGACTTCGTCATCACCGAGATCGGCGGCACCGTCGGCGACATCGAGTCGCTGCCGTTCCTGGAGGCGATCCGCCAGTTCCCCGTGGACGTGGGCCGTCGCCGCTGCATGTTCATCCATCTCACGCTCGTGCCCTACATCGGACATGCGGGTGAGTTGAAGACCAAGCCCACGCAGCATTCGGTCAACGAGTTGCGGCGCATCGGTATCGCGCCGGACATGCTCATGTGTCGCTCGGAGGGTCCGCTGTCGATGGACATCCGCAAGAAGATCGCGCTGTTCGCGAGCCTGCCTTCGGATGCCATCGTCTCGGCGCGGGACGTGGACAACATCTACAAGGTGCCGCTTGTGTTCCGCGAGCAGGGCGTGGATGACTTCATCCTCGACCATTTCGCCGCCGAGGCCCCAGAGCCGGACCTGTCGAAGTGGCAGGAGCCGATCGAGCGGGCCGAGCAGGCCGGACGCACGGTGCGTATCGCGCTCGTGGGCAAGTATGTGCAGCTCGAGGACGCATACCTATCGGTCTGCGAAGCCCTACGGCATGCCGGGGCGCTTCAGGGCGCTCGCGTGCGCATCGATTGGATCGACTCCGAGCAACTGGAGGCGCGAAGCGCAGCCGAGGCAGGAGACGCTCACAACGCACATGAGCTGCTCGAACAGGCCGACGGCATCCTGATCCCCGGAGGATTCGGGGGCCGGGGAATCGAGGGCAAGATCGCCGCCGCGCGCGTAGCGCGCGAGCAACGTATTCCCTATCTGGGGATCTGCCTTGGCATGCAGATCGCTGTCGCGGAGTTCGCCAGGCACGTCGCGGGCATGGAGGGCGCCAACTCGACCGAGTTCGACATCGAGACGCCCTATCCGGTGATCGACCTGCTGCCCGAGCAGAAGGAGGTCGCCGACCTCGGCGGCACGATGCGCCTCGGCGCCGACCCGATCAAGCTGCACGAGGATTCGCGTGTGCGCGAGGCCTACGGCGAGGCGGTCGTCTACGAGCGCCATCGCCACCGCTACGAGGTCAACAACCTGCTGCGCAAGCGTCTGCAGGGCGCCGGCTTGCGCATCTCCGGAACCTCGCCCGACGAGCGCCTGGTCGAGGTCGTCGAGCTCGACGATCACCCGTTCTTCGTGGCCTCCCAATTTCACCCCGAGTTCAAGTCCCGGCCCGAGCGCCCAGCCCCGTTGTTTGAAAGCTTCATCGCCGCCACGCTGCAACAGCCGCAAGAGCGCGCACAGGACCGCACGCTCGCGGGTCGCTCGTGAGTTCCGTCGTCGCATCCGCCGCACTCGGGACGTCGACGCACACGGTGCACGTCCAGGTCAGCTTCCACGCCGCTGACGAGCGCCAGGCCCAGACGGTCGCGGCAAAGCTGATCGACAGTGCGCACGAGATCGCCAACCTGCCCGAGTGCGAATGCGACGTGGACGTGAGCGTCGAGACCTCGCCGCTCCAAGGCTCACCGGCCTCAGAGGACGCCAGCGGCGCACCGCCGCGCGGACGTCCGCCAAAATCGTAGAGGCCACCGATGTTGAAGCTGCGCCGAGCCACCGTCCTTCAGGCGGGACCTGCCGACGGTCCCGAGCAGGACCTCACGATCTCACTCGCCGGCGAGCGCCGCGCGGCAGTCGCAGACGTCGGCTTGGTCGGCTCGAGCTTTCAAGGCGACGAGGTGATCGTCAACGTGCAGGCACGCGACCTCGGCCTCGGCTCGGGCGGCTTTGACATCGTGCACGTCAACCTCACGCGCGGTCTCGCGGGGGAGGGCGTGGACGGCGCCCACGTGATGAAGCTCAACTACACGAGCTTGCAACATGCGGTGCAGCCGGTCGAGGACACCATGACGGGTGAACCCGATGGCTCGGTACACCCTGACGGACAAACGCAAGCAGGCGAGCTGTTGAGCTTGCCGCTTCAGCGGCCGGTTGCGGTGCTCGCTTTGCACGGTCAGCTCGCAGCGGTGGCATGGGCGTTCGCTCAGGCCAGGCCCGAGGCCAGTTTGGGTTTCGTGCAGACAGCGGGCGGGGCGCTACCCGGCGGGCACTCGCGCACCGTGCGCACGCTGCGCGAGCGCGGCCTGCTCGCCGGTCACCTCACGGCCGGCGCGGCATATGGGGGCGAGGGTGAGGCGATCAGCACCGCCGGCGCTCTGCACCACGGCCTGCACACGCTCGGTTGGGACGCCGCCGTGTGCGGTCCGGGGCCCGGGATCGTCGGATCGAGCTCCTCGCTCGGCCATGGCGGCATGAGCGCGCTGGACTCGGCTCACACCGCGATCGCGCTCGGCGCGCAGACTCTGCTGGTGGCGCGCATGTCCTCCGCCGACGAGCGTCCGCGCCACCGTGGCCTCTCCCACCACACGCTGACGGTACTCGACCTGCTGCTCGAACCGCTGACGGTGGCGCTGCCGGCGGGAATCCGCTCACCGGCCGGCGCCGATCTGCGTGCGAGCCTGGGCTCGGTGTTCGGGTCCGCCACCGAGCGTGTCAAGCCGCAACTGGAGCTCGACGTCGACCGCCCCGCGCGCATGGCGCGCCACGATTGGCGACGCGCGCCGGTGGACATGCCCGCCTATCTGGCAAGCGGCCTGCCCGCCAAGACAATGGGCCGCGTGCTGCTCGAGGACCCGCTGTTCTTCGGCGCTGCGCTCGCGGGCGGGACGGTGCTCGCCGAGCTGTGCGAGAGCGCTGAGGCGCATGCAGAGCGCAGCACCGGCTGAGGGCCAGCTCGCACTGAGAGCCGGGTTGCACCATCAAGGAGCGCGAAGGCTTTCCTCGAAGTTCTCAGGGTGGGCGATTCTCAACTGCTCCTCGCATCGCGCGCGGTGCGCATCGAACAGTTGGCACTCGACTTTCTCGCCTATCTCGAGTTCGAGCGTGGCCTTTCACGCAACACGCTGCATGCCTACCGGTCAGACCTCGCACAATTGGGTGTGTTCCTAGCAGCGCGTGGAGTCTCGCCGCTGGATGCAGGGCACGGCGACCTGACGGCGTTTCTCTCCGAACTTGCAAGCGGTGGCAAAAGCGATAGCGAGCAGCGCGCGCCTGTGGCGGCCGCGACGCTGCAGCGCAAGGCGGCCTGCCTGCGCTCGTTCTACCGCCATCTGCGGCGCGAAGGCCTGATCGAGCACGATCCGACCGCCGAGTTGCGTGGACCGCCGAAGACCAAGCGCCTGCCGAAGGTGCTCTCGCGCGGGCAGGTTACAAAGCTGCTTGGCGAGCCCAAGGGTTCCGAGCCGCTTGCTCTGCGCGACAGGGCGCTATTGGAGCTGATGTATGCGTGCGGACTGCGCGTCTCCGAGGCGATCGGGCTCGAGCTCTCCGACGTGGACCTGGAGGAGGGGATGCTGCGCGCACGCGGCAAGGGCTCCAAGGAGCGGATCGTGCCTGTCGGACGACGCGCGGTCAGCGCGCTGGAGCTCTATCTTGCGCGCGGACGTCCCGCGCTTGTCGGCATTCAGGTGCAGAGCAGCCTGTTCGTCAACCACCGCGGCGGGTCGCTCACACGCCAGGGCCTTTACAAGATCATCCAGAACCATGCACGCACCGCGGGCTTGGCCTCGCAGATGACGCCGCACACCTTGCGCCATACATTCGCCACACACCTGCTCGCCGGAGGTTGCGACCTACGCTCGCTGCAGGAGATGCTCGGTCACGCAGACCTGGCCACCACACAGCTCTATACGCACCTGTCGGCGGAGGGTTTGAAGGACGCCTACTTCGACGCCCACCCGCGTGCGCATGCGCGGCGGGCGGTCACCCCCGTCTGAAAGGGGAACGCTTCAACGTCGGCGGAGTGGTGCAGCGCCTCGCGTTCTTGCCTCTGGGCGGCGCCCCCCTATGCTGGGATGCTGCATGCCCGAGCTTCCCGAGGTCGAGACGATAAGGCGCCAGCTGGCGCCCTTGGTTGAGGGACGCACGCTCGAGCGTGTGAAGGTCCTCGACGAGCGCTGGTGCCGGCCGCTGGCTCCGGGAGAAATGACCGATGCGCTCGAAGGCAGGATGGTCGAGAAGCTGGGACGGCGCGGCAAGTACCTGCTGTGGGGCCTCAGCGAAGAGGTCTACCTGGCCCAGCACCTGCGTATGACGGGGACCGTCCTGTGCGATCCAGATCCCGAGCAGACACACGTACGCGTGCAGATCGAGCTGGATGACGGGACGGGGTTGACGATCGTCGATCCACGCCGCTTCGGCACCGGCGAGCTGCTGCTCGGAGACGAAGCGCTCGAGGAGTTCTTTGCGGCACGGCTCGGACTCGAGCCGCTGGACGAGCGCTTCAGCGCAGAGCACCTGCGCACGCTGGCGCGAGGACGCACGGCTCCGATCAAGGCATTCCTGCTCGACCAGCGCCGCGTGGCCGGCGTCGGCAACATCTACGCGGACGAGGCCCTGCACCGAGCGGGAATTCATCCGCGCCGACCCGCGGGTCGCCTGAGCGCGGATCAGTACGAGCGGTTGCGCGAGGCTGTCGTCTGGGCGCTTGAAGCCGGTATCGAGGCGCGCGGAGCGACGATCGACGACTTCCGCCACGTCGACGGCGTCTGGGGCTCATTCCAGGATCGCTTCCAGGTGCACAGGCGCGAGGGCGAGCCGTGCGCGCGCTGCGGCACGACGATGGTGAAGATGGTGGTGGCGGGCCGGGGGACTTATGTGTGCGAGAGCTGCCAGCCGCGTCCGCGTGCCCGTGGGAGAGCTTCTCGCTGATTTTTTTGGATTTGATGCGTGCCATTCGGGGTTGGGGGCGTGTTCCAAAAAACCCGATGCCCCGCGCGCGCGGGGGGAGTGGCATTTCGCTTAGGCGGCCAACAGCTCATCCAGACGGCCGCTCTCGACCGCATTGAGCGTCTCTGAGAAGCCGCCAAGCAGCTCGTCGCCTATCAGCACCTGCGGGAAGGTCATCATGCCGGTGCGCCCGGCGAGCTCGACGCGCCCGGAGGCATCCTTTGACAGATTGACCTCCGAGAACTCCAGGCCGCGCGCCTTCAACAGGCCCTTCACGCGTGCGCAAAACGAGCATGGCTCGGTCGTATAAACGATTATCTGCCTGGTACCGCTCATTACTTCATTAAGTGTAGCTCGACGGCCGGGATACGCCGGGCCAAAGGCCTCCCGCCGCGCCTGATCCTAGACTCGCCTGCAGGATGGCGGGACTCCTGAAGACCGAAGCTGTGGTGTTGCGCTCGATGCGCTACGGCGAGGCCGACCGCATCCTGCACGTCTATACCCCTGGGCGCGGCCGCGTGAGCGCGATCGCGAAGGGGGTGCGGCGCGCGCGCAGTCGCTTCGGTGGGCGCCTGGAGCCGTTCTTTCGCCTCCAGATCGAGCTGCACGAAGGGCGCGGCGAGTTGTTGACGGTCACCGGCGCGCAGACCGTCAACGGCCATTCGAGCCTGCGAGGCGACGCTGGCGCGCTCGATGCAGCCGCGCGCGCTTGCGACGCAGTGGGGCGCCTATTCGAGACCTCGGAGCCGCACCCGGGCGTGTTCAACCTGCTCTGCCGCAAGCTGTCGCTGCTGGATGAGGCGCCGGCCGACGCGACCCGGGCGAGCGCGCTTGCCTTTCGCCTGAAGCTGCTTGTCGCCGCCGGTATCGCGCCGCAACTGGGGGCGTGCGCCTGCTGCGGCGAGCGCGAGCACCTGATCGGCTTCTCCGGGGCTGCGGGAGGGGTTGTGTGCAGCTCCTGTGAGGCCGCGGCCTTTCCCTTGAACGAGCCGGCGCACACGTTCATGACGGAGGCGCTGGGGCGTCCGCTGAGCGAGGCGCCGGTCGGCGAGGAGCGTTTGCTCGGACAGGTCGAGCGAGCTGTGTCGGAGATGCTCGAGCATCATGCACACATACGGCTGATGCCCGCGACCGCTCGCAGGGCGAAGCGATCGCCGCTCGCGCAGGAGCAACCGCAGGCGCTGCCACAATCGGTTGCGTGACTATCGCTAACGACACGGAGTCTGTCGCGGCGGCTTTTGCCGAGCGCCGCCGCCGACTGGAGGCCGCCGAGCTCTCGCCGCTCGCCGCTCGTTCCTATCCAGCACATCGCGCTCGAGCCGAGGACGACTGCGGGTTGCGCACCCCATTTCAGCGCGATCGCGACAGGATCGTGCACTGCAAGGCGTTCAGGCGCCTGACGCACAAGACGCAGGTGTTCGTGGCGCCCTTGGGGGACCACTACCGTACGCGCTTGACCCATACGCTCGAGGTGACGACGATCTCGCGCACGGTGGCGCGCGCGCTGGCGCTCAACGAGGATCTGGTCGAGGCGATCGGGCTTGGCCACGATCTCGGTCATCCGCCGTTTGGGCACATCGGCGAGGAAGCGCTTGACGAGTGCCTGAAAGAGCGTTTCGGCCGAGAGTTCCGCCACTACGAGCACTCTCTGAGGGTCGTGGACCGGCTGGAGCGCGACGGCATCGGTCTCAACCTGACCGAGCAGGTGCGCGACGGGATCGCCTGTCACTCCAGCCGCGCGCCGCTGCCACAGACGCTCGAGGGCCGGATCGTGCGCGTGATCGACCGTGTGGCCTACATCAACCACGACATCGACGATGCGATGCGCGCCGGGCTGCTGCGTGAGGAGGAACTGCCAGAGCGACCGATCGCGGTGCTCGGAGCGAGCGGCTCACAGCGGATCGACGCGCTCGTGCACGACATGGTCGAGCACTCGGCGCAGGCGGGCGACATCGTGCAGGGGCCGGTGGCTGGGCCGGCGATGGCGGAGCTGCGCAAGTTCATGTTCGAGCACGTGTATCTCGGCGAAGCGGTGCGAGCCGAGCATGCGCGTATCGCCAACGTCGTGCGCAAGCTGTTCGAGCACTACGTGGAGCACCCTGAACTGTTGCCGAGCAACGGTGTCGGCGGTGTATCCGAGCCTGTGGCCGGTACCGTCCCCGACGGCGATACGGACGGCCTCGCGCGTACGCGCGGCGTGCCGCGCGACGATGTCGCCCAGCACGTGACCGACTATGTGGCGGGGATGACCGACCGCTACTGCATCCGCGAGTACACCGACCTGGAAGTCCCGCGCGTTTTCGCCCGCTGATGCAGGCGCGGGGCACCCCGGGCTCGTGGCCGGTTGCGGACGGCAGCACACGCGCCGAAGGGCTAGCGTAGGCCAGGATGGCCAGGTACACACCCGAATCGCGCGATCGAGTGCGCGACGCGATCGATTTCGTCGAGCTTGTCGGCACTCGCACGGAGCTGCGTCGGGCCGGGCCGCGCAGCTACGAGGGGTTGTGCCCGTTCCACGACGAGCGCACGCCCTCCTTCAGCGTTGAGCCTGTCGAGAAGGTCTACTACTGCTTCGGCTGCCAGGCATCCGGCGACGTGTTCACGTTCGTGCAGGAGACCGAGGGCGTCGACTTCAAGGGGGCGCTGGAGCTGTTGGCCGACCGGGCCGGGGTCGAGCTGCAACTGGAGCAGGAGGATCCACGCGAAGCGCAACGGCGGGTGCGGCGCGAGCGCCTGCTGGAGCTGCTCACACGCACGTCCTCCTATTACGAGCGCTACCTATGGGAGTCCACGGAGGCCGCCGGCGCTCGAAGCTATCTCGAGGGGCGCGGCTTGGGCGAGGCGATCCTGAAGGAGTTCCGTGTCGGCTACGCACCGAGCGCATGGGATCGTGTGCTGCTCGCCTCGCGTCGCGGCGCCTTCAGCGAGGCGGAGCTGTATGAGACGGGGCTGGCGCAGCGCTCGCAGGAGCGGCGCGGCCTGTACGACCGCTTCCGCTCGCGCATCATGTTCCCGCTCGCCGACATGCGCGGCCGCGTGCTCGGCTTCGGCGCGCGCGCGATGCGCGACGGGCAACGGCCGAAGTACCTGAACACCTCCGACAACGACGTCTACCACAAGGGCCGTCACCTCTACGGTGCGGACCTGGCCCGCGCTTCGGCGACGAAGGCCTCGGAGGTCATTTTGTGCGAGGGATACACAGACGTGATCGCATTGCACCAGGCGGGCTTCAAGAACACGGTGGGTTTGATGGGCACCGCTTTGACCGACGAGCAGGTCGGCGAGCTTGGACGCCTTGCCCAGACGGTACTGCTGGCGCTCGACGCCGACAGCGCCGGCCAGGAGGCGATGCTCAAGGCCTCGCGGCTGGCAGCGCGGCGCAAGCTGGAGCTGCGTGTGGTGGAGCTGCCGGCGGGCGCCGATCCGGCCGAGCTCGTGCAACAGGGCGGGGCGGAGGCGATCGCCGCGGCCGTGCAGCAGGCGGCGCCGTTCGTGCGCTTCCGCGTCGAGCGGGCGCTGGCAAGCGGCGACGATTCGAGTCCCGAGGGCCGCGATCGCATGATCGCCGAGTTGCGCCCGGTATTCGAGACGCTGCCGCCGAGCGCGATGCGGATGGAGCTGACACGTCTTGTGTCGGGGAGGCTCGGGTTGAGCGAGGGTCTGGCGGAGACGTTGCTGGTTTCCGGCGGCCAGGCCCGCGCTGGGGAGCAGCCGGCACGCCACAACGAGAGCATCGGCAGGGCGGGGGGACGCCGCCACGATGGCATCGACTTCAGCGCCAATCGCGGCAAGCAAGATGAGCGCGGACCGGCAGAAAACGGAGGTTCGCGCGCGAACCGGGTGCTCTCCGCCCGTGCGGACACCGAGCGCGCGTTTCTGGCGCTGTGCATCGCCACGCCCCAATTTGGCGAGCCGGCGCTCGCGGAGGTCGATCTCGACGGCGTGTTCACCAGCGACCTGATGCGTCGCGCGGCCTCGCATCTGAAGGCAGGACGACTGGCTGAGCCGCTTAAAGACGTCGACGCCGAGGACCGCGAGCTGGTCGGCTTGCTCGCCGAGCTGACGGTCGAAGCGGGCCGCTGGCCCGTGTCGGCCCGTTCGACTAAGCCGCCGATGCTCGAAGTGCAGCAGTTGCAGCTGCAGCTCGCGTGGATCGACCGGCGTATCCACACCGCGCGCGCACAGGGTGTCGGCGAGGTCAGCGACTTGGCGAGGTTACGTGGGGAGGTCAAGCAGGAGTTCGACCGGGCGCAGGATCGGGCGTTGGCGGAGTCGGGGCCGGAGGGATAGAGCTGGTGACACCGATGCGAGCTCCCGGCGGGCGGGTGCATGGGGCGGATCCCGGCGAACGTTTGTTCGTAGTATCCGTCCGATCCATAGTAGACAATGCAGTGCATGGATCGTGCTTCATTGGAGCAGCTACTCGGGCGAGGACTATCGCTTGCGGAGATCGGCCGGCGGTTTGACCGTCACGAAGCGACCGTCGCCTATTGGGTGGATAAGCATGGACTTCAAGCTGTCAATCAGCGGAAGCACACCGCGCGCGGGGGTTTGGATCGAGCCGAACTGGAGATGTTGGTCGAGCAAGGGGCGTCGATCGCTCAGATCGCCGAGGCCGTCGGTCGAAGCAAGGCGACGGTCAGGCATTGGCTCATCAGATACGGCTTGAAAACGCACGGCGCCCGAGGAAGGCGGATTGCCGAGACCACGCGCACGGCCAACCGCGCGGCTAAGCGAGCGGAGTTGGCGACCGTGACGATGCGCTGTGCGAGCCACGGCGAGAGCGAGTTCTGGCTCACGGGACAGGGTAATTACCGCTGTAAGCGCTGTCGATCGGATGCTGTGACTCGTAGGCGTCGTCGGGTCAAGGAGACCCTGGTCAGAGAGGCGGGAGGATGCTGCCGTATCTGCGGATACGACCGCAACATGCGCGCGCTTCACTTCCACCACCTCGATCCATCGACCAAGCGCCACGAGATCAACGCCAAGGGTGTGGCGATAGCGCTCGACAAGCTGCGCGTCGAGGCGCGCAAGTGCGTACTTCTATGCTCTAATTGTCACGCCGAGGTCGAGGACGGAACGGTAGTCCTTCCGGCCGACGCGTCCACCCCCTCCGGGGTAGCACGATCTGGGGTAACTCAATTGGCAGAGTGCGGAGCTGTTAACTCCGAAGTTGTGGGTTCGAGTCCCACCCCCAGAGCTTCTGAATCGCTTTAGCGGCGTGCGGCAATAACAGTTGGCATGCTGGGTGGCGATCCCTGAGCTCCTGCAAGCCGCTCGATGTGCACTGAGGCGCGAGCGCCGGCATCGTGGTCCGATGCCCAAGCCGCAAGCTCTCTTGCGCGGGCCCGGATTGAGGGGTCACCAAGGGTGAGTTCGACCGCATGCCGTAGAGGTCGCGGAGAGATGAAGCGACGTGGAACACGCACTCCCGCACCTGCCCACTCAAGACGTGCGGCGTTCTCGTTCATGTCGCCGGCGACTGGGCAGGCAACGACCGGAACGCCGAGGGAGAGTGCCCGAACGAGCGTACCGTGGCCCGCATGGCAGACGACCGCATCGCAATGGGGGAGGGTGCGTGTATAAGAGACCCAGTCCACGACGGTTGTGTTGTCGGGAACGGGCATTGGGCGCGAAGGGAGGCGCCGGTTGTAGGTCGCTAGCACGCGTACGGGAGCGTCCGCAAGACCACGCAAGGCGGCGTGAAGCAGACGGTGATCGGGGTCCTGAGAGGTGGAGGGGGCGATGAGCACGAGCCGATCGTCGCCCGGCGGCAGCAAGACCTCCTGTGCCGGCGGCTCCCACATCAGCGGACCGACGACATGGACATGGGCGGGCCAGGGACGTGGGTACTCGAGCTGGGGGAAGGTGGCCACGAGCGCCAGTTCTTGGCTGGTGCCTCCATGCGGATAGGACAGCGGAGGCAGGCCGACCTGCTCGCGTGTGTGGTTGAGCGCGAGGCGCCCGCTCTCAAGGCCGCGACGTACGGGCAGGTGGGCGCGCTCCCAGAAGGCGCGACCGATGGCGGTTCGCGGCAGGCGAGCTCCGAACGAATAGATCGGAAAGCCAGGGCCAGCCTCTGGAAAGACGTGGGGGACGAGTGTGGCGCGCGGGATATCGAGCAGCTCCGCCGCTAGCGACGGCCCCAACGTGAGGATGTCGTGGACGACCACGTCCGGTTTCAGCTCGCGTACCAGTGGGAGCGTGTCGCGGGTGGCATAGACGACCGCCTCGTAGAAGTCGAGCGGCTGATCGCCGATCGGAAACGCGCTGTACTCCGGGGCGGAGGTGAAGGCGATGCCCTCGGCCTCCACAGGCGCACGCCAGCGCTCCCACGTCTGCAGCGTCACGTCATGGCCACGGGCAAGTAGGGCGCGCCCGAGCGCGATCATCGGAAATGCGTGACCGGGGTCGCCAAAGGCACCCAGCAACAGGCGCAGCCGCCGTCTGGTGGGTTGCGTGTGGTCGTCCCGTGGAAGGGGGTGGGTGGGCGAGATGGACATTGCGCTAAGGACGGTGAACGGTGTCCAGGCGTCCGGCCGTGGGTGTTGCGCTAGGAGGCGAGCTCGGCTACTAGGCGCAACTGCTCGAGGCGATCGTCCTTGTTGAATGCGATCGGGGTGAGGCCGAGCGTGCCGACACCCGCGTCGCGGTATATGGCCAGCCGCTCCTTGACGACGTCCTTGGGCCCGCACAGCGAGACCATGTCGATCAGGGCGTCGGGGATCGCGGCCATCGCCTCCTCGCGCTTGCCTTCCAGATAGAGGTCCTGGATGACTTTTGCCTCTGCCTCGAAACCGTATCGGCAGACGAGGTTGTTGTAGAAGTTCTGCTTGCGTGAGCCCATGCCGCCGACGTACAGCGCGATGAACGGCCGCATCGCGTTGCGCGCGGCGGGAAGGTCGTCGGTGACGAATACGTTGACGGTGGGGGCGATGTCGAAACTGTCGAGCGAACGCCCAACGCGATCGGCGCCTTCCTGCAAGAGGGGGCGCAACTCGGAGACGTGCTCGGGTGAGAACAGCGTGGGGATCCAGCCATCGGCGATCTCACCGGCGAGCGCCGTGTTCTTGGGGCCGATCGCAGCCAAATAAATAGGTATGTGCTCCTGAACTGGGCCGATCGTGAGCTTCAGCGCCTTGCCGGGACCGTCGGGCAATGGCAGCTCGAGCGTCTCGCCATGGAACTCGAGCCGTTCGCGCGCGAGTGCCTTGCGCACGACGGCGACGTACTCGCGCGTGCGCTGCAATTGCTTGCCGAATCGTTGTCCGTGCCAACCCTCGGCGACCTGGGGCCCGGAGGAGCCGATGCCGAGGATCATGCGTCCACCGGAGAGCTGGTCGATGGTGGCGGCGGTCATCGCGGTCATCGCGGGCGAGCGGCCGGGCATCTGGAAGATGCCCGAGCCCAGGCGGATCTTCGATGTCTGTCCGGCAAGCCAGGAGAGCACAGTGGCGGCATCGGAGCCGTAGGCCTCGGCGGTCCAGACCGAGTCGTAGCCAAGCTTCTCCGCTTCCTGGACGATTTCAAGCTGGTCTTGGGAGCTGAGCCCGAGGCCCCAGTAGCCGATGTGTACGCCTAGCTTCATGTGCGTCCTTTCCTTTAGAGGGCGTCTCCGGGACGCACGAACATCATCTCAGGAACAACGCAGGCGGGAGAGACGCGCAGGAGATAGCGCACCGCCTCGGCGATGTCCTCGGGACGGATCATGTCCTCCGCCTTGACCTGACCCTTCACGAAGTCGGTCATGGGGGTATCGACGAAGGCGGGGCAGAGTGCTGTTGACTTGATGCCGGAGGAACCCAGCTCCTTATTCATCGCTTCGGTCCAGCCAACGACCGCGTGCTTGGTGGCCGAGTAGACCGACAGCCACGCCTCCGCACGCTTTCCTGAGATCGAGGCTGTGTTGACGACGAGTGTGTTGGAGTGCTCAGCCGCCGACTCCTTGAGCATCGAGATGCACTCGCGGTAGAACAGGACGATCGAGCGCACGTTGACGTCGAGCTGCATGTCGAGATGCTTGGTTTGGATGTCTCCAACCGGAGCGCCGATGCCTACGCCGGCGTTGTTCACGAGCACGTCGAGCCGGCCGTAGCGCTCTTTGTGGGCGGCGACCACCTTCTGTATCTCGCTCTCCTCCGACAGCGCGGCGGGCACGCCGTGCACGTCGAACCCATCGACGGCGAGCCCATCGACTGCGGCTTGGAGCTTCTCGGGGCGTCTGGCGGCCATCGTGACGCCATAGCCCTCCTCGCCAAGCATCCGCGCGATCGCCAGTCCAATGCCGCTCGACGCTCCCGTGACGATCGCTGCGCGCGTTGCCATTGCCGCTCCCCTCGTTGGTTGACCGATGAATCAAACCATCCCGGGCGCGCAGACGCATACGCGATCAACGTTGGTAGCTTCTGAGCAGTCGCGTAGACCGCGACGCGGGCCCGTAGCTCAGTTGGTTAGAGCCGCCGACTCATAATCGGTTGGTCCCAGGTTCGAGTCCTGGCGGGCCCACTTTCTGAGATGGTCACGTTCGACAACTCCAAAGACGCTCTGGCTGGAGCCTTGTGGCGAAGATCAGTGGTGGACAAGGCGCAATGCCGGCTCGAAGTCCCCGTGCAGCACCATGGGATCGAGGTCGGCTCCGTTGGGCCAAACGACGGTGCCCAACTCGTCGTCCACTCGCACCTGAGCGAAGTAATCAGGATCGGTCAGCGGCTCGAAAACCGGGCCGTGCAGCTCTCCCACGAGATCGACGTCGCGCGTACTGCCGTCGCTGAAGCCAAGCCTGAGCTTGTAGTGACCAAGCACGTCTACAGAGGTGACGCGTACGAATTCCATGAGCCCATCTTACGGCAACGGGTCGATGGGCTCGGGAGAGCCGCCGTCCTTTGCCCGTTGCCAGTCTGCTTCCAACTCCTCGCGGTGCAGACTCGCCCACTCGGCCACGAGCTTGAGCGCGCGGCTCGGGAGGCTGCCCACGAGCACTTCGTTGCTGCCGATCACAATCGCCGCGTGATGCTCGGCGTACTCGGCGTGGAAGTGGGGCGGATCGTGGTCGTAGAAGTACATCGTCACGACGATCCCGTAGAAGAAGCTGATACGGGGCACGGCGTCATCATGAGTGTCCATACGGACGGAGAATGGGCCAGCCCTTCAACCTCGACTGGACGTATCGGAGGCAAGGCAGAGGCAGACCAAGCCTCGACGGCCCGCCGGATAAAGTCCAACCGGCTCCAGGTAACAAATCGGGCCCATCGCTATTCCCGCACAACTGTGTGGGAATCTTACGTTAGGGGGGCCGCGCGATCGGTCCTAAAGGTGCGGGCGGGGCCACTCTTGGGGCTACCTGACCCGGAAAAGGGTCCCAGTCGGCGTGGAATGGATAGCGGTAGTGGAGCGCGCGGACTGGGCGGGCCAGACCGCTTGCTTGTGGTCCGGAGTGGGCATGCGCTGAACCTGGACGTGGGCGCTCGTATGTGGGCGAAAGCCGCGATCCTCACCGACGGTCGGTCGTCGGGCTCGCTGACCGACCAAGGATAGACGCGGATAAGAAACAAAAGGCGCCATCTCAACAGCGACGACTTGACGCAGAATGCTGGCCGTTGAAGACTAGGAGAGCGAAAGAATCGGATATGTGGTTATTCACATGTAAGGGTATGGAATGGAGGGTTGATCGATGCACCAAGACGGATCGCTACCACGAGCACGTCGAGACGGTCTCCTTGAAGAGACGCTCGGCAAGGAGATCCTCCTCTACGATCAAGACAGTCATACCGCTCATTGCTTGAGCCCGACCGCGGCCTGCGTCTGGCGGAATTGCGACGGCGAGCGCGACGTGAGCGAACTTGCCGAGCTCGCCGGAGCAAGCAAGGACCTGGTCGCCGGCGCGCTTCACGAACTGCGCGAGAAGGATCTGCTCGACGCCGAGCCTCAACTCATGCAGAGCATCGTCCCCGGTGTCTCCCGCCGGGAAGCGATCGTCCGGGTCGCGCGTTACGGCGCCGCGGCCGCCGGCGCCTCGCTGATCGTCTCCGCGACCGCCGCGACGCCAGCGATGGCCAGCTCGGAAGAAGCCCTCATGTGTTGCGAATGTTACAAGAACCAGAACGTGAACGAACCCTGTGCGTGTAAAAACGGATTTGCCAATAACGCCGCCTGTAACACTTGGTGCACCGGCACCGGCAGTGGAAACCCAAACGGGTGCTCGAATGGTGTGGTGATAGGTGACGGCAAGGTGTGCGGAGCGGGGAACAAATGCGTGGCCCCTTGAACATGAGCTGGTGTACCGGCTAGCATCAGCGTGGAACCGAGCAGTTCGGTGTGGATCAGCGGGCGGTCAAGCGTCGGCCCATCGAGCACGACTATCCCAATTGCCACGGTACGGACCAAAACCAGCGCGGCCCCGACGGTGAACGGCCCCGGGGTCGCACGCGAGAATCAGACGCAGATGGCGCGAGCCGACCGTGAACGGCCGCAGCTTTGACCGTCCTGCACGCGGACTCAGGTGATCGCGAACTCGGCGATCCGCTAGGCGCTGGCGGATCGCGAGAATCACCATCTCAAACCCTGGCTCCGTCTTCGACCCTCGACCGTGTGCCGCATCTCGCACCTACGCGACACCATGTGATCGTGCCGGCGGTCGTTATGGCTTTCCGATGAGCACAGAACGTTACGAGGGTGACTGGCAGCGGGCGCGTAATTTCGCCATCGACGCGCTTACCGCGGAGGTCGCGAGCGCGTTCACCGGTGAGGGTATTGGCACGATCGTGCTCAAGGGGCCGGTGCTCGCCAGATGGCTCTATCCCGGCGAAGTGCGTCCCTATGTTGACTCTGATCTGATGGTGGCGCCCAAGGATCGAGCGCGCGCGGTCGGCGTGCTCGAGCGGCTGGGCTTCGTGGAGCATCGCCCGTGGATGCCAACGCCGCTATCTCTGGATATAGGGCGCACGACGTTCAGCCGCAGCGGCGGGGACGGGATGGTGGATCTTCACTGTCAGTTGCCGGGGCTTGATGGCGAGCCGGATGAGATCTGGGGTTGCCTCGCCGCGAGCGCTGAGCGGCAGGTGATCGGTGGGGCAGAATTGCGCGTGCCCGATCGCGACACTGTGTTGCTGCACGTGGCCCTGCACGCCGCGCAGCACGCGAACCTGGCGGATGGCAAGCCACTCGAGGATCTGCGGCGAGCGCTCGCTTGCGTCGAGGAGTCGGAGTGGTCGAGTGCACTGGAGCTCGCGCGCGCGTATCGGGGCGTCCCGGCGTTCGCAGCCGGCGTGCGGCTCTTGCCCGCGGGCAGGGATCTGGCGCGCAGACTCGATCTCGATGAGGAGGGATCGCTCAAGTACGCGCTCCTGCGCGAGGACGTGATCGCCGAGGAGCTCTACGCACTGCTCTACGCCGACGCGGGGATCAGGCGGAAGCTGATGATCGCCGCAAGCCGTGGCTTTCCAGGGCCCGACTACATGCGATGGTGGTCACCGCTGGCGCGGCGCGGCAAGCTCGGGCTGGCGGGCGCCTACCTCTGGCGCGTGTTCTGGGTGATCGGCCAAGCGCTCGGTGCGATTCACACATTGTGGCGCATCCGGCGAACGAAGAGCGGGGCGTAGAGCGCGTGTGCCGATTGACGCGCTTTGTCAGCTTGCTGTTTGCTGTGACAACAGCGCGCTGGCGGCCTCAGCGGCGTCTCCCCGGTCTCCCTCGAGAACCACGGCGTCGCCCGCGGCGCGCCTCACGGCTGCGAGTACCTGTTCTGGGCGTGAGCGTGCGGCAATGGAGTGCTCCAACAGTTTGACGGCGCCCTCTCCAGTGGTGCAGGGGCGCGGTGCAAAGGCAACTCCGGGACGGTATGTCGTGAACACGATCACAGCGACGGGTAGAGGTCGATCGCCGGCTCGGCCACCGAGGCTCTCGACCGACCGCTCGTCCGTCGCGCGGGTGTCGTCGATGCGTACCGACAAAGGCTTGGGGTAGGGGTGAACAAGGCCGTCGGCGTCGAGCACGGCGTACTCGTCAGACCAGTATTCCGCGCCCGCCTTTACGAGCGCAGCCACGAGCGTGGTCTTTCCCGCAAAGCTCCTCCCCGGAAGGACGATCGCGCGTTCCCCTACGCCAACAACTCCAGCGTGGACGAAAACATGGTCGGGAGCATGCAGCGCTATGTACATGCGCAACTCGGCGTCGAGGATGCCGAGCGCGAGTCGCAGGTCAAACGGGCCGGCGACCGGTTTCTCGTCGCACATGACGTTCAGAAGCCCGTCGTCTGTGGTGTCCTTGACGAGTGCGAAGCGGCCACGCTCGGGCGGGTGGCGCGCCGGACGAGCGCGCGGAGGCAGGAAATCGGAAACGGCCGCGAGGTGCTGAGGATCGGCGCTGACGGCCACGGTCACACCGAACGCCTCGACTGCCACCGACTCTGCCGCGCTTTCACCCATCACAAGTCGGACGGTAGCAGTTGTTTCCATTGATTGGTGGTGTACATTTATCTGGATGATGAACGATGCGCTGATACTGGCTCGGCTGTGTCTCGCCGCTGTGTTCTTCATTGCTGGGGTTGCAAAGCTCGCAGATCGCTCGGGCACGCGGCAGGCACTGGGCGATTTCGACGTGCCACGCCGCCTTGCCCGCCCCCTGCTGATCCTGCTGCCCGCCGCCGAGCTAGCGGCGGCGACGGCGCTTTTGTTTCCGACTACGGCGCGCTGGGGGGCGGTAGGCAGCCTGGTGCTGCTCGCGCTGTTCGTCCTGGGGCTCACACGAGTGCTGCGGCGCGGCGAGGCCCCGGACTGCCATTGCTTCGGCCAAGTGCACTCCAAGCCCGCGAGCTGGGTGACGGTAGCACGCAACTTCGGGCTGGCGCTACCGGCCGCATACGTGGCGCTCGCGGGCCCAGGCCCTTCGTTTACCTCATGGGTGGCCGACACCGACACGCGCGACCTCGGGCTGATCGCGACAGGTGCGCTGGCAGCCCTTGCAACAATGACAGCCGTTCTTCTATGGCGTGAGAATCGCAGGCTGCGCTCGACCGACGGTCGAGCAACTGCTGGTCCCCGGCAGATCGGAGCGCTGGCGCCGCAGTTCTCTTTGCCCTCCGCGGCGGGACGGGTCGTGAGTCTTCAGGATCTCTTGGCCGATGAGCGGGCCTGTGTACTGACGTTCGTAAGTCCCGGGTGCGGACCCTGCGCTGCGCTTCTGCCCGAACTCGCACGCTGGCATGACTCGATCACCGAACGTTTGGCCCTCACCTTGGTTGCCCCGGTGGAGGCCATGCAAGCCGAGGCGCTCGCGCGTGAGCACGCCCTGACTGACGTGCTCATTGACGAGCAAGCAACCGTCATGCACGCATACGGCGTTTGGGGAACTCCCTCCGCTGTCCTGGTCGCAGCTGACGGCACGGTGCGCAGCTCGCCCGTCACCGGCCACGTCGCGATCGAGTCGCTCATACGCCTCGCGCTTCGGGGGCAGACCAACCGGCTCCCACCGGGGGGCGACCACAAAATGCTCTTTCTGGCGACCGGCGTTGCCGGCTGAGGGCGACAGCGGTAGTTGCGAACCTGAGACAACCGGTCAGCGTTCGCGCTGGATGTCGTAATCTGGCGGGTCGCGTGCTGGTATTCGCATGAGCTTGTATTCATCAGAGACAAAGCCCAGTCCTAACGCGGAGAAATCCGCAAAAGAACTGTGCTGTCGCCCGGCACCTCGGCGCCGATCGAGCCACGCGTCGAGTTCGTGCTGTGCGTCCATAGGTTGCGCAGCGTGTAGCTCGACGAAGTTGGCAGGCCGATTGCGCCTACGCTCGTTGCGATTCTGACCGCGCTCGACCCACGATTGAGCAAAGCCACCGCCCGCGACCCACCAACCAGCGGCTTCACCCAAACCTGCCCATTCCCCGAAGTGGACAGCAACGTCCCCTGAACCCCACCTGGATCCTGGTCGATTGCGACCACTTCACTGTTCTGCACTGCCGCCAGACTCGACGAGCCGATCTTCGTCAGGTTGTCACTGATCATCAGTGGTGCCGCGAGCATCGCCCACATGCTGAATTGGGTACGGAATTGGGTGGCCGACATGCCCTGGTCGGGGGCGAGGTAGTCGGGGTCGTTCCAGTGGCCCGGGCCGGCTGCTTGCGGACTCGCGGCGTCGGCGTCCATGTTGCGCAGTACGTCGGCGTACGGCACGTTGCCGGGAAAGCCGACATCGGTGTCGGTGCGCCAACTGTTGCCAACGCTTGGGCCGAAACTGTAGGACGAGAAGGCCGATTCGCTCAATGGAGGAGCACCGTCGCCGTGCTGTTCTGGCTGTAGGAAGTTGCAGATCGACAGCAGCATCGACCTGTGACTCGAGTTCGACGCGATCGCGGCGTGAAACGCGGAGTAGGCGGCCACTGGACGCAAACCGTATTCGGCGCCACCGCAGAAGTCGACCTTGACGGCATCGAAGCCCCAGGCGGCGAACGTGTTGACGTCCTGCTGGTAGTGGCCATAGCTGCCCTGTCCGGCGCCACCACAGCCGTTGGGGCCGGCATCGGTGTAGAGGCCGACGAGAAATCCAGCCGCGTGCAGAGTGCGCGTAAGCCAGGCGAACCCGTGCGGCCACTGCGCAGGACTAACGGTTATCTGTCCGTTCGCCGCGCGAGTGCCGTGCCACCAGCCGACGTCGAGCCACACGTAACGGTATCCGCGCTGACGCAGGCCAAGCGAGATCAGTTGGCTTGCCTGCTGCAGAACCGTCGCCTCGCTGTACTTGCCGCCAAGCGCGAAGTAGGTGTCCCACCCCATGTAGGGAGTTGCTGCCAAAACGCTGGCAGCATTGGCGCGGGTGTCTGCGGAACGACCTACCCCGACAGACCGAGAGGAGGCGTCCCGAGCAGACAGTTCCAGCGCCACGGGGGGAGCTGCCGCCGAGCCGGAGGCCCCAAGCGCCACGACGCGAGCGGATGTCCCATGGACGGAGGCGCCCAGCGCGATCAGTTGCCGCGCGAGCTGCGCTTCGATCACGCCGATCACGGTCCCTCTCACGTAGACGTAGGCGGTGAAGTGTCGCCGCGAAACAAGTAGCCGCCGCGCGCTCGAGCCAAGTGTCGCGATCAAGGTCCTGTGCGAGCCCACGGCGAGCCGCACACGGACGCTCGCGAGCGTGACCGTCAGATGGCGCAGACCGGAAATGCCGGCGTGTGCCGTCCGCTGCGAGCGTGCAGCAACCGCCACGACGCGACCCCCGCTGAGCGTCTCGAGGACAGCAAGACGCACCGTGACCTCGCAGCCGCTGCTGGCCTGTGCCGAGCAGAAGACCGGCACGTTCAACTTGCCGTTCTTGTACGTGGCTTTGCCGACGGCTGTCTCCCCGACCGAGGCAGGCGCGCCTCCGACCGGGATCGTCACGAACGCACTCTTCCCTGTCGCACTGCCGCCGCCGTCGGTTGCCGTGACCCGGCACTGCAGGTGGTGTCCGCTGTCTTGCCCTTTAACCGTGTATGTGGTGGCTGTAGCTTCTGGGATCGAGATCAGGTCCCGCACCCACACGTAGCCAAGTCGCGCGGTCGTTCCCGAAGGAGTGCCCGGATGGCAGGTGAGCCGCTGACCGACCGCGGGCGTGCCGGTAATCGAAGGCTTTGGGTGGACGAGCGCCACCTGCGAGGAGACGGCCGTCGTGAATGTCACGTCGGCGCCGGCGCTGGTCCCAGACGGACTCGAGGCGAGCACGTGGTAGTGATAGGTGGTGTTGGGGGAGAGCCCCGACAGTTGTGCCGAGACGCCTTGAGCGCCGCCGGTTGCGGCGGGGAGCGTCGAGCAGGGGACAGACTGCGTGTAGGGAAGGGCGGTCCCGTATTCAAACGAGCAGCCCGCGAGCATCGCGTCGTTGGGATCGACTACACCAGCAAGGCTCACGCCTGCATCGGTCACGCTCGTCGGCGCGAGCGTAGTGACTCCAGGCGCCGGGACTCGCGCGACTACGAAGCTTCCGCCTGGGTCCACGGCGAGACAGAGACCCCCGGCCAGACAGGAGATGCCGGCGATCCCCGCCGAGTCGGCACTCGACGCGCTCCAGGAGGGGATCGGCGCCGCCACGTTGTCGCCGGCAAACGCTTGCCCGGGCGTGTCAGTCGCGACGCACAGCCCTGACGATGCACACGAAACGGCGTCCAAGGCTTCGTCGTCGATTGGCGTCTCACTCCAGGTTGCGCTCACAGCCGCGGGATCGCTGCTCGCGAGCGCGTCACCGGCGCTGTCGACTGCCAAGCACGACCCTGAAGCCGAGCAGGAGATGCCGACCAACTGTGCGGCAGAGATTTTCTGTGAATGCCAAGTCCCGCTGCCACCGGCCGGGTTGGCGCTCGAAAGCACGTTGCCTGCCTCGTCGACTGCGACACACAGGGCCTGCGAAGAACAGGACACGCCCGTTAGACGATGCCCGGCGTCGACGCTCGCCAAGCTCCAGCTACCGGTCCCAGGACCAGGGCTGGTCAACACATCGCCTTCATCATCGATGGCCACACACAGCGAGGCGCTCGCACACGAAACACCGGTCAGCGGGTTACCACCGCCGAGCGGGGCCGGTGGCGACCATGTGGACGCGCCCGATCCGCTACTCACGAGTGCGTCGCCGCGACCGTCAACCGCGACACAGGGACCACCCGCGACGCAAGAGACCGCATCCAATGGCTTGCCTTCGTCTTTGGCGGCGATGCTCCACGAAGGATGCAAGGCTGTCGGGTTGGACGTGCTGAGAACGTTGCCCTGACCGTCGACCGCGACGCATAGCGATTCGGACGCGCACGAGACTCCGCTCGGAGTGTTGCCCGAATCGAATGCCGTTGGCGCCGACCAGCCAAGCAAAGGGGCGGCTGCGGCTGACCCCGACAGCACCGATGTCCCCAGCACCAGCGCGAGCATTGTGGCCGCTAGCGCGACGCACAGCCGACGCGTGACGGTGGCAGATCCCAGGTAACGCTCGCGCACGACAAGGGGGCGGTAGAGCGGTCGTTCGAGTTGTGTCGTCAACGTGCACCCATCTCGGTGAAGCGTGAAGCCTTCAACGGATGGCAACCCACCCAACGGTCAAGCGTTGCGGTGCAACCGGCGCGAAAAGGCAGCGAACCGGTGGAGTCCTACCTGGCGAATACCCGGTTGGTCGCCTTCGGATCGCCAAGCGTGTCGAACGTTACGAGCTTGCCCGCATCGTTGTAGACCAGAACGTCGGCGCTCTCGACCGTCTCGCCGTCCAGATGGGCAGTGGTCAGCACGACCACCTTGTCACCGTCGGCGATGAAGTCATGCGGATCGGTGCGAAAGCCTGTGTTCACGAGCTTCGCCCACAACTCGCCGACCGCCTGCTTGCCCTTGTGGGTCCCGGTGAGCGCATTGTCACCGCGCACCGTCCACTCGATCGAATCGTCGATGTTGCGCATGGCGCCGTCGGCGTCCCCTTTGCCGAATGCCGCATAGGCGGCCTGTGCAGTTTGCTTGTTCTCCTGTGCACCCATAGCTGTGGCCTTTCTGAAGTCCCGTCGGTGACACGTCGAGCCCGCCCACGATCGCGGCTCGCGCCGGTAGCTGCCGTACCGGACGTTCGAGTCGCCGATCGGTACGGCCACCTCCACGATCTACCCGTCCAACGGAGATCTCACTCGGAAGGCTCCCAGCTCGGACCGCCGCACGCCATCGCGGGAGCACCGGCAAGCCCGACGAGCGCTGTGCGCAGGGGGACTCCTCCGGTCCGCCCACTACGCTTAAACGATGGCCCAGGAGCCCGAGCAGCGTGTTGCCATCATCGACCTTGGGTCCAACTCGTTTCGGATGGTCGTGTTCGCGCCGAGCGACGGCTCGTGGAAGCAGGTAGACGAGCTCTCTTCGGCGGTGCGCATCGGCGAGGGCATGGCCACGAGCGGCCGGCTGAGCGAAGCGGCGATGACACGGGCAATACAGACGCTTGAGATGTTCACGGCACTGTGCGAGCGCCGTGGGCTCGACGAGCACGCGGTGGACGCGGTCGCGACGAGCGCGATCCGCGAGGCCGAGAACGGACGCGAGTTTCTCGATCAGGTTCGCTTGAGAACGGGCATGGATGTGCGCGTACTCAGCCGCGAGCAGGAGGCGCGCTACGGCTACTTGGCGGCGGTCAACTCGACCACGCTCAGCGACGGTTGCGTGCTCGATCTCGGCGGCGGATCGCTACAGCTCGTGCGCGTCGCCGGGCGCCTGGCGCGCGAGTCGGGCTCGTGGCGCATGGGTGCCGTGCGCATGACGGAGCGCTTCCTCGCCGGTCCCGGTGCCGCCAAGCGCGGCCAGCTGAAGGCCTTGCAAGCGCACGTGGAGCGCAAGCTCGAACGCGCCCCGTGGCTGAAGAACACAGGCTCGCACCTGGTCGGGCTGGGCGGCACCGTGCGCAACCTGGCGGCCGCGGCCGAGCGTGCCGTCGGTCTGCCCGACGATCAGGTCCAGGGCTTCGTACTCGACCAGACCGTGCTCGGCGAGTTGATCGCACGCTTGGCGGCGCTGCCGGCCGCCGAGCGCAGTCAGGTGCCGGGCATCAAACCGGCGCGTGCCGACATCGTGCTGGCGGGTGCGATTGTGATCCAGGGTGTGATGCGTGCCGGCGACTTCCAGCGGCTCGAGGTCACGGGAGCCGGGCTGCGCGAGGGGGTCTTCTTCGAACGTCAGCTCGTACGCCGCCACGTCGAACCGGTGCTTGCCTCCTCTGGCGCCCGCGCCGCCTGAGCGGCGTACGTAGGAAGACCTGCATCCGGCCCTGCGCGCGTAACAGCCTTGCGTTAGTAAGAAAGTCGCGTTGGTCAGGAGCCGAACCGCCTAACTACGACAGTGGGCGCGAAAAGTCGACGAGACGCACTTTCGCGACCTTGACGTGAGCTTGGGCTTCGAGCGCACGCTCGCGACCCGCGCAATCGAACAGTGCCAGCTCATAAGTGGATGGGTGGGGACCGTGCCAGGCGTGATAGGGCACCAAGCGGCATACGTGCAGCACGGCCTTCGTCGCAAGGTTGCCTCCACGCGAGGCGTACGCGCCGCCAAGCACGACGTAGCGTGCTTCCCCGCTGGCCACCAGATGTGCGAGCCCTGGCCCGTCAAGCGTCGGATCGATGCCGCTGTAGCCCGCCAGTGCACCTGCGGGAGATCCCATCAGAATCATCGGCGCCGCGGTTGGTGCGGCCACGGTCAAGACACTCCAGCGGCTACCGGGCCGATGCGTATCGACGTAGCGCACGAGGTTGCGATAGATGCGCAGGTCGATCGCGTTCAGGCCCACTCCGCCTTCGCCTGCGGCCTGATGCGGGCCCGCGGCCGGAAAAGTGCCCTCCACTGGGGCAAGCCATGTCGTCTTGGCATAGACGGCTGGGGCGAACAACAACAGGCACACGAGCAGCCCCATCGCAGGCGCCGCCAGTCGCCGCGCCGCCATCGCAAGCACCAGTACCGCGGCACCACCGATCAAGACCGGGGTGAACCAGCGCAGATAGTGTTGGTAGTCGAGCACCGCGATCTGGGCCGCCACGGTTGCGCCCACCGCGCAGGGCAATAGCAGCACGCCCCAACTGCGTTGCTTGGCAAAGCGCGTCAAAGCAAATGCATCGGCGCCAGTCATCGCGGCCGCGCCTGGAGCGACGGCGGAGATGTAGTAGGGGTGGACGATGCCTTTGGAGAGACTTAGGATCGCCACCTCCACCAGCAGCCAGCCGCCGAAGACGATCAGAAAGGCAAGCCGCGGACCGCGGCGCTTGCGCTCGCCGACGAGCAGCAGCAGGGTCAGCGCGAGCATGCCGAGGATCGCAAACGGCAGTATCCAGGAGCCCTGATCGGCCAGGCGATTTTCAAACAACCGCATCGGGCTCGTCTCGCCGCCGAAGGCGATCGCGTCGCGCAGGCGGCCGTTGGACAGGTAGGTAGAGGTGGCGGCCTTCACCGCGCGCTCGTGCCGAAGGACCTCGCGACGAGCCAATGCAACGAGGCGAGTGCGCTGTGCAGCGGTGGGGGGATGAAGCGGGCGTCGGTGATGAACTGGCCGGGTACGCACCAGTCCGCCTTCGGCGACCGGGATCTTGCCGGGACCGCCGACCTCGCCTTCCACACGTCCGAGGCCGTTGTATTCGAAGGTCAGCCCAAGCTCTGTGTTGTTGGTCGAGCTGCCGACATATGGGCGCCCGGAGGCGGGCGTCAGTTCCACCGCGGCGATCCACGCGAACGAGGCGATCCCCATGACCAGTCCCGCGACCGCAAGCATCCCGATTCGGCGATACCAGCGCCCAGGCGCGCACACCACGTAGGCAAGTCCGATTCCCGGCACGATCAAATATGCGGCAAGCGTCTTGGTGTTGAAGGCCAACCCGACGAGCACAGCGCTCGCGATCAGCCAACGCCAGCGCCCGTCTTCGACCGCGTTCAGGGCCGCTCCACAGGCCAGGATCATCAGCAGCAGCAACAGCGGGTCGACGCCGTTCTCGCGCGAGACTGCCACGAAGGAGGGGAACACAGCGAGCGCCAGCGCGGCCACGAGTCCTGCGCCGGCGTCCAGGCGTCGCGCGACGATGCGGTAGAGCACCGCGACCGCGATGACCGAGACGATCGCCTCCGGCAACAACAGGCTCAATGGCGAGAAGCCGAACAGCTCGGCGCTTGCCGCCTGTACCCATACGGCAAGCGGCGGCTTGTCGATCGTGACGAGGCCGCCGCCGTCGAATGAGACGAAGAAGAAGTTGTGCCACGACTTCAGCATCGAGTGCACGCCGGCGGAGTAGAACGTGTTCGCGTAGCCGTTCTGGGAGAGCCGGTGCGTATTCAGAACCGCCGCCAAAGCGAGGATGCCGGCAAGTGCCACATACTGGGGATGGGCGCGTTCGAGCAGCGAGCGTGACGAGCGTCGCTCGGTCTTCGCTTGCGCCCCCACGGGCACCGGTGCGCTCAAGGCGGGCATCGGCGTCTCGGTGGCGTTCAAGGCGGATGTGCGGTCGGTGGCGCTCATATCTGGATGGCCGACGCTCCTCCAGTCCCTGACGAGCGCGCCATGCTGTTAGAAGCAAACCGCATCGGCGTGCTAAGTACACGTTAAGCCGTGCTACGGCTGTCACAAATTCGCGCTCGACTTGCACTCGCGCACCGCGAATGTCCAGCGTCCACGACGGTCGGCGTTCCCAGAGCGAAACAGCCTCAGGCGTCGAGACCGGCGAGCAGGCGTTGAAAATCGCTCTCGTCGTTCCAGGCGCCAACCGAGGCCCGCAACAAAGGTTGGTCTGGGATGTCGCGCAGGATGACGTCTCGCTCGGCCAGCCGCGTGCGCTCGCCCAGCGGATCCGGGCTCGAGAACGACACAAGCGTGCTCGCCCCACGCCGGGAGACCGTGCGGCCGTCGGTCGCCAACAACTCGGCGAGTCGTGCAGCCTGCGCGATCGCTTGCTCGTGCACCGCGGCCCAGCCCGCCCGCTCCAGCGTCCGCACCGCGGTCAGGGCGGTCGCGAGCGCCTCGGCGCTGAGCGAGAACGTGTCGAAGCGTCTGCCATCCTCGTGCAACTTCGCCTCGAGCCCTGTCCCGGGGTCGAGCAGATTGCCGTAGCCGCGGCGGCTCACCTCCAGACGTTCTCTGAACGGAGGGGCGACGTAGAGCATGCCGAGACCGTCCGGCCCGCACAGCCACTTCTGCCCGGCGCCAGCGTAGGCATCGCAGCCGAGCGCGCGTACGTCCACCGGCACGGCCCCGACTCCCTGGGCGCCGTCGAGCACGACGGGCACCTCCAGTTGCGCCAGCTCCGACGGCGCCAGCTGACCGCTCATCCAGCTGACGTGCGAGCACGTCACCAGCCGTGTGCGCCCTGTCACTGCCTCGGCGATGTTTGCGAGCGGAACCGCCCGAACCGAGACGCCGTGCAGTGCGCGTGCGGCACCCAGCGCGCCGAGCAGGCCGGGGTGCTCTTCGTCGCTCGTGAGAATCTCATCGCCCGCACTCAGCTGCAAGCCGTCGATCACGCTCGACAGGCCCTCGCTGGTACAGGTCGTCAGCGCCAACTCCTCTGGCTTACACGCCAGTGCACCGGCATAAGCTGCGCGCAACTCGTCGGCCAGCTCACGGCGTCGTTCGAAGTGCTCGCCTGCGCGTCCCCGGCGCGCCTCGCCGAGCAGCTCCTCGGCGCCCGCCTGTGCCGCGGCGCCCGGCAGCGGACCGTCGGTGCCGGCATTCAGATACGCCACACGTTCGAGCACCGGGAATTCCTTGCGAAGCGTCTCGATGCCCACGAGCGAGGAGCATAGCCGGGCGCGATCGTGCGGCACTTGCGCTTGCTGTGTAAGACCCGGTATCAATAAGACCAGACGCCGGAGCGAGATCGGCCCGAACGGCCAGATCCTTGCCGTGGAAGCCGGCGATATCGGGGGGCACGGGCGCCGCTGTGCAAAGTCGCTAAAAAAGGGGTGCACGATGTCGGATGGGCACGATCAAGCGCCGTTGTGGATGCCAACGGCCGAGATGGCTGCGAACTCCCGGATGACGGACTTCATGGGTTGGGCTGGGCGGCGCCATGACCGCACATTTGCCGACTACGGCGAGCTGTGGGCGTGGTCGGTTCAGGAGGTCGAGCAGTTCTGGGCGGACATCTGGGAGTACTGCGGTGTGCGCGCCTCCAGGCCCTACGAGCGCGTACTGCCATCGAAAGCGATGCCAGGTGCGCGATGGTTCGAGGGCGCCCAGCTCAACTACGCGGAGAACATGCTCACACGTGAGCGCGATCCACAAGCCAAGGCGTTGCTGTACGCCTCGGAGCTGCGCCCGCTGGGAGAGTTGAGCTGGAGCGAACTGTCGGAGCGGGTGGCCGCCGCGGCGGGGGGCTTGCGCTCGCTCGGAGTGCAGCGTGGCGATCGTGTGGCCGCCTATATGCCGAACATTCCCGAGACGCTGATCTCTTTCCTGGCATGCGCCAGCATCGGCGCGATCTGGTCGTGCGCGGCGCCCGAGTTCGGCGCGCGCAGCGTTGTCGATCGCTTCGCCCAGATCGAACCGAAGGTGCTGCTCGTCGTCGACGGCTACCGTCACGGCGGCAAGGATTTTGACCGCACGACCGCGCTTGAGACGATCTCGGCCGGTCTGCCGAGCGTCACACACACGGTGATGCTCCCTTACCTGGACGACGAGGCGAGCGCCTCGGAACTCCCGGGCGGGCTCCTGTGGATGGAGTTGCTCGCGCGTGGGGAGGGGACGGCGCCGCACTTCGAGCAAGTGCCGTTCGACCATCCCCTGTGGGTGCTCTATTCCTCAGGGACGACGGGTCTGCCCAAGGCGATCGTGCACGGGCACGGCGGCATCTTGGTCGAGCAGCTGAAGAAGAGCATGTTGCACCTCGACCTGCGCGCCGGCGACCGCATGTTCTGGTTTACGACGACCGGCTGGATGATGTGGAACTTCCTGATCGGCTGCCTGTTCAGCGAGGCGGCGATCGTGCTCTACGACGGCAGTCCCGCCTACCCAGACCTTGGTGCTCTTTGGGCGCTCGCCGAGCAGACCGGCATCACCTGTATGGGGGTCAGCGCGGGCTTCTTGATGAGCTGCGAGAAGGCAGGCCTGGAGCCCGCACGCGACCACGACTTGAGCGCGCTTCGCAGTATCGGATCGACCGGCTCGCCGCTTCCGCCCGAGGGCTTTCACTGGGTGTATGAGCACGTCGGGCGAGACCTGTGGCTGTTCTCCACCAGCGGCGGCACCGATGTGTGCACGGCGTTTGTCGGCGGCTGTCCGCTGCTACCGGTGTACGAGGGCGAGATCCAGTGTCGCGGGCTCGGCTGCGCGGTGGAGGCGTGGGACGAAGATGGCCTGGCGCTGACAGACGAGCTTGGCGAGCTGGTGCTGACCGAGCCCCTCCCATCGATGCCGCTGTTCTTGTGGGGTGACGCCCGCGGCGAGCGCATGCGCGAGAGCTACTTCGAGACGTACCCTGGCATCTGGCGTCACGGCGACTGGATCCGCATCACTCCACGCGGCGGCGCCGTGATCTACGGTCGTTCGGACTCCACCATCAATCGTCAGGGCGTGCGCATGGGCACGAGTGAGATATACCGCGCGACGTCCGCGATCGACGAGGTGGTCGACGCGCTCGTCGTCGACATTCCACGGGCAGGCGCCGAGGAGCTCTGGATGATCCTGTTCGTCGTCTTGCGCGATGGGGTGGCGCTCGATCCAGAGTTGGAAATCCGTATTAAGCAGCGCATCCGCGAGGACTGCTCGCCCCGCCACGTTCCCAATCAGCTACTGCAGATCGCCGAGGTCCCACGCACGCTTTCGGGCAAGGTGCTGGAGGTCCCGGTCAAGCGCATCCTGATGGGCGCGGTGCCGAGCGAGGCGACGAGCGTCGAGTCCCTCGCCAACCCGCACTCGCTCGAATATTTCGTCGAGTTGGCAACGCAGTTGAGCGCCATGTAGAGGAGTGTGGGGCGCAGCCGTCGAACAAATGCGCCGTGAGACGACTAGCGACTGCCCCAGAGAAGCCAACGGTGAATGGTGTCGGTGAGCACCAGAGCCTTTCCCTATACATCCAGAGTCGTTTCGATGAGTGCTCGCGTTCGCAGAAGGACGTGGCGCAGTACATCGTCGACCACCTCGACGAGGCCGCCTTTCAGACCGCCGAGGAGCTTGCGCGCCGGGCCAACACTTCAAGCTCGACTGTCGTGCGCTTCTCCCAAGCGCTCGGCTTCGAGGGCTTTCCCGAGCTGCAGGCCGCCGCGCGCGAAGAGTACCGGCGCATCCATGCGCACCCGCAGTCCACAGGTCCCTCTGAGGCTTCCGCGCCACTGTTCTCGCTCGACCAGAACGAGTTCGAGACAGCCTTGGCGGCCGATCACCTGAACGTCGAGGAGACCGCGCGCAAGGTTTCGCGCCCGGCCGTCGACGCGCTGACCGAGGCGATCGTCAGCGCCGAGAAGGTGCTTGTCGCCGGGACCGACCAGATGGCGTTCTTCGCCAGCTACCTGCGCCACCTGCTGATGCTGCTCGATCTACGGGTCGACGTTGTCGCAAGCCCCTCCCAGGAGGCTTTGAGCCGCCTCGGGCGGATCGACTCGACGACGCTCGTAATCGGCCTCTCCGCCGGTCGCCCGCATCCGCTTGTCGTACGCGCGATGAAGCTTGCGCGTCACCGCAAGGCGCGCACAGCCGCGATCACCGATGCGACGCTCTCCGAGGTGGCGAAGTTGGCGCAGATCAAGCTCTACTACTCGTCAAACAGCCCCGCATACGTGCGCTCGCATACTGCATTGTTGAGCCTGATCCAGGCTTTGGCATACGGCGTGTACGCGAAGGACACCGCCCAGTACGACGACCGCATCAAGGCTTTCCGCCTGAAGTAGTCGGAGCGGGAATAAATTCTCCATTTCCAGGAAGACACCGCCACATGTGGCGGTGTCCCACCCCGCACATGTGCGGGGTGGCCGGTCGGTGCATGCACCGACCGGGATATATGGATGTGCAGACGTATGCATAGACTGGTCTTCAAGGCCTCGATGAGCCGCATGCGCCGACCCGGATAAGATCATGAGCATGCGCGACGAGGCGACATTCACAGTCAAGAGCGGCCTGGCAGAGATGCTAAAGGGCGGCGTGATCATGGACGTGGTCACGCCAGATCAGGCAAAGGTCGCCGAGGACGCTGGCGCTGCCGCGGTGATGGCGCTCGAGCGCGTACCCGCAGACATCCGCCGCGATGGCGGTGTCGCACGCATGTCAGATCCCGAGATGATCTCCGGCATCCAGGAGGCCGTGAGCATCCCCGTGATGGCCAAGGCGCGCATCGGCCATTTCGTCGAGGCGCAGGTGCTGGAAGCGCTCGAGGTCGACTACATCGACGAGTCCGAGGTGCTCACACCCGCGGACGAGTCCAACCACATCGACAAGTGGGCCTTCAAGGTGCCGTTCGTGTGCGGCGCCACCAATCTCGGCGAGGCTTTGCGGCGCATAGGGGAGGGGGCGGCGATGATCCGCTCCAAGGGAGAGGCCGGCACCGGCGACATCGTCGAGGCCGTACGCCACATGCGCGGCATCACGGGTGAGATCCGTCGCCTCTCAGTTCTCCAGGAGTCGGAGCTTGCCTCGGCCGCGAAGGAGCACGCTGCGCCGCTCGACCTGGTGCGCTCGGTCGCACGCGATGGCAAGCTGCCTGTGGTCCTGTTCTGCGCCGGTGGCATCGCCACGCCGGCCGACGCCGCCCTGATGATGGCGCTCGGCGCCGAAGGGGTGTTCGTCGGCTCGGGCATCTTCAAGTCAGACGATCCCCCGGCGCGCGCCAGAGCGATCGTGGAGGCCACCACCCATTGGCAGGACCCCGAGCGTGTCGCCACGGCGTCGCGCGGCCTTGGCCCGGCGATGGTGAGCCTCGAGAGCTCCAAGCTCTCAGGCGAGCAGCTGCTGGCTCAACGCGGTTGGTAGTAGCGCCGCTGATCGGCGTCCTCGCCCTGCAGGGCGATTTCGAGGCGCATTCGCGCGTGCTTGCGCGACTGGGCGCAAACGTGCGAGAGGTACGTGTGCCCGCCGACATCGATGGCTTGGACGGTCTCGTGATCCCCGGTGGGGAGTCCACCACGATGACGCTCGGAGTGGAGCGCGAGGGCCTGGCCGCACCCTTGCGGGAGCTGGCTGCGCGTGGTGTGCCCGTTCTCGGCTCGTGTGCTGGTCTGATCATGCTCGACCGCGAGCACCTGTGCATCATGGACATGCTTGCCGAGCGCAACGCCTTCGGGCGTCAGCTGCGCAGCTTTGAGGCCGATCTGGAGATGGAGGGAATCGAGAGTGGGCCGCTGCGAGGTGTGTTCATCCGCGCCCCGTGGGTTGCCGAGCACGGACCCGAGGTGAAGATCCTCGCGGAGGTCGAGGGCCATCCAGTCGCCGCTCGTCAAGGCCGCGTCACAGCAGTCGCCTTCCACACCGAGCTGGGCAGCGACAATCGCCTGCATGAGCTGTTCCTGGCCGACGTTGCGTCCAGGAACAGACGCGACGGCGTTATCGCTCTTTGAGCGACCATCGGCCGTAACGTGGGATCGGCCGCTCAGCTTGTCTCGAAATGGACGACACCGTTCACCTCGTGCTCCACGACACGACCTTCGTCGATCAGCAGGTCAACGTGGCCAAGCACCTCTGAGAGCGTCAGAAAGGCTTGCGTGACGGCCACATTGCCCCACATCTCCTGAGCCAGCTCATAAGCGTTGCGGGGTTGCGCGGCGATCAGCCCGTACAGCTTGTTGGCGCGACGCTCGTGCATCTTGAAGCGCTCGTCGATCAGGGCGCTGTGATCTTCGACCGGCTCGCCGTGTCCGGCGTATACGACCTCCAGATCCATCTCGCGCGTCAAGCGCATCGAGTCCATGTAGATCATCAGCGCCCGCGGGCGTTCGTCGCCGCCACCGTCCAAGGACTTGGAGATGAGGGGATTGGAAGAGATGTGCTTGATCAGGTGGTCGCCACCAAACAGCTCGCCCGATGCTTCATCCCAGAAAACCGTGTCCGAGGGCGAGTGCCCCGGGCGGTGCAGAACGCGCCAACTGCGCGAAGCGAACCCCAGCGAAGCGCCCGCGGCCAGCGGCTTCGTGACCTGAGCAGCCGCGCCCCAAGCGCGAAAGCTCGCCGACACCGCGCGCAGCGCATATACGATGTCCTGCGGTATGCCGTTACGGAGCATGATCTCGGCGGAGAAACTGTCGCTTTCCTCCATCTGGTGCTTGTAGTCGGCAAGCCAGGGAGCGAGCAAGTCAAGTGCGCACACCTCCGCGCCGGAGCGCTTGGCAAGGATCTCCACGAGCCCGATGTGGTCGATGTGCTGATGGGTGACGACGATCCGCTCGAGATCCTCCACACGATGCCCGTGGGTTCGCAGCCCAGCCTCCAGCGCGGTCAGCGACGTGGCCGAGTTCGGGCCGGCGTCCACCAGCGTCAGCGGATCGTCCTCGATCAGGTAGCAGTTCACGCGCCCCACGGCGAATGGAGTGGGTACCGCCAAACAGTGGATGCCCCCGCCGCGCGTGCGCGGTATCCGGCCTTTTTGGTTCACAGAGACACCGAGCCGCAAGAGTCGGGAGCCGCCAAGAAACGATGTCCCCCCGCGCGCGCAGGGGGCATCGGGCAAATTTGCTTCACGAGCGAATCAGCTCGAGCACCTCGTCGCGCGCGCTCTGCATGTGCTCGGGCGAGCGCAGCGACTCCAGGCACAGGCGCAACAGTGGCTCGGTGTTCGAGGGACGCACGTTGAAGTGCCAGTCCTCGTAGTCGATCGACACGCCATCGAGCCAATCCTGTTTGGCATCCGAGTAGCGCTCGGCTATCTCCTTCATCTTGGCCTGCTGGTCTGAGACCTCGGTGTTGATCTCACCGGAGATGAAGTAGCGCTCGCGGTAGGGCTTCAACAGATCGGACAGACGCTTGCCTTGCAGCGAGAGCTGCTCGAGGATCAAGAGCGCCGGGATCGTGCCCGAGTCCGCGCAGTAGAAGTCGCGGAAGTAGTAGTGGCCGGAGACCTCACCGCCGAACAGCGAGCCCTCCTCGCGCATCCGCGTCTTGAAGAAGGCATGTCCGACGCGGTTGATGTAGGGGGTGCCGCCAGCGCGCTTGACGGTGTCGGGCACCGCCCAACTGGCGCGGACGTCGTAGAGGATCGCCGAGCCAGGCCGCTTGGCAAGCAGCGACTCGGCAAGCAGCGCCGTGAGGAAGTCGCCGTCGACGAACTCTCCGGTGTCGTCGATGAAGAAGCAACGGTCCGCGTCTCCGTCCCAGGCGATCCCGAGATCGGCGCCGGTCTCGCGCAGCTTCTCGATGATGAACGTGCGGTTCTCCGGCAGCAGCGGGTTGGGCTCGTGGTCGGGGAAGTTGCCATCCGGCGTCCAATATGTCTCGATCAAATCCAAGCCGAGACGCTCGAGCAGCGGACCCACCATCGGGCCGGCCATGCCGTTGCCGCCGTCGACGACGACCTTCAAAGGCTTGATGACGTCGGGATCGATCATCTTCAATGCCGCCGCCTGGAACTCCTCGTAGACGTCAACTTCCTGCAGGGCGCCGAGTTCGGCGGCGCCGCCCTCCAGGCCGGCTTCGATCTCGCGGCGGATGTCCTGGATGCCGGCGTCGCCGGAGAGAGCGATCGCCCCGTCGCGCACGAGCTTGGCGCCGGTGTAGGCCTTCGGGTTGTGCGAGGCGGTGCACATCAGACCGCCGTCGAGCTCACGCGAGCCGACCAGGTAATAGAGCATCTCGGTTCCCACCTGTCCGGCGTCGAGTACGTCGGCGCCTTCCATCAAGAGCCCCTCGCGATAGCGTGAGGCAAGCTCGGGAGCGGTCAAGCGCATGTCGCGGCCGAGCCCGACACGAAGCTCTGTGACCGGCTTGCCCGACAGCTTGGCAAGCACGCGTGCGAAGCCGCGACCGATCGCGAGCGCCGTCTCGCCGTCGATCTGCTCGCCGTACAGGCCACGGATGTCGTATGCCTTGAAGATGCCAGGGTCGATAGCCATGCGGTCGCCCATCCTAGAGGCGTTGCGCCGAGAAGGCGTACTCCGCCACACTCGACGCTCTGGGCGGCTTCCAGCTTCCATCCGCATCGTCGCTCGACCCCGCCCCAACCCTAAGTATCCTTTCCGGCTATGTCAGGACATTCCAAGTGGGCTTCGATCAAGCACAAGAAGGCGATCGTCGACTCGCGGCGCGGCCAGCACTTCACAAAGCTTGCGCGCGCCGTGACCGTCGCGGCGCGCGACGGCGGCGGCGACCCGGCCGGTAACGCACCGCTGGCGCTTGCAATCGCCAAGGCCAAGGCGGCGTCGATGCCGAAGGACAACATCGAGCGCGCGATCGCCAAAGGCACGGGCGAGGGTGGCGAGGCCGACGCGATCGAGGCAGTCCTCTACGAGGGCTACGGTCCGGGTGGCGTCGCGGTGCTGGTCGACGCTCTGACCGACAATCGCAACCGCACCGGGGCGGATGTGCGCCATGGCTTCTCCAAGTACGGCGGCTCGCTCGGCGAGCCCGGCTCGGTGGCATACCTGTTCGAGAAGAAGGGCACGATCGCCGTCGACGCGGCGCGCTATTCCGAAGACGACCTGATGGTCGCGGTGGAGGCCGGCGCGGAGGACATATCCGTCGAGGAGGACATCGTCGAGATCGTCACCCAGCTCGCCGACTTCGCGGCCGTTCGAGCGGCGTTGGAAGAGGCCGGTATCGAGATCGAGAGCGCCGAGCTTGCCTATGTCCCCTCGAGCCAGGTTCCAATCGACGAGAACCAGGCAAGGAGCCTGATGAAACTGATCGACGCGCTGGAAGAGCTCGACGACGTCGACGCCGTGTATGCGAACTTCGACGTGCCCGCCGACGTACTGGAGCGCGTTGCCGGATAGGCCTCCCGTCGTAATCCTCTGCGGAGGACGGGGCACACGACTGAGAGAGCACACCCAGGAGCTGCCGAAGCCGCTCGTGGAGATCGGCGGCCTGCCGATCGTCTGGCATGTGATCCAGCTCTACGCCGTGCAGGGCTTCCGTCGCTTCCTGCTTGCCACGGGATACAAGGGCGAGCTGATCGAGCGCTTCGCCGCAGACACGAGCTGGCCGCAGGGAGTGGGGGTGGAGTGCGTCGACACGGGCTTGGATACGCCGACAGGCGGTCGCATCAAGCTGCTCGAGGCGCAACTGCGGGGCGAGCGCTTCTGTGCCACCTACGCCGACGGCGTTGCGCGCGTGGACCTTGCCGAGCTGCTTGCCTTCCACGCCGATCACGAGCGCCTGGCGACGATGACCGTCGTGCGACCGCGATTGCAGTTCGGCGTCACCGAACTCGACGCGCACGACGGACGGGTGCTCGGCTTCCACGAGAAGCCGCGCTCCGAACATTGGATCAACGGCGGCTTCTTCTGCTTCGAGCCGGGCGTACTCGACTATCTGGACCGAGACAGCGTGCTCGAGCGAGACCCGTTGGAGCGGCTCTCAGCCGACGGCCAGTTGCTCGCTCACCGCCACGAGGACTTCTGGGAGTGCATGGACACCTACAAGGACGCGGTCGCGCTCAACGACCTGTGGGAGTCCGGCCAGGCCCCCTGGCGCATGTGGTAGCCGCGCTTCGGCGTCGGCTGACGAATTCCCCCCGAACATGGGTTCGCCGGCAGGCGTCCGGCTCGACACGGAGAATCACCCAGATGGTGATCGTACTCGGTATAGATCCTGGTCTTGCCAATACAGGCTATGGCGTGGTCGCACGCGAAGGCACACGTCTCAGGGCGCTCGACGGTGGAGTGATCGAGACGCATCCCAAGCTTGCACTCGAGCGGCGGCTGGCAAGCATCGTGGTCAGGGTGCGCGAACTGCTCGACGAGCACGAATGCGACGCGATGGCGCTCGAGCAGCTGTACTTCGGCCAGAACGCACACAGCGCCTTTGCCGTCGGCCAGGCACGCGGAGTGACCATGCTGGCGGCCGGCGAACGCGGTATCCCGTGCTCCTCCTACACTCCGCAACAGGTCAAGTCGGCAGTCTGCGGCAACGGTCGCGCCGGTAAGGAGCAGGTGGCGCGCATGGTGCAGACGCTGCTGGCGCTTCCAGAGATGCCAAGCAGCGATCACGCCTCCGATGCCCTTGCCGTGGGCGTGTGCCATCTCAACGGTACGCCGCTCTCAGATGCGGTGGCCAAGGCGGTTCAACTCGTGGGTAGCCGCACATGATCGCCTTGGTACGAGGCGAGGTGGCGATCCGCCGCTCCGATCACGTGGTGCTGCTTTGCGGCGGCGTGGGCTATCGCATGGCCGTTTCGAACGAGACCTTGCGACATGTGCCGGCCGTCGGCGGGGAAAGCACTCTGCACACGCACTTGGTGGTGCGCGACGACGCGCTGCTCTTGCACGGCTTTCATTCAGAGCAGGAGCGAGACCTGTTCCTGATGCTGCTCTCCGTGCAGGCCGTCGGCCCGAAGGTGGCGGTTGCGGTGCTCTCCAGCGGCTCGCCACGCGAGCTGCTGTCCGCGATCGCGGGCGCCGACGCCGCGCGCTTTCAGGCGGTGCCCGGGATCGGCAAGCGCACGGCCGAGCGCATCATCGTCGAGTTGCGCGAGAAGGTGGGGGTGGAGAGTGCGCTCGAGAGCGTGGGAATAGTGGGGCGGGCAGACGACGGTCCCCGGGCGCTCGCGCACGAGGGGCTGATCGCACTCGGCTACAACGCCCTGGAGGCCGACGAACTGCTGCGCGACCTGGATGGCGACAGCCCTGAGGATCTGATCGCCGGCGCGCTGCGCACGGCACGCGCCGCCTGAGCAATCGAAAGCCAAGACTGCGATGACCCAAGCCGAGCGCATCCAAACGCCGTACCTGACTCCAGAGGACGAGCTCGATCGCTCGCTGCGTCCGCGGGCATTGGAGGAGTTCATCGGCCAGCCGACGCTGCGCGAGCAGCTCGCCGTCGCAATCGAGGCGGCCAGCGCCCGCAAAGAGGCGCTCGACCATCTCTTGCTGGCAGGACCGCCCGGCCTCGGCAAGACCTCGCTCGCGCAAATCGTCGCCGCGGAGCTCGACGTGCCGTTCATCCAGACCGCCGGACCGGCGCTGGAGCGCAAGGGAGACATAGCCGCGTTTCTGACTGCGCTGGAGCCACGCAGCGTGTTCTTCGTCGACGAGATCCACCGGCTGCCGCGCACACTGGAGGAGACCTTCTACCCGGCAATGGAGGATCGGCGCCTGCCTATCACCGTAGGCCAGGGAGCCGGAGCCCGGGTCGTGACGCTGGAGCTGCCACAATTCACGCTGATCGGGGCCACGACCCGCGCCGGCCTCCTGACCACGCCGCTGCGCGACCGCTTCGGCATCCAGGCACGCTTGGAGCACTACGCCACCGAGGATCTCGCGCGGATCGTCAGACGCTCGGCCGAGATCCTGCAGATCGACGTCGACGAGGAGGGCGCGCTTGCGATCGCCGCGCGCAGCCGCGGCACGCCGCGTGTGGCCAACCGGCTGCTCAAGCGCGTGCGCGACTACGCCGAGGTGCGCCTCGACGGCATCGTCGGCGCCAACGCCGCGCATGGTGCGCTCGAACTCTTGGAGGTGGACGAGCAGGGCCTCGACCGCCTCGACCGGGAGATCCTGCGAGCCATCTGCGTCAAGTTCGACGGCGGACCGGTCGGCCTCTCCACGCTCGCCGTCGCCGTCGGCGAGGAGCAGGACACGATCGAGGACGTATACGAGCCCTATCTGTTGCAACAAGGTCTGATCAAGCGCACAGCCCGCGGCAGGACCGCAACGCCCGCCGCGTTTGCGCACATCGGTGTCGAGCTACCCAGAGAGGGCACAGGCACGAGCGCGATGTTCTAGGGCCGGCGCAGGTGATCGACACTGCATTTGCCATGTCATCGCCGGGCACCTTGCGCAGGAGCAAGCCAAGCGCGCGCCGAACAGCCCGCTCCCCTACTCTGTGAAGTCCAATGGCTCATCCCTTCATCTGCCCCAACTGCGGGCACCGCACCCGAGAGATCGACCGCAACATCGGCTTCACGCGCCAGCGCAAGGGCTGTGAGAAGTGCGGCTTCGCCTTTCTGTTCGAGTTGCTCGACGACTACTATCCGGCACCCGATGCCGCCTTCTTCGTGTGCGACGGCGAGGGACGTGTCGTCGGCTGTGGCAAGAACTCCTTTGCCTTCACCGGCGTGGAGGAGGAAGGCGTGATCGGCCAGCGCGTCGAGCAAGTGCTCGGCCTAACCTTCGCAAACGGCGACGACCCCGTTGAAACGGTGCTGGAGTGGGGGGTGCGCGCGCTCGATGTGCCCGTCAAGGTCAGCGGCGAGCGCGACGTCGAAGCCAGCGCCAAGGCCGACATGTTCCCGGCATATGACGACGACGGTGGGCTCCTGCTGGTGCTCACCCCCGACAAGTAGGCTCCAGACATGGGCAGTCGCCGCCGAAACACTTTCGTTCTGCTGGTTGTGGCCGGACTCGTGATCGTCTCGCTCGCGGTGATCCTGACCAAGCCGACGCGCCTGGGCCTGGATCTGAAAGGCGGGGTACAGCTCATCTATCAAGGGCGCCCCACGGCAGAGGCGAAGGTGACTCCCGAATCGCTCAACCGCTCGATCGACATCATGCGTAAGCGCGTCGATCAGCTCGGCGTCGCCCAGCCCGAAATCGAGCGCACCGGCGGAAGCGAAATCGCCGTGTCGCTGCCCGACGTCACCAACGAGCAGCGCGCCCAACAGCAGGTCGGCGAGACAGCCCAGCTGCAGTTCTACGACTGGGAGCCGAACGTCATCGGCCCAGACGGTAAACCTCCGCAAGGGCTCGAACCGAAGGTCACCGGCGGCCCGCTAGCGGCCTCGGCGGAAACAGGCATCCCGGAGTACGAAGCGGTGCAACGTGCGCTCAAGCGACCGCCGATACTCCGTAAAAACGCTACCACCTACACAGAGGGCTGCACGCCTAAGCAGGTCGGCGGCTGTCTCTATGGCCAGTGGTACCTGCTCGACACCGCCCACAAAAAGGTCTTGAAAGGCCCTGAGGACACCGAACAGGACCTATACGCCGACAACTACAAAGTGCCAAAGGGCGCCAAGCCCAAGGCGGTGCGCGTCAACCCCGGCACCGTGCTCGCCCAGGCCAGCCCGATCACCGGCAAGGAAGGCAAGGTCACCGACGCCTCGCCGGAAAGCTGGTACGTGCTCAATGACGATCCGGTGCTCAACGGACAGGAAATCAAGAACCCGGTTCAGAGCTTTGCCAACGGCGGCTCGGGCGCGCCGGACGTCACCTTCGAATTCGACAAAAAAGGGATCAACACGTTCAAGCGCGTCACGCGCGAAATCGCCGAACGCGGTCAAGCGGCGCAGCTGCCCGGGATCTCCAAGGAAGAGGCCAAGCAGCACTTCGCGGTGGTGCTCGACAACCAGATCATCACCGCGCCGTCGATCGACTTCACCGAATATCCCGAAGGCATCGATCCGACGACCGGATCGGAGATATCGGGCGGCTTCACGCTGAACTCCGCCCAGAACCTCGCCGACGAGCTCCAGTCCGGGGCGCTGCCGATCAAGCTCGAATTGATCTCCGAGTCGCAGGTCTCGGCGACACTCGGCAAGACCGCGCTCAACGAAGGCCTGATCGCGATGCTTGTCGGCTTCCTCGTGGTGTGTCTGTTCCTGCTCAGCTTCTACCGGGTACTCGGCGCGATCGCGGTCGGCGGGCTTGTCATTTACGGCATCTACTTCTTCGCCCTGATCAAGCTGATCCCGATCACGCTGACGCTGCCGGGGATCGCCGGCCTGATCTTGACGATCGGCATCGCCGCCGACGCGAACATCGTGATCTTCGAGCGCGTCAAGGAGGAGATTCGCGGCGGGCGCTCGATCGCGGCCGGTATCGCGACCGGCTACAAGCGTGGCTTCGCGGCGATCGTCGACGCCAACGTCGTCACGTTCATGACGGCCTTCATCCTGTTTGCCCTGGCCACATCCGAAGTGCAGGGTTTCGCATTCACGCTGGGGATCGGGACGCTACTGACGCTGTTCACCGCGGTGCTCGCCACGCAGGCGGCGCTCGGCGCCATGGGCCGCTCGCGCGCGGTCTCCCACCCGGCGCTGCTCGGCGCCAGCAAGCGGACACGCAAATGGACGTTCGACTTCATGGGTGCCTCGCGCTGGTTCTTCTCGCTCTCGGGCTGCATCCTGATGATCGGCGCTCTCGCCATCGGCGGCAAGGGGCTGAACTTCGGGATCGACTTCAAATCCGGTACACGCATCCAGACAGCGTTCGTCAAACCCGTCAGTGAGAGCCAGCTTCAATCGGAGATGTCGGCGATCGGATACCCGACCGCCGAGGTACAGAAATACTCCAACAAAAGCATCGGCGGTAACGGCTACCAGATAACGCTGAAGCAACTGAAGCCTCTGCAAGTCGCGAAAGTCAAGGAAGACCTCGACTTGAAGTTCGGATCGGGGCCCAGTTCGCCCGGAACGAAGGACTTCTCCAACACCTCGGTCGGGCCGACGTTCGGCCAGACCGTAGCCAAAAGCGCGATCATCGCGATCATCGCCTCGCTGCTGGTGATCTCGATCTACATCGCGTTGCGCTTCGAGTGGAAGTACGCGATTCCAGTGCTGATCGCGCTGATGCACGACCTGTTGATCACGGCGGGCGTGTACGCGCTGACGGGCCGCGAAGTCACGACTGCGACGGTGGCCGCCCTGCTCACGATCTTGGGTTATTCGCTGTATGACACGATCATCGTGTTCGATCGCGTGCGCGAGAACGTGCCGCGCATGCCGCGTGCGGCCTTCTCGCAGATAGTCAACCGTTCGATGTCGGAGGTGCTGACGCGTTCGCTGGCCACCAGCTTCTGCACGCTGCTGCCGGTGCTGTCGCTACTTCTGTTCGGCGGTTCGACGCTCAAGGACTTCGCTTTCGCACTGCTCGTCGGTATCGCCTCGGGCGCCTATTCATCGATCTTCATCGCCTCGCCGGTGCTGACGCACTGGAAGGAGCGCGAAGGCATCTACCGCAACCGCCGCGCGCGCATCGAGCGCGACCTCGGCTACGTGCCGGCCTATGCGACGGCAATCGGCGAGGCACCGATCGACGTCGAGCCCGTGGGGAAGACCAAGCGCGGCCGCCCTGCGCCCGCAAAAGTTGGGGAGGACCCGGGAGAGCAGCTCTCCAAGGAGGAGTTCGACGAATTGGTGCGCGAGATCGGCCCTGAGCTTGCCGAGCAGCAGAGCGGCCGTACGCCGGCGAGCGTCGGCTCCAAGCGCAGACGTGCCGCGAAGGCGACCAAGGCCGTGCCGCCCGCACAGGTGAATGGCGCCGAACAACTGGACGGAGACACCCAGGAATCGGCGCCGCGCGATCCCACGGCCGACCTCACTCCCGAGGATCTCGTCATGAAGGATCAGCCCAAGCAGCCGAAGTCGCGCCGGCCGCGAAATCGTCGACACGGGAGGAGCCGCTGATGGGCATGCTCGGCTGGGTGATGATGGGATTGTCGATCTGGCATTTCACGATCTTTCTGCCCGATCGCTTCTGGGGCGGGATCGTCGGCGCCTTCGTCGGCTCGCTGGCAGGCGCGATCCTCATCGGGCTGCTGATCTACAGCGTCAAGGTCGGCTCGCTGAAGGTGCCCGGCATCAAAGCGACCGACATCGCTGTGGTCCTGTATGCCGTTCCGGGTGCGCTGCTCGGCATCGCGGCGGTCTACTTCGAGGGGATTCGGCGCGAATCGGTCCCTGTAGAAGAGCTTCGCACCTAGACCTCCAGCGCGACTCGCACGTCCAAGACCGAAGCGGCGGGCACGCCTGAGCTCTGTGCCTGGCAGTCCCTGGCCAGGTCACGTCCTCAAACGGCCGTCTCGTCGGTTCCGTCTAGTGCGAGCCGTACTGTGACTGGTCGATGATCCGCTTTGACATATCCGACTGCGATCCCGCGAGCATCGCGCGATTGCGCGACGAACTCGGTGTTAGCGACGCGCTTGCGCAGGTGCTGGTACGCCGCGGCTACGAGGACCCGCTGCGCGCTCGGGCGTTTCTCGCCGCCGACGAGCACCACGAGCTCGAGAGCTTTGCCGGGTTGAGCGATGCCGCCCAGCTGATCCTCGCCGCGACCCGCTCGGGGCGGCGGATCACGATCCACGGCGACTACGACGTCGACGGCGTGTGCTCGACGGCGCTGCTCCTGCGGACCTTGCGCAAGCTGGGCGCGAATGTCGACTGGTACCTGCCAGATCGCGCCGAGGGCTACGGCCTGAGCGAGGACACCGTCAGGCGCCTGGCCCAGCGCGGCACCGGCATGCTAATAACGGTCGATTGCGCCATCACGGCTGTCGAGGAGGTGGCGCTCGCGCGCTCGCTCGGCATCGAGGTGATCGTCAGCGACCACCACCTGCCACGTGCCGACGGCAAGCTGCCGGACGCACCGATCGTGCACCCACTGCTGTGCGGCTATCCCTGTCGCGATCTCTGCGCTGCCGCGGTGGCACACAAGCTCGCCCAGGCGACGCTCCTGGCTGCAGGGCGCGACCGCCGCGAGGCGGACGAAGACCTCGACCTGGTGGCACTTGCGACGATCGCCGACGTGGTTCCGCTCCTCGGCGAGAACCGCAGCATCGTGCGGCGCGGACTACGCGTGCTGGCGACCACCGATAAGCCTGGGTTGCGTGCGCTGATGGCCGTCGCACGGATCGAGCCGGGCAAGCTGAACGAGCGAGGCGTGGCCTTTGGCCTGGCTCCTCGCATCAACGCCTCCGGACGCCTGTACCGTGCCGACGCGGCGCTCGAGCTGCTCCTAACGGAGGACCGGGCACGCGCCGCGCAGATCGCCCACGAGCTCGACCGGGCCAACAGCGAGCGCAGGCAGACCGAGCTTGCGATCCACCTGCAAGCCGAAGCGCAGATCGCTCAGCTGAAGGACGCGGAGGATCGCTGCGCCTATGTGCTCGCGGGCGAGGGCTGGCATCGCGGCGTGATCGGGATCGTCGCATCGCGGCTGGTGGAGCGCTATCGCAGACCGGTTGTGCTGGTCTCACTCGAAGGCGAGAGCGCGCGCGGGTCTGGTCGCGGCATCGAGGGCTATGACCTGCTCGCCGGGCTTACCGCATGCGCCGAGCATCTCGTGCGCTACGGGGGTCACAGCGCTGCCGCCGGTGTTGAGTTGCGGCGCGAGAGCGTGGATGCCTTTGCCGTGGCGCTGGACGCCCACGCCGAGCAAGCCCTGAGCACCGAGGATCTGGTGGAGCGCGAGCGCGTCGATGCGCTTCTCAGCGGCGAGCAGCTCGGCATGGAGCTGGCCGAGGAGCTCGGCCGTCTGGCGCCGTTTGGCAAGGGCAACCCAGCCGTCTCGCTGATGCTCGCCGGCGCCTCGCTGCGCGATGTGCGCCCGATGGGCGAAGGCAAGCATGCCCGCTTTACGATCGAGTCTGGTGGAGCGAACGCTCGTGCGGTCGCTTTCGGCAACGACGGCAAGCTCGGCGTGGCCGAAGGAGAACCGGTCGACGCGACGTTCTCGCTGGAGGTCAACGAATGGAAAGGGGTGAGCGAACCTCGACTTCTGCTGCGCCATGTCCAACCTGTCTCAAAGGGGGCTACCCTTAAGCCATGTCCGCAACCAGGCCAAGCCCAATCGACGCTGTTCCCGCTGCCAACGCCGCTCGTCGCAGCCGCCGCGCAGAGCTGAGCGAGCTCGAGCGCCAGCTGCTCGACGATCTCTTCGCGATCGTCTCAGAGCACGCCGCGGACGCCGCCGTGGAGATCGACCGCAAGCGCGTGGAAGACGCGTTCGTGTTCGCCTGCGAGCACCACGCCGCCCAGCGGCGTAAGTCCGGCGAGGACTTCATCGTCCACCCGGTCGGTGTGGCGCGCATCTGCGCCGGCATGCGCCTTGACACCGAGACGCTGTGCGCGGCGCTGCTGCACGATACGGTCGAGGACACCTCGGCCTCGATCGAGGAGGTGCGCGAGCGCTTCGGCGAGGAGATCGCCCAGATCGTCGACGGCGTGACGAAGCTGACCGGTATCACCTTCCAGTCGCGCGACGAGGCGCAGGCGGAGAACTACCGCAAGATGATGGTCGCGATGGCAAGCGATGTGCGCGTCATCCTGATCAAGCTCGCCGACCGGTTGCACAACATGCGCACGATCGAGGCGATGCCAAAGCAGAAGCAGCTCGAGAAGTCGCGCGAGACGCTCGAGATCTATGCGCCGATAGCTCATCGCCTCGGCATTCACGCGATCAAGTGGGAGCTCGAGGATCTTGCTTTCGCGACGCTTCACCCGCGCAAGTACCGCGAGATCAAGGAGCTGGTCTCCCAGCAGCGCGAGGACCGCGAGCGCTACGTAGCCGAGGCGGGCGCTTACTTGGCGGCGGAGCTCGAGAGGCTGAGCATCTCCGCACAGATCGCCGGACGCGCCAAGCACTTCTACTCGATCTATTCGAAGATGACCAAGAAGGGTCGCGAGTTCAACGAGATCTACGACCTCACCGCGATGCGCGTGATCGTCGATTCGGTGAAGGACTGCTACGGCGCGATCGGCGTGATCCACTCACTCTGGAAGCCGTTGCCCGGCCGCTTCAAGGACTTCATCGCGATGCCGAAGTTCAACATGTATCAGTCGCTGCACACGACCATCATCGGCCCGGAGGGACGGCCGCTGGAGATCCAGATCCGCACCCAGGACATGCACGAGATGGCCGAGTTCGGAGTGGCCGCTCACTGGATGTACAAGCAGCGCCCTCAGACGAGCGGGGGCGAGGCGGGACCGGACGGCGACGCCAAGATGAAGTGGCTGCGCTCGATGCTCGACTGGCAGAAGGAGATGTCGGACCCGCAGGAGTTCATGGAGAGCCTGCGCATCGACCTGTTCGAGGACGAGGTGTTCGTGTTCACGCCAAAGGGCGAGGTCAAGTCGCTTGCCGCCGGCGCCACACCACTGGACTTTGCCTATGAGGTGCATACCGAGATCGGCCACCGCTGTGTCGGCGCACGCGTGAACGGCAAGATCGTGCCGCTTCACTACGAGCTGGGCTCGGGCGACATCGTTGAGATATTGACCGCCAAGCGCGAGCGCGGGCCCTCGCGCGACTGGCTGGCCGTCGTCAAGACGACGCGGGCACGCAACAAGATCAAGCAGTGGTTCAAGGCGGAGTCGCGTGAGGGCACCGAGCACACCGGACGCGAGCTACTGCAGGAACACCTCAAGAAGCAGGGCCTGCCGGCACAGAAGATCACCGGCTCGGCGCTGCTGGCCGACGTGATCCGCGAGATGGGCTACCGCAAGGCAGACGATTTCTACATCGCGCTGGGTGCGGCCAAGATTTCGCCGAAGGTCGTCGTCAACAAAGTGCTGCAGCGTCTCAAGCAAGGTGAGGCCGCCGACGGCGACACGAGCGCCAGCGACCTGCTCAAGGTCGGCCGTCCGCGCCAGCGCCCGACGACATCCTCAGGCAAGTACGGGATCCGGGTGGATGGGGTGGAGGACGTGATGTTGCGTCTTGCCAAGTGCTGCCGGCCGGTCCCGGGAGATCCGATCGTGGGCTACATCTCACTCGGCCGCGGCATCACGATTCACCGCAAGGATTGTCCGAACGCGAAGCTTTTGCAGCGCAATCCCGAACGCTTCACCGACGTGGGCTGGGAGGGCGACCAGGAGACCTCGTTCGTCGTGGAAATCCACATCGACGCTTGGGATCGCCACCGGCTGCTGGAGGACCTCTCGCGAGCCTTCTCGGAGTCGGGCGCAAACATCCTCGAAGCGCGTTGCCTGTCGAGTCCTCCGATGGTCAAGAACCGTTTCGTGGTGGAGCTTGCCGACACACAGAGTTTGAAGGGTGCGATCTCGCGGCTGCGCAACACCGACGCGGTGTTCGACGCCTACCGCGTCACGCCCGGCGGCGCCGGCTAGGAAATTACGCTTAGCGCACGCGGTAGCACAGAGTAGTGCGCTTGCATCACGTCTCCCAGATAATCGCCATCCACCTGCAGCGGCAACGCCCGTCCGTCGGTTGAGGAGACGGTCAGCTCGAACGCCTCGCCCAGCGGCGTTACCTGACGGTGGCGGACGATACGTGCCCGTTTGGAGAACGCTCGGAATGCGATCGAGGGCATGTCAAACGGCCGGGCACGACGCAGGACCGAGGTCTCCAGCGTGCCCGAGTCGAGCTCCGCGCTATCGGCAACCTCGATTGGACGGTCCTTGAAGTACGTGAACGGCGAGCCATTCTGAACGATGGCGGTCACGCCGTTGTGCTGTCCTTCGCCAAGCTCCACCTGTAGGCGCGGCGGTTTGTGGATGTAGCGGCGCGTGAACGTGCTCACCGCAGCCCAAGTGAAGTAGTAGGCGCCAAAGCGCGCCTTCAGATGCGGGTTGGAGTCCACACGCTTGACGACGCTCGCGTCCAGACCCAGACCGGAGGCGAAGGTGAAGCAGCGACCGTTGACCACGCCTAGATCGACCTTGCGCGGCTGCCAGTCGTCGACCATCGCCAGCAGGTGCTCGGTGGCGTCGACAAGCTCGCCTGGGATGCCGAGGATCTTGCCGTAGACATTGGCCGATCCCCCAGGCAGGCACGTGAGCGGGGTGGGGGAGCCCTGCAGGCCGTTGGCGGCTTCGTTGACGGTCCCGTCGCCACCGAAAGCCACGACCACGTCATAGCCCTCGTGGGCTGCCTCACGGCACAGCTCGATCGCGTGGCCACGCGCCTCGGTGTCGACCGCGTCGACCTCGTAGCGGCCCTGCAGCGCGTAGACGACGAGGTGGCGCAGGCGATCGGAGACCGTCGTGGCGTACGGATTGACGATGATCAGCATCCGCTTCTTGGTCGCGGGTGCGATCGGCTCGAAGACGTCTGGTGCGTCTGTCGGGGCGCGATCGTCGGGACTTACGCCTGTGCTCACTGCAAGCCCTACACCGCAAATGGGAATGCGTTACCGAGCGCTGATCGGCTGGGCCTCGTCCAGGGCAGGTCGGCCTCAAGGCAAGACTTCAAAGCATGCTTTTCAGGCATGTAGGCCTCAAAGCGTGCACGTCGAGCATGCAGGTCTTGTGTTCCGCTGCATAGCCTCCTATACTTGCGGGCGCATAGCTGAACACATCCAGAGGGGTGGAGGGACCTGGCCCAGTGAACCCCCGACAACCACCGTGTAAAAGCGGCAGGTGCCAATTCCAGAGAGATGTGTGGCGGGCTTCCAGTCTTTGCCACACGGTTCACCGGCGAAGACGATATGGAAGGAGCCCTCCGTGGCTGTCACACACCTTAGATGCAGAGAGTGCCGTACCGAGTATCCCCTCGAGGCGTTGTATGTATGCGATCGCTGCTTCGGGCCGCTCGAGGTCGTATATGACCACAGCCGCCTCGGCAACGATGTCGATGGGCTGCGCCGACGCATCCAGGCCGGCCCGCAGAACATCTGGCGCTACGCGGACTTCCTACCGGTGCTCGACGGTCCTCCGGGGCCCTCGGGTCGCCTGGCATCGCGTACCGGCCTGCCGGCCGGGTGCACGCCACTGATCAAGGCCGATCGTCTCGCCGAGCGGCTTGGACTGCGCGAGGTCTGGGTCAAGAACGATGCCGCCAACCCGACCCATTCTTTCAAGGACCGCGTCGTGTCGGTCGCCACCGCGCGTGCGCGCGAGCTTGGCTTCAAGACGATCGCTTGCGCTTCCACGGGCAACCTGGCCAACTCGGTCGCAGCACATGGCGCCGCGCTGGGTCTCGAGTCCTACGTGTTCATCCCTGCCGACCTGGAGGAGCAGAAGATCCTCGCGACCGGCATCTATGGGACGAAACTGGTCGCGGTGAAGGGCAACTACGACGACGTCAACCGGCTTTGCACCGAGCTGTCGGCCGAGCGCGATTGGGCGTTCGTGAACGTCAACCTGCGCCCCTACTACGCCGAGGGATCGAAGACGCTCGCATATGAGATAGCCGAGCAGCTCGGATTCGAGCTGCCCGACCGTTGCGTCGTGCCGATCGCCTCGGGCTCGCTGTTCACGAAGGTCGCCAAGGGCTTTGCCGAGTGGCGCGAGCTCGGGCTCATAGAGGATCCCTCCCGCCCGGCTCCGCGCATGAATGGCGCCCAGGCCGATGGCTGCTCGCCGGTTGCCTCTGCGTTTGCTGCCGGACACGACGTGTGCAAGCCGGTGAAGCCGAACACGATCGCCAAGTCGCTTGCGATCGGCAACCCCGCCGACGGGCCGTACGCGATCGAGGAGGCACGGCGCAGCGGCGGCGGCGTCGACTCGGTCTCAGACCAGGAGATTCGCGAGGGCATCGCGCTGCTGGCACAGACGACCGGCATCTTCACCGAGACGGCCGGTGGCGTCACGACGGCCGTGCTGGCGAAGCTCGCCGCGCGCGGTGACATCGACCCTGAGGAGCGCGTGGTGCTCGTGATCACCGGTGAGGGCCTGAAGACGCTCGACGCAGTGCGCGGTACCTTCGAGTCGCACGAAATAGACCCGTCGGTCGAGCAGTTCGAGACGCTCGTGGAGCAGGCCCCGGTCGACGCGACCGGCACGCCCGCTGCATTTGCGGGCGCACGGAGCTGAGCGCGATGGGTGTCACGGTCAAGATCCCAACCCAGCTTCGCTCGGCCGCCGGCGGGGAGAGCGAAGCTCAGCTCGAAGGCGCCACCGTACGCGAGGTCTTGGACAGCCTGTACGAGCGCTACGACGGGCTCAGCGAGCGCTTGGCGGATGAGAGCGGCTCGCTCAGGCGCTTTGTGAACGTGTACCTGAGCGGCGAGGACATTCGCTTCCTCGACGGCCTGGACACTCCGGTCGACGACGGGGCCGAACTGACGATCCTGCCGGCGGTCGCCGGCGGGTAGGGCGTCGTTGGCCGGCGTACTGCGGCGTCCTCAGTCGCTCGTGTACCGATTGGAGATCGACAGGGTCTCCAATCGGCCAGCACACTTCGCGAATTGCCTGTGTCCCGAAGTGGTGCGTCCTTGCATTGCTTGACCAACGACGTCCTAGAAGCTGGTCTGATGACCGGTGTTGGTTATTTAGCGAGCGGTGCTGCCAGTCACGTGCTGTGCGTGCCTGGCGACGTGTGCTGCCGGCGGCGTCGAGCCGCTGACACCGACCGTTGATACAAGCCCAGCGGCACACATGGCGCCGATCGTGATCGCGCGCAGACGTTTGGGCGTGAGCCAACCGAGATTGTGGGTCTGAAGCCACGTACGCAGCCCACTAGCCGCTGAGGCGGCTGCCATTGCGCATCCGACGCACATAAGCTTGATCGTAGCCGCCAACCGTGTCGCGTGCGCAACTTCGATTTGAGCTCAGCGGCCGAACCAGCGCGCGCGGCGGGTGGAGCCGAAGTTCTGCTTGTCAGCGGCAAGTACTGCCGACGGCTCGCCAAAAGTGCCCGTCGGCTTTGGCCCTGAGAGGAAGTTCACTTCCACACGACCGATACGACCGGCCCCGAACTCGATGTAGCAAATACCAATCCCATCGTAGGGCGCTGGCTGCTCGCCGCCGCGTATGCTCGCGATCACCGAGGCCGCCACGACTCGTGCTGCGCCCTCGGCGAACACTCCGGCCTTTGGCACGCCCGCGGTGGTGACGTCACCGACCGCATACACGCCCGGAAACCGCGTCTCGAGCGTCTTCGAGCTGACAGGCACGAAAGCGTCCTCGGTCATGCCGCTCTCGATCACCACATTGGGAGCACGATGCTTCGGGACACCCAGAAAGAGGTCATATGCCAGCTCGCTACCGTCGTCGAGCACGGCTACGCTGCGGACCGTGTCAACCGAGCTCACGCGGCGGCTAGGAACGAAGGTTATGTCGCGCTCGGCGAAGGCGGCCTCCAGCGCGCGCGAAGTGTCAGGCGAGGGCGGTACAGGGGTGCCGAGTGGCAGCACGAAAGTGATCTCACAATCCTCGCGCACCCCGCGAGTCGATAGATAGTCGTGCAGCAGTAGTGCGGTCTCGCTTGGTGCCGGAGGGCACTTGAAAGGCGCCCCGCAGACACCGACGATCACCCGACCTTGCTTGAACTCTGGGAGCAATTCGCTCAGCCGCTGTGCGCCGGCCACCGAGTAGAACTCGTTGCTCTCGGCTAGCCCAGGCGTGGCATCGAAGTCGTAGTCGGCGCCAAGCGCCACGACAAGGACATCGGCCTCGTACACACCGGCATCGGTGGTCACACGGCGGGCGTCGGGGTCGATCGCAGTGACCGTCTCGCGCAAGAAGCGCACACCTGGCTTGACGATCTCGCGATAGGGCAGACTTACAGCGTCCAGGGTCGTCCTGCCGAACATCACGTCAAGCTTGGAGTACCCGAAGACAAACGAGTCGTTCTTGTCGATCAAGGTCACTTCGACCTCGTCGCCGAGCGCCTCCGAGAGCATCGTCGTCAGCTCGAGGCCGCCAAAGCCTGCTCCCAGGACAACCACGCGGGTCTTCATTCAACGAGCATAACTAGTCGCACGCTCAAGTTCTGGGATTTCAACTGCCGATACGGTGCACAAATGTTAACCGAGAAGAGGAAGGCTTATCGTGCTTGCCAGCGCAAGCGGTGGCGGTGCCGCCGTCGCACTCCTTGTTATTATCGTCGGAATCGGCCTCTACTTCTTGCCGACTATGGTCGCGGTTTCGCGAAAGGTCACCAACCAGGGCAGCATCTTCGTGATCAACTTCTTCCTCGGCTGGAGCTTCATCGGCTGGGTTGTGGCGCTCGCGATGGCTTGTCGTACAAGCAACATGAGTGCGTCATAAGGTCAGACTCATGGTTGGCGAAAGTTAAGATCCAGGCCACCATGAGCCCGGCGTGATTCGAACACGCGACCTTCCGCTCCGGAGGCGCTTGAATGGAGGAGGGGTTTTGGCCTGAATCCCGCATGGTTGTAAGGGATTCGGTGAGTGGGCGGCGATCAGTCAGGTCAGGTGCTTAGCCGCAAATTTGCGGTCTTTTCGGGCGGGTTTTGGCAGGGCTGCCATTTGGTTGGCGTCGACATGAGCATGTGCGCCCGTGGCCAAGGCTTGGGGTGCGCACAGAACCGTCGGGTGGCGGGCTTAGCATCACTCCCATGCTCAGGATTGCCAAGGCCGTACAGAGGATCGACAGTTCCTCGGCCTCCAACTGGTCGCCGCGCGGACGATCGAGATTCTCGGTCTTGAGTCGCGAGGGGCTTGACCGGAGATGACTCAGCGCTATCGGGACGTCCTGGACTACGAGATCGGGGCGCGGATCTTCGTTGAGTTCGAGACACGGGGCAGGGACATCCTGGACTACGCGGTGGTCCTGATGGTGGATGAGGACGACGGCAGCGTGGCGACGGTGCGCGTATACGACGGAGCGCACGGGATCAATGAGATGCACCGCTTTGACCGCACCGGCCGAAAGGCGGCGGGGCAGGCCGTTCATGCCGGTACTCTTGGAGAAGGAATGCGAGCCGCGATCGCAGCTGTTCGCATCGGCCACAAGGAGATGATCGACGCATGGCGCGCAACGTGAACCCCTCCGACTCGCCCACAGCGAAGGCGATGGACCGCGCGATCGACCTGGCGATCGAGGGCAACTCGCCCTATCCAGAGCACGCGGCATTTGTCGACGCTGACTCGCCCCATGCCGGGCAGGAGATCAGTCGCGCCCTCGACGAGGGCTACGCGGTCGTGCTCGTGTCGGCGGACGGGCGCGAGCGGGTAATCACCGCGAAGATGTTGGCGGCGAGTCGCTGACGGTCACAGGTCGGGCTGCACGCTGGTGTTGACCTGCAAGTTCCAGCTTTGATCTAGCAGGCCGCGCGCGGGAAGCGCGCGGACAAGTCTCGTTGGGTAGGTGTCGGGGGCAAGAGCGGCCTCGCGCAGCGGCTGAAGGTCACGCGGCTGCCTGCTCTCGGCTTAGGTTCTTGAAGTCGCGCAGGAACCGTTGCCGCGCTTGATAGGTCGGCACTAGTCGTTGCGTGCGAAGTGGAGCGCAGCCTTGAAGGCGTCGACATCCTCATATACGACGCCTGGATCGGCCCTGGCCTCACGATCAGCTTCCAACTCGCCGGAAAGCCAGTCCGCAGTCCAAAACCACGCCTGGTCCGGTGCTATCTGACCGCTGGAGAGACTGCGCAGCAATACTGCGGCACCGTCGAGAGTGTTCTCAGGCAGATGCTCCACCAGCTCATGCAGCTCGGTCTTCGTCATGCCCATATTCTCGCACGCACTGCCGATAGTGTCGGCCGTTTGCCATCTCAAGCTTGCGCGAAATGGCAGAATTGGCAGACGAGCGATCTTTCGCTGCCCAGCCTGCGAGCCGGACGACTGGCGACAGGCCCAGAAACGGCCCAGTCAAGCCACACTGAGAGCGCGCCCGGCAAGATTCGAACTTGCGACCTCTCGCTCCGGAGGCGAGCGCTCTATCCACTGAGCTACGGGCGCTAGCGGCACCGTCCATGGCACCCTGGCCTGCAGAGCTTATCGCCGTATCGAGCGACGATCGCTACCGTTGCGCACATGGACCTCTCCCTGTTCTTCGCAGGCACAGGCGGCTCGGTGCCGAGCCCCCGCCGCGGGCTGCCCGCGATCCTTCTGCGCCGCGGGGGCGACCGGCTGCTGTTCGACTGCGGGGAAGGCACGCAGCGCCAGTTGATGCGCTCCGTTGGGCTTACAGACGTGGGTTGCGTCTTCATCACCCACTTTCACGCCGATCATTGGCTTGGCCTGCCCGGGATGCTCAAGTCCTTCGCGCTGCGCGAACGCGACCAGCCGCTGGCGATCTATGGACCTCCAGGGCTGGCCCAGATGATGGAGCAGACGCGCTTCATCTATGGCCGTCTCCCGTACGAGCTGCGATTCACAGAGCTCGAGGCCGACGACGACGTTGCCTTCGACGGCTATGCCGTGGCGCCCATCCGGGTGAGCCACCGTGCCAACAGCGCCTACGGCTACGCGATCGTCGAGGACTCCAGGCCAGGCCATCTGGACCCCAAGCTCGCCGAGCGGCTCGGCGTCACGCCGGGGCCGGACTTTGGCAGGCTCACGCGCGGAGAGACCGTCGCCGGGGTCAGCCCAGCGCAGGTGATGGGCCCCACACGCGAAGGTCGCAAGATCGTGATTTCGGGGGACACCTCGCCCTGCGAGATGCTGACGCATGCCGCACACGATGCGGACCTGCTCGTACACGAGGCCACGTTCGCCGAGGAGGAGCTGGAGCGGGCGCACCAGACCGGTCATTCGACCGCGCGCCAAGCAGCCCAAGTCGCCAGCGACGCGCAGGTACGACTGCTCGCATTGACGCACATCTCCACTCGCTACCCGGGTGGGGACCTGCGTGAAGAGGCCCGTTCGGTGTTCGCCGCGACGGAGGCGCCACGCGACTTCGACACGATCGACATTCCCTTCCCAGAGAAGGGCCCGGCCGAGCTGATCCGCTGGTCGGACCGTCGTGCGCATGAGCAGGCGAACCACGATCGGGCAACCGAGACTCCCGCGGAGCCGGCCGTCACACCGTGAATATATTCGGGGAAGACCGGCCCGCATGCGGGCCGGTCCCGGGCCGCACATGTGCGGCCCGGCAGGTCGGTGCATGCACCGACCTGAACAGCTTCATAGGCACATGTGCGGCCGGCCGGCTTGTGCATGCACCGACCGAAACAGAGTTCCCTTCCGCTCACCTTGATACAGTCGCCATGCTGCTCCTTTAACCCGGTCCGGTGAGGCCAGGAAGGAAACGAATGCAAGATGGGAAGATCGTCCTCGGCGAGGACGAGATAGCGCGGGCGCTGGTACGCATCGCGCACGAGATAGACGAGCGAAACCCGACCCCCTCGACGGTCGCCCTCGTCGGTATTCACCGTCGCGGCGCGATCCTCGCCCAGCGCCTTCAGCTGCTGCTGGCCGAGCTCTTGCAAGAAGACGTCCCGCTCGGGGACCTTGACATCGGCTTCTACCGCGACGACGTCGCCTCGCGTCCGCAGGCGCCCGTCGTGCATGCCTCGCACATCGACTTCGACCCAGCCGAGCGCACGATCGTGATCGTCGACGACGTGCTCTTCACCGGGCGTACCGTGCGCGCCGCGATCGAGGCCCTCTTCGACTACGGCCGCCCCGAACGTGTGCAGTTGGCGGTGCTCGCCGACCGCGGGCACCGGGAGCTGCCGATCCGCCCGGACTATGTCGGCAAGAACCTGCCGACCGCACGCGAGGAGTACGTCAGCGTGCGCGTCCGCGAGCTGGACGGCATCGACGAGGTCGCGATCGGGCGTGCCACGGTGGGGGCCGGCGCATGAACCAGCAGCCAAAGAACACGATGCCCCCCGCGCGCGCAGGGGGCATCGCACTCAAGCGTATGGATCGGCCGTACGCAAACGCCACCCTCGCGCGCACCGGGGAAGCACAGTCCGGCGCATGAACCACCTGCTCTCAATCGAGGATCTCGACCGCGAGACGATCGAGCGGATCGTCCAGCAGGCTTCGCGCTTTGCCGAGGTCTCCGACCGCGAGATCAAGAAGGTGCCGGCCCTGCGCGGGCGGATGGTGCTCAACCTCTTCTACGAGGCTTCGACGCGCACGCGCAGCTCCTTCGAGTTGGCTGCCAAGCGCCTCTCCGCAGACGTCGTCAACTTCGTCTCCAGCGGCTCGAGCGTCGAGAAGGGCGAGTCGCTGAAGGACACGGTTTTGACGCTGAGCGCGCACAAGCCCGACGCGATCGTGATCCGCACCCCGTGGGCCGGAGCCGCCGAGCTCGTGTCGGGTTGGACCAACGCGGCGATCGTCAACGCCGGCGACGGCAAGCACGAGCACCCCACACAGGCGCTGCTGGACGTCTACACGCTGCAGCGCCGCTTCGGCCAGCTAGACGGAACGTCGATCTGGATCGTGGGAGACGTCGCTCACTCACGGGTCGCACGCTCGAACATCCTTGCTTTTCAGCACATGGGCGCCAAGGTGACGGTTGCCGGACCGCCTACCCTGATCCCCCGTGGGATCGAGCAGCTCGGCTGTGAAGTGCGCTACACGCTCGACGATCTGGCCGAAGCAGATGTGGTGTACGCCTTGCGCATGCAGCACGAGCGCATGAACGAGTCGTGGGTACCGTCGCTGCGCGAGTACGCCGCCTGCTTCCAGATCAACTCGCGCCGCCTGTCTCCGCGGCAATTGCTCATGCACCCGGGCCCGGTCAACCGCGGCGTGGAGCTCTCCGGCGAAGTGGCCGACTCGCCGCAGGCGCTGATCACCGCGCAGGTCGAGGCCGGCGTGGTCGTGCGCATGGCGGTCCTCTACGAGCTGCTCTCGGGCTCACGCGCATTCCGTCCCGTCCCCGAGCCACAACTGGCGTGAACGCCAATCCGAACATGACCGCTCCGCGTCGGGCGAGGCTCGCGTGAAGGCCGCTCCACCGCTGGTGCACGGCATGAGCGCAGACGCCAACCTGCTGATTAGGGGCGCACACGTGCTCGATCCGCGCAGCGACCTCGACGCGCCGGCCGATGTGCTCGTGCGTGCCGGGCAGATCGTCGAGATCGCCGCCGCTGGCGCGCTGAGCGCAGACGGCGCCACCGAGGTGGCCCAAGGCGAGGGCAAGCACCTGCTACCCGCCTTCGTCGATCCGCATGTACATCTGCGCAGCCCAGGCCAGGAGCACAAGGAGGACTTGGAAACCGGCACGCGCGCTGCTGCTGTCGGTGGCTTCTGCGCGGTGATCGCGATGCCCAACACAGACCCCGTGATTGACTCGGCGCCGCTCTTGCGCTCGCTGCGCGAGGCGGCCACCAGGGAGGCGCGTGTGCCTGTCGGCTTCCTGGCCGCAATCACGCGTGGCCTCGAGGGCGGAGAGTTGACCGAGATGGCCGAGCTGATGGGGGAGGGGGCGCTTGGTTTCACCGACGACGGGCGTCCGGTGGCAAGCGCCGGAGTGCTGCGCAAGGCGTTGCAATATCAGCGCCTGTGTGGTGGCGTGCTCACGCTGCACGAGGAGGACCCCTCGCTCTCCCACGGCGGCTCGATGCACGAGGGCTCTGTCAGCGCGGCGCTCGGCATCGGCGGCATCCCAAGCGTGAGCGAGTCCACGATGGTCGCCCGCGACGCCGAGCTGGCCGGGTATGAGGACGGACGCGTGCACTTCCAGCACCTCAGCTGTGCCGCGTCAGTGCACGCCGTCGCAGCGGCGAAGGAACGCTGCTTTCGCGTCAGCGCCGAGGTCACTCCCCATCACCTGCTCCTCACCGACGAGCACGTGCGCTCGATGGACACGCGCATGAAGATGAACCCACCGCTGGCAAGCGAGACCGATCGACTCGCCTTGATCGAGGGCTTGCGCTCTGGCACGATCGACTGCATTGCGACCGACCATGCCCCCCATGCGCCCCATGAAAAGGAGGTCCCCTTCGAGCAGGCGCCGATGGGCACGACGGGCCTCGAGACGGCCTTCGCCGCATTGCACACCGAGCTCGTGCTGCCCGGAACGATCGGGCTCGCTTTGCTTGTCGAGCGAATGACTGCCGGAGCCGATCTCTTCGGTCTGCCGACTCCGCGCATCGCCGTGGGCGAGCAAGCGAACCTCACGCTTTGCGATCTCTCCGTCGAGTGGGTGGCCGGCGAGCACGGCTGGGAGAGTCGCTCGGAGAACTGCTGCTTTGCCGGGCGACGTCTCACCGGACGTGTGCTGATGACGGTCGCCGCGGGCGCCGTGGCCTATCGCAAGCCGGCATTCTCGGTGGTGGGATCATGAGTCTGCTCAAGCGCGATGCGGCGGTGCTGGTCGTGGTGGACGTGCAGGAGGGCTTTCGTTCCTACGCGAACTTTGAAGCGGTGGCGCGAGCGTGCTCGAAGCTGGTGCGCGCCGGGCGGATCCTAGACGTGCCGTGCATCGTCAGCGAGCAGTACCCGAAGGGCCTCGGTCACACGGCACCCGAGGTCGAACTGGAGGACGAGCCGCGAATCGAGAAGACCGTCTTCTCGGCCGTGCGCGCGGAGGGCTTCGATCTGGGTGGACGCACCCAGGCGATCGTGTGCGGGATAGAGACACACGTGTGCGTCTCCCAGACTGCCCACGACCTGCTCGACCGTGGGATAGAGGTTCACGTGCCGGCCGACGCCGTGGGCTCGCGCCACGCGCTCGACTACGAGCGTGGTCTGGAGCGTCTGGAGCGGGCAGGAGCAACCGTTAGCACAGTCGAGTCCGTCCTGTTCGAGCTGCTCGAGCGAGCAGGCACCCCAGAGTTCAAGGAAGTCCAGAGACTCATCGTCTGATGGCCGCACCGAACACCCAAATCGTTGCGAGACAACTCTGATGGCTCTCCGCGAGGCATACGTGCTGCTCGAGGATGGCGCCCGCTTCGACGGCGAGGCGTGTGCCGCCGACACGCACGCGGTGGGTGAGGTCGTGTTCACGACCGGCATGTCCGGCTACCAGGAGTCGGTCAGCGATCCGTCCTTTGCCGGGCAGCTGATCACCTTCACCTACCCCCACATCGGCAACTATGGAGTCAGCCAGCGCGCGATGGAGTCCGAGCGCATCTGGGCTCGCGCCGCGATCATGCGCGAGGCGTGCAACCGAGAGGACGCCCCAGAGGCAGAGCGAGGTTGGCTCGATTGGCTCACCGATTGCGAAGTGCCTGCGATCAGCGGTGTCGACACACGCGCGCTCGTGCGCCACATTCGCGAGGCCGGCGCGATGCGCGGGGGGATCTTCCCCCGGCACGTGAGCGAGGACGAGGCGCAGAAGTTGATTGCGGCCGAGCCATCGATGAGCGGGCTCGACCTCGCTTCCGTCGTCACCCCGGACCGCGTCAGCATTCATGGAGGGGGGACGGGAGGGAATGATGACATGAGCGTTCGAGGCAACGGAGGAGGGGAGAGTGGGGCACCCTCGCAAGCCGCGGCGGGCGGACCGTCGATCGCGGTACTCGACACCGGCATCAAGTCCTCGATCGTGCGCAATCTGGTCGAGCGCGGTGCGCGTGTGGCGCTCTATCCATGCTCGACCTCGGCCGAGCAACTGCTCGCCGACGATCCCGATGCGGTGTTCGTCGCCAATGGCCCCGGAGACCCCGCGGCCCTCGGCTATGTGGTCGACACGGTGCGCGAGATCGTGGGCAAGAAGCCGGTGTGGGGCATCTGCCTCGGCCACCAGCTGCTGTGTCGAGCGTTGGGTCTCGAGACCTACAAGCTCCCCTTCGGCCATCGCGGTGCCAACCACCCGGTCAAGGACCTGCAAACGGGTCATGTGGAGATCACCTCGCAAAACCACGGCTTCGCCGTGCTCGGCCCAGGCGGTGCACGCACGCTCGACAGCGACGAGCCGGTGCGCTGGGACACCGACTTCGGCGTCGCCCAACTGACGCACGTGAACCTGTACGACCGCACGGTCGAGGGCTTCGAGCTGCTGGACGTACCGGGCGGCGCGGTGCAGTACCACCCAGAGGCGGGCCCCGGCCCGCACGACTCGCTGCATCTGTTCGACCGTTTCCTGGAGCGAATTGCCGCGTCGTAGCGACATAGAGACGATCCTGATCCTCGGGTCGGGGCCGATCGTGATCGGCCAAGCCGCCGAGTTCGATTACTCCGGCGTGCAGGCGTGCAAGGTGCTGCGCGAGGAGGGATACAGGGTGGTGCTGGTCAACTCCAACCCGGCCACGATCATGACCGACCCGGAGTTCGCCGACGCGACCTATGTCGAGCCGCTACTGCCAGGGCCGCTGACGAAGATCATCGAGCGCGAGCGCCCCGACGCACTGTTGCCGACGCTCGGCGGGCAGACCGCACTCAATTTGGCAAAGGCACTGCACGACGAGGGCGTCCTGCAGCGCTATGGAGTCGAGCTGATCGGCGCCAACTACGACGCGATCACCTGTGCGGAGGACCGTGACCTGTTCGGCGCGGCGATGGCGCGGGCGGGCCTGAAGATGCCCGAAAGCGCGATCGCAACGACGCTGGATGAGGCACGTGCCGCACTTCCACGGCTCGGGCTGCCTTGCATCGTGCGCCCCGCCTTCACGCTCGGCGGGCGGGGTGGAGGCATCGCGCGCAGCGAGGAGGAGTTCGAGCTGATCGCCGGTCGCGGCATCGAGGCCTCGCCGATCGGTCAGGTGCTCATCGACCAGTCCGTGATCGGCTGGGGCGAGTTCGAGTTGGAGGTGATGCGCGACAAAGCCGACAACGTCGTGATCGTCTGCTCGATAGAGAACATCGACCCGATGGGCGTGCACACCGGCGACTCGGTCACCGTCGCCCCGCAGCAGACGCTCACCGACGCGCTCTACCAGCAGTTGCGCGATCAGGCGATCGCCGTGATCCGCGCTGTCGGCGTGGAGACCGGCGGCTCCAACGTCCAGTTCGCGGTCAACCCCGAGACCGAGGAGATCCTCATCATCGAGATGAACCCGCGCGTCTCGCGCTCCTCGGCGCTCGCCTCCAAGGCCACGGGCTTTCCGATCGCCAAGATCGCCGCGCGCCTGGCGGTCGGCTACCTGCTCGAGGAGATCACCAACGACATCACCGGCGTCACACCTGCGAGCTTCGAGCCGACGATCGACTATGTCGTCGTCAAGTGGCCGCGCTTTGCCTTCGAGAAGTTCCCGGGCGCGGTGCCGACGCTCTCCACACACATGAAGTCGGTCGGGGAGGCGATGGCCATCGGGCGCACCTTCTCCCAGGCCTTTGCCAAGGCGCTGCGCTCGCGCGAGCTGGACAAGCCGCCGCGTCTTGAAGCCCTCACCGACCAGGAGTTGCTCGACGGCCTGATCACGCCGACGGCCGACCGCTACGAGACGATCCTCGAGCTGTTCGCGCGCGATGTCGGGATCGACCCTATCCACGAGCGCACTTCGATCGACCGATGGTTCCTGGCCGAGCTGGAGCAGATAGCCAAGGACCCGCAAGCCAGCTTCGCAGGCGAGCGTTCGTTCAAGTCGGTCGACACCTGTGCCGCCGAGTTCCCGGCACGCACCCCCTACTACTACTCCGGCTGGGAGCGCAAAGCGGCTCACGAGGTGACGAGGGGCGAGCGCCCCTCGGTCATGATCCTGGGCGCCGGCCCCAACCGCATCGGCCAGGGCATCGAGTTCGACTACTGCTGCGTGCACGCCGCGATGACCGTGCGCGAGTCAGGCCGCGACGCGGTGATCGTCAACTGCAACCCGGAGACCGTCTCGACCGACTACGACACCTCCGACCGGCTCTACTTCGAGCCGCTCACGCTCGAGGACGTGCTCGGCGTGATCGAGGTCGAGCAGCCGGAGGGAGTGATTGTCCAGTTCGGTGGCCAAACCCCTCTGAAGTTGGCTGCCGGCCTGGTCGAGGCGGGTGTACCGCTACTCGGCACGAGCGTCGACGCGATCGACCTGGCCGAGGACCGCGGCCGCTTCGGCGAGTTGCTGGATCGACTCGGCTACCACGCCCCGCCGTATGCGACGGCCCGCTCGGTCGAGGAAGCCCTGGCCAAGGCCAAGGAGGTCGGGTTCCCGCTGCTCGTACGACCTTCCTACGTGCTCGGCGGACGAGCAATGGAGATCGTCTACTCGAGCGACGGGCTCGCCGACTACCTCCAGAGAGAGCTGCCAACCGCGGACGCTCGGAGGGAACGAACTTCAAATTCCCAAAATCGACAGGCATCCGACACCAACGACCCGCCGACCAGACCCACGATCTTCCTTGACCGTTTCCTCGAGAACGCGGTCGAGGTCGACGTCGACGCGCTCTGTGACGGCCACGAGGTGTGGATCGGCGGCATCATGCAGCACGTCGAGGAGGCCGGTGTGCATTCGGGCGACTCTGCCTGCGTCTTGCCACCGCACTCGCTCGGCGAGGAGATGCTCGAGCAGATCAGAGCTGCCACGCGCGACATCGCGCTCGGCGTGGGCGTCGTGGGTCTGATGAACGCGCAGTACGCGATCCACGACGGCTGCCTGTACGTGATCGAGGCCAACCCGCGCGCCTCGCGCACCGTCCCGTTCGTCTCCAAGGCGGTCGGCCTGCCGCTGGCCAAGCTCGCCTGTCGGATCATGCTCGGCGAGCGCATCGCCGATCTCGCTTTGCCAAGCGGGCACGAGGGCGTCGGATTCGGTGAGCACGTCTCTGTCAAGGAGGCCGTCCTGCCGTTCGACCGCTTCGACGGCGCGGACTCGCTGCTCGGCCCCGAGATGCGCTCGACCGGCGAGGTGATGGGCATCGCGCGCGACTTCCCGACAGCGTTCGCCAAGGCCCAGGCCGCCGCCGGCTCGCCACTGCCAACCGCCGGTACGGCCTTCATCACGGTCACCGACTCGGACAAGCCGGGCGTCTTCGCGGTCGCGCAGATCTTGCACGACAACGGCTTTCGCATCCTCGCCACCGGCGGCACGGCCGAGGCGATCGCACATATGGGTGTGCCGGTCAGGGCGATCAACAAGATCGGGGAGGGCTCCCCGCACGTCGTCGACTGGATCGAGCGAGGCGAGGTGAACCTGATCGTCAACACGCCCACGGGCTCGGGCGCACGCAGCGACGGCTGGGAGATCCGTCGCTCGGCGATCGCCCACGGAATCCCATGTCTGACGACTCTCGCGGCCGCCGTCTCGGCCGCGCGCGCGATCGCCCAGGCGATCAAGCTCGGCGAGCCTGACGTGCTCTCCTTGCAGGAACTGCACGATGGCCCTGGCGGCTCCAGCGAGGCACACCCCATGACGGGGCGCGGGCAGGCGGCGTGAACCTGTCCGCCGTCGATGCGCCCAAGTCCAGCCGACCGCGATGACAGTGGGAGCAAGATGACCACGGACGTATGGCCTGGGCCGGGCCGTGCGCTCGCTCCCTTCGGGCGACGGCTGCTCACCGTCACGGCAAATGAGACGCTCGGCGCCTATTGCGTCCTGAAGGCCGCCGACCCATACGGCCCAGAACCGGCTGCCGGCCAGTTCGCGATGCTCGCCGCCGCCGAGCGCTGGGGCGCAGGTGAGGACGAGCGACCTTACGTGCCACGAGCCTTCTCCTACGCGCGCTTCCAGGATGGCGAGGCCCACTTCCTGCTGGAGGACGTCGGCCCTGGCACGCGCCGGTTGTGCGAACTGGGGGAGGGCGACGGGCTATGGCTGCTCGGGCCGCTGGGCCAGGGCTTCACAGCACCAGAGCAGGGGCGCCGCGCGCTGCTCGTCGGTGGCGGCGTCGGCATCGCCCCGCTTGCCATCTGGCAGGACGAGCTCAAGGCGGGGGAGCCCCGTCCAGAGGACGCGTCCCGGACGGGCGCTGGGCTTCACTCCGATCGCCCGCTCGCGACGCTGCTCGGTTTCCGCGACAGCGCCCATACCGAAGGCGCCGCTCTGCTCGAGGATGCCGTCCTTGCAAGCGATGACGGATCCGTCGGCCATCACGGCCGTGTCACCGAGCTTTTGCGCGCCGAACTCGATCGTGACGCACAGGCGACCGTCTACGCGTGCGGTCCACCACCCATGCTCGAGGCGGTGCGTGCACTGTGCGCTGAGCGCGACGTGCCGGCCCAACTGGCTCTGGAGGCCGGCATGGCCTGCGGCTTCGGCGCCTGCTACGGCTGCGTGGTGCCGGCACGCGAGGGCTACCTGCGCGTATGCGTCGATGGCCCGGTCGTGGACGGCGCGGAGCTCGAGCAGGTGTCCGATCACGCGGGAACTCCAGGATGAGCGTCGAGTTCTGCGGCATCGAGTTGGCCCACCCGGTCATCAACGGCTCGGGCACGTTCGACGCGATCGCCGCGCGGCGCGCATTCGGCAAAGCGCTCGACGAGCAGTTCCCGTTCGCTGCGTTCGTCTCCAAGACGATCACGCTCGCGCCACGCGCCGGCAACCCGCCGCCGCGCCTGTGGGAGGCCCAAGCAGGCCTGGTCAACTCGATCGGCCTCCCCAACAAGGGCCTGGAGCGCTATGTCGCAGAGGATCTGCCAGAGCTCGCGCGGCTGCCCGTGCCGCTCATCACCAACGTGATGGGCTCGACCGCCGAGGAGATCGCGGCGCTGCTGCAAGCCTGTGACGCGCGTCAGGAGATCGCGGCGGTGGAGCTAAACGTCTCCTGCCCCAATGTGCAAACAGGCCTTGACATCGGCGCCGACCCGGTCGCGCTGGAGCGTGTGCTGCGCGCCGTCAGAGCAGAGCTGCACAAGCCGCTTGTCGTCAAGCTGACGCCCAATTGTGCCGACGTCTCGGCCTGTGCGTTGGCCGCACAGGAAGGCGGCGCCGACGCCGTTTCGCTGATCAACACGTTGCGCGCCACCGCACTGACGCCAGCCGACGGGCAAAAACGGACCCCCGGCCCACCGAACCCCTGGCTCGGCGGTGTCACCGGCGGCCTGTCGGGTGCCGCGATACGTCCAGTCGCGCTCGCCCAGGTAGCGGCGGTGGTCAAGCGCGTTTCGATCCCTGTGGTCGGGATGGGTGGCGTGCAGAGCGCTCTCCACGCTCGTCAATTCCTCGATGTCGGCGCACGGCTCGTGGCAGTCGGGACCGAGACATTCCGCGACCCATCGGTCGCCGCACGTATCGCCACCGAGTTGGATTGCGTGCTCGACCCAGCGCAGGCGGCAATTCGCGCATAGGCAGGCCACTTCCAGTGCTTACCAAGGTATCTGAACCTCCACCTATGTCTTCCTGAATGTCAGCATCGGTCAGCTTTAGCGGCCGGAAAACCCCTGCAAACGGGCCTCGGCACCATCCACCATCCTCGACGTAGCTGAAGCTCAACCTGAGCTTCATACGAATTAATCGGGTTGGCCTTGAACGAGGCGCTCGGGTCTGTAGACTCGCCGCCCATGCCAACCGCGACGGGCCCGATGTCTTCGACCATGACTTCCAAGCCGTCTGCCGCCCCAGAGCGGTCGCTGAATCAACGTATGGACGCGCTTGCGCGCGCCAACCTCATCCGCACCGAGCGCGCACAGCTCAAGCGCGACCTGAAGGCCGGCCGACTCTCTATCCACACGCTGCTCTTGCACCCGCCGGAGTACGTCGAGACGGCCAAGGTCTTTGACATGCTGCTTGCCGTCCCCAAGTACGGCCGCGTCAAGGTCAACAAGATCCTCGCCCACTGTCGTATCTCGCCGAGCAAGACGATCGGTGGGCTATCAGACAGACAGCGCAGCGAGCTCGTCTCCCTGCTGCGTCGTTAGACGCCCTCCCGCCGCTCCCGACATTAGGGTCCCGCGCCATGGCACGCGTCTTTGTGATCACCGGACCTTCCGGGGTGGGGAAGGGAACGCTAATCCGCGGTTTGATGGAGCGTCTCCCGCAGCTCGAGCTGTCGGTGTCGGCCACCACGCGCTCGCCGCGACCGGGCGAGCAGGATGGAGTGGACTACCACTTCCTCTCGAGCGCTGAGTTCGAGCGCCACGTGCAGGCCGGCGACTTCGTCGAGCACGCCGACTACGCCGGCCGTCGTTACGGCACGTTGCGCAGCGAGTTGGAGCAGCGAGTCGCCGCAGGAGCGCCGGTGGTGCTCGAGATCGAGGTTCAGGGCGCCCGCCAGGTGCGTGCCGCGATGCCCGAGGCGGTGCAGGTCTTCATCGCCCCGCCGTCGCTCGATGCGTTGCGCACCAGGCTGATCGGTCGCGGCACCGACGCCAGCGAGGAGGTCGAGCGTCGCCTCGCGGTCGCCGAGCAGGAGTTGGCCGCGCGCGACGAGTTCGCCCACGTGGTCATCAACGACCGCCTCGAAGACGCGCTGGGGGAGCTGGTGGCGATCGTCGCCGCCGAGCTGGGCTAGTCGCCTGCAAGCCCGTCCACCGACGCTTTCGAGCACTCGACCAAAGTGCCGTGAAGACCTGATCGCGGGGGCGAGAGGCTACACTGCAGGTCCACCACGAAAGGCCCCCCGCACACCATGATGACCTCACCCCGTATCGATCGTCTGCTCGACAACGTCGACTCCAACTACGCGAGCGTGCTCGTCGCCGCCAAGCGCGCGCGTCAGATCAACAGCTACTACCACAACCTCGGCGAGGGAGCCTTCGAGGAATTCCCGCCCCCGATGATCGAGACCGCCTCCAAGAACTACCTCACGATCGCACTCGAGGAAGTCGCCGCAGGCAAGATCAAGTACCACTACCGTTAGGCCAACTCACGCGCAAGCGTTCGACCAGTGCTTGAGATGATCGAGCACTGCGCCTAAGAAGTAGACATGGCAAGAATCCTGCTCGGCGTCAGTGGCGGCATCGCCGCCTACAAGGCGCTTGAGTTCATAAGGCTTGCAAGCGGCGCGGGCCACTCGCTGCGCGTCGTGCAGACGCCCACCAGCCGGCGCTTCGTGGGCGAGGCGTCCTTCGCGGCGCTCACGGGTGCGCCGGTACTCACCGACGAGTTCGAGCACGACCCGGCGCGCGGAGCCTTTCCGGGCCAGGAGCTGCCGGCCCACCAGCCGCTCAGTCATTTGCAGCTGGTCGCAAACGCCGATCTCTATCTGATCGCGCCCGCGTCGGCGAACACGCTTGCAAAGCTTGCCGGCGGCCTCGCCGACAACCTGCTGAGCGGTTGCGCGCTCGCCGCCACCTGTCCCGTGGTGCTCGCACCGGCGATGAACAACCACATGTACGAGCACGCGGCGACACAGGCCAATATCGAACTGCTGCGCGCACGCGGCGTGCACATCGTCGAGCCCGATGTCGGGCGCCTCGCCTCACTCGGCGAGCGAGGGGTCGGGCGGCTGGCCGAGCCCCAGCGGCTGCTCGACGTGTGTGAGGAGCTTCTCCTGAAAGCAGATGCCTCGCGCACGCTGGCGGGGCATGCCGTTTCCAGAGACACTGACCCTCCGGCAGCCGACCTCCCAGCAAGCGGCCCGGTCGATCGCGGCGAATGGAGCGGGCTGCGCGTGCTCGTCACTGCCGGTGGCACCCGCGAGCCGATCGACAGCGTGCGCTTCATCGGCAACAGCTCATCCGGGCGCATGGGTTTCGCGCTTGCCGCATCGGCACATGGACGTGGGGCCGAGGTGACGCTCGTGGCAGCCAATGTCGGAATCGAGGTGCCGGCAGGCGTCACGGTCCATCGCGTGCGCAGCGCCGCCGAACTCGAGCAGACCTGCGAGCGAGAGTTTCCAGCGTGCGACGTGCTGCTGATGGCGGCAGCCGTCGCCGACTTCCGTCCGGCATCGCAAGCGGACGGCAAGATCAAGAAGGGGGGCCGCTCGCACCTGACGATCGAGCTCGAACCGACGCCCGACGTGCTCCGCGGACTCTCCGGCCGGCGCCGGCCGGGCCAGACGCTCGTTGCCTTTGCCGCCGAGCACGGAGCCGGCGGACTCGGACTGGAACACGCGCGCGCCAAGCTTGTCGGGAAGGGAGTCGACGCGGTGGTCTTCAACGACATCTCGCGTGCGGACATCGGCTTCGATTCGACAGCCAACGAAGTGACCATCCTCACCGCCGAGGAGGAGGAGTGCGTCCCGCGTGCCGCCAAGGAGATCGTCTCCGAGCGGATCCTCGATACGGTCGAGCGTCTGCGCAAGGGCGCTTGAAGAGGACAGGTGCTCGCGGTTAAAGTAGACGCATGGACAGCGTCTACGAGCTCTACCGGCGTGGATGCGACCTGCTCGAGCACGGCGACCACATGGCAGCGATCGTGCCGTTGACGCGTGCGCGCGAGTTGGAGCCCTCCAAGACCTCGATCCGCGAGGCGCTTGGGCGTGCACTGTTCCACGCCCAGCACTACGAGCGCGCGGTCGAGGAGTTCCAGGCGATCGCCGCCGCCGCGCCGACCAACGACTATGCCCTCTTCTGCTTGGGTCGCTCGATGCAGCTGCTGGGACGCCATAGCGAGGCGTGCCAGCCGCTCGCTGTCGCCTGCTCGATGCGACCCAGCCGAGCCGACTACCGTCTCTATCGTGACCGTGCGCGCCGAGACGCCGCGAGGTTGTGAGCGCGATCCCCGGCAGCGCCGACGAGAACCCCCGCCTCAACCATGTAGAAGACCCGATGCTATTCTCGGCTGACAGCTTTCGAGTCGTCGCCCATGCGACGGCTGCAGTACCGAGAGTGGGCGCCCGCCCGCTTTTTTTTACGCCTCATACCCGAAGAGGGAGCCACCAAGTCGATGTCAGCACTGCAATCTGAAGTAGAAGAGCGCCTGGCAGACAGCGAGCCCGCTGTCGAGGTTCTGCTTGCAGAGCTGATACCAAGTCCCACCCACCCCACCCTGCGCGTGTTCGTCGACCACCCCGACGGCGTCACGCTAGCGCTGTGCGAGCGCGTCACCGTGCTGCTCGCCGATCTGCGTGAGCGCTACTCGCTCGAGGTCTCCTCGCCGGGTACCGAACGGCCGCTGACCAAGCCCACCCACTTCCGCCGTTATGTCGGCCGCCGCGCCCGCGTGAGGACGCGTGAGCCGCGCCCGATCCCAGCAGCCGACTCGGCCGAAGCCGAGCGTCGGGCCAAGAGCTTCACCGGAGAGCTCGTCGGAGTCACCGACAGCGAGATAACACTGGCCGCCGACGGGGGCGTCATCGCGATCCCCTATTCGGAGATCCGTCGTTCGAACCTCGTCGAGGAGTAGGAGAGAAAACCTATGTCACGCGAGATCCTGGAAGCCATGCATGCGCTGGCGCGCGAGAAGGGCATCGAGCCCGAGAAGTTGATGATCGCCTTGGAGGACGCGCTGCTGTCCGCCTATAAGAAGCAGCCCGGATCGGCGAAGTACGCGCGCGTCGAAATGGACCGCGAGACGGCCGACTTCCGCGTCATCGAACTGATCATCCCCGAGCGCCTGGAGGCGCACCTGATCGTCGAGACGATCGACGAGGGCACGGTCGTCGACCCCGAGACCGGCGAGCTGCGCGAACCGGAGGAGCCGGAAATCGACCCCGCCAAGTTCGCCCAGTACCGCGACCAGATCGACGAGCGCGACGTCACCCCGGAGGACTTCGGGCGCATCGCCGCACAGACCGCCAAGCAGGTGATCCTGCAGCGCATCCGCGAGGCCGAGCGCGACATGATGTTCGAGGAGTACCGCGACCGCGTCGGCGAGCTGATCACAGGCATCGTGCAGCAGTCCGATTCGCGCTATACGCTCGTGCAGCTTCGCGAGCGTGTAGAGGCGCTGCTGCCGAAGTCAGAGCAGGTCGACGGCGAGCGCTACGACCACTCGCAGCGCATCAAGGCTGTCATCAAGGAGGTCTCGCCTTCTACCAAGGGTCCGTCGATCATCGTCTCCAGGCGCGACCCGGAGCTGATCAAGAAGCTGTTCGAGCTCGAGGTCCCCGAGATCGCCGACGGTCTGGTTGAGATCGCCAATGTCGCGCGCGAGCCCGGCTACCGCTCGAAGATCGCCGTCGTCTCCCACGCCGACGGCGTCGACCCGGTCGGCGCATGCGTCGGCCCGCGCGGCTCGCGAGTGCGCATGGTCGTCTCCGAGTTGCGAGGCGAGAAGATCGACATCATCCCCTTCAACGACGAGCCCGCCCGTTTCGTGGCAAAGGCGCTCTCGCCCGCTCGCGTGCGCGAGGTCTTGGTCGACGACGAGGCAAAGCAGGCCACGGTCATCGTGCCCGACGATCAGCTCTCGCTCGCGATCGGCCGCGAGGGCCAGAACGCCCGGCTTGCGGCACGCCTCACAGGTTGGCGCGTGGACATCCGCTCGGAGACCGAGTTCGCCGCCGAGGAGGCCGAGCATGGCTATGAGGAGGAGGAGCTGCAGGGACGTTGCGCCGCGATCCTCTCCAACGGCCGCCGCTGCCCGAACGCCTCGCTGCCAGGTTCGCGCTACTGCGGCCTTGACTCCCACCAGGCGCTGGCCGCAATCGACAGCGACAACGTCGCCGACCTCTCACCGCAAGCCGGTGGGGAGAGCGCGGCGGCGCCCGCAGCCGATGAGCATCCGACCACTGAGGCGCAGGCGCCTGTGTCAGACGAACAGGCGACGACCGCAGAGCAGGCGCCGCCTGCCGAGGACGGCTCCGAGCAGCCGAGTATCGACGGGGTCGTCCAAGAGGCCACCGAGAGGCAAACGTCATAGGCGTCCATATCCCCCGGCGCCGCTGCGTCGGCTGCGGGCGCCTGGCGCCAAAGCCCGAGTTGGTGCGCTTGGCAAGCGTCGCCGCTGGCGCCGAGCGTCCTCCCATGGCCGTGCTCGATCGTGCCGGCACGCTGCCGGGCCGTGGCGCCTATGTTTGTCGCAGCAGGTCCGTTCGCGCGCCGAGCATCGAGTGCATGAAACTTGCAACCAGGAAGGGCACATTGCAGCGTGCCTTTCGTCGCGCGGTCGAGGTCCCCGTCGAGCTCCTAGAATCGGAGAGTCGATGAGTAAGAAGCGAGTTCACGAAATAGCAAAGGAGCACGGGCTCTCCAGTAAGGAGCTGCTCGAGCGCCTGCAAGCCGCGGGCGTAGCCGCCAAGGCAGCCGCCTCCTCGGTCGATGAGGCCGACGCGCTGCGCGTGCTTGGAGACAACGGCGCCGCCGCAACTGCAACCGCCACGGCCACGAAGCCCGCGCCGGCCGCCGCGCCACCGGCGAATGGAACTGCCACGCCGCCGGCGGCTTCAGCAGCTGACGCACAGAGCGCTCCAACCAGTCAAGCCATCCCGGCTGACGGCCCCGTCGCCAACCAAGAGCCTGCATCCTCCGCGTCTCCGGCGGCCACCGCCGACGGCGCCGCCAACCCTGATGCAGCCGCCGGCGAGCGTGTGCGTCCCACGCGCGACTCGCGTACCGGCGAGCGCACACCGGCAAGCAACAGCGCCGGCGGGCGCCGGCGCGTCGTGATCGACTCCCAAGCTTCGCGGCGCCAGCAGGGCGGACCAGCCAACCAGCCCGTGCGCCGTCCACGGCGCGGGCGCAGGCGCAGAGGCACCTACGACGAGACGATCGCCCCGATCGACACGACCGCCATGGAGGCCACCGATCTGATCCGTGTGAACTCCGGCTCCACCGTCAAGGACGTCGCCGAGTATCTCGGCGTGGCCGTGCCAGAGGTCATCAAGAAGCTGATGATGCTCGGCGAGATGGCAACGCTCACGCAGACGCTCTCCGACGACGCGATCCAGGTGCTGGCCGACGAATTCGAGAAGAAGATCGAGATCGTCCACGCGGCCGACGACGTCGAGGTCGAGCCGGTCTTCGAGGACGACGAGCAGGACCTCGTCGACCGCCCTCCGGTGGTCACGATCATGGGCCACGTCGACCACGGCAAGACCTCGCTGCTGGACGCGATCCGCCAGACCGAGGTGGCCGCCGGCGAGGCGGGCGGCATCACCCAGCACATCGGCGCCTACCAGGTCCATCACGGCGAGAAGGTCATCACCTTCCTCGACACGCCAGGCCACGAGGCGTTCACCGCGATGCGTGCCCGCGGCGCACAGGTGACCGACCTGGCAGTGATCGTGGTCGCAGCCGACGACGGCGTCAAGCCGCAGACCGAGGAGGCGATCGACCACGCCAAGGCCGCCGAAGTGCCGATCGTCGTCGCTGTCAACAAGATCGACAAGGAGGGGGCGCAGCCAGAGCGCGTGCGCACCGAACTCACCCAGCTTGGCTTGCAGCCGGCGGAGTGGGGCGGAGAGACTGAGTTTGTCGATGTCAGTGCCAAGACCCGTGAGGGTCTCGACAGTCTGCTTGAGATGATCCAGGTCGTAACCGACCTGGAGGAGCTCAAGGCCAACCGCGACGCGACGGCCTCAGGCACAGTTATCGAGTCAAAGCTCGATCCCGGCCGCGGGCCGGTCGTGAGCATCCTGATCCAGCGCGGCACACTTGAAGTGGGCGACGCGCTCGTCGCCGGCGCGAGCTTCGGCCGGGTGCGCGCGATGCACAACTTCATCGGCGCTCGCGTAAAGACAGCAGAACCGGGGGAGCCGGTGGAGGTGCTCGGCTTCGACGGCGTCCCCGAGGCTGGTGAATTCGTGCGCGTCGTGGAGAACGAGCGTCGTGCCCGCCAGCTTGCCGGTGAGCGCGCCAACCGCCTGAAGACAGAGGCGCTCGCGCGCCGCTCCGGTCGTAAGGTCTCGCTCGAGGACGTCTTCAAGCTCGCCCAGGAAGGCACGGTCAAGGAGCTCAGTCTCGTCATCAAGGCCGATGTCGCCGGATCGCTGGAGGCGATCGAGGACGAGATCGCAAAGCTGCCCCAGGACGAGGTGTCGGTCAACATCATCCACCGTGGCGTCGGCGGTATCAACGAGTCCGATGTGATGCTCGCCTCAGCCTCCTCCGGCTTGATCCTCGCCTTCAACGTGCGCCCCGTGGGCGACGCGCGCCAACTCGCCGACCGCGAGGGCGTGGAGATCCGCTCCTACTCGGTCATCTACCGCGCGATCGAAGAGCTGCGCGCGGCGATGCAGGGAATGCTCGAGCCAACCGAGGTGGAGACCTCGCTCGGCCAGGCCGAGGTGCGCCAGCTGTTCAAGGCCTCGCGCATCGGTACGATCGCCGGCTCACACGTCAGCGAGGGCAAGGTCACACGCGGAGCACGCGTGCGGGTCGTGCGCGAGGGCACGGTCATCTACGACACGACCATCGCCAGCCTGCGTCGCTTCAACGAGGACGCACGCGAGGTTGCCGCAGGCTTCGAGTGTGGAATCGTGCTCACCAACTTCCAAGACCTGCGCGAGGGTGACATCCTGGAGACATACGAGACGCGCCTGCAAGAGCGCCAGCTCGCCCAGTAGCGGACGTCGCCCGATGAAGGGTTGCTCATGCAAGCAGCTTTGCGAGTCGGATCTTTCGAGGGACGTGGACGGGTAGGATGGGCTCAGAGAGAATGCGTCGTGTGGACGAGGCGATCAGGCAGGTGATCGGCGACGCGCTAGCTTCGGACTTGAAGGATCCAAGGGTGGGATTTGTGACCGTGACCGATGTCAAGACAAGCTCTGACCTGAGCCATGCGCGCGTATACGTGAGCGTGCTCGGCGAGCCGGATGCGCGCAATGACACGCTGAGCGGTTTGCGCAGCGCACACGGCTACCTCCAGCGCCGCATCGGCCGCGAGTTGACGCTCAAGCGCACACCGACGCTCGAGTTCACCTACGACGACACCACCGACCGTGCGTTGCGCGTGGACGCCCTGATCGAGGCCGAGATCGACGGTGAACAGGCATGAGCTACTGCATCGAGCCAATCGAGCCAAGGAGTGAGCACACATGAGCGCCGAGGAGTCGATCGAGCAGACACGGCGGCTCGTGCTCGAGCGCATCCGCGCCGACACCAGCTTCGTCGTTGCCACCCACGAGCACCCCGACGGGGATGCCCTGGGCTCGCTGATCGGCATGCACGGACTGCTCACCGCGCTCGGCAAGAGCTCTGAGATGTTCATCTCGCCCAGCGATCTGCCGCTCCCGCGCGAGTATCGCTGCCCGGCGCTGGAGCACGCGATCCAGGCCGCACCAGCCGACATCGGCGAGCGCACGGTCGTGATGCTCGACTGCGGCAACATCGACCGTAACCCGGCTGCGGTCCTGCAGCATGGAGCGCATCTGCTCAACATCGACCACCATCACGACAACACGCTGTTCGGCAGTCTCAACCTCGTCGAGCCCACTGCCTCGTGCACCGCCGAGATCGTTTGGGACCTGATGCACGGTCTGGAAGTCGCGCCGACCGCGGCTATCGCAGAGGCCCTGTATATCGGGCTCGTCACCGACACCGGCAGGTTCATGTACGAGAACACCGGCCCACGTGCGCACCGGATGGCCGCCGAGCTGATCGCCGCCGGCGTCAACGTGGCGGCTGTCAATACGCGCTTGTACGAGGACCTCCCGCCGGCCAAGCTGACGTTGCTGGGGGTTGGCCTCGAGCGCATTCAACGCTTTGACGGCGGTGAGCTGACACTCGTCGCGCTGGATGCCGAGGACTTCGCGCGAGCCGGCGCCGAGGAAAGCTTCTCCGAGGGGATCGTCGACCACCTGCGCTCGATCGCAGCCACCAAGGTCGCCGTGCTGATCCGCGAGTTGCTGGCGCCAGAGAGCCGCGGCAAGCGCAAGGTGTCGCTGCGCGCCACCGGCGACGACGTCGACGTCTCGGCGATCGCTCGCACCCAGGGCGGCGGCGGCCATCGGCGCGCAGCCGGCTTCTCGAGCACGCTGGAGGTGCACGAGCTGATCGAGCTGTTGCGCCACGAGCTTGCTCTCCAACTACATCCGGCGCCGAATGGGCCGGCTGTTCCCACGCTCGCGTAATCGTCCTCGCCGCGCAGCCGGCCGCTACCGAGACGCCACGGCGTCAATATCTTCGCGTGGCATCCAAGCCGGAGATAGACGGCATCCTGTTGATCGACAAGCCCGTGGGCATCACCTCACACGACGTGGTCGCACGCGTGCGGCGCTCGCTCGGTGGGGCAAAGACCGGTCACGCGGGCACGCTCGATCCTTTTGCCGGTGGACTCCTGGTCGTGCTCGTCGGCAAGGCGACAAAGCTGCAGAGCAAGATCATGGAGCTACCCAAGCGCTATGAGGCCGTCGCGCGGCTGGGCGCACGCTCGAGCACTGGTGATCCCGAGGGGGAGATAACCGAGACCGGGCAGCTGCCGCCCGACCCGCCACTGCTGCCGACCGGCGAGATCCGCCAGCGCCCACCGATCTATTCGGCGATCAAGATCAAAGGCGAGCGGGCCTATCGCAAGGCACGCCGTGGAGAGAGCTTTCAGATGCCAGAGCGGATCGTGACAGTCAGCCGCTTCGAGCAGGTCTGGCGCGAGGGTGAGCGTGCCGGCTACTTGATCGAATGCTCCTCGGGGACCTACGTGCGCTCGCTGATCGCAGACCTCGGCGATGCTTATTGCGCGGAGCTGCGGCGCACCGCGATCGGACCGTTCGAGCTGACGGGCGCCGGCGCGCCACCACAGCGTGGGGAAAGCTGGACAGAACCTCCGCTGCTGAGTATCGAGCATGCGCTTGCGGAGGCCAACCGATTCGGGGAGGCCGAACGACGCGAGGCACGCTCCCGTGAGGCTGCCAAGCGCACCCGGCCATCGGTGACATAGGCTTGCGGGCGTGAAGATCACTCGACTGCCCGACGTGGAGGGCAAAGAGCGACGCGTGGCGGTCGGCTCCTTCGACGGCGTCCATCTCGGCCACCGCGAGGTGATTCGTGGCTCGAACAGCGTGCTCACGTTCGACCCGCACCCGACAGCGATCGTCGCGCCGCAGCACACGCCGAAGCTGCTCACCTCGCTTGAGGTCAAGGCCGAGTTGGTGGAGGCGCTCGGCGTCGAGGAGCTGATTCTGATCCCCTTCGACGCAGACTTCGCCAAGCGCAGTGCACGGGAGTTCATCGACGACGTGCTCGTCGGCGCGCTCGGCGCGACATACGTATCGGTCGGTGAGAACTTCCGCTTCGGCAATCGCGCCAAGGGCGACCCGCAGATGCTTGCCGAAGACGAGCGCTTCTCCACGCGCGTCACGCCGCTGCTCGAGGTCGAGGGAGAGATCGTCTCCTCCAGCCATATTCGCGGGCTCGTGCTCGCCGGCGAGGTAGAGCAAGCCACGCACTTCCTGGGCGCACCGTTTCAAATGCGCGGAGAGGTCGTCCACGGCGACGAACGTGGTCGCGAACTGGGCTTCCCCACCGCCAACCTGATCCCTGACGACGCACTCGTGTGCCCCGGGCACGGCGTCTATGCGTGCCTGGCGGATGGGCGTCCCGCCGCGGTGAACATCGGTGTGCGCCCCACTTTCGACACGGGTCGCGGAGAGCTGATCGAGGCCTACATCCTCGACTTCGAGGGCGACCTATATGGCAAGCAGCTACGCCTCGACTTCCTCTCGAGGCTGCGCGGCGAGCGACGCTTTAGCACGGCCGAGGCCTTGGTCGAGCAGATGCGTCGTGACGTGGAGCGAACGCGCGAGATCGCTGCCGCCCAGAGCTTGTGAGGCACTGTCCGCAAGGCATGCCTGAGACGACGTCTCAGGCGACGCGCGGGGCCCACGCGCTCCGAGGCTGCTAGCCTGTGCGACCGCTATGACGATAACCACAGAGCGCAAGCGAGAGATCGCCGCCAAGTTCGGAGCTGGAGAGCAGGACACCGGTAACACGAAGGTCCAGGTGGCCCTGCTGACCGAGCGCATCAATCATCTGACCGAGCACCTGCGCGAGCAGAGCAAGGACCACCACTCGCGTCGTGGCCTGCTGATGCTCGTCGGGCGCCGCCGCCGCTTCCTCGATTACCTGCGGCGCAAGGACCTCGAGGGCTACCGCGCCCTTATCAAGGAGTTGGGTCTCCGTAAGTAGGGGGGAGGCGGTCTCACGATGAGCGCCACCGACTCGGCTTCCACAGTGCTGGCCCCGGGCACGCAGGTCCCCGACTTCAAGCTTGCCACCGAAGGCGGCGAGGAGTTCACTCGGAGCGACCTGCAAGGCAAGACGACAGTGTTCGTCTTCTACCCGTTCGCCTTCAGCCCAGTGTGCACCGACCAGCTGCAGGTCTACGAGCAGTCGCTCGCGGAGATCGCAGCTCAGGGCGCTGACATCTACGGCGTCTCCTGCGACTCTAGCTGGTCCCAGAAAGCGTTTCGCAAGAAGCTCGGCGTGAGCATCCCACAGCTGTCTGACTTCGAGCCGAAGGGGGCCGCTTGCGCAGCGTTCGGCGTGCTTCATCCTGGCGGCTTCCCGCAGCGTGCGCTCGTAATAGTCGGCGACGACGGCGTCGTGCGCTGGAGCTATCAAGCTCCTTCCCCAGCAGACCTTCCCCCGGTGCACATGATCCTTGGCGGACTGAAGAACGCGTAGCGTCCGCTAAGCTCCACACGTTCGGATACAAGGATAAAAGAAAACGGCTCCGCCGACCGACGGGTGGAGAGGGAAGGTAGTTCAATATGAGTAGCAACGCCGTTACACGGGTCTCCGTGGAGATTGCAGGTAGTGAGATCTCCTTCGAGACCGGCAGGATGGCCAAGCAGGCCTCCGGCGCAGTGGTTGTCCGCCAGGGCGACACGATGGTCCTCTCAACCGCCACAGCAGGTGGCCAGCGCGATGTGGATTTCCTGCCGCTAACAGTGGATGTGGAGGAGAGGATGTACTCCGCCGGGAAGATCCCCGGCTCGTTCTTCAAGCGCGAGGGCCGCTCGGGAGAGAAGGCGACGCTCACCGCGCGCATGATCGACCGTCCGCTTCGCCCGCTGTTCACCAAGGGCTGGAACTACGAGACGCATCTCGTGGCCATCCCGATCTCGGTGGACCACGTCAACCCTTATGACATCCTCGCGATGAACGGGGCCTCAGCGGCCCTGATGATCTCAAACGTCCCCTTCGCCGGCCCGGTGGGCGCGGTGCGGATCGGCAAGATCGACGGCAACTTCGTCGTCAACCCCAACGAGGAGGACTTGCTCGAGAACTCAGATCTCGACCTCGTCGTCGCGGGCTCCGAGGACGCGATCCTGATGGTCGAGGCCGGCGCGAACGAGATCTCGGAGGCCGAGATCCTCGACGCGCTCGACATCGCCCACAGCGCGATCAAGAAGATCTGCGCGCTGCAGCACGAACTGGCCGAGAAGGTCGGCAAGGAGAAGACCCCGATCACGGCGCCCAGCGTCGATCCGGAGCTGCTCGCGAAAGTCAAGGCATCGCACGGCGCGGCGCTTGACGAGGCCACGCAGGTCGAGGACAAGCTCGAGCGCCAGGACGCTTGCAAGGCGGTCGAGGGCGCAATCCTTGAGCAGTACGGCCCCGCCGCGCCTGAGGGCGCCGGCGAGGAGGCGGCCAAGGCAGCCAAGGAGAAAAGGGCGGAAGCACAGCTCGCTTTCGACAAGCTCGAGAAGGCGATCATCCGCGAGCGCATCGCGATCCACAAGAAGCGCCCCGACGGTCGCGCGGAGGATGAGATCCGCGACATCACGATCGAAGTTGGCGTCACCCCGCGCACGCACGGCTCGGCGCTGTTCACGCGTGGACAGACTCAGGCACTCAGCGCGGCCGCACTGGGCACGCTCAAGGAGGAGATGCGCCTTGACACGCTTGGATTGCAGACCAAGAAGTACTACTTCCATCACTACAACTTCCCGCCCTTCTCGGTCGGGGAGGCAGGCCGTCTGGGCCCCAAGCGCCGCGACATCGGTCACGGCGCGCTGGCCGAGCGTGCGCTCGTACCGGTGATCCCCTCGATCGAGGAGTTCCCCTACACGATCCGCGTGGTCTCGGACATCTTCGAGTCGAACGGGTCCTCGTCGATGGCTTCGGTGTGTGGTTCCTCGCTGTCCTTGATGGACGCGGGCGTGCCGATCAAGCGCCCGGTGGCCGGTATCGCGATGGGTCTGATCAAGGAGGGCGACGATTACATCGTGCTCACCGACATCGCCGGCGTCGAGGACCACCTTGGAGACATGGACTTCAAGGTGGCCGGCACCGACCAGGGCATCACCGCCCTGCAGATGGACATCAAGATCTCGGGCGTAACCTTTGAGATCCTGCGCGATGCACTGACGCAGGCGCACAAGGCGCGCACGTTCATCCTCGGCAAGATGGCCGAGACGATCGAGGGCCCGCGCGAGCAGCTCTCACAGCACGCGCCGCGCATCCAGACCATCCAGATCGACCCGTCGCAGATCGGCATGCTGATCGGCAAGGGCGGCGAAACGATCCGCGGCCTCTCCGAGGAGTTCGAGTCGCAGATCGACGTCAACGACGAGGGTCAGGTGCTCGTGTACTCGGCCAACGGCACGCTTGGCGACGCGCTCGTGGAGCGCATCCGCACGATGATGAAGGAGGTCGAGGTCGGCGACGAGTTCGCCGGCAAGGTCGTGAAGACCACGACCTTCGGAGCGTTCGTGGAGCTCTCCAAGGGCACCGACGGGCTGCTTCACATCTCCAACGTCTCACCCGGCCAGCGCGTGGACACGGTCGAGGACGTGCTCAACAAGGGCGATGAGATCAACGTGCGCGTTGTCGAGGTCGACCGCGAGCGCGGACGCATCGGCCTGCGCCTCGCTGACGATCCCGAGATCGCCGGCAAGAGCGTCGAGGAGCTCGCAACCGTCGGTGGCGGCGGTGGAGGCGGCGGCAGCCGCCCTCCGCGCAGCGGTGACCGCAACGGCCGCGAGGGCCGGGCGGGTGGGGCGGGTGGGGCCCGATCAAGCGGCGACCGCGGCTCCGGCCGTCCCCGTCATGGCGGGCGCGACCGCGACTGAGACCCGCGGACCTGAGGGTTTGCCTCAACATCGAATAACCACGCTGGACAACGGCGTGCGGGTGATCACCGAGCGTATGGAGAACGTGCGCTCGGTGGCACTCGGCTTTTGGATCGGGACGGGCTCGGCGATGGAGACCGACGATCAGGCGGGGCTGTCGCACCTGCTGGAGCACATGCTGTTTCGCGGCACCGACAGCTACGGCTCGGAGGAGATCGACCAGATCTTCGACGCGATGGGTGCCGAGATCAACGCCGGCACCGACCGCGAGAGCACCTCGCTGTTCACGCGCGTGCTCGACCGTCACCTCGAGCGTGCCCTGCACGTGATGGGGGAGATGATCTGGCAGCCGCGCTTCGAAGACCTCGAGGCCGAGCAGAAGGTCGTGCTCGAGGAGATCGCGATGTACGAAGACGACCCCCAGGACCGGGTCTTCGACGTACTCGGCGAAGCTGTCTTCGGCTCGCACCCGCTGGGGCGCGCGGTCATCGGCCGTGCCGAGGTGGTAGGAGGCGTCGAGTTGGCCGGCCTGCGCTCGTTCCACGACGAGCGCTACCTGCCGCAAAGCATCGTCGTAGCGGCCGCCGGCTCGGTCGACCACGACGAGCTCGTGAGCATGGTGCAGGCGGCGACTCCGTCCAACGCCCCAAGTGAGAACGGAGCGGCGATCCTCTCGCCCGAGCAGACGCCGTCATTCCAGCGGCGCGTGCGTTTCCTGCAAAAGGACACCGAGCAGTACCACGTCTGCCTCGGCGGCCAGGGCATCGCCCGCTACGACGAGCGTCGCTTCGCGTTGCGCGTGCTCGAAGGCGTGCTGGGCGGCACGTCCTCCTCACGGCTCTTCCAGGAGGTGCGCGAGAAGCGAGGCCTGGCCTATTCGGTCTTCTCCTTCTCCAATCTGCACGCCCACACCGGCGAGGTCGGCCTGTACGTGGGCACACGGCCAGACAATCTCAGCGAGGCAATCGCCACGATCGCGGGGGAGCTGGACCGTTTCGTGGCTGAGCCGGTCAGCGACGAGGAGCTGACGCGCTCGCGCGAGAACGTCAAGGGGCGCATCGTGCTTGCTTTGGAGTCGACCGCCGCGCGCATGAACCGACTTGGCTCCTCGATACTCAGCGACCTGCCGATCCTCTCCGTGGACGAGATCATCGAGCGGATCGAGGCCGTCGAGGCGAGCGACTTGCACGAACTGGCGATCGAACTGTTTGCGGGCGAGCGGCTTTCGGTTGCCGGCGTCGGGACCGAGGAGAGCGTCTTCCAAGAGGCACTGGCACCGCTCGGGGCACTCGCGTCGTGATCTTTCTTGGCTTGTTTGCTCACATGCAAGTTGGCAGTTTCGCGATCGGCACAGGGACAAAGTTGTGATCCGCGTTGGCGTTGCGGGCGCAGCCGGCAGGATGGGCGCGACGGTTTGCTCAGCCGTCGAGGGAGCCGACGATATGGATCTGGTCGGGCGTGCCGATCCGCTGCTGGACATCACACTGGCGCAGATGCTGGAGCAGTGCGCCCCGGAGGTTGTGGTCGATTTTACACAGCCTGACACGGCCCTGGAGAACGCACTGCGGTGTGTGGAGGCCGGCTCGCACGTCGTGATCGGCACCACCGGCTTCGACCTGGACGCCCTCGGCGAGGGCTTGCTGGCATTGCAAAAAAAGGCGATGCCCCCCCCGCGCGCGGGGGGGCGGCCGAATCGAATGCCCATGGAGAAGCCGGCAAACGTGCTCGTGGCGCCCAACTTCGCGATCGGCGCGGTCCTGATGATGCGCTTCGCGGCCGAGGCGGCAAGGCACATGGCCAAGGCCGAGATCATCGAGCTGCACCACGACCGCAAGCTCGACGCCCCCAGCGGCACGGCGGCACGCACCGCGCAACTGATGGCAGAGTCCTCCGGCGGCGCGCCGCCGCCGATCCATTCGGTGCGCCTGCCGGGCATCGTGGCCAACCAGGAGGTCATCCTTGGCGACGAGGCTCAGACGCTGACGATCCGCCACGACACAACCGGTCGCGAGTCCTTCATGCCCGGGGTGCTATTGGCTATTCGGGGTGTCCGAACACTGGAGAGGACGCCGACCGTGGGCCTGGAGCACCTGTTGTTCGCCGGCGAGTGAGCGATGCCGGCACACCACCCGCTACCCCCGATACAAGTGGAATACTGCACACGATGAGTCCGCTTGGCACCATCCTGACTGCGATCGTCACGCCATTCGACGAGAGCCTGCGCGTCGACGAGGAAGCGTTCGTCGCGCTGATGCACCATCTCGCCGAGCATGGCTCCGACGGCTTCGTCGTATGCGGGACCACCGGCGAGGCGGCAACCCTCACCGACGAGGAACACCTCGGCCTGATCGGCCTCGCCGCCCGCGAGCGCCCACCGGGCACCACGATCATCGGTGGCACCGGCTCCAACGACACCAAACACGCCGTGCACCTGACCGAAGTCGCAAGCGAACATGGCGTGGACGCAACCCTGAGCGTCACCCCCTACTACAACAAGCCGAGCCCACGCGGGATCGTGCGCCACTACGAAGAGGTCGCCAAGGCCACCGACAAGCCGATCCTGCTCTACAACATTCCAGGCCGCACGGCGGTCAACATGGGACCGGAACTGCTGGCGCGCCTGGCGCAAATCGAGCACATCGAGGGCGTGAAGCAATCCAATCAAGCCGAGCTGCAGCTGATCGACGGCCTTGAGCTGTACACCGGCGACGACGCTACCTTCGCGCACACGCTCGATATCGGTGGCGCTGGCGGCATTTGCGTCGCCAGCCACATCGTTGGCGATGAGATGCGCCGTATGGTCGACGAGCCCGAGTGCCGCGCCGAGATCGACGCCGGACTGCAAGACGTGTACGAGACGCTGTTCATGACCGCAAGCCCGACGTGCACGAAGGCGGCCTTGAACATGCTCGGCCACAAAGTCGGCGGCTTGCGTCTGCCGATGATCGAGGCCGATGAGCACGAGTTGGCCGCTGTGCGTACGCTGCTCCTGCGCCACGAACTGCTGTCCGCGGATGGCGACGCCACCGGCGAGCGCAAGGCCGCGACGAGCGCTCGGGCGAGCGGCGCGTGAGCGCTCCTGGCGCTTTGCTCCCCAGGGAGCCCGCGAAATGAGCAAGCTACGCGTCCTGCCCCTCGGCGGATTGGGGGAGATAGGCAAGAACATGACCGTCCTCGAGTACGACGGGCGGATCGTCGTCGTCGACGTCGGCCTGCGCTTCCCAACTCCGGAGATGGTCGGCATCGACCTGGTGCTGCCCGACTTCTCCTACCTGCGTGAGCGGGCACGCGACATCGAGGCGATCGTCGTCACCCACGGCCACGAGGATCATCTTGGCGCACTGCCGTGGGTCGTGCGCGAGCTGGGCCAGGAGAACGTGCCGCCCGTCTACGGCGGACCGCTGACGATCGCGATGGCACGCTCCAAGCTCGATGAGCACAAGCTACGCGACGTCGAGCTGTGCGATGTCGCGCCCGGCGAGATGCTCGACTTGGGGCCGTTCTCGCTCGAGATGATCCACATGACACATTCGATTCCCGACTCGAGCGCCGTGGCACTCGGGACGGATCTCGGCACGGTGCTGATAACCGGCGACTACAAGTTCGACCAGACACCGGTGGACGGAGCGCCGGCGGACGTCTCGCGCCTGGCCGAACTGGGGCGCGAGGGTGTGCTGCTCCTGTGCGGGGACTCCACCAACGTCGATCGCGAGGGCTTCTCACCTTCGGAGTCGCTGGTCGGGCCACACCTGGAGGAGGCGTTCGCCCGCTGTGAGGGGCGCATCATCGTCACAAGCTTCGCCTCGAACATCCACCGCGTGCAGCAGGTAATCGACGCGGCTGCCGCGCTGAACCGCAAGGTCTCGCTGGTGGGACGCTCGATGCGCAAGAACGTCGGCATCGGGCGCACGCTCGGCCATGTCGACGTGCCCGAGGGCATCCTCGTGGGCACGCGCGAGATCGAAGACTTCCCCGACGAGCGCATCGTGATCATCTCGACGGGTTCGCAGGGAGAGCCGCTCTCAGCCCTGCGCCGCATGGCCTATCGCGACCATCCGCAAGTGAAGCTACGCCACGGCGATACGGTCGTGTTCTCGGCAACACCTGTGCCCGGCAACGAGCGCGCCGTCAACGAGACGATCGACCGGCTCTACCACATCGGCTGCGACGTGGTGACGGCCCGCGACGCGCCTGTGCACGCCTCCGGTCACGGCTACGCCGAGGAGGTCAAGCTGATGCTCAACCTGACCAAACCCCGCTATGTGATGCCCTTCCATGGCGACTTCAAGCGCCTGCGCCTGCATACCCAACTGGCCGAAGCGGTCGGCGTCGAGCCCGACGACATCTTCCAGGGCGAGAACGGTCTGCCGCTCGATATCGACGAGCGCGGCGCGCGCTTCAAAGAGCACGAGCAGTCCGGCATGATCTTCGTCGACGGGGTCGAGATCGGCGACATGGCCGATGTCGCCCTGCGTGACCGGCGCATGCTCTCAGCAGACGGCATTTTCGTCGTGGTCGTAACGATCGCCGAGCAGGACGGGCGCTCGGTGGCCGACCCAGAGGTGATCTTTCGCGGCGTTCCCTTCACCGAGGAGGCGGGCCAGCTGTTCGAGGAGATCCGAGCCACGGTCGATAGCACGCTCGCTCGCGCCGCCAAGGAGGAGATCCGCGAGGTGGACCTGCTACAGCAGATGCTCCATGACGATCTGGCGAAACTGGTCTATGACCGCTTGAAGCGCCGTCCGATGGTGCTGCCGGTTGTCGTAGAGGTCTAGCCTGCCTCAGACTTCCAGGCGGGCTGCCTCGGGAGCGGGAGTAAACGTTTGGGTCGGCTGTGAGGACGGGACCGCGGGCAGCGTGACGACGAAGCGCGCGCCGGGCTGCTTGGCGCCGGGGTGCGTCTGCTGCACCGAGACGCCGCCGCCGTGAGACTCGGCGACGGCACGCACGATCGCAAGGCCCAAACCGAACGAGCCACCGCGGTCGCCGGCGCCGCGAACGAAGCGCTCGAACAGCGTTTCGGCCAGAAGTTCCGGGACGCCGGGGCCGTCGTCCTCAACGATTAGACGTGCCTCGCCGGCAGGCAGACGTGCCTCACCGGCAGGCAGAGGCGCCTCGCCTGCGGGCACACGTGCCTCACCAGAGCCGCCTCCTGTCGGTGCGATGGTCGTCGAGACGCGAATCTCGGTGCCAGGTGGCGTGTGTCGCAGTGCGTTCTCGATGAGGTTGAGCGCGAGCCGGTGCAACTCATCGCGGGAGGCCTCGACGACCGCCGGCTGCACGTCGAGTGAGATCTCGTGCTGGGCGCTCACAGGGCCCAACTCGGCCGCTGCCTCCACGACGATCTGCGCAAGATCGCAAGGCTCGCGCCGCACAACCCGCCCGACATCGGTGCGCGCGAGCAACAGCAGGTCGGCGACAAGACGACGCATGCGCTGGGATGAGCGCAGAGCAGAACGGGCGGCATCGGCCTCTTCGCCGTGCAGGGACTCGGCCAACAGCTCGAGGTTGGCAAGCACGCTCGTCAACGGCGTACGCAGCTCGTGCGAGGCGTCGGCCACGAACTGGCGCTGGCGCGCAAGTGTGGCTTCGGTCTCGGCATGTGCGGCGTCGAGCTCGTGCAACATGCCGCCAAGCGTGCGTGCAAGCTCGGCGACCTCGTCTTCGGCAAGCGGCTCGGGCACACTACGGCTGGGATCACGCGTGCGCGCGATCTGCTCGGCCGTCCTCGTCAGCTCGGCGATCGGCGCCATCGCACGTCGCGCGATCATCATCCCGGCCAACAACGCAAGGCCCGTGCCGGCCAGCACGCCGAGCAGGAGCAGCAGCTCGACGCGCGCAACGGTGCCTTCAACGTCGGAGAGACGCCGTCCGTACTGGACGACGATGTCCCCGCCGACCGATGCGTCGAGCGGAACGAGCTGTGCGTCGACGCGATAGCCGTCGGCGTCGGTTTCATTGGCGCCCCTGAATTCGGGTGCACCGGCACTCGACGCAAGCACGCCGCCACTGATGCTGAGAATACGAATCGCCGCGTGCTCGGAGCTTGCGAACTGATTGAGATTGGGCGGGTTGGTGACGTGCAACGTGAAGCCTTCGGCCTGGCTGCCGGTGACGCTCACCCGCAGGAAGCTGGCGAAGTTGGTCGTGGCAGCTGCCACTTCACGGTTGAAATTGGAGCGGATGCGGTGGACCGTGAGCGAGCCGACGACCAACGCGAACGCGCACAGGATCGTGAAAGTCAGCAGAGCTGAGACGCCAGCCAAGCGCGTACGAATCGGCAGGCGGTCGAACGTGACCGACACGCGCTCCACGAGTTTGCTCAGCGACTCTGACCGTCTCATAACCAAGCTGGACGTCGCGGTGCGTCGCAGGACGTACTGGTAGTACGTCCAAGACGGCACGTGGTGATCCAGCGCCGCGTCAGGAGGCGGTCAGGCTCTGAGGACGTAGCCGGCTCCGCGGATCGTGTGTAGCAGTCGCGGCTCGCCCTCTGCCTCCAACTTGCGACGCAAATTGGAGACGAACACCTCGATCGTGTTTGTCGTCGAGAAAGGGTCGTAGCCCCACACCTCATCCAGCAGGCGCTGACGTGAGATCACGATGCGCTCGTTTCGCATCAGGTACTCGAGCAGCTCGAACTCGCGCTGGGTCAGCTCGATTTGGCGCTCGCCGCGGGATATCTCGTGCGTGTCGACGTTGAGCGAGAGATCGCCTACGCGCAACGGAGCCGAGCCGCGCGGCGGGCGGCGGCGCAACAGCGCACGCATACGCGCAAGCAACTCCTGGCGCTCGAACGGCTTGACGAGATAGTCGTCGGCGCCGGCGTCGAGGCCCTCGACACGGGACTCCAGGGCGTCTCTGGCGGTGAGTATCAAAATCGGCACGTCGTCGCCGTCGCGCAGCCGCTTGGCCACCTCGATTCCGTCGAGCTCGGGCAGGCCGAGGTCGAGGATCACAAGGTCCGGCGCGAACGTGCGCCCGTGCTCGAGCGCGGCGTTACCGTCGGCGGCGGCACGCACCTCGTAGCCCTCCATGCGCAACGAGCGCTGGAGTGCCTGGGCGATGTCCTCGTCATCCTCGACGACGAGCACGCGGGGGGCACGGGTGAATTCGCTCATCTCAACCACTCTGTGTAGCGGTGTGCACTAAAGCCATAGTAAGGGTCGCTCCCACGTAGGGGACTCTGCATGAGTCGCGATGGCCGATGAGCGGTCGGGCAGAGCTACGTGAAAGACCTGACCGTTGGCCGAGTCATAAGCAGGTTCTGGACGGTGCGCGTCGAAGCTGGCCCTGATGCCAGCCACCCGCAAGAGCCCCAAGCGTCAGCCCGCCCGCAAGCAGGCGGCACGACGAGGAGCGCGAGCGAACACCCGAACGCGCTCGCGCAGCGGGCGTGGACGGGGCCGCGGCTCGGCCGGCCTGCTCGACGGATTCTCCCTGCGCTGGCCGGTGTTGAGCCAGAACCAGCGTGACGTGCTCGGCCTCGGACTGGTGGCCGTGGGTGTGTTCATGGGCTTTGTCCTCTATGGCCACTGGGATGGGGGAAAGCTGGGCCAGGGACTTGCGAGCGTTCTGGGCTGGTGCTTCGGCGAAGCGCGAGCGCTCGCGCCCGCGGCACTCCTCATCGGCGGCAGCGCGCTGCTGTTTGCGCAGTTCATGCCGACGCGTCGACCGTTGCGCACCGGAGGCCTCTGCCTTTTCGCGGCCGCGACATTGGCGCTCGCCGCAGGCACGCTGGGCGTCAGCAGTGGCACCCCTGCCGATGCGGGCTCCGAGCAGTGGCGCTCAGTATTTCTACAGTCCCACGGGGGCATCCTCGGCCAAGGCATCTTTTGGGTTGCCGACCGACTGGTACAGACCGTGGGCGTGGACATCCTTGTCGTGTTCCTGCTGGTGGTGGGCGTTGTCCTGCTGACAGGGCTCTCGCTGGCTGTGGTCGTACGTGCAACGGGCAATGGTCTGGTCGACACCAGTCGCGTGTTGCGTGCTCGAGCAAGCGCCCTCGAACGCTCGGGCAAGTCGGCTGGAGACGAGCACGCCAAGCGCGCGCAAACCGATTCGCGCGAGTCCGCGGAGCACCCGCTTCAGCCCCCGGAGCCCGCACCGGAGGAGCTGATCGTGCGTGCCACTCACGTCGAGGCCCCTTCGGTCGACGGCGCGGCGCCGGTATTGGAGCCCTGGGACGTCGATGTCGAGGATGTGATGGAGCCGGGCGAACCGGACGGCGGGCACGACCCTCAAGCAAAAGGGGAGGACGAGGATGGATCGTTTTCGGCTGTCGATCTTCGCTCAACGCAGGAGTCCGAGTCAGACGAGGAGGACGAGGTTCCAGCCGAGCCGATCGACGAGTCGCTGCTCACGCCACAGGGCCGTCTGCGCGATGCCGTCACCGACGATCCCGAGTTCGTCTGGGAGCTTCCGGGGGCCGAGCGCATCCTCACGCGCTCGACCGCCGAGCAGGCCAAGCCCGATACCGCCGGACAGGAGCGCACCGCGACCAGCCTGGTCGAGGCCTTGGGCCACTTCGGCGTGCAGGCAAAGGTGATCGGAACCGTCGCGGGACCGCACATCACACGCTATGAGCTTCGCCTGGCGCCGGGCACGAAGGTCGGCAAGGTGGCCCAGCTCAAGGACGACCTAGCCTACGCGCTGGCGGCAACCGACATCAGGATTCTCGCCCCGATCCCGGGCAAGCAGGCCGTAGGCGTGGAGGTGCCCAACGCCAAGCGGCGCATGGTGCGCCTCGGCGACGTCTTCCAGGAGCCCCCGAAGGACTGGTCGCCCTTGACGGTGTGGCTGGGCAAGGACGTCGCCGGCAAGGCGATCGGCGCGGACCTTGCAAAGATGCCACACCTGCTTGTGGCGGGCACGACCGGCGCCGGCAAGTCGGGGGCGATCAACGCGATGTTGTGCAGCGTGCTGCTGCGTGCCACCCCGCATGAGCTGCGCCTGGTGCTGGTGGATCCCAAGCAGGTGGAGCTCAACCACTACGAGTCGATCCCGCATCTGCTCACACCCGTCATCACGAGCCCGCGCATGGCCGCCAACGCACTGCAGAACCTGGTGCGCGAGATGGAGCAGCGCTACGGGATCATGTCGCTGTCGCGCACGCGCAGCCTGATCGAGCTCAACAAGGCGCGCGAGGCACGCAACGAAGCTCCCTTGCCATACATCCTGTGCGTGATCGACGAGCTCGCGGACCTGATGATGGTCGCGCCGGCCGACGTGGAGGACTCGATCATCCGCCTCGCCCAGAAGGCGCGCGCGGTTGGTATTCATCTCGTGCTCGCCACGCAGAGCCCGAGGGTGGACGTGATCACGGGCATGATCAAGGCCAACGTTCCCTCGCGCATCGCCTTCTCGGTCTCGAGCCAAACCGACTCGCGCGTGATTCTCGACCAGAACGGAGCGGAGTCGCTGCTCGGCCAGGGCGACATGCTCTTCAGCCCGGTCGGCTCCTCACGCTTGCAGCGCATCCAGGGGGCGTACATCGACGAGTCGCAGATCGCGAAGCTGACGGACATGTGGCGCAAGCAGGGCGAGCCCGACCTGCGCGAGGAGCTGCTCGAGCAGGTCGAGCCCGCGGAGCCCGAGAAGAGCTCGGACGACGAGTTCGATCCCGATGAGGATCCGCTGTTGAGCGACGCGATCAGGTTGGTCGCGGAAATGCAGACAGCCTCGACCTCGATGCTGCAGCGGCGTCTGCGCCTCGGCTACACCCGCGCGGGCAGGCTGATCGACATGCTCGAGCGTCGCGGTGTGATCTCCGGCTATGAGGGATCAAAGCCGCGTCAGGTGCTGATCGGCGAGGCGGACGTGCCCAGGGTGCTTGCCATGGTGGATGGTTCCGGCGCCACGAAGACGCCGAGCGAGGCGTCGGTCTCCACTTGAGCCCTTGTGTGCGATTCCTTGAGACTTGTGCCCGGACGGTGCATGCACCGTCCGGCCGACCCTTGCATGCAAGGGTCGGAACCGGTCCGCACATGTGCGGACCGGCCGAGCGGCACATGTGCCGCTCGGAAAGCGCTTGTTTGGGCTGGAGCCACTAGCCTGTTGCGCTGATATGGCTGAGATCGGAGCGACCCTACGAGAGGCGCGGATGCGTGCTCGTATCGACGTGTCCGAGATCGAGGCACAGACAAAGATTCGCGCCAAGTATCTGCGCGCGCTGGAGAACGAAGAGTGGGACCTGCTGCCAGGCCCGACATTCGTGCGCAGCTTCCTGCGCACTTACGCCCAAGCGCTGGGCCTCGACGCGAAGGCACTCGTCGACGAATACCGAATGAACTACGAGCAGCCGAGCGAGCTGGACCATCAGCCGGTGATGTCGCCGCCGCGCCGTGCCCCAACGCGCTCGAGCTCGAACAGGCCGGGTCCTTCGCGTGGATATGTGATCGCGGTGAGCGCGTTCGGGCTGCTGATCGTCGTGCTGGTCGTGGCGCTGATCGCCGGCAAAAAAGGGAACGGCCCGCCGCCAACTCCGGTCAGCTCGACAAACGCCCAGCAAAGCCACAGCTCGAGCCATCGCAACCACAGCTCCACTTCTTCCAACTCGTCTGCGCCGAGCAGTGCCAGTGGGCGCATCACCCTCTCGCTGCATCCCACAGCACCGGTGTACGTTTGCCTGGTCGATGCAGCCGGCAGCAAGCGGATCCCGGGCCTCACGCTCGAACCTGGCTCCTACACGCCGCGCGACTATCACTCGACGCGCTTCGAACTGTTGCTGGGCAACAACGCGGTGAAGATCTATGTAGACGGGAAAGCGCTGAGCGTGCCTGCGTCGAGCAAGCCGATCGGCTACTCGATCACGAGCAGCGGACGCCACGTGCTTGCTGCCTCCCAGCAGCCGACGTGCGGATGAGCGAGGCGCCCCGCGCCGGGATCCTGGTGACGGGCACCGAGGTGCTCAGCGGACGCGTGCGCGACCGCAACGGCCCTTGGCTCGCCGACCGGCTGCTCGAGGCCGGGGTCGACCTGGCTCGGATCGCGATTGTCGGCGATCGCCCGCAGGATCTGCTGGCGACGCTCGAGTCGATGGCAAGCGAGGGGCTGGACGTGGTGCTCTCAAGCGGCGGTCTGGGACCGACGGCCGACGACCTGACTGCCGAGGTCGTCGGCTCCTTTCAAGGCCGCGAGATGGTGCTGGACGAGGCGCTGGAGGGACGCATCGCCGAGATCCTGCGCCCGCTCGCCGCACGATACCCGGACCTCGACCGCAACGCGATCGCCCACGGCAACCGCAAGCAGGCCACGATTCCGCGCGGCGCAACCGTGCTCGAGCCGGTTGGCACAGCACCGGGCCTCCTCGTAGCCCCAGCCGAGGGACGCGAGGGACCCACCGTCGTGGTACTACCGGGCCCGCCGCGTGAGCTACGGCCTATGTGGAAGCAGGCGCTGGCGACCGAGGCGTGGCGCTCGGCGATCGCCGGCGCGCGCGTCTACCGCGTCGACATGCTGCGCCTCTTTGGGATACCGGAGTCGGAGATCGCCGAGACCCTGCGCCAGGCCGAGCGCGAAGGGGTGGACCTGAGCACACTCGAGATCACAACCTGCCTACGCAGTGGCGAGATCGAGATCGTCACCCGCTACGAACCCGACGCCCAATCGACGTACGACGAGTTCGCGCAGATCGTCGCCACCCGCCATGCCGACACGCTCTATTCGACCGACGGCACGACGATCGACGCTCAGGTAGCGGCGCTGCTGCGCGGCGGGCGATCGGGGAGCACGCCGGCGGGCCTCGATCGGTCCGTCGGTGGCGAGCAGGACAGATCAGTAGGCGTGACACGCACAATTGCCGTCGCCGAGTCGTGTACGGGCGGGCTGCTGCTGGCACGACTGACCGACCCACCCGGCGCCTCCGAGTATGTGCTGGGCGGAGTCGTGGCCTACTCGAACGAGGCAAAGGTCGCCCAGGTGGGCGTCCCGCGTGAGACGATCGAGGTGCACGGAGCCGTATCTGAGCAGGTGGCACAAGCGCTTGCCGAGGGCGCGCGAGCTCGGCTCGGCACCGAGTTGGGGGTGGGGCTCACCGGCATAGCGGGCCCCGTCGGTGGCAGCGAGCAGAAGCCCGTGGGACTGGTCTGGCTCTGTGTGTCTGCCGCGGATGGAGCAAGCCTGACTCGCTCCGTGCGTCTGCCCGGAGGACGCGCTGACGTACGCGAGCGGGCGGCGCTCGTCGCGATGCACATGATTCGCCGTCTGCTCGACGGCGAGCGCGACTGTGTCAAGCCCGCGCCCGCTTGAGTACATATTTCTCCGCACTAGGCTGAGAATGTGATCGGGAGTCCAACAGCGCGACTGTTCGTGGCCGTGGATCCACCTGGGGAGGTTTGCGAGCGGCTGACGGTGTGGGCGCGGGAGGCCACACGCGAAGCGCAGGCGCACGGGCATGCAAAGGCGTCGCCGCGGGTGCTCGATGCGAAACTCTTGCACGTGACGCTTTGCTTTCTGGGGAACCGCCCGACTGGAGAGATGGACGTGCTCGCCGCGGAGCTTTCCACGTGCAACGGGCGAGGCGTAGAGCTGTCGCTCGGCGCGCCGCTGTGGCTGCCTGAGCGCAACCCGAGTGCGCTGGCTGTGGAGCTGCACGATGAGCGCGACCGGCTTGCCGCTCTGCAGACAGAAGTGGTGGCCGCGCTAGAGCGGGTGAGCGGCTGGCAGCCGGACGGCAGCGCCCACACAGGTGCGAAGGCAACGGCGGGCAAGCGAAGCTTTCACCCACACGTGACGGTCGCTCGCTTGCGCCGCGGCACAGCACCTCGGCAGCGAGTTCTACCACCGACGCCTTCGGCCTCGTTCAGCCCGCGTGAACTGATGCTCTACCGCTCGTGGCTATCGCCTGAGGGCGCAAGCTACGAAGCGGTGGCCGCTCATCCGATCCGCTGAGGTCGTTTCCCTCGAATAGCGGCGATGCTCCGCGCGCGCGCGGGGGGCATCGCGCTTTTTCATGGGCCCAGACCGCTGTCGGCTCCTACCCCCAGGACCGTGCGCAAGCAAGCTGGGCGGGCTACTCTTCGTGGAGCCATGAAGCGCTACCACCTCACGACTTTCGGCTGCCAGATGAACGAGCACGACTCCGAGCGCATGAAGGGGATGCTCGAGTCGCTCGGCTACAGCGAGGCGCCCGAGCGCGCCGAGGCCGACCTGATCCTGTTCAACACCTGCTCGATCCGCGAGACCGCGGACAGCCGCTTCGTGGCGCATCTGGGAGAGGCGAAGCGCCTCAAGCGCGAACAGCCCGAGCGCGTCGTCGGCGTCGGCGGCTGCTGGGCGCAGTCGGTCAAGGAGGAGGTGTTCGAGCGCTTCCCCTTCGTCGACGTCGCATTCGGCCCCGGCCAGACGCACAAGCTTGCCGAGTTCCTGACGAGCGACTCGCTGACAGCGCAGGGGTATTTCGAGTTCGAGGGCTTCACCGGCCATCTCCCGGCCAAGCGCGCACGAGCATTTCAGGGCTGGCTGCAGATCAGCGTGGGCTGCAACTGCCGCTGCTCGTACTGCATCGTGCCGAGCACGCGTGGGCGGGAGGTGTCGCGACCACCCCGGGAGCTGGTGGCAGAGGTCCAGGCGATGGCCGCCGATGGTGTGCGCGAGGTGACCTTGCTCGGCCAAAACGTCAACTCCTACGGACGTGATCTGCGCGTGGAGGGTAGGGATGGGCGGGAATCCCAAACATTTGCCGACCTGCTGAGGCAGATCGACGCTATCGACGGAATCGAGCGCATCCGCTACACAAGTCCCCACCCCAAGGACATGCGCGAGGACGTGATCCGCGCACACGCTGAGCTCGAGAGCGTGTGCGAGCACATCCATCTGCCGTTGCAATCGGGCTCGAGCCGCATCCTCAAGGCGATGCGCCGCACATACGACCGTGAGCGCTATCTCGACCGCGTGGCCTTGATCCGCGAGCACGTACCCGACGCGGCGATTACAACAGACATCATCGTCGGCTTTCCAGGTGAGAGCGAGGAGGACTTCGAGCAAACGCTGCAGGTCGCCGAGCTGGTGGGCTATGACAGCGCGTTTACGTTCATATTCTCACCTCGCAGGGGCACGGAGGCAGCCGGGATGACGGAGGGGATCGTGCCTCATCCGGTCAAGGTGGAGCGCATGGAACGCCTTCTGGAGATCGTGCAGCGTCGGGCCTTCGAGCGCGCACAGCGCTTCGTCGGCCGCACCGTCGAGGTGCTCGTCGAAGGTCCTTCGCGCACAGATCCCGAGCGCCAGCGCGGACGCACGCGCCACAACAAGGTCGTCAACTTCGCCGGCCTCGCCGCGCCAGGCGAGCTGACGCAAGTCGAGATCGTCAAGGCCACGAGCCAGACGCTCTCCGGCGAGGAGAGTCTGCTGGACCGGGCGACACTCGCTTCGCTCGCATCCCCGAATCAGCCAGCCCGCCCGGCTCGCTGACTCCTGCCGCCGATCAGGCGTCGAGGGGATTTGAAAGGACTCGTGCTCGACGGGACGAACATACGTTCCCATAGTTCCGTCCGAAGCACCACATACATTTGATTTCCAATCTTCGACAGGAGGAGCAAGACGATGCCCGTGAGCGATGAGGAGAAGGCCGCAAAGGCGCGCGACGCGGCCCTGCAAGGCGCGCTGGGCCAGATCGAGCGCGAGTTCGGCAAGGGCTCTGTCATGCGCATGGGCGACGAGGGAGCACAGGTGCGCGTCGACGCGATCCCCACCGGCGCGCTGTCGCTCGACTTGGCGCTCGGAATCGGCGGCGTGCCCAAGGGGCGCATCGTCGAGGTGTTCGGCCCGGAGTCCTCCGGCAAGACGACACTGATCTACCACGTGCTCGCCGAAGCCCAGCGGCTCGGCGGCGTGTGCGCGTTCATCGATGCAGAGCACGCGATGGACCCTCTGTACGCCAAGGAGATCGGCGTGGACATCGACGAGCTGCTCGTCTCCCAGCCCGACTACGGCGAGCAGGCCCTGGAGATCGCCGACATGCTGGTGCGCTCAGGCGCCGTGGATGTCGTGGCGATCGACTCGGTGGCCGCGCTCACGCCGCGCGTAGAGCTCGAGGGGCAGATGGGCGACCAGACCGTCGGCGCGCAAGCGCGCATGATGAGCCAGGCGATGCGCAAGATCGCAGGCAACCTGAACCGCACGCAGACGCTTTGCATCCTGACCAACCAGATCCGCGAAAAGGTGGGGGTCATGTTCGGTTCGCCGGAGACCCAGCCGGGCGGGCGCGCGCTGAAGTTCTATGCCTCCCAGCGCCTTGACATCCGTCGCATCGAGACGCTCAAGGACGGCACGGAGGCGGTCGGCAATCGCGTGCGCGTGAAGGTCGTCAAGAACAAGCTCGCGGCTCCCTTCCGCCAGGCCGAGTTCGACATCGAGTTCGGCAAGGGCATCTCGACTTCCGGCTGCCTTGTGGACCTCGGGATCGAGCACGGCATCGTCACGAAGTCGGGCTCGTTCTTCTCATATGGCAACGACCGCCTCGGCCAGGGCCGCGGCAACGCCAAGGCCTATCTCGATCAGAACCCGGCGATCGCGGGCGAGATCGAGCGCAAGGTGTACGCCGCGCTCGGGATCGGCGCCGACAAGGTCAGGCCGATCCAAGGCACCGAGACCCCGCTTGCCGTAGCGCCTGAGCCGGTGGAGACAGAGGCAGACACGCGAGCAGCCTGACCGCAGCCAAGGCAAGACTACATAACGAAAGCCTCCCGGGCGGATTGTCTCGCCGCCCGGGAGGCTCTATTCGCTTGGCCCACGGGGCCGGCCGTGACTACTGGGTGGTCGCGCCCGCCGGAGCACCGCCTTCATAGACCGAGCCCGAGTTCGAGCCAGAGCCCGAGCTGGACCCCGAGCCGGACTTGCCGCCCATATTCGGACACGGGTGGCTCGAAGAGCCTGACGGTGGCGTCGTCGACGGCGTGGTGTTGGTCGATGGCGTCGTCGTCGTGGACGGCGTGGTCGCCGCGTTGCTGGTGGACGTGCTCGTCGTGGAGCTCGGTGCCGCGGCGGCGCCGGCGATGCCGGCAACGGCTCCGCCCGTGGCTAGAGCGCCAACTACGAGACCTACTCGGATGATGCCTCTGCTTTTCATACGCGAACCTCCGATGGGTGGTAGCGGTTACGCCAACCATCCTGAGACCGCTCCCTAAGGCGATCGGAACGTACGCCTAAGCAAGGACGAAGGACTTTGTAGGAGCCTTCTTATGCTCCCCGTGAGGCAACACCTTGAAACCCGAAGCCCTGGCTCCCAGCCCGGCGACTAGGACGTTCGCTGGGCAAGCCAGACAAGATCGAGGACCCACCCCACCCGCGAAGCGTGCTTGAGCACGCGAGCGACTGAGGAAGCAGTATGGCGCCGCTCAGCGGACGTCCTAGCGCTTGGCGCGGTGGCCGTCGGCTAGGTCGTACGCGATCTTGTCGCTGCCGGACTTGCGCGTGAACGTTGCCGACATCTCCGGTGCGATGCCCGCGAACGCAGATCCGACGCGCAGCGCGATCGGGGCGACGTCCACCTCGCCACGGTTGTGCTCGATCGCTCCCACCACGGCCTTGGCCACATCCTCCGGGCTGCGTGTGCCCACGCCCTTCGGCAACTTCACGCCCGCATCGGCAAACATGCCGGCGTCGCGGATGAAGCCCGGGAATACCGTCGAGACGCCGACTCCCGTTCCGTGCAACTCGGCGCGCATGGCTCCTGAGAAGCCGCGCAAGCCGAACTTCGTGGCGTTATAGATCGAGCTTCCCGCCGTAGCGGCCTTGCCCGACAGCGAGGACATGAACAACAGGTGCCCGCTGCCGCGCTTGGCCATCTCCGGCATGAGCGTGTGTGCCATTGCGATCGGCGCGCGCAGATTCACCTCGAGCGCCCGATCGATCTCCTCCATCGTCAGAGAGTCGAGCTTTCCGCTGCCTGGCAGGGCAGCGTTTGCCACAAGAATGTCCAGCTCGCCTGCCTCCGACAGCAGACGGTCGACCTCGACCGCCTCGCTCAGGTCCACCGCCAAAGCGCGGGCGTGCAACTCCGATGCCAACGGTTCCAGCACATCCAGCCGTCGACCGGTGAGGATCAACTGCGCACCTCTCGCCGAAAGCACACGCGCTATCGCATGACCAAGACCGCCAGTCGCGCCGGTGAGCAGCACCTTGGAGCCCGAGATATCCATAGCTGCAAGCCTACGGGAATGTCCTCGTGTCCGCATCGAGCGTGCTCGTACACACGTGACTTATCGCCACGCCCGATCGTCCCGTCTGCGATCGCACGGTCCTAGCCACGTGTGCCCGCGCTCGTCACACGTGATCGCCCTGTTCGGGCCTACAGGCATCGGCAAGACCGCTGTCGCGGTGGCGCTCGCTCGCCGCCTGCGCGACGACGGAGAGCGCCCGGTGGCGATCTCCGCGGATGCGCTGCAGGTCTACCGGGGTATCGAGACGCTTACGGGCGTCGCCACAGAAACCGAGCAAAAGGAGCTGGAGCACCGCCTCGTGTCGTTCCTGGCGATCGACGCGAGCTTCAGCGCCGGGCAGTATGCCGAACTGGCACACGCGGAGATCGATGACGCTCTGGCCGAAAGCCGCAGACCGATCGTGGTTGGTGGCACAGGGCTGTATCTGCGCGCGGCCCTCTGCGAGCTCGACCTCCGCCCTCCACCGCCAGAGGGAGTACGCGAGCGTTGGACCATAGAGCTGGAACGCGATGGAGCGCCGGCCCTGCACGCCAGGCTCGCCCAGCGCGCGCCGTGGGCGGCCGAGGAAATCGACCCAAATGACCGGCAACGGATCGTGCGCTCCCTGGAGTTGCTCGACGTGGGTGAGCTGGAGCCGCCGAGCGGGCCCTCACAGCTATGGACTCATGAGATGCGTCAGCCGACACTACTGGTGGGATTGACGATGGAGCGAGAAGCGTTGTACGCACGCATCGACACACGTGTGGACGCGATGCTTGCGCAGGGCGTGCGCGAGGAGGTCTCGAGCGCGCATGCTGCCGGCGCCAGTGTCACGGCACGCAAGGCGCTTGGTTTCGACGAGCTGTTGGCGGGGGATGTGGATGCCATGAAGCGTCATACGCGCAACTACGCGCGTCGTCAGCTGACCTGGATGCGCAAGCTGGCCGGCGTGCAGCCACTCGACCTGACAGACCTTTCAGCGGAGCAGGCCGCTGAGGCGATCTTCGCGATGAGCGCCTGATGTCTCGTGTCCGCAAATTCGGTGAGGATCTCCCGGATGGATGATCGTGATATGAGGTTCGACACTAGACTCTCGCGCCGCATGCTCGAACACGCTGGACAGACACCCTCCATCCCATCGATCCGCATTGTCGGGAACCTTGCCGCGACAGCGAGGAGCACCCGATGAAGTTCGAGAAGTGGCAGGCGCTTGGCAACGACTACCTGATCGTCGAGCAGACAGAGCTCCCGTTCGAGTTGACCTCCGAGCGCATCCGCAAGCTGTGTGCAGGCCACTTCGGCGTGTTCGCCGACGGCATCCTGTTGCTGGCGTCAGCGCAGGATCCACGCTTCGTGGCGAATCTGCGTATCTACAACCCCGATGGCTCTGAGGCTGAGCTCTCAGGAAACGGTGCGCGCGAGGCGATCCTCTACCTGCGACGGCGCGGATGGACAGATCGAGACGTCTTCTCGATCCAGACCGCCGCTGGAGAGATACGCCCCAGGATCACCGGCCCGGACACCTGTCGCGTGGACATGGGTCGTGCGAGCCTTACATCCAAGGACTTCCCCAGCGGACCAGCGGACGGAGCGAGCGAGCTTCTCGCCGACGCTCGCGCCTGGAGCTTTCAGCATGTGTCGATCGGCAATCCGCAGTGCGCCATCCACGTCGAGGACCTGGCGACGTTGAACGCACTGGACCTGCCGAGCATCGGCCCCGCAATCGAAGCGCACGAGCTGTTCCCCAACCGCACGAACGTATCGTGGTATACGGAAGTCCAACCCAGCGCAGAGGGGACGGGCGAGCACGCGATCCGCGCACGCATTTTCGAGCGTGGGGTTGGAGAGACGCTTTCCTCCGGTACCGGCGCCACCGGCGCCGCTGTGGCCAACCGGCTGCGAGGTGGGCCAGAGCAAGTCACGGTGTTGCTGGACGGGGGAGAGTTGAGCGTCGAGGTGGGAGAGGATCTGCACGTCAACCTGACAGGCTGGGCACGACCCGTGTTCGCGGGAGAGCTCAGCGAGGACTTCATCGAGGAGCTGTATGAGACCGAGTGAGCGCCTGAGCCGCATTCCGCCGTACCTGTTTGCCGAACTGGAGCGCAAGATCGCCGCCAAGCAGGCCGCCGGCGTGGACGTCATCAGCCTGGGAATCGGCGATCCCGACCGACCGACACCGGCGCTGATCGTCGAGGCCATGCAGGAGGCCGTCACCGAGCCAGAGACACACCGCTACCCCTCAAACCGCGGGCGCGGCGACTTCCGCCAAGCACTCGGCGACTTCTATGCACGCCGCTTCGATGTGACGCTCGATCCCGCTAGCGAGATCATCCCGGCGATCGGCGCCAAGGAGGCGATCTTCAACCTCAACCTCGCCTTTCTCGACCAGGGCGATGTCGCACTCGCCTCCGATCCGGGTTACCCCGTCTATACCGGTGGCCCGCTGATGGCGGGCGGCGATCCCGTCGTGATGCCACTGGTGCCGGCGCTCGGCTTTGTCCCAGATCTCGATGCGATCGACGAACAGACGGCCAGTCGCGCCAAGCTGATGTTCCTCAACTACCCCAACAACCCCACAGGCGCGATCGTGCCTCCTGGCTTCTTCGAGCTGGTCGTGGACTTCGCCAAGACATACGACATCCTCGTCGTGCACGACAACGCCTACAGCGAGACCACCTACGACGGCTATCGCGCGCCGTCGTTCCTGCAGACCCCCGGTGCCAAGGAGGTCGGAATCGAGGTGTTCTCGCTCTCCAAGGGCTACAACATGACCGGCTGGCGCTGTGCGGCGATACTCGGCAACGCTGAGGCGATCGAGCACTACTGGCGTTTGAAGACGAACATCGACTCCGGCCTGTTCGAGGCGGTTCAGCTCGCGGGCATCGCGGCGCTCTCGCCCGACACCGACGCCGAGGTCGCCTCGATGAACGAGCTGTATCGCATTCGCCGCGACCTGGTGTGTGAGGCATTGGCGCAGGCCGGTGTGCACGTCAACCCGCCCAAGGGCACGATCTACGTGTGGGCGCCGATCCCGGAGGGCTTTGAGAACTCTGTGGCCTACTGCGAGCACGTGCTCGAGCAGGCGGCGGTTGTGATCTCGCCCGGTAGCGCCTACGGGCCGAGCGGCGAGGGTTGGTTTCGGATCGCGCTCACCACGCCTGACGAGCGTCTTGCCGAGGCCGTCGAGCGTTTGGCCTCGCTCGGCGGCTGATCGCACTTGGCGCAGCGCATCCTCGGGAGCGACACGCGTTTGCGCAACACACTGCCGCCCAGCGAGACTGGTTTGGTTGGCGGAAGAGGCTGATCTACACTCGAGAAGGATGAACCAACCCACAAGGCGCGCCACTCAACGAGCATTCTGCATAGCCGCACTCCCCGACGATGAGAATCTCGAGGAGCTGCACGAGTTGCTGCGCACGGCCGGCGTGGAAGTCGTGGGGGAGATGATCCAGCGCCGCGAGCAGCCTCACCCGAACACCTACCTCGGCCCTGGCAAGGTGGGCGAAGCCAAGCAGGCCGCACACGAGTGCGACGCCAACGTGATCGTTTGCGACGACGAGTTGAGCGCACGCCAGGAGCGCAACCTGGAGCAGGCACTCGGCATGCCCGTCGTCGATCGCACGACGGTCATCCTCGACATCTTCGCCACGCACGCCTCGAGCGCCGAGGGCAAGCTGCAAGTCGAGCTGGCCCAACTGGAGTACAACCTCGCGCGCATGCGCGGCTTGTGGACCCATCTGGAGCGCCTCGGCGGCGGGATCGGCACACGCGGACCGGGGGAGACCCAGATCGAGACCGACCGGCGCCTCGCGCGCAATCGCATAGCCGCACTGCGTCGGCGCCTGGAGCACGTGAAGGGCACACGCTCGGTGATGCGCGCCGAGCGTGAGCGGGCGGCGCTGCCGAATATCGCACTGGTCGGCTACACCAACGCGGGCAAGAGCACATTGCTGAACGCCCTGACAGGCGCCGATGTGGGGGTGCGCGACCGGTTGTTTCACACGCTCGACCCAAGCACACGCATGATGAGAATCGATGGACGCGCTCACCTACTGACCGACACCGTCGGTTTCATCCGCAAGCTTCCCCATCAGGTCGTGGACGCGTTCGGCGCCACGCTGCAGGAGACACGCCTTGCCGATCTGCTGCTGCACGTGCTGGACGCCTCCGCGCCAGAGCACGACCAACTCGCGATGCGCAAAGCCGTCGAGGAGGTATTGGAGGAGATCGGCGCCGGCGAGCGCCCACGTGTGCTCGTGCTCAACAAGATCGACCTGCTCGACGAGGAGGCACGCGAGGAACTGCGCCTGGCGCACCCGGACGCGGTGCTCGTCAGCGGCGCAAGCGGTGAGGGCCTGACCGAACTGGAGCAGCGGATCGAGCAGGAGCTGCGCCACACGTTGCGCCCGATGGAGCTGCTCGTGCCTTATTCGCAGGGAGCCAGCCTGGCCGAACTGCACGATGTAGCCGGCGACCTGCGCCGTCAGGACACCCCAGAGGGCGTGCTCGTGCGCGCACTGGTACCAGCACGCCTGGCCGAGCGCTATGCGCGCTTTGCTGTCGCGTAACTTCTAGACGTCCTCTCAACAAGCTGGCCGATTGGAGATCCCTCCGCGTGCCCCGAATGGAGTATCGATCTCCAATCGGTAAGGACGCAGCGAACGCGGTGTGCTGAGCACACAAGGGGAGCGAAGACGCAGTATCGCGCAGCCAAGAGGACGTCTAGCGGTCGTCGCCACTTCCTGAGAGGACCCCGCGCGCCTGGCGTGAGAACAGCTTCTCTAGGTTTTGCTTGGCGATGTCGTCCAAGCTGAGCTCGAGCTCGCTCGCGAGCTGCGCGACGTACCAAAGCACGTCGCCGAGCTCCTTCGACATCGCCGCGCGACGCTCGTCACTGACCTTGCCGCCGTCGTCGCGAATCGCCTTCTTGGCGTGCTCCGCGACCTCACCGGCCTCACCGGCGAGGCCGAGCGCGGGATAAGCGAGCCACGCCTCGCGGGGGTACTCGGCTGTACGACGCGATTCGCGCTGATACTCAGATAGGTCCATGGCTTCTGAAACAACTCGACCCGCCGGAGCGGGTCGGGTGTGGGTGTGGAGGAGCTACCTCCGAACGATTGCCAACGACGCTCAGCATAGCAAGCGAGTCTGCGGACCCGGCCTGACACAAGGCGGATAGCTATCCCGCGAACGCATGACAATTGCAACTCTGTCAAGACCGGATCCAGCAGCTTTGTTGGCCGCGGGCGGGAGAGTCGAACTCCATCCGGGCGCTACCCGAATTCCCGATTGACAATCGTTCGCGTCGACCGCGACGCAACACCCCGCCGTCGCAGACAATTGTACTAGATGCGCGCGACGGTACTTTGTCATCAGACCCCGGCAGCGCGGCGAGCGCTGGCGTGAGCTGCATTCTCAAAGGAGTCGTCAAGCGATGTCAGCGCCTCGACGTCGATACCCAGCGCCGTTGCGATCAGCCAATCGGCAAACCACGCATTCTTCGGCAGGAGCGGGCCGTGGAGGTATGTGCCGATCGTGTTGCCAAAGCGAGCCCCCTCGAAACCGCTGTGACCGTCGTTACCGTGACCTTTGAGCACTCGGCCCAGTGGGGTTGCCCCAGAGGCCAGGTAGGTACGACCGCCATGGTTCTCGAAGCCCGCGAGCACACGCTTTTCACCGTTAAGGTCGACCTCGATCGCGACATTGCCGATCAGCCGCTCGCCTGGCTCGCGCACGGTGCGCATGTCGAGCAAGCCCACGCCCTGGAGTTGGTTGTCCCCGAGTGTGTAGGACTCACCAAGCAACTGGTAGCCACCGCACACGCCCAGCACGATCGCGCCGCGCGAGGCCGCCTCGTGCAGAGCCTTACGCTTGCCGCCCACAAGATCCTCGGCGCAAAGCAACTGGTCGCGATCTTGACCGCCGCCGATGTAGTAAATGTCGTGGGCTTCGCCGTCAAGCATTTCGTCAAGCCCGCTGCCGCTCAGGTGAAAGGCAATCTCGCGCCATTCGCAGCGGCGCTGCAGCACAAACAGATTGCCGCGGTCGGCGTAGATGTTCATCAGATCGGGATACAAAGCGCAAACACGCAGGGTGCGCCCCTTCAGGTCGCTCACTGCCATGAGCTGTCGGCCTCACCGCGTCGCACGAGCAGCTCGCGCAAAGCGAGCATCGCCGTATAGGTCGGAAGCACATATAGAGGTGCGGCGCGGTTCAGTCGGGAGGAAGATTCTTCTGCGCGTGGCTGCTCGCCGGCAGCAGCAGACTCTTCGGCGACCATCAAGCGACCCTCACCAGTCGGCGATTGCTTCGCTGCGTTGTCCGCCAAGCGCCCGCCGCCGCTCGCCGGATACTCGGCCGTGGCAGCGGCCAGTGCATGGGGAAGATCGTCGATAACACGAATGCGCTCGGGCTCTATGCCTGCGTACTTCAAGCGCAAGGCAAGCTCAGGCGCCCTGGTGCCCGAGCACGTAGCCAAGCGCACCCGCCCGACGAGCAACTCGAAATCAGCATCCCAGATCCAAGACACGTCGTGGCCGTCGGCGGTGTTGTCGTTGAGCACTCCGAGCAGGTCGTGGCAGCCAGGCTCCAGCGCAAGCGTGCGCAGTACCTCGTTTGCGCCGGCGGGATTCTTGACAAGCAGAATGCGCGTCTCGCGCCCAGCGACCGTGACCGTCTCAGCCCGACCGAAGGCGGCTGTGGTGCTCTCCAGCCCAGCCACGATGTCAGCCAGCGATATCCCCAAAGCGACGCCCAGAGCAGCCGCGGCAAGCGCGTTGTAGACGTTGTAAAGACCAGGTAGCGCAAGCTTCACCTCGGCCTCGCCGTCAGGCGTGCTCAGCTGGAAACGTGCCGAGCGCACGCCTTCGAGCACGACCGAGCGGGCGAGCACGGTGGGGGAGGGCCGCCTCTGTCCGCACGACTCACAGTGGTAATGGCCGAGATGACCGAGGTACACAGCATCGAACACGTACGGCGCCCCGCAGCGACGGCAGTGCTTGGCATCGGCGGCATGAGCCATGCTCGCAAGTGCCAGCGAGTCGTCATCGACGCCGAAATACAAGACGCCGGCCGGCTCGTGGGCGTCGGCCGGTCCGTGGGCGTCTTGCGCAAGCTCGCCTCCGACTTCCGCCTGTTCGAGCTCGAAAGCGGCCGGCTCGTGGTCGCCCTGCACAGGCACGCCTCCGACTTCGGCGCGTTCGCGCTTGAGATCGGCCGGCTCGTAGTCGCTTTGTGCGCGCTCGCGTCCCAGGTCGGCGACAAGCGGATCGTCGGCGTTACACACGAGCCGCGCCCGCTCGGCCGGCCCACCGGCTCGCACGGTGCCCGCCCAGCGCTCGGCAATCGTCTCCAGCTCGCCGTAGCGGTCGAGCTGGTCGCGAAACAGGTTGGCAAGCACGACCACGCGCGGATGCAGCTGCCCCGCAAGCCGATCGAGCCACAGCTCGTCGACCTCGAACAGCCCGAGCTCGCCGGCGATCGTGCCGCTGCGCCCGGCGGCCCCGAGCAGCGTCGAAGCGATCCCGCCAGCCATGTTCGCACCGGCCTGGTTGTGCACCAGTGAGATGCCGGCAGCCTCCAAGATGCTCGCGGCCATCGCCGCCGTGGTGGTCTTCCCGTTGGTAGCGGAAACCAACACGCTGCCACGAGGGAGACGCGCCGCAAGCTCAGCGATCGCAGATGAATCCATCCGCACAAGCAGCTTCCCAGGCAAGCTCGTTCCGCCTCCGCCGCGTACACGGGAGACAGCCCCGACGGCGCGGGCAAGAGCGAGCTTTGGCCCGAGCGTGGCGCTCATCGCTCTGCTGCAGCGGCGTCTGAGGCAAGCCCGGTAGCAAGGAACGCATCCGCGCCGGAGCCGTCGGTCGGCACAAGCACGCGCACTGCACCGCCGATCGCGCGTACGCGCAGCGGCAGCTCGCCGATCGGGTCACCGTCGGCGTACATCGTGAACGGACGATCCGCACTGATGGCTATTTCCCGCGCGCGAAACACTTTCACACTGGGCTCACGCACATGCGTACCGCGGAACACCTTCGGCAGAATCTTTGTCAGGAAGCCGAGCTTGCTGACGCTTTCGAGCACCGGCACGTCGAGCAGACCATCGTCGAGCAGCGCGTCCGGCGCGGCGCGCATGCCACCGCCGTAGGTCTTCGAGTTGGCGGCTCCCACCGAGTAGCCGGTGAAGCTGTGCAACTCGCCCGGAGGATCGAGCTCGATCTGAAAACGCGCCGGTCTCCAGAACAGCAGAGCACGCAGCGCTCCATAGGCATACACGAGCCCGCCAAGCCAAGCGGGAGCCTCGTTGGCGATGCGGTTGGCCTCGCTGTCGAAGCCGACGCTGGCTATACCCACAAACGCTTTCCCGTCGATCTCGCCGAGATCGAGCTTGCGCGAGAAGCCGGTGGCCACGATCGCACAGGCCTCGACTGGATCGGCCGGAATGCCGAGCACGCGGGCCAGGTCGTTGCCACGTCCGCCGGGCAGCACCCCAAGCAGCGCCCCGGGGAACTCACGCAACACGTCGGCGACAGCACCGATCATCCCATCGCCGCTCAGGCACACGACCGTCTCCCCGGCAAGACAGGCTTCACGTGCAAGCTCACGCGCATGAGCCAGATCGCGGGTCAGCTCGCTGCGAACCTGCAGGCCGTGACCGTCCAGCGCGACAAGCACGTCGGCCAGCACGCGACCGGCTTTGCCGCCGCCGGCGGAGGGGTTCACGATCAGGCGAATGGGCGTGCTCATCGCGCAAGCGTATTGCGCCGTGACCGCGAGACGGGCGAGCATCGACGACCGCAACTGTTGAGAATCGCGGAAGGATGCTTTAAGAATGCGCGAATATGGCGCGGATCTAAGGGACGCGCGACTATGCTGCCTCGATGTTTGACCGCTCGAGTGTCGCGCGCCGGCTGTTGTGCGGCTCGGCTGCGACAGCCTTCGGGCTAGTTTTGACGGCGTGCGGCAGCTCCACGACTGCTGCCGGGACATCTACAGGCACGCCCATCCATCCCCAAAACGGAGGGTCGTCGCTGAACGTCAAGTCTGTATCGACATCCAGCAGCGGCAAATGCTCGAGAGCACGGGCGCCAGTGCCAAGGGGTGCGCAGCGCATCCCCAAGCCGACGCTCGAGCTCAATCCAGCCAAGCGATACGTGGTGAGCCTCGCCACCAATTGCGGCGCGATCGAAATCGAGCTGGACGTGCGCCAAGCTCCGCGCACGACCGCATCCTTCGCCTACCTGGTCAAGCGCGGCTTCTACAACGACCTGACCTTCCATCGGGTCGCGGCCGGCTTCGTCATCCAGGGCGGCGACCCCAACGGCGACGGCTCGGGGGGGCCCGGCTACACGGTCGTCGAACCGCCGCCGAGCAACATGCGCTACACGCTTGGCACCGTGGCGATGGCCAAGACGGCAACCGACCCATCGGGGGCATCGGGCAGCCAGTTCTTCATCGTCACCGCCTCCAACGCGGCCCTGCCGCCGCAATACGCGCTAGTCGGAAACGTAGTGGGCAGCTTCGCCGGCGTGGATACGATCGCCAAACTGCCAACCAACCCGCCACAAGACGGCGCTCCGACCACTCCGGTGGTCATCCGTCGCGCAACGCTGTCCTCTGGCTGAGCCGCAGCGCAAACCAGGACCTCGAGCGAGCACGATCGTGCTCAATGTTGTCCGACGCAGTGCTTGCCGAGCTCTACTTGGAGGAACGAGCGGCGCCCGCGGCTGCGGCCTGAGCGCGATCTCGACGCCTGCGTCCGACCATCGCAGCGGTTGCCACGCCTGCGATTGCAACGAACAGGCCAAGCAGGACCCCCGGCGCCAAGCCGAGCCCACCGAACGGCAGCGCTACAAGCTCCACGATCCCAAGGCCAAGCGCCAGCAGCACGATGATCAACGCAACGATCAACAAGATCCCGCGCGTGCGCGCGAGGATCCCCGCGCTGGCGGGCGGGATAAGCAACCCCATCGCGCGCAAGGCAAACATCTGGCGCCCGGTGGGGGGTGTCTGGCCGAGACGCTCGACCGCGCTCTTCAGGTCGCCGGCACGACGCTCTGCAAGCGCCAGCGATGCATCGGCCATGCGCCTCAACTGCATCCGTTCCTGAGGCCTGGCAGCTGCGATGGCCCGCTGGAAGTAGGCGCGCGCCTGCTCAGCGTCGAAGCGCTCGGAAGCACGCGCTCCAAGGATCGCAAGTGCAGCTGACTTGTACTTCGTCTCGGCCTCGAGCTCCTCGTCAGAGCGCTGCTCGAGCGCTTCGATCGCCGCCTGGGAGCCGCGCTGCTCGACGCGGACCTGTCGTTGCTTGGGAGCCATGACGGCTCATTCTATGGTGACCAAGCCCCAGGCGCTATTCTCGCTGATCCGGGCAACTTGAGAACAATGCGTCGAATCACCTCGCACATATCGCTGATTGCGGTGCTCGCGGCCGTGAGCCTCTTCGGGCTGACCGCCACCTGCGCGGTCGCAGCCACAGGCTCGAGCACTTCGATCAACAAGGCCGAACTGGACAAGTCGGTGCAAGAAGCGCTGGCGAAAGCCGAGACGGGCACGAGCGCCGGTGCTCAGAACCCAGCAGCGGCAGGAGCGGAAACGCCATCCTCGAGCGAAGCCTTCAGCGCCCCCTCCGAATCGTCCTCGAACTTGACAAGTAGCGCGGCGGGCGAAGAAGAAGAAAGCACCGCAACGACCGCCACCACAGCTTCGGGCACTTCGCTGAGCACGGTCTCGACCGGGGTGGTCATTCCCGTCGGCATCGTCTGCATCGTGCTGTTGGGGGCGATCGCGTTTCTGATCCTGCGCGACGCGCGCAGCGTCGCTCCTGTTGGCGACGGTCTAGGCAGCCGCAGCACCGCTCAAGAACACGCAGCCCGCAGACGCAAGCGCCGCGCGAAGACCAAGGCAGCACGCCGGCAGCGCAAGCGCAACCGCTGAACTCACGACGAAGCGACCGACTGTAGTCGGGCCTTTGTTGGGCGCCGCGAACGGCGTTCAATGCCGCGCGAGCGAGCGCGCCACGACGCGGCGTGGAGGCTTGCGCACGCGTGAAGGGGAGGGGGCACTTGGGGAACCGTGCGGACCGCGGCGTGGCCGGTGGGGACGGGGGAGCCTCGGATGCGGCTCGGCTGGGGACCCAGGCAGAGTCTTGCTTCCTCCTTCGTCTTCGTCGGCGTCGGACTCGGAGCCGCTTTGGTCTTCGAACACGTCCATCGCGGAGTCCGAGCGCATCGGAATCCACACCATCAGCGCCGCTATTACGACCTTCACGAGCGCCACAAGTGCAAGCAGCAGCCACAAAGACATAGCGTCGATGCTACTACCAAGACTCGTCAAAGCAAATCGGATCAAACCCTTACTGGGCACGCACCAGTAGGCGCCGCGTGGCCCGCTCAGCTGCTCGAGGAGACCTGCACAGTGACGCTCCCAACCGCCTCGCCGCTGGTGAAGACAGCGCCGGCAAATTCGTTGAGGAACTGTGCCCCAGTCGCGGTGAGCGACGCCCGCAGGTTCGTGAGCGTGATCGCTGAACCGTCGACAAATGGATGCACTGCTTTGAGAGCAACGGAGGCAAACGAGAACTTCGGGGGCGTGGCCTGCTGAGAGGTAAAACTCAGCATCGAGGCCGAGCCGAGGCCAAGCAAGGCTTCGGAGATCGTGGCTTCGCTACCCAAGCTGAACCCGGGAGGACCAACGCTCCTGGAGAATGTGAGCCCTCCGGTCGTCGTGAGCGAGCCGAACCCGGTGGCCGGATTCAAGGTTCCACCCGCCAGCGAAAAGACAAAGCCCGAGGCAAGCACACCGGTAGCGGGACTCACGGCGGCGACACTCACGTCCGCCTTTTCAAGAGCTTGCACTGCCTGCGTGCTGAACAAAAGCGTCTCGGTGCCGGCCATGACTCTGACGCTCGCTACTTTCTTGGCCGCTTTTTTCTTCCCGCCCTTCTTGTGTTTCTTGGCCTTCTTGCTCAGGTGCGCGGACGCCGCCAAAGCGCTTGGCACACTCACAGTGCTCGCCGCGCAAAGCGTCAACAGCGAAACCGCCGAGACAAGCACGGCCCGCGTTCGAATCAATCGAACCATGGGATAGCCTCTTTCATGCCGTAGGGAGCATTGCAAGCCCGCCACCCCGATCGGAAAGCGGCCGCTGAAGCATCCTAATCCACCAAGGCCTACTTGCCGGCCCCAAACATTCATTTGGGATGCCGAACCCAAACGCCGATCCGCGTCCAACCCCAACTAAAGCTCAAGCCTGTCGTGGCCGAATAATCGTATGTGCCGACTCATAGGGATTTTCCGTGGGAGCGGGATCGGCGCAAAATCGAAGAGCGAGAGCGCCGCCGACGCGAACGCTCGACGACGGGCACCAACAACAAGCAAGCCCATATCAAACTCTCGCTCGGCGGACAAGAAAAAGCTCACCGGCGACGACTGCCAGAGGCGCGGCGGCGGCGACAGATCCCGCGCCTAGTTCAGGGGACCTGGCTGGTTTGGTAGCCGGATTGAGCTACGTCGCCCGTCGTAGGTTTACATAACATACATTATCGAGCGTTATGGGGTAGTGGGTCAGTTTGGATCGAGAATTGCGGCGTCTCATTCATATGAGAACGGGAATCTCAATCACGTGAGACAACCACGTCTTATCCAGATGAGACAGGGGCAGGCAGCATTGCGCGTCGGCGAGCGCGTGCCTTGACAGTTATGTCGGACCATCGAGCCCTTCACGCCGCGGTCTGCAGTACGCTGTCCTCTACGTCGGAGGGCCAGCGTCGAGCGCAGTGCCCGCGGCGGCGTACACCGGCTTGCGGTTGAGACGTTTTCGCTGGAAGTCCTCAGCCAGGAGCGTGCCCACCTCCCCAAGCAGCACCCGCCGGTCGCATCCTCGACGCGCCAACAGCCTGACGGTGGCGCCCAACAGGCGCGGCGGGGTGAAGACTTGCGAGGGCCGTGACCGGTGGCTGTAGAACAGATCCAGGAACGTACCTATCTTGCCCTGCTCCAGCAGTCGCCTCTCAATCTCAGTTACCACCGCGGGCGTCGACCCAGCCTTCCCCATATCGGTCGCGAGCCAGTAGTGCTCGGCCGCATCCTTGTCTCGCCAGCTGCCCCAGGCCGCCATCTCACTATCAATGTCTTCTCCAGAGCCATCCAGCATGGCTGCGATCGCTGGCACGAGCGCGTCGACCTGCCGGAACGCGTCCTGTATGCCCTGGCCGGGTGTTGGGTCCTTGAAGTTGCCGGCGTCGCCGACTAGCACCCAGCCGGGGCCGGAGGCCTCTCGGAAGAACCCCTCCCAGCGCAGCATCCCAAACAACTTCCCGGTCCGCCGCGCGCTCGAGAGCGCCTGCGCCACGGGCCGGCAGCTGCATGCGTACTCCATGAAGCTGCCCTCCAGATCCTCTCGGAAGCGAGGGAGATCGACCAGATCCGGGATCAGGATGACCTGATAGAGGCCGCTATCGGCGGGCGTAGCGATCACCATCCGATTGCCCCACCGGTGGAACACGAACGCCGGATCGGAGTCGGGCTCGACTCCCTCGAAGAAGGACCAATAGAGGAAGCGCTCGTTCGGCGTGAGGTTGTACTTGCGAGCCCCGACGAGGCTCGCGATCGTCGAGTTGCGACCGTCAGCGCCGACGACCAGCCGTGCCCGGAGCGTCGTCTCCGAGCCGTTCTGTGCGACCCGCACGCCAGCCACTCGACCGCGATCCTCGACCAGTCCTGTCACCTTGCTGTCCATCCGCAGATCGGCGCCCGCCTCCACGGCGGTCTGAGCCAGGATCGGATCGAGCAGCAGCCGACGCACCGATGCTGTACCGCCGACGTCCCCTGAATGCAACTGAATCGGGGTCACGAACTCGAGGTCCTCCGCGCGCAAGTCGACGCGGTCGACGAATGGCGCGCCGGTCGCGCGTATCTTGTCGATGACCCCGAGGCGGTCTAGGAACGTAAGCGCTTGGGCCTCGAAGATGTGCGTCGAGAGGGTGTCGCTCGGAAAGCTGGCCTGCTCCACGAGCGCGACCTTGACGCCCCGGCGTGCGAGCAGCGCCGCCAGCGGCGACCCCGAGCAGCGCGCACCCACGACGATCACATCGAATTCTTGGCTCATACGTCCTCCGATCTCTCTGTTCGCTGCGAGGTCTGGCCTCGCTGTTACCGAGACTGACCGGCGGAGGTCCCTAGTACATCGGCCAGATGGCATATTCGAGCCGGCAGCAGTGGCGTAATCCGCGCCAGTACTGCCGGCTGGGTGGAGCTAGAGCTCTCTTCGCGCCGCTTGCCCTGCGAGCTCGGCGCGCGATGAGACGGCGAGCTTGGCGAACACATGGGACAGGTGCGCCTGAACGGTACGGGGCGAGATGAACAGGCGCTCGCCGACCTGAGGGTTGGTCAGGCCCTCGGCGACGAGCTGCACAACGCGCAGCTCGGCCGGGCTGAGGCTCTCCCAACCGCGCAAGGGCCGCTTGCGTTCTCCGCGGCCGCGCTCGGCGTAGGCGACCGCATCGTCGAGGGAAGCCGAGGCGCCGGCGGACCACGCCGCTGCGAAGGCATCCTGGCCGAGCGCCTCGCGCAGTGCGCTGAGCTCGGCCTCGTAGCTTGGCTGACGCACCGGGAAGCGCACGCAGCCCATGGCGGCGCGGACGCCGTCTGCCGCACCAAGCAACCGAACCGCCTGCTCTGCGTTCTGAAGCTCTGAGACGAGCGCCGCGAGCGACTCCAGCACGTCCACGACGCCGCTCGGGTCGCCGGCGTCATGGAAGGCGCGCAGCGCCTCGTGCAGCAGATCCTCGGCTGCGGAGACCTCGCCGGTCTCGCGTGCGAGCTGGGCCTGCGCCTCGAGCGCGGCCCCGATCGCCAGCGGGTTCCCGCTCTCGCGCGCGACGAGCACCGCTTCTTCGATCACGGTCACGGCCGGCGCCGTCTCTCCGCGCGCCAGCTGGGCGGCGGCTGTGATGAGCAGCGCGGGGACGGTGTAAGAGGCGTAATTGCTGGCCCGGGTGGCCGGCAGCGCCTCACTCATCAGCGCCTCCGCGCGCTCCAGCTCGCCGGTGGCGTACTCCAGCAGTCCCAGCTGCCACTGCATCAATGGCGTGGCGTCGTGGGCCATGCTCACGCCCAAGCCGATCGACTCCTCGATCCGCGTTCGCGCGGCCGCCCACTCCCCGGTGCGGGTCTTGACGAAACCGAGGGCCGCGAGATCGACCATCGCGAACAGCGGGTCGCCGAGCGAACGCGACTGGGCGAGCGCCTCCTCCAACGTCGCCTCCGCCTCGGCGAAGCTACACCGCAGCGCCGCGTTCAGTCCGAGCCAGGTGAGCGACTCGCGGATACCGAGCAGGTTGCCCGCCGCACGCGATACCGCCAGGGCGTCTTCGAGCAGCGCAGGCGCGGCCTTCAGCCGCCCAGCGACCGTTGAAAGAAAGCCGGCTCCATAGAGCCCGTCGGCCAGAAACCAGGCGTCCCCGAGCGGGCGGGTGATGGCGATGCTCTCCTCGAGTACGGGCATCGCCGCCTCCGGCTCCAGCGAGATCAGCGCCCACCCCAGCAGGTCGAGCGCTCGACCCACCGTGCGCTCGTCGCCCACTTCACGGCCAATCGCGAGCGCCTCCTCGGCAAAGCGCTGCGTCGCCTCCCAGTCGGTAGCGATCGTCCCGATGTGGCCTACAGCAACCAGCGCCTTTGCCCGAGAGAGCCCGCTCGCACCCTCCCCGGCGAGCGCCGACTCGAGGTGCCCGCGCCCCTCACGCCAATGGCCACGCGCCTCGAAGAACAACCACAGCGCAGCGGCGAGGCGCAGAGCCTCATCGATGCGCCCAGCATCGACCGCCCATCCGAGTGCGCCGCGGAAGTTGTCGAGCTCTGTCGTGAGCGGCTGCAGCCATTGCTCAAGGCGCGCCCCGTACAGGTCCGGCTCTGCGGACTCGGCTAGCCGCAGGTGGTAATCGAGGTGCTGGTTGCGCACGAGCGCAGCCTCGGCGGCGTCGCTGAGCTTCTGCCGCGCGTAGGCACGGACGGTCTCCAGCAGCGCGTAGCGAGTCTTGCTGCCCTGTTCCTCGACCTGCACCAGCGACTTGTCAACGAGGCTCGCCAGCAGGTCGAGGATCTCAACGACCTCCAGGCCACCGCCGGCGCAAACCGCCTCGACCCCATCGAGCGTCCAGCCGCCGGCGAAGACAGAAATGCGCCGGAAGAGCGTTTGCTCGGACGCGCTGAGCAGGTCGTGGCTCCAGTCGACCGACGCCTCAAGGGTGCGCTGCCGGGGCATCGCCGTGCGTGAGCCCCCTGTCAGCAGCACGAACCGCTCGCGCATCGCCTCGGCGATCTCCTGCGGCGTCAGCAGTCGCACGCGTGCCGCCGCCAGCTCGATCGCCAGGGGGATTCCGTCCAGGCGCCGACAGATCGTCGCCACTGCCTGTGCGTTCGCGTCCACCAGAGCGAAATTCGGTCGCGCCTGTCGCGCGCGGTCGCAGAACAGTTGGATCGCTTCGACTTCCGCGAGCTCGGCTCCTGCCAGCTTGTCTTGCGGAACCTGCAGCGAGGGAATCCGCCAGCTCTGCTCTCCCTCGACCCCGATCGACTCGCGGCTCGTCGCCAGAATGACAACACCGGGACACGCCGCGAGCAGCGTAGCCGCCAACTCGGCGCACGCGCCCAGCAGGTGCTCGCAGTTGTCGAGTGCGATCAACAGCCGGCGCTCGACGAGCTGCCCGGTCAGCGTGTCGATCACCGGCTGCGACGGGAACTCGCGAATCGAAAGCGCCCTCGCAACCTCGCTGGCCACCAGCGCCGAATCGCTGATTGGCGCCAGATCCACCCACCACACACCATCAGGGTGATCGTCAAGCGTCTCGGCGGCTACCTGCAGGGCCAGCCGCGTCTTCCCGCTCCCACCCGCTCCGGTCAGAGTGAGCAGGCGCGATCGGCCGAGCAGCTCACGAACCTCTGCGATCTCGGCCTCGCGGCCAACGAAGCTGGTGAGCTGGACGGGCAGGTTGTTTGGGAGAGCTGACAGCGAGCGCAGCGCCGGGAAGTCGTCCTGTAGATCCGCATGGCACAACTGGTACACCTGCTCCGGCCGCGCCAGGTCGCGCAGCCGATGCGCACCGAGGTCACGCACGCTGACCCCGTCGGGCAGGCCGCCTGCCACCAGCTCATACGTCGAGCGCGACAGCAGCGTCTGCCCGCCATGTCCGATCGCCCGCAGCCGGGCACAGCGATGGATCGAGGGGCCGGTGTAGTTGCGCGCATCGCGCAGCACGGCCTCACCGGTGTGCAGCGCGACACGCACGCGTAGATCCACGCCCTCAGGCCACGGCTCGCTTCTCAATGCCTGCTGCAGATCGACTGCGCACGCAACCGCATCCGACGCTCGCACGAACACGCCGACCGCACTGTCACCCTCGCCCTGCTCCTCCGGAAGCACCCCGCCACGCGCCCGCATCGTCTCGGCGAGCAGGTCGTGACAGCGCGCCATCACCCCCGCCATCACCTCGCCCCGCTCTTCCCACAGCAAGGTCGAGCGCTCGACATCGGTCAGCACGAACGTCACCGTCCCAGTCGGGACGATCGCCACCGCGTCCTGGTCAACTCCGCCCACCGGAATCATGATCGCCTCGTCCATCATCCCAAGCCTGCCGTGCCGTACGGTGGACTACATCGGCCAGATGGCCTATTCGCCGTCAGAGCCGGTCCGACCGGCGACGCCCGCTCGCTTCGAAAGACCCCTGTCCGTGCCCGCGTCGCAACCGAATTGCTTCCCCCTCTCACATGAATGAGACGCCAGCGATCTCATATGAGTGAGATTGGGCTGTCTCAGATCGGTGAGACGCCGCATTATGGGGTAGTGCATCAGTTTCGATTTGAGCCGCTGAACGGGCCTTGAGTGGGTTACGCTGGCCCTCAGGGCCTCTACTTCAGTGAAGCGGCATATACCGCTGAGGTTTCGACGTCGAGGATCTTGTCGCCTCCGATGGTTTGTGTAGCGATCCAGAAGACCATGCTTGCGGTGTGCGTCGAGTATCCGTAGGTTCCCCTGTTTGCTTCCCCACCTCCCGTGTCCGTCAGACGGGGAAGCAGCCACTTCTGGCGTCTGTGCGTGGTGAGCTCATACGTGTAGAGGCCGCCACGAAACTTCGGTTCGGGGGGAATGTAGCCGGCGGCTTCGCTGCCGGTGTCCCAAGACAGCAGTCCGCTACGCAGATCGAAGTCCTCCGGCTCGCCATTACCGAACCCATCACCAGTGCCGCGCGCTCTCAGGATCGTCGGGCGGCCGTGGCAACGATCGAGCTGAACGTCGCCACGCTTCCCCGAGCTTTGGGCAAACAGCTCGCCTTGGAACGCGAAGCCTCTGTGAAGCCCGTCCCAGGGATTGTGGACGACCAAGCGGCGCACCGCCGGGCAGATGCCGTTGGTCGACGCCCCGGGCGCATCGAGGTCGGCGGTCCTGTCCAGACGCGTGCTGGCGCCGGTGGCGATGTCGTAGAGAACGTTGACGCCCATCACGTAACGAGCGCCCACCCGGTACCAGTCAGAAGTCCCGTTGGTCTTTTTCGGCAGCAGGACGGTCTTGCCCGTCCGCATGTCGAGCAGCGCCTGTGCATCTCCTTCCTCGCACTCGAGCAGGAAGCGTCCTGCCGCGGCGCTGATGACGGGTTCGCCGCTCTCCACCTCATTGTGAAGTCGGCATCCGACTGGCGGGGTGATCGACCCCCGTCGTCCCGTGAGGCTGTCGAAGACCACGATCTGCTCGTCTCCCCGGTTCTGCCAAGCCACGAAACGCGTCCCGTCACTAGAAAACGCGACCGTGCCCGAAGCAAGCCGGTGCAATGACGACGCGACCGCCGGGGACGCACCGGCGCTGAGCATGATCAAGCCCACGGCAAGCGCCGCCAACCCATGCCGGTAGCGCCCATCACCACCTGCCTCGATCCCACCCACGACGGTAGTAACTGCCGACTCCACTGTCCGATGCGGTTCCTTGAACATCCGTGCGGCTACTCGTAACTCTGCGTCGCTAGGACGACGTCTTTAAGCAGCCGAAGGCCTTTTCGTAAGGCAGGTCCGTTTGAAGGAGAAGTACCCCGTTGGGCTTTCGTACGCTCCTTCCCATTTTGCGGGTTCGTACCCGTGTGCGAGTGTTGATCACCACTCGCCCGTGGATCACGAGGGACACATTCACAAGTTCTCCAATGCGAGGCTGATGTTCGTGCGCGTGGACTTCGATCGTTTCTGTGTAGCAGTGTCTGCTCGCATCGTCGCCCATTCTTTCGGTGGCGCCTTCTTCATGGACGTGATCAACCGAGAGATACGCCGCGAACAGACGCGGGCCGCCTTCTTCTTCCCCTTCGAACTTTCCCCGCGGAGCAAAGGGCAATGCTCGATTGAGCCGGAAATAAGAGACGAATCCGGGATTCGGCTTGCCATCCGCCGCCACCTGTCGTGTGATCGTAAGGTCCTCGAACCTATAGCTCGACACGGGCTGCGCACGCAACCTCACCGATGCCTGCTCCTGCGGGTGGCGAGGGCTGATCTTCAGCTTGACGCCCAGCACACGGTCGATTCGAAGGATCAGCGAGGGTTCGCGCGTCGTGCTCGTTCCGGGGAGAGCTTCGCTTCCAAGCGGCGCCTGCGGTCGTCCACCGATCGTGAGCTGTACGCCCCCGCAACCGTAGGGATCAATCGTCGCGACCGCCGAAGGGCTCGCCGTGTCTGGCTGGTTGAACGCGAGTCGGACACGGATACCTGGGTCATCCGGGCAGCTCATGACGCCCGGCTGAGCCGCTGGCAGCGAATTGAGCAGAGCGACGACCCGTTCGATCCGCTGCGCGGAAGCGACGCTGAACGGCCGCTGAGGAGCGAGATTGCCCTTCAGCGAACTGGTTACGCTGACCCTGAGGTGGCGCGCGCCCGCGGGAATCCGCTCCGACGCCGGGCGCGGCGTCACCCACACCACCTGTGAATCCACGCGAAGCCCCGTCGATCCGTGCGGCAGCTGTGTCGCGGTGAGGACTAGCCACCGCGTGCTCAGAACGCCTGCAACCGCCGGCCACGCAAACGTCACCGATTCAAAAGTCGTGGATCCACGACTGCCGCCGCTACCCAAAGAAATCAGCGCTGACCCATTCGGAGGATGGCCACGAACGTAGGCCATCACTTCTGGGCGCGAGCCGGGCACTGTCCACCACGCGTGAGCCTCGACGACGTTTGGGGTATCGGGGCCACCAGCACCCGCATGCGCAAGCAAGCCTCCATCGCCCGCGGGTTCGCTCGAGGACTCCGTCGCGCCCGCGGGCAACGACACCTCATCGAGCAGGGCCACAGCGTTCGCGTGCGCAGCGGCCTGATTAGCCGCCGCGCTTTCCGATGCCGCGACTCCTCTCACCGTCCGAGTGCCGTGCGCGCTGACAGCGCCTATGGTCGCGATCAGCACCGCAGCGACCCCAGCCCCATACGTCAATCCGCCGAGCATGTTGCGGATACGCGTCATCAGCTCAGTGTTGCAGGACGCCTGGCCCGAATGGTGCAGCGTACTACCAGGCGGCCCTCCGTCCTCGGCGTCGGGCTTGAGCACCCGGATCCGTCCATGATCGCCTTTCTCGTTGTTCGGCGGCGCGAGCCACTCGCCCAATAAGCGATGACTACGCGGGCCCGGCAACGCCGATCAGGTTGCCCTCGGGGTCGGTGAAGTGGCCGATCACGAGCCCCGAAGAGGATTGCTCGGGCCCCCGCCTCCGAGTTCCAACGGAACAAGTAATGGAGCGGACCGTTTGCGTGAGGCCTAAAGCTGTGGGGCTGTCGGCGCCGGTCCGATCACGACGCGTCCGAGCCCGATGACCTCCATCTCTGTCTGGGGGGCGCAGACGGCGATCTCGGCGGACTCGCGGCGCAACGTTCGTCGCAGCGAGACGAAAGCGGCGGAGCCGAGGATCGCGGGGACCCACAGCGCGATCGCTCGATACGCGAGCACCGCCGAGGCTGCGGCGGTGATCGGCACGTTGTACAGCACGAACGTTCCCACCAGGCCCGCGTCAATGCCGCCGATCCCCCCGGGGACGGGGATCAGTCCGCCGAGCTCGCCGATCAGGTAGGCCATCGCCAGGATCGCCGGCGACGGCGCGGCGCCGAAGGCGTGAAACGTCGCCCACAGGATCATTACGTCGAAGACGAGGTAGGCGAGGATCCCGCCGATCAGCCAAGCGTTGCGTTCGCGCAGCAGCGCGACGGCCTCGTTGACGCCGTCAGCGACAGCCACCAGGGTCTTCAGCATCAGCGTGGAGCGGTGCGAGGAGGACCCGCTTGCTTCGTTACGAACCAGTCGCCTGTGCAAGCCCGCGGAGGAGCGTCCCGCGAGCAGCGATCCAACGATCGCGGCTGCGGCTATCGCGGCGGGCAGGAGCGTCAGCGCCAGGTTCGTCTCCCCCGGCAGTACCCGCACGGCGAGGCCGACTCCGATGAGAACCACGCCGGCCACGTTCGCGACGCTGGTCAGCATGAAGAAGGCTGCGGTGCGCCGTGCGATCTCGGCCGTCGGCATCCCGCCCCGTTTGAGTGCCCAGGCTCCAAGCGCCAGGCCACCGGCGCCGCCGGTCGGCAGGAGCGCGTTCGCGCCCAGCTCAGACATCCCGATCTGGTAGCTGACGCGCCAGCTCATGCGCCTGCAGAACACCATCCGAAAGATCGCCACATACCCCAAGCCCGAAAGCACCTTCAGCCCCGCGCCAAGCAGGAGCCACGCGGGGTTGGCGTGCGAGAGCCGAGCGCGCAACCCGTCGAGCCCCGGCAACAGCGTCACGACCGCAACGACGGCGAGGACGACCCCGGTCAAGAGCAGCAACTGCTTGCGCACCTTTCGACGACTCAGCTCCTCGGGAACCTGCAGGTCGTCCGGAAGGACGCCCGCCGTCATGCGCCACCCCCACAGCCCGCCCGGGCACGGGTGTCCTGACTTTTACGTCTCACATGACCATGCTTACATCTCATACGACCACGCGACGTGCGAAAGCGCCGCAATAGTACTTTCCACCAAATGAGCTCAATAAACGACAATAATGAGATCAGCGCCCTGCTCGCGGACATCCCGCAGAGCGCAAACGCGCTGGGCCAACCGGCGGCTCCCCGACGCATACCTACAGGGCATCGCGAGCCAGTTCACGGGCCTAGACCTCGCGCGCTGGACCAGCGACCGACGCGACCCGGAGCTTGCCAACGAGATCGCCGGCGACGCGCGGGCGGCGGAGAACGCCGGACTCACGGGGACCCCATCGTTTCTGATCGGCGCGAGCGGGGACGCGATGAGCCGGTATTCATCGAGTGACCCGACATCGTTCGACGCAGCCATCGACGGGCTTCTGAAGGGGGCCGCATGACGTCCGACACAGTGACGCAGATGGGCGCGCTCGCGGATGACCACAAGCTGCCGATGCTCGGCCTTGGTGTCTGGCAGGTCCCAATGGACGGGAGTGCGTGGACGCCTTCGGCTGCACGAACAGCCCTGCGCTGATCCCAGACGGCGACTACGCCCGAGTCGACGCATATGTCTCACTCGCCGTGATCGCCAGCGCTGTCGCGATTGCCGCAGGCGCACCGTGCGTGGACACCCACACCACAAACGCGCGCGGCGCGACGTCACAGCCACACGGCACCGGTCCCTCTGGTCGCCCGTCCGGCCATCCCCACCGTCCTCTACCGTGGGAGACATGCCGCACCAATCCGACGCCTGCAGCTACGAAAGCGTCTTCGATGAGATCGCCGAGGACTATGACCGTCATCGTCCGACCTATCCGGACGTACTCGTCGACCGGGCATGCAAAAGCGCCGGCATTGGCCCCGGCGCCGCGGTGATCGAGATCGGCTGCGGCACCGGGCAGCTCACGCGCAGCCTGCTCGCCCGCGGGCTGCGGGTGACAGCCGTGGAGCCGGGCCAGCAGCTGATCGCGCGGGCTCGCGATCAGTGCAGCGGCGTCGGCGATGTGCAGTTCGTCAACGCGCGCCTGGAGGACGCCTCGCTGCCGCATGCCCAGTATTCGGCTGTGTTCTCTGCGTCGGCAATCCATTGGATCGATCCGGATGTGAGCTGGCGCAAGGCGGCCGACGCGCTGGTGGACGGCGGGAGCCTTGCTCTGGTCTCGTACTTCGGGCTCGACGATCCCCGCAGCGCCGACGATCAGCAGGCGCTGCGTGCCGCCATGACGACGATCGCGCCCGAACTTGCCGCCGATTGGCCTACCTACCCGGACCTCGCTGACACCCTCGCCGGCGTTGCGGCCCGACGCGACAACGTCTCGGAGGTGTGGGCGTGGCTGGGGGCCTATGAGATCGCACGCGGGTATGCGGCGGACCTGTTTGATGACGTGCAGGCCACCGCGGTGCCGACGCTGCTGGAGCACACCGCTGACGAGCTCAACGCTCTGCTGGGCACCATGTCGTTCTGGGCAGGACTGTCACCCCTACAGCGCGACGCTCTCACCGCCGAAAACCAAACCTTCCACCAGCGGATCGGCCGGCCGATCCGCTCCAGCACAGCCGCCTGCCTGGTAATGGCACGACGCCAGCCCCGCGCCTGACCGAGCTAGGGCGTGATGACGACGCGGCCGAACGCCTTGCGGCTCTCGGCGTATTCGTGTGCCGCGGCAGCATCCGCGAGCGAAAACGAGCGATCGATCTCTACCTGGAACTCGCCGCTTGCTACCCGCTCCAACATGTCGCCGATCATGGGATGGACACGGGCGTACTCCGACAGGATCGCGCCTCCGAGAAAGACGCCATGCAACGAGTTGTTGCGCGTCCAGAGCGACCGCGCCTCGACCTGAGAACCCGCACGAGCGGCCACCCCTACGCTAACCAGCGTTCCCCGGTACGCGAGCACGCCGACGCTGTCGATGAGGTTCTGGCCGCCGATCGAGTCGATGGCGACATCGACGCCGCGCGAATCGGTCAACTGGTTGGCGCGCTCGACGAAGCTCTCGGTCGCATAGTTGATCCCATAGTCGAGTCCGAGCGCCTTCAGCCGATCGAGCTTCCCGTCGCTTGAGGCAGTCGCTATTACGGTCGCGCCGGCTCGCTTGGCAAGCTGGATCGCTGCCATGCCGACGCCACCGGCTCCAGCATGGATCAGAATGGTCTGGCCCTCGACGAGGTTGCCGGCGGTGAACAGACACTCGTACGCAGTCCCGAATGCGACCGGCACACACGCCGCACGGGCCGCATCCAGCCCGGCAGGAATCGGCCAAGTCATCGCTGCGGGAACAGCTCGCCTGGCAGCATGCGACCCAGCTGCATTCAAGGCAACCACTCCGTCGCCAACCGCGCGCCCCTCGACCCCGGCAGCGACCTCGCTGATGGTGCCGGCACTCAGATAACCGACGATATGTGGGGTCGTGGACAGATCCCCTGCCGCGCGGGCGAGTAGATCGCCCCCCTCGATGCTGATCGCCTCGGCGTCAACGACCACGCAGCCATCCGGACATTCAGGATCGGGCACCTCCTCGTAGCGAAGCACCTCCGGCCCACCATTCTCGTAGATAACCGCTGCCTTCATTTGCGCCATCCTCTCGCTCTCGACCCTGCGCCGTCACCAGGCGCGCAGGATGTCATGCTCGGGCCTCCAAGCCACGCACGGTAGCGGCCAAGCGAGCTCCTGGCGCTCGAGACCGCAAATCCGGACCAGCCGTTTCGCAAGGAGGTCGTCCGTCCGCAACTGACGACAATGGAATGGACGTTACCCGCTCCTCTCCACTTCCAATTTATACCGCACACGAGGCCTTCATGAAGCCTCGTGTCGTGCCGCATAATTGCCCGCCGCAGATCAGAACCTACGGAAATGGGAGGAACGAAATGTGTACGGGAGAGCATGCGGTGGTGATCGTCGGAGGCGGTCCAACGGGGATGATGCTGGCGGCTGAGTTGGCGTTGGCGAAGGTCGACGTCGCGGTCCTCGAGCGGCGTCCGGATCACGTGCTCGTCGGCTCGCGGGCCGGCGGTTTTCACTCGCGCACGATCGAGGTGCTGGATCAGCGTGGGGTCGCTGATCGGTTCCTCGCGGAGGGTCAGGTGGCTCAGGCCGCGATGTTCGCCACGACCGTGTTGGACATGAGCGACTTCCCGACGCGTCATCCGTATTCGCTCGGGATCTGGCAGAACCAGATCGAGCGGATCATGGCCGCCTGGATCGCGGAGTTGCCGGTGCGGATCCATTACGGGTGTGAGGTGACGGGCTTCGCGCAGGACGACGCCGGCGTCGAGGTCGAGCTGTCCGACGGTCAGTCGCTGCGAGCGCGGTATCTCGTCGGGTGCGACGGAGGACGCAGCCTGATCCGTAAAGCAGCCGGCATCGAGTTCCCGGGGTGGGATCCGACGAGGAGCAGCCTGATCGCCGAGGTCGAGATGGCCGAGGAGCCGGAGCTGGGCGTCCGCCGCGATGAGACGGGCACCCATGGCATCGGCAGGTTGGAGTACGAGATCCGCGACGGCGAGGTGGTCTACGCGGATGGGGGGCCGGTACGGGTCGTCGTGACCGAGCGACAGATCGGGCCTGATAGCGAGCCCACCCTGGGCGATCTGAGCGAGGCGCTCATCGCCGTGTATGGCACCGACTTCGGGGTCCACAGTCCCACGTGGATCTCCAGGTTCACCGACATGACACGTCAGGCAGCGGCCTACCGCGCGGGAGGGGTCCTGCTCGCCGGCGACTCGGCGCACGTGCATTACCCGGCGGGTGGACAGGGCCTCAGCCTCGGTGTGCAGGATGCGGTGAATCTGGGATGGAAGCTGGCTCAGGTGGTCAACGGGACCTCTCCGGAGACCCTCCTGGATACCTATCAGGACGAGCGTCACCCGGTCGCTGCCCGAGCGCTTCAGCACACGATGGCTCAGACCACACTCCAGCGCCAAGACGAGCGCATGAAGGCCTTGGTCGATGTGGTGTCGGAGCTGGCGAGCATGGACGAGCCTCGCAAGCGGCTCGCCGGGATCGTCTCCGGGCTGGACATTCATTACGACCTCGGCGAGGGACATCCGCTGCTCGGCCGCCGCATGCCCGATCTCGACCTCGTGACCGCCGACGGCCCGCTCCGAGTCTTCGAGTTGCTGCACGACGCCAAGCCGGTGCTGCTCAACCTCGGTGACCCCGGCGGCTTCGACATCACACCATGGGCTGCCCGCGTCCAGCTAATCGACGCGACATGCGACGGCCGGTGGGCGCTTCCGGTACTTGGCGCGGTCACCGCCCCCACTGCCGTGTTGATCCGGCCCGACGGATACGTCGCCTGGGTCGGGGACGGCACAGACACCGGATTGCGCGACGCGCTGACCACCTGGTTCGGACCCCGTACTGCGACATAGCCCGTCAACTTCCAAGATCAATCCTTCGTGTAGATCAGCTCGAAGTCGTGTTTCCAGCGCGCGCCGTCGCTCGAGGACTCCCCGCTTCCGCGGATCGTTCGGCCGTCGTCGCTGAACGTCCCGGTGTAGCGCTGAGAGAAGTCAAGCGGCGAGAAATCGCCGCGGTCCGCCAAGCTTCCACACACCGGAGCGGAGACACCGACGCTCCCGAAGCGATGCACCCGCCCTTTGGGTGGCTCGCTGTCTCCAGTGGGATACTGAGAGCCGATGCCTGAATCGCTTGCTCTTGACTCCACCGTCGCTGTCGTCACGGGTGCCTCCAGTGGCATCGGTGAGGCGACCGCGCTCGCGCTTGCCGCGCAGGGCGCAACCGTCGCTCTCGTCGCTCGCCGCGCGCAGCGGTTGGAGGGCCTCGCTGAGCGGATCGCCTCAGTAGGCCCCACTCCGCTTGTGATCGCCGCCGACTTGACCGATGCGGCCCAACCTCCGCGGGTGATGGACGAGGTGGTCGCCAAGGCCGGCAGGATCGACGTGCTCGTCAACAACGCCGGGGTAATGCTGCTCGGCCCGATCGTGGGCGCGCCGCTCGAGGAATGGGAGCGGATGATCGACATCAACGTTCGCGCCCTCCTGCACTGCGCGCACGCTGCATTGCCGCACCTGCTCGAGGCCGCCGAGCAAGGGCCCCGCAACGTGGCGGATCTGGTCAACGTCTCCTCGGTTGCGGGGCGCAAAATCAACAGCGGTTCCGGGGTCTACAACCTGACCAAGCACGGTGTCGGCGCGTTCAGCGAGTCGCTGCGTCAGGAGATCACGCGCCGATACGTACGCGTCGGCCTGATCGAGCCCGGCGCCGTTGCGACGGAGTTGGTGGGCCACAATCGGCCCGAAGTCCTAGAGGCCCTCGCTTCACGTCCTGGCCTTGGATCGCCGATGCAGGCCCGCGACATCGCCGACGCGATCCTCTACATGGTGACCCGCCCGCGTCACGTCGCGATCAACGAGATCCTGGTTCGCCCGACAGATCAAGAGCGCTAGACAGGTGTAAGCCGAGAGCGCCCCCGGCTTGGGCAATCAGCTCCGCAGCCAAGGTAGGCTGACCGTACAGAAATGCCTGAGACCGTCACAAACAACGTCCTCGTGACGATCCCGATCAGCCATTACTGCGAGAAGGCACGATGGGCACTCGACCGTGCTGGTATCGCGTATGTGGAGCAACCTCATGTGCAAGCAATCCACCGTCTCGCCACACGACGAGCCGGAGGTGGACTCACGGTGCCTGTGCTCCTGTGTGCCGGCGGCGCGCTCACCGATTCAACGGACATCCTCGCCTGGGTGGATGCGAAGTCCCAGCCGATCCGGGCGCTGTACCCGAAAAATCCCGATCGGGCGGCCGTAGTGAGGCGGCTCGAGGGCTACTTCGACACTTGCCTGGGGCCGCAGTCGAGATGCTGGATGTACCAGCAGTTGCGCGCACGCCGCGACCTTGCACTCAACTACGGCTGCACCGGGGTCCCTGCATGGGAGCTCGTGACTCTGCGATTCGGCTACCCAACTCTGATCGCGCTCGTGGCGCACGTCCTCGACGTCACGCCCGCGACAGGACTCCGATCCGAGCACGAAGTGCGAGCCGTGTTCGATGCCGTCGGTGGGTACTTGAGTGACGGCCGACGCTATCTCTGCGGCGACGAGTTCACGGCCGCCGACTTGGCTTTCTCCGCACTCGCAGCTCCCATGCTCATGCCTACGGGCTATGGAGTGCAGCTGCCACAGCCGGATGAGTTGCCTCCATATGCGGCTGAGGTCGTGCGCGAATTGCGTGCACATCCAGCCGGCGGGCATGCCCTGGCGATGTTCGCCACGGAGCGAAGTGCACCGGTCTAGTTAGGGCACCCTAATCTTGTGGTAGGGTGCCCGCCATGATACCCGAGCTTGTAAGTCGGAATTTGCGTGTGCGCCGCCTGTCCGATCTGTGCGTGCTTCCTTCCCCACGCTCCGACGGCAACCGCCGGCAAGAGCCCAAACAATGCCTGAGGTCCTGTTCGCAATGAAAAGAATTCACCGTCCGCTCCTTCTCACCGTGCTGCTCGTCCCAGTGGTCGCCCTGCTCGCCGCCTGCGGGAGCTCCTCGTCAGGGCCAAGCAAGTCCATAACGCTCTACAACGGCCAGCACGTGCAGACGACGGACACGCTTGTCGCGGCCTTCGAACGAGAGAGCGGCATCAAGGTGAACGTGCGCAGCGACGATGAGGACACCTTTGCCGATGAGATCGTCACCGAGGGATCCAACTCACCGGCGGACGTGATCTACACCGAGAACTCGCCGGCGCTCGAGTATCTCCAGGGCAAGAGTCTGCTCGCTCCGGTAGATTCCACGACACTCGCTAGGACTCCGAGCAGGTTCAACTCCCCGCAGGGGGGCTGGCTTGGGGTCTCCGCACGGGTCAGCGTGCTCATCTACAACCCAAGCCTGATCAAAGCAAGCGAACTTCCGACTTCGGTCCTCCAACTGGCCGAGCCCAAGTACCACGGCAAGCTGGCGATTGCTGCCGGAGAGACAGACTTCCAACCGATCGTCACATCCGTCGCCCGTACGAATGGTCGCGCCGCCACACAGAAGTGGCTTGAAGGGATCAAGGACAACGCCACCAGTCACATCTATCCCGACAACGAGACGATCTCAAGCCAGGTCAACCGAGGAGCTGTCGCCTTTGGCGTGATCAACCAGTACTACTGGTACCGCATGCGCGCCGAGCTCGGCGCGGGGAGCATCCATTCGAAGATCGCCTACTTCGCGCCACACGATCCCGGCTATGTGATCGACGTCTCCGGAGCGGCGATCCTCAAGTCATCCAAGAACCAAAGCGCCGATCAAAAGTTCCTCGTCTTCCTCGTGAGCCGAGAAGGTCAGGAGATAATCGCCCACTCGCTCAGCTTCGAGTATCCGATCGTCCCAGGCGTCACCACCGCCGCGCCGGAGACGCCCTTCAACGAGCTGCAGCCGAATTCGATCACGATTCCCCAGCTTGGCGACGGGTCGACGGCGATCGGGCTACTTCGCGAAGCAGGGTTGTTGTGAGACGCCGCGCTCGATCGAGTCGTTGAGATGGGGACTCAGGCGCCCGCGATCCGCGGGCCCGTCCCGCCATCCAGGTGGGCGTCTGTCTCCCCCCGGCGTGCCCCGCGACCCTGGCTGCTACTTGGGCTGAGCACGGCTGTGGCGCTTGTGCTGGTCGCGCCTCTGGCGTTCCTGCTGTTCGAGGCACACGGCGCGGGGACCTCGACGATCGTGCACCTGATCTTCCGGGAGCTCACGGCTAGCCTGCTTTGGAACACGGTCAGGCTCACCGTCGTGGTGACGGCTCTGTGTGCCGTGATCGGCACCGCGGCGGCCTGGTTTGTCGAGCGCACCGACCTTCCCGGCCGTCGGGTATGGGCCGTGTTGGTGGTCGTGCCGCTGGCCATCCCCGACTTCGTGGTGAGCTTCGGATGGGCCTCGCTCAGCACTCGTGTCGCGGGCTTTCAAGGTGCTGTGCTGGTGATGACGCTTGCGGTATACCCGCTCGTCTACCTGCCGGTCGCCGCAAGCTTTCGCAACTCCGATCCTGGTCAGGAGGAGTTGGCGCGCAGCCTCGGAGCCGGACGACTGCAAACCTTCTGGCGGGTGACGCTCGGACAAGCCCGGGTGGCGATCCTCGGCGGTTGTCTGCTGGTGGCGCTCGTGTTGCTGGCCGAGTACGGCGCCTTTGAGATCCTCGGCTACCAGACCTTCACCACCGAGATATTCACCGAGTTCAACGTGTCGTTCAACGTGCCGACGGCGTCGGCGCTGTCACTGGTGCTGGTGCTCCTGAGCCTTGTAGTGCTCTCGGGCGAGGGCTTGGCCCGCGGCCGAGGCCGGCTCAGCCGCTCGGGACCCCTCGCCCAACGGGCCATTCGGCCCCATCGACTTGGACGAGCCAGGCTGCCCGCGCTCCTCGGCTTCGCCGTCCTCGTCGGCTTGGCTTTGGGCGTGCCAATCGGCTCCAGCGTCTACTGGATCCTCAGGGGCGGCCATGCCTTCCTCACCGGCGTGTCCCTACTTGACGCAACCTGGCACACAGCCCTCTACAGCGCGATCGCGGCGGCCTTGTCGACGACGATGGCGCTCCCTGTTGCGCTGCTCGCGATTCGCCACAGCGGGCGAGGCTACCTCTTGCTCGAGCGCAGCACCTACCTTGTGCTGGCGATGCCGGGCTTGGTGATCGCACTGGCACTCTCATACTTCACCGAGCGCTATGCCAACGGATTCCTATATCAAAGCGCCCCATTGCTCGTGATCGCCTACGCCATCCTGTTCTTCCCACTGGCGCTCGTCGGTGTGCGAGCTTCGATCGTCCAGGCTCCAGTCGGCCTTGAGGAGGTGGGGCGCTCGCTTGGCCGCGGGCGCGTCTCGGTGCTGTTGCGAATCACGCTCCCGCTGGTCTCCCCCGGCCTCGCTGCGGCCTTCTGCCTGGTATTCCTCTCCGCGGTGACCGAGTTGACCGCCACGTTGATCCTGATCCCCACAGGCGTGCAGACGCTCTCCACCCAGTTCTGGGCCTATCAGCAGAACCTCTCCTACGGACAGGCTGCGCCGTTTGCGCTTGCGATCATCGCCATCGCGGCACTGCCCAGTGTCGTGCTCGGCCGCTTCTTCGACCGCCTACCCTCGCGCGGGAGACCGGCAAGATGAGCGGCAGTCCCAACCCCGACGAGACGCTGAGCGGACCAGGCGGCGGTGAGAACCAAAGCAGCAAACCCACCAGAGACGCCGAGCTTCCCAGCGGCCTCGATGTCGTGGACTTGCACAAGAGCTTCGGCACGCACCCGGTGCTCTCTGGCCTGGATCTCATCGTACCCACGGGATCGTTCACGGCCATTCTCGGGTCCTCGGGCAGTGGCAAGACGACGCTCCTGCGGCTGCTGGCAGGCTTTGACCGACCCGACCGAGGCGTCGTGAAGATCGGCGGGCGCGTCATGGACGGAGCTGCCATTCACATCCAACCCGAGCGACGACGGATCGGATATGTGCCTCAGGAGGGAGGCCTATTTCCCCACCTCACCGTCGCGGCGAATGTCGGGTTCGGACTCTCGAGGGCGACCCGGCGGGGACGGGTGAACGAGCTGCTCGCGCTCGTGGGCCTGGCCGACCTGGGGCGCCGCTATCCCCACCAGCTCTCAGGTGGCCAGCAGCAGCGCGTGGCTTTGGCGCGAGCACTGGCAATCGAGCCAGACGTGGTGCTCTTGGACGAGCCGTTCGCCTCCCTCGATGCTCACATGCGTGCCAGTGTCCGCGAGGAGGTCCAGCGGATCCTGCAAGCGTCGGCGACGACGACGCTGCTCGTGACCCACGACCAGGACGAGGCGCTCTCGCTCGCCGATCGCGTTGCCGTTCTCCGCGACGGCAGGATCGCCCAGCACGCCACGCCACAAGAGCTCTACGCGCGCCCGCTCGACGATCGGCTCGCGCGGTTCGTCGGGGAGGCCAACTTGATCGCGGGCGTACTCGATGGGGCATCCGTCCAGACGCCGCTCGGCAAGCTCCCGGCGCTATGGCACGGCGAGATGTTGCCAACACCCTGCCCGGTGAGCGTACTGATCCGCCCCGAGCAGATCGACCTGCATCCCGCCGATAGCGAGGCGGGCTTTGCCGGGCGGATCGTGCGAACGGGCTACCACGGACACGATGCCGTCCTGCACGTGCAGGTCGATCAGCCGCAGACAGCAGAGCACCTGCTCGTGCGCACACTTGGAGAGACACGGCTATCCACCGGCTTGGCAGTCAAGCTCGACGTGCGTGGTCCCGTGCTGGTGTGGCCCGCAAGCACCTCGCATTGAGCTAGGCGAATCCTTTTCCCGAGATCGGACCTCTCATATCTGTGCGAGGTCCAATCGACAGGAACGGGAGGACGTAATGATCATTTTCCGCCACGCTCACGTTAACCGATCTTTGCTTCTGGGAACTCTGAGGCCCCGAATATTCACAATCCTGGTCGTCTTTGGTTTTGTCGCCCTTGGCCTGCCCGTCGCGGCGGAAGCCACGCCTACAGCAGTCACGCTCAAGCTTCGGGGCGTGCCGATCGCTGTCGACCCTGAGGCGGTGAACGGCCCAACATATCCCGGCACGGGCGACACCCTTGGCGCAGGTACCGCCGTCGAAGGCGAAATCAAGATCAGTGGCAGCGAATACGGCGGTTTTCCACCACCTGTCACCGGCGTCACATTCCTCGCGCCCGCGGGCGTAAAGCTGCACCCTCAGGGGTTCAACACTTGCTCAGAGGCAATCCTCGAAAGCCACGAAATCACACACTGTCCCAAGAAGTCTTTTGCGAGCTCGATCGGCTCGGTCGCCGGCGTCGTCAGCTTCGGCGCGACGCGCGTCCACGAGGCACTGACTCTGCAGGCATTCTTCGCGCCCGGTGGGGAGCTCGCCTTCTATGCCGAAGGTAGATCCCCAGCCGTGATCGAAGTCATGGGCAAGGCCAGCATCACATCTGGCGGGGACGGATTCGGTCCGAAGTTCAGCGCGAACGTACCGCTGGTGGAAACGGTGCCCGGAGCTCCCTATGGGGTCGTGGAAGCGGCCAAAATCACGGTGGGAGCAGCCTTCGTGCAAACAGGCAAACTGATCTCCTACATCACCCTGCCGAAGAAGTGCCCTAGGGGCGGCTTCCCGGTCCGCGCCCAACTGACGTTCCTTATCGGCGAACCGGTTACGGTCGACACCAAGATGCCGTGCCCGACGAAATAATCCCATGACCGTCATCTATCTCATCGCAGCCATCGTCGTGTTCTGCGGCTGCCTCTTCTTTTTTATGAAAAAGGTTCGTTCCCATGACTGACACGCGCTGGGCCTGGCCCACCGAACAGGTAATCAACGCCGCCCAACAGGGCGAACCGCGTGCGATCGCGATTCTGCTGGACGGCTCGCATGCACATGTGCATCGTTTCGCGCGGACCCTCTGCTCGACGCCCGAGGATGCGGAGGACGCGGCGCAAGAGGCGCTGATCGTTCTCTACCAGAAGATCGGCACGCTGCGCGCCGCCGCGGCGCTCGCTTCGTGGATGTTTCAGATCGTGCGCCACGAGTGCATCCGCAGATCGCGACTCGCACTGCGCGGACCCATTCCCACCTCGACCAGCGAACACTCCGTCGAAGAGGTCGCTCTGGCCCGGCTGGAAGTCGAGCGAATCGTCGATTCGATCGCGGCGCTGCCAGCCGATCAGCGTGCCGTGCTCGTCCTGCGCGATGTTCAGGGCCTGTCTGGAAAGGCCACAGCTCAGACGCTTGGCCTCAGCCGTGCCGCGATGAAGTCACGTCTGCATCGCGGCCGCGAAACGCTGCGCGCGCAGCTCAAAATGTCATCCGATCCAATCGTCTCTGCGAACACAGATAATGGCTGAGCCCACGCAAAGCGTTCTTGCCAGTAAGTCTGTCGCCCGCCATTTCGCGCGCGGAGCGCTTGGCTTCGGCCTGATCGGCGTGGCGATCGCGCTGACCACGAGCGCCGGCCCCGCCGCGCTCCTGCTGGCGCCGTTTGGCTTGGTCGCGCTCCGCGGCTGCCCGACCTGCTGGTGCGTTGGCCTGGCTCAGACGATCTCAGCAGGCCGACTTGAGCGCAGTTGCACAGGCGCCAACTGCACACTGCGGCGCGGCGAGGGCTAAACGGGCTCAGCCGCCAGCACGTCCGTCCGCGCGATCGCCGCTGCTCGCTCACCCGCGAGAGATGTGCGGCGCTTGTCTTGCATGTAGCCGTCCAGCGCCTCCTGCGAGGGGAACTCCAGCACCTGGATCTCGAGCGGCGCACCATTCGCGCCATCGGTGCGCATTCGTTGCAGCACCCGCGCTCCGTGGCTGCCCATCAAACCCAGCACCGTGTCCTCGTAGGCGCAAAGCGCCTTCTCGGTACCAGGCCTCGACCAGAGCAGAACGCACAGGTGAATGCTCATCCTCGCAAGCGTATGCGAGGAGGCAAAAGACCGCCGCCTCGGCAATTGCGCCCTCTCTAAACCCCCAGCGCGAACAGCGGCCAGCGGCCAGGCACGCCCTTCAGTTCGTGAAAGCCGCGATCCTCGAACGCGAACGGGCCACCGACCACCGTTCCGAACACGGTGCCCGAGACGAGCACTTCGTCCGGCGCGGCAAGCGCGCCCACGCGCGAAGCGATGTGTACCGCCATGCCGCCGACGTCCTCGCCGATCAGCTCGCACTCGCCAGTGTGCACGCCGATGCGGACCTCGAGCCCGAGCTCTCGCACTGCCGCGGTCACCGCCAGAGCACAGCGCAAAGCCCGTGACGGTGGCCCGTCGAACGTCACGAGAAAGCCATCCCCAACCGTCTTGACCTCGCGACCACCGAAGCGGGAAAGCTGCGCTCGCACTCGTGTGTCGTGCTCTGCCAGCAGGTCGCGCCAGCGACCGTCACCCAAAGTGGCCGCCCGCGCCGTCGCGTCGACGATGTCGGTGAACATCACCGTCAGCAGTCCGCGCGCGAGCTCCCCGCGACTGCGGGCGCCCGTCAGAAACTCCTCGATCTCCTCGACGATCGCGTCGCTGTCGCCCACGAACGGCAGCGAATCCACTCCTTCCAACTCGACATGGCGCGCGCCGGCTATGTGCTCGGCCAGATAGCGCGAGTGACGCGGGTCCCAGGCCGTATCCCCCGACCTGTGCATGACAAGCGTCGGCACACGCACGCCGCCGAGCACGTCGCGCACATCCAATTCAGCCGCCGTATTCAGCAGGATACGCGCCTGATTTGGGCTTGCCGAAAGGCGCTGCAAGCGCGCGAACCATGTTGCCAGCGCTGGATCTTCGGCCATCGAGGGCGCCATTACAGCGAGCCCGGGACCGTCGGGCTCGCCCCATGAGGCGATCGTCTGCTCAGTCCACTGAGCGCGATCCTCCTTTGTCATCGCCCAGTCGTAGTCGACAGCCCACGAGGTGCGGGCGATCGACGCGTACATGATCAGCGCGCCGACACGCTCTGGATGGCTTGCTGCCAGCAGCGCTCCGACCGGTCCGCCCAAGCCATAGGTGAGCAGCGCGGCCCGCTCGCTGCCGGCGGCGTCGAGCACCGCGAGCGCGTCCTGCATCTCCTGATCGAGCGAGTGCGAGCCTCCCGCGCTGTCTGAAAGCCCGCTTCCGCGGCGGTCGAACAGGATCAGTCGGTTGAACACGGCCAGGCGCTCGAGAAAGCGACGCACGGCCGAGGCCTCCCACAACTGCTCTATCTGGGAGATCCATCCCGGCAGGAACAGCAGATCGAGTGGACCCTCCCCCGCCAACTGGTAGGCGATGGTCGCATCGCCGCTGCGCGCATAGCGCGTCGCGGGCACCACCATCAGCAGACCTCGATCCGTCTCCGCGTTCCCATCACCGACACATATACAAGCGCAAGAAGTCAGCGTAAGTGGGCATTGCGGCCAGGTCAGCCGATCTCAAAATGCGCGATATGAGCTCTTTGTGATCGTGAAGCCGTGACGTGAGCGATTCGTGCAGCGCACGGCGGTCGCACTGACCGTGCATTTCACGGCGATCGGTCCGACGCCCCAGTTGCTCCCACGACCCAGCTTCACCGAGTGCGTGCCAACAAAGGAGTCCTGGCTCAGGCGAGCACGTTCAGGACGTCCGACGGTACCGAGGAAGACGAATCCCGGGTCGCCGATGCCTTTGCCCTTCGGAGCCGGCACGGCTCTGGCGGCACACAGCAGTTGCATCGGGGGCGTGTTGGGCGGGTGGATCGCGATGCCACACGTCACCTGTCCGCCCAATGCGCTCCACAACTCGGCACCCGACGTCGAGGCCAGCGCCGGCACGGGCGCGAGCACACCAACGGCGCACGTGACGAGCAGGCTTGCCAGCCGATTCACCTGCTCATCATCGCACGCCGCTCAAACCGATCGGCTCCGCAAGCGCGATTTGACAGCAGCTCAACCTGCCTCGATTGCCACCCGCGATTCGACACGGTCTGTGCGCGCGGGGGCCACCGCCGCGCGGATCGGGCCGATCGACAGCGCCGCCAGGGCTCCCAGCACGCTTGTGATGACCATGAACACCCACCCACGGTCAAAGGCGCTCAGAGCATCGGCTGGGCTGGGCGTCGCAAGCACCGCCACAAGGATCGACACGCCGAGCACGAATCCCACCTGTCGCGTCATCGTGAAGACGGCCGAGCCCGTCGCAAAGCGAGCCGGCGGCAGCGAGGAGGAGGCGGCGCTTGCCAGGCTCGGCAGGACCAGGCCGACGCCGACGCCCGTGATCAACAGGCCCGGCAACATCTCACCCGCGTAGTCGGGCTCCACGCCCACGCGCAAGCGCCACCACAAGCAGCCCAAACCGAATATGGAGATTCCTGCGGCACTCAATGCGCGCTGGCCGAAACGGTTGATGTAGCGCCCAGAGCTTGCGGCAAAGATCGCTGCGGTCGCCGGTCCCGGCGCGAGGCACAGCCCGGCAATCAGCACGGAGCGCTGCCAGACCTCGGTCATGAACAGCACGTCGGCGAGCAGGAAGGCGGCGAAGCCGGCTGAGAACAGCACGGAGGCGAGGTTGGCCATCGCGAACGAGCGCACCCGCAACATGGCGGGATCGATCACCGGCGAGCGATGCGTCGAGCAGCGCCTCCAGAAGGCGGCCAGACCCACGAGCGCGACGGCGAACGCGGCGATTGTGCGCGCACTGTCCCAACCCCAAGCAGGCGCCTTGACCAGGCCCAGCGCGAGCACGCCGATCCCGAGAACGATCAGCGCCGAGCCGAGCATGTCGGGGCGCTCTTGGTGCTCGTCGCGGCTCTCGCGCAGTACGCGCAGGCCGTAGGCGAGCGCAGCCAGGCCCACCGGGACGTTGACGAGGAACACGAGCCGCCAGCTCGACTGCACGAGCACGCCGCCGATCGGCGGGCCGGCGGCGGCCGCGAGCCCGCCGATCGCAGCCCATATGCCGATCGCCGCCGGGCGCTTGGCCGGCTCGAACTCGGGCAGCAGCAATGCCAGCGACGTCGGCAACAACAGTGCCGCGCCACCTGCCTGCAGAACGCGGGCCGCAACCAGCGCGCCAACCGACGGAGCCGCGCCGCACAACGCCGAGCCCAAGACGAACACCGCGAGGCCCCACAGGAACGCCCGCCGGCGCCCGTGACGGTCGGCCAAGCGGCCGGCCGAGACCATCAAGGCGGCGAGCACGATCGCGTATGCGTTGAGCACCCATGACACCGAGGAGATGCTCGAACCGTGGAAGTTGGCCTCGATCTTCGGAAACGCCACGTTCACGATGAATAGGTCGAGGCTGACCATGAACACGCCCACCGAGACCAACGTCAAGACCTTCCATTGCCGCTGCACGTGACACCTCCGTACGTAGTTGCATTTTGCAAGTAGGTGTCGCCACGCTAGCACACGCGACTTTCAAAATGCAACCAGCTCCGCTACGATCGGCGTATGCCCTACCGTCCCTTCACCGACCAGAACTGTTCGATTGCCGCTGCGCTCTCGCTTGTCGGCGAGCGTTGGACGCTCCTGATCATGCGCGACGTGTTGCTCGGTCGCCGTCGTTTCGCCGACATCAAGCGCAGCACAGGCGTCGCCTCGAACATCCTCGCCGATCGCCTGGAGATGCTTGTCGAGCATGGCCTGCTGCGGCGCAAGCTCTACAGCGAGCATCCCGAGTCCTACGAATACATCCCCACACGCAAGGGTCTGGACCTCAACCCCGTGATCATCGCCCTGATGCAGTGGGGCGACCAGTACAGCTCACCGCGGGCCGGCCCACCACGAATTCCCGTCCACACCGTCTGCGGCCATGACGCACATCCCCAAATGCACTGCAGCCACTGCGGCGAGGCCATCGCGAGCGGCGAGCTGAATGTCAGGCCTGGTCCGGGTGCCACCCAGAAGCAGATCTACGAAGGTGTGCTGCCCAAACGGGCGTGAGTGCAGCGCAGCGCAGCGCCGCTTACGCCGCATCCCGGAGTGGCCCATGCGATCGATCCTCAACTGGAGCGCTTGGCGGCCGATCTGCTCGGGCGCGGGGCCGGTGGATTCGCCGGCGTCTTCTTTGCCTTCTTCTTACCTGCACCGGGGCTCTCCCCCCGTACGCGCGCAAGGCTCTGCTCGAGCGCGCCCATCAGGTCCGGAGCAGTCGGAGCCGTCTTCGGCTTTGGCTTGTCCACTGCGGGCGCCACCGAGATCCTCTGACCTTTCTGCTTGCGCTTGATCAAACGCTGCAGATGGGCGCGGTGCTCGTCGCGATAGGCGGCCGGCTCGAATGGCACCTCGAGCTCCGCGATGATCGCGATCGCGTTCTCGATCTGCTCGCTGCCGGGCACCGCCTCGGCATCGATCTCCGCCGCGACGTCGGCGTCGGAGCGGACTTCGTCGTGAAAGCGCATCGTCGTCAGCGTTAGCAGCTCGCCTTGTGGACGGATGCTGACCAAATGCTCCTTGGCGCGCATCACAAAGCGCCCGAGCGCCACCTTGCCGGAGTCGCCCATCGCCTCACCAAGCAAGGCATAGGCCCGCGCCGCGCTCTCGTTCTCGGGGACCAGCAGATAAGGACGATCGAGGTAGATCGGATCTATCTCGCGCTCCTCGACGAAGGCCTCGATGTCGATCGTGTGGCTCTTGCGAGGTGCAGCGGCCGCGAGGTCCTCATCGCTGAGCAGCACCCAACTGCCATCCTCCATCTCATAGCCCTTGGCGATCTCGTTCCAGGGCACCTCGCGTTCCTCCAGTGCGCACATACGCCGTGTCTGGATCGGCGAGCCGTCGGGCTCGTGCAGCTGGCTGAAGTGCACGCCGCGATCGCGCACGGCGCTGTAGAGCATCACCGGCACGTTCACCAAGCCGAAGCTGAGCGAGCCCGACCACAGTGGACGCGCCATCAGCCCTCCCCTCGCGTCCGCCCGCGCCCACGAACCGCGCCCTTGGGCGAGCGGGGGGCGCCGCCGGAGGGGCGCGGGGCCTTGCCGGCCGGTCGCGGCTTGCCGCTCGCTGGGCGGCGGCGCTTGCGCGCGTGGCCGTCCTCGAGGCTTGCCCGCAAGGCGCTCAACAGCTCCCCCTCCCCTGTCTGTTCCTGGCTTTGTGGCGCCTGGACCTTCTCCCCACGCGCCTTCTGCTCGATCACGCCGAGCACGGCCGCGCGATAGCTGTTCTCATAGGCATCGGGCTCGAAGCTCGCGACGAGCTGGTCGACCAGCAGCCGCGCGGTGTCGATCTCGAGCTTGCTCGGCTGCTTGTCCGCCTTTGCGATCTCCAACTCTCGCGGGTCCACGAATTCGTCGGCAAAGCGCATCGTGTGCAGGACGATCACGTCCTTGAGCGCCCGAACCGCAGCGAGATGGGCCTTGCCGTGGAAGAGGAAGCGCCCGATCCCGACCTTTCCAGAGGTCTTCAGCGCGCTGTGCAGGGTGCGGTATGCCTCGTCGCCAAGCTTCCCGGGGCTTAGATAGTAGGCGCGCTCGTAGTAGGCGGGATCGATCTCCTGACCGTCGACGAAGTGCTCTACGTCGATCACGTGCGCCTCCGGACCCTCCGCCGCAGCGATCTCCTCCTTGGAGAGCATTACGTAGGAGCCCGAGCTCACTTCAAAGCCCTTGGCGATCTCGCTGTATGGAACCTCGCGATCCTCTGCCACGCACATGCGCCGGTGCTCGATTGCCGCACCATCGCTGACGTGGCGCTCGCGAAAGGAGATGCTCTTGGACTCTGTGGCCGTATGCAGCTTGACTGGTACCCGCACCAGCCCGAAGGCGATCGTGCCGTTCCACAGCGAGCGGGGCATGGCTAGAGCGCTACCCAAGATCTAAGGTGCATACGCCCGCAGGATACGCCTACATTCACCCCTTGTGGGGGACGCAATCGAACTTGCCGTCCCCGTATACAGGCCCGAGTGACAGCTCGGTTGGCGTGCTTGACGCCGAAATGGATCACGTGCGGGACTCCAAAATTGGGCGCATAGATCTCTGGGTATGGGGGTAGGCACACCAAAGAAGCATGTTCGGGCATGTTCAAAGATATGCCCGCAAGAGCCAAATGTCCACGAGCCAGGAGGAGGTTGAGATCGTGTCAGCAGCGACAGCCACGCATGATCTGCACATCGACCACGGCACCACCCAGGATCTGGACCATCTGTTCGCTCTCTGGCAGGAGCAGCGCGACCCCGGCGCACGCGAAGCGCTGGTCAAGCGTTTCATGCCGCTGACGCGTAGCTTGGCGCGCCGCTACGACCGCTCCTCCGAGCCCTTCGACGACCTCCTGCAGGTCGCCTCGGTCGGGCTGCTCAAGGCGCTCGACCGCTTCGATCTGCAGCGCGGGCACTCCTTCCCCTCTTTTGCCGTGCCGACGATCCTCGGCGAGATGCGCCGCTACTTCCGCGACTGCGGCTGGTCGGTACACGTGCCCCGCGGCGACCAGGAGCGAGCGCTGAAGGTGCGCGACGCACAGGAGACCCTCACAAACGAACACGGTCATGCCCCGACCGTCAGCCAGCTTTCGCAGTACCTGGAACTCGAAACCGAGCAGGTGATCGACGCGCTGCAGGCAACCCAGGCGTACGAATCGCTTTCCCTCGACGCCCCACGGCCCGGCGGTGAAGACGACACGATCACCTTCGGCGACGGCATGGGCAGCGAGGACGAGCGCTACGAACTGGTGGAGCTCGACGTCACGATCGTCGCCGCGATCCGACACATCCCGGCTCGGGAGCGAGCCATGTTGCACATGCGCTTCGTCGAGGATCTCACTCAAACGGAGATTGCCGCCCGCCTGAAAATCTCGCAAATGCAGGTCTCACGCCTGCTGCGCCGCTCGCTTGACCAATTGCGAGCTCTCACGCGCGACGCAAGCGAGGTATAGGCGCCACCGGCAGGCGGTATCTTCTTTACAACAGTCGAGAGGCGAGCAACACGACCTCGGCGGTTTGCTGCGGCAACCTGCCCTACACCGATGGCCGACTCACCCCCAAATGTTCGTCTCAACCTAGCCAACACCGCCGAGAACGTGGTGGTGGTCAGGGAGATGCTCTCCGGGGTCGGCGAAGCCATCGAACTGGACCACAGCGATCTGAACGATGTGCGCACGGCCGTCACCGAGGCGTGCAACAACGTCGTCCTACACGCCTACGAAGGCGATCCCGGACCGCTGGAGGTCGCGCTCTACCTCGCCGACCGGTCGCTTGGCGTGCTCGTCCGCGATCATGGCGTCGGACTCCCAGCCGAGCCAAGGGCGCTGGAGACAGACACCGGCGGGATCGGGCTGCACGTAATCCAAACGCTCGCGCAGACGGTCGAGTTCGCAGATGGCAAGGAGTGCGGGACCGATGTGAAGATGTGGTTCAACGCCCCGCAGGCCGGTGTGCTTGCACCGCTGCGCGCCGACGGCGGTCAGGCCCACACGCTTGCGCTTCCCGGCATCCCCACGACGACGATCTGCATAGCGCCGGTCAGCCTTGCTCGCACGATCCTGCCGCGCCTGATGATCACCCTTGCCGCACATGCTCACTTCTCCACCGATCGCATCTCCGACGCACAACTGCTCGCCGACGCGCTTGTCGAGCACGCCCAAGCCGCCATCAGCGGCGAGGAGTTGAGTATCGACGTGACTGTCGAGCCCCGCGACCTGGAGTTGCACATCTCGCCCCTGAGCGTGGGCCGCGCTCAACAACTGATCGAGCAATCCGAGCTCGGCGAGTTGGGTGGCGTGATCGAGCAACTGGCCGATCGCCACGAAGTGCTGAGCACGGGCGCCCACGAGACGCTGACGCTCAGGCTCAGCGACCCGCGATAGCCGCGCGCCCAGTCATATCGGATAGCCTCACGATGAGAGCCCGGCCGACCATTCACGGCGACGGTTAGAGCGAGGACGCTGGGGTAATTGGTAGCTACAGGCGCGCAACGCGTCGGTTTTCACAAATGGAGGGTTGACATGGTTGCTCTAGTGGCATTGGTGCTCATCCTGGCTTTGCTTGGCGGGTTGGGCTTTGCCGTGCACGTTCTCTGGTATGTGCTGATCATCGCGCTCCTGCTATGGCTGATCGGCTTCTTCATCGGCGGCGCGCCCGCGGGTGGAGGAGGAGGACGTCGCTGGTACGGACGCTGATAGAGGGGACATCGTGGGGTTGCCAACGAGCTTGCGAGGGCCTGCGATACTGACCTTACGCCTGGCATCTGGGCCAAGTCCCGCAGGCAAATCTCAACGATGCCGGGCTACGGCCAATGCTGCAGCCACCCGAGGGGGAGCAGACCAACCCTGACGCCCACCCGGTGGGGGAGGTTGCCGCGAGCGTACTCATCGAAGCTGGGGCGGTGCTGGCCAGCTCGCTGGACCCAAGCACCACGATGGGCCAAGTCGCGAGCCTGACGCTGCCGCGGCTGGCCGATCTGTGCGTGATCGACCTGCGCGACGAGGATGGCTCGATCAGAGAGGTAGCGGTCGCGTGCGTACAGTCCGAGCTTGCCCGAGAACTCGAAGCGCTTCGCGTCGAGCACCCGCTCGACCCTGACGGAGGGCACCCCGTCGCTCAGGTTCTGCGTAGTGGACAGCCGGTGCTGCTGCCCGAAATGACGAGCACGCTGCTGAACTCCTTCGCGCAAGGTTCGAAGCACGCCGAGTTCATGATCGACCACGGTTACCACTCGGCGGTGGTCGCACCGCTGCTCGCGCGCGAGCGCACGCTCGGGGCGCTTTCGGTCTTGCGCTTGGGCGGGGGCACGCCCTACGGCCAGGAGGACCTGCAGCTCGTCTGCGAGCTCGCCCGGCGTGCGGCCCTGGCGATCGACAATGCGCGTCTGTATTCGGAGGTGCGCAGCGTCGAGCGCCGCCTAGAGGCGATCCTCGTGAACCTCGCCGAGGCGATCACCGTGGTCGACGAGCACGGGCAGACCGTCTTTGCAAACCAGGCCGCCGCCGACCTGCTGTGCGTCTCAGAGCCCGAGGAGCTGACGAGCTCGCGACCCGGGGCGATCATGCCACGGTTCCTGGTGCTCGACGAGCAGGGTCGCGAGCTCGACCTCGAGCACATGCCGGGCAGACAGCTGTTCGCCGGTGAGACGCCTGGGCCGCTGTTGGTGCGCAACATCGTGCGCGCCACCGGCGAGGAGCGCTGGCTGATCGTCAGATCCTCGCCGATCGCAGATCCCGAGAGCGGACGCGTCGTCTATGTGGTGAACGTGTTCGAGAACATCACCGAGGTCAAGCGCGTGCAGCTGGCCGAAAGCTTCATGGCCCAGGCAAGCAGAGTCTTGGCTTCCTCACTCGACTACGCCGAGACGTTGCAGCGCATAGCGCGCCTGGCCGTGCCACAGATCGCGGACTGGTGCGCGGTGGAGCTCGTCAACGAAAAAGACGAGATCGAACGCGTCGCGGTCCACCATCCAGATCCAGCCAAGCTCGAGTTGGCCGAGCAGCTCAACCGCGACTACCGGCCCTCGCTGGATGAACAGGCAGGCGCGCCGGAGGTGATCCGCACGGGCGAAGCGCGCATCTACACCGACATTCCGGCCGACGCGCTTGCGCAATACGCGCGCGACAACCAGCACCTCGAACTGCTCAGCGCGATTGGAGCCACCGCGGTGATCATCGTGCCGATGATCGGCGCGACCGGCCCGATCGGCGCGATCACGCTCGTCTCGGCCGAGTCGATGCGCCGCCTCTCTCCGGGAGATCTCGCGCTCGCCGAACGTCTCGGCCGCCGTGCCGGGACCGCGGTGGAAAACGCTCGTTTGTACACCGAGCGCTCACGCATCGCACAGACCCTCCAGCAGGCACTGCTGCCGGAGTCGTTGCCTGACATCCCTGGTCTCGATGTCCACGCGCGCTACTGCGCCGCGGGCGAGCTCAACGAAGTCGGCGGCGACTTCTATGACGTCTTCGACTACGGGCCGGATCGCTGGATGCTCGTGATCGGCGACGTCTGTGGCAAGGGTCCACGTGCCGCGGGGGTGACAGCGCTTGCGCGCCATACGTTGCGAGCCGCCGCTATGAGCGGCCAATCGCCTACCGAGATGCTCGAGACACTGCATCGAGCGCTGCGCCGCCAGCCCCCCGGGGCCGACCTTTGCACCGTGTGCCTGGTCGCCGCACACAACACGGGCGCAGCGACACAGCTGGCGGTCGTGCTCGCCGGGCATCCCCCACCGCTGCTGATCCATCGCGACGGCCAGGCCGAGATGATCGGCCACCCTGGCACGCTGCTGGGCGTGCTCGACCCGATCGAGATCCTCGAGACCAAAGCCGAGCTGCGCGATGGTGAGACGCTGCTGCTCTACACCGACGGCGTCACCGATGCGGGCCGCCCAAATGTCGAGCTGGGCGAGGCGGGCCTGATCGAACTGTGTCGCCAAGCTCCGCGCCTGGAGCTGGACGGCCTGCTGGAGTACGTCGAGGACGTGGCGCTCATGCACGCCAAACTCGGGCTGCGCGACGATCTCGCGCTGCTCGGCTTGCGCGCTTCACAATCAGCGCCCTCGCAGCGCTAAAATTTCGGCGTGGCATCTCCAGGGGAGCATCTACGTATCGATGTCCGCAACGAGTCCGACAGAGTCGTGCTGGGACTTCATGGCGAACTGGACCTGCTCGGCGCGCCACTTCTGCAAGAGGCGATCGACCGCGCTGGCGGCGAGGCGAGCACGATCATGGTGCTCGACCTGCAAGACCTCCAGTTCGTGGACTCGGCCGGTCTGCGCGTGATCCTCGCCGCGCACGAGCGCTCACGTCAGAACGGCGAAGAGCTGGCCCTGACACCCGGCACCGAGCAGGTTCAACGCCTGTTCACGATTGCCGGCGTCAACGATCATCTACGCATCATCGGCTCACCCGACGAAGTTTTCGTCTAACCCTTCATATCCGTCGCGGACTGGATATAACGTCCAGTCGATGAGCGATCTCGACAACGGAATCGAAGTTGAGGGACTGCTACGCGTCTTCAAGGGCGGCGTGCGAGCTGTCGACGGCATCGACTTGCGCGTTGCCCCAGGCGAGATCTATGGCTTCCTGGGGCCCAACGGAGCAGGCAAGTCGACGACTGTGCTGGTGCTGACAACACTGCTGCCGCCGACCTCGGGTAGCGCCCGCGTGGCGGGCCTCGACGTCGTCCACCAGGGCTCGCAGGTCAGGCGCGCGATCGGCGTCTCGCTACAGGAGTCGGCGCTCGACCCGTTCCTCACCGGCAGTGAGCACATGCGTCTGCAGAGCGCTCTGCATGGCCTACCGAAGGGCGAACGAGAAGCGCGCGGCAAAGAACTCTTGGCGCGTGTCGGCTTGACCGAAGCGGCAGAGCGCAAGATCGGCACCTACTCGGGCGGCATGAAGCGTCGCCTGGACCTGGCGCTCGCCTTGCTTCACCGTCCGCGACTGCTGTTCCTCGACGAGCCCACGACCGGGCTCGACCCGCAGAGCCGCGCCGCGCTGTGGGACGAGGTGCGGCGACTCGCTCAGGAGGGCGTGACCGTCTTCCTGACGACGCAATACCTGGAGGAGGCGGACGTACTGGCCAACCGAGTCGGCATCATCGACCACGGCAAGATCGTCGCCGAGGGTACACCGGCCGAACTGAAGGCCCAGATCGCAAGCCAGACGGTCGAGGCGGTCCCTCGGGATCCCGGCGACCGCGAGCGTTTGGCCACCGTTTTGCACCGCTTCGGACCCGAGACCGCAGCCTCGGCCGGTGGCGTGGCCGCCCAACTCCCCGAAGGGGCCGGCGACCTGGCCGAGATCGTGCGTGTGCTCGACTCCGAGGGCTTGAAGGTCGCGGACCTGCGCCTGCACTCCCCCACCCTCGACGACGTGTTCCTGGCCAAGACGGGACGCTCGCTCGAGGGCGCCGCCGACAGTGGCGAGGAGCAGGACAAAGACGCGACGTCCGCCGAGCCGGCCGTCGCGTGAGCGCACCGATCACAGCCCAGATCGGAGCCTTGGCCAAGCGCTCGACGCTCAAGACGCTGCGCCAGCCCTTCCAGATGTTCCCGATCGTGTTCTTCCCCGTGTTGCTGCTGGCCGTCAACGCGAGCGGGTTGCAGTCCGCGACGCGCCTGCCCGGCTTTCCCACGCACTCCTATATCTCCTTCGCGATCGCCGTGGCCTTCATCCAGGGCGCCATGTTCTCGTTGATCAACACCGGCACCAACCTCGCCGAGGACATCGAGAGCGGTTTCTTCAACCGGCTCGCGCTCACGCCCATGCGCCGGCTTGCGCTGATCGTCGGGCTGCTCGTGGGCGTCGCCGCGCTCGGCGCGCTTCAGTCGGCTATCTACATTCTGGTCGGCCTGATCTTCGGAGCGCACCTCGACGCGGGCGTGGCGGGCGCGCTCGTGGTGATCGTGCTCGGCTCGCTTGCTGCCACCGCGTTCGGGGCCATCGGCTGTGCGGCTGCGCTTCGCACAGGCTCCGGTGAGGCCGTGCAGGGCATGTTCCCGCTGTTCTTCGTGTTCATCTTCCTCTCCTCCAGCAACCTGCCGCGCAACCTGTTGAAGACCGGTTGGTTTCACGCGATCGCGAACTGGAACCCGATCTCCTACCTGATCGAGGCGTTTCGCAGCCTGTTCATCGTGGGCTGGGACGCGGCCGCGCTGGAGCGCGGCTTTGCCGTTGCCATCGGTCTTCTGATGGTCGGCCTGGGGCTTGTGGTGCTGACATTGCGCGGAAGGCTACAGAGAACGTGAGCGCTCAGGGACATCCCGTCGGCACCGGTACCTGGGGCGTGGCTCGTGCGGTCGCTTGGCGCAGCATGCACACATACCTGCGCCGCCCCGATCTGATCGTGCCTTCGCTTGTCTTCCCGCTCGTCTTCCTTGCGAGCTTTGCCGGCGGGCTCTCCGCGCTCGGCTCGGTGCCCGGGTTCGACTTTCCCGCCGGCTACACGGCCTTCCAGTTCGTCTTCGTGCTGACCCAATCGGCGCTGTTCAGTGGACTGTTCACCGGCTTCACGGTTGCCGTCGACTTCGAAAGCGGATTCGCGCGGCGCTTGATGCTCGCGGCGGGCAACCGCCGTGGGATCGTGCTGGGCTATGCGCTGGTGGCACTCAGTCGCGCGGTGATCACGCTCACCGTCGTGACATCGGTCGCTCTGCTGGCGGGTATGCGAATCACCGGAGACGGCGTCGACATGTTCGGCCTCTACGGCCTTGCGCTGTTGCTCGTGCTCGTGGGCTATGGGTGGTCCGCCGGAGTCGCGTTCCGCTTCCGCTCAATCCAAGCTGGGCCGCTGATGCAAACGCCGGTCTTCTTGATTCTGTTCCTGGCGCCCGTCTACGTGCCACTGTCGCTGCTCAAAGGCTGGATTCACGCGGTGGCGAGCGTCAACCCGGCGACTGCCTTCCTCGGTGCCGGCCGCGGGCTCATCTCCGGCGTGCACGAACACACGGCGCTGGCGTTCGCTTGTGCGCTGGCCCTGATCGTGGTCTTTGGCCTCTGGACCCTCTCGGGACTGCGCGCCGCGGAACGCTCAACTTAGCCGTCTGGCGCCGCGACGTCTGGGTCCTCGCCGACCTGCGTGCAGGCGATGGCGCCCGTTTGGTCTCGCACCGGTCGTCAGTCCCGGTTCCTCGCCGAAGGGCACTTCGTCTTCGGTTTCCCGTTCCGCACGTTCACGCCGCCGTTCGGTCGCCTTGAGCGCGGCCTTACCTGCCGTGTTGAAGTAGTCGAGCAGCCCGCGCTTGTGCGCCCGGTAGAGGCGTGTGGGCAGCGGCTCGCGCAGCTCGTCGCGAATCGCCCGCTGCATCTGTGCGTTCAGCTTGGGCTCCAGGTCACTGTTGCCGGCGAGGTTGTCCAGCTCCATTTGCCCTTCGGGCGTGCTGTAGTCGTACAGCTCGGTTTCGCGCCCGGCGTCCAGCAGCTTGATGCTGTCCGGGGCGAAGTTCGAGTAGGTCGCGTACTTGGCATTGGCCGTGCGCAGCGCCACGACGTGCAGAGGCGCTTCGGCGGCGTACGGTTCGATGGCGAACTCGGTCACGGTCTCATCGGTGGCGTGCAGCACGTAGTCGCGTCCGGGAGCCAGGGGGTCGCTCAACATCGTGCCGACTTCGTGGCGGGAGGCGATCTGCGAGTAGTCCTCATCCTTGCGCCACGCCGAGGAGCCTGTCGCGATGTCGAGCAGCAGGGGCGCTACGTCGACGCTCGAGGTGAGCCCGGTGCGCGTTTGTGCCGGGGCCTTCGTGATCGGCTTCTCACGCAGGTCCCTGACGATCAGCGGCACACGGATCGCCTCCTCATAGGCGCTTGCGCCCTTGCCACGCATACCGTGCGACGCCCCGTACTCACCGTGATCGGAGGTGAACAAGATGACCGTATTGGCCGCCACTTCCGGGCGACTCGCGAGCGTGTTGAGCACAGCGCCGATGTGCCCGTCCACCTCGCCGAGCAGCTGTAGGTACAGGTCAAGGAACGGCATCCATGCCTGTTCGAGTTCGGGGCCGCTGTAGGGCACCTTGCCGAAGGAGACCTGGGCGGTGTCCTGCAGCGAGCGTTGCAGGAGCGGCTTGTGCTTGGCGGCCATTTCTTCGGGCGTCTCGAAGTTCGGCGGCAGTTCGCCCACGACGCTCGGCGGCTGGGCCTCGGAGGCAAAGCGCTGGCTCCAGCGGTACCACCAGGCGATGTCGTGTGGGTTGACGAACGACACGGTCGTGCACCACGGCTCGTGCTTGGGCGCGTCAGGGAACCATTTTTCGAACTGCGTGACGATGTGCGGGTCCATCCGCCAGCCCTGCCCGGGCGCGCCGTCGGGCGACGGGTAGGTGCCACCGGTGAAGCCGTAGGGCTCGAGCGCTCCGGAATCTTCGGAGGAATCCCAGAAGTTATCGCCGTGGGTGAGGTGCCACTTCCCATACCAATATGTGCGATAGCCCTGCTCGCGCAGCATCGTGCCCCACGTCGGAAAGCCGGGGTCCAGTGTGCTGCCGCCGGTTATCATGCAACCCGTCTGGTGGGTGTGAAGGCCCGTCACGAGCGCTGCGCGCGCGGGCGTGCAGTCGTTGGAAGCCGTGTAGTGACTGGCAAACGACACGCCCCCGTTGCGCAACCGCGCGAGATTGGGCATCAGCGCAGCGGCACTGTCAGCCGCCGAGAACCATTGTGGGGTGCGCAACTGGTCGACCATGATCACGAGGATGTTGGGCTGGCGAAAGCGCTCGCCCGAGCCTGGCGGCTGCTTTGCCGTGCCCTCTTCCTGCCCGTCGGCTCCCCTGCCGCCATGACGTGCCTTCGCGGCATGTCCGCTTGCGTGCGTCGCACTCGAGCCGGCTTCCTGCTTTGCGATGAAGTCGGCGAGCGCCACACCGCCGCCCGCGAGCGCGCCGCCCGCGAGCAGCCCACTCTTCAGCAGTGTGCGTCTGTCGACCAGCCGCTTGGGATCGAGCCCATGAGGCCGCTCGGAATTGCGCGCCGGATCTGGCTCTTTTCGGTCTTGCTCTGACATCGGTGTCTGTGTAGCACTAGCACTACTCGCCTTCAGGCGAGCACGCCTACAAATTACTCATCCACGTGTTGAGCGGGGATGAGCGTTTGTTGGGGCCTGTTTAGAGACGGGCTCGTGCCGTGCTCGCGAACATAAGCTCTCGAGCGGATGGTAAAGCTCGTCCGCCCGTCAGACGCTGCGCGGGCTCCTCCGTCGGGCAGCCGCCGCTCGAGCTTTATCCGCGACGCTCCTCGCTGAGCGGTGTGCCCTGCTCGTCGGCCGCCTGTGGCGGCGGCCAGGGCCCGAGCCAGTCGTCGCGGGCGCCGTCCATCGTGATCACGGCTCCTGAGAAGAAGTCGCCGGCGGGCGAGGCTAGATAGGCCACGAGCCATGCGAACTCCTGCTCGCTGCCCATTCTTCCCAGCGGGATCGTGTGCGCGATGCGCTCCACGATCGCGGCCGGGTACTTGGTCAGCAGCGTCTGTGTCTCGAACTGGCCGGCTGCCAGCGCGAGCAGGCGAATATCGAAGCGCGCCCACTCGACCGAGAGCGTGCGCATCAGGTTCTCGACCGCCGCGCGTGCGGCGCCCGAATGAGCCATACCTGGCATTCCGTTGTGCGGGGAGAGCGTCACGCTGAAGACCTTGCCGCCCCTGCCTGAGGGAATCATTGCCTTGGTCGCGACCGCGTGCGTCATCAGCCATGTGCCCTCCACGTTGAGCCGGATGACCGTTCTGAAGCCCTTCGGCGTGATCGACTCCGCAGGCGCCAGGAACTGGCCGCCGGCGTTGTTGACGAGCAGGTCGATCTGGCCGTGGCTCTCAAGCGTCCGATCGACCAGCGCATCGACCTGCTGCTCCTCCCGAATGTCGCACGCACGGGCTTCGATCAGTCCCCGCGGGCAAAGGGCTGCGGTTTCGAGCAACGGCTCCTCGCGACGGCCGCACACGACTACCCGTGCACCGCAGCGCGCGAGCTCCAACGCCATCTCGCGTCCAAGGCCGCTACCGCCGCCGCTGACGATCGCTATCTGACCCTCCAACAGCGAGGGCGAGAACAGACGCGAGCGCTCCTGGACAGGGCCGCTCGGGTGACTGGGCTGTTGGCGCTCGGACTCGTCTGCAGCGCCCATGTCGTCTTGTCGATCGTCGCTCACGGCGAGGGAGCTTAGAACGTCTTTCAAAAGATCGGCACGGGCTATTTCGAAGGACGATATTGCGACCGGACCTTCGCAAAGGAGAGTTCGGCGGCCAGGCACGACCTCCAATCCTTAATCAAAGCCGGCAGATCTACCGATGCTTGATACGCGACGACTGCAAGCGGGTAGAGCCATTGGTGTAGTCGTTTCATGCTTTATCGCCCAAATTGCGGAGCTTTTGCTGCTTTCGCGGGTTATGTCCTGCGTGGGAAGGTTGTGAGGCCTCAGGCGTCGAACCAGACCGAGGACCCAAATCCACGAATAATGGTTGACAACGCAACTATCGCGACGTATAATTCCGACTCCAAGCATCGGATTATTAGAGAGACGCTTATGCCAGACCCCATTACAAAGCCCACACCCACCATAGACATGACTCCCGAGGTCTTCATCCCGGAGTCTGTCGACCAGTTGCTCGCGCACTCGCGTCGCTACCCCCTGCTCACTCCAGAACAGGAGATCGAGCTCGCACAGAAGATCGAGCGTGGCGATTTGCGCGCCAAGGAAACGATGATCAACTCGAACCTGAGGCTCGTCGCCTCAAACGCTCGGCGCTACCAGAACCAGGGGCTGCCGCTCGCCGACCTTGTCCAAGAGGGCATGCTCGGCCTGATCAGGGCCTCGGAGAAGTTCGACTGGCGCAAGGGCTTTAGGTTCTCCACCTATGCCACCCTGTGGATCAGACAAGCCATCCAACGAGGCCTCGAGAACTCCGGGCGCACCATCCGCCTGCCCGTGCATGTTGCCCAACGCTCACGCAAGGTTGGGCGCGTCGAGCGCGAGCTGTCGGTGAGGCTCGGCCGCGAGCCCACCCTTGAGGAGCTCGCCGAGGAGACCGGACTGCCGATCGAGCAGGTCGAGGAGGTGCGCCACCAGCGCGCCGCACTTGTCAGCCTCGACCAGCAGGTCGGAGACGACGGCGACACCGCCCTGGGCGATCTGTTGCCTTCCGATGCCGAGGCACCGGAGGACAGCGCCTGGGACAACGAGCGCGAGCGGATCGTGCACAACGCGATCGCCAAGCTGCCCGACACCGAGCGGACCGTGCTCACGCTTCGCTTCGGGACGGGCCGCGAGGAGCCGCAGACGCTGACCGCGATCGGTAAGCGCCTTGGCTTCTCCGCCGAGCGGGCATCCCAGCTCGAGCAGCGGGCGCTGAAGAAGCTGGCCGAGTCGCCGGAGCTCGCAGCACTGCGCGAGGCCGCGTAGAGAAGATTCGAGGCATGCCCCCCCGCGCACGCGGGGGGCATCGCTTCATTTTGAAGAGCCAGATCCCATCCGGCCGGAGCGTTCCCGCGCGTGCGCGAAGCCATCGTTTCATTCGTACGCGGGGCCATCGCTTCATTGAAGAGCCGTACCGCCCAACCCTGGACCGGGACGCCCCCTGCGCGACGTGCGCGGGGGCGCCGGCTCGTCGATCACTTCACAACGAGCGTGCCTTCCATACCGGCCATTCGGTGGCCAGGGACCGAGCAGTAGAACTTGTAGGTGCCCGGTTTCAGTGTCACGCTAAGCGTTTTGCTTTCGCCCTTGAACGTCGGCGTGGCGCCAACGACTGCGTGCGATGCCGATTCGATGGTCACGTTGTGTTCGAGCGGCGACATGTTCGTGAAGTCGATCGAGACCTTGCCTGCGTTGGCTGTCAGCGTGCTCGTGTTGTATTTCAGCTGACCTTCGGGGTTTGCGGCGAGACTGAGCGAGCCTGATGCCGGGGCCGAGCTGGTCGTGGTGCTTGTCGGGGTGCTCGCACTCGTCGTGGCTGGAGTGGATGCGGCAGGGGTGGATGCGGAGGAGCTCGTTTCTTTCGAGCTGCCGCAGCCTGCCAGCACCGCTGTTACGGCCACGAGCGCAAGCAACGAGAACATCGGGGTGCGTCGGGCTGATGCTTGTCTTGCTGTGGAGAGTCTCACGGCCTGTTCCTCCGTCGGTTGGGTTGCCTCACGTTATGACACTCCCCGGTCCGAATCCTTCCCAAGCGTGTGTCAACATCCTTCGAGTAGAGGCCGAAGCGAGGAGGCACAGGTGAAGCAGTCGATGTGGGAGCGGACCGTCGAGCTTACGATCGCCCTCGGCGAACGGATTTTGGCCCCGGTGGAGCGCTTCATCGGCAAGCGCTCGCTGGTCGGCGACGCGACCTTCTTCGCGGAGCAGCGCTTTCCTTGGATTGGCCATATCGAGGCGAACTGGGAGACGATCCGCGAGGAGCTCGAAAGGGTGCTGGCAGACCGCGAGGCGCTGCCCAATTTCCAGGACATATCCAAGGATCAGATCGAGATAACCGACGATGACGATTGGAAGACCTACTTCCTCTATGGCTACGGCTTCGAGGCGGAGCTCGGTGTACGCACCTGCCCCAAGACGGCTGCGCTGATGCGCCAGATCCCCGGGATGACAACGGCCATGTTCTCGATCCTCTCGCCGCACAAGCACATCCTCGACCACCGCGGACCCTACAAGGGGGTGTTGCGCTACCACCTCGGGCTGATCGTGCCGGCCGATGCCCCGCGGTGCAGGATCAGGGTGGGCGATGACATCCGCCACTGGGAAGTCGGCAAGAGCCTGATCTTCGACGACACCTTCAACCACGAGGTCTGGAACGACACCGAAGAGACGCGCGTGGTGCTGTTCGTGGACGTTTTGCGCCCTCTCCCCTCTCCTTGGGATCAAATCAACCGCTTGATCGTCAAGGCCATCGGCTATTCGCCGTTCGTGCTCGACGCCAAGCGCAATCAGCAGGCGTGGGAAAAACGTTTTCTGGATAGGAGGGGGGCGAGCCCGCAGCCTGTCGGAGTTCGTGCGGCTGAGCAGCCGCTCCCAGCCGAGCACTGAGCGCCCGCGACTCTGCTCTGGTGCGTGGTACGTCTCGAAGCTCGGCTTGCTCTTCTCAGAGCCCAGCGGCGATCAACTGACGCGCGGGTCTTCGCCGAGCGCGCTCCTCGGCGCGCGAATCGTCACGTCGAGCACCTCGGGATGCTCTGCGCGCAGGTGTTGCGCCAGCGCTTCGGCGTCGGCTCGCGTGGCAGCCGGTCCGAGACGGACCAGCAGTTGCGCTCCGGTTGGGTGCGAAGCCTGTGCGGAGGGCGCATGCCCTGAGCCGTCGGGCTCGATGTGCACGACCACGTCGCTGCCTGGCAGCTCACGCTCGATCGCCATCTCCACGGCACTGGCGACGGCGTGGCCATAGCTGAGGTCGGCGTCGCTTGGCACGCCGACGACGATGTCGGCGAAGTGCCGGCCGGCGACCTCGCGCATGCGCAGCCGCCTGAGGCTGACGATGTCGGGGATCGCTTCGATCGCGCCCCGCGCCTTGCGCTCGGCCACATCGTCGGAGGCGGTGTCCATCAGCACGTAGACGCTGCGGCGCATCAGCCGGACAGCCGAGAACAGGGCCAGACCAGCGACGAACAGGGCCGCGATCGAGTCCGCGTTCGGATAGCCGGCTCGAACGAGCAACAGGCCGACCACCACGGCCACCGATCCGACCAGATCGAGCGTGAAGTGCAGCGCATTGGCGCTCAGGGCGGCGCTTGCGTGTCGGTGGGCGCCCTGATGGGAGGCGTAGGAGCGCGTCGCGTCGATCGCAATCACCACCAGCAGCACCGCAAACGTGTACCACTGCGTTTCCACCTGCGGGCCGTGACCGGTGAGTCGGTAGACCGACTCGATCGCGATCGCGATCGATGCGCCGATCAGGATCGCACCCTCTCCGAGCGCGGAGAGGTGTTCGGCCTTGCCGTGGCCGTAAGGGTGATCGCGGTCTGCTGGACGTCTGGCGACTCTGACGGCGAACAGCGTGAGCACTGCCGCGGCCAGGTCCGTGGCGGAGTGGATCGCCTCGGCGAGCACACCGAGACTGTGTGAGAGCAGCCCGACGACGAGCTTGATGACGACCAGCGTGGCAGCGGCGATGACCGAGATCAGCGCGGTGCGTTGAGGGGATGGTGTGTGAGCTTTGGTTGCCATCAACAGGCGAGGGTAGTCGCCGGCACACTTGGAGGCGGGCGCTCAGACGTTCGAGACGTTTAGGCCGGTGTCGTGCAGCCAAGAATTGGCTTGTGCATTCAGGATCGTGAACTCACCTGTGACGATCAACAGGCCCAGCACGATCATGACCGCCCCGCCGATGCCGACGATCACCGGGAAGTGGCGTTTGACGATCGCAAGCGCACCGCTCATGCGCTCGAACGCCAGCGCGATCAAGAGGAATGGGATCGCGAGCCCAACGGAGTAGAAAGCGAGCAACAGCGCTCCGTGCGCGGCCGATTCGGACACCGCGGCCTGCGTGAGGATCGCCGCGAGCGTGATGCTCGTGCACGGCGTCCAGGCGATCGCAAAGGCGGCTCCGGCGATCAGCGGGCCTCCCCGACCCGCGAAGCGCATCAGTGACTCCGAGTGCCATTGGAAGTTGAGCGCATCCACGAACGGCGTCGCCAGGAAGGCGATGCCCATCAGGATGATCAGGAACCCGCCGGCGGTGCGCAGCGTTTCGATGTTGGTGCTGAGCAACGAGCCAACCTGGGTGGCCGTGAGCCCGAGCAGGATGAAGATCAACGAGAAGCTCGAGATGAACAGCAGACTCGGCACGAGCACACGTCTGGCGCCGGCGTGCTGGATGTCTGCCGGCGCGACGCCGATCACTGTCGAGAGGTAGCCGGGCACCAGCGGCAGCACGCACGGCGAGAGGAACGACACCAGCCCAGCGGCGATCGCCACGGGGATGCCCACGCCGCTGGCGGTGTCCGACGCCGAGGAGGCGAGGATCAGGTGTGCGGCAGTCATGGAGTCGACGGTGCGGTCTCGTGCCAAGCGCGCTGGGCGTCGGCGCGATCCTCGGCGGGCCTAGTGCTTTGGGCGTCCTCGGTGGGATCAACACGATGGACATCCCCGTATGAGGGCTCCTGCTGCGGACTGTATCCGACGGGCCTGAGCCCCCCTCTGCTCTCTGCTACCCCCTCTGGCTCTCGCTCTCCCGCTCGCCCTTCTGCTCCCTCCTCTTCTCCGTCGCCAGTTGCCACCAGCTCTCCCTGTTCGCCCTCGACCTGCCCGAGCGCTGCGCGCAACTCAGCCACTTCCCGCTCTAGGCGCGCCACCCGATCGCGCAGATCGTCCGGCTCATGCGTGGCCGGCTCGACGGCCGGTGTCGCCGGGGTTCCCATGGCGACTGCGGACCCGTTGGGGCTGTCGCTGTCGCCCAGCAGCTGTGTGTAGCGGTCCTCCTTCTGGCCCGGGCGACGCCCTAGTTGCGCGGCGAGATCGCGGCCGATCAGCGCGGCCAGCGTCGCGTGCACCTCATCCAGTCCCGTAAAGGCATGAATGCGCTCGCCGCGCTGCTTGAGCTCGCCTGGGGTCTGCGGACCGCGCAGCATCAGCACGCACATGACAGCCTGCTCGGCGCTTGACATCGGTAGCGCTTCAGAGAGCAGGTGGCGGTACTTGGCGGCCCTACTCGCTCCCGCCAGACGCGTGTAGCCGCGGCGCTCGAGGCGATGCAGCGCGTCGCGCACGACGGCGTCGTCGTAGTCGACCACCGGCTCCCGGTTGGTCGCCTGATTGCATGCCAGACGCAGCGAGTTCAACGAAAGCGGGTAATGGTCGGGCGTGGTGCGCTGCTTCTCGAGCAGACAACCGAGCACGCGAATCTCAGAGGCGGACAGGTCCATCGACTCCCATCCTACGAGCCGCGGACGCCGGACGCCACCTAACACGACGCTTACCGACAGGTAACGCGTCGGCCGGACCGCATGCTTCAAAACGGACGGTAGCCGCTGGCGAGTGCGTCGAGCACGACGAGGTCTCCCGATACCCAGTGAAGCAGCGAGCCTCCATGGCCGGGGTGGCATTCCCGTGAGACCGAGAGTCGCGACACTAGAATCGGGACCTTGAGCTCTCCAGCGACACGCCTGCAGTGAGTCACCAGCCATTCGCCTCCGGGCACGCGGGCGAAGGCCGACGCGGCTCTGGGTCCAAGCCGCGCCCGGAGGACACTCCCGACCGGCCGGTCTCGCTGAGACGGATCGGACGGCTGTTCATCCCTTACCGCCTGCGGCTCGGGGCGCTGTTGAGCCTGATCGTGGTCGGCTCGGTCCTCAGCGTCGCCTCGCCATTTCTGCTGCGCGAAGCGGTCGACAAGGGCATCATCGGACACGACCTGGAACTGCTCACGTGGCTGGTCGCCGGCATGATCGCGCTGGCGGTCATCAACGGCGTGATCAGCGTCGCGCAGACCTGGATCTCCAATCAGGTCGGCCAACGTGTGATGCACGATCTGCGCGCCGCCGTCTACGCGCATCTGCAGCGCATGTCGCTTGCTTTCTTCACGCGCACGCGCTCCGGCGAGGTGCAGGCGCGCATCGCCTATGACATCGGCGGTATCGATGACGTCGTGACGAGCACCGCCACCTCGACCGTCTCGACCGTCGCCACCGTGACCGCGACGGTCACTGCGATGTTCGCACTCAGCTGGCAGCTGACTTTGTTCTCACTGGTCCTGTTGCCGTTCTTCGTGTGGCTGACCCGCCGTGTCGGCAACGAGCGCAGACGCATCCAGTCGGTGCGCCAGGGGCGCCTGGCCGACATGTCGACGCTCGTCGAGGAGTCGCTGTCGGTATCGGGCATCCTGCTCGGCAAGACGATGGGCCGCTCGGGCGAGCTCACCAGCCGCTTCTCGAGCGAGTCCAGCGAGCTGGCCGACCTAGAGGTGCGCGCGCGCATGGCCGGGCGCTGGCGCATGGCCTCGGTGCAGATGAGCTTCGCCATCATGCCGGCCGCCGTCTACTGGTTTGCCGGCTACAGCAGCGTGCACGGCAGCGAAGTGATCTCGATCGGAACGGTGGTCGCGTTCACCACGCTGCAGACGCGTCTTTTGTTCCCGATGCAGCAGCTTTTGTCGGTGGGCCTCGAAGTGCAGACCTCACTCGCTTTGTTCGGGCGCATCTTCGAGTATCTCGACCTGCCCGTCGACATCGAGGAGCGTTCCACTGCGCAGGCGCTCGAGGGCGTGCGCGGAGACGTAACCCTCGAGCACGTGTGCTTCCGCTACGCACCCGAGGCTCCCTGGACCTTGCAGGACATCTCTGCGGAGATCCCTGCCGGCACACGCACGGCGCTAGTCGGGGAGACCGGCTCTGGCAAGACCACGCTTGCCTATCTCGTCGCGCGCCTGTATGAGCCCCAGCAGGGCGAGGTGTGCATCGACGGGCACAACATTCGCGACGTCACGCTGCAATCGCTTGCCGCGACCGTGGGGCTTGTCTCCCAGGAGACCTACCTGTTTCACTCCTCGATCCGCGAGAACCTGCGCTTTGCCTGTCCCGACGCAAGCGACGAGCAGATCGAAGATGCCGCCAAGGCCGCACAGATCCACGAGCTGATCTCCTCGCTGCCCGAGGGCTATGACACCCCTGTCGGCGAGCGCGGCTATCGCTTCTCCGGCGGCGAGAAGCAGCGCATCGCGATCGCGCGCACGGTCCTTCGCAATCCGCCGGTGCTGATCCTCGACGAGGCCACCTCGGCGCTCGACACCGAGACCGAGCGGGCAGTGCAGCTTGCGCTCGACGACCTGTCGCGAGGGCGCACCACGATCGCGATCGCCCACCGCCTCTCCACGATCCGCGACGCCGATCAGATCCTGGTGCTCGACAACGGCAAGATCGTGGAGCGCGGCACTCACGAGGAGCTCAGGGATCTGGACGGACGCTACGCGGCGCTCCTTAGGGGTGCCATCGTGGACGAGCCCGGCCAAGATCCCTCCGCGGCGCTAGCCTGAGCCGAGTCCAGATGTCCAAACCGGCCGCTCACGACCTCCACGGCGTGCACTCTCCGCGCACGGGATCGGATATCTCGGGATCGTCTGGCAACGGCACGAGCAACGACGAGCGAACGACGATCGCGCGCTTGACCCGCTTCGTGCTGGCTCACCGCCGCGTGGTGATAGCCGGATGGCTTGTGGTGCTTCTCGCCGGCGCAGTGGGCGCCTCGCACGTCTCCAAACGCTTGCAGCTCGACTTCTCGCTTCCAGGGCAGCCGGGCTATGAGACGGCGCAGAGGATCATCGAGACCTACGGCAACGGCGGCATCATCCCGCCGGCTATCGCGGTGGTCACCGTCCCTCCCGGACAGACGGTCCGCGGCGAGCAGAGGCAGATCGCGGCGAGCTTCCAGCGTGTGCGGACGAGCGTCCCCGCGATTCGCGTGGTCGACTTCGCGAGCACCGGCGACCCGCGCTTGATCAGCCGTGACGGGCGCACCACCTATGCCTTCCTCTTCTCACCGCTGGAGCGGACCTTGGGACTGCCCGTGATCCCCCAGCGCGCCGAGCAGGTGCTGAACGCCACCCTCCCGCGAGGTACCCGAACCAACATGACCGGCCTTCTGCAGCTCTCCGACAGCGAAGAAAGCCATGGTGGGCCAGGGGTGTTGCTGGAGACGATCATCGGAGGCCTGGGCGCCCTCGCGGTACTGGCTTTCGTGTTCGCCTCGCTGCTGGCCTTCCTGCCGCTGCTGATCGCGGCTGTGGCGATCCTCTCGACACTGCTTGTGATCCTGGCGCTCACCTACATAGCCAACGTCTCGTTCCTCGTGCAGTTCCTGGTGTCGCTCGTCGGGCTGGGGGTGGCGATCGACTACTCGCTGCTGATCGTCACCCGCTGGCGCGAGGAGCGGGCGCACGGACGCGAGAACCACGACGCGGTGATGGTGGCGATGGCGACGGCCGGTCGCGCCGTGGTGCTGTCGGGCCTGACGGTCGCGATCGGGCTGATCGCGCTGGTCGTGTTGCCCGTGCCCGGGCTGCGCTCGGTGGGCTACGCGGGCATGCTGATCCCGCTGGTCTCGACCTGTGTGGCGCTGACCCTGCTGCCCGCGCTGCTTGGCGGCATCGGGCCACGGGTCGACTGGCCGCGAATCCGCCACGAGGACCAGGCCTCCCGTGGGTGGACGGCTTGGTCACGTACGCTCGTGCGCCACAAGTGGCTGGGAACGGCACTGGCGATCGGCATCCTCGCGGCGTTGATCGTGCCCTTCTTCAGCCTGACCACCGGCGAAACCAGCGCGAGCGCGCAGGCCCGCAGCGGGACGGCGCACGTGGCCTACGAACGGATCAGAGCCGGCGGCGCTGCAAGCGGGGTGATTACGCCACTCGAGGTATTGGTGCACGCTTCCCGAGCCGACGCTGTTCGTGCCCGCCTGGCGAGGGTTCCGGGGATCGCCGATGCACTGCGCTCGACGGCGCCCGACAGCAACCGCGATGGCACGAGCGTCGTCGTGGGAGTCCCGCGCCAGGAGACTGTGAACTCGACGACACTTGCCGCCGTACGCACCGCCCGTGCCGCCATCGAAGGCCGTCCCGGAGTGATCGGGATCGCGGGCGAGGGACCGAGCGAGCTCGACTACCAGCACGCGGTGTTCGGCAACTTCCCGCTCATGTTCGCGATCATCGCGCTGCTCACAATCGTGTTGTTGGCCAGAGCGTTCCGCTCGATCGTACTGGCGGTCAAGGCGGTGGTGCTCAATCTCATCTCGATGGCGGCGGCATTCGGCTTCATGACGTGGTTCTGGCAGGAGGGTCACGGCTCGCAGGCGGTCTTCGGGATTCCCGCCACGGGAGCGATCACCTTCTGGGTGCCGATCCTTGTGTTCGCATTCCTGTTCGGTCTGTCGATGGACTACGAGGTGTTCATCCTGGCGCGGGTCCGAGAGGAATACGACCGCACCGGCTCGACCGATCAGGCGGTCGTCACAGGCCTTGGGCGCACCGGGCGTCTCGTCACCAGCGCGGCGCTGATCCTGTTCCTGGCATTTGCATCGCTGGCTTCAGCTCCGAACACGGACATAAAGGTCCTGGCCACGGGGCTTGGCGCCGGCATCCTGCTTGACGCCACCGTCGTGCGGGCGCTGTTGCTTCCCTCGCTGGTCTCATTGATGGGCAAGTGGAACTGGTGGTTTCCTGCTCCGGCAGCATGGCTGTTGCGGGTTCCGGCACGAACACGGAGCGCCGCCCCGCTCGCGGGAATGTCAGAGCCCGAAAGCGGGATCGTGGCGGAAGCCACTGCCGGCGAGAGCTAGCTGCGAGGCGGGGCCGACGAAGGCCGGCGGGCTGGGCAAAGGCGACTGCCCGCGAAAGCTGGCGTCTGAGCAACGCCGAGTGCCAAGGACACCGCCCCCTGGCACGGACGAAGCCAACCTCGCCTTGCTCGGACGAAAACTAGCCGCCTGGCACGGACGAAGCCAGCTCGGCGAGTACCCGGGAGAGCTGTCCGCCCTGCCAGGCGATCGGCGAGCGCACCGGCGGGCCTGCATCCTCCACCACGAGCCTGGCACCTGGAATCGTCTCCGCGTAGCGTTCGCCGACGGCGAACGGATGTGTCGGGTCGGCCTCGTCGCGACTGGCGACCACGACCGTTGGGATCTCGATCGACCGCAATTCCTCCCAGCTCGCAAACGGTCGTGAGCGTGGGATGGCTTGCAGGGCGTCTGCCACGGCGAGCGGGTGATCGTGCGAGGAGAGACGCTGGCGCAGCACGGCCGCGACGGTCTCCCTGAAGCGCTCCGGGATGGTGTCGAGATCGTAGGCGGCGACGAAGCCCTCCACTCCCCCTTCTCTGAGTCCTTGCGCAAGCCTGTCCCACGACTCGTAGGAACTGGGCTCGCCGTGCGTTTCGGGGTCGAACGCCGGGGTGACGAGCCCGAGCGCGAGCACCCGCTCGGGGAGGCGTAGCGCGAAGCAAAGCGCCGTCTGGGCGCCCATCGAAGCGCCGGCAAGCACCGCCTGCTCGACCTCCAGCCGATCGAGCACCGCGAGCAGATCCTCGGCGAGCAGCTCGTAGGTGTACGCGTCAGCGGCAAGCGCCGGGGTCGAATGGCCGTGCCCGCGCGCGTCGTAGGAGATCGTGCGATAACCGGAGCGCTCCAGCGCCTTGGAGCCCATCACGACGTAGCGTCGGGTGGCGGTGAGGCCGTGCAGCAGCACGATCGGCGTGCCGCTCCCCGCCTGCTCCACCGAGAGTCGGACGCCACCGGCGCCTGCGACGGTCAGCTGCTCTGAATCCGCCACCGCACGGGCTTCTTGACACACGCCTCGTCTGCCGACCAATCGTGAGCGCCAAGCCGCCGCCTCAGTGGCGGCTTGGCGAATCCGGGCGCTGAGCCGGCGGGCCCGGCAAGCGCCAATCTAGACATGCAGCGCGGCGTGCTCGCACAAGAGCTGTGCCGTGCGCTCTGGCCGCTCCAAGAAGAACATGTGACCGACGTCCTCGTAGATCTCCAGGCGCGAGTCGGGGATCAGCTCGGCGATCATGTGGCCGTTGTGGACCGGGAGCAGTTGGTCGAGGGTGCCATGCACCACCTGCGTCGGGACGTCGATGCTTGGCAGCCGCGCGCTCGTGTCGTGTCCCGCGATGGCTTGCATCTGGCGCATGATCACCTCCACCGGCAGGCCGTAGCGCATACCTGTCGCCCGGAACCTCGCCCACGCGTCCTCATCGGCGGCGAAGCTGGGCGAGACGTTCACCTCCCACGAGGCGCGGATCGCTCGATCGCGATCGCCCGAGGACATAGCTTCGGCGAGCTTGCGCATGACACCTTCGCTTGCGAGCACGCTGCCCTCGCCGCCACAGTAGGTGCAGCCAAGCGTCAGCGAACGCAGGCTGTCGGCGTGCGCGAGCGCAAGCTCTTGGGCGATCATGCCGCCCATCGAGATGCCCATCACGTGCGCTGAGTCGATATCGAGCGCCGCGAGCAGCCCCGCTGCGTCCTCGGCGAGGTCGACGATCGTGAACGGCCGACCGGTGCGTGTGGAGTCGCCCGCGTCGCGGTGGTCGTAGACGATCGTGTCGAAATCGTGCCGCAGCGACTCGAGCAGCGACTCGCCCCAATGGTGCTTGGTGCCGCTCATCCCCATGATCAAGAGCAGGGGCGGGCCGTCGCCGGCGCGGTCGTAGCTGAGCTCGATCTCCCCTGCCTTGGCGAGTGCCATCGTGCGACGAAGCCTACACCGGCAGCTCGAGCTGACCGCCGGTGGCACTCAGCGCCTGTGTGCGCGGCGGTGTTCCCCGCTGAGCCAGACCGGCGACGCGCACACCCAGCAGGCGCACCGGCCGCGACGGCGCGTACTCCTCCAACAGGGCAAGCGCTACACGCGTGACCTGCTCGGCGTCACAGGTCGGGGCAGACAGCGTGCGGGCGCGGGTGACCGTGGAGAAGTCGTCGAGGCGCACCTTTATGCCGATCGTGCGTCCGTGATTTTCGTGGGCGGAGAGGCTCGCGCAGAGTTCGCTTGCCATGCGTGCGAGCGCTTCGCGCAGCAGTTCGGGATCGCGGATGTCGCTGTCGAAGGTGCGCTCGCGCGACTCGGAGACGACCTTGCGCTCCTCGCTCACCTGCCCGTCGTGTTCGAAGTGGGCACGTCGGCGCAATTCACGCCCGTGGTTGGGTCCGAAGCGCTCGATCAGCGTCTGCTCGGGTGCTCGGGCGAGCTCGCCCAGCGTGTACAGACCCATCGCCTCGAGCTTCGCGGCCGTCTTCGGCCCGATCCCCGGGATCAGCCCGGGGGGCGCGCCGGCGAAGCGCTCACACGCCTGCTCGCGCGTCAGCACGACAAATCCCGCCGGCTTCTCCGCATCGGAGGCCACCTTCGCGACCAGCTTGTTCGGCCCGATCCCCACCGAGCAGACGAGCTGCGTAGCGGCCCTGATGTCGGCCAGCACACGGCGCATGGCCGCACGCGGCGAATACAGACCGCTCAGGTCAACGTAGGCCTCATCGAGCCCCACCACCTCGACGCGCTCCACATGCGAGCGCAAGATGCCCATCATGCGTTTGGAGATCTCGCGGTAGTGCGCCCCGTCGGGCGGTATGAACACGGCCTGCGGGCAGAGCCGGCGCGCACGAGCCGCTGGCATCGCCGAGCCCACGCCGAAGCGGCGCGCCTCATAGCTGGCGGTGGTCACCACAGCCCGCGGCCCGGTCCCCGACACGACAACCGGCAGCCCGCGCAGCTCCGGACGACGGTTCAACTCGACCGAGACATAGAACGCGTCGGCGTCGAGGTGGGCTACGCACGGCTCGACGCCCTCGACGGACGCCTGGGGCAGTGTCGCGGTCGAAACCTCGGTCGTGGTAACGGACACCTCCCAGCGAATCTAGCGCCGCGCGCGGCGAACGCACCTCGTCCACGTCCGCGCTGGGCAAGCTTTCTGCGAGTGGCCACGGGAGCGGTTGAACCTTCTCCGAGTCGAGCGAGGCGGCAGTCCACTCGATCCGCGACCATGGCGGGGGAGCTACGCCAAGGCGTCGATGTTCAGGCGCACGTAGTCGACGACGACCGGCTCTCCGATCGCTTGGAGGGCATCGTCCATGAACCGCTCGCGCAACTGCTCGGGCAAACGCTGCACATGCGGGCCGAGCACGATCGTGGAGAGGAACTCGCGCGGGTACTCGGGTTCGCGCGGCGCCGGCTGCAGCCAACACTTGGCTGAGGCGAAGCCGGCGGACAGCAGCCGTTCGTGGGTCTGCTCCGCTCCCGCGTAGTTCCAAGGCGGTCGCCAGCCGCGGAAGTGCTCGGCGTACGGCTCGAACTCGAGTAGCGGAGCTACCTTTCCGCGTAGGATCGTGATGTTGCCCTCTCCCCCGCACTGAGCAACTAGTCGACCGCCTGGGCGCAGTGCAGTGTGCAAGCGATCGAAGAGAAGATCGTGGTCGGCGATCCAGTGGAAGGTGGCGGTGGAGATGACCGCATCGAGGGGCTGCTCCAGCTCCAGCTCGAGTAGATCGACGACGCGAACGTCCGCTGTCCCGCCCAGTCGCTGTTTGGCAGCGTCCACCATCGAGGCCGACTGGTCGACCGCAATGACGTGGCCGCGCGGCAGCTGCTCGATCAGTGCCTGGGTGATGCGTCCAGAGCCGCAGCCGGCGTCGAGTACCAACTCGTCGCCCTCCAGCTCCAGTCGAGACAGGACCTCGAGGCCGAGCGCCTCCATTGTCCCGGAGATGCGGTCGTAGCTGGCACCGTCCCATTCGCGTACACCCGACATACGCCCGTACGTTATCACGTATGCGCGGAGTGCCTATGCCAGGCGCAATGCAGCCGATTGCCTTGCCTCGCGAGCCCTCCCGACCAGCGTTTGTGCAACGCGGCGGTCCCGATCGGCCCTCGCTTAGCGGGAGCGGTCCCGATCAACCTTTCGCGAGAATCCGGGCCAGCCGCGCTCGCTGCTGCTTGGCCCCACCCAGCAATGCTGCATCCACCAGCGCGCGCTTGTAGAGCCAGTGTACGTCGGCCTCCCAGGTGAAGCCGATCCCGCCGTGGGCCTGTATCGCCGAGGCGGTGACTTCGACGCCTGCCTCCGAGGCGGCGGCCTTGGCCATCGCGGCGGCCTCTCCGAGCCGCCCCGGATCGGCGTCGGCTGCCCAAGCAGCAAACGCGGTCGTGGCACGCGCCTTCTCGGTGTCGAGCAGCATCTGGGCGCAGCGGTGCGACACGGCCTGGTAGGCCCCGACGGGCACGCCGAACTGCTTGCGCTCCTTGACGTAGGCGACGGTCATGTCCAGCGCACGCTCGCTGATCCCGACAAGCTCGGAGGCGATCGCCACGAGCGCGCGGTCGATGCCGCCGGCCGCGGCGCCGCCGAGTGCCTCCCCCGCATCAGCACTCGTGCGCACAAGCGCCGCCGGGCGCGTGGGATCGATCGAATCGACCGGCTCGACTGTGACCTCCTCGCGCGTGTACACACGCACGCCGGAACCTGCCGCGTCGAGCAGCACCAACACCCGCGCGTCTGGAGCCCCGACGACCAGTTCGGCAACGCCCTCGCGCAATGTCCCAAGCGCACCGATCGTCCCGCCGCCGGCAAGCCCCGGAAGCCAGCGCTCGCGCTGCTCAGGCGAGCCGGCCTGCTCGATCAGGACTCCAACCAACACGCAGGGCAGCAAGGGCACGGGCGCAAGTGTGCGCCCCAGCTCCTCGCAAAGGATCGACAACTCGACAAGCCCGAGGCCCTGCCCGCCGTACTCCTCGGCGATCGCGATCCCCGGCCAACCAAGCTCGCAAAGCTCACGCCAGAGCACTTCGTCGAGACGACCGGCCTCAGCATGCTCGCGTACGCGCTCCGGACGGGCCCGCTCTGCCAACAGCTCACGGGCCGTGCGCTGGATCTCGCGCTGGTCTGTGCTCAGGCCGAAGTCCATCAGCCGTGCCTCCCGGCCCTCGCGAATGTGGTCAGGCCACCTGAGACCACGGGCACGCCAAACAGCGGAGCTCCGCCAGGAGCGGAGCCCATCCCCATCACAACCACCTAGATGACCGCCTTCAGGCGCGGCAACCCCAGCACGCGCTCGGCGACGATGTTCTTCAACACCTCGGTCGTGCCGCCCTCGATCGTGTTGCCGCGCGCGCGCAACAGCTCGTAGCTCCAGCTCGTGCCGTCGATGAGCGCCTCGGGTCCCGCGATCTCGGCGGCAAGCGAAGTGAGGCGCTGGTTGGTGTCCGACCACAGCCACTTCACCAGCGACCCCTCCGGACCGGGCTGGCCGTAGCGCTCGATGTCCGACAAGCCCTTCCAGGCAAGCAGCCGGATCGACTCGCAGCGGATGTGCATCTCGGCCAGCGCGTCGGCGTAGAGCGGATCCTCGAGCAGTCCGCGCTCACGCGCGAGCGCCCGCGTGTCGTCTAGCAGCTGACGCAAACGCACCTGTAGAAGAAAGCCAAGCCCTGCGCGCTCGTTCATCAAGGTTGTCAGCGCCACCTTCCAACCGTTTCCAACGCCACCGACGACATTGGCGTCGGGAATGCGCGCCTCTTCGATGAACAGCTCGTTGAACTCGGCCTCGCCGGTGATCTGGCGTAGGGGCCGCACCTGTACGGCGTCCTGCTCCATGTCCATCAGGAAGTAGGTGAGTCCCTTGTGCTTGGGCGAGTCGGGATCGGTGCGTGCGACGAGCATGCACCACTTGGAGTACTGGGCGCCACTGGTCCAAACCTTCTGCCCGGTGACAACCCACTCCTCGCCGTCCTTCACGGCGCGTGTCTTCAGCGCAGCCAGATCGGAGCCGGCGTCCGGCTCGGAGAACCCTTGGCACCAGATCTCCTCGGCCGAGAGGATCGGCGCGAGATAGCGCTCCTTCTGCTCGTCGGTGCCCCAAACCATCAGCGTCGGGCCGCCAAGCAACAGGCCAAGCACGTTGGCCGGCAAAGGCACGCGAGCAAGTCCAAGCTCCTCGAAGTAGATCGCCGACTCGGTCAGCGATGCGCCACGTCCGCCGTACTCGGCCGGCCAAGCAGGCGCCGCCCAACCGGCGTCGTACAGCCGGCGCTGCCAGTCGCGCCGCCAAGCGTAGTGCGCGTCTTCGCCGCCCTCGTTCGGCTGCGGAGCAGGTGGATTCTCGGCAAGCCAACCGCGTAGCTCGTCGCGAAAGGCGCGCTCGCGCTCGCTGAAGGTCAGATCCACGACTGATCTCGGGCGCCGGGACGCAGATCGCTCACGAGCACATCTTCAACTACGCGTGCGAACAACCAGCTCGTCGACCTCGAGCCGGCCGACTTTCAACTCGCCCACATCGAGCCGGCCAATCGCAGCCCGCTTGACCACCAGACGGCGGATCGCAAGCACGCCGATCGCCACCGCCCCAAGCGCCAGAGCCCCGACCGCCAGCGAACCGAGCGACACGGCGCCGGAGGCAAGCGCAGCACGACGGCGCACCTTGCGGCTCCTGCGCCGGGCATGTTTGACCTTGCGAGCCATGCGCACGAAGCGCACCGCGACGACGGCCGCGGCAGCCGCTTTGCGCCGCGCGCCCTTGCTAGGACGGCGGCGCTTTTGACTCTGCTGTCTTCTTGCTGGCTTGCTCATTGCTCCCTACAAGGCTAGCGGTTACTCCACACCTCGCCGACCCCTTCGAAGCCAAGCTCACGCTTGGTCGCTTCGGTGAGGTCGAATTCGCGACCCTCGACGTAGGGCCCGCGGTCGACGACCGGCACGCGCACAGTGCGCCCGCCGTAGCGAAGCGTCACGAGCGTGCCGCAGGGCAGCGTCTTGTTCGCGACACCCAGCGTCGAGCTGGTGAGCTCGCCGCCGCAGGCGAGGCTGCCTCCGCCGCCATACCAGGAGGCGTCGGCCAGCCGGTAGGAGGTCAGGCGTCCGATGCCACGGTGCGCGCTGAGGTCGCCGACGTCACCGGCGAACCTGACTCGCACCGGCTCGCTGAGCAGGCGATGCGGGAGGTAGCGCAACACGAAGCGTCCGCCACGCCCGGTGAGCGTGTGCGAGATCGTCTCCCAACCTCGACGGCCGAGCCGCTGCAGCTCCACAACCCGCTCGGCCAGTCCGGGGCGCAAACCGCCCGTAACACTTGCCGCACTGCCGTCGAGCACGTTCAACTGTGCTCTGCGTATGCGCAATTTCACACGCACCGGGGCGGCTGGAAGCACAACCGGCCCGAACAGCGGCGGGACCTCGGCGCCGGCGGAATTTGCGGGAGCTGTCGGTAACGGCGCCACGCTTGCGCCTTCGGCGCCGGCGGCGGGTACGACGGTCAATGCGGCGGCACAGGTCAGGCTCGCGCCAAGCAGCACCGGTTGGGCGCGACGAACGCGCCCGACTATGTATGGCCTCGACAAGAGGTCTCCTTGGGTATCCGCCTACGGGGTTAGCTGTCGGGCTCACGGCGACCGGGCGCATGTCGTCCAAACATGCACCGGCCGGGCGTTACAGCCGCATCAGCGGCCGATTCGCCCCATCCGAGCCCCTACGTCAGGCTCGGCAGTGGGTCCCCCGCTCGTCTCCATCCACGGAGACGACTCGGCAGGGTTAGGCAATCTTGGAGACGCTAGAGGACAGCGAGAGGTACAAAGTGTGAGAAAGCGCACACTTGTACAAAATGGATAAAACGCGATAGCCTAGGTGTTCTGTGCTGTCAGTACGTACTGGACGGCAGAGGATTGGCCGAAGGACGATGCCTTCCAAGCCGCCTCCCGAGATCCCAGAAAGCACCTTGGCGTCTCACTCGTCATCTCCTCGGGGAGCCGCGCCCATCCTGTTGAGCAGCATCGCCTCGGCCATCCGCAACAGCCCGATCGTCGTGTGCGGACGCGCTTCGCTGGAGCGCACAGAGACGTCCGAGCCGTGCGGCCCGAGCACCTCCACGATCGTGCAGACGTTGCCGATCTCGCATTCCTCGCCGTAGCGGCCTTCGAGCGCCTCCATCTGTGCCGCCACCACCTGCCCGATCTTGGATTGGTCGAATGTCATGGTCCAAACTTTAGAGCTTGTCTCAAACAGGCGGCGCCGAATGTTTGAGACAGACTCATCCCCGACCCTATTCGGCGCGTCCGAATAGGATTCGCCCACCCATGGCCCTACAACCGCCCTACTCCAATTACGAGCACGAGATCTATGTCGCCGGAATGCTCGGCGGGCGCAAGCCGGCGCGGCCGGTTGACTGGCGCGAATTGGAGCGCGACGCCTACGCGATGCTCTCGCGCGGACCGCGCGGCTACATCCAGGGCGGCGCGGGGCGCGGACACACCATCCGAGCCAACCGCGAGGCGTTCGACGAGTGGCGCATCGTGCCGCGCATGCTGAAAGACGTCTCGGAGCGCTCGTTGGAGCGGACGGTGCTGGGAACCAAACTACCGGCACCTGTGCTGCTGGCGCCAATCGGAGTGCAGACCGTAGCCCACCCCGAGGGCGAGCTCGCCTCGGCGCGCGCGGCCGCACACGTCGGACTGCCGCTGATCGCCAGCACCGCTGCTTCGCACACGATCGAGCAGATAGCCGATGCAGGCCGCGTTGCGAGCGACGCGCCCCAAGGAGACACGGAAGGCGAGCGCGAGCATGGCTTCTGGTATCAGCTGTATTGGCCACGCGACCGCGAGCTTGCGCGCAGCTTCATCACGCGTGCGGAGACCGCTGGGTACGAGGCGGTCGTGGTGACGCTCGATACGTGGCTGTTGGGCTGGCGTCCGGCCGATCTGACCGACGGTTTCCTGCCCTTCCTGCGCGGCGAGGGCAACATCAACTATTTGCAAGATCCTGTTTTCCGAGCAGCCTTGCCCAAGCCGCCCGAGGAGGACATGCCGAGCGCGGTCGCCTACTGGGCATGGCAGTTCTCGAATCCGGCTGTGACCTGGGCGGACCTGGAGTTCCTGCGCGAGTGCACGAAACTGCCGATCGTGCTCAAGGGCATCCAGAGCGTGCAGGACGCGCAGTTGGCGGTCGAGCACGGGATCGAGGGGATCATCGTCTCCAACCACGGCGGGCGCCAGGTGGACGGTGCGATCGGCTCTTTGCAGGCGCTGCCTGGCGTGGTCGAAGCGGTCGGCGAGCGCTGCGAGGTGCTGTTCGACAGCGGCATCCGCTCGGGCGCCGACGCGCTGAAGGCGCTTGCGCTCGGCGCGCGCGCCGTGTGCCTGGGCAGGCCCTACACGTGGGGACTGGCGCTCGGCGGCGAACAGGGCGTGATCGACGTCCTGCGCGCGTTCCTGGCCGATCTCGATCTCAACATGGCGCTGTCGGGTCACGCGAGCGTGGACGAGCTCGGCATGCACTCACTGGTCGCACACAACCCCGTGAGCTCCCGCTAGTGGGCAACACAACGGCACTTGCCATGAACGGTGGCGTGGCGCCACGCCCCCAAGGCCGATCCCCGCGAATGCCGAGCGGTCGGCGTTGACGGCGGACCCTGGACCCGCGACAATCCTGTTCTATGGCAAACCCTGACCGCCTGACAGGGCTGGACTCGGCCTTCTTGCATTTGGAGGACGGTGGCTCGGCGCACATGCACGTCGCCTCGGTAATGGTCTTCGAAGGCCAAGCACCCGCGTACGAGGAGTTCGTCGATCACATCCTCTCGCGGCTGCACCTGGTGCCACGCTACCGTCAGCGACTGGCGTTCGTGCCACTCGGCCAAGGTCGACCTGTGTGGGCCGACGATCCGCACTTCAATCCCCGCTACCACATCCGTCATACCGGGCTTCCCAGCCCCGAGGACGAGACCGAGCTCAAGCAGCTCGCCGGGCGCATCTTCTCGCAGCGCCTGGATCGCTCCAAGCCTCTGTGGGAGCTTTGGCTGGTCGCGCACATGGCGGGCGGACGTTTCGCCGTGATCGCCAAGACCCACCACGCGCTCGTGGATGGAATCTCAGGCGTTGACATCACGACCGTGCTGTTCGACGTCTCGCCGGAGCCGACCGGCCCCGCCCGACCGCCGGCGCCGTGGGTCGCGCGGCCTTTGCCGGGATCCGCGAAGCTGCTGGCCGACGCGCTCGTCGAGCGCTCGACCGTCCCGGCGGAGATGGTGCGCGGCGCACGCGCCGTGGTACGCACTCCGCGTAGAGCGTTCGGACACCTGAAGGACGCCGTCCTCGGTGTCGGCGCCACCACATTGGCCGGCATCAACGCGCCGGCGCCGCCAAGCCCACTCAATGTGGACATCACCTCGCACCGCCGCTACACCTGGATCGATGCCGATCTGGCCCAGTTCAAGGCGATCAAGAACTCCCTCGGAGGCACGCTCAACGACGTGGTGCTGGCCGCCGTCAGTCTCGCGCTGGGGCGACACATGCGCGCCCAGGGTTATGACACCGAGGGCCTGGTGCTCAAGGCGATGGTGCCCGTCTCGGTACGCGCCGACGTCGAGCGCGGTGCCCTTGGCAACAAGGTCGCGGCGATGTGGGCGCCAATGCCCGTCGGCATCGCGGACCCGGTCGAATGCCTTGCGCAAGTGCGCCTTGAGATGGACGACCTCAAGCACTCCGGCCAAGCGGTCGGAGCAGAGGTGCTCACCAACCTCGCCGGCTTCGCTCCGCCCACGATCTTGAGTCAGGCCGCACGTCTGCAAGCGCGCCAACGCTTCTTCAACCTGGTCGTGACCAACGTGCCCGGACCGCAGTTTCCTCTGTACCTGCTCGGGCGGCGCTTGAAGGCGCTATATCCCGTCGTGCCGCTCGCGCACCGCCAGGCGCTCGGCATCGCGGTGATGAGCTATGACGGGCATCTCGGCTTCGGCCTGCTCGCCGACTACGACGCGCTGCCAGAGCTCGAGACGATCGCGCACGAGCTCGAGCGGGCGATCGCGGCGCTGGCGAAGGCCGCCAAAGCGAGTGCGAAAAGTCCCAGCGGCAAGGCCGAAACCGTAGGTGCCCACGCAAAGAGCCCCGGCGGCAAGGCGAAGGCCGCAGGTGCACAGGCGAAGCGCGCGCGCGTCAAGCGGCCCGGCGCAGCGACAGCCCGCTAGTGGCGCGCGCGCCACGACTATGAGCAGGCTGCGCCTGGCTTTGTGCCAGATGAACGCGACTGTCGGCGACTTGGCCGGCAACACTAGGCGCATCCGCGCCGGCATCGATGCGGGGCGCGAAGCCGGCGCACAGGTCGTCTTGTTCCCAGAGCTCGCGCTCAGCGGCTATCCGCCCGAGGACCTGCTGTTGCGCGCGCACTTCCTCGAGGACATCGAAGCGAAGCTAGGTGAACTGGCGGGCGCCACCGAGGGGATCGTGGCAATCGTCGGCTTTCCCGAGCGCGGCGACGGCGCTGTGTACAACTCGGCGGCGGTACTCGCTCATCGTTCCGTGCACGCGATCTACCGCAAGGTGCACCTGCCCAACTACGGCGTGTTCGACGAGCAGCGCTATTTCAAGGCGGGTGAGGAAAGCGGTGCAGTGATCGACATTGGCGAGCACAAACTCGGGATAACCGTCTGCGAGGACCTGTGGGTCGCCGGAGCGCCCGCGACCTCGGAGGCCACTGTCGGCGCGAGCCTGATTGTGAACATATCGGCGTCGCCCTATCACGCGGGCAAGGGCCTCGAGCGCGAGCGACTATTCGCTCAGCGAGCCAGCGAAACCGGAGCCCACATCGCATTCTGTGCCATGGTCGGCGGCCAAGACGAGCTTGTCTTCGACGGCCAATCATTTGTGCTCGACCAGCAGGGCAACACGCTCGCGCGCGCGGCACAATTCGCTGAGGATCTGCTTGTTTGTGACCTGTTTGGCGACAACGAGCGGGCGCACCCATTGTGCGCACCGATCGCCTCGCGCGAGCAGGAGGTGTATGAGGCGCTGGCCCTCGGCTTGCATGACTATGTCGAGAAGAATGGCTTCGGCTCGGTCGTGCTCGGGCTCTCCGGCGGGATCGACTCGGCGCTCGTGGCCTGTCTGGCGGCCGATGCGCTGGGCGCGGAGCGCGTGAACGTGGCGATCATGCCCTCGCCTTACTCATCTCCGGCGACCCAGGAGGACGCGCGCATGCTCGCGCGAGCGCTCGGACTAAGCGCACACGAGCTCATCATCGAGCCGGTGATGGACGCCTACACGCAGACGCTGCGGGCAGACTTCGAGGGCCTTGAAGCGGACCTGACCGAGGAGAACCTGCAAGCTCGCATCCGCGGCAACCTGCTGATGGCGCTCTCCAACAAGTTTGGCTGGCTTGTGCTGGCGACCGGCAACAAGTCGGAGATGTCCGTCGGTTACACGACGCTGTATGGCGACCTCGCGGGCGGCTTCGCGGTCATCAAGGACGTTCCGAAGACGCTCGTCTACCGGCTGGCGCGGTGGCGCAACGATCCCTCTGCCGCACAAGCACTCGGCAACACCGGCGGCACACCCGCGTCTGCACCGATACCGGCGTCGATCATCGAGCGCGCACCCTCGGCCGAGCTGCGCGACAACCAGACAGACCAAGATTCGTTGCCCCCCTACGAGCTGCTCGACCGCATTTTGCACGGCTACATCGAGCTCGACCGCAGCCGCGAGCAGCTGATTGCCGAAGGACTGCCACGCACAGATGTGGAGCGAGCTACGAGACTCGTCGACCTTGCCGAGTACAAGCGCCGCCAGGCTCCCCCTGGAATCAAGATCACCGAGCGCGCTTTCGGGCGCGACCGGCGCATGCCAATCACCAACGCCTACCGCGGCTGAGCGGCCGTCGCGCCGCGACCGCCGCGCCGTTACTCTGCCTCCCGTGATCACACGCTGCCCGTTGTCTGATCGTGGCCAGAGCTGCTGCGTGGCGCCAACCGGGTGCCTGCGCTCGCACCGCACCCGGGCCATACGTGCGCTGGCTGCGTGCGTACTTGCCGCGTGTACGTTTGCACTTGCCTCCTGTGGCAACACGCTCCAAGACGAGCCGATCGGACCACAGCCGCTGGAGTCGGTGCTCATCAAGAGCCGCTTCCCCGTTTACTGGCTCGGCCTCAGCTTCCACGGCATGCAGATCACAAGCGTCGCGATCGACCCAAGCGAAGCCGTCACGATCCGCTACGGCGATTGCGTGCTCGGTGGCCAGTACACATGCGTGACACCCGTATCGATCGTGACCTCGCCCGACAACAGCTTCATCCCCGGGGGCGCCGCCGTGAGGCCGACGGTGTCGTTGCGCGGTGTGAGCGCGAGCTCCGCACAGGGCGGCTCGACGCTCGCGATTCCTACGGGCAACGTGGTCGTGAGCGTGTTCGGCCTGCACCCAACGCTTGCCATGGAAGCAGCCGAGACGATGGCGCCGCTGAACACGACCGGGCTACCTTTGGCACCGCTGCCCGCGGCACTACCCAACAATGGCTTTGGCCGTGCACCGCTGTCGATCCAGGTGCCGGCCGGCGTGAGCGTGCCACGCGGACCAGGCGCATAGCTCGCCGCGCCTCTCGATCATCTAGTCGTGTAGTGCCCCAATGGGCTATCCAGACATATAACCTCTAAGTTGTTGCGCGGATCGTAATAACTTAGAGGTCATAATCCGGCCTAAAGCATCACGTACCTAGTTGGGAGCGGCCGAACCGGGAAGCGGCCGAACGGCGATCGTCATGCGCGTAACCGCACAGATGCGGCCCTCGTCATCGCTAAAGCTGACGTCCCACAGCCAGGTCGTACGCCCGCGGTGGATGCGTGTGGCGCGAGCGTGCACAGTGCCAGAAGTCATGGGACGCAAAAAGCTTGTGTTGTTGGACATCCCCATCGCCATACAGCCTTCGTCGAGCACGGTCATGCCGGTCGCGATCGAGGCGATCGCCTCTGCTACGGACGCGTATACACCGCCATGGACGAGTCCCGCGGGCTGCTTGTGATTGTCGCGAACGATCACCTGGGCGCGCATCTCGGTCTCCGAGCACTCCAGCAACTCGAGCCCATAGAGACGATCGAAACCCAGCAGGTGCTCGTTGATCTGGGCGGCTGGTGGGATGGCCATCGGGCGGCCACGATAGCCTACGGGCGGCGCTTGGTGTCCGACAGGGGACCGGACCGCTTCTTCACATGACAGAGCTCGATCGACTGCCACCCGACCAGCGTGCTGTGCTCTCGCTCGTTCTCGATCGCGGCAAGAGCTATGCCGAGGTAGCCGATCTGCTCGGCATTCCGGAGAACACAGTGCGCGACAGGGCGCACGCGGCACTCGACGCGCTCGCAGACGATGCGGCCGCCTCGGGCGGCTCACGCGTGTCGAGCGCCCCTGACGCGAGGCCGGGGGCGCCGCCAAGTACAACCGCTGCATTCAAGACCGCAAACGTCGGACCTGGTCCGGCGAGGACTGCGACCGGCGCCTCCAGTACGCCCCCACCGCGTCCACGGGAGCCACGCAGCCCGCAGACTTCGGCGGGCTCACGGCGGGCCGGGGCACTATTGCTCGGCGCGATCGTCGTGGTGATCGTCGTCGTGGTGGTGCTCGTCTCGAGCGGTGGCGGGAAAGGCTCGCCACCGACGACCACAGCCGCCAGCACACCCACGACCACGACCGGGAGCGGGACTTCCTCGACCTCGAAGACGAGTGCCACCAAGCCGAAGCTCGACAGCACAATCCGACTCAGCTCGCCCGAACCATCCACGAACGCTGCCGGCGTCGCGTACGTGCTCTCGGATGGCAGCAGACGCGCGTTCTATGTGACCGCGCAAGGCCTGCCGCCGTCCTCAGGCTTCTTCTACGCGGTATGGCTGTACGACTCGCCGTCGAACGCCGAGCCGCTCGGCCGCGCATCGAGCGTAGGCTCGAACGGGCGGATGGAGGGCGGCAACCCGCTGCCGAGCAACGCCGGCGATTACGCCAAGTTCATCATTACGCGCGAGACGAGCACGCACCCGAAGGAACCGGGGCCGACCGTGCTAAGTGGCGCCTTCACCCTGCACTGATCGCTCGCCTGCTCAATCGACGGAGTTCGCGCGAGCACTGCACCCTTCCGGCCATAGTCACCGGTGCAGAGGCGCGAGATACGCGGCACGAGGCACACGGCACGAGGCGCAAGGGCACACGACAGACGGCGCGATACACGCGGCTCGAGGCGCGAGGCACAGGGGGCGAGACATGGCGATCAGGGCAACAGCTTTCCCGGGTTCATGATGCCGGCCGGGTCTAGCTCGGACTTCAGCGCACGCAATGCGCTCACGCCCGCGCTTCCGATCTCTTGCTCCATCCAAGGCGCGTGGTCGCGTCCCACGGCGTGATGGTGGGTGATCGTCCCGCCTCCTTCCACGATCGCCGCGTTCGCCGCCGCCTTGGCCGCCTGCCACTGCTCGATCTCATCGCCCTCGCGCTGGCGGGCGATGAACGTGAAGTACAGCGAAGCCCCAGTCTCATAGAGGTGCGAGACATGGCACATGACCAGCGCCGGCGTTCCCTGTGCGCGCAGCGCGCTCTCGATCGCCCCGGCAACGCGCCTGTGCAATTGCTCAACGTTCGACCAGCGCGTCGCTGTCTCGAGCGTCTCGACCAGCACTCCTTGGGTGAGCAGCTCGTCGCGCAGGTAGGGCGCCGAGTAGCGCGACTCGAGCCATGCGCTGCCGGGCGAGCGTCCCACGCGCAGCCCACCTGCGGCTCGCACGATCTCGGTCGCCGCCGCGCGCCGCGCGCCAAGCTCCTCGGCGTCGCCCTCAAAGCCGAGAATCGCCAGACAGCCGCCGCTGTAGCCACGCATATCGAGATAGGCCCGCCCGAGCCTTCCCTTCGCCCCACCCGAGCCTGCCAGCGCAAGCGACATGCGCGTCTCCTGCTCGTCTGAGAGGCGCGCCACCTCAGGCGTGCAGTGGTTTTGGGCAAGCTCGCGAAAGGCGTGCACGCCCGCCTCGAAGCTCTCGAAGAACACACCTTCATAGATGCGCGTTGCTGGAGCCCTGCGCACGCGCAGCGTCAGCTCGTCGATCACCCCAAGGGTCCCCTCCGAGCCGACGGCGAGCTCACGCACGCCAGGGCCGGCCGCGCTGGCCGGAAAGGCACTCAGCTCGACGTCGCCGGCGGGGGCGACCATGCGCAGGCCGTACACCATGCGCTCGAAGCGTCCGTAGCCGCTGGAGGCCTGTCCGGCCGAGCGCGTAGCCGCACAGCCACCGAGCGAGACGTACTCAAAGGACTGCGGGAAATGTCCGAGCGTCAGCCCGCGTGCGCTCAGCCAGTCCTCCAGCTCACGTGCCCTGGAGCCTGCCTGGACTCTCACCATCCGTGAGCATTCGTCTAGCTCCAAAACGCTCCTCAGGCACCCCGTGTCGAGCGCTACGACCCCACGATGGGAGCCCTGCAACGGCTCCACTCCGCCGACCACGCTCGTGCCGCCTCCGAACGGGACGACCGCCAGCGACTCGCGTGCACAAAGGCCAAGCAGCGCGCGCAGTTGCTCACGCGTGGAGGGATAGAGGATCGCATCGGGCGCACCGAGCGGTCGTCCGGCGCGCAGCCGCACGAGGTCGGGATAGCCCTTGCCTGCAGCGTGCAAGACGCGGTCGCTGTGATCGTCGCGCACATGCCCCTCGCCGAGAATCTCGCGCAGGCTCGCAAGCACGCTCGAGGAGATGGATGAAGGCTCGAGCTCGACGTGTTCGAGCGCCACGGGCGGAGAGGGGCGAGCGGCGAGGCCAACCGTCTCGCGTAGGAAGCCCAGGGCATGCGCCGGCAGGCTCGGTGAATGCAGCCGATCGCCCCACCCCCACCAGCGCATGCGCTCAGGCGACCCCAAGCTCGCGGGAAAACCGCGCGCAAGGATGTGCTTTGAGCCAGGGTCTCGCGCCGGCTTTGGAGCCGTGCTCACGCCGCGGTTCCGCCCATAATCCGCTCCAGCCCGTCGAGCGCTTCGTCGATCGTGGAGCGCGCCGCACGCCGCACCAGCGGACTGCCAAAACGGGATAGACCCCCGATCCACGATCCGCTGCCGGGCCTGGGCGAGAAGCCCTGCAACTCCTGGCGCAGCTCGATCGTCACCTCGGTGGCCGGGAGAGGCTCGTCATGCCCCCCGTCCAGGCTGTCCGCGACATGCCCCCGGGAGATCCGACTGCCCGCGACATGCCTTTGGGAGACCACGCTGCCCGCGGTGCTCCCTTCGGAGGCATCGGCAAGAGTGATCTCCGTCTCGGCGCTGCGCAGCACACGCGCAAACGGTGTGTCATCGACCTGCTGAGACCAAACGATTCGCTGCCTGTCCACCTGCTCGAGCAGCTTGAAATCGGCTCGCACGATTTTTCCACTGGGCCCTGCCAGAACCTCGGTGAAGGCATCCTGCTCGCCTGTGCCCGTGAGGGTGACAGCCTCCACCCTGCTCACGCGCGGCCACCAGCGCGGCAGATGGTGGGGATCGCCGAGAACCTCCCAAAGATCTTCGGGCGAGGCTGCGATTGTGCGCGATCGTTGGACAGTCAGCATGGGCTAGGCCTCATATCTGAGCAGCGCATGAGCCTCGTGCGGGGCCAGCCGTGCACGTCCGCCCAGGAACGCCAGCTCCACCAGAAACCCGCACCCCACGACCACCCCGCCAAGGCTCTCGACCAAATCGCACAGCGCCCGTGCGGTGCCGCCGGTGGCGAGCAGGTCGTCGTGGACGAGCACGCGCGCCCCGGGCTGGATCGCGTCACTGTGGAGCTCCAACCGATCCAGGCCGTACTCCAGCTGATACTCGGCGCTGACCGTCTCATACGGCAGCTTGCCGGGCTTGCGCGCCAAAGCGAAGCCGGTCCCGAGCGCAAGCGCCAGTGCCGGTCCCAGCAGGAACCCGCGCGCCTCGGCGGCCAGCACACACTCGGCATCGAGCGGACGCGCATACTCGGCGAGCCCCTGTACGGCCTCGGCAAGCGCCGCGGAATCGGCCATCAGCGGCGTGATGTCCCTGAACAGAATCCCCGGCTTGGGAAAGTCGGGAATATCCCTGATCAGCGTACGCAGGTCCTCAGTCATGGGCATGAGATGCTCGGCCCATGGGATGGACGCAGCGCGCGAGAGCTGAACCACGCCGAATGCGCTGCGTAAATCGCACGTCAGCTACGACGCAGCGCACCGCAAACGACGCAGCACGCAACGGACCGGCCACATCACCTGACGATCTTGCGTAGATCGCGCACCAGCAGCAAGTGCTTCAGGTGCGTGGTGACCGCCGCCAGGTTCTCGAGCGCGTCGACGGCATCCTTGCGGCGCTCGGGGTTGCGCGAGCGCAGTGCCGGCGCGAGGATCTGCTGCAACAGACTGGCCTCACGATCAGCCGAAGAGCGGAACACGCGCAGGTTGCGCCCACCCACGCCGTAGCGCGCAAGCTCTGAGACGGCGCCAACGATCTCGCGCTCCGTCTCGTCGAAGTAGCGCACCCCGCCGCGCATCTCGCCCTTGACCACGCCGTACTCTTCAAGCTCCCGCACCAGCGTCGCCTCCGCGCCGGTCTCCTCCAGCACGTCTTCCAACGAGTAGAGCGCCCCCTCCTGCTCACGCACGCTCATGCTCGTGTGCCAAGCACGCTTGCCACCTTCGCGCCCTGCCGGACGGGGCACCTGCATATCGCCGGCGCGCCCAGCGGCAAGCTCCTGGCGGATGACCCTCAACGGCAGAAACTCGTCGCGCTGCATCCTCAGGATCGTGCGCAAGCGCGCGACGTCACTCTGTGTGTAGAGCCGGTAGCCGCCGGGCGTGCGGCGCGGCGTCAACAGCTTCTGGTCCTCCAGATAGCGGATCTTGGAGATCGAGATGTCGGGAAACTCCTGTACGAGCGCCTTGCACACCGCGCCGATCGTCAGCGCCTTCTTGGGTGTGTCGGCGGCACTCGCTCCGTTGGCCGTCTCGTCCGTCGGAGTCTCGATTTGCGAGGTGCCGGCCATCAGCGTGCGTGATAGGTCAGCTTGTACTTGCCGATCTGCAACTCGTCGCCCTCCTCCAGGCGATGCGAGTCGATCCGCGAGCGGTTCACGTACGTCCCGTTCAGCGAACCGCAGTCGTCGAGGTACCACGTGTCGCCGCGACTGACCAACAGAGCGTGGTCGCGCGAGACGGTCACGTCGTCGAGGAACACATCGGAGTCCGGGCGTCTACCGATGCTCATCCGCTCGCGGTCCACGGGAAAGCTCTCGCCCGCACGCCCTCCGCCGGCACGAATCACGAGCGCCGGCCCGTGCGCGGTCACCTCGCCGATCTCCACCGGCACCAGCTCGCCGGCGTCGTCGATCCGGTAGGTGGCAGTTACCGGCTCGCCCGCGGGTCCCTCGCCACGCGGCAGCAGCGCGCCGCAGCGCGGACAGTAGTTGGCGCCCTCGTCGCTGAGAAAGCCGCACTCGGTGCAATGCAAAGCCATGAGCTACTCAACTCCTCCGGCGCCCAGCTCGGCCCATGAGGGCACGCGCAGGCACCGCAGGTTTCGAGACACGTTTGTAGCCGCGCGCGACACGGCTACAACTCGTCGGTCGAGACTCCGCCCGCGCGGTTGGCAAGGATGTCCGACAGGCGCTTGACGTCGTCACCGGTGATTGCCACATCGCCATCCTTGTGCTGCTCGCGCAGACGGCTCACCAGCTCAGCCCGAAGGATGTCGATCTTGCCGTGCAGAATGCGTCGTTTGTAGGAGATCTCCATCTCCTCCTCGGTGAGCTGCCGGATCACATCCTTGAGCTCACTGTCGCTCATCGAACCAAGATCGGGGAACGTATCCATCGCGAGCCATCTCCTCTTGCGCAAGGATGCAGGTCTGAGCTGCCGGTCATGCTGCCATGCTGCTCGTCCAGTATAGACCAAAAGGTAAAGTTGAGCTTGAGAGTATTCGGACAGAAATCTACGCCCGCCGTCGCGAGCGCCGCGATGCCTTCGACGTCTCCACCTGCGAGCAGTCCGCAGTCGCGACCCAGCCCGCTGAGGCGCCCACAATGGACACGCTCTGAGGCGGTCGCGGCGGCGCTGATCGTCATAATCGTCATCGCCGGCGGCGTAGCCCGCAATACCGCGATCGGCACGAACACGCACCTCTCGGCCGACGAGAACGGCTACGTCGGCAACGCCAACAGGATCCTCGCCGACGAACGCTACGCCACCTTCAAGTGGCCCCCGGGAACCTCGATCGCGTTCGCGATCGCGACGCGATTGTCCGGTCACCACTCGCTGAAGCTGGCCACGCACGCCTCCGGCCCGGCGCAATACACGCAGTTGGTGGCTGGCGTGCTCACGCTCACACTGGTGGCGATGCTTGCCTGGGTCTTCGCGGGACCGTGGGCGGCGGTGATCGCCACCGCGCTGGTGGCCAGCTATGAGCCGCTGATCGAGGCCACGCGCACCTTCCTCTCAGAGCCGAGCGGCGCATTTGTGCTGCTCGCGTCGGTTTCCGCCGCGATGCTGGCCCGCTCGCGCTATGGCAGCCGCAACGAGCTGCTGTGGCTGTTCGGGGCTGGCGTCATGGGCGGGATCGCGTGCCTCACGCGGAGCGATATGGCGATCGGCATGGCTGTGATCGCGCTCGCGCTCGCATTCAGCGGGCGACCAGGCTGGCGCACGGGCCTGTTGCGCGGCGGCGTTTACCTGGTGGCCCTGATGCTCGTGCTCTCCCCCTGGTTGCTTTATGCATCCAACAAGGAGGGCCGTTTCGTACCGATCACCACCGCCGGCCCCGACGCGTTCTTCATCGGCAGCTATCTGCCGGGCAAGGGCGAGCTGGTGCCGACCGAGGAGAAGCTCGCGCCCGAAGTCTGCCGCCACTTCCCCCAGGACTGCGGCCGCTACTGGCAGCAGTCCTCCGCCCCGGTCTTCCGCTTGATCGAAGCACATCACCCCGGCATGTCCGAGAACGCCGCCGTCAACGAAGAAAACCTCAACAACGTTCGTAAATACGCGCTGGGCAAACCGGCGGCGTTCGCGTCGATGCTGTGGAGCAAGTTCTGGAAGATGTGGACCGTCGCGTGGACCGGCGGCAACGGCACGTACCACCCAGACACGAGCCCAGCCCAGCACAAGATCTATCTGATCTTCGCGGTGATCGGCCTGCTGTCCGGTATCGCCCTGACCCGGCGCCTGATACTGACGATGAGCGCAGCCGTGCTGCTTGCGATCGCGGCTTTTGCGACGCCGTTCAACGACCAGCCGCGCTACAACGTCAGCCTGATGGCACTGTTGCTGTGCAGCGGCACGATCGGGGCGTGGCTCGCGGGCGAACGGCTGCTCGCTATGTGGCGCGAGCGCGCAGCTGCTCGCGCCCCGAGCGCACATACAGCGCACTAGCGATGAGAGCAAGAACGAGCCCGATGTAGAGCAGCACTTCGGCGAATGTGCCAAGGCCGCACATCGCAAAGAACAAGGCGCCCATCAAAGGCGCCACACCGACGCGTCCAGGCCAATTGATGCGCAGCTCTATGCCGTGCTTGAGCCCGTAGCGCCCGAGCGCCACCATCGACAGCTCGCGCGCCACAAGCACGGCAAGCGCCCAGCGCGGGAGCAGATCGAAGCGCCAACACACGACCACGCCGCTGACAACGAGCAGACGGTCGGTGACGGGATCCATCAGCGCGCCAAGGCGGCTGTACTGGCGAGTCACGCGAGCGGCGATCCCGTCGGCATAGTCGCCCCAGCCGATCACGGCGAACAGAACGGCGTTGAGTGCGTCCACACCATCGCTGCTCGACAACGCCACCACCACGAACACGGGAATCAGCGCCAGCCGCATGAAGCCGATCGCGTTGGGGATCGTCCAAGGCCGCAGCGGCTGGCCGGTGAGCGTCTGCGGTGGCGGCGGCCCCGAGCGGTCCAGACCGACCAGGCGGCGGAAAGTCAGACGCTCGTGTGAGGGCGATCCCCCGCGCGCGCGGGTGTGGGACTCCAGCCCAGAGATGTCTCCGCCAGGCTCTAGGGGGTGCTCTGGCACAGCTCGTCCAACACCCGCACTAGCTCTGTCGGCTCGCCGCCGAGCGGCAATGACGGGCCGGTCTCGCGTCCGCGCCGCAGCTGCACCTCGATCTCGCCCGACTCCAGGCTGCGCCGCCCGACCGTCAAGCGCACGGGACAGCCGAGCAGCTCAGCGTCGGCGAACTTCTCCCCCGGCCCGGCTTCGCGATCGTCGTAGAGGGCCTCGACGCCGCCCGCGAGCAACGTCCCATAGAGCGCGTCGGCCGCGTCGCGCTCCGGCGTTCCCGGACGGCCCACTGCCACCAGGTGCACCGCAAACGGAGCAAGCGCTTTGGGCCAGGAGATGCCGTACTCGTCGGCGAACTGCTCGACAGCTGCCGCGACCACTCGTGCCGGTCCGATCCCGTAGGAGCCCATCCAGATCGGCAGCTCTGAGCCGTGCTCGTCGAGGTATGTGGCACCTAGCGGCTCGGAGTAGCGCGTACCCAACTTGAAGATATTCCCGATCTCGATCGCCGGCTCGACCGTCAGCCGCTTCTCGCCAAGCATGTGGGTCTCCCCGTCCTTGCGATAGTCCGGGTTCTGCTTGACCACCTCCATGTTGGCGGCATACCCGTCGCCGAGCGCGACCTCGTCCTCGCCGGCCGGGCAGGGCGCCATGTACTCGTGCGCGCCAAGCCCGCCCATCACCCCGACGTCCGACTCGACGCGATAGAAGCGCAACCCGGTGCGCTGCATGATCTCGTCGTAAGCGCCGACGTGCAACGCATAGTTCTCCTCCAACCCAGCCTGGTCGCGATCGAAGCTGTAAGAGTCCTTCATCACGAACTCGCGCGTGCGCAAAACGCCGGCACGCGGCCGCGCCTCATCGCGCTCCTTGACCTGGAAGTGGTACAGGATCAAGGGGAGGTCGCGATAGGAGTTGATCGTCTGAGCGACGTGGAATGTGACCGCCTCCTCGTGTGTCAACGCCAGCACGAGCTCCGAGCCCTTGCGATCTTGCAGCTTGAACAGCTCCTCGATCCCAAGCCTGCCGGTCTTGCGCCAAAGCTCGGCGGGTTGCAGAACAGGCATCAGCATCTCGCGTCCGCCGATCGCGTCGATCTCCTCGCGCACGATCGCCACCACGCGCTGGTGGACCTTCCAACCGGCCGGCAGCCAGGTCCAAATGCCCGACCCCATCTGCCTGACCAGCCCGGCACGCACCATCAGCTTGTGCGAGACCGCCTCGGCGTCGGCGGGCGCCTGCTTCTCGGTCGGCAGTAGATACTCGGTCAGCCTGGTCATAGCTTGGTCGGCATCCTACGCGTCCTTCAGCTCCTACGGGGTATTGCGCGAGGCCAAAGCGGGGTAGCCCAAAAAATAGAAGTCGTGCGCGCCGGCCGGTCGGTCACGCCTTGGGCGGCCGCGCGCGCTATGAATTACATCCAGCACTCGTCCCCAACCCAAGGAGCACCGATGGCCTACTCCGTACCGCCGCTTCCCTACGCATACGACGCGCTGGAGCCGCACATCGACAAGCTGACGATGGAAATCCATCACGACAAGCACCACCAGGCCTACGTGGACAAGGTCAACGCCGCGCTCGAGGACACGCCGCTGGCCGACGCCCCGATCGAGGACGTGCTCAAGGACCTCTCGCAGGTACCGGAGGCCAAGCGCACGGCCGTGCGCAACAACGGCGGCGGGCACTACAACCACAGCTTGTTCTGGGAGAGCATGTCCGCAGACGGCGGCGGCGAGCCCGACGGCGCGCTGGCCGGGGCAATCGCCTCGACGTTCGGCTCATTCTCGGACTTCCAGGCGAAGCTGAAGGAAGCGGGCGTCAACCAGTTCGGCTCCGGCTGGTCCTGGCTGGTGCACGACGGCTCGGGCTTGGCGATCGTGGGCACGCCGAATCAGGACAACCCGATCTCAGACGGCAAGACGCCGTTGCTAGGCGTGGATGTGTGGGAGCACGCGTACTATTTGAAGTACCAGAACAAGCGCCCCGACTACCTCGACGCTTGGTGGAACACGGTCGATTGGTCGAAGGTCGCCGAGCGCTTCAGCGCCGCTTCCTAGCTTCTTTCACATGTGGGCCGGCCAGACAGCCGGCCCACAGCAAGGACACATGACACATTGAGGAGCACGGGACACCCGGTAGATGAACGATCTCGTCGGCCCCGTTCGCGCGCAAGCGCAGCGCCTACGCATGCAACACGTTGCCCGACTGTTGAGATAATTTGGCATCATGCCGCTGATAACTCTGATCTTGAGTAATCTGCACAACCTCGATCCAGAGCTATGTGAAACCAAGGATGGCCTTTGCGGCGGATCGCGGCACGAGGCATACGGATATGGCCCAACAGCAGACAGCGCTCGACAACGACACTCTGATCAGAGCCGCCTACCAGACACAGGCGGACGCGTCCAGTGCTCTGCAAGACGCGCTGCAAGCGACCCGCGACGGCGAGCCGGCAATCGACCGTTCGGGCAGTGCCCTCGCGGCATATGAGCAAGCGCGTCGCGCGCTACTCGCGCGAGCCGAGTTGCCACAGGACGCAAAGCTGGGCGAGGCCGTCACGAGCATCGAGGCGATGCGAACGCACAGCCTCCAACAGTTCGCATCTGTCTCCAAAGAGAGGGCGTCAGCTGCCTGGTGGCTCGACCCAGTGCGATCCGAGGCCCACCAACTGCTCGCCCGCCAAGAGGCCGGAAAGCCGACCGATCCCGGATGTGCGGATGTGTTTGTCGCGTTGAGAGAACTCAACGACAACGCCACGTCGTCAAGAGCGGCAACGACAGAGCTGGCGAAACACCTCAACGACGTCTGCCCTCAGTTCGCCGGTGCGATCGCGATGGCGGCAACGGGCAAGCTCGCCCTCGAGGAGCCTACGCAAGGAGAGCCCGGCGGAGAGGCACCCGAGGCAGGAGCGGAGGCGGAAGCGGAGACAGAAGCAGAAGTAGAAGCAGAAGTAGAAGCAGAAGTAGAAGCCGAGACAGAAGCAGAAGCAGAAGCAGAAGTAGAAGCAGAAGTAGAAGCAGAAGTAGAAGCAGAAGTAGAAGCAGAAGTAGAAGCCGAGACAGAAGCAGAAGCAGAAGCAGAGACAGAAGCCGAGACAGAAGCAGAGGCAGACCCTGCGGCTGACGATGAAAGCGAAACAGGGAGCAAGTCCCCTTCCATCGCCGCGGACGCAAGCGAAACCACGAGCAAAGTGGCACCCCCGCCAGAAGAGGCACAAGCTTCACTCTCACAACCGACCACCACAACGGTTGACGGCGAGACGCGCGAGCAGACAGAACCAGAGAGCGAACTACGGATCGAAGCGCCCTCGACAAACGACGAGAGCTCCGAGCTCGCTTCGCCTGAAACGTCCGAACAAGATATCGGCGACCAACCAGACGAAGGCTCACCGGACGCCGACGGAGTACAGACATCGCTTGCTGAGTTGATCCGGCAGCGACGCTTCGGACTCGCGTACCAAATCGCCAGAGTCGCAAGCCTCCCCGAAGCTTCCGTCCGTGTGCTCGAGTTCGCCGCATACGCTTGCGGCATCGCGTCAGGCATGGGAGCGCCCGCTGCCGCACTTCGCGATCGTGCCGAGGAGCTCGTCACATCTCCGGAGCTCGAGCCCGACCGCTGGGCACAGCTCATCGCGCTCGGAGCGGCTCTACGTGCGGCAGCTATAGCTCCCCATCTCGGAGGCGCACAGGTACTGGAGAAGTTCGAGCTGGCCATCGGAGGAGAGACCGAGCTCCAACAATTGTGCACAGCGGTACGCCATCTCGCCGAAAAGGGCATCTCGATCACTCAAGACCTGGTAGAGCAGCGTAGCGACGCCGCGATCCTCGAGGCGACCCGCGAAGAGCTGCGAGCAAGGGCCAAGGCCCATATCGAGAACCCTGGAACGATCAACTTCGCCCGCGCCACCATCCTCTGGCGCTCAATGGTTCAAGCCAGAAATCACGAGCTCGCCGACGCGTTGCGGGCAGTGCGAGACAACGACACCGAGGCTCGACAGCGTGTGACCGAGATAGTCACCAAGCTGCGCAACCGCAAGGCTTTGGACGCCATGATCGAGGAGTACGACCAGCTCAAGCGTCGGCCGAGCATGAAGCGACGCATCGACGGGGCGGCCAGAGAGTCTCTACGGCTGCGCATCCTCGAAGTCGTCGACCTGACCGAGCAATGGGTCAGCACGGTCCACCAGCTCGAGAGGCTCGGCTCGAGCCAGGAGTCCGCGTGGCTCAATCAGGCAAGCGAGGAGATACGCGCCGCCGCGGAGGCCGCACGCGCGGCTGCGGTGCCACGGGAGTGGCCCGGCGAAGACAAGATGCTCCAAGCAGCAGGCACGACGTTCCGCTCGATTGTCGACGAAGTTGTCGCGCTCGCCCTGGATGCAAGATACGAGGCGATGCCGGAGCGCACGGCCGAGATGCTGCTCGGCGGCGAGCTCCTCCGCGACGCGACCATACGTCTCGACAGCTCGCTCGAGCCGACCGGCGAGCAAGTCGCGCTCAACACCTTGACCGCGCTCGAAACCGAGCCCGACTGGGAGCAAGCGTTCCAGGCCCGCGCCGCTCGACGCGACCACGACCTGCTGCCGATGGTGCTGGACCTGCTCTACGACGTGGATCTCAAGGCCTGGCAATCTTGCAAGGAGCGCAACGACCAACTGCTCGTGGAAGCTCGCCAGTACTACGAGCGCCGCCACCTTGCGGTCGGGGCACGCTTGTCGAGCGCCTATCAGCGCGGCGCGCTGGAGCCGGATCAGTGGCAAGCCTGGAACATCGAACGCGAGCGTCTCACACTGCAGCCGGATGACCTCGACATCGGCCGCAAGCTCGACGCGCTGGAGGCGCTCGACACCGACAGCATCGGACAAGCGCAGGAGATAGTTCGCGCGCGCGCAAGCGAGCTACGAGCCAGAGCCGCCGAGTTCGATGACGCAGAGGCCTCCAATCGCATCGAGCTGGCACTGTCAGCGAGCGACATCGCAACGGCCGAGGAGATCCACTTGGCCCTCTCGCGCGGCCTCACACTGCCTCCCGAGTCACACAGCGCTCCAATGCTGGAGCAGTGGTACCCACAGGTGTCCAACACTCTGGGCGACGGGACCAACCTGAAGAAAATTGCCGAGGAGCTAGCTCAAGGAAAGCCGGTGCACGGGGTCACTCCGGTTCCTCTCAACGCCGACCAGGCAGGGGTGATCTCGGCTGCGTTCAAAGCATGGCCGGAGCTGAGATCGACGAAGGACCCCAATGTCGCCGCGGCGCTCACGCGGGTGCTACGCCTGCTGGGCTTGGACGTAACCAAGTGCACAGCCTCCAGCGAGCGTCGAGCTCGCGGTCTGAGCCAGTACGACATCGAAGCACGCGTCCTCGGCGACGCACTCATTCCTCATTTCGCCTCCAAGGCGAAGGGCAACTACCGAGTGATGCTGCTTGCCGGAGCCGACGTAGCCGCCGACCGGCTGATGGCCCATATCGAAGCCCGTGGCACCTCTGGCGCCACGCTGCTGCTCTACCTGGGCGTCCTCACCCCGCGCCAGCGTCAGCTCTTCGCCGACTCCGCGCGCACCAAGCGAGCAGAAACACAGGCCATGCTGATCGATCTCGCAACCCTGGTAGCAGTGGCGGCACTCGATCCCGGACGCTTCGCCGCGTGCGAGCGCGCAACGCTCCCCTTCACCGGGCTCAACCCGTATGAGCCTTACGCATCCGGCTTGGTGCAACCTGAGATCTTCTACGGGCGGCGTGAACAGGTCGACGATCTACTCTCGCCCGACGGCACGCTTGCATTCATCTACGGTGGCCGTCGACTCGGAAAGTCGGCGCTGTTGCGCGCGGCCGAGCGCGAGGCTACCCAGCGCGACCAGAGCCTGTTGGCTCGCTACATCGATCTTGGCAACCATGGTGTCGGCGACTGGAGAAGACCAGAGAAGCTGCTCGAGGTGATCGAGTCGGAGCTGGACGGCAAGCTCCCACGCCCGAACGGGGCCGGCGCGCGAAGCAAGGCCTCCCGGAGCTTGACCAATCGCATCAAGCTGTTCCTTGCCCGCGACGAGGATCTGCGGATCCTTCTGCTCCTGGACGAGTGCGACTCGCTCATCGCAGCCGACGCCAAGGACAACTTCCAGACGATGACGGCCTTGCGCCAACTCCAAGAAGAGACCGGCAAGCGCTTCCGCCCGATCTTCGCCGGCCTTCACAACGTACGCCGCTTCCACGAGGTTCCAAACCAGCGCTTCGTGCACTTTGGCCGCTCGAAGAGTGTCGGGCCACTGTCGCCGACCGACGCCCGCAGCCTCATCGAGCGCCCGCTGGAGGCGCTCGGCTATCGCCTCGAAGACGAGAGCATCGGCCGCCTGCTGACGCTCACCCAGCACCAGCCGAGCCTGATCCAGCTCGTGTGCGACGAGCTCCTCAAGCACATGCTCTTGCGCAGCCGGTCGCTCGACACGCCGCCCTATGTCATCAGCCATCACGACGTCGAGCAGGTACTCGCGCTTCCCGCACTCGCGCGCGAGATCGCGGCGCGCTTCGAACTGACGATCTCACTGGACGCCCGCTATCGCTTCATCGCCCTGATGGTGGCCTACCTCGGCGCCGACCGTGGCATCACCGAGGGATTCGACGCGCGCGACTTGAAGGCGCACTGCGAAGATTTCTGGTCGGCGGGCTTCCTCGACACCGATTTCACCGAGTACTCCTCGCTGCTCGAGGAGATGGAGGCGCTCGGCGTCCTGTATCAGCGAGACGGTTTCTACAGTTTGCGAAGCCCTCACATCGGCCGCATGCTCGGGACACAGAAGCAAATCGAAGACCGCCTTCTCGAGGCCGCGTCCGAGGAGCAGGTGGCGGCCAACTTCGACGGCAGCTCCTATCGCTATGAGCTGCCGGCGCGCGACGGCGAGCCGGCAGGTAAGCGACGCAGCCCACTCACGCTGCGCCAAAGCGAGGAGCTGTTGCGCCACGTGGACGGCATCCACGTGATCGTCGGCAGCTCCGCGCTCGACATTCAAGCCACAGAGGAGGCTCTGGCCTCGCTCGCCGATCGCGCCGACGCCTGCGAGCACCAAGATGTCGGGGCCATGTCCAACGACGCCGCCCGCAAGCGCTTCGTGCGTGCGTTGAAGCGCAAGCGCCCCAACGCTCACTCCATCACGGGCATAAGCGTCGACAGCGTCGGCGTCGACCGCCTACAAGAGAACATCGACCAGGCGAGGGCCACGCTTCAAAAACGCCGCGCGCTACAGGACGGGTCTGCATGCGGAGTGATCCTCGTCGACGAGCACGGGATCGCCGCTTGGCGTGCCCTCACCCAAAGATGGATAGAGCAGGGGCTACGACCACCCGCAAAGACAATGGCACTCCGTCGCTGGGACGCCGGCGGCTTGCGAGCGTGGCTATTGGCCGCGGACCTTCCGGCCGTGCTCGACGACGACATTCAGCGCCTCCTGGAAGCGACGGGCGGATGGCCCGCACTGGTCAACGATTTCGTAGCTTCTCTGAGCAGGCACAAGCGGGTCGGCGCGGCACTCGCCGATGCACACGAACGTCTCGAAGACGCCGAGGCCGCGAGACGCTTCGTGGCCTCCACAGGCGTCACCCAAGATCCGGAGATCGAACACGCCTTCAAAGCTCTGCTCGAATACGGCGAGCCCCTGACGCCTGCCGACGGCGTGGTCAATGTCCTGACGACTCTCTGCGAACGTCCGCCGGTCGTCGCCGAGTCGGTGTTCGAGGTGCTCAACAGCCTGCAGCTTGTCGAGATCGACGCGAGAGGCAGGATCGGCTGTGAGCCTGTGCTGGCGGGCGCCTGGACAGCCGCGACGTGACAGCGAGCCTCTGGACGCTACCGGGCCCACGCCGTCTACTCGAGGCGCTCCACGCCGGAATGGATGCCGGCAGGTCGCTGCTGCTCGTTCACCCCGTTACGATCACGCTCAACGGCGTGGCGCAAAGCCTTGAACGCCTCACCGCAGGGCATCGCGCGTGGCACCACATCGGCCTGAGCGAGCTCGTATCTCGACCAGGCACTCTCGCGCAACGACTCCTCGACCATCTCGGGCACGGTCACGTGGCCGAGGACGCGGACATGCGATCGTTGATCGACCACCTCGGCAACACCGTCCTGTGGCTTGTGCCCAGCGAGACCGGCGAGGAAGCCCACGAGCTGGCGCGCTTCTTCACCAGGTTCGCCCCATTGGCAGCGCAGCGCGAGCCGCACGAGCGCCCCCTGCTGGTATGCGTGTGCACACCGCGAGCACTCGTGCCGATGCCCACAAGCGACGCCACGCTACTGCGGTTGCACTGGTGGGGCCAGATCGGACCGCTCGACACGCTCGTCACAGTTGACGAGATGCTGAACCTTCCGCGCGTAGTTGGAGACCGCGAGGTGATCGCCGAGCTGGCTGGGTGGGATCTGGAGCTGGCCGAACGCCTTGCCCTGGCTTGGCAGGGATACCCGCTCAACAGCGAAACCTTGCTGGCCGCCCTGCCGAGCCGTAGAGACGGCGAGGCCATCGTCGAACATGCTCGCCTGGCGAGTGCGAGCGGGATGACATTCGATCCACCGGAGGAGCTCTACGTGGCTTGGGCGAATGGTTCTGTCAACTGGTGGGGCGACCGGGCCCTCGTCCACATCAGCCATTATCTCGACTCCGGTGACATCGACGTGGTCAACCGCCGTATCTGGCGCGGACAGGTTGCGGCCGTGCTTCCCTTTGCGGAGCTCGCACGCGAGCGCCTCGCGCACTGGATAGCCGAGCGAGTACATCTTCTCCATGCGAATTGGAGATACAAGAACCTCTCGGCTCTAGAGGTCGGTGCGCTCGAGAAGGTCTTCGCTGAGTCCCCCGAACTGCGACGGTCCCCCAGCCACCATGAGCTAGCTCGACAGCTTCGTCACACACGCCACAGGCTTGCTCACCTCCAGCTCGTCGATCGCGAAAGGGTGCAGCGGATCGAACAGCTCCTAAGAGACGGACTATTTACATAATCTCACAATACTTGAGGCTCGTATCCAACCAACGACTCCGAGCCTCGCGGCGACACGGGCTCTAGCCGCGACTGAAGCGCCGGCCGGCAACCGGCGAGGAGGCCTCGTCGAGCGTCACACCATTACCGTTGCCAGCACCGGCGGGCTGCAGCATCGACTCGAGCACGGCGTCCGCCTCGGTTTCCTGCTCAGCGGCCGCCGCCTCGAGCGCAGCAAGTTTCTCCGGCGTCATGGCAGTGGCATCCTCGTTTGCCGCGAGCCACTCGCGTGCCTCGGCTGCTTCGCGCTCGTCGCGTTGAACGGTCTTGCCGGCGGCGTAGTAGCGGTCGATCTCCTTGAAGAGCTCGTCGACCAGTTCGTGCGTCGGTACCTTCTTCAGAGGCTCGCCCTTGGAGTAGATCATCCCCATGTCCTTGGCCCCGGTGATGCCGAAGTCGGCGTGCCTTGCCTCGCCGATACCGTTGACCGCGCAGCCAAGCACCGAAACCTCGATCGGGTCCTCGTACGCCTCGAGGCGGCGCTCCACTTCCACGACAACCGTGTCCATGTCGAACTGCAGGCGACCGCAGGTTGGACAGGCGATCAGCACGGGGCCCTTCTCGCGTAGCTTCAAGGCCTTGAGGATCTCCCAGGCGACCTTGACCTCCTCCTCGGCATGAAAGGTCGAAAGCGAGATGCGAATCGTGTCGCCGATGCCGTCGGCAAGCAGCGTGCCAAGGCCGACAGCCGACTTCAGCGAGCCCGACCACTTGGTACCGGCCTCGGTCACCCCGAGGTGCAGCGGATAGGGAATGCGCTCGGCCAGCAGCCGGTTGGAGGCGATCGTGTTCGGCACCGAAGTCGACTTCATCGACACCTTGAAGTTGTCGAAGTCAAGCCGCTCCATCAGCTCGACAGTCTCGACAGCCGCCGTCACCAGCGCCTCGACAGGATTCTCGTACTCCAGATCTCGCAGGTGCTTGGGCAGCGAACCGCTGTTGACCCCGACGCGCAGTGGAGTCCCGGTTTGCTTGGCGAGGGCGATCACCTCAGCCACCTTCTCAGGCCCGCCGATGTTGCCGGGATTGAGCCGCACACAATGCGCCCCGGCTTCGATCGCCTTCAACGCAAGCGTGTGGTTGAAATGGATGTCGGCGATTATGGGAATCGGCGAGTCGATCACGATCTGCTTCAGCGCCTCGACGTCCTGCTCGCGCGGCACGGCAACCCGCACGATGTCGGCCCCGGCATCGGCCACTTTGCGGATCTGCTCCATCGTGGCCGACAGGTTCGCGGTCTCGGTCTTGGTCATCGTCTGCACGGCGACAGGCGCCCCGCCGCCAATGGGCACTGGCCCGACATGGATCTGACGCTTGGAAGCCATCGTCATATTGTAGGTGCGAGAGCGTCGGCGATCTGTGAAGCTCGCGTTTAGCGACTGCACGCGCGTAAGCTGCGAGCCAATGGCAGCCGGTAAGCACTCGTCACACGACGTCTACGGGACCGCCCGCGGCCCGCTGGCCAAGCTCGCCTCCCCCCTAGCTGCCAACGCGCGGCGTCACCGACACGAGCACTTTTTCGCGATGTGCAAGCTCACCGAGGGCGCACGTGTGCTCGATGTCGGCTGCGGAGCACTCGGTCTGCGCGCGCTCGAGCCCGAGCTCGACATCACCGGCGTGGACATGGCCGAGCGCCTCGATTATCCGGGCCCGTTCGTGCAGGCCGACGCGGCGGCAGGCCTGCCCTTCGCCGAGGACGAGTTCGACCTCGTGTACAGCTCCAGCGTGATCGAGCACGTCCCGCCGCAGCGACGCGAGGCGTTCGCAGCCGAAGTACGCCGCGTCGGCCGCGGCTGGTTCGCGCAGACGCCAGCACTCTCCTTCCCGGTCGAGCCACATTCGCTGCTGCCGTTCGCCCACTGGCTGCCGACAGCGTTGCGCCGCCCTTACTGGCGCCTGGGCGCCGCCGGAGCGTGGGAGGAGATCTCGCTACTCGCGCGCCGCGAGATGGAAGCGCTGTTCGGACCCGCGCTGCCCGAGCGTGTCGGACCTCTGGTCAAGAGCTGGGTATGTGTGCGGGCCCCGAGCGAGCAGTCCGACGCGTAAGGAGGCGCGCGCTCCACGTGAGGGTCCACCCTCTGTGCCGGCTCAGGGTCCCTGACTGGGGGACGAGCCTTAACCGCCCAGGTGGACGATGTCGTTGCTGACACCGTTTACGACCAGGAAAAGCAGCAGCACGATCCCCACCGAACTGAAGCGCCACATGGCCGTCAGCGACACGCGCCGTCCGCGCAGCTTCTCAGCCACCGCCCAAAGTACGTGTCCGCCGTCGAGCGGCAGGAACGGGAAAAGGTTGATGATCGCCAGCGCCAGCGAAACGAAGCCAAGGAACACAAGCGCATAGCCAGGCCCGGCGACGACGGCTTCCTGGGCGATCACCGTGATCCCGACGATGCTGTGGAATTCTTTGCGCACCTTCGAACTGGTGAACGCCTTGCCGATGTTCGACACCATCGTCGTGGTCGTCCCCCACATCTCCGACAGCGCCGTGCCAGCCGCGGAAAAGACGCCGAACGACTTGGCGGTGTAGCCGAAGTCGAAGCCGACGAGCATACGCCCCACGGACTTGCTGTAGCGCGGGTAAGTGGACACGGTTAGCACATGGTCGGCGCGCCGAATCGTGATCTTTACAGGCGTCTGCGCATGACAACCGTCAGTCGGGGTGCCGGCGCAGCGGTGGGCGGCGATCGCCTTCGTGGCCGCGAGCACCGTCACGGGATGGCCATCCACGGCAAGGATCTCGTCGCCAGGCTTCAGCACGCCGTAAGCCGGCTCGCCCTTCTCGATCGCCTGCACCGATGTGGTCGGAACGACCGTTTCCGTCTTCGGGTTCAGGTTCGACAGCGTGACAGCACCGCTGAGGCTGCCGGTGAACAGCACAGCCCAGAACAGCAGAAACGCGATCAGCAGGTTGACGCCGGGCCCGGCCAGGATCACGACGATCCGCTTCCAGGGCGGTTGCGTGTAGTAGGCGCGAGCCGCCACCTCCGGCGGCAACGTCTTGATCTCGTCGGGATTCATCCCGGTGATCTTCACGTAGCCCCCAGCGGGAATTGCACCGATCATGTATTCGGTCTCGCCACGCTTGATCCCGGCGATCTTCGGAGGGAAGAACAGCGAGAAGCGCTCCACGCGCATCCCAACAGCCTTGGCCACGGCGAAGTGGCCGAGCTCGTGCAGCACGATCAGGGCCATGATCCCGAGGATTGTCCATACCCAGCTCATGCCGTCAGTTTGGCAGGCGCCTCAGCATCTCTCGCCGCAACGCCGGCGTGAAGCTCAGATGGCGTGCAGTTCGACGCTTACGTCGAGGCGACGCAGATCCTCCGGATCGCCGGTCACGACAGGCTGGTCGAAGCGACGGGCACACATAACGACGCTCGCGTCAACCACATCGTTCGTGCCTCGCAACCCAAGGAGAATGCCCACCGCTCGCGCCGTATCCTCGTCTAGAGCCACCACCCGCGCCTGTGTCTCCCTCAGCAACCTGACCAACCGCACCTGCTTGGAGCCGTCCCGGAATGCCTGCGCAACGACACCCGCGGGAATGTGAACTATCGCCTCGGGATGAGCGAGGATTCGCGCAAGCAGAGCTTTCATCCGCTCGTCTTTGCGCTCCAGAGCAATCAAAGCACCTGTATCGAGCGTGAACCCCCGCACCTCAGTCCGCAATTTCGGTCAAGCCGAGAACCTTGTCTGCCCACTCATACGCCTCCGCGCTAGGCGGGCCGTCCTCGGCGACCATGTCCGCTACGAGATTCGCAAGGGTGTCGTTATCCCCATCGGCCGGCGCCGCCGTCACAGCTGCCAGCGCAGCCGAAATGTAGCCCGAAACACTCGCGGCATCGCCACGTGCGACGGCTTCGCGTACTTGCTCAGCTTGCTCGTTGGGTAGGGAAATTGTCATCTTCGAGACTTTGGTCATACCGTGATCATACCGTGCCTTTCGGCGGAATGATCGCGGCACGATCTCCACCAGGGGCGTGCGAACGGCTGATTGAGACAGCGGGTGCATACCTTCTCATCCGACAAACCAGCCCAGACGGGACACCTCCATGATCTGGGAGCGTACAAACGGCGATGTCCCCCGCGCGCGCGGGGGACATCGGCCTTTTTGAACATCACAGCCAGCACAGCCCTTCACACAGCCAGCACAGCCCCCTCAGCGACGCGCCTTGCCTCGCGGTCGGCCTCGTACAGCGACTCGAAGGCCCTGATCGGCGCTCCGGGCAGCACGTCGAGCGTGCGTTCGATCACCTCGGCGATGCCGAGGAACGGCAAGCGTCCGGCAAGGAAGGCGTGTACCGCGGTCTCGTTGGCCGCGTTCAAAACGCAAGGCGCGGTACCGCCGGCCTGCGCCGCTTCGCGGGCGATGCGCAGGCACGGGAACGCATCCAGATCCACCGGCTCGAACGTCAGCGAGCCGACCCGCACGAGGTCAAGTGCGGCAATCGGCAGCTCGACGCTGACCGCGCCGTGCAGGGCGTAGGAGATCGCGATGCGCATGTCCTTCGGCCCGACATGGGCAAGCATCGCCCCGTCCGCGAGCTGCACGAGACCGTGGATCAGCGATTGGGGATGCACGACGACGTCGATGCGCTCGTAGGGGGTGCCGAACAGGTGGTGGGCCTCCATCAGCTCCAGCCCCTTGTTCATCAGCGTGGCGGAGTCGATCGTGATCTTGCCGCCCATCGCCCATGTGGGATGAGCGAGCGCCTGCTCGACGCTCACCTCGGTCAGCTGCTCGTGCGAGCAGCCACGAAAAGGCCCACCACTTGCGGTGATCGTCAGGCGCTCCACACTCCCCACCGGCAGCCCGGAAAGCAACTGGTGAAGCGCGGTGTGCTCGGAGTCCACGGGCACGATCTGCGCGCCGGTCGCTTCGGCAAGCGCCACCACCAGCTCGCCTCCAACCACGAGCGACTCCTTGTTGGCAAGCGCGAGATCGATGCCCTCGCCAAGAGTGGCCACGGTCGGGCCCAGGCCGGCGGAGCCAACGAGCGCGTTGAGCACCAGGTCGGCATCCGACTCCACGATGAGGCGCACCAGCCCCTCCGCGCCGCTCAGAACCTCCCCCTCCGGCCAGGCATCTGCCGCAAGTCGCGCCGCATGCTCATCGACGAGCGCGATGCGCCGCACGCCGCACGTGCGCGCCTGCTCCACGAGCGTCTCCCAAGAGCGCTCGGCCGAGAGACCGATCAGCTCGAACTCGTCGCTGCGCTCGAGCACGTCGAGTGCCTGGGTGCCGATCGAGCCGGTTGAGCCGAGGATGAGCAGTCGCTTAGACATACGCCAACCAGATGTAATAGCCAACGACTGCCGTGAACAACACCGCGTCCAGCCTGTCAAGCACGCCACCGTGTGCGCCCAACAAGCTGCCGGTGTCCTTGGCGCCGGCCTGGCGCTTGACGAACGACTCGAACAGGTCTCCGATCGGCGCGAACACTGCCACACCCAGCCCCAGCACCAGCGCGTGCGCGCCTGGCAGCCATTCCTGGTAGCGCCCGGCGAACCACACCGCGAGCACTGCACAGGCCATCCCGATGACGAGCCCCTCGACGGTCTTGTTCGGCGAGATGCCGGGCGCGAGCGGACGCCGTCCGAAGAGGCGCCCGCCGAGATAGGCGCCCGTATCCCCCAGGAACGTACCGACCAGCACGTCGATCACGATGCCGTTGCCATGGGGAAGCCCACGCAGCAGCACGGCGTGGGCGAGCCCAAAGCCGATCCAGTAGATGCCCAGCAGCGTGATCGCCATTCCTCCTACGCTCGGACGGCGCTGAGCGAGCGTCATCGCAAACAGGACCGGCAGCACGACAGACGCGGCAAGCAGCACCTGGGTCGGATGGGTCGGACTTCCGTACGCTGCGGCCGCGACCAGTCCCGCGAGTGCGAGAAAGCCGGCCAGGCGTACCGGGTTGGTGCGCTCGTACATGCCGTACAGCTCGTGCATGCAGACGCAGCCGATCACGAACATGCCGGCTGCGAAGATCGCACCACCCTCGATCACGAGAAACAGCGCGAGCGCGATCAGAGGTAGCGCGAAGAGGATGCGCGAGCCGATATCCGAGCCACCCGCCCGCCGCGCGGGCCCGGTAGAGCCCGTCTCGGCGCCGGAGGCGGCTCGCGCGGCCGTGCGAGGAGGCGACATGGCGCTAGCGCCCGCCAAAGCGGCGGCGGCGCTCTGAGAACTCGGCCAGCGACTGCTCCAGTGCCTCGCGCGAGAAGTCGGGCCACAGCTCGTCGCGGAAGATGAGCTCGGAGTAGGCCGACTGCCACAGCAGGTAGTTGGACAGGCGCCGCTCTCCGCTGGTGCGGATGATGATGTCCGGGTCGTGCATCTCGGGTGCGTAGAGATGCTTGCGAAACTCCTCCTCGCCGCCTCCTTGGAACGCGCGCGCGGCGTCGAGGATCTCGGCGCGGCCGCCGTAGTTGAACGCGACGAACAGCGTGATCCGTGTATTGGCCTCGGTGAGCGCTTCTGCTGCGCTCATGTGCCGTTGCAACTCGAGGCCGATCCCCTCGCGCCGGCCGATGAAGCGCATCCGTACGCCTTCCTTGTCCAGCTCTGGGGTTTCGCTGGAGATACGCCTGGCGAACATCTCCATCAAGCCCTGGACCTCCTCCGGTGGGCGCGACCAGTTCTCGGTCGAGAACGAGTACACGGTCAGCTCCTTGACGCCGAACTCCGCGGCATCGCGCAAGCGTGCCTTGACGTTGTCGGCGCCGGCGTTGTGACCCTCGTTGACAGGTAGCCCGTGGGCGCGCGCCCAGCGGCCGTTGCCATCGGTGATGATCGCGATGTAGCGGGCAGCCGAGCTCTCGCCCGATGCACTCGCCTGACTCTCATCCATCACGATTCTGACCCTCTGCCCTGCAGGTGCTTGATGGGGCGATTCGCCACCATCACACCTCGAGGATCTCTTCCTCCTTGGCCTTCAGCACACCGTCGAGATCGGCGATGCGCCCGTCGGTGAGCTTTTGCAACTCGCCCTCGGCGCGGTGCTCGTCGTCCGAGCCGATCTCGCCCTCGGACTTCAGGTCGCGCAGGTGCTGCATCGTGTCGCGGCGCACGTTGCGGATCGCGATGCGCCCATCCTCGGCGAGATTGCGCACCACCTTCACGAGCTCCTTACGGCGCTCTTCGGTCAGCTCCGGCACGACGAGGCGGATCAGATTGCCGTCGTTGGACGGGTTCAGCCCCACGTCGGACTCGTTGATGGCCTTCTCGATGTTCTTGATCGAGGACTTGTCATACGGCTGGACGGTGATCAGGCGTGCCTCGGGAGCCGAGACTGTGGACAGCTGATTCAGCGGAGTCTGCGCCCCGTAATAGTCGACCACGACCCGCTCGAGCAGCGCCGGGCTCGCACGGCCAGTTCTCACCGAGGAGAACTCGTGCTGGGTCGACTCCAGCGACTTCGTCATCCGCTCGCGCGCATCGTCGAGCAGCGCGTCGATCCTCTCAGCGGCCATCGTGGCTCCTCTCGTAGAAGGTCATGCGCTCACCAGCGTCCCCACGCGCGCACCCGAGATTATCCGCGCGATGTTGGTCTCGTCGTCCATGTTGAACACGTTGAGTGGCATCCCGTTCTCCATGCACAATGCCAGCGCCGTCGAATCCATCACACGCAAGCGCCGCTCGATCGCTTCCATGTGTGTGATCCGCGGGATGAACTGGGCGCTCGCGTCGAGCGCCGGATCGGCGCTGTAGACGCCTTCGACGCCGTTCTTGGCCATCAAGATGATCTCGGCGTGGATCTCGGCTGCGCGCAAAGCGGCGGCGGTGTCGGTAGTGAAGAACGGGTTGCCGGTGCCGGCCGCGAAGATCACGACACGCCCCTTCTCGAGGTGGCGCATCGCGCGCCGACGAATATAGGGCTCGGCGACCTCCGAGATGCCGAGCGCCGATTGCACACGCGTGTCGGTGCCCGTCTTCTCGAGCGCGTCCTGCAGTGGCAGCGCGTTCAGCACGGTGGCGAGCATCCCCATGTAGTCGGCGGTGGAGCGGTCCATGCCGTCGGCCGCCCCCTTCATGCCGCGGTAGATGTTGCCAGCCCCGACGACGATCGCGACCTCGACGCCTTGGTCGCGCACGGAGGAGACCTGACGCGCGACCGCAGCCACCCGCTCGGGATCGGTGCCGTAGTCGAGCGTACCCATCAGCGCCTCGCCGGAGAGCTTGAGCAGGATACGTTTGAAAGCTGGGGCGCTCATCGACGCCAGAGCCTATCCACTACTCGTAGCCAGTAGGTCGTGGACCGAGCAGTCCAAGGTCGCAGCCTGCGTAGCGTCCGAAGAAAGGTCTTTCAAAATGACCTGCACGCTCGATACCCCCTTGTTTGAACACGAGCGCTTTATTTAGGTACCTAACCTTTAGATACGCGTTCGCAAAAGGGGGTGTTGGGAAGACCATTCAAAGGTGAGCCACACACATCCGCGTTCACAAACCATGAAGATCCAGCCACACAGTCCCATCTGAATGCGCTCTAAGTACGCGAGCGAACGAGGACGGCGTAATGCGCGGCGTCCCGGCTACTGGCCTATCGCAAAGCGCACAAAGCGGCGGATGACCACGTTCTCGCCAGTCTTGACCGTCAACTCGTCGCGCAACTGCTGCACCGTCTTGCCGTCGAACTTGGGATTGTGCATCTCCTGCTCGAGCAGCACGATCGTGCCGTACCAGGAATCGAGCTTGCCGGCGACGATCTTCTCGCGGATGTTCTCCGGCTTCTCGGCGGCCTCCTGCTCATAGATGCGAGCCTCGGCGTCGCGCGCCTCGGCCGGTACGTCCTCGCGGGAGACGTACTTGACGGTCGGCGTCGCGGCGACCTGCATGGCGATGTCGCGAGCGAAAGCAACGAAATCGTCGTTGTTGGCGACGAAGTCGGTGTTGCAATCGACCTCGATCATCACGCCGACCTTGGCGCCGGCATGGATGTAGGCCTGGACGGTGCCCTCGGTGGCGGTGCGCTCGCCCAGGTCCTGGATCTTCTTGCCCTGCTTGAGGCGCAAGATCTCGATCGCCTTGTCGATGTCGTTCTCAGCCTCGGTGAGCGCCTTCTTGCAGTCCATCATGCCCGCGCCGGTGCGCTCGCGCAGGGCCTTCACGTCCTTGGCAGATATCTCGGTCGTGCTCACGATGCGCTGGTCTCCTCTGCGGGGTTCTCTGCCGGTGCGTCCGCGGGTGCTGCAGTCTCTGCGGGTGCAACTGTCTCTGCGGGTGCGCTCTCCGCCGGTGTGGGAGCTGCCGCCGCGTCATCGGTCGCCGCGCCATTCTCGCTGTTGGGCTGAGCAGGTGCCGGCACCGACTGGGCAGAAGCGGCCTTCGCTGCTGCCGGCTCGGCGGCTTGTGCCTGAACCGCAGGAGCTGCCGCGGCAGCAGGCTCAGCGGCTTGGGCCGGAGCAGGAGTCGCGGCAGCAGGCTCAGCAGCCTGGGCCGGAGCAGGAGTCGCGGCAGCCTGTACGGCGGCCGGCTTCGCAGCCGGCTTGGCCGCGGCCGCTTGCGCAGGTGCGGCTTGCGCCGGGGCTGGGGTTGCAGCCGCTGGGGCAGCTGGCGTCGCGGCTGGCTCCGCAGCGGGCTTGGCCGCAGCGGCTTGTGCGGCCGCGGCGGCAGCCTGCTTCTCGGCCGCCTCCTTGGCTGCCTGCTCCTCAGCCTCTCGCTTGGCCAGCTCGGCCTCGCGCTTTGCCTGTTCCTCTGCCTCGCGACGGGCGCGCTCCTCGGCCTCGCGCTTGGCCTGCTCGGCACGTTCGGCGCGAGCCTTCTCCTCCTCGGCACGGAACACCGCGTGGCCCTGGGCGACGACATCGCCAATCGCTTTGGCGATCAGCGCGCACGAACGTATGGCATCGTCGTTCCCGGGGATGACGTAGTCGATGCCGTCTGGATCGCAATTGGTGTCGACCAGCCCGATGATCGGAATGCGCAAGCGCTGGGCTTCGCGCACGGCGATGGCCTCGACGTTCAGGTCGATCACGAACAGCGCGTTGGGTGTGCGCTGCATGTTCTTGACGCCGCCGAGATTGGCGCGCAGCTTCGCGAGGTCGGCCTGGGCGGCCATACGCTCACGGGTGGGCAGCAGCGCGAGTTGGCCCTCGGTCTCATAGCGTTCGAGGTCGTGCAGGCGGCGGATGCGCTGGTTGATGGTTTGGAAGTTGGTGAGCAGCCCACCGAGCCAACGGTTGTTGACGTAGGGCATGTCGGCGGCCTCGGCAACCTCCTTGATGGCGTCACGGGCCTGCTTCTTGGTGCCGACGAACAGCACGGTGCCACCGCGATGGGCGATCTGAGCGGCGACTTCTTGAGCCTGCTGCAAAAGCGTTGCCGTCTTCAGCAGGTCGATGATGTAGATGCCGTTGCGCTCGCCATGGATGAAGCGGCGCATCTTGGGGTTCCAGCGGCGTGTCTGATGGCCGAAGTGAACTCCAGCCTCCAGCAGGTCCGCGATTCCAACTTGACTCACGGGTGCTCCCTTATTTTTGATCTTGCTTTGAATCCGGGCGGTGCGTCGCGGACCCGAGCACGTTTGGGTGCGTGGTTCGGGCAGGGCCGCGTTGCGCATTCGCACGGCATTGAGATTGGGTACGACGGCTCAGTCTACCGCCCGCAGCCGGTTCAGCGCCCTGCGAGCGAGCTCGATGCCAGTCGGCCGGCACTCGCCTACGCGAACTGACCAACGCTCCTGGGAACTACAGCTAGCCGCTCGGACCGGCCTCGGCCCGCACGAGCGCTTCGTGCAGATCCTCGGGCAGTGGCGAGTCGACCTCGATCGGCTCTCCTGTGATCGGGTGGGGAAAGGCAAGGCGCGTTGCGTGCAGGAACTGGCGCGTCAAGCCGAGCATGCCGGCCGTGCCGTATTCGGGATCGCCGCATACGGGATGCCCGATCGCCTGCAGGTGAACGCGGATCTGATGGGTGCGTCCCGTGTCCAGACGCAAGCGCAACAGCGACACACCGGGCAGCGAGCGCTCGAGCGTGAAATGGGTACGTGCTTCGCGACTTGCCGTGCCGCCGACCGCCATGCGCGTGCGAATCCGCGGGTGGCGGCCGATCGGCGCCTCGATCGTTCCGGTGCGCGCGGGCGGCAAGCCCTCGACCAGCGCCAGGTATTCGCGCTCGATCAGGCGTTTACGCAGGGCCTCCTGCAACAGCCGGTGGGCCTCCTCGCTACGGGCCACCACCAGCAGCCCTGAGGTGTCGCGATCCAGACGATGCACGATTCCCGGCCGATCCGGATCGCCCCCTGCCACACCGCCGACCGTGTCGGTGAGAAGTTGCGAGAGCGTGCCCTCGCGGTGCCCTCGGGCCGGGTGCACGACAAGGCCGGCGGGCTTGTCGACGACCAGTAGGTGCTCGTCTTCCCAGGCGATCTCGAGTTGCGGCGTCATTCCCGCTTCTCGACGACGATCAGCAGCAACAGCACGCCGAGCGTAATGCTGGCGTCGGCGAGGTTGAACGGCGGCCAGCCCAATGGGAACTTGATGAAGTCGGTCACCGAGCCTCCCCGCAGCCGGTCGATGATGTTGCCGAGCGCCCCGCCGAGCAGCATCCCCGTTGGAAGCCAGATCAGGGGCTTGTCGTAGTGGCGGGCGAAATAGACCAGCAGCACCAACAGCGCGACGCCGACGAGCACGCTCACGATGACATGACGACCCGGCAGGAAGCCGAAGGCCACACCCTGGTTGCGGGTGTCGACGAGCTGTATGCCGGGCAGCACGCTCCGCGTTTCGCCCGGGACCATCGATTTGCGCACGGCGGCCTTGGAGAGCTGGTCGAGTGCCACGACGAACGCCATCACCAGGACGGTCCACAACCACGCCAGGGCAGCCTGACGAGCATGCCCGGAGGGGCGCGTCTGGGAGAGCACAGAAAGACGGGCCGGGCGTTTGGCCACTTGGGTCAACCGTGGATCAGGCTGACGAGCAGGTTGCCCACCAGCGACAGCACGATGATCGCCACGATCGGACTGAAGTCGAACGCCCCGACCATCGGAATGATGCGCCTGAAGATGCGCAGGTAAGGGTCGCACACGTCGCGCAGGAAGCTGAGCACGGCGTCGCTTGCGCGGGAATAGGGCGGGCGCACGCCGAAAGCGAACAAAAGCTGAGTCACGATGTAGAGGATGATCAGCAGCGTGTAGACGTAGATCAGCGTCGAGAGGTAGCCGGCGATTTCGGTGCGCACGCTGGCGAGCAGCACGATCACTTCTGCTGCTCCCCGAGCACCGCATCGAGTGCGTCGTCGAATGCCGCTCGCAGACCGCCACGCTCCAGTGCAGCCAATCCGCGTGCGGTGACACCTCCGGGCGAGGTGACCTCGCGACGTACCGCCAGCGTGTCGTAGTCGCGCCGGCGCAACAGCTCGGCCGTGCCGGCCAGTGTCGCGGTGACGAGCACCGAGGCTTGACCTGGTGGAATGCCGCGACGCGTGCCTGCGTCGACCTGTGCCTCGGCCACCAGCGCCACGTAGGCGGGGGCGCAGGACATCAGGCCCATCGCGACATCCACGAGCGAGTCGTCCAGCACGACGAGCGTGCCCAGTTCGGCGAACAACTCGCGCACTTCGGTGTCGATTGGCGTGTCGGCGAGCCCAGGGTCGCGCTTGGGATCGCCAGCCTGCACGATCGCGCCGCCGCGGACCTCCGCCGGGAGCGAGGGCAGGAAGCGATACACGGGGACCTCGGGATAGGCGTTCCTCAGCTTCTCAAGCGGCGTCGCTGCCAGGATCGACGCGACCGCCTTGGCAGCAGGCGCGACCTCCGCGGCGATCTTGCCCAGCTGTGCCGGCTTGTGGCAGAGCACGACCAGATCGGCGCGCGCAGCCACCTCGGCGTTCGAACCGAGCGCCTCTCCCCCCGTCTCTTGCGCCAGCGCCTGTGCACGCTCGGCCACAGGGTCGAAGCACAGCACCGGCCGACCCCATCCACGCGCCATCGCGCGCGCCATGTTTCCGCAACCGATTAGACCGATATTCATGGGCAATCAGGCTACAGGCCCAAGCGGCCGGTCAGCTTTGGTTGAAAAAGCCCTTTTCGATCAACCGTGCCCGCTCCTCCGCCGAGATCTCGACGTTGCGCGGGGTGAGCATGAAGACCTTGTCGGCGATCCGCTGCATGCCGCCGTCAAGCGCATACGTGAGGCCGCTGGCGAAGTCGATCAGGCGCTTTGACAGGTCGGTGTCGGCGCCCTGCAGATTTAGGATGACCGGGATCGAGTCCTTGAACTTGTCGGCGATCTGCTGGGCGTCGTTGAAGGACTTTGGGATGACCAGATGGACACGGACGTCGCCGTTGCCGCGTCCAACCGGTCGCAAGGTTGTCGTCGGGCGTCCGCGCGGTTCGTCCTCGGCAAAGATCTCGTCGAACTCGTCCCGACGACGGCGCGGTGAGAGACGGCGCACGTTTGGGCGCTCGCGATAGCGGTCGGCTATCTCCTCCTCGTGCGGGGGCTCCTCGTAGTCGTCGTGATACTCCTCGGCCAAGCCGAAGTACACGAGAGCACGGTGCCATGAGTCGCGAAATGCCATTGCTAGAGGGCGTTTTCGTGGAGAACGGGCTTTTCCCTGCTAGTGCCGATGATTCCAATCTTGGCAGGCCAAATGCCTAGAGCCCGTTTCCTCGAACCCTAAGCGTACAACCGCGTGCCGATTCGCACGATTGTGGCGCCCTCTTCGACGGCCACCCTGAAGTCTTGGGTGGTGCCCATCGACAGCTCGGCCAAGCCTCGTTCCTGCGCCAACTCGCGCATAGCTCGAAACCAGGGCCTGCTCAGCTCGGGGTCATCGGCCAGCGGCGGCATCGTCATCAGGCCCGCGACCGGGAAAGGCGAGCGTGCGATGAAGGCGTCGAGCTGCTTGGGAACGATGCCCGCCTTTGCCGGGTCGCCGGCGAGATTGACCTCGACCAATACCCGAAGTCCGGGGCGCGCCCGGTCGCTGTGACGCTCGAGCTCGCGCAAAGCGGAATCGCTTGCCAGGGAATGGATCAGGCGCACGTGCGGGATGATCGTGCGCACGTGTTTGCTTTGCAACGCGCCGATGAAGTCCCATGCGAACAGGCCGCCGTGGGCGGCGGCCTTCTGCTGTAGATCCTGGGCTCGATTCTCGCCGACCAGCCCGATACCCGCCTCGGCGAGCACCGGCAGCTCCTCGATCGGCATGTACTTGCAGGCCGCAAGTACCTCGACCTCGCGCGGGTCGCGCCCGGCGCGTGCCGCCGCTGCCGCGACCTCCTCGCGCACGGCGGCAAGATTGGCGCGCACGCGCTCTGCCTGCAGTCCGTGGATCAGCGGCGCCATCGAGCTTCACACCGACAGTCGGGGAAGATCCCTGGTGTCTGCGGGCGATCCTCGAGCGAGACGAGCGCTGGGAAAGGCCGGCAGTTCACTGGGCGATCCATGCCAGCCCAGCTTGGCGACCGGCCCGAAGCCCTTCGCGGCGATGAGAGAAGAAGCGCTCGTCGCAGATCGTGCACGCTTCGAAGTCGAACACCTGTCCCACACCGGCCTCGAGCAGCTTTTCGTGGGCGATCGCGCGCAGGTCGATCGTGCCGCCATCGCGGTGGGCGCCGGCGAAAGCTGAGTGGACCTCTCCGCCGACCTCATAGCAGCAGGCGCCGGCACAGGGGCCGACCACCGCCACCACATCGCCCCGCCCGCCAACCTCGCGCAAGGCGCGAACCCCCTCCTCGAGCACGCCACCGGCGAGCCCGCGCCAGCCGGCGTGGAGTGCTGCCACGGCTCCCTGCGCGCCTAGCACTACCGGGACACAGTCGGCGGTGAGCACCATCGCCGCCAAGCCTGGGGCCGCGATGGCATGGCCGTCGGCCTCGAACGCGGGCTGGCTGGCGGAGTCCTCGCGCTCGAAGGCGTCGACCTGCTGGCCCGCCACGGGCGCTTGGACCTCGACGTGCGGGTGAGCTGGCCGCTCACCACTGTCAAGGCCCGCGCGGGCGCCATCGGCGAGCACCCGTCCCACCACCGTCCCATGTACCTGATAGCCACGCACCAGCCGCCGCACGCCAAGCGTCTTGCGCAGGCGCTCACGAGCCTCGAGCCCGTGCTCCGCACCCTCTCCACCGACACTGGACATGTTGCCCTGAGCGCGTCCCGTGAATGTGGCAAGACCGCCTCCTGGCAATTCGAAAAGCTCAGTCGCAAGCTCGCCCGATTGTGCGGCGCTCATCGGTAACGGTCCTGATGGATATTTGTCATCACAGGCGGAGTCTCCAGCTCATGTGTACGTGACGGTGGCTCATATCCTCGCCTCCAGCGCGGCGCGCAGCTCGCTCTCGCGGCCTGCCTCGATCCGCTCTTCCAGCAGCAGCCGGTAGGACTCCTCCAGGCGCGCGCCCACCTCCGGGCCCTCCGGTACGCCGGCCGCCAGCAGATCGTCGCCGGTGAGCTCCAGCGCAACGTGGCGCCGCCGGTTGAGCCACTCATCGATGACCTGGACACCGTAGGAGCCGGGACCGTCGCGCAGCTCGCAGGCCGCCGCGGCGAGCGCGAGCGACTCCACGGGCGTGCCGAGCATCAGCTCGAGCACTTCGGAGAGCATCTCCACGCCGTCGACGTGGTCGCTTGCGAACACTGCGCTGACGGCCATGCCGAACACGCGATCGCCCTCGCCCGCCGGGAGCTCGAGGTCGTAGAGGAAGCCGCGCATCGCCGGCTCGGTCTCCTCGCGGTCGAGCTCGTGGCACAGGCCCAACAGGAGCGACGCGGCGAGCAGCATGCGTGGCGAGCCGTCCTCGGGCAGGATCTCCAACGCTGCGCGCGCCAAAGTCTCGTCGAAGCTCACCCCCGGCTGCCATGCGCGCAGGACACCAAGGCGCTCCAGCTCGACCAGTGGCTCGAGCGGTTCGTTTTCGGCCAAGGCCAAGCGCAGCTCCGCGCCGAGGCGCTGTCCGGAGAGCGTCCGCAAGGCGCCGGCGGCAAGCGCCGCAGCCAGTAGATCGGCGGTGTGCGGCTCGATCTCGAAGCCCAGACGAGCCGCGTAGCGCACGAGTCTCAGGACCCGTGTCGGGTCGTCGCTGAAGCTCGCGTCGTGCAGGACCCGCAGGCGCCGCGCGGTGAGGTCCTCGAGCGCGCCCTCCACCGAGCGCAGCTGTCCCGCCTGCTCGCCGGCGAGCGCCACTGCGATCGCGTTGACGGTGAAGTCGCGGCGTTCGAGGTCCTGCAGCGCGCTGCCCGGAGCGACCTCCGGTAGAGCGCCGGGAGCCGCATAGGTCTCGCTACGACGCATCGCGATGTCGATCTCGCCCTCCGACCAGCGCATGACCGCGGTGTGAAAGCGCTCGTGGTGCATCAGCTCCACCAACCCGCCGGGGTCCCGACGGTCGCCGTCCTTACTTGCCTCGTCCCCGTCCACGGGAGCTTCCATTTCGCCGATGCCCCGCGCGCGCGCGCGAGGCATCGTGTTTGCGGCGGCACTTGCGACACCACCCACGCGGCTTGCCAACTCCTCCGCGAACGCGCGTACGTCGCCCTCCACGACCACGTCCAGCTCGCGCGGCAGACCGCCAAGCAGGATGTCTCGCACGGCGCCGCCGACCAGCTCGACCTCACCGTCGTACTCACGTGCGGCGGCCAGCAGCTCATCCCCGCCCGGCAGCTCACGCAGGCGCTCCAGGACACTTCTACCGCTCACGTCCTCGCCGATGCTCGTCATCTCCACTCCGATTATTGACTGCTCCCGGGTGCTCTGCCGGCGACGCCGATCAGTCGATACGCACCGGGATCCCTGCCGCCGCCAGATAGTCCTTGGCCTGCGCCACGGTGTGTCGGTTGTAGTGGAAGATCGAGGCGCACAGCACGGCGTCGGCCCCGGCCTGCAGCGCCTCGACCAGGTGTTGCAGCTCTCCCGCTCCCCCGGAGGCGATCACCGGCACGTCGACCGCCGAGCTGACGGCGCTCGTCAAAGGCAGGTCGTAGCCGTCGCTCGTGCCGTCGCGATCCATGCTCGTGAGCAGGATCTCTCCCGCTCCGCGGCTTGCCCCCTCGTGTGCCCACTGCACCGCGTCGCGGCCTGTGGAGGTGCGCCCGCCGGCCATATACGCTTGCCAGCTCGTCGGCGCCCCGCTCTCATCAGCGTCTCCGCCCGAGCTGTCTGCCTTGGCGTCGATCGCGAGTACGACGCACTGGGCCCCGAAGACCGCGGCGAGCTCGTCGATCAACTCTGGGCGCGCAAGCGCTGCCGAGTTGACCGAGACCTTGTCGGCGCCGGCGTCGAGCACCGCCTGGGCGTCTCCCACCGAGCGGATGCCGCCGCCGATGGTGAACGGTACGAACACATCGTCGGCGGTGTTGCGCGCGAGTTTGACGATCGTGTCTCTGCGCTCGTGGGTAGCCGTGATGTCGAGGAACACGAGCTCGTCCGCGCCCTCTCGGTCGTAGTGGGCGGCAAGCTCGACCGGGTCGCCGGCGTCGCGGATGTCGAGGAATTCCACGCCCTTGACGACGCGGCCGCGGTCCACGTCCAGGCAGGGAATGACGCGCTTGTAGTGCACCCGCCTAGCGTAGATGGTCTGAGGTTGTGCTACTCACCCAGTGCGACTTGGGCCTGGGGAATCGTGAAGCGTCGCTCGTACAGCGCCTTGCCGACGATCACACCGCTGAGCGTGGGCGCGTCCAGGCTTGCCAGACCTTCGAGGTCCGCGAGCGAGCCGATGCCGCCGGAATAGATGAAGCTGCCAGGGACGGCCTCGGCGACGCGCCCGACTTCCTCCAGGTCGGGGCCCTGTAGCATCCCGTCGCGGTCGACGTTGGTGTAGACAAGCTCGCGCGCGCCGCGCGCGGCCAGCCCGCCGATGATCTCGCGTGGGCCGCCGTCGATCGTCTCGGTCCATCCGGCCGTTGCCACCCGGCCTGCGCGCACGTCGACCGATACGAGCACCTTCCCCGGCCAGCGTTCGAGCGCTTCCCCCAACAGCGTCTCGTCGGTGAAAGCGGCCGTCCCGAGGATCGCGCGCTCCACGCCGATCGCGAATACGCCCTCGATCGCGCTGAGCGAGCGCAGACCGCCGCCGAACTGGACCGGCACCCCGAGCTCTTTGACGATCCGCCCGACGTGGTCGAGGTTCGCGGGGCTACCGGCCTTCGCTCCGTCGAGGTCGACGACGTGCAGGCGCTTGGCCCCCGCCTGCACCCACTCGCTCGCCGCCGACAATGGGTCCTCGTCATAGACCTTCTTGGCGTCGAAGTCGCCCTTGACCAGGCGCACGGCCTTGCCGCCGAGCATGTCGATCGCCGGATATAGGTTCATGAATTGGTCCCCTGCGCGTGCGAGAGGATCGAGCTTGCGACATGCCATATGAGCCAGCCCCCCGCCCACGCGGGGGGCATCGAGCTTTCAGCGTGCCTCACGAGCCGACCGGCACCGAGGCGCGCGCGCAGATGCGTCCGAAGTTCGCCAGCAGGCGCAAGCCGGCCGCCGAGGACTTCTCCGGGTGAAACTGCACGCCGTAAAAGCTCTCGTGAGCTACGACGCTTGCGAACGGGGCGCCGTAGACGGAGGTTCCAAGGATGTCCTCGGCGGAGCTCGGCACGGGCGCGAACGAGTGCACGTGGTAGAAGGCGCAGCGCTCCGGCAAGCCCTCGGTCAGTGGCGGGCCGGCGACGAGACTGACCTCGTTCCAGCCGATGTGCGGCAGCTTCAGCGAGCCGTGCTGCAGCTCTCGCACCTCGCCGCCGATCACACCCAGGCCGGGTGTGCCGCCCTGCTCGGTCGAGCGCTCGAAGCCGAGCTGCATGCCGAGGCAGATTCCCAGCACGGGGGTGCCTACGGCGAGACGCTCGCGCAAGAGCTCATCCAAGCCGAGCTCGCGCAGCTTGGCCATGCCGCGCGGAAAGGCGCCCACCCCCGGGACCACAAGACCGGCAGCGGCACGCAGCCGCTCATGGTCGTTTGCGACGACCACATTCGCGCCGATGTGCGCAAGTGCCTTCTCGACCGAGCGACGGTTGCCCATGCCGTAGTCGACGACGGCGATGTCGATGGGCTCGTCGAGCAGGCTCATGAGGTCAGCGTACCCTTCGTGCTCGGCACGCCGCTCTCGGTCGGGTCGAGCGCCACGGCTTGGCGCAGGGCGCGCGCGAAGGCCTTGAACGCCACCTCGATCATGTGGTGGGCGTTCGTGCCCGTCTGCACCTCCAGGTGCAGCGTGAGCTTGGCCGAGTTGGCCAGCGCCCTGAAGAACTCTTCTGTCAGCTCGTGGTCGAAACCGCCTGTCGAGCCAGGCGGCAGGTCCGCCTCGAACAGCGTGAACGGGCGACCGGAGATGTCGATTGTGCAACTGGCCCGCGCCTCATCCATGGGCACGACCCCAAATCCATACCTGTAGATGCCCGCGCGGTCGCCGAGCGCGCGATCCAGCGCCTGGCCGAACACGATCGCCGTGTCCTCGGCGGTATGGTGGGCGCCGGTCTGCAGGTCGCCTGTCACGCGCACGTCGAGGTCGAAGCGTCCATGGCGGGCCAGCAGGTCGAGCATGTGATCGAGGAAGCCCACACCGGTCTCGCGCGTGCCCTGGCCGCTGCCGTCGAGCACGAGCGTCAGGCGCACCTCGGTCTCGGCGGTCTTGCGCTCGATTGTCGCTTCTCGGCTCATCCCGGCTCATTCTCCCCTACTCGCGCCAACATCGACTTGGCGTGCAGGGGGAAGCCCTCGGCGTTTGCGATCGGCGCGCCCGCGTGCGCCAGCTTGGCGGCGGCCTCGTCGCCGATCTCGACCACCGACATGCGGCGGCGGAAGTGACGCGGAGAGAGCATGGAGGCGAAGCGAGCGGCGCCACCGGTCGGGAGCACATGGTTGGAGCCCGCCGTGTAGTCGCCGAAGGCGGTGGCCCCGTTGCGCCCAAGGAAGAGGCAGCCTGCCGTGCGCACTCGATGCGCGAGCGCCTGCTCGGCGGCTCCCATCAGCTGCAGGTGCTCGGGGGCGAACTCGTTGGCCAGCTCGACCCCGGCGGCCGGGGTGGCGGTCTCGATCAGCACGCATGCGTCCGGCTGCAACTGCGACCAGGAGACGGCCTCGCGCTCGATCTCGCCGGCCACGGCGTCGAGCGCCGCGCGCGAGCTGGACACGCCCGCCACGAGACTGCCGGCGCCGTGCTCGGCCTGGGCCAGCAGGTCCAGTGCGATCAGTCGCGGATCGGCATCAGCGCCGAACACCGCCATCAGGTCGCTCGGCCCGGCGTAGCCGTCGATGCCGACGATGTGCGAGAGGCGTCGCTTGGCCTCCTGCACGTACTGGTTGCCCGGTCCCACGACCACGTCCACTTGCTCTACGGACTCCGTGCCGAAGGCAAGCGCCGCGATCGCCTGCGCGCCGCCCATGCGGTACACGCGCTCGACGCCACAAAGTCGGCAGGCGGCCAGGATCGATGGATGGGCCTGGCCGTCGGGGCCTGGCGGAGTGCAGACGGCCACGTCGAGCACGCCGGCGGCGCGAGCTGTCACGACACCCATCACGACCGTGCTTGGGTAGGCGGCGCGGCCTCCGGGTGCGTAGACGGCGGCTGCGCCCACCGGCAGCTCGCGCAAGGTGACGGTGTGCCCCTGCGCCAGGTCGACGGCAATGTTGTCGGCGCCGATCGATGCGTCCGCGACACGCGCGACGTTCGCGATCGCGACCTGCAGCCCGGCGACGACGTCGAGGGGCATCTGCTCGAGCGCCCGGTCGAGCTCCTCGCCGGGCACGCGCAACACCAGCGGCTCTGCCCCATTCGTGTCGAACTCGCGCGTGCACTGCAGCACCGCTCTGTCGCCCTCGGCCTGCACCCGCGCGACGATCGCGGCCACCGTCTGCTCAATCCCATCGACGCCGGCGATCATTCGGCGCAGGTTGGCGACCGCGAGCCTCAACCCATCCGGCCGACCGATGTCGGTGAGCGTCACCCGCTCGATCAGCATTCGCCGGCTCCCCTGTCCCTGGCGATTTGGCGGCAACTGTCTTCCTCGGGAGCCTCTTGCGCCCTATCGCAGCAGAAACCGTCAAACGGTCCGCGCGCTGCCCGTTCAAGCGGCACGCAGGCGCTCCAACAGCTTGTCGATCTCCCGCGCCCGCAGCTTGTGTGACACGGGGTTCGCGATCAGGCGCGCCGTGCACTCGACGATCTCCTCGCGCACGATCAGATCGTGTTCGCGCAGCGTTGTGCCCGTGGCGGTGAGGTCGACGATCGCCTCGACCATGCCTGTCAGCGGCGCCAGCTCGACCGAGCCCTTGACCTCGACGATCTCGGCCTGCCTGCCGGTCTCCTCCAGGTGGCGTTCGGCGATGCGAGGATACTTGGTGGCGACGCGCATCACGCCGAGCCGGCGCAGGGCCTCGGCAGCCGGGTCGGGACCAGCCTTGCTGGCCAGCACCATCGTGCAGCGACCATAGCCCAGATCGAGCAGCTCGTACACCTCGCGCCCACCCTCGCCGCGCGCGGCGGCCTGCTCGAGCAGCACATCCTTTCCGGTGATGCCGATGTCGGCAGCTCCGGACTCCACGTAGGTGGGCACGTCCGACGGTCGCATCGTGATCACGCCGATGTCCTCGAACAGCAGCTTGCGGTCGTTGGAGCGCAGCTCGGAGGTGTCGAGGCCGAGGCCGCTCAGCAGATCGACCGTCTCCCCAAACAGCGCACCGCGGGGCACGGCGATCGTGAGCCCGTCAGTGGCACCAGACGAGCTCTTGGCGGCAGCCGATGAGCCTTTGGCGGTACCCGACGGCGTGGCCGCCACAGCCGGGAGACCCTCGGAGCCGCTCGGTGAACCATTCGTGGGACTGCTCACAGCGATACCCCCGTGCCGCGCTCCTCACCCATAAGGGCGATGTGCAGGCGATCGACTCCGAGCGCGAAGCCAACGGCCGGCAACGGGCGTCCGAAGCGGCCGAGCAGCTCGTCATAGCGCCCACCACCGCCGATCGGTGTGCCGAGCGCTGGGTCGTATACCTCGAATACGGCGCCCGTGTAGTAGCCAATGCTGCGCACCAGACCAAGATCGAAGATCACTCGCTCGGCGACGTCCGGCTCGAGTAGCTGGTGCACTTCGCGCATGTTCGCGACCGCGTCCGCGACCACACCCTCGGCGGCCTCGAGCAGCTCCGGTCCGCCGCGGCGCTGGGGCACGCTTAACAGCAGCTCCCGATCAGCCTCGGCCAGGTCCAGCTGCGAGAGCTCCTCATCCAGCCCGACGAAATCGCGGTCGGCAAGCGCTTCCAGTAGCCGCGGCCGTGCCTGCTCGGGCACTCCTACCCCGGCCATCAGCGACGGGAACAGCGAAGCATCGCCAAGGCCGATCCGATAGCCCTCGAGGCCCACTGTGTCAAGCGCCGCGCACAGCACTCCCAGTGCCTCGGCGGTGCCCTGTGGGGCAGATGCGCCGATCAGCTCGATCCCGGCCTGCAGCAGCTCGCGCGGCTGGCCGCGCTGCGGGCGCACGCCGCGATAGCAGTGAGCCAGGTAGCAAAAGCGCAGCGGCGGCTCTTCGGTGGGGTAGCGCGTGGCGACCACGCGCGCGATCGGCACGGTCATGTCCGAGCGCAGCACGAGCGCGGCTCCGGACTCGTCAAAGACGCGATAGGCGGGCTTTGCCTCAGCCATGTCGGCACGCGCGAGCACCGACTCGTACTCGAGCGCAGGCGTATACACCTCGCCGTAGCCGTGGCGCTCGAACACGCCACGCAAGGCGTCGGTAATCGCGCGCACCTCGCGCGTCTCGTCCGGGAGCACGTCCCTGGTGCCGCTGGGTATCGGATGGATCATCGGTCTCGTCGCGGTCAGCTTGGAATTGGCTTGGTCATGTCTCGCCATTCAATCGGACTGCGACGACGAGGTGCACTGCGGGGTGGTTCGTTGCTTTCAAAAACGGCGATGCCCCCCGCGCGCGCGGGGGGCATCGCGCAAAAGAGTAACCGTGCCCTACGCGTGCACTGGCTCTGTGGCGACTCGCTCGATGCGAGCGCCAAGCTCGCGCAAACGCTCGTCGATGCGCTCGTAGCCGCGGTCGATCTGACGGATGTTGCCGATCTCGCTGCGCCCTTCCGCACACAGCGCCGCGAGCAGCACGGCCATGCCGGCGCGAATGTCGGGTGACTCCACGCGCTCGCCGCGTAGGCGGCGCGGTCCGGTGACGATCGCGCGGTGCGGGTCGCACATCACGATGTCCGCGCCCATCAGGATCAGCTTGTCGGTGAAGATCAGGCGGTTCTCGAACATCCACTCGTGCACCAGGATCGAGCCTGAGGCCTGCGTGGCGAGGGCGACCGCGATCGAGGTCAGATCGGCCGGGAACGCGGGCCAAGGGCCGTCCTGCACCTTGCACTTGTAGCCACCGATGTCCGACTGCGCCACAAGCTTCTGTTCGCCCGGGACGATCACGTCGTCGCCGTCGAGCACCGAGCGCAAGCCGAGGCGTTCGAACACCAGTCGGATGATGCGCAGGTCTCCCGGCACCGTGTCCTTGATGCGCAGTTCGCCGCCGGTCACGCCGGCCAACGCCATGAAGCTGCCGATCTCGATGTGGTCGGGCGCCACGCTGTGCTCGCAGCCGTGTAGACGCTTGGCGCCGCCGACCGCGATCAGGTTCGAGCCGATGCCCTGGATGTCGGCGCCCATCTTCACGAGCATGCGCGCCAGGTCCTGCACGTGGGGCTCGCAGGCGGCGTTGCCGATCACGGTGGTACCAGGCGTCAGCGCGGCCGCCATCAGCGCGTTCTCGGTGGCCATCACCGAGGGCTCGTCCATGAACACGTCGGTGGGACGCAGGCCGCGCGGGGCACTCAGGACGATCTCGCGATTGCACTCCGTGTCCGCCCCCATCGCCCTGAACGCGTCCAGGTGAGGGTCGAGGCGCCGACGGCCGATCACATCGCCGCCTGGAGGTGGCATCAGCGCTCGGCCGAAGCGCGCGAGCAGCGGGCCGGCAAGCAGGAACGATGCTCTGATCTGCTCTGCCAGTTCCGGGTCGATCCCGGTGTCGTGCACGTCGGCGGCGCACAGGGCAAGCTCGTTGGCGCCGCGCCACTCGATCGACACGCCGAGGGATTTGAGGATCGCAAGCATCGCGTCCACGTCGCGGATGCGCGGCACGTTGTGCACGACGATCTCATCCTCCGTCAGCAGACAGGCGGCGAGGATGGGCAGGGCACCGTTCTTGTTCCCGGCCGGGATCATCGTGCCGGAGAGCGGGGCGCCGCCTTCGATGACGAACTTCTCCATGAGCTGAATGCGCCGGCGAGGGACCTCGGTCGGTTCCTGGGTTGAGCGCCTGGCAAGCGTAACAGCCATCTCGGTGCCTAGTTCGAGCAGGGCGCCTCAGACCCTCCCTCGATCCGGTGCTTTCCGTCCTACGGACTCTGCCGGCGGCCAACATCCCAAAAGAGGCGATGCCCCCCGCGCGCGCACGGGGCATCGCCTCTTTTCGAACCACAAACCGGCCCGACCCGGGCCCGAAAGCTGCCGCTCCGCGCAATTCTCGTTGCAGACGCGAAGCGCCGCAATCCCCTTGGTTGAGCCATTTCATGAGCCCAGCCTGGGCAAATCTGGCACACAAACACCTGTTCGCACCCTTTCCGTCCGCAGGTGTTCGTACTCTACGAACACATGTTCTGTTCATCACGCAAACCCGGAGTGCCGTTGCGTCTCGTGAGGACGCTGCAGCTAGTCCGCTCTTTCCTGTTGCTCGAGGACGATTACGACGTCGACTGGGAGGTCGACCAGGACGAGCGGATCATCGAGTCTTCCCCGTGCTCCTGGGAGGGCTCCGATGACCAATGCGATGGCCGCGGGGCTGTGCATCCGCATCGGATGGCTCTACGGAGTCGTCTCGGTGCGCGGCGTCCAGGGATCGTTGCGTCCGCAGAGCAGGTCTGTCTATGTCCTGTCGGTGGGCGAGCTCGCGCCGGAGTGTCGCGCGGCTCCTTCTCACCGGAGAGATCTTGCGCGGCTGTGCCGCGCGGGGTGGGGTCTTCAAGGAACCCCTAGCACCGAATGGGCCTGGTCACGAAGGCCATAGAAACGCCACGAGCCGCCCTTTGGGGCGGCTCGTGTGCGTAAAGAAACCGGCGGCGTCCTACTCTCCCAGGCCCTTGCGAGCCAAGTACCATCGGCGCTGAGAGGCTTAACTTCTCTGTTCGGAATGGGAAGAGGTGTTTCCCTCTCGCTAAGGCCACCGGAAAAACGTGAGAGACCACGCGTCTCGGGGTCCTTCAAAACTACACAGCGCCACAGCGGGTACCACTACCCCTCGAAAGGGGCAATCAAAAAATCCGTCAAGCCCTCGGGCCATTAGTACCGGTCTCCTTCAGACGTTACCGTCCTTCCAGATCCGGCCTATCAACCTGGTGGTCTACCAGGGCCCTTACTCCCTCTAGGGGATGGGAGAACTCATCTTGAGGCCGGCTTCCCGCTTAGATGCTTTCAGCGGTTATCCGATCCACACGTAGCTAGCCTGCTATGCCCTTGGCAGGACAACAGATACACCAGAGGTGCGTTCATCCCGGTCCTCTCGTACTAGGGACAAATCCTCTCAATTCTCCAACGCCCACGGCAGATAGGGACCGAACTGTCTCACGACGTTCTGAACCCAGCTCGCGTACCGCTTTAATGGGCGAACAGCCCAACCCTTGGGAGCGACTTCACCCCCAGGATGCGACGAGCCGACATCGAGGTGCCAAACCGGGCCGTCGATGTGGACTCTTGGGCCCGATAAGCCTGTTATCCCCGGAGTACCTTTTATCCGTTGAGCGACGGCACTTCCACTTGC